>WPCH01156835.1_pt1 | contig 501697 bp, 447 predicted proteins | sample 5399881 | NCBI WGS metagenome assembly WPCH01 (sample SAMN12869468, study PRJNA574797) | sludge metagenome | isolation source: wastewater treatment of pH5 | place: China:Beijing | collected 2019-05-20 | reverse complement strand
TCGCCCCGCGTGGCATCATTCTCGCCGGTGGCCCCGAGTCGGTGACCCTGGACGACACCCCGCGTGCGCCGCAGGTAGTATTCGAGCTGGGTCTGCCGGTGCTGGGCATCTGCTACGGCATGCAGACCATGGCCGAGCAGTTGGGTGGCAAGGTTGAGGGCTCCGAGGAGCGCGAGTTCGGCTATGCGCGGGTCGATATCGTCGGCAAGAGCCCGTTCCTGTCGGGTATCGAAGATCACATCGATGATGATGGCGTACTGTCGCTGGACGTATGGATGAGTCACGGTGACAAGGTGGCCAGCCTGCCCGAAGGCTTCCACATCCTGGCCAGTACTCCGAGCTGCCCGATTGCCGCGATGGGCGACGAAAGCCGGAGCTTCTACGGCGTGCAGTTTCACCCCGAGGTGACCCACACCAAGCAGGGGCTGCGGATTCTGTCGCGTTTCATCCTTGACCTGTGTGGCTGTGAAGCGCTGTGGACACCGTCGAATATCGTTGAGGATGCCATCGCCCAGGTGCGTGCCCAGGTTGGCGACGCCAAGGTGCTGCTTGGCCTGTCCGGTGGAGTCGACTCCTCTGTGGTGGCGGCCCTGCTGCACCGGGCCATAGGCGATCAACTGACCTGCGTATTCGTTGACAACGGTCTTCTGCGTCTGCATGAAGGCGAACAGGTCATGGCCATGTTTGCCGAGAACATGGGCGTCAAGGTGATCCGCGCCAACGCTGAAGACAAGTTCTTGTCACGCCTGCTCGGAGTCACCGACCCGGAAGACAAACGCAAGATCATTGGCCGCACTTTCATCGAGGTGTTCGATGAGGAAGCGACCAAGCTGCAGGGCATCAAGTATCTGGCTCAAGGCACCATTTACCCCGACGTCATCGAATCGGCCGGGGCCAAGACCGGCAAGGCCCATGTGATCAAGTCGCACCACAATGTCGGCGGCCTGCCCGAAGATATGCAGTTCGAACTGGTCGAGCCGCTGCGTGAACTGTTCAAGGACGAAGTGCGCAAGATCGGCCTGGAACTGGGTCTGCCCTACGATATGGTCTATCGCCACCCGTTCCCGGGTCCGGGCCTGGGCGTGCGGATCCTGGCTGAAGTGCGCAAGGAATACGCCGACATCCTGCGCCGCGCCGACTATATCTTCATTGAAGAGCTACGCAAGGCCGATCTGTACCACAAGACCAGCCAGGCCTTCGCGGTGTTCCTGCCGGTCAAATCGGTTGGCGTGGTTGGTGACGGTCGCCGCTACGAATGGGTCATCGCCCTGCGCGCAGTGGAAACCATCGACTTCATGACCGCCCGCTGGGCGCACCTGCCCTACGAGTTCCTGGAAACCGTATCGAACCGGATCATCAATGAAATTGCCGGGGTCTCGCGGGTAACCTACGACATTTCCAGCAAGCCGCCGGCGACGATTGAGTGGGAGTAAGATTCATCCGCCCATGAACTAAACCCAGGCGGTGGGAGGCACTATCCCGCGATAGGCTGTTTGCCGAAACAGTATCGCTGGGGCGCCTCCCACCGCTGAGGTAAAGAGTACCAGGCGCCGGGAGTTCTTCCGCGCCGATGACGGTTGGACCAGGGCCAAAAGGCTGTCTATCCTTTCTACATGCTGGGCCTTGGTTGGCTCAACGGCATGTTCCATTTATCACGCACACTACTTAACTTGTCTTCAACCCTAGGACGGGGGCATGGCAATCATGCGGACGAGACAACGCTTGGGGCAAAGCCTCGCGGTGGCAATCGCAGCGACTTTCGTACCGTCTGCCGGTGCTAGCGATTGGGACTGGATAGTAGAGCCTTATATCTGGGCATCTCGGCTCAAGACCGATGTGCGCACGGACTCTCCCCCGATAGCCGGGTCATCCGAAATTGAATTCAAGGATATCCTCGACAAGCTGGACGGCTCCCTTCAATTGCATGTGGAAGGCCGTGGCGATGAGCACGGTATGTTTGTCGACATCACCTATCTCAGGATCAAGGATACTCGCTCAGGGCGGTTCGCCAGAACGAAAGCTGATCTGGAGACACGCCTGTTCGAGGCGGCCTGGGTGTGGACGCCAGCAGGGCGTCGTGATCGCGGCCTGGATGTGTTCGGGGGTGTCCGCTATCTGGATTCGGACCTGAAGCTGACGATCAGACCGAATAATCCGGCGTTCAACGGTCGAGTGCTGAACTTTGCTGACAGTTACCTGGATGTCATGTTGGGAGGCCGCTACACTTGGGTTCCGGCGGAGCGCTGGCGCCTGACGACCCGAGCCGATAGCTCTTTTGGCGAAACCGAAGGTTCCTGGAACGCCAGTGCGATGGTTCATTACCACACTGCCCATGGCGCGCTATTGCTTGGTTACCGTCACCTTGAGGTCAAGGTCAAGAATGATGATGCTCGAACCCGTTTGACCATGACCGGTCCTTATGTCGGCTATGCCTTTCTCTTTTGAAATTATCGAGGCGTCCGCCGACAGCACAATCCTCCGGCTTCACAATGAAGTGACTGCCAATTATGGGCTGCGGTGTTGCAGGAGTTTCACCAAACGCAACTGAGAGCAAGGAGATGCGATGAAGACGCTTGGTGCAGTTTGCGCATGTCTTGTATGGCTGTTTGCAGCCCACGCCTATGCACAGGATTCCGGCCGTTCATCCGGCGTGATAGTCAGCGGGATAAGCGCTTTGCCGGATGAGCTGCGGGCAATTGCAAAGGAAGCCTACATCTACGGGTTTCCGATGGTGGATAGCTACCGGATTCAATATTCCTACTTCGTTGATCAGAGCAATCCCGAGTACAAAGGGGACTGGAATCAGCTGCACAACATAGCCCGTGTTTACACGCCAGCAGACAGGGCGATCCAGACGCCCAATTCCGACACACCGTACAGCTTTCTGGGTGCTGATCTGCGGGCTGAGCCGCTGGTAATCAGCGTGCCTGCTATCGACGCGTCACGCTACTATTCGCTGCAGTTTATCGATATGTATACCCACAACTTCGCTTATGTCGGCAGTCGGGCTACCGGCACCGAGGCAGGCAACTTCTTGCTCGCAGGGCCTGGTTGGCGCGGAGAGGTGCCGGCAGGTATTTCGGCGGTGCTTTACTCGGAAACCGAATTTGCCTTTGTGCTTTATCGCACGCAACTGTTCGGGCCGGATGACCTTGAGAATGTGAAGGCGGTCCAGGCGCAGTATGGGGTCCAGCCATTGTCCAGTTTTCAGGGGACTGCGGCGCCTGCCTCTGTGCCTGATATCGATTTTCCTGAGCCGCTAACGGCTGAGGCTCAGAAGGTATCGCCGGAGTTCTTCGCCATTCTCAATTTCCTTCTGCAGTTCGCGCCAACCCATGACAGTGAAGCTGCCTTGATGGAGCGTTTTGCAAAGGCAGGAATTGGTGCTGCGCAACCCTTTGCGCTGGTTGATTTGACCACCGCACAGCTCAGTGCGATCGAAGCCGGTATAGCTGATGCCTGGCAGGCCTTTGCGGCTTACAAGGCTGAAACAATTGATACCGGTAAGAAGAGCAGTGCAGATGGGTTTGGCACCCGTGAGTTTCTCGATAATGATTACCTGATACGAATGTCATCGGCAGTGCTGGGTATTTATGGTAACTCCAAGGAAGAGGCCAATTACCCGGCTTATTTCGTGGACTCGCAGGGCAATCCGTTTGATGGTGCCACCGCCCGATACACATTGCGGTTTGAGCCGGGCTCGATGCCGCCGGTCAACGCCTTCTGGTCACTGACCATGTACGAACTGCCTTCCAGTCTACTGACCGAGAACCCGATCAACCGGTACCTGATCAACTCGACGATGGAGGCTGACCTGCGCTCTGGGTCGGATGGCAGTATCACCCTGTATATCCAGCACGAACCACCGGGCGAGGACAAGCTGGCCAACTGGCTGCCGGCACCCGCTGGTCCTTTCTTCATGATCATGCGCCAGTACTGGCCGAAGCCCGAAGCTTTGGATGGCAGTTGGGGCGTGCCACAGGTTGTTCGTGCCAACGAATAACCGCTGCAAGTCCGCGTCAAAACACATGGGAAGCGCCTGATAACTTCAAGGAGTCTCTGACAATGAACGGTTCCAAACAAATCATTGCTTGGCTGGGCATACCGCTAATCGCATCGCTCGCTGCCTGTAGCGAGTCAATTGAATCTGCCGCCAACACTGACGCCGGGCTGGCTCAGATGGCGCAGGAGGGAGCGACGGTGCCAGACCTGAGTGATCCAGGGTTTTGGTCGAGAACCTCAGAAGGCAAAATCATTGTCACGCCAGACAACTTTATTCGTGCAGAATCGAACGTCTATATGGCCGCTCAGGTAGCTGATGGTGCATTCGGTACTTTCAAGCACACCCGCGAGGTGGCCCCGGTCGACCGACAACTGATCGTGCGGCTTAACCGCGATACCATCTATTCCTCCGGAGTCTTCGATCTGGATGCGGGTCCGGTGACCTTTACGCTTCCAGAGTCTGACGGCCGCTTCGTATCAGCACTGGTCATCAACGAGGACCATTTCAATCCAAACGTCTTTTATGGCGCTGGAAGCTATACGCTGACGAAAGAGGACGTAGGTACGCGTTATGTGATGGTTGGTATCCGGATTCTGGCTAATCCCAACGATCCAGAGGACATGCGCCAGGCCAACGCGATTCAGGACAGTATGACGGTCAGTCAGCCTGGAGGACCTGGCACATTTGAGATTCCGGAGTGGGATCCGGTCAGCCAGAAGGCGGTGCGTGAAGCGCTGATAGCCTTATCGAGCACGCTGCCGGATCTGCGTTATGCAGCCGGCGCGGAGAAGTCTTCAGTCGATCCGGTCAGGAGGCTGGCAGCCGCTGCTTCGGGCTGGGGACTGAATCCGGACAAGGATGCGATCTATCTGAATGTGTTTCCAGAGAACAATGATGGTACTACGGCGTACCAGCTGACGGTCGGCGAGGTTCCCGTGGATGAGTTCTGGTCCGTCACGGTATATACGGTTGACGGTTTTTTTGAACCTAACGATTTCAACGCCTATTCAATCAACAGTGTCACTGGCAAGGCTGCCGAGGATGGTTCAATCACTATCCATTTCGGCAATTGCAGTAGCGAGAGCGTTAACTGTCTGCCGGTGACTTCTGGCTGGAATTACATGGTGCGTCTGTATCGTCCGCGTGCCGAAATCCTGAATGGAAGCTGGTCTTTTCCGGTCGCGATGCCTGTGCAGTGAGTTTTCCTGTCAGGCTATTTGCCGTTTTTTAGAGGGACATGGCTCTGAGCGAGGCTGGATTAAATATGGATGACAGCATAGTGGTTCCATGCAATTCTGAGGCTGTATTAGCATTTTGATTGCGTAGTGGCGTCAGATTGGAGGCAGTCGCATGGAACCACGGACCGGCAACAATGCTAATAAAAGTCTTTTCATGGCTACTCTGCGGGACCTTGCTATTGTCGGTGGCGTCGTCTTTGCCGCCAGCCTGTTGGGTATTTTGAGCAGGCCAACAGGCCTGCTGGCGGTCTTCTGGCCTGCCAACGCGATTCTCCTGGGGTTGTTCGTGCGTATGCCGCACCTGGCCACCGGTCGTGGCTGGCTGGTAGCTGCGCTGGGCTATCTGGCTGCGGATCTGGTCACCGGCAGTTCAACGCTGAACTCATTATGGTTGGCAGCGGCCAATCTGACCGGGGTCGCTGTAGGCTCCTTCCTGTATCAGCGCATTGACCCTGAACACCGCACGTTGTCACGTCCCTTGTCTGTGCTTTACATGCTGGCAATCTGCGCAGCATCGGCGGCGGCTGGCTCGGTGATCGGTTCAGAGGTGGGGCCGGCCTTCATGGAGCAGGGGCGGCTGATTGGCGCGGCATTCTGGTTCACTACTGAGTTGGCGCACAGCATCATCGTGTTGCCCTTGATCTTGATCATGCCGCCACTTTCGAGGTTGCTCGGTTGCTTGCACGCGGGATGGCGTCTGCGACGCGGCTCTGTACAGCGGATGGCGCCCTTCCTGGCTCTGGTAGCATCGATACTGATTGGGGTCGTGCTTGGTGGGCCTGGTGCGTTGGCCTTCCCGATTCCTGCGTTGCTCTGGTGTGCGCTGACCTATGGCCTGTTTACAACCGTCTTGCTGACGCTGGCCACAACCATATTCAAGCTGATTACTGTGACGGTCACGACGGGTGTTGCTCAGCATCCGCTGCCGGAAGAATTCATCCTGTCTGTGCTGTCGCTGAGGCTGGGTATTGTCTTCGTGGCGCTCAGTCCGCTGACCGTGGCAAGTATAAATCAGGTGCGCAAGCACATGCTGCAGCGTCTTGACTACGCTGCGAACCATGACTCGCTGACTGGCGCATTGGTGCGGCGGGCATTCATGGCCCAAAGCGCATGGCTGATGACCCAGTTCGAGCGCTATCCGCGTGGGCTGGCTGTGCTGATGGTCGATATTGATCACTTCAAGCGCATCAACGACGAGTACGGACACTCAGTGGGTGACGATGCGTTGTCGGGGCTTTCTCATGCGGTGATGCAACGGCTGCGCGAGGGTGATCTGTTTGGTCGACTCGGTGGTGAAGAGTTTGGGGTGATCATGCCCAATCTGACCGCCGATGAGGCCAGCAAGGCGGCGGAACGGTTGCGTGAGCAAGTTTCTCAGGTGGAGGTTGTTTGTGCCGATGGCGCACCGCTGCGCATGACCATCAGTATCGGGTTGGCAATGCACTATCCCGGCGACAGCCATGCTTTGTCCGATCTGCTGGCAGAGGCTGACCAGGCGCTTTATCGCGCCAAGGCTGATGGTCGTGACCGGGTCAGTCTTGCCTGGCTGCTGGAAAACCAGCCAGGCTTCTCGGGATAAGGCCGGAGCTCAGGGCCGGTGCTGCTGGTAGTCTTGCAGTTGCGGTAGAGCCCAGTCGAGCAGTTGGCTGGAGAGCTGGTCCAGGGCCAGGCCATAGGCCTTGACCGCGCCGGCGGGCTGGTGGTCATCAAGGGGTTGTTCGACCAGGAAAGTGCGACCGGCGATGACGTGGCGGTTGCCGGGTTCGATCAGGCGGGCTACCAGTTCGACCGTGGCTTGTGGGCCTTGTTCGCCGTAAATCACCTGGAAGCGCTGCAGATCACTACCCAGGTGAAGGTCGGCGTGCAGACCGTGCTCGTCACTGGTGACGCTTTCCAGGCCGCTGCGCAGGCTGAAACTGCGGACCAGGTGTTCGCGCACCAGTGCGGGCGCCGGGTCGCTCCAGCGGGCTCCCTTGTAGGTACTGAGTTGGTCGCCTTGGGGATTGACCAGCATTCGTGGGCCGCTTTGGGCAAAGCCGGCTTGGGGAGTGTTGATCCGCAACGACAAGCCCAGTGGCTGAGCCTGGGGATTGCTGCCCAATGTCGAGGCGGGCAACTGATAGACCCGTACTGGCTCGCTTTCCGGAATCAGGGTACAGGCGCTGAGCCAGAGCAGGCCGCTGGCTGCCAGTAGAGGACGCAGAGTGGTTGCACGGATCACGGTTCAAACTCCTCCATGGTGTCGCGGCCCAGCAGGAAGCGGGTTGGGTTGTCTTCCAGACGGCGGCTGATGTTGCGTAGTGAATTCAGGCTGCTGCGCAGTTCATTCACGGCCGGCTCCAGCTGCCCCAGTCCTTGCATGCCGGAGGCGAAGGCCTCGCTGTTGTTGCTCAGTAGCTCTTCCAGCAGGCCACTGGTGCGGGCGATTGAGGCCAGTGCCTGTTCGGCGTTGTCAAGTGTGCGGGTGCCCTGCTCGTTGAGCAGGGTATCGGCGTCACGCATCAGGTTGCTGGTGTAGTTCAGAGTTTCGCTGGCCTGGCGGCTGACCTTGGTCAGTTCGCTGACCAGTATCTGCAAGTTGTCGCCCTGACCGGCAATGGCCTGGGTGGCCTGATCGATTGAAGACAGGGTGCGGCTGATGCTGGCAGCGTTTTCTTCGGACAGGATGGTACGGGCGTTAGCGACCAACTGGTTGATGTTGGTCACCAGATCTTCGCCGTTGGCCAACAGCGTGGAAATCGGCGAGGGGGTGGCGATGATCACCGGGTCCTGACCGTTCTTGCCGCGCAGCAGTGGGCTTTCGGGATTACCGTGGCTGAGCTCTATGACCGAGGTGCCGGTGATGCCAGTAAATGACAGCCGGGCGCGAGTGTCTTCCTTGATAGGGACTTCGCTACCGACTCTAATCCGTGCCAGAACCCTGCGGGGGTCGTTGGGGTCGAGGCTCAACTCACTGATGTCACCGATTCGGATGCCACTGTATTGCACCGAGCTGCCGCGCGACAGGCCGGTCACTGCTTCGTTGAAGACGACCAGATAGTAGTTGTATTCCCGGCTGGTGCTGGAGTGGCTAAGCCAGATGGCGAAGAATATCCCGGCCGCGCCGGCCAGCAGAGTGAACAAACCGATCAGAACGTGATGGGCACGGGTTTCCATTAGCTTTGCAACTCCCCAGGGGCGCTGGAATGGGCACTGAATGCGGCAGCTCGACCGCGCGGGCCATGAAAGTAATCCTGAATCCAGGCGTTGTCGGTGGCGGCGACTCGCTCCAGAGTGTCAGCGACCAGCACCCTGCGGTTGGACAGGACGGCAATTCGGTCGCAAATGGCGTACAGGGTGTCGAGGTCATGGGTGACCAGAAATACGCTCAACCCCAAGGCATCGCGCAGGGTCTTGATCAACTGGTCGAAGGCGGCGGCGCCGATCGGGTCGAGTCCGGCGGTGGGCTCGTCCAGAAACAGGATGTCTGGGTCCAGCGCCAGGGCTCGCGCCAGGGCGGCGCGTTTGACCATGCCGCCGGACAGCTCGGACGGATACTTGTCACCGGCACCGGGCGGGAGTCCGGCCAGTGCCAGTTTGATTGAGGCCAGGTGTTCGGCATCATCGCGGCTGAGGCCGGCATGTTCGATCAGTGGCAGGGCGACATTTTCGGTTACGGTCAGCGAAGAAAACAGTGCGCCTTGCTGAAACAGCACGCCAAAGCGTCGTTCATATTGCGAGCGCTGGGTTTCGGGCAGCGTTTGCAGGTCCTGACCGAATACTTTGACGCTGCCGGCGTTGGGTCGGCGCAGGCCGACTATGGAGCGCAGCAGTACCGATTTGCCGGTGCCTGAGCCGCCGACCACGCCGAGAATTTCCCCCGCCTGAATATCCAGGTCGAGGTTCTCGTGAATGGTTTGGGTGCCGAAACGGTTGACCAGGCCGCGGACTTCGACCAGCGGAGTCGCCTTGGTGGTATCCATGCTCACCAGCCCATCTCCATGTAGAACAGTGCCGCCAGGGCGTCGATCAGGATCACGACGAAGATCGACTGTACCACGCTGGAGGTGGTGTGCTCACCGACCGATTCCGCACTGCCACTAACCTTGAAGCCTTCCAGACAGCCGATGATGGCAATCAGGAAAGCAAACAGCGGCGCTTTGGCCATGCCCAGCAGGAAGTGGCGGACCTCGACATTGTTCTGCAGGATGCTGAGAAACATGGTCGGTGAAATGTCCAGGGATAGCGCGCAAACCATGGCCCCGCCAAACAGGCCGGAGATCATGGCCACGAAGGTCAGTAGTGGCAGGGCGACCAGCATGGCCAGCACTCGGGGTAGCACCAGAATGTCCAGCGGGTTGAGGCCCAGAGCCCGGATTGCGTCGATTTCCTCGTTGGCTTTCATCGAGCCGATCTGGGCGGTAAAGGCGCTGGCGGTTCGGCCGGCCATCAGGATGGCGGTCAGCAGCACAGCGAATTCGCGCAGGAACGAAAAGGCGATCAGGTCGACGGTGTAGATGCTGGCGCCAAACTCTGACAGCACGGTGGCGCCGAGAAAGGCGATTACAGCACCGACCATGAAGGTCAGCAAGGCCACGATCGGCACTGCATTCAATGCGGTTTGTTCGATCTGGGCGACCACGGCGGTTACCCGCCAGTTGCCCGGGCGCAGCAGGTTGCGGGCAAACCCGGCCAAGGTCAGGCCGATGAAGCCGAGCAAGTCGGTGGTGTGTTGCCAGAATACGGCCATGGCTTTGCCGACCCGTTCCAGCAGCTCAAGTAGCGTGGCGCGTGGTGGCAGATGTTCTGGGGCAGTTTCCTGCTGGCTGTCGACAATCCGCTTGAGCAGAGCGCGGCGTTCCTGGGGCAACTCACTGGAGTCGCTCAGGCGCAGGAGAAGGTCGTGGCCGAGCAGTTCGGCCAGCAATTGCCCGCCGGCGGTATCGAGCTTGCCGAGCTGGCTGAGATCGGCGTCGCTCCAGGCCGGCTTGCCGCTGCGGGCCTTGAGTATCAGGCGCCGCAGTTCGGCGTAATGGGGGAGAGTCCAGTCACCCTGGATAATCAGTTGCTCGGGATTGCCTGGTGCGTCTCGGACAAAGTCGTTAGCAGGTAAGGCCGGCATGCTGGTCGGTTCCGGGTGGGGCTGCCGGTAGCCGGCAACCAGGGCTCAGGACTTGCGCTTGAGACCGAACTCTTCGGACAGGGTGCCCGGACTGTCTTCGGTCTTGGGCGCATAGTCGCGCGGAGGCTCAAGGGTATCGAAGACCGCGTTGGCACGCTCGCTTTCAACCGGTGCGGCTTCCTGTTCAAGGGCGGCCAGCAGGCGTTGACGAGTCATGTCGTCAGGGGCCAGTTCCATGGCGCCGTGGGTCAGATGCTCCTGAATCTCCTGATAGTTGCGGTTGAGCCGGGCGACCAGAGTAGCGGTGGTCTTGAAGTGGCTGGACACTTCTTGTTGATATTCTTCGAAACGCAGTTGCAGGCTTTCCAGTTGAGCCTGGGTGTTGGTCGATTGGCCGCCGCTCACACGCCGCGCTATCTGGGTCAGGACAATACCCAGGACAATGCCGATGGCCAGTGCGATGATGACCGCAATCCACAGATTTTCGCTTGATTCCACCTTCGGCTCCCTTCTTGATTCGATTGTAGGGCAGTGCAACGGCACGCCCCTGACAGCTATGTCTTAACGGTAGCGACATTTCATGGACAAGGCTAGTACCCTTAGCCTTGTACAGCCATGCGACGTCAGTCTGAAAGTTACAGTCACGGAGAAAATGCAAATGAGTCAAAGCCGTCCCGAGGAACAGTTGTTGATCGAGGGGCCGGCGGGTCCGCTGGAGGTGGTGTTGACCCGGGCCGAGCAGCCTACTGCGCTGGCGGTGATCTGCCATCCGCATCCGCTGCATGGCGGCACCCTGCACAACAAGGTAGTGCATACCTTGATGCGGGCCGCGCGCGATCAGGGTGCCAGCACCGTACGGTTCAATTTTCGCGGGGTTGGCAAAAGTATTGGCGAACATGACGATGGGCGTGGTGAAACCGCTGACTGTCTGGCTGTGATCGATTGGGCGCGGCGTGAGCTGGGTGATTTGCCGCTGTGGGTGATGGGCTTTTCGTTCGGCGGTTATGTTGCGGCCGCAGCGGCCAGCCAGTTGCAGCAGTGGCCGCAGCGCTTGGTGTTGGTGGCTCCCTCGGTTGAGCGTATGCCCTTCGCCGACCTGATGCCGCTGACTGGCCCGGCAACGGTGCTGATGGGCGAGGCCGACGAGGTCGTGGCCTCCGAGGCGGTGTTCGACATGTTGGAAGGGCAGCCAGGAGTCGATATGCAGCGCTTTGCGGCTACCGGGCACTTCTTTCACGGCAAACTGGTGGAGCTTAAGGCGGCGGCCGAGCGTTCGCTGGCTGAGCATTGATTGCCAAGGGCTACTGCCGGCGGGTACAGTATCGCCCCCGTCGATATCCCTTGGTACACCAGCATGACGCCCCTTGAACGCTATCAGGCGGACCTCAAGCGTCCGGACTTTTTTCATGACCCGGCTCAGGAACAGGCGGTCCGGCATTTGCAGCGCCTGTATGATGACCTGGTTGCCAGCGAGCTGAACCAGCGAACCGGTAGTGGGCTGTTCGGCAAGCTGCGCAAGCGTCGTCCCGAACTGATCAAGGGCCTGTATTTCTGGGGTGGCGTGGGTCGGGGCAAGACCTATCTGGTTGATACCTTCTTCGACGCGCTGCCGTTCGAGCGCAAGATGCGCACTCACTTCCATCGCTTCATGCAGCGTGTGCATCAGGAGTTGAAGACGCTCAAAGGCGAGAAGAACCCGCTGACTGTCATTGCCAAGCGTTTCGCCAACGAGGCTCGGGTTATCTGCTTCGACGAGTTCTTCGTTTCCGATATCACTGACGCCATGATTCTTGCCACCTTGCTTGAAGAGTTGTTCAAGAACGGCGTGAGCCTGGTGGCGACCTCGAATATTGTCCCGGATGGTCTGTACAAGGATGGTTTGCAGCGCGCCCGCTTTTTGCCGGCGATTGCACTGCTCAATCAGCACACTGACGTTGTGAATGTCGATAACGGGGTCGACTACCGTCTGCGCGCCCTGGAGCAGGCCGAGTTGTACCACTGGCCGCTGGACGCTGAGGCCGAGGTGAGCCTGCGTCGCAGCTTCGAAAGCCTGGTGCCGGATATCGTTGAGGTGGTCGAGGCCGAGGTGCTGACTATCGAGAATCGGCCAATTCGCTCGGTTCGGGTTTGTGAAGACGTAGCCTGGTTCGAGTTTCGCGAGCTTTGCGACGGGCCGCGCAGCCAGAACGACTACATCGAGCTGGCCAAGGAATTTCACGCCGTGCTGCTGGCCAATGTCGAGCAGATGGGCGTCAGCAAGGATGACATGGCTCGACGCTTCATCAATCTGGTCGATGAGTTCTACGATCGCAGCGTCAAGCTGATCATTTCAGCTGAGGTTGATCTCAAGGATCTCTACAGCGGTGGCCGGCTGGAGTTTGAATTTCAGCGCACCCTGAGCCGGTTGCTGGAAATGCAGTCGCACGAGTTCCTGGCGCGACCGCACCGCCCCTAGGGAAGCACGGATTAAATCAGTTCGGTGCTGGCCCAGTTGTCGCTGAGCTTGTGTGCTGCTATAGACGCCAGGTTTAGCCAGTGTTCTGCTGGAACTGGCGGCGGAACTGGTTGGGCGACAGGCCGGTGTGCTGGCGGAACAGTCGGGCAAAGAAGCTGGCGTCATCGTAGCCGATGTCATAACTGATGGTCTTGATGCTGCGCCGGGTGGTGCTGAGCAGGTTCTTCGCTGTTTCTATGCGTAGCCGCTGCAGGTAGTGCAGTGGCTTGTCGCCGGTGGCGCTCTGGAAGCGGCGCATGAAATTGCGAATGCTCATGCCGTGCTGGCTGGCCACATCCTCAAAGCGAAATTTCTCCGAGAAGTGCTCCTCCAACCAATGCTGGATCTGCAGGATGGCGACGTCCTGGTGCAGTTTCTGGCCGCCAAAACCGATCATCCCTGGAGTGTAACTGCGCTGGACCTCGTACAGGGTGTCGCGGGCTACCGCCTGGGCGACCTGGCTGCCGCAGAAGTGCTCGATCAGGTGGATATGCAGGTCGCAGGCCGAAGTCACGCCAGCGGCGCAGAAAATCCGGTCGGCGTCGGTGATGTGCTTGTCGCGGTTGAGCAACACCTGAGGGAAGCGTCGGCTGAACTCGTCAAACAAGCGCCAGTAGGTGGTGGCTTCGCGATCATCCAGCAAGCCGGCGGCGGCAATCCAGAATACTCCGCTGGCCTCGGCGCTGATCAGGGCGCCACGGGCGTGTTCACGCCGCAGCCAGGCCGGTACCCCGGGATAGCGTTCCAGCAACTGATCGAAGTCGCCCCAGAAGGCCGGTAGCACGATCAATTGTGGATGCAGGGCATCGATGGTTGCTTCGATCGCGAGCCGGTCCTGGCTGAAGCTGGTGACAGGCTGGTCGTCAGCGGCGACGATTGAGGTTCGAAAGCCGGGGGTCAGCCCCAGGCCACGTTGACGACCGTCACGCAGGCTGGCCATGTGAAAGAAATCTTTGGCCTGCATCAGGGTTGAGGCAATAACCCCATCAGTGGCGAGAATGGCAACCTGGCGAAGGGGTGTGGGTGAGGTTGTGAGCATGGCGGAGCCTGTTATTGTCGGTCTGTTCGGCCATGTTATGACTAAAGCATCTTGTTCGGTGGCGCAAGTGTCCTGTTTGGCGGATAAGTCATGCGAATGTCGCTACCCGGCCGGCAGGGCCGGCCGGGTAGATAGTCAGGGTGCGGGGTTGGGCTGGTTGCGGTGGATCGCGGCGATGCTTTCCAGCACCTTGTCGGTCAGCCCCATGTTGATGCTGGTCAGGTTGCGGTTGAGTTGGTCCATGTTGGTGGCGCCGATGATGTTGCTGGTCACGAACGGCTGGCGAGTGACAAAGGCCAAAGCCATCTGGGCCGGGTCCATGCCATGTTCGCGGGCCAGTTGTACGTAGCGGGCACAGGCTTTCTGGGCTTCGGGGTTGGTATAGCGGGCGAAGCGCTCAAACAACGTCAGGCGGGCTTTTTCCGGGCGCAGGCCGTTGAGGTACTTGCCGGTCAGGGTGCCGAACGCCAGGGGCGAGTAGGCTAGCAGGCCGACTTTCTCGCGGATCGAGATTTCTGCCAGACCAACTTCATAGCTGCGGTTGAGCAGGTTGTAGGGGTTCTGCACCGACACGATGCGCGGCCAGCCACGACTTTCGGCCAGTTGCAGGAAGCGACTGACGCCCCAGGGTGTTTCGTTGGACAGGCCGATGTGGCGAATTTTGCCTGCCTTGATCTGTTCGTCGAGCACTTCCAGGGTGTCTTCGATCGGAGTGAACTGCTCGTCCGCGCTGTGTTCGTAGCCGAGCTTGCCGAAAAAGTTGGTGTTGCGGTCCGGCCAGTGCAGTTGATACAGATCGATATAGTCGGTTTGCAGGCGGCGCAGGCTGGCGTCCAGAGCGTTGGTGATGTGTTCGCGGGTAAAGCGGGTGAGGCCGTCGCGGATGTGGGGGAGCCAGTCGCCAGGACCTGCCACCTTGCTGGCAATTACCCATTTGTCACGTTGACCGTGCTGCTTGAAGTAGTTGCCGATGATGGTTTCGGTGGCGCCATAGGTTTCGCCGCGCGGCGGGACTGGGTACATCTCGGCGGTATCGATGAAGTTGACCCCTGCATCGCGGGCCCGGTCGATCTGGGCAAAGGCCTCCTTCTCAGTATTCTGTTCGCCCCAGGTCATGGTGCCCAGGCAGAGGGCGCTGACCTTGAGCGGGCTACGGCCCAGCGGGCGGTATTGCATGGTGATCTCCTTGGGTTGTGATGCGGCACCTCATTATTGACCACGCGCGGGGCCAATGTTCAATGGCTGCTTAAATAAAGGTTGTAATTTTTTTCGCCATTGGCATAATGCCGGTCCACTTTCGACAGGATGCCTAGCCTGTCGTTGTTGTTACAGCACAGATGCCACCCAGACCCACAGAGCCCCCACCTGAGTGTCTGTCTAGGCTTTGTTGGCTTGTAAAAACACATTTCATTCTGTAAGATTCGCCCTCTTATTTAGTGGGCCTCTGAGGCTAGGATTAATGAAAACCTTCAGCGCCAAACCGGAAACCGTAAAACGCGATTGGTACGTCGTAGATGCCGCAGGTCTGACCCTGGGTCGTCTGGCTACCGAAGTTGCTTCCCGTCTGCGTGGCAAGCACAAGCCCGAATACACCCCGCATGTCGATACCGGTGATTACATCGTTATTGTCAATGCCGAGAAAATTCAGGTAACCGGTGCCAAGGCACAAGACAAGATCTACTACAGCCACTCCGGTTTTCCGGGCGGCATCAAGTCGATCAACTTCGAAAAGCTGATCCAGCGCGCTCCTGAGCGCGTGATCGAGACCGCCGTCAAGGGCATGCTGCCGAAGAACCCTCTGGGTCGTGCCATGTACCGCAAGCTGAAAGTGTATGCCGGTGCTGCTCACCCGCATGCTGCCCAGCAACCCCAAGAACTGAAGATCTAACAGGAGCTCACTATGTCGGCGACTCAAAACTACGGTACTGGCCGTCGTAAAACCGCCACCGCTCGCGTGTTCCTGCGTCCGGGTACTGGCAACATCTCTATCAACAATCGTTCGCTGGAGAATTTCTTCGGTCGCGAAACCGCCCGCATGGTGGTTCGTCAGCCGCTTGAGCTGACCCAGAGCACCGAGAAGTTCGATGTCTACGTTACCGTCAAGGGCGGTGGTATCTCCGGTCAGGCCGGTGCCATCCGTCACGGCATTACTCGTGCCCTGATGGAATACGACGAGACTCTGCGTGGCGAACTGCGCAAGGCTGGTTACGTGACTCGCGATGCTCGTGAGGTTGAGCGTAAGAAAGTCGGTCTGCGCAAGGCGCGTAAGCGTCCGCAATACTCCAAGCGTTAAGCCGAAAGGCGAATCGCTCAGCGCCCGGTTTCCGTTTGGACTCCGGGCGTTTTTGTATCTGCGACAACCTGTCGCGCCCCTTCCTTTGGGCTGAAAGTCGCGTCGGGCGTGGCTTGCGCCTTTCCTTGAAACCTCTCGCGGGATGACTATCGCCTTGTCAAAAAAGGGGTTTTTCATTACCATCTGATTCATTTTGTGCAAGCTGTTTAATACTTGAAAAGGCCTTGGAAAAGGCCTGTTTAGCTGATGGGAGACGACTGGATGAGTAATGACGGCGTGAATAATGGCCGGCGTCGCTTCCTGGTAGCAGCCACGAGTGTCGTGGGTGCTGCCGGAGCCGTAGGGGCCGCTGTGCCCTTCGTGGGATCTTGGTTCCCAAGCGCCAGAGCCAAGGCAGCAGGGGCGCCGGTACGGGTGAATATCAGCAAGCTGGAGGCCGGGCAGCAACTTGTTGCCGAGTGGCGCGGTCAGCCGGTATTCGTATCCCGCCGTACCGAAGAGGCCCTGCGTCTGCTTGAGGAGATGGATAGCGTGGTCGCCGACCCGGATTCCAAGTCATCTGATCAGCCGGATTACGTGGATCCACGTACTCGGGCGATCAAGCCGGAAGTTCTGGTGGTGATCGGTATCTGTACTCACTTGGGTTGCTCGCCGCTGTTCCGTCCGGAAGTAGCTTCTGCCGATATGGGCGCAGACTGGAAGGGTGGTTACTTCTGCCCGTGTCACGGTTCCCACTACGATATGTCGGGTCGAGTCTGGCGTGCCCAGCCGGCGCCGCTGAACCTGCCGGTGCCCCCGCATCACTACGAAACTGATGATGTCATCGTCATTGGTCTGGATCCGGAGACTGCCTGATGAGCAAACTGATGAACTGGGTCAATGAGCGCATGGCCGTCACCAAGGTGATGGAAGACCATCTGACCAAATACTATGCGCCCAAGAACTTCAACTTCTTCTACTTTTTCGGCTCTCTGGCCATGCTGGTGCTGGTCAATCAGATCGTTACCGGTATCTGGCTGACCATGAGCTACGAGCCTTCCGCCGAAGGCGCTTTCGCTTCGATCGAATACATCATGCGTGATGTCGAGTACGGCTGGTTGCTGCGCTATCTGCACTCCACCGGCGCCTCGATGTTCTTTGTCGTGGTTTACCTGCACATGCTGCGTGGCCTGATGTACGGCTCCTACCAGAAGCCGCGCGAGCTGGTCTGGCTGTTCGGTATGCTGATCTATCTGATCCTGATGGCCGAAGCCTTCATGGGCTACCTGCTGCCCTGGGGTCAGATGTCCTACTGGGGTGCCCAGGTAATTATCTCGCTGTTCGGTGCCATTCCGTTCATTGGTCCGGATCTGGCCCAGTGGGTACGTGGTGACTACCTGATCTCCGGGATTACCCTGAACCGCTTCTTTGCCCTGCATGTGATCGCGCTGCCGATCGTGCTGCTGGGTCTGGTGGTGCTGCATATCATCGCGCTGCACGAAGTGGGTTCCAACAACCCGGATGGTATTGACATCAAGAAACTGAAGGACGAGAACGGCAAGCCGCTGGACGGCATCGCCTTCCACCCGTACTACACCGTCAAGGATATTGTCGGCGTGGTGGTGTTCCTGTTCGTGTTCTGCACCATCGTGTTCTTCTTCCCGGAAATGGGTGGTTTCTTCCTCGAGCACCCGAACTTTGAAGTGGCCAACCCGCTGAAGACGCCTGACCACATCGCTCCGGTCTGGTACTTCACGCCGTTCTACGCGATTCTGCGCGCGGTTCCGGCTATCGCTGGCTCGGCCTTCCCGGGTGTACTGGCGATGGGTGCTGCGATTGCCGTGCTGTTCGTATTGCCCTGGCTGGACCGTAGTCCGGTGCGCTCGATCCGCTACAAAGGCTGGATGAGCAAGCTGTGGCTGGTGATCTTCTGCGTCTGCTTCGTGATCCTCGGCGTGCTGGGTGCCATCCCGGCGACTCCGGGTCGTACGCTGCTGTCGCAGGTCTGCACCGTTCTGTATTTCGCCTTCTTCATCCTGATGCCGTTCTACACCCGGATGGAGAAGACCAAACCGGTTCCGGAGAGGGTTACTGGCTAATGAAAAAGCAACTGATTGCTCTGTGTTTTGCGCTGTTGCCCTGCGTGGCTCTGGCGGCGCCCAGCAACTACCCGCTGGAAAAGGCTAATATCGATCTGCGTGACAAGGCTGCTCTGCAGGATGGTGCGCGCACTTTCGTCAACTACTGCATGGGCTGCCACTCCGCTCAGTTCCAGCGTTATGAGCGCGTAGCCAACGATCTGGGGATTCCGGATGAGCTGATGCTGGAGAACCTGGTGTTCACCGAGGGCACGCTGATCGGTGACCACATGAAGATCGGCATGCGTCCTCAGGACTCCAAGGTTTGGTTTGGTGGTGCGCCGCCGGATCTGACCATGGTTGCCCGGGTGCGTGGTAACGACTGGCTGTACACCTACCTGAAGACCTTCTACGAGGATCCTTCACGACCGCTTGGCGCCAACAACATGCTGTTCCCGAACGTGGGTATGCCCAATGTGCTGATGGAGCTGCAAGGTCGTCAGGTGATTGGCTGCAAGGCCATGCCGGTGATGGATGGCAATACCCCCAAGCGTGATCCGCTGACCGGTGAAACCATCAAGGACGAGCAGTGTGATGTGCTGACTGTGCTGCCGGATACTGGCACTCAGACCGAGGCCGAGTTCGATACCACTGTGCGTAACCTGGTTGCGTTCCTGGCTTATTCGGCTGACCCGATCAAGCTGGAGCGTCACCGCATCGGTGTGTACGTGTTGCTGTATCTGGCCTTCCTGTTCGTCTTTGCCTTCCTGCTCAAGCGCGAGTACTGGAAAGACGTCCACTGATCCTGGTTCTGCGGATCAAAACAGCGCGCCCTTTGGGGCGCGTTGTTGTTTCTGGGGTATACTACGCACTTTGTTCTCAGGCAGTTGTCGGTTGTGGCTGATGCCAGTCATTCGATCGTGCAACCTGTGTTACCGCAATCCGCGAGAGGATGAGGGTTGATTTATGGGCGTTACCACCGCCAGCAAGCGTTCCTCCATGGCTTTCTTTTCTGACCCCCGTGACCATTACTGTCATCGTGTGCGCATCGTCCTGGCTGAAAAGGGCGTGACAGTCGATGTGGTCAATGTTGAGCCAGGCAACCCGCCGCAGGAACTGGTGGAAACCAACCCCTACAGCAGCGTGCCGACCCTGCTTGATCGTGATCTGGTGCTCTATGAGCCGAACATCATGATGGAGTACCTGGATGAGCGCTTCCCGCATCCGCCACTGCTGCCGGTCTATCCGGTGGCTCGGGCCAACAGCCGTCTGCTGATGTACCGGGTGCAGCGCGACTGGTGCTCGCTGGTTGATGTGATCGGCAACCCGAAAAGCTCCGAGGCTGCCGTTACCAAGGCGCGCAAGGAACTGCGTGAGAGTCTGATCGGTGTAGCGCCAGTATTCGCCGAGATGCCTTTTTTCATGAGCGACGAGTTCAGTCTGGTCGACTGCTGTATCGCTCCCATCCTCTGGCGCTTGCCGCTGCTCGGTATTGAACTGTCCAAGCAGGCCAAGCCACTGCTGGACTATATGGATCGTATCTTTGCCCGTGAAGGCTTTATCGCCAGCCTGTCTGCGGCGGAAAAGGATATGCAGTAATCGCTTTAACCGTTCGGAGTACCGCATGGCCGTAATGAGTCCAAGCCGCCCTTATCTTATCCGCGCGTTGTACGAGTGGATTTTGGATAACAATTGCACCCCGTACCTGCTGGTCAATGCCGGATTTCCCGGAACCCGAGTGCCGGAAGGCTTTGTCGAGGATGATCAGATCGTCCTGAATCTGTCCCCCGGTGCTATCCGTCAGCTCGAAATGGATAATGACGCGATCAGCTTCGATGGGCGTTTTGGTGGCGTGGCGCAACAGGTCTGGATTCCTGCCTTGGCAGTGATGGCTATCTATGCCCGGGAGAATGGTCAGGGGATGGTGTTCGAGATCGACCCGGTCAGCCCGCCACCAGCCGATGACCCGGCCCCGGACGGCGACAACAAGCCGAGTGGTCGGCCATCGTTGAAGGTGGTCAAGTAAAACTAAGGGAAGTGTGGTGGCTGGACCTGATCATCCAGCCACCAGTTTCAGGCCATTCAGTCGATATACTCGAACAGCTTGACGATTCGTTGCACACCGCCCACCTGCTGTACCGTCTGCACGGCCAGATCGGCTTCGCTGCGCCGCAGCAATCCTTGCAGATAAACCACGCCAGCTTCCGTCGTAACCTTGATCCGGCGTCCGGGGATGCTGCTGTCGGCCAGTAGTCGGGTCTTGGCGTTGGTGGTGATCACGGTGTCGTGGTTGCGCGCCAGCAGCGGCAGGTTCTCACCCACGGTCAGCTCGTTATGCACCACCTTGACCCGTTGAACTTCACGCGCGGCGTTTTCTGCCAGCGTCTTTAGCTCGGCGCGCGGCACCTGGCCGGCCAGCAGGACTACGCCGTTGTAACTGGAGACGATGATGCGGGCTTCACGCTCGATATCGATGTGCGCTTTAGCGACATTGACTCTGGCTTTGGTTTCGATCAGTTGGTCATCGATCCGGCTGCCAAAGGTGCGTGTACCGTAGTTGTCTTCGATCGGGGCATCGCGGGTTGCGGTCAGTACCGAACTGCAGCCGGCGCTGAGCAGCGCCGCCAATACGAGACTGGTAAATCTGATCATTCCTCACTCCCGAACAATTGTCGATCAATCAGGTCGCACAGGCAGTGGATGGCCAGCAGATGAACCTCCTGGATACGTGCGGTAGAGCGAGCTGGTACCCGGATTTCGACATCCTCGGGCAGCAGCAGGGGAGCCATGGCGCCACCGTCGCGGCCGGTCAGGGCGACCACCAGCATGTCGCGGTCGTGGGCTGCCTGAATGGCCTGAATCACGTTGCCGGAGTTGCCGCTGGTGGAGATCGCCAGCAGTACATCGCCCGGCTGACCAAGTGCGCGGATCTGCTTGGAAAAGATCTCGTCGTAGCTGTAGTCGTTGGCGATCGAGGTGATGGTCGAGCTGTCGGTAGTCAGGGCGATAGCCGGCAGGCTGGGGCGCTCGCGCTCGAAGCGATTAAGCAACTCGGACGAGAAGTGCTGAGCGTCACCGGCTGAGCCGCCGTTGCCGCAGGTCAGGATCTTGCCTTCGCTGAGCAGGCTGTTGACCATCACCTGGCTGGCCTGTTCGATACTGGGCCCAAGCACTTCCATGGCGCGGGTCTTGGTTTCAATGCTGTCGGTAAAAAGCTGCCTGATACGGTGTTGCATATCCATGGATAGGACTCGCTAGCAAGTGAATGCTTCTCGGATCCAGCGGTAAGCGTCTGGATCCTCGGGGTTGCCATCGGCGGCAACGACATCGAAGCGACAGGGATGGTTTGCCAGGTGCGGGTGGGTCAGGAGGTAGTGCTGGGCGGCTATCTGCACGCGTTTCTGTTTGCGCCAGTCCACCGTTTCCGCTGCGCTCCCCCACTGGCTTTGCCGCCGGTAACGCACTTCGACAAATACTACTGTATCCCTGTCACGCATGACCAGATCGAGTTCGCCCTGCTTGCAGCGATAATTGCGTGCCAGCAGGCGCAATCCGGCCTTGAGCAGCAGGCGCTCGGCCTGGCGTTCAGCCAGGTTGCCGAGCAACTGCTTGCTGGTCAATTGACTCATGGGGCAGGAATAAGTTCGGGAGCTGGTTGCAGTTGGCCATTGCTGATCAGGCCCCAGTGCAACTCACGCTGAATCCGGCCGTTGTCTCCCAGGCTCAGGGTTCCGGTTGCGCCCTCGATACGGGTGCCCGGGAACTGCTGCAGTTGCGGCAGCCGACTGAAGATACGCTGGGCATCGATCCCCATGGCGTACAGCCGGCCCATGGCACCGCCGGCTTGCGGCCAGCTTTGACTGACGGCCTGGTACAGGCTGTCCGAGCGCTCCAGCAGCCAGGGGATTTCGGCGATGAGCAGGCCGTCCAGGTCGGCATTTTGCAGGTTGTCACCAACCTGGTAGGCATGCGAGGTGGCGTATACCGGCAGCTCGCCGGCGTACTGGAATGCCAGGGTCGGTTTGATCTGCCGGGCTTGCAGCGGATTGGCCGCCAGGAACAGGGCATCGACATCCTGGCGCGGGGTCGGCTGGACCACAATGCCCTGGCCGAGCAATTGCTGAATGCGGTTGCCGCGTTGCTCGCTCTGGCGGATTTGCAGCAGGTCACCAATCTGCTGGGCCATGCTCGCTGGTTGGTCAATCACTTCCCGACCTACCAGGACTCCGCCGAGGCTTTCCCAGGTTTCGCGGAAGGCCTGGAAGGCGCGCTGCCCCCAGTCGGTCTGGGCGGTCAGGGCAGCCATGCTGCGATGGCCGTCGGCCCAGGCACGGTGAGCAGCGGAGCGGGCTTCATCTTCGGGGGCCAGGCCGAACTGGTACAGCGGCTGTTCCGAGCCGCGCTGCTGCTCGCTGTAGTTCAAGGCCAGGGTCGGCAGGGGCAGTTCGCCGAGGCTGGCCAGGCGGCCGACCTGATCGCGCTCCAGTGGGCCGATGACCCACTGTACGCCATCCTGTTGGGCCTGGGCATAGAACTGCTGGAGGTTGCTGTAGGCGGTGCTGTCATACAGGCTGACCTGAGGCTGCTCAAGTCCCTGGCTGTGAGCCTGATACTGGGCGGCTAGAAAACCATCACGCAGGGCCTGGGCAGCACTGGCCAGTGGCCCCTGGAACGGCAGCAGCAGGGCGATGTGCTGTGGGCGGCTGGCGTGTAGCTGGAATAGTTGCATCAACGAGTCGGGCAGCGGGTTGGCCGCAGGGTGACCGATATTGGCTTCCTGCCACTGGCGCAAGGCGCGTACCTGCAGATCGAGGTTGCCGTGCTGGCGCTCGATCAGTGCCAGACTCAGCCAGCCCTCCAGGCCTCCGGCGCTCTGCTCCCGGGCCTGCTGGAGTTGCGGCGTGGACAACTGGCCAAGGCTGTCCCAGATCGCCAGTCGGTTGCTGGTCTGACGTTCGCTGGGCAGCAGTCCGTCGATGAAAATCCGCTCCTTGGCAGCGTCCAGATGCTGGCCGGCTGCATCGAAGATATCGGCCCGCAACTGCTGGATGTCCAGTTGATCTTCGACCGGCAGGATGTCGAGTTGGCCGATCGAGGGGTGGCGTATTGCTCGCAGAGCCTGCGGTACCTGATCCAGAGCCAGGGCGCTTTGGGCTTGTAGTTGACTGAAGACGATCTGTTGGTCGGTTGGCAGGTCGCTCTGTGGAATGTCGCGCAGAATGCTTTGGACCCGCTCGGGCTGACCGCCGATCCAGGCGGCCCGGGCCGCGTGCAGGCGCAGCAGGTTGGCTTCAGCGCCGGAACGGCGGTTGGCATCCTGCAGAATCTGGTCGACACTGGCCTGCGGGGTACGTGGCAGGTCGGATAGCTCACGCGGGGCTGTCGAACAGCCGCTGATCAGCGCAGCGAGGGTCAAGGCAACGAACGGCAGGCGAAGCATGCGGGGCATCGGACAGTATCCTTACGCGATGGGCGCCCACGTGGCACCCTGGGGCGGACTCATCCGGCATTGTAACCAAGGGGGTAGGCAATCTCCACAGCGTCGGCGGAATAGGATCACGTCCTGTACAATATCGGGCAACTACGCTTGCAACAGGATTTGTCATGTCCAGCCCGGTCGGTACCCTTTATGTCGTTGCCACGCCGATAGGCAATTTGCAGGATCTGACGCCGCGGGCGCTTGAGGTCCTGCGTTCGGTCAGTCTGATCGCCGCCGAAGACACCCGTCACAGCGCCCGGCTATTACAGCATTTCGGCATCAATACCCCGACCACTGCCTGTCACGATCACAACGAGCGCGACAAGAGTGTGCGGCTGGTTGAGCGGTTACTGGCCGGGGATGACCTGGCGCTGATTTCCGATGCCGGTACTCCGCTGATTTCCGATCCGGGTTTCCATCTGGTGCGCCAGGCCCGCGAGGCCGGGGTACGGGTCTGCCCAGTGCCAGGCGCCTGTGCGCTGATTGCGGCACTGAGTGCGGCAGGATTGCCATCCGACCGTTTTGCCTTCGAGGGCTTTTTACCGGCCAAGACCCAGGGCCGGCGTCAGCGCTTGCAGGCGCTGGCCGGTGAGTCGCGGACCTGGATGGTCTACGAGGCCCCGCACCGCCTGCTTGAGTGTCTGCAGGACATGCTTGAGGTGCTGGGCGGCGAGCGTCAGGTGGTTCTGGCCCGGGAGTTGACCAAAACCTTCGAGACCATCAAGGGTGCGCCTCTTGCTGAACTGGTCGACTGGGTGGCTGGCGATAGCGATCAGCAGCGCGGCGAGTGCGTACTGGTAGTGGAGGGCGCGCCGGCGCGTGATGATGCCGAAGCGCTCGACCCGGCGGTGGAGCGCACTCTGGAGGTTCTGCTGGAAGAATTGCCAGTCAAGCAGGCCGCCGCCCTGGCGGCCAAGCTGACCGGAGTGAAGAAGAACCGTTTGTATCAGGTGGCGCTGAGCAAGACCGGGAACTAAACATGCAGGCTTCCAGGTCCTTGCTGGTGGTCTGGCTGCTTAGGGAAACGCTGATTAATTGCACGCAAGCTCAGTAGCCCGGTTGGCGCTGACCTGTTCTGGACCGTTAGATGCCAGGGATGGCATCTAAGAGCGTACACGGATGTATTTACAGCGTGTCCAGAACAGGTCAGCGACAATTGGGCCAGCATCGAAACTGATTTAATCAGTGTTTCCTTAGCGACTGGCCAGCCAGGCTTTCCAGCCGCCAAACTCGGTAATGTCGGTGGCGCCTTCCAGGCCGTAGGGATCGCAGATAAAGCCGGTTTCCCAGCGCCCATCAGCCAATTGCACCTTGCCCAGCCCCAGCGGCGCAGGAATGCCGGTCAGGAAAGAGCCCAGTTCGCGGCTCGGCAACTCCCAGACTTCGACCTGGATCGCCTGGCCACCTTCGGCCACCCGCAGCATGCCGGGGCGCATAGGTGGGCCGCCGGCCAGAGCATAGAGCTTGTAATCGGCCGAGCTGGCGGTAGCTTCTAGCAACCGGCCACCGCGTTGACGCAATTGCCAGTTCAGCGGCAGGCCATCCAGGTGCGCGCCGCAGACCACCACCCGGGCCATGTCGTTGCGGGCTGGTGTGGCCGGCAGGCTGCTGCTCAGCGGTTGCTCGCCGACCAGTGGCAATCCGCTGTGTTGCTGTAGCGCGGCGCCCAGGCTGAGCAGGTACTGATCGGTGAAGGCGCGACCGAACAGGGTGACGCCCCACGGCAGGCCGTTGGCCATGAAGCCGCTTGGCACGGCAACGGCAGCGTAATCAAGCAGGTTCATGAAGTTGGTGTAATAGCCCAGGTCGCTGTTGCGCGCGACTGGCTCGGCCTCCAGCTCGGCCAGGGTCACCGGGCGTGGGATGGTCGGGGTCAGGACGCAATCGACATCAGCTAGCAATTGATCGCAGAGGGTTTTGTAGCCCTGCAGCCGGTACTGGTATTCAAAGGCGTCCTGGGCGCTGAACTGAGGCGCCTTGTCCAGCACCGCGCGAATCACTGGCAGTACCGCTTCGGGATCGCGCTCGATCAGCTCGCCGGCGACGCTGTAGCGTTCGGCAACCCAGGGCCCCTCGTAAAGCAGTTTGGCCGCCTGCATGAAGGGATCAAGATCGATTTCCACCGGCGTACCGCCGATCGCCTTGAGCTGTTCGATAGCGGCAGCGAATAACCCGGGGCTTTCCGGGCACCCAAGAAATTCAGGTGTTTTTGGTACCCCGAAGCGGAATGGGCGAGGGCTGCCGAAGGCGTCAGCGGCATTCCACAGTGGGTTGGCCCGGCTGTAATCGTCCTTGGGGTCGAGCCTGGCGGTCAGGGCCAGCAGTTTCGAGCACTCGGCTGCACTGGCGGCGAAATAGGTAATGCAGTCCAAGGTGCGACAGGCCGGTACCAGGCCGCTGGCCGACAACAGGCCGCGGGTTTGTTTGAGCCCGACCAGATTGTTCAGCGCCGCCGGCACCCGGCCGGAACCGGCGGTATCGGTGCCCAGGGCAAAACTGCACAGCCCCAGGGCCACGCTCAGGGCTGAACCGGAGCTGGAACCACCCGATGGGTATTGCGGATGGGTGGCATTGTGGCAGGCGCCGTAGGGCGAGCGCGTGCCGTTCAGTCCGGTAGCAAACTGGTCGAGGTTGGTCTTGCCCAACGGCACGGCACCCAGCTCGATCAGTTGCTGTACCAGGGTTGCCGAGCAATCCGGCGTGTAGGTGAATGCCGGGCAGGCAGCGGTGGTCGGAATGCCGGCCAGGTCGATATTGTCCTTGATGGCGAACGGCACGCCGAACAGCGGTAATTGCTCCGGGCTTTTGCCGTCCAGCGCAGCCAGATAGGGCTCCAGTTCGGTCTCGCTGAGCAAGTGGATGAATAGCGGGTTGTCGCTGTTGAGGGCGGCGGCGCGCTGGCGCAGTTTGGTAAGCAGTTGGCGCGGGGTGAGTACGCCTTCCTTGTAGGCGGCCTGCAGTGCGTCGAGACGCAGATCGTGGTCAAAGCGTGTCATGCGGCGTGTTCCTCCAGAACGATCACCCGCTGTCCGGCGCGTACCGGAGAGCCTGGTTGGACATGGACTGATGCGACCACCCCGGCACAGGGGGCGGTCAGGGGGATTTCCATTTTCATGGATTCGAGTACCACCAGCACGTCGCCGGCCTGGACCTGGGCACCTGCGGTGACCTGAACCTGCCAGAGATTGCCGGCGATGTGACTGTCGATGCTGTACTGACCGGCTTCGAGCGGCTGCTCCTCAGTGGGTTCGCCTGCGAGTTCTTCGCTCTGATAGTCGGCCTGGCCGTTGGCGATCCAGCGCTGGCGCTCGGCATCGAAGGCGGCCTGCTGGCGACTGCGAGCGGCAGCGATACTGTCGGCCTCGGTCGCGAGAAACTGCTGGTAGTCGGCCAGTGCCAGCTCGCTATGTTCGATGTGCAGCGGATAGCGCCCGAGTGGAAAGTCACGGCGAATCTGTTGCAGTTCGTCAGCTGATACCGGGTAAAACCGAATCTGATCAAAGAACCGCAGCAGCCAGGGCTTGCCAGCGTAGGCGGCAACTTCGCGGTAGCGGTTCCACATCTGCAAGGTACGCCCGACGAACTGGTAGCCGCCGGGGCCTTCCATACCGTAGATGCACATATAGGCGCCGCCGATACCGACCGAGTTCTCTGCGGTCCAGGTGCGTGCCGGGTTGTACTTGGTGGTCACCAGGCGGTGCCGGGGGTCCAGTGGCGTGGCCACCGGGGCACCGAGATAGACGTCGCCCAGCCCCATAACCAGGTAGCTGGCGTCAAACACGGTGCGTTGCACTTCCACCAAGTTTGGCAGGTCGTTGATGCGGCGGATGAATTCCAGGTTGCTCGGGCACCAGGGGGCGTCCTTGCGCACGGTGGTCATGTATTTCTCGATCGCCAACTGGCAGGCCGGATCATCCCAGGACAGTGGCAGGTGCACTATGCGTGAAGGTACGCGCAGGTCGTCGGCGCTGCAGACGGCTTGCCAGAGACGCTCAACGGTAGCGAGCAGGGCGTCCAGGGCCAGGGTTTCCGGCTGGTAATGTACTTGCAGCGAGCGGATGCCTGGGGTCAGGTCCACTACTCCGGCCAGTTGCTCGGCTTCCAGCGCCTGCATCAGGGCATGGCCGCGAAAACGCAGCACCAGATCCAGTTCCGGCGGGCCGATCTCCAGCAACAGGTGGGTATCGCCGGACAGCCGTGCGACCAGCCGGGTATCGGCTTCGCCCGTATCTAGAATGATCGGTGAGGCCAGGGCGATGGCTGGACTGTGGGTTGGACAGCAGGGCTGCAACTCGACGACTTCACGCTGCTGCAACCGGGCCAGCTCGCGGGCAGTGGTGACGCTGACCGGGGTGAAGCGGATCTTGTCACCGGCCTTGAGCTGGCCGAGCTGCCACAGATCAGCCTCGATGATGGTCACCGGGCAAACGAAGCCCCCCAGGCTGGGGCCGTCCGGGCCGAGAATCACCGGCATGTCGCCGGTAAAGTCGACGGCGCCGACGGCATAGGGGTTGTCATGGATATTTGACGGGTGCAGGCCCGCTTCGCCACCATCCTCGCGCGCCCATTCCGGTTTTGGCCCGATCAGGCGTACCCCGGTACGGCTGGAGTTGAAATGCACCTCCCATTCGGTGGCAAAGAAGCGCTCAATGTACTCGGCGGTGAAGTACTCGGGTGCGCCATGCGGGCCATAAATCACCCGCAGTTCGCGGACGTCGGTCAGCGACGTGTGCAGAGCGGCTGGCAGGCTGGCTGTTGCGACCGGCACCAGCGGCAGCAGCCGCAGCACATCGCCTGCGCGTAGCGCCCGGCCGGCATGACCGCCAAACTGACCGAGGGTAAAGGTGCTCTTGCTGCCGAGGTAATCCGGCACCTGAAGGCCGCCTTGTACCGCCAGGTAACTGCGCGCACCGGCACCTTCAATAGTACCCAGGCTGAGGGTGCTGCCAGCGGGTATGTCGAGCACCTGATGCATGGGTTGCGTCACTCCGTCCAGCTTCACCGGCAGGCTGGCGCCACTGACGACCACCTGGGTGGCGCTGTTGAAGCTCAGGGTTGGGCCCGTCATGGTGATTTCCAGGCCGGCGGCGTCGGTGGCATTGCCCAGCAGGCGGTTGGCCAGGGCCAGCGCTCGACTGTCCATGGGCCCAGAGGGCGGCACGCCGACGGCCCAGTAGCCAAGACGGCCGGGCAAGTCCTGTACCGTGGTCTGGGTGCCGGCGATCAGCACTTCACAGGTGCTGGCCTGATAGGCCAGGTTTTCCAGGCAGCGGGTCCAGGGCTCGCCACTGGCGAAGGGGGCGTCATTGAGAATCTGGCGCAGATAGCCGAGGTTGGTTTCCACCCCGTAGAGTCGGGTCTCGGCCAGCAGTTGATCGAGGGCGGCACTGGCGGCTGCACGATCGGGCTGCCAGCAGATCAGCTTGGCAATCATCGGATCGAAGTAGGGGGCAATTTCGCAGCCGGCTTCCACCCAGGTATCGATGCGCACCGCTTGCCCGTCGGCCGACGGAAACTCGACCTGGGTCAGCAGGCCCGGGCTAGGTTGGAAGTCACGGCCCGGGTCTTCGGCATACAGCCGCGCCTGTATTGCGTGGCCGCGCGGTTGCAGGGCCTTGCCCAGCTCGGCCAGTGGCGGCAGATCACCTGCCGCCAGGCGGACCATCCATTCGACGATATCCACACCCCAGACCTGCTCGGTGACGCCGTGCTCGACCTGCAGGCGGGTGTTCACTTCAAGGAAGTAGAACTGCTCGGCGGCACTGTCATAGACAAACTCGACGGTACCGGCGCTACGGTAGTTGATTGCACTGGCCAACTGGATGGCGGCCTGACAGAGCGCTTCGGCCATGCCGGCGGGCAGATTGGGTGCCGGGGTTTCTTCCAGCACCTTCTGGTTGCGCCGCTGCACCGAGCAGTCGCGTACGCCCAGCGCCAGGACCTGGCCCTCGCCATCACCAAATACCTGGACTTCCAGATGTCGGGCGCGCTGGATGTACTTCTCGATAAACACCCCGGCGTCGCTGAAGTTGTTCTGCCCGAGGCGTTTGACCGCATCGAAGGCGTCATCCAACTCGGCCGCGGTGTGGCATACGCGCATACCGATACCGCCGCCGCCCGCGGTGCTTTTTAGCATGACCGGGTAGCCCACCTGTTTGGCTGCGTGCAAGGCATCGGCCACGCTGTCCAGCAGTTCGGTGCCCTCGAGCATAGGCACGCCATGGGCCTTGGCCAGGGCGCGGGCGGTATGCTTGAGTCCAAACACCCGCAATTGTTCCGGCGTGGGCCCGACAAAGGCGATGCCGGCGGCTTCACAGGCTTCGGCAAAGGCGGCGTTTTCCGACAGAAATCCGTAGCCCGGATGAATCGCCTGGGCACCGCTGGCGCGGGCGGCGGCGAGGATCTTGTCGATATCCAGATAGGTGGCACTGGCCGCGCCCTCACCCAGAGCAATGGCCTGATCCGCCTGCTGTACATGCAGGCTGCCGGCATCGGCCTCGGCATATACGGCCACACCCCGCACCTCCAGCGTTTTCAAGGTCCGCAGGATGCGGCAGGCAATGGCACCACGGTTGGCAATCAGCAGGGTGTGGAACATGGTCTTTCCTCGACCGGGCCGTCCCGGAAAGTACGTCTGGTCCAGACGGGTCGTCCCGGCTGGGTGATCTTGTCATGGGCTATGGCTTGCCTGACCGTGTCATTGCGGGTCGCGCAGCGACGCGGCAATCCATGCCGGCAGGGGAAGTCGTTAGGCATGATCCCGTTCAATCCCATACCAGATACTGCGCCGGGGTCGGGTTGTAGCCGTTGCACGGGTTGTTCAACTGCGGGCAGTTGGAGATCAGGACGATGACGTCCATGTGGGCGACCAGTTCGACATACTTGCCGGCGGCAGAGATGCCGTCCTCGAAGGTCAGGCCGCCCTCCGGGGTGACCGGGACGTTCATGAAGAAGTTGATGTTGTGGCTGATGTCGGCCTTGCGCAGCCGGCCATCATGCAGTGCGGCGCGCAGGAAGTTGTCACGGCAACTGTGCATGTAGCGGGTGCTCAGGGCATAACGCACGGTGTTGCTTTCCTGGGCACAGGCACCGCCCAGAGTGTCATGCCGGCCGCAGGTGTCGGCGGTGATAGTCAGCATCGGCCTGCCCAGGTTGCTATAGAGCACGCTGCCGGTGGTCAGGTAAACGCTGTTCTGCTTGCGCAGGGTGCGTTGCACGTCGTAACGCTCACGCGGGTTGCTGGCGCTGAAAAACAGCGTGTCCACCGCCTGATTGCCTTCCAGGTCCAGCAGGCGCAGGGTTTGGCCGGCCTTGAGATCATGCAGGAAAGGTTCACCCGCGCCGATGGTGGCGCGGTACACGGCCTGTTCGGGCTGTTTGTCACTGTAGGTCAATGGCATGGTCGACCCTCCTTACAGAAAGATGCGATCGGTGTTGTGCAGGCCGCGAACGTTTTCTTCGCGGGTGCGACGACAGAGCACGGTGATGCCGTCATCGGCCGCCTGGTGCCAGCTCAACTGCACGGGTTTCGGGGCGTATACCGGGTTTGGGTCCATGGGGTGCTGCAAGGCGGTGAGCACCACCAGGGTATTCATTGGCGCGTACAGTTCGATGTAGTCGCCGCTCAGGCTGTTGCCGGGTTCAAAGGCAAAGCGGCCTTCGGCATCTACGGTTACCTTGCTGAACAGGTTGAGGGTCATCAGCAGGTCCTGCAGTTGCATATCCCACTTGCCCAGTTCCACCAGCAGGTTGTCGAAGCCGTTGCGGAAAAAGCCGTTGCGCAGTTGTTGGTAGCTGCCGGCGCCGTATTTTTCCGTGACTTCTTCGGCATTCAGCACGCCACCAAAACTGTCGTGCCAGCCGCAGGTATCACTGACGATGGCCGCCAGCACCTTGCCCATGTCCGAATACAGGCAGTGGCCAGCGGTAAGTTTGGCGGTGTGCTGGCATTTCAGGCTGTCCGGCAGGTTGAGACGTTCGCTTTTCTCCTGGGCGTTGAACAGCAGCAGACTGACATTGGCGTCGCCCTCAAGGTCGGTGATGCGTAGCAACTGGCCACGCTTGAGCACAAATGAGGTATGGCCGCCGCCGGGGACGGTTTCCTGGTACAGGGTTGGGCGAAGGGGGGCAGGCAGAGTCATGCTCAGGCTCCTTGCAATTGTGGGGCAGTAAGGTCGCGGGTCAGGCGTTCGGGCAGTGCCGCGACGGCGGCCCGGGCCACCTTGCGATCGGTGTTGAGCGGAATGTCGTAGGTGATCCGGGCGCCGTAGGCACCAGGGGCTTGCGGATCGATCCGAGTCTTGTCGAACACCAGCAGGCGGGTGCCAAGACTGAAGCCCTCGGCCAGATCGTGGGTGACCATGAATACGGTCAGCCCAGTCTGCTGCCAGAGTTCCAGCAGCAGCGCGTGCATGTCCTTGCGGATGCCTGGGTCGAGGGCGCCGAAGGGTTCATCCAGCAGCAGAATGCGCGGCGCCTTGACCAGTGTCTGGGCAATCGCCAGACGCTGTTGCATGCCGCCGGACAGGGCGTGCGGGTACTTGTTCAGTGCCTGGCCCAGGCCAACTTTTTCCAGCATGGCCACCGCATGCTCGCGGGCTTCGCGGCGGGCCTGGCCGAACAGCCGGCCGAGCAGTCGTGAGCCTTGCAGTTCGAGCCCAAGCATGACGTTGCCGAGTACTGTCAGATGCGGAAATACCGAATAGCGCTGGAATACCACGCCGCGCTCCGGACCTGGCTCGCTGGCCAGGGGGTGGCCGTCGATCAGCAACTGGCCGCGGCTGGGTGTCTCCTGTCCCAGTAACAGGCGCAAGAAGGTCGATTTGCCACAGCCGGAAGCGCCGACCATGGTGATGAATTCGCCGCTGGCTACCTCCATGTTGAGGTTCTCCAGGACCACCTGGTCAGCGTACTGCTGCCAGACGCCCTTGATCGAAACGGCGCTCATATCAGTGGCCTCCTTTGGGTTCGAACCAGGGGAACAGCAGGCGGCAGGCACCTTTGAGCAGGCGGTCCATGCAGAAAGCCAGCAGGGTTATCCAGGCTACGTAGGGCAGGATCACGTCCATCGCCAGGTAGCGGCGGACCAGGAAGATGCGGTATCCCAGGCCCTCGGTCGAGGCGATCGCTTCGGCGGCGATCAGAAACAGCCAGGCCGGGCCCAGTGCCAGACACAGGCCCTGCAGCAAGCGCGGCAGCAGTTGCGGCAAAACTACCCGGATCAGCACCTGCCAGCTGTTGGCGCCCAGGGTTTGGGCCTTGATCAACAGTTCGGCGGGAATCTCCGCGACTCGCTGCTGCAGATCGCGAATCAATACCGGAGTAATACCGATGACGATCAGCATTACTTTCGATAGCTCACCCAGGCCCATGACAATGAACAGGATCGGCAGTATCGCCAGCGGTGGGATCATCGATATCACCGTAACCAGTGGTGACAGCGGCGTGCGCAGCAGCGGGATCAGCATCGCCAGGCCCAGCACCAGGCTGATCGCTGCGCTGATGGCAAGGCCGCTACCCAGGCGTTTGAGGCTGGCGGCGCTGTCGTCCCACCACAGGTAGGCGCCGCTGCGCCGGTCTTCCGTGAAGGCCATGCGTTCGACCGCCGCGCTCATCTGGCTGAAACTGGGCAGCAGCTTGTCATTCGGGTTTTCGGCCAGACGTGCCTGTGAGCTGAACAGGTACAGCAACAACAGGATGGCAAACGGGAGCAGGATCAGCCCAAGGCGCAGGGGGCGACCGGGGTGCCGGTTCATCAAGCGGGGCATGGCAGTCTCCATTGGTTACACGGGCCGAGATCTCAGCAGTCTGAGCGTCTCCCGGGCTTTTATCCCGCCGTGTAACCTCCGGAGGAGGTCGACAACTCTCGGACCAGTCACCTTCTGCGAAGGCCGGAACCCTAGTCGTCCATTTGCGTTGAGTTGTAGTAGGTCATGATGCGACCGGCAACACGCAAGGGGTCAGTCAGACCCGGATCTCGGATGCTGCTGAGGCTAATGCAGGGGGCGTGCCAGAATAGGTCGACCAGCTTGTATACAAGATGTGCGCTGCGGTTGATGAGGCGATTGCGGGTTTATGCGGGGCAATTCGCGCTCGTTTATGGTGCGTGGCGTGCGTTGATTGTCGTATTTTGGGGCGTCTGGCGCTTGGATATCACGCTAGGCTTGCCGCTATAGGGCAAACAAGGCTAACCTTACAGCCAAGAGTTGGCCGGACAGTCGCTGTGCCGCAAGGCGTGGAGGAAAGTCCGGGCTCCATAGGGCAGAGTGCCAGGTAACGCCTGGGAGGCGTGAGCCTACGGAAAGTGCAGCAGAGAGCAGACCGCCGATGGCCCCGCAAGGGGATCAGGTAAGGGTGAAAGGGTGCGGTAAGAGCGCACCGCGCGACTGGTAACAGTTCGTGGCACGGTAAACCCCACTCGGAGCAAGACCAAATAGGAACCCGATGGTGTGGCCCGCACTGGGTTCGGGTAGGTTGCTACAGGCAGTCAGTGATGGCTGTCGCAGAGGAATGGCTGTCCTCGACAGAACCCGGCTTATAGGCCAACTCTTTATTTTCCTTCCTTTTGTCGGAATCCCAATTTTCAGAGCAAAAAAATATAACTCTTCATACTTTACTTTAAGTTGTGAGGAGAACACTTTGTTGTGCCTGTTATTCGTGGTTCGTTTTTCAGCTGATTTCTGGGAAAACACCCCTCTTTTTGCGCTAACTCCCCGTCCTGCAAGGCTTTTTTCGTGAGTTACTCACTTGACGCTGTGTGCGTGGCATTTCTATAGTGTGCCAAAGTGGTATGAAGTGGGTAAAAGTGGGAAATATTGGCACGGACAGTCACCTAATCAGGGGAAGCCAGCAGCGTGTTTCGAGGAGCGAATGCCATCAATCTGGACGCCAAGGGGCGGCTTGCGATGCCGGCGCGTTATCGCGACCGTCTCGTGGAGCTGTGCGCCGGCCAGTTGGTGGCAACCATTGCGCTGGAAGAACGCTGCCTGTGGATCTATCCGTTGCCGGAGTGGGAAGCAGTTGAAATGCAACTGAAGAAAGCTCCGAATCTCAACCCTGCGGTCAAGCGGCTCAATCGTCTGCTGATCGGTAATGCCAATGAAATCGAGCTCGACAGCAATGGCCGCTTCGTTGTGCCGCCGTTGCTGCGTGATCACGCCGGCCTGGACAAGAAAGTCATGCTGGTCGGCCAATTGAATAAATTCGAGCTCTGGAGTGAAGAGGCCTGGGAGGCCACCACCAGCGCCTATCTGGAAGAAGTGCAGGAAGTTGGCGAGCTGCCGGCTGAACTGCACTCCTTGAGTCTATGACCCGGCAAACCGATTACTCACACATCAGCGTATTGCTTGATGAAGCGCTTGAGGGCCTGGCGGTGCGTCCCGACGGACTCTATGTGGATGGCACCTTTGGGCGTGGGGGGCACAGCCGGGCGATTCTGGCCCGACTCTCACGAGAGGGCAGGCTGATCGGCTTTGACAAGGACCCGGAGGCGATCCGGGCCGGAACAGAGCTGGCGGCCGAAGACGGCCGCTTTGTCGTTGTAAAAAGGTCATTTGCCGAGCTGGCCGAGGAGCTGCGCGCGCGCTCTTTGGAAGGCCAGGTTGACGGTATTCTGCTGGATCTGGGGGTGTCCTCGCCGCAACTGGACGACCCCGCGCGTGGTTTCAGTTTTCTCAATGATGGCCCGCTGGACATGCGTATGGACCCGGATAGTGGCCAAAGCGCGGCCGACTGGGTCAATAGCGCCAGCGAATCCGACATTGCCACCGTGCTCAAGGAATACGGTGAAGAACGCTTCTCCCGGCGCATGGCTCGCGCGATTGTTGAGCGTCGTACCCATACCCCGTTCACCCGCACGGCTGATCTGGCCGAGGTGATCAAACAGGCCAATCCAGCCTGGGAAAAGCACAAGCATCCGGCCACTCGGGCTTTCCAGGGTATTCGCATCTTCATCAACCGTGAGCTGGCCGATCTTGAGCAGGGCCTCAAAGCTGCGGTCGAAATGCTTGCGCCTGGTGGTCGGCTGGCGGTGATCAGCTTCCACTCGCTGGAAGATCGGCTGGTCAAACAGTTCATGCGCCGTGAGGCCAAGGGTGAGCCGTTGCCGCGTGATCTGCCGGTGCGCGATGTCGATATTCCCACCCGGCTGAAACTGCAAGGCAAAGCTATTAAGCCCAGTGCCGCTGAAGTAGCCGCCAATCCACGTGCGCGCAGTGCGGTGCTGCGTATTGCGGAGCGGCGTTGATGGACGCCAAAGCGACTGTGGGCAAGTTGCCAGGTAGCGGTCTGCCGCGTACCAGTGGCGGTTTGCTGTTGTGCTGGGCGCTGGTGCTGGCCAGTGCTCTGGCGGTGGCCTACAGCACGCATTGGAGTCGGGTGCTGCTCAATGAACTGGCCGGTGAAATGGCTGGCCGGGAAAAAGCCCAGGCCGAATGGGGTCGCCTGCTGCTGGAGCAGAGCACCTGGACTGCGCATGGCCGGGTGGAAACCCTGGCGACCCGACAACTGGGCATGCGCGTACCTGAACCTGGCGAAGTGATTCTGGTGAAACCATGATGCACATTCAGCCCAATGGCAGTCGCTACCCCTGGCGCTTCAGACTGGTGATCGGTCTGTTGGGCCTGTGCTGCGCGGCCATTGCCTGGCAGATCGTGCACTTGCATGTGCTTGATGATGGTTTTCTGCGTAATCAGGGCGACAAGCGCAGCGTGCGTCATACCGTTATTCCTGCTCACCGCGGGATGATTACCGATCGGCATGGCGAACCGCTCGCGGTCAGCACCCCGGTGCTGACCCTGTGGGCCAACCCCCGCCAACTGGTCGGTCATGAAACTCGCTGGCCAGAGCTGGCCAAGGCACTGGGCACCGATGCCAAGACCTTCGCCGAGCGCTTGCGGGCCAATGCTGAGCGCGAGTTCATCTATTTGCGGCGGCACATGACCCCGGAAGATGGCGAAGCTGTGCTGGCGCTCAAGGTGCCGGGTGTTTACAGCACCGAAGAGTACCGGCGCTTTTATCCGGCTGGTGATGTGGCGGCACATATCCTTGGTTTCACCAATGTTGATGACATTGGTCAGGAGGGGCTGGAGCTGTCCTATAACGACTGGCTGCAGGGTGTGCCGGGTCGGCGTCAGGTGTTGCAGGATCGGCGTGGGCGGCTGATCAAGGATGTCCAGGTTGTGCGCAACGCGCGCCCGGGCAACGACCTGAAACTGTCGATTGATCTGCGGCTGCAATATATCGCTCATCGGGAGCTGCGTGAGGCGCTCAACCAGTTCAATGCCAAAGCCGGCTCGGTAGTGCTGATTGACGTGCGCACCGGGGAAATCCTGGCGATGGTCAATCAGCCCAGCTACAACCCCAACAACCGCAGCAACCTGCGCCCGGAAATGATGCGCAACCGGGCGTTGATCGATGTGTTCGAACCGGGTTCGCCGATCAAGAGTTTTACCGTTGCCGCTGGTCTAATGTCGGGTAACTACCAACCGACTACGGTGATGGACACCCGGCCGGGCACCATGCGGGTGGCCACCATGACGGTGCGTGATGTGCGCAACTACGGTGTGCTGGACCTGACTGGCGTGATGATGAAATCGAGCAATATCGGGGTGGTCAAGATTGCCTTGGATATTGGCGCCGAACCCATTTACGAACTGCTGCAACAACTGGGGCTGGGTGAGTCGACCGGGCTTGGTTTTCCGGGTGAAAGCGTCGGCCGGATGCCCAGTCATCGACGCTGGCCGCAGGTGGAGACCGCCACCCTGTCTTACGGCTACGGGCTGGCGGTGACTGCGACCCAATTGGCTCAGACCTATGCAGTGCTAGGTAACCACGGACGCAAGGTACCGCTATCGCTGCTCAAGGTCGACCAGCCACCGCAGGGCGAACAGGTGATTCCGCAGGCAGTCAGTGACCAGGTGCTGGTGATGCTGCGCGCAGCGGTTGATGGCGATGGCGGCACTGGTTCCCGGGCCCGGGTGCCTGGTTATCAGGTGGGTGGCAAGACCGGTACCGTACACAAGACTTTGCCTGGTGGTGGCTACGCCCGTGACCGTTATCGCTCGGTGTTTGCCGGTGTGGCGCCGATCAGCAATCCGCGTTATGCCGCTGTGGTGGTGATTGATGAGCCAGGCAGTGGGCAGTATTACGGTGGTTTGGTCGCCGCTCCGGTATTTGGTCAGGTCATGGCGGACGCTCTGCGTCTGACCAATGTGCCGCCGGACGATCTGCCGGCGCTGCAACAGGTTGAACTGCCCCCGATTGACGGAGGCTCACGCGGATGAAAACACTGCGCCAACTGCTGCCGAACTGGAACGGAGCTGATGCCGAGATTCACAGCCTGACACTGGACAGCCGGGCAGTGGTGCCCGGCTGCCTGTTCCTGGCCGTGCCGGGGCAGCGCCATGATGGCCGCGACTACATCGCTCGGGCGCTCGAAGCTGGCGCAGCCGCCATCGTTTACGAGGCACAAGGGGCCCAAGTGTCAAGCGCTGCGGTACCGCTGGTGCCGGTCGAAGGCCTGGCTGCTCAACTGTCGGCGATTGCCGGACGCTTCTACGATCAACCGTCAGCACAGCTGGGGCTGATCGGCGTGACCGGGACCAATGGCAAGACCAGCGTCAGCCAGATGCTGGCTCAGGTTTTGACCAGTCTGGGGCAGCCTTGCGGGATCATCGGTACCCTGGGCAGTGGCATGCCGGGTGAGTTGAACGATCACGGGATGACCACTCCGGATGCGCTGCGAGTGCAGCAGCAATTGGCAGGCTTGCGTGATCAGGGCGCCCGCTGGGTCAGTATGGAAGTGTCATCCCATGCCCTGGATCAGGGGCGGGTAGCGGCGCTGGACTTCGATGTCGCGGTGTTCACCAACTTAAGCCGTGATCACCTGGACTACCACGGCGATATGGATAGCTATGGCGCGGCCAAGGCCCGCTTGTTCCAGCGTCCGTTGGGCCATGCGGTGATCAATCTGGACGATCCGTTCGCACGCCAGTTGCTGCCGCTGTGCAGTTGCCCGGTCATCACATACAGCCTGCACGATCCGGTAGCCAGTCTGTACTGCACCGATATTCGTTATGACAGTCAGGGTATCCAGGCCTGTTTGCACGCAGAAGGTCAACGCTTGAGCCTGACCAGCCCGCTGCTGGGGGATTTCAACCTGAGCAACTTGCTGGCAGTGATCGCCGCGTTGATGGCCGCTGGTATCGAACTACCCCGGGCCCTGACTGCGGTTGCCGCAGTGCAGGCTCCAGCCGGCAGGATGCAGCGTCTGGGGGGCGAGGCATTGCCGCTGGTGGTGATCGACTATGCGCATACCCCCGACGCCCTGGAAAAGGCTCTGGCGGCCCTGCGCGCGCATACCCTCGGCCGGCTGACCTGTGTGTTTGGCTGCGGTGGCGATCGCGACAACGGCAAACGCCCGCTGATGGCACGGGCTGCTGAATTGGGCGCCGATGCGCTGGTGATCACTGACGACAATCCTCGCACTGAGCCCTCGGCGGTGATCATCGAGCAGATCCTGAGCGGGATTGAACATACCGGTAACGTGGCAGTCATAGCCAACCGGGCTGAGGCGATCAGCCAAACCATTCAACAGGCCCGGGCTGGCGATGTGATTTTGCTGGCTGGTAAAGGCCATGAGACCTATCAGGAGATTGACGGCGTGCGTCATCCTTTCAGTGATATCGAACAGGCCGAAGCCGCCTTGCAGGCATGGGAGGCGCGTCATGCTTGAAGCGCTGCGTTTGTCGGAACTGGTCAAACCACTGGCGGCCAGCCTCAAGGGCGAGGATGTCAGCTTTGATAGCGTCAGCATTGACTCGCGCCAGGTTCAGGCTGGCGGCCTGTTTGTCGCATTACCCGGCAGCCGGGTCGATGGCCACGACTTCATCGCTCAGGCCCGTCTGCACGGTGCCGTAGCGGCGCTGGTCGAGCATCTGGTTGATGACCCGTTGCCGCAACTGCTAGTGCATGACTGCCAACTGGCCTTGGGGCAGTTGGCTGCCCTGTCGCGCCAGGCGTTCAAGGGGCGGATGGTGGCGATCACCGGCTCCAGTGGCAAGACCACGGTCAAGGAAATGCTGGCCTCGATCCTGCGCGAGCAGGGTAGTGTGCTGGCCACTCAGGGCAATCTCAATAACGAGCTCGGCGTGCCGCTGACCCTGTTGGCGTTGCAGCCGGAACACCAGTTTGCGGTGATCGAGATGGGCGCCGCCAAAGTTGGTGACATCGCCTACAGCATGGGGATCGCCAAGCCCGATATCAGCATCCTGACCAATGCCGGCATGGCTCACGTCGGGCGTTTTGGCAGTCCGGAAAACATCGCCAAGGCCAAGGGCGAGATCATTACTGCGCTCAAGGGTGATGGTCATGTGGTGCTGAATCTGGACAGCCCCTGGTTTGAACAGTGGTACCAGAGCCTTGGCAAGCGCAAGTCGCATGCATTCAGCCTGGAAAATCCGACGGCTGAGTTGCGTGGCGAGTCGGTCGAGATCGATGAGCGCGGTTGCCCGGGCTTCCTGCTGGTGACCCCCAAGGGCTCGATCACCGTGCAGCTCAACCTGCTGGGCCGGCACAACATTGCCAACGCCCTGGCCGCGACTGGTGCAGCGCTGGCGCTGGGCCTTGAGCTGGAACAGATTCGCCGTGGTCTGGCCCGGTTGCAACCGGTGGCCGGGCGGGCCCAGGGTAAGCCTGGCCATGCCGGCGCGCTGGTCATCGACGACAGCTATAACGCCAACCCGAGTTCGGTCAAGGCCGCCATCGACCTGCTGGCCGGGTTCGACGGTCAGCGCATTCTGGTGTTAGGCGATATGGGTGAGCTGGGTGACTGGGAGGCTGCCGGTCATCGTGAGGTGGGTGAGCATGCCCGCCAGCAGGGCTTGGATGCCCTGTACGCCGTCGGCCGCTTGTCGGCCCTGGCGGTTGAGGCCTTTGGCGAGGGCGGACGACTGTTCGCCAGCAAGGCCGAGTTGATCAATGCACTGCGCCCGCAATTGCAGGCGCAGACCCGGGTATTGGTCAAGGGATCGCGTAGTTCCGGCATGGAAGAGGTGGTTGCCGGTCTGGTGGACACAACTCATAACGAAAACAAGGCCCACTGACAATGTTGCTGCTACTGGCTCAATACCTCCAACAGTTTCACACCGGCTTCGGTGTATTCCAGTACCTGACCCTGCGCGGGATTCTCGGGGTACTGACGGCGCTGGCCATTGCGCTGTTCCTCGGACCCTGGATGATACGTACCTTGCAGGTACGACAGATCGGTCAGGCAGTACGCAATGACGGCCCGCAATCGCATCTGTCGAAAAAAGGTACACCGACCATGGGCGGGGCGCTGATTCTGGTGGCGATCGCCATCAGTACGCTGCTCTGGGCCGACCTGTCCAATCTGTATGTCTGGGTCGTACTCGGGGTAACCATCAGCTTCGGGGCGATTGGCTGGGTCGATGACTACCGCAAGGTGATCGAGAAGAACTCGCGTGGTTTGCCGTCGCGCTGGAAGTACTTCTGGCAGTCGGTGTTCGGTTTGATTGCGGCGATTGTCCTTTACGTATCGGCCAAGACTCCGGTGGAGACCACCCTGATCGTGCCGTTCTTCAAGCAACTGGAATTTCAGCTCGGCATCCTGTTCGTGGTGCTGACCTATTTCGTCATCGTCGGCTCCAGCAATGCGGTGAACCTGACCGATGGCCTCGACGGTCTGGCGATCATGCCGACCGTGATGGTCGGGGCGGCGCTGGGCATTTTCGCCTACCTGTCGGGCAACATCCGTTTTGCCGAATACCTGTTGATCCCCTATGTGCCGGGCTCGGGGGAGCTGATCATCTTCTGTGGCGCGCTGATCGGTGCCGGTCTGGGCTTTCTCTGGTTCAACACTTACCCGGCCCAGGTGTTCATGGGGGATGTCGGTGCCCTGTCGCTGGGTGCGGCGTTGGGGGTGATTGCGGTAATCGTTCGTCAGGAAATCGTGCTGTTCATCATGGGCGGGATTTTCGTGGTTGAGACCCTGTCGGTGATCATTCAGGTCGCGTCGTTCAAGTTGACCGGCCGGCGAGTATTCCGTATGGCGCCGATTCATCACCATTTCGAATTGAAAGGCTGGCCCGAGCCTCGGGTCATTGTGCGGTTCTGGATCATCACCGTGGTACTGGTGCTGATCGGACTGGCAACCCTGAAACTGCGTTGAGGATGGCAAGGTGGCACTGATTACCACGGACAAGCAGCGGATCATCGTCGGGCTCGGTAGCACCGGGCTGTCGGTTGCCCGTTATCTGGTCGGCCGTGGTCTGCCCTTTGCCGTGTGCGATACCCGCAGCAGCCCGCCGGGTCTTGATCAGCTCAAGCGTTTTGCACCGATGGCCGATGTCTATCTGGGTGAACTGGACGAGCAACTGCTGTGCGCTGCCGGTGAGCTGGTGGTCAGTCCTGGTATCGCCATCGCCACGCCGGCGATTGCTGCTGCCAAGGCTGCCGGGGTCTCGGTGGTAGGGGATATCGAGCTGTTTGCCCGCGAGCTGATTGCGCGTGAGGCCAGGCCGCAACTGGTGGCCATCACCGGTTCCAACGCCAAGAGCACGGTGACCACCCTGGTAGCCGAGATGGCAGCCGACGCTGGCCGGCAGGTGGCGGTGGGTGGCAATCTGGGCACCCCGGCACTGGATCTGCTCGACCAGCAGGCCGAACTGTACGTATTGGAGTTGTCTAGCTTCCAACTGGAAACCACCGAGCGGCTGAATGCCGAAGTCGCTACCGTACTCAACATCAGTGAAGACCACATGGACCGCTATAGCGGTTTGGCAGCCTATCATCTGGCCAAGCACCGGATTTTTCGCGGTGCCCGTCAGGTAGTGTTCAACCGGGATGACGCGCTGTCGCGGCCGCTGGTGGCCGACCAGTTGCCGTGCCTGAGTTTTGGCCTGTCGCGCCCGGACTTCAAGGGTTTTGGCCTGATCGAGAAGGACGGTGAGTCCTGGCTGGCCTTCGAGTTTGCGGCGCTGATGCCGGTGCGCGAACTGAAAATCCGTGGTGCCCATAACCAGGCCAATGCTCTGGCGGCTTTGGCGCTGGGGCATGCAGTTGGCTTGCCGCTCGACAGCATGCTGACCACCTTGCGCCGGTTTGCCGGTCTGCCGCATCGCTGCCAATGGGTCGGCCAGCATCAGGGCGTAGATTACTACGACGATTCCAAGGCCACCAATGTCGGTGCCGCGCTGGCGGCGATTGAAGGCTTTGCTGCCGACCTGGCTGGCAAGCAGGTGCTGATTGCTGGTGGCGATGGCAAGGGCGCGGACTTTGCGCCGCTGCGCCAGCCGGTGGCGCGCCACTGCCGGGCAGTGGTGTTGCTGGGCCGCGATGCAGCGTTGCTGGAGCAGACGCTGGCGGGTAGTGTGCCACTGCTGCGCGTCGACACGCTGGAGCAGGCAGTGAACTGTGCGGCCACCCAGGCCCAGCCCGGCGATGTGGTGCTGCTGTCGCCGGCCTGCGCCAGTCTCGACATGTTCCGCAATTTTGAAGAGCGCGGTCGACTGTTTGCCGAAGCGGTTGCGAGGTTGCCGGCATGAACGCGCTGAACCGGATTCCGACCCTGACCCAGTTCGTTGAGCCGCTCGCCGGTGCACGCCGCTTCGACCTGGATCTGCCGCTGCTGGCAGCGGCGTTGGCGCTGCTCGGGCTGGGTCTGGTGATGGTCAGTTCGGCGTCCATGGAAGTGGCGGCCGGGCAATTGGGCAATCCCTTCTATTACATGATCCGCCAACTGATCTATCTGGGGATCGGCCTGGGGGCGATGGCCACTGCGCTGTCGATTCCGCTGAAACTCTGGGAGCAGTTCCGCTTCCCGCTGCTGTTTCTGGGGATTGCCCTGCTGATCGCGGTACTGATTCCGGGGATTGGGCGTGAGGTCAACGGTAGCTGGCGCTGGATCGCGGTCGGGCCGATCAATATTCAGCCTTCGGAACTGGCCAAGCTGTTTGCCGTGGTGTTTCTGGCCGGCTATCTGGTGCATCGCCAGGATGAAGTCAAGGAACGCTGGTTTGGCTTTATCAAGCCGTTCATGGTGCTGTTCCCGATGGCCTGGCTGCTGATCATCGAACCTGACTTTGGCGCCACCGTGGTGTTGATGGGTGCGGCGGTGGGCATGCTGTTCCTCGGCGGGGTGGGGCTGTTCCGCTTCATCCTGCTGTTCGGCTCGTTGGCCGGGGCCGCCGGCCTGCTGATTTTGTTCGAGCCCTATCGTCTGCAGCGTCTGACCGGTTTTCTCAACCCCTGGGATGACCCGTTCGGCAGTGGTTATCAGTTGACTCAGGCCCTGATCGCCTTTGGCCGTGGTGAGTGGCTGGGCGTCGGGCTGGGCAACAGCATCCAGAAGCAGTTCTATCTGCCCGAGGCGCATACCGACTTCGTGTTTGCCGTACTGGCCGAGGAGATGGGGCTGATCGGTGCGCTGGCAGCCTTCGGCCTGTTGATCTTCGTTGCCGTACGCAGCCTGTACCTGGGACTGTGGGCCGAGCGCGACGGGCAGTTGTTTTCGGCCTATCTGGCCTATGGGATTGCGTTGATGTGGTGTGGTCAGATTCTGATCAACGTCGGTGTGAATGTCGGGCTGTTGCCGACCAAAGGTTTGACCCTGCCGTTCCTCAGTTATGGCGGTAGTTCGTTGGTAGTGTGCTGCATCAGTCTGGGCATCCTGTTGCGCATTGACTGGGAGCGTCGACAAGCGCTACGGGAGGTAAGCAATGAGCAATAAGGTATTGGTGATGGCAGGCGGTACCGGCGGTCATGTGTTCCCGGCGCTGGCTTGCGCGCGAATGCTGCGTGATCAGGGCTTCGAAGTGCACTGGTTGGGTACCCGGCGCGGCATCGAGGCTGAGCTGGTGCCCGATGCCGGGTTCCAGATCCACTATATCGACATTCAGGGTGTGCGCGGCAAGGGCAAGCTGGATTTGCTCAAGGCACCGGTACGGATTCTGCGTGCGTTGCTGCAGTCGCTGAAGCTGCTGGACCGGCTCAAGCCGATCTGCGTGCTTGGTGCCGGTGGCTATGTCACCGGTCCTGGCGGATTGGCTGCCCGGATCAAGCGGATTCCGCTGGTTATCCATGAGCAAAATGCAGTGGTCGGCACCGCCAACCGGTTGCTGGCGCGCTGGGCCGATCGCTGCTGTGAGGGTTTTCCGGGCAGCTTCGCCAATCCGGCCAAACGCCTGAGTACTGGCAACCCGGTGCGCGAAGATATTTTCCAGACCCCCGAACTGAGCTGGGACGGCAGCCGCCGGCCACGTCTGTTGATTCTGGGTGGCAGTCTGGGCGCTGCGCCGCTGAACCGTCTGCTGCCGCTGGGGCTGGCACTGGTCGATCATGACAAGCGCCCGGAAATCGTTCATCAGTGCGGCAAACAGCATGTCGAGGATACCCGCGAGGCTTATCAGATGGCCGGTGTGGCAGCGATTGTGGAGCCGTTCATTGCTGATATGGCTGGCGCCTATGAGTGGGCCGATCTGGTGGTGTGCCGGGCCGGCGCGCTGACTGTCTGCGAACTGGCGGCCGCTGGACGGCCGTCGCTGCTGGTGCCACTGCCGCATGCCATTGATGACCATCAGAGCGCCAATGCCCGGTTCCTGGCTGATCGCGGAGCCGCAGAGCTGCTGCCGCAAGCCAGTCTGACCCCGGAGCTACTGGCGCAGCGGCTGAATTTTCTTTTCTCGCAACCGGAGAAACTGCAACAGATGGCAGAACTCGCTCGTAAACAGGCGACCCCGAACGCTACGGCGGATGTGGTGCGCGCCTGCCTGGAGGTGGCCCGTGAGTCCTAAGGCGACCTTCACCCTGCCGGAAATGCGCCGTATTCGCCGGATTCACTTCGTCGGTATCGGCGGGGTTGGCATGTGCGGTATTGCCGAGGTGTTGCTGAACCTGGGCTATCAGGTGTCCGGTTCCGACCTCAAGCGTTCGACCGTGACCCAGCGTCTGGAGAGTTTCGGTGCCCGGATCGATATTGGCCACCGCGCCGAAAATCTGGCCAACGCCGATGTACTGGTGGTGTCCAGCGCGATCAATCCGAGCAACCCGGAAGTGGCCGCGGCGATTGAAAAGCGCATTCCGGTAGTGCCGCGCGCAGAGATGCTGGCTGAGCTGATGCGTTATCGCCACGGTATCGCAGTTGCCGGAACTCATGGCAAGACCACCACCACCAGCCTTATCGCGTCGGTACTGGCGGCTGAAGGCTTGAGCCCGACATTCGTAATCGGTGGTCGTCTGACCAGCGCCGGGACCAACGCGCAACTGGGTGAGAGCCGTTATCTGGTGGCCGAGGCCGATGAAAGCGATGCCTCGTTCCTGCATTTGCAGCCGATGGTGGCGATCGTGACCAACATCGATGCCGACCACATGGCTACCTACGAAGGTGACTTCAGCAAGCTCAAGCGGACCTTTGTGGAGTTTCTGCACAACCTGCCGTTCTACGGCCTGGCGGTACTGTGTGTGGATGACCCGGTCGTGCGCGAGATTCTGCCGCAGGTTAACCGCCAGGTCATTACCTATGGCCTGAGCGAGGATGCCGATGTCCGCGCTGTGGATATCGAGCAAAAGGGCATGCAGACCCATTTCACTGTCTTGCGTGAAGGACATGAGCCGCTGCGGGTGTGCGTCAACATGCCGGGCGTGCACAACGTGCTGAATGCGCTGGCGACCATTGCTGTGGCCACCGACGAGGGCATCAGCGATACCGCGATCGTCAAGGGCTTGACCGGTTTTGAGGGCGTTGGCCGGCGTTTCCAGGTCTATGGCAATTATCCGCTGTCTGACGGCGAGGTGATGTTGGTCGACGATTACGGCCATCACCCGCGTGAGGTTCAGGCGGTGATCAAGGCCGTGCGCGCCGGCTGGCCGGAACGGCGGCTGGTGATGATCTATCAGCCGCACCGCTTTACCCGGACCCGCGACCTGTATGAAGACTTCGTTCAGGTTCTGGCTGAAACCAATGCGCTGCTGCTGATGGAGGTCTACCCGGCTGGCGAGGAGCCGATTCCGGGCGCCGACAGCAAGCATCTGTGCCGCAGCATCCGTCAGCGAGGCCAGGTGGACCCGATTTATGTTGATCGTGACGCCGACGTGATGCCACTGCTGGAAGCGGTGCTGCAGCCTGGCGACATTCTGTTGACCCAGGGTGCCGGGGATATCGGTGGCCTGGCGCCGCAACTGGCCGAAGCCTTGAGCCGGCTGGGGCAAACCGTTACGGAGGGTAAGGCCTGATGGTTGACGTAAAAGCTTTGGGCCGTGTCGCAGTACTTTATGGCGGTCATTCGGCCGAACGGGAAGTGTCGCTCAAGTCCGGCAAGGCGGTACTCGAGTCGCTCAAAGGTGCCGGGGTAGACGCCTATGGCATCGATGCCGGAGACGATCTGGCGCAGCGCCTGATTGCCGAGCGCCCGGACCGGGTGTTCATTGCCCTGCATGGTCGTGGCGGCGAGGACGGTAGCCTGCAGGGGCTGCTGGAAAGCCTGAAGCTGCCTTATACCGGCAGTGGCGTGATGGCTTCTGCGCTGGGCATGGACAAGCTGCGGACCAAGCTGGTGTGGCAAAGCCTGGGACTGCCGACGCCGCCCTACGCCGTGCTGGCCGATGAGGCCGAGTGCGCGGCGATTGTCGAGCGCCTGGGTGCACCGCTGATCATCAAGCCGATCCATGAAGGCTCGAGCATCGGCATGGCCAAGGTCGACAGCGAGGCCGCGCTGCGTAGCGCCTGGCAGTCGGCGCGTCAGTACGACGATGTAGCACTGGTTGAGCAGTGGATCACCGGCGCCGAGTTCACCGTAGCGATTCTAGATGGGCAGGCGCTGCCGGCAATTCGGTTGCAGACCCCGCACACCTTTTACGACTACGACGCCAAGTACCTGGCCAATGACACCCAGTACATCTGCCCCTGTGGCCTGCCGGCGGACAAGGAAGCGGAACTGGCCGAATTGTGCCTGAAGGCTTTCAACGCCGTGGGTTGCCATGGTTGGGGGCGGGTCGATGTGATGCAGGACCAGACCGGACAGTTCTATCTGCTTGAAGTCAACACGGTGCCGGGCATGACCGATCACAGCCTGGTGCCGATGGCTGCTAAGGCTGCGGGCAAGAGTTTTACCGATCTGGTGCTGGCGATCCTCGCCAGCGCCCGGTACTGAGGAGTCTGTTGGATGTTGGGGCTGATGATCAGGGATCCGCGAGCAGGCAAGCCTGCGACTCGACGCCAGGCGTCGGGTCGTGGCGCCGTGCGCGTGACCCCGCCAGCCCCGCGCAGCCGGCCGCGGCTGAGCTTCAGCCTGCCTGCCATGAACGGTCTGGGGATGCGTCTGCAGCAGGTACTTTGGCCGTTGTTGCTGGTGGCCCTGGGCATGGGGCTGTACGAGTTGGGCAGTCGGCTGTGGCCGCTGGCCGACCGGCCGATTGCGCTGATCAGCGTACAGGGCGAGTTGCAGTACATCGACCACGACGCGGTGCAGGGAGTGATCCAGCCTTATCTGCAGGACAGCTTCCTGAGCATCAACCTGCGGGGCCTGCAAAGCGATCTGGCGGCCATGCCCTGGGTCGCCAAGGCTTCGGTACAGCGGGTCTGGCCGGATCAGCTGGTGATTCATCTGGACGAACAGCTGCCGGTTGCCCGCTGGGGTAGCAATGCGCTGCTCAATAACGAAGGGCGGGCCTTTGAGCCGGATGAGATCGCGAGATTTGCCGATCTGCCCCAGTTGAACGGGCCGCAGCGAGCCAAACAGCGGGTGATGCAGCAGTACCAGCAGTTCAATCGACTGCTGCGGCCCTATGGCCACGGTGTGGCGCAGTTGGAGCTGCGTGATCGCGGGAGCTGGTTTCTGACCACCCAGGACGGGATTCAGATTTTGCTCGGACGCGACAACGTAGTGGAGAAGATGCAGCGGTTTCTGACCATCGATCAACTGGTGTTGTCCGAGCGTCGGGAGCAGATAGCGCGGGTCGATCTGCGCTACAGCAACAGCATGGCGGTGGCCTGGCGCACGCCGGTCAACGTGGATTAATCGGGGAGTGACACAGGCTTATGGCAAGCAAGCAGGGTAGCAGGATGATCGTCGGGCTGGATATCGGCACCTCCAAGGTGGTGGCGCTGGTCGGCGAGATCGGAGCGAACGGCGAACTGGAAATCGTCGGTATCGGCTCGCATCCCTCGCGTGGCCTGAAAAAAGGCGTGGTGGTCAATATCGAATCCACCGTGCAGTCGATCCAGCGCGCGATCGAAGAAGCCGAACTGATGGCTGGCTGCCAGATTCACTCGGTCTTTGCCGGCATTGCCGGTAACCACATTCGCAGCCTGAACTCGCATGGCATCGTCGCCATCCGAGACCGTGAAGTAGTGCCGGCCGATATCGACCGGGTACTGGATGCCGGCCAGGCGGTGGCTATTCCCGCCGACCAGAAGGTGCTGCACATCCTGCCGCAGGAATATGTGATCGATAACCAGGAAGGCGTGCGCGAGCCACTGGGCATGTCCGGAGTACGCCTGGAAGCCAAGGTGCATCTGGTGACATGTGCGTTGAACGCGGTACAGAACATCGAGAAGTGCATTCGCCGCTGCGGCCTGGAAGTTGAGGACGTGATCCTCGAACAACTGGCCTCCAGTTATGCCGTGCTGACCGAGGATGAAAAGGAGCTGGGCGTCTGCCTGGTGGACATCGGTGGCGGTACCACCGACATCGCCATTTTCACCGAAGGTGCGATCCGCCACACCTCGGTGATTCCGATTGCTGGCGATCAGGTGACCAACGATATCGCCATGGCATTGCGGACTCCAACCCAGTACGCCGAAGAGATCAAGATTCGCTATGCCTGTGCGCTGGCCAAGCTGGCTGGCCCGGAAGAAACCATCAAGGTGCCCAGTGTGGGTGAGCGCCCGCCGCGTGACCTGTCACGCCAGGCTCTGGCTGAAGTGGTTGAGCCGCGCTACGACGAGTTGTTCACCCTGATCCAGGCCGAGCTGCGCCGTTCCGGTTACGAGGACATGATCCCGGCCGGAATCGTCCTGACCGGCGGCACCTCGAAAATGGAAGGCGCTGTCGAGCTTGCCGAGGAGATCTTCCATATGCCGGTACGCCTGGGCGTGCCGCAGGAATTCAAGGGGCTGACCGACGTGGTGCGCAACCCGATCTATGCCACCAGCGTGGGCCTTCTGCACTACGGCATCAAACATCAGGGCGAGTCCAGTCCGGGCTCGGAGTCGAACCGCGAATCGACCCTGGAACGGGTCAAGCGCTGGTTCAAGGGCAATTTTTAAAGAAGCCCGCCTCAAGCGGGTCGTAGCAACGAAACGAAGCAATACAACGAGTACAAACTCAAGGAGATGGGATCATGTTCGAATTGATCGATAACGTACCGCAAAATGCAGTTATCAAGGTTGTTGGCGTCGGTGGCGGCGGTGGAAATGCGCTGCAGCACATGGTGATCAACAACGTCGAGGGCGTCGATTTTATCTGCGCCAACACCGATGCTCAGGCACTGAAGAACGTTAGTGCGCGCACCGTGTTGCAACTCGGCTCGGCAGTAACCAAGGGCCTGGGTGCCGGGGCCAACCCGTTGATCGGCCGGGAAGCAGCGATCGAAGATCGTGAGCGCATCGCTGAAGTACTGCAAGGCTCCGACATGGTGTTCATCACGGCCGGCATGGGTGGCGGTACCGGTACTGGTGCCGCGCCGATCGTCGCTGAAGTGGCGCGTGAACTGGGCATCCTGACTGTGGCCGTGGTAACCAAGCCGTTCCCGTTCGAAGGCCGCAAGCGCATGCAGGTCGCTGATGAGGGTATCCGCGAACTGAGCCAGCATGTCGACTCGCTGATCACCATTCCCAACGAAAAACTGCTGACCGTATTGGGTAAGGACGCCAGTCTGCTGGCTGCCTTCAGCAAGGCCAATGATGTACTGCTCGGCGCGGTACAGGGTATCGCCGACCTGATCATGCGTCCGGGTATGATCAACGTTGACTTTGCTGACGTTAAAACCGTCATGAGCGAAATGGGCATGGCCATGATGGGAACCGGCCACGCCAGCGGCCCGAACCGCGCCCGTGAAGCGGCTGAAGCGGCGATCCGCAGCCCGCTGCTGGAAGATGTCAACCTGATGGGCGCACGCGGCATTCTGGTTAACATCACCGCTGGTCCAGATCTGTCACTGGGTGAGTTCTCCGAAGTCGGTAGCACCGTCGAGGAGTTCGCCTCCGAGTCAGCCACTGTGGTGGTTGGTACTGTGATTGATCCTGAGCTGCGTGATGAACTGCGCGTGACCGTCGTCGCTACCGGACTGGGCAGTCGTGCCGACAAGCCGGTCAAAGTGGTCGACAACACCGCGGCTCCGGCGGCCACTCGCCAGGTGGAGAGCAGCAGTGCACCGAACTACCGGGATCTGGATCGTCCGACCGTCATGCGCAATCAGGCTCCGGCCGGCAATGCTGCTGCCGCACGCCTGAGCCAGCCGGCTGAAGATCTGGATTATCTGGATATCCCGGCGTTCCTGCGGCGTCAGGCTGATTGATTGGATCAATCGACGGCATAGGGCTGATTGGTATTCAACGGAGGCATGCTTTGCTATCATGCACGCCAATTGTTGAAAATTATTCGCAACTAAGCGGAAGCCAGGTCACACATGATCAGACAGCGCACACTGAAGAACGTAATCCGGGCCACCGGTGTGGGCCTACATTCGGGTGAGAAGGTTTATCTCACCCTGAAACCGGCTCCTGTGGACACCGGGATTGTGTTCTGCCGGACCGATCTCGACCCTATGGTCGAGATCCCGGCGCGTGCCGAGTTTGTGGGTGAAACCACCATGTCCACCACCCTGGTAAAGGATGGTGCCAAGGTGGATACCGTCGAACACCTGTTGTCGGCCATGGCCGGCCTGGGAATCGACAACGCCTATGTTGAACTGAGTGCTCCGGAAGTGCCGATCATGGATGGCAGTGCCGGTCCGTTCGTGTTCCTGATCCAGTCCGCTGGTATCGAGGAGCAGGACGCGCCCAAGCAGTTCATTCGGATCAAGCGCGAAATCAGCGTGGAAGAGCCCGGCAAGCGTGCCACCTTCGTACCTTTCGAGGGCTTCAAGGTGTCTTTTGCCATTGACTTCGATCACCCGGTATTCCGTGGCCGCAGCCAATTTGCCAGCGTCGATTTTTCCAGTACCTCGTTTGTCAAGGAAGTCAGCCGGGCCCGAACCTTCGGGTTCATGCGCGATATCGAATACCTGCGCTCGCAGAATCTGGCGCTGGGCGGTAGTGTCGATAACGCCATCGTGGTTGACGAGTACCGGGTTCTGAACGAAGACGGTCTGCGTTACGAAGACGAATTCGTTCGGCACAAGATCCTTGATGCCATCGGTGATCTCTATCTGCTGGGCAAGAGCCTGGTTGGCGAGTTCCGTGGCGAGAAATCGGGTCACGCTCTGAACAACAAGCTTCTGCGTACGCTACTGGCGAACAAGGATGCTTGGGAAATTGTCACCTTTGAAGACGCCGGCACCGCACCCATCTCCTTTATGCGTCCTGCCGCTGCTGTCTGATAGAACACTCGTTTCGTTGTTTTGGACGGCTGCCTCGGCAGCCGTTTTTTTATTTGTAAAAGCGCTGCAATCGCAGTGGCGTAGGATCAGCTTGCTAGGACTCGCGATGGTGCCGCGCCAGACGCTCAAGCGCGGCTTTTAGTGCTGGGTCGCTTACCACTTCGGCGGTCTCTTCCAGGCTTTGGGCCGCCACGATCGAATGCTTCATTTTGTGAAGTGGTGGTGATTTTTTGACCAACGGCGGTTGTACCTTGCAGTAGATTTTAGTTAAGGTTGCGAATTCCGTGTAGACCTGTAATTGGCGGATCAGGCGTTTTTGTTGGTAACGCAGGCGAGTGGCCCAGTGGCTGTCGCTAACCACCAGACGCAAGACTCCGTCGCGCAGCGAGGCTACACGGCAGTGTTCGCGCGCCGCCGGCTCCAGTTGGGTTTCCACCAGGGCCTGGAGGCGCTTGACGGTACTGGCTCCGGCAAATAGCCCCTTGAGGGTGGAATGGGTGCGAAGTAGATCGCCTGGACGGCGAGCATCCAGCGGAGTAAACGACATGACAGTGCCTGTGGAGTGATACACAGCGGTCATCCTAGCAGAACCGCGTATTTAGGTGTTTGGGGATTATTCTGTGAATATCATTATCTTGACCGGCCGCCACGGAGCGGCCCGGGCGTTGACCTTGAGTCCGCCCTGGGTGATTGGGACGGTACTGACCGTGCTGGCCCTGCCGATCATCGCCGCGCTATTGACCTGGAAAGTCATGGCGCCGACCACTGAAGTGGTAGTCAGTGCCCAGGACTATGACAGGGTCTGGCAGCGTACTCTGGACGAAATGGCCAGTCATTCGGCCAGTGATGAATCCCAGTCCCAGCTTGAGCGGATGACTCAGCAGTTGGCCCGATTGCAGACCCGGCTGACCCGGCTTGATGCCCTGGGTGAGCGGTTGACCGAAATGGCCGAGCTGTCGGATGGCGAATTCGACTTCAACAGCGACCCTGGCATGGGTGGACCGGAGCTTCGCAAGGAATCGCTGCGCTACGAAACACCGGATGTCCAGACCGTGATCGACCAACTGGCTGAGCGGATCGACAATCGCACCCAGCAGCTCAAGCTGCTTGAAGAGCTGATGCTCAACCGCCAGACCGATGCCAATGCCCTGTTGGACTTCAAACCAGTACAGGTAGGTCACATTTCCTCCGGCTTTGGTCGTCGGGTCGATCCGATTACCGGGCGCATGGCCCTGCACACCGGGCTGGACTTTGCCGCTCCGCGCGGTACCCCGATCTATGCAGTAGGTGCCGGGGTGGTGACTTTCTCCGGGCGCAATGGCGCCTACGGCAATATGATCGAAATCACCCATGGCGGTGGCTACAAGACTCGCTACGCCCATGCCCATACGCTGGATGTGAAGAAAGGTGACCTGGTTCAGAAGGGTCAACAGATCGCCACGGTGGGCTCCACTGGCCGTTCCACTGGGCCGCATCTGCATCTGGAAATCTACCGCAACGGTATGGCAGTCAATCCGGCTCGCTATATTGCCCTCAAGTAAGCCTTCCCATATCGCGCCGATACCTGTCCGGCGGTTTATTGTGGCGCGATATTCAGAGTAGAATGACCCCTTTTATGTCGTCATGGCCGGATAATCTCAGCCGGCCCTGGCCTCCATCAAACGGAAATCAGGTCGACTATGTTTGCGCCTTTATTGAAGAAACTGTTTGGAAGCAAAAACGAGCGTGAGTTGAAGCGCATGGGCAAGATGGTCGCATCGGTCAATGCCCTCGAAGAAAAACTGAACGCCCTGAGCGATGAACAGTTAAAGGCCCAGACCCAGGTGCTCAAGGACCGGCTGGCCAAAGGCGAAACCCTTGACGATATCCTTCCTGATGCGTTTGCCGTAGTGCGCGAGGCGAGCAAGCGGGTACTGGGCATGCGCCACTTCGACGTTCAGTTGATCGGTGGTCTGGTGCTGCATGAAGGCAAGATCGCCGAGATGAAGACCGGTGAGGGCAAGACTCTGGTGGCGACCCTGCCATCCTACCTGAATGCACTGTCCGGCAAGGGCGTGCATGTGGTCACGGTCAATGATTATCTGGCGCGCCGGGATGCCAATAACGTCCGTCCGCTGCATGAGTTCCTGGGACTGAGCGTAGGCGTAGTGGTGCCGTTCCAGGACCCCGAGGAAAAGCGCAAGGCCTACCAGTGCGATATCACCTACGGGACCAACAACGAGTTCGGCTTCGACTACCTGCGCGACAACATGGCGTTCCGGCTCGAAGACAAGTTCCAGCGCGGTCAGAACTTCGCCATCGTCGACGAAGTCGACTCGATCCTGATCGACGAGGCGCGCACGCCGCTGATCATCTCCGGGCCGGCTGAAGACAGTTCGCAGATGTATATGACCATCAACAAGCTGATTCCCAGCCTCAAGCGGGCGATCCCGGCTGAAGAGGCCGAAGCTGAAGTTGAGGGTCATTACGTTATCGATGAGAAGACCCGTCAGGTCGAGCTCAACGAAGAAGGTTTCCAGTACGTCGAGGACCTGCTGGTCCAGCAGGGTCTGCTACCCGAGGGTGACAGCCTGTACGCGGCCCAAAACCTCGGTCTGCTGCATCATGTGAATTCGGCGTTGCGGGCGCATACCCTGTTCCATCGCAATGTTGAGTACATCGTCCAGAACAACCAGGTCATTCTGGTGGATGAGCATACTGGCCGGACCATGCCGGGCCGTCGTCTGTCCGAGGGCCTGCATCAGGCCATCGAGGCCAAGGAAGGGTTACAGATTCAGGCCGAAAGCCAGACACTGGCTTCGACCACCTTCCAGAACTACTTCCGTCTGTATGACAAGCTGTCCGGCATGACCGGTACTGCTGATACCGAGGCGTTCGAGTTTCGCCAGATCTATGGCCTTGACGTGGTGGTTATTCCTACCAACAAGCCGATGATCCGCAAGGACTACAACGATTTGGTCTATCTGACCATCGAGGAAAAGTTTGCAGCAATCGCTGCCGACATCAAGGACTGCATGGAAAAGCAGCGCCCGGTACTGGTAGGTACGGCTTCGATCGAGTCTTCTGAGGTGGTTTCGCAACTGCTGCAGCAGAAGGGTGTTCCGCATCAGGTACTGAATGCCAAGTACCACGAGAAAGAAGCGGAAATCGTTGCCCAGGCTGGTCGCCCTGGGGCCGTGACCATCGCCACCAACATGGCTGGTCGTGGTACCGATATTATTCTTGGCGGTAGCTGGGAAGCTGAGGTTGCCAGCCTGGAAAACCCGACTGAAGACCAGATTGCGCAGATCAAGGATGAGTGGCAGCAGCGCCACCAGCAGGTACTGAATGCCGGTGGTCTGCATATCATCGCCTGCGAGCGGCACGAATCGCGTCGTATCGACAACCAGTTGCGTGGTCGCGCCGGTCGTCAGGGCGATCCGGGTTCCAGTCGTTTCTATCTTTCGCTGGAAGACAATCTGATGCGTATCTTCGCCTCCGACCGGGTGAAGAATTTCATGAAGGCCCTGGGTATGGAGAAGGGCGAGGCGATTGAGCACCGCATGGTGACCAACGCCATCGAGAAGGCCCAGCGCAAGGTTGAAGGGCGCAACTTCGACATCCGTAAGCAGTTGTTGGAGTACGACGACGTCGCCAATGAGCAGCGCAAGGTGGTGTACCGCCAGCGCAATGATATTTTGGCCGCCGAGTCGGTCGAAGAAACCATCAAGGCCATCCGCGCAGATGTGGTGGCTGACGCAATCAGCCAGTTCATTCCGCCCCAGAGCCTGCCCGAGCAGTGGGACATCCCTGGGCTTGAGCAGCATCTGGCTAGCGAGCTGGCGCTCAAACTGCCGATCCAGCAATGGCTCGACGAGGACGATCATCTGCACGAGGAAGGGCTGCGCCAGCGCATCCTCGATGAGCTGGTTAAGGCCTACGCCGAGAAAGAAGAGATGGCCGGCGCCGAGGCACTGCGCACCTTCGAGAAACAGATGTTGCTGCGGGTATTGGATGATCGCTGGAAGGAGCATCTGGCGACCATGGATCATCTGCGCCAGGGTATCCACTTGCGCGGTTATGCCCAGAAGAACCCCAAGCAGGAATACAAGCGCGAGGCGTTCAACCTGTTCGAGCAACTGCTGGACTCGCTCAAGCATGACACCATTCGCATTCTCAGCCATGTTCAGGTTCGCCGTGAAGACCCGGCCGAAGAGGAGGCGCGGATGCGTCGACAGGCTGAGGAAATGGCCCGGCGCATGCAGTTCAAGCATGACCAGAGCAGCGCGCTGGATGTAGCCCCTGAGGCCGAGGGCGGTGCTGCACAACCCGCCAGCGCGGCACCGGTAACCCGTGACGGCCCGAAAGTTGGACGCAATGATCCTTGCCCCTGCGGTTCGGGTAAGAAGTACAAGCACTGTCACGGTCAGATCGGCTAAGGAACCACTGAAAAACTACCTGCGTTGGCAATACTGCGTTTTTCAGAGGTTTTAATCGGTAGGAGCGGCCTGCGGCCGCGAATGGGCTTTGCAGCCAGCGCCAGCAGTCGTTCACGTCTGCAGGACGCTCCTACCAGCTAGAATCAGTTGTTATTCATTCCTTTGGAGTCCTTCCCATGCCTGTTGGTCTCGGTCCTTTGCCTGTGTTGCATCCTGTTCCCGGTTTTCGTCTGGGTATTGCGTCGGCCGGAATCAAGCGAGCAGGGCGCAAGGATGTGGTGGTCATGGAAGCGGCTCCGGGCTCGGTGATTGCCGGGGTATTCACCACCAACGCCTTCTGCGCGGCACCGGTTACCCTGTGCAAGCAGCATCTGGCCCATCACCCGCGCTATCTGCTGGTCAATACCGGCAATGCCAATGCCGGAACCGGCAAGCCGGGCATGCAGGCAGCGGTGCGAACCTGTGAAGCGTTGGCCGAGCTGGTCCAAGTTGGTCCAGAGCAGGTATTGCCGTTCAGTACCGGTGTAATTGGTGAGCTGCTGCCGGCCGACAAAATCATCGCGGTATTGCCGCAGGCCCTGGCAAACCTGGCTGAAGGCAACTGGGCCGAGGCCGCCGAGGGCATCATGACCACCGACACCCTGCCCAAGGGCTGTAGCCGGCAGATCAGCCTTGGTGGACAGACCGTGACCATTACCGGTATCTCCAAGGGGGCCGGCATGATTCGTCCGAACATGGCGACCATGCTCGGTTATATTGCCACCGACGCCAAGATTGCTCCGCCGTTGCTGCAGCGTCTGGTCAAGGAGGCGGCCGACCTGTCCTTCAACCGCATCACCATCGACGGTGACACCAGCACCAACGATTCCTGCATGCTGATTGCCACCGGTCAGGCCGATATGGTCGAGATCATCGACTACGCCAGTGCCGATTACCGGGCTCTGAGTGATGCGGTCAAGGGCGTGATGCTGGAGCTGGCCCAGGCGATCGTGCGTGATGGCGAGGGGGCGACCAAGTTCGTCACCATTCAGGTCAATGGCGGTGGCAATCAGGACGAGTGTCTTGATGTGGCCTACGCGGTGGCCCATTCACCACTGATCAAGACGGCACTGTTCGCCTCTGATCCGAACTGGGGACGCATTCTTGCTGCGGTCGGCTATGCCGGTGTGCCGGAATTGAATGTCGAAAAGATCGATGTCTATCTGGATGAAGTCTGCATTACCCGTCAGGGTGGCCGGGCGGCGGACTATACCGAGGAGCAGGGTGCCCGGGTGATGGCCCAGGAGGAAATCACCATCCGCATCGAACTTGGGCGCGGCCAACACAGTGAAACGCTGTGGACTACCGATCTGTCCCATGAGTATGTGCGGATCAATGCTGAGTACCGTACCTGATCTGCGTTCGTCACCGCATCGCTTAATGGATTGCCACGGGCCTTCGGCCCTCGCAATGACGGAGTAGTGGAGCGAAGGCAACAGGTAAGAACCGGGTCACAAAGGGTGACCCATATCAACGGGGACCCCTCCCCCTCAACGGGCAGGCCCCCCTCACGTCATTGCGAGGAGCAGGGGGCGGCCATCCGCCGTCGTGGCGATCCATGCTGAGTGCTAGCTGCCCCACGCACTGACGGACTGTAGTTCATGGCGGCTCAGGCCTGCTCCTATGGGCAATACTGCGCCTCGATCTGGCCGCGTTCCACCCGATGGCGGCCAACCCGGTTGAGAATTACCCGTCGGCCCTCCAGCTCGCTACGGGCTGGGCAGAGGCGGAATGTTCCAGCCAGAAAACCACCGTTCAGCATTTCTGTCTCGCCCAGTGGGTTGAACCGCACATACTGGGCCAGTACCCCATTGGCGTGTATACCTCTGATCCGGCTGGGTTGCAGCTCTCTGAGGAGTTGTTCATCTGAATCGTAGCGGCCATTATTGTTGCTATCGAGAAACATCTGCCAACCCTGGCTCCAGTCGCCATCAATCGGGGCCAGAGTAACCGGACGGTTGCGTAGAATTGCTTCCTGACGAGCAGCATTCAGACTACCGGTCAAGTAACTGATGCTGCTGTCGAGCCGCTGGCGATCAATCGCTGCGCCAACGCCGGGAATACCGATAGCCAGCAGTATGGCGGTCAGGGCAATGGCAGCCAACAGCTCAAGCAAGGTGAAACCTTGGGTGGGCATGGCATCTTCTTCCGTGAAATAAATGCTGAAAATAAAAAAGCCGGGCTACGATCCTGTGCCCGGCTTGATGATAGATCAGTGATGGATCAGCGCCAGCATTCTTCCTGGGTTTTGCCCGAACCTGTGCGCCCCTTCTCACCTCTGGCGTTCAGGGTCAGGTTGCCACAGGCGCTGTCACCGAACTGCTGGGTGGCGGTCAGCGTATAGCCTCCGTCATTGGCAGCCTGGCCGACGCTGAGGGTGTAGTACTTGGCGTACTTGCTTTCACCCACGTTCAGTTGGCTGCGGTTGGTATCGCTGGTGACGTAGCTGTTGTTCTGAGCGTAAAAGCGTTCCTGCCGTGCTGCAGCTTCCATCAGCAGCGCCTGGCCTTCAACCCGGTTGCCGCGCAGTACATGCTCGCGGTAGGACGGGTAGGCGATACTGGCCAGAATTCCGACGATGACCACTACGATCATGACCTCCAGCAAGCTGAAACCACGGTTGGATTTGATAGTGACCAAAGACATCAATTGTCCTCCAGGGGGATGACCTGCCAGCTCTGGCGGCCTTCAAGTTCGGGAGAGGGGCTGAAGCCAACCGGCGTCGGGTCGGCGCCAAAGATGGAACCATCACCCGAGAGCGCAATGCCGCCAGGGGAGTTCTGCTTGTAACCCGAGGCGATCAGGCCATCAATGGTATCGTTGGCATCAAAGCGGCCATCGGCATTGAAATCCAGCGCTGGGTGGAAGGTGCGTGCTCCGGTTTGGGCGTTGAGCGCATAGATCCAACCGGAGGTGCCGTCGGCACAGGGGTCCTCGTTGGGAATCAGTGAGCTGAACAGCACGGTGTCACCACGTACCTCCATGCGGTTGACCATCATCTCGCCTTCCAGAGCCTGGCCCTGTACCCGCAGGTCGATAAACCAGCCCCAGTCCTGCACCCGGTTGTCATACTCTTCCTGGGCCGGAGTGGTGTTGTCCTGGTACCACTGTGGTGGGGTCTGGCTGACTACTCGCACACTATGTGTTGTGCCGTCGAAGCCATGCACCTGCTCGGCACTGATGCTTTGCTCATGCAGATTGCTGCGGCTGATGCTGGGCCGGTCCGAGGTGCTGGTTGACTGTGCACGGGTCTTGCGATCCCAGATGCCGTATACGGTCATCGCTCTGCTGGTGTCAGGGGCTGCATCCTGGGTCTCGAAGTACTTGCCGGTGCCAAAGATTACGATGTAGCCCCGGCGGGTTGGGTGGCGCACCAGTGACGGAATGGCGGTAATTGGCTGGATCTGGTTGCCGGCGTCATCCGTCACCGCGCGAGCGGTATACAGCGGCTGGCCACCATAGGATACGGCAAAACTGGATGCCTGAACGTTACCCTGGACTGAACGGGCAAAGGGATCGGGAACCTCCTGATTGGTCGTAGTGGTGTTGATCAGGTCGAAGCGCCAGAGGTTACCCCGCAGGTCGCCGGCATAGGCGTAGTCCACCACACCGTCGCCGTTATTGTCGGCACCGCGTACGCTGGAAAGGCCATTGGCACCACTGCTGCCGTCATCGACGACCAGCTCTTTGAGCAGATTACCGTTCTGAATATCAATGACGAACAGCGAGGCCGCATCATTCTCGCTGTCATAGCCGTTGCCCAGCAGAATCCCCCATTGACCACTGTGCAGGCGGACGATCTCAGGCTCGGCAAAGGTATAACCCAGATTTCCGTAGCCTTGGGTTTGATTGCTGATCTCCCAGAGGAGCTGGACGTTACCCGGATCGGTAATATCCAGGGCGAACAGGCCCTTGCCGCCAGCGCGCAGGGTGCCGACCAGCACGGTACGCCACTGACTGTTGATGTACACATCGCGAACTACCGGAGTGCCATCGACAAAATAGCGGTGGGCACCGCCCTGGTAGCTTTGAGCCGTCAATCTTGGCAGGTTGGGCAGCACTGCACTGGGGATAAAGGCGAACTCCTCAGCCCCGGTCTTGGCGTTAAAGGCATGAAGCATGCCGTCGTTGGCGCCGACATAGACCAGCTCCTTGCGCCCACCGGTGCTTTCCTCAGCGTCTTCCGATGGAGCCCGGTTAGCTTGCTGGAAAGTCAGGTAATCACCTGGGCGGCCATCAATTCTGTCAGCCAGGTAAGGCAGGTAACTCGGGGTACCGACCACCACTGGACTGGAGTTGATGATATCGCCCAGGGGGCTGGAGCGGCGGCGGAAACTGCCATCGGAATCACCTTCCTTACTGCGGTCGCCGCGGATATAACTGGCTCGCTCGCCACCGCGATCATCGAGGGCGCCGCTCAGGCTGTCCGGGTTAGTGTTGAAGATAGTCCTCAAGTCACTGCTAAGGTTGTTGTAACTGAATGCTTGAAGGCCGCTGGCGCCACCGCCGCCAGCCATCATGATCGTGCGGCTGCCAGCCGCCGGTAGTTGCTCGCGGGCTGACCATGCCTGTTCCTGGGTGACTGCTCCGTTGGAGAAGCGCTTGCTGTTGTAACGCACCAGATCGCCACTCCAGTCGGCACTGTCATAAGATGAGTAGAACAGCCGGTTGGTTACGGTGAAGCTGTCGATATCCTGATCGCCAATAGAAGTGGAGACCCCGGGTTTGGCGGCTGTGGCGGTGCGCTCGGCGATACGGTTGAGAACACTTTCGAAGGCCTTGACCAGATCCTCGGGGCTATCGGCGCTGAAAAACTCGCCGCGCGAGTTGATTGCCGCATGCCATAGGTCATATACGTTGTTGCTGTTGTCGGAAGAAGCCGCAGGCCAGTTGACCGTGCCGCCAGCCAAGGCTTGATAACCAGCACCCTTAAAAGTGTCGCCGGTCCAGGGAATATTGGCGTTATTTAGAGCGCTACTCAGGCCAAGACCAACCATGAAGTTGCTCATATGCTGCCAGGTTGCCGGATTATTGCGAGGGTCCCAGTATTGGGTGCTGGCGTTGGCATTACTGTGGCGGATGTAGGGTTTGAGCTCATTATCCAGATTAGGGTTCAGGTCGGTAGCCCAATAATGCATGGCAACGTCGGCCAGGGTACTTTCGGTGCTGTCAGCAAAAGGTGCCAAGCTGCCGGAATATTCAGTTCCATCAGGCAGGGTAAAACTGTTGTCATCGGCTCTGGTTGGATGAGTAAAGCCGCTGTCCTGGTTCCACATGCCGTCGGTCATCAGGATATGAAAGCTGGGGCGGCAGGTGTAGCGCGGTTCGACCTGAGTCGATCCGGTAATGGGGTTGGGATTGTAAGCCCAGGCGTCGGAGTCGGTACGCAGAAACTCTCCGGCCCGAGTCAGTGAACCGCGTAGAGGCGTCCCGCCAACAAACTGGAAGCCGCGTAGCCAGCTGTAAAAATTGCCCTTGTGCTGATTGCCGAACGCCCGGAAACGGTTGTCCTGGCATTTGGCCGTGTTGTTGTTCGAGTTCAGGGTGGTGCAGTCAGTCAGGCCCTGCCAGGTGATGCGCACGGCGGCCGACATATCGTAGAAAGCCTGGTGGCTGGCTGAAATGGTGGCCAATCCGCGATCCCGATAGAAAGAGTACCAGATGGCAAAGTTCTGGCGTTCGTCTGTGCCATTCGGGCCAGAGGTATCACTGACCTGAACGATACGGTAGCAATCATCGTTGGCAATCGAGGTTGCACTGCATCCGGGCAGCGTTGAATCGAAAAGGTAATAATAGGCTTGTACTGGTTGGCGTGTCAGGTTGGCCCTTGCGGTGCGAGCACCGGAGCCACTGGTTTGCGTGCAGCGTTGAGAGCTACTTGTGTAGCCCGCACCAGTGACCTCACAACTGCCGCTTGCGGTTCGTCTTATAGTGTACCGCGCACCGCCTGGGGTGGTTATCGTAGTACTGGAGCCGTTTGTGAGTGAGACCGATATGTCATAGTCATTACTCGGGTTTTCCGCCAGCATATTACCAATGGTGGTCCCCGTGTAACTGGTGCAGCCAGACATGTTGTTATGGTTGCAGTACCAATCGACCCGGTAGTCTTTGCTCAGGTCTACCGAGCCTTTGCTGGTATCGAAGCCGTTGTGGTAAGCACTGGTGAAGCTGGTGCTGTAGGTGACCGGGGTGCCCGAGCTATTGACCCCACGCGGAATTTCATAGGTGACGTTGGGGTTGTAGTACAGCGGGTTAAAGGCTGATGATTTTGCTCTGACAGTATTGCGTGGACCGTTGTCGTCAGGTACCGATGCCCGCCACATACTGCGTGAATCATCCAGGGTAAAAATCAGGTTCGGTGCAACCGAGTCCACCAACATCAGTGGCTGCTGGCTGACATCCAGTGCGGCGGCATAGCTTGAAGCAGCATGCAGGTACAAGGAAAAGGCCAGAGTGCTGAGAGCCGTTTTGCGCGCGGCGCCAAGAGTTTTCATGGGTCGATCAGCCTTTTGTCAGTTGTATACGCGGGCGGTGGTTGAGCGCATGTGAAGCTCGCTGTTGTCGCTGGCGGCCCGGCTGTTGATTTCATAGCGGAACAGGCCAATGCCCATCAGCATGTTGCCGTATTCGGGGTTCTCGTTTTCCCCGGTGTCGGCTCCGCCCGGGGCGGGAATGGCATACCAGTTGATTGTTTCTGCGAAGCTGGTTACGTCGTCCGGTGAATAAACCTGGGTTTTGATGGAGTCAAAGAACTGCTGGTAGTCCGGGTCTCTGTTGATCAGGCAGGGCGCTTCTGGCGGCAGGTCTCGAGGGCACTGATTCACGGCATTGAGCGGTCGCAGTGCGGTGGCCAGATCGTAGGAGCCAGGGATTTGCCGGCGGGTGCCGATGGTCCGGTACTCGCCGTCACGCAGGCCGGCCTCGGCAGCATTGAACAGTTGTTTCTGATCAACCAGGTTGCCGGTAATCCGCGCTTCAAGAGTGACCTCGCGCATATTGGTGATAGCCAAGGTCGTAAGGATCAGCAGAAAGACCAGGGCGATGACCAGGGCAGCACCGCGCTGCTGGTAATGGTGTGGTGTTTTCATCGTGTCAGATTCCTGAGGTTGACCGTACTTTCTGCGATCAGATACAGCGCCCGATCCGGAGCGGTGGCTTGGCCGTTGTCATACCAGGTGGCTTGCCAGCGCTGGTAGGCCGGGCTGGCGTTGCTATCGGCCAGGTTCTGCGCACGGCTTTTCAGCAGGGCGGAGTAGCGCACTGAACGAATGGTTTCACCGGCGGCAGGCGCCAGGGTGTACCTGGCGGCCTCGCGGCTTTCTCCGCCACTGACACCAAACTCGAGCTTGAAGTCGACCAAATTGTCGACAATAGCCACGCCGTTGCAGAGCAGGGCGCCATCAACTACCTGCAGACGCACAATGGCCGGCTCTGCCGGGTTGGTGTAGGGCTCATCGGCGGCATCCAGCTCTGTTCCGTCACAGGAGGCGACACCTGGCACGTTGGGTTGATAGCGGATGCACAGGCGTTGGCTGGCAGCATGGAAATTGATCACTTCCCCGGCTGCGAATGTGCAGGTTCCGGCGGTAGCGGCCCGGAAGGTATTTTCGAAGGAGTCGTCGGGCCGGTTGCGATAGCCGACCCGCTGCAGTTCTTCCTCCAGAATCAACAGGGTGTAGCGGGCATTCTCGACATTGTCGGATTGACCCTGCTGGAACAGGTAGTTGCCCTTGTTGTCGACGTAGATCTGGGTGATGCCCAGAATCAGCAGGCTGCTGATGGCAAGGGCGATCAGCAGTTCGATCATCGACAGTCCGCGTTCAGCGTGGTTGAAGTAGTTGTTCATATCTGGGTCCGGAAGCGATAAGTGCAGAACTCGGGGGTCGAGTCACCGGCTTGCGGGCATTCGTTGCCTACCGCCCGCCAGGCCAGTTGAATCTCAATGGCCGCTGCATTGTCATTGCAGGTGCCGGGGGCCGAAGACAGGCAGCTATAGATCTGATTGCCGAACTCGTCGGCCCCTGGTAACAGCAGGCGTACCTTGCGGGCCCAGCAGGCCAGTTGGTCACCAACCAGAGTGGTAGGGTTGCCGGCTTCCAGGCAGTCGCCATTGGCGCTGGTTGGCAAGCTGGCGAACAGTGGTGAGTCATCACTGTCAGCTTCCAGAGAGCCTGGGTTGGTGCGCACGATTTCCAGCAGCTCACTGGCCAGAATGACGGCCTGTGTACGTTGAACCGAATCCTGGGTGTACTGAATGGCCCGCCCCTGCATCGCCACCATGCCGAGGATGCCGATGGCGGTCAGCAGTATGGTGATCAGAACTTCCAGCAGGCTGAAGCCCTGCGTATCTCTACGATTCATGGTGTGCAACTCCCCAGGCTACCGCCTGCGGCATTCTGGCCTTTGTGGTGAAGGGTGGTGGAGCCACTGCCAGAGACAGTCAGTAGCAACCCTGTACCGGCGTCATCGTCGCGGCAGAAGGTTGAGCGAAAATCGGGGACGGTGGCGGTGCCGTTGGGGCGATAGCCCAATTGGCTGGCGCTGGCGCGGAAGTCGACACCGCCCAGGGTCAGGGTGGTGGTGCGAAGCGGTTCTCCGCGCGCGCTGACCTCAATGCTGCCGGCGGTAGCATCGATGGCGACCTGTACGGGAACCTTGCGGATGACTGCCTCGCTGCGGGCGTATTGCAGCAGTGCGTTGAACTCTTCCGCCTGGGACTGAATGCGATTATCGCGAACCAGCGTGTTGAAGCCGGGAACGGCTATCACTGACAGAATGACGAGTAGTGCAATCACTATCATCAGCTCTACCAGTGTAAATCCCTTCGAACTTCCAGGTGTCATGATCAGCTCCATAGACCTTTTCAGCGGCAAAGGTACAGAGTTGATTAGCCAAGGGCACGGGTTGGGTGATGGGTGGTTGAAGAGAAGGGATAAGTGGTTTTTGAATACGGTAACAGGCTTGGTAAGAGCGGCCGAAGGCCGCTCTTACCCTGGGGTTACGGGTTGGGTCGCCCCTGGTCGGGCTGGCTGTAATCGCATACCCCGTCAGGGAAGATTTCGTTTAGTCGTGCGACTTGGCCGGCATCTGGGGTCCAGCTCCCGTAGGTTCCATCGGTTATGGCCGTGGCGACCGGCTTGAGGCTGCATTTGAAGACGCTGCCTTCGATTGGTCCGCCAGCGACCATTCGCGAAGTGGTGTAGGTCGGGAAGGCCTGGGTACAGGTGCCGGCGCTCTGAGTTTCGAGAATGCCGTTCCATACATCGTCGCCTGCGGCCATCAACTCACCGTCGCTGTCGAAGCAGCTATCCACCGCCTGAGCCGGACGGTTTTCACCAATGCTCTGATCCGGGTTGGCGCGGATGTTCATCAGCCAGTCATGCAGCACCTCCAGAGCCATCCATGTCTGGTCGAACTCCTGGCCTGGGCGCGGACGGTTCGGATCGCTGGTATTAGTGGGACGGGTATCGGTAAACCAGATCACCTGGTTGTCGGCATGGCCCATCCGGTTGATGATTCGCTGCCGGGCCGAGAACGACTGATGGCTGTTGTGCATGTCCAGTACTTCTTCCAGGTAGTTGCGCCAGTCGATCACTGGAATATCCAGTTGCCCGTCGAACACCATCCCTGAACTATAGGCCGCCTGGATAGCCTGCAGGTCACCGGCAGTCCGGGGCGCGGGTGCTATGCCGTCTGGGCTCAGGTTCATATTGCGCATGCTCCAGGGGTCGAAGAGGCTGGGGGCTGCCATTACGTCATTGATGCTGCCGAGGAACGGGAATCCCTCCTGGACCATTTCATTTGGCTGTTTCCATCCACCGATAAAGGCGTTCAGGTGCAGGAACTCTGCCGGGGTGATGGCGCCATCGACCAGGGCCTGAAGGCCGTATTGAACTCCGACGTTATCGTACAGCGTGCGCGGCTCGCCCTGATCATCGACACCGTAGATGTTGCGCAGGTCGTCGTAGTGGGTCCACTTGACGCTGTTCATGATGCCGGCGGGTTCCATCAATTGCTGATTGGTGACCTGACCGAACAGCGGGTTCATGACCAGCGGAGTCAGGCCACGCCAGGCCGGGATGCACTCGGTCATGCCGGGAGCGGTGGCATAGCCCAGCATGGTCTTGGCGCCAGCCAGCGGATCGGGGTAGTCATCGGTCGAGTTGAGGCCGACCAGCAGACTGCGGTTGGCGGTGGTCTGCCATAGCGGGTTGGTCCGGTCGGTGGCGTCCATATAATGCTCAAGCAGTTCGCAGTCACCGATATGAATGGTCTGGGTCACCATGTCCGGGTAGGCGTACTGGGGCACACCGGCGTCAATCAGGCCGGGATGATTCTGGGCGTAGACATATTGCTGAATGCCGCCGCCGGAACCGCCAATGGCGACGGTGTAGTCCGGCATGCCGAAGCGCTTGACGAAGTGCTCCTTGGTCATCAGCGCTGCTTCACCGCCGACCTGCAGATTGTAGTGGGTGTTGGTGCGGGTGCCGGTGGAATAGATCACCGCGTACCCCTGGCCTAGCGCCTGGGGAGACAGCGCGCGACCGCTCAGACGGCCTTGGGTGTGACCAATGGCGACCCCGCCTTCGAAGTGAAACAGCAACCGGTCGTTCCACAGTTCTGTAGAAGAACTGTCGGCGCTGTCGCCGAGACTGGCCAGGGTCGCGAAGCTGTAGATAAAGCGGTTGAGCGTGCCGACCTCGCGGCGCACGACAAAGTCCACTTCGCGGCCATCGGTTAGTGTGGTGGTTGCCATGTCGGCTGGGCGGCTGCCGTCACCGGGTAGTGGTTTGTAGCTATTGTCGGTCGCCCGATAGAGAAACTCGACATAGGGTTCGATCATGCAGTCCTTGCTGTAGCCGATCAGCGTACCGCCCTCAAACACCGGGAAGCCGGCATTGTCATCGGTATCGACCAGAGGCTGGCGGCCCAGTTCAGTGGTGACGGTGCAGACAAAGGGGTATTGCTGCGGGCCGGAGAAGATCGGGCCGCTGAGCGGGTGGCTGGTCAGGCTCAGGCTGTCCAGTGGGCCGTGCTGGGTATGGTGCAGCTCAAGCTGGTTATCGCCCGGCTCCAGCCCTTCGATCAGAACCTCCATACGCCCCAGGCGGCTGATGGTCCGGCTGGGCTCGATCTGCTGGTCGTTGAGCCAGAACTCCAGTCGCTCCAGTTCCTGCTCGACCAGATCAGGATCGCCGAGAATGCTTACCAGCACATCTTGACCGCTCACCTGATCGGCCGCGCTGGACAGGGTTTCGAGGTTGAAGTCAGGAGCGGTTGGTGACTGGCGATTGGAGCTTGAGCTGGAGCTGTTCAGGCAGCCGCTCAACGCCAGAGTCAGCAGGCTGATGGTGCCGGGTAAAAGATAGCGTCTAGTCAGTGACATGGGTGCGTCCCTCGTGTGGCCTGTATCTTGTTGTGGTTATGGCCTGACCAATGCTAGGGGGCGATGTGCTGACAAAACAGGTACAGATTCGGCGATTTGACTGGAACAGATGCGGTTTAAAGCTGGCTGGCCATCTCACCGAGTTTGGTAATGGCTTGCCGGATCGCGGGTGTGACCGGGTGGCCGGCGTTGATACGCAGATAGTTGTAGTGCCGTGCGCCGGCGGAAAACACATTGCCGGGGAAGATATGAATGCCGGCGGCCAGCGCCTGATCGAACAACTGTCTGGAGTCTGACTGACCCGGCAGCTTTACCCATAACACGCAGCCGCCGGCGGGCTCCTCTACCCGTGTACCAGCAGGGAAGGTGGCCCGTATCAAGGCTGCGGTATCACGGCTTTGCTGCTGCAACTGCCAGCGCAAACGTTGCAGGTGCTGGGCATAGAAGCCGCTTTCCATCAGGCGTCCGAGCAGCAACTGTGGGGCCGAGGCGGTGGTAATGCTGCTGATCTGCTTGAGTTCGCGCAGCCGGTGGTGAAAGCGCCCAGGAGCAACCCAGCCGAGCCGCAGCCCGGGCATCAGGGTTTTTGAGAAGGAGTTGCAGTAGATCACCATCCCATGCTTGTCATAGGCCTTGGCCGGCAGTGCCTTGTCAGCGTAAACGGTGTCGCCCCAGATATCGTTCTCGATCAGAGGAATCTGATAACGGTTGGCCAGGGCTACCAGTTTGCGCTTGCGCTCGGCCGGCATGCTGAAACCCAGCGGATTCTGGGCATTGGGCGAAACCAGGCAGGCGCTGACCTGGCCGCGTTTGAAGGCCTGCTCCAGAGAGTACAGGCAGATGCCGTCGCGATAGTGGGTAGGGATTTCCACCACCCGCCGTTGCAGTACATCCAGGGCCACCAGCGTGCCGTAGTAGGTTGGGGTTTCCACGGCCACGCTATCGCCGCGTCGGGTGACCGCGCGCAAAGCCAGCTCAATGGCTTCCATGCAACCATTGGTGACGATCAGGTCCTGTTCGGTGATGGGGACGTCGTACTTCAGACTGCGCCTAGCCAGTTGATGGGTAAACCGCGGATGGCCGTGTGGATGCATATAGTCCCAGGCCTCCAGCGGATGAGTCCGGGTGACCTCGCGCAGGGTCCGCAGTACCCTTTCAACAGGCATGCTGCTCGGGCTGGGTAGTGCGATACCCAGGCGGATCAGATCCTGTTCGGCGTGGGGTTCCATGTAGTGAAGGATGTCTTCGCTGAGCGAAACCTCTACCGGCAGCAAGGGGAAGTGTGCGGGGTGCTCGTTGTTCGGTTGGCGTGGCGGATCCTGGCTGACATAGACCCCGGAACGCGGACGCACTTCAATGAAGCCATCCAGCTCAAGCTGACGAAAGCACTGCATGATGGTGTTGATGCTGACGCCGAACAGCTGGCTCAGATGGCGTATCGAGGGCAAGCGCTCGCCAGCGCAATAGCTGCCGCCGAGGATATGTTTGCGCAAGCGTTGACTGATGCTCTCGTACAGAAAGAGTTCGTGGGCCATGGGTGTATCGTCTCGGCTTCCTGCGGACGTGGGCCAGATTGTTGTTAGTGGCCTCAGACCCAAGAGTATAGGCGGGGAGAGTGCTGTGCGCCAAAATTGGGCACTTTGGGTTAGTCGTGCGGTCTTCCCTGGTCTGGTTGGGTGTAATCGCATACCCCGTCAGGGAAGACTTCCTTGAGTCTGGCGGCCTGGTAGGCGTCCGGTCGCCAGTGGCCATAGGTACCATCGTTCAAGGCGGTGTCCACCGATTTCAGTGCGCATTTGAAAATCCCGCCTTCAATTGGCCCGCCAGCGACCATGCGTGAGGTGGTGTAGGTCGGGAATACCTGGCTGCAGGCTCCGGGAGGCTGGTCGTCGAGCTTGCCGGCCCAGACGTCATCGCCGGCGGCGATCAGAGCGCCGCCGGCGTCAAAGCAACTGTCGAGCGCATTGGCCGGGCGGTTCTCGGCGATACTCAGGTGCGGGTTGGCGCGGATGTTCATCAGCCACTCATGCAGCACTTCCAGGGCCAGCCAGGTGTGATTGGCTTCCTTGTTGGCGCGCGGTCGCAGTGGATTGCTGATGTCGGTGGGCCGGGTATCGGTGAACCAGATCAACTGGTGATCGGCGTGCCCCATTCGGTTGATGATCCGTTGCCGTGCAGAGAACGATTGATGGCTGTTGTGCATGTCCAGCACATCTTCAAGGTAATGCCGCCAGTCGATCAGCGGGATATCCAGCTGGCCTTCGAATACCAGGCCGGATCGGTAAGCTGCTCGAATGGCTTCGGGATCGCCCACAGTGCGGGGCGCCGGGGTGATGTGGTCCGGGCTCAGGGTCATATTGCGCCGGCTCCAGGCATCGAAGCGGCGGCTGGGTGATGCCAGCACATGGGGTAGTGAGCCGATAAACGGGTAACCCTCCTGAACCATATCCGCTGGCCGCTTCCAGCCGCCGACCAAAGCGTTGAGACGGAGAAACTCTTCCGGTGTGATCTTGCCGTCGGTCAGGGCGCGCAGGCCGTATTGCACACCAACATTGTCATACAGGGTACGGGGTTCGCCTTGTTCATCCACGCCGTAGATGTTGCGCAGGTCCTGATAGTGGGTCCAGCGTACCGTTGACATCAGTTTTTCTGGCTGCATCAGCTCCTGATTGCGGGCCCGCCCATAGTGTGGGTTAAGGACCAGAGGGGTGAGGCCGCGCCAGCCGGGGACGCATTCGCTCATGCCGGGTGCGCTGGAGTAGCCCAGCAATAGCTTGCCGAGAGCGAAAGGATCGAGGAAGTGCGCAACGGCATTGAGCCCGACCAGCAGGCTGCGGTTGGCGGTGGTGCGCCAGCGCCGATTGTTCTTGTCAGTTACGTCCATGAAGTGTTCCAGTAATTCACAATCCAGGCCGTGAATCATCTGGGTGACCATGTCCGGGTAGGCGTACTGCGGTACGCCGGCATCGATCAGGCCGGGATGGTTCTGAGCGTAGATGTATTGCTGGATGCCGCCACCGGAGCCGCCAATGGCTACGGTGTAGTCAGGAACCCCAAAGCGCTTGATAAAGTGCTCCTTGGTCATTAGCGCGGTTTCGCCGCCCAGTTGCAGGTTGTAGTGTGTGCTGGTACGGGTGCCGCTGGAGTAAATCACCGCATAACCCAGGCCCAGCGCCTCCGGCTCGAGCGAGCGGCGGGTTACCCGTCCCTGGCTATGGCCGACCCCCACGCCACCTTCGAAGTGAAACAGCAGACGGCCGTTCCATAGATCGGTTGAAAGCCCGGATGGCGCATCCTCGAAGTGCGCCAGAGTGGCAAAACTGTAGATGAAACGGTTGATGGTGCCGATCTCCCGGCGCACGATGAAGTCCACTTCGCGGCCATCGGTCAGAACCGTGGTGGCAACATCCTCTGGGTAGCTGCCATCCTCGGGCAGGGGTTGATAGCGGCCTTCGGTAGTGCGATAGAGCCAGTCGACATAGGCCTCAATCATGCAATCGTTGCTATAGCCGATCAGTGCCCCAGTGTCGTCGTGCACAGGAAAACCCGGCGGCTGGTCGCTATCGACCAGAGGCTGGCGCTCCAGCTCGCTGGTTACGGTGCAGACGAAAGGAAACTGCTGGGGGCCGGAGAAAATAGGGCCGCTCAACGGATAGCTGGTCAAGGTCAGTTCGTGCAGTTGTCCCAGCCGCTGATGGTGCAGCTCCAGTTGATTGCGACCGATGTTCAGGCCGTCGATCAGCACTTCCAGTCGGCCATCGCGTTGGGTCAGGCGCAGAGGCTGGACAGGGTGCTGGTTGACGCGAAACTCAAGGTTGCCAAGGGCTCGCTGTAACAGTTCGGGGTCGCCCTCCAGACCCAGCAGAACATCGCTGCCGCTGATCTGATCGGGGGCGCTGGACAGGACGCTCAGGCTGATCTGGCTGGCGTTCGTGGGAGTGTCGGCCCATGACTGGGATACCAGGCTCAATCCCAGGATGCCGAGTGCTACAGCAAACCCGTGGCGTGACATCATCGAACGCCCTCCCTTTCCTGACCCTATAACGACTATAGGCAAGGCGCCATACAGGCGCCATGTTAGGCGTCATTGCGAGCAGCAGGGAGCGGCCAGTCGCCGACGTGGCTTTGGCGTAGGCCCCTGGATTGCCACGGGCCTTCGGCCCTCGCAATGACGAGGTGGGGGGAGTGGCGGAGTGGGGTATTGCTGCGGGCCTTTGGCCCTCGCAATGACGGATTGGGGGGGATGAGGCTGGTCTGGCCAGCCTCGTGGCATGGGTTACCAGCCGGTCAGCGCCTTTCCAGCAATACCCCGGCTTCCATGTGATGGGTATAGGGGAACTGGTCGAACAGGGCGCAGCGGGTGATCTGGTGCGTGCTGTTCAACTGCGTCAGGTTGGCGGCCAGGGTTTCCGGGTTGCAGGAGATGTAGAGGATGCGTGGATAGCCACGGACCAGCTCCAAGGTCGCAGGGTCCAGGCCGGCGCGTGGCGGGTCGACGAATACGGTGTCGAACTCGAAACCGGCCAGATCAATACCCTGCAGCCTGCGGAATTCGCGTACGCCGGTCAAAGCCTGAGTGACTTCCTCGCTGGCCAGACGCACCAGGGTGACATTGTCGACCCCGTTCATGCGCAGATTTTCCTGAGCGGCATGCACCGAGCGCTTGGCCAGTTCTGTGGCCAGTACCCGGCGGAAGCGGGTCGACAGCGGCAGGGTGAAATTGCCGTTGCCGCAATACAGTTCCAACAGGTCGCGCTCGCTGTGTCCGGCCGCACTCAGCGCCCAGCTCAGCATCTTCTGGTTAACCTCGCCATTGGGCTGGGTGAAACCGCCTTCGACCTGCTGGTAATGCCAGGAGCGCTCGTCGACTGTCAGGGTTTCGGTGATGTAGTCCTGGGCCAGGACCCGCTTGCGGCCTCGGCTGCGGCCGATCAACTGAATGTCGAGTGCCTCGGCCAGTCCTCGGGCCGCCTGATCCCAGCTCTCGTCGATCGGCCGGTGGTAGCACAGGGTGACCAGTGCCTGGCCTGATAGCGTAGTGAGGAACTCGACCTGGAACAACTTGCGGCCCAACTCTGGATTGGCCTTGCAGGCATCCAGCAAGGGACCCATCAGCGCATTGATGCGTCGGCTGGCAATCGGCAACTGTTCCAGCAGAATCGGCGCGCGCTTGTCGCCCTGCTCGAACATCGCATAGTGCGGCACGCCCTGCTCATACCACAGACGGAACTCGGCGCGCAGGCGGAAGTGTTCGGGCGGTGAGGCGAACAGCTCCGGTTCCGGGGCGCCGAAGGGGGCGAGCAAGTCGACCAGCCGCTGGCGCTTGTCCGCCAGTTGCTGGTCGTAGTTGTGCGGATTGAATTCCAGACCCATCAGTGGAAGATCGCCAGTTTGATGATGAACAATCCGGCCAGAATATACAGGCTGGGGTTGAGGTCACGCCAGCGCCCGGCCAGCAGCTTGATTGCCGTCCAACTGATGAAGCCCAGGGCGATGCCATGCGCGATCGAGAAGGTCAGTGGCATGGAGATGGCGGTAATCACCACCGGCGCGGCGACGGTCAGATCCTCCCAGTCGATCTGTACCAGGCCGCCGGTCATCAGTACTGCAACGAACAGCAGGGCCGGCGCAGTTGCGTAGTCAGGCACAGTGCCGGCCAGCGGCGAGAAGAACAGGCACAGCAGAAACAGCAGGGCGACCACGCAGGCGGTCAGACCGGTACGGCCACCGGCGCTGGTGCCAGCCGCTGATTCAACATAGCTGGTGGTGGTCGAAGTACCCAGGGCGGCGCCGGCCATGGTCGCGGTACTGTCGGCCATCAGGGCACGGCCCAGACGCGGCAGCTTGCCGTCCTTGTCAACCAGATTGGCCCGTTGCGCGACCCCGATCAGGGTGCCGGAGGTGTCGAACAGGTCAACGAACAGGAAGGCGAAGATCACACTGATCATCCCGACTTCCAGCGCACCACGGATATCCAGTTCCATGAAGGTCGGTTTCAGGCTCGGCGGCGGCGCGACCACGCCAGTGAACGAGGTCAGGCCAGCCAGCAGGCTGATGCCGGTCACCACCAGAATGCCGATCATGACCGCGCCAGTAACCTTGCGATAGGCCAGGGCGACGATCAGGGCAAAGCCCAGTGCGGCCAGAACCGGTGCCGGTTGGCGCATGTCGCCCAGGGTTACCAGCGTAACCGGGTGATCGACCACCAGTCCGGCGTTCTTCAGGGCGATCAGCGCCAGGAACAGTCCGATCCCGGCGGCAATCGCCGAGCGCAGCGCCAGCGGAATGCTGTTGATGATCCACTCACGAACCTTGAAGATACTCAGCAGGAAAAACAGAAAGCCGGAAATGAAGACCGCCCCCAGGGCGACTTCCCAGCTATAGCCCATCGAGCCGACCACGGTATAGCTGAACATCGCGTTCAGTCCCATACCCGGAGCCAGGGCAATCGGGTAGTTGGCCCACAGGCCCATGATCAATGTGCCAATGGCGGCAGCCAGGCAGGTGGCGACAAAGGCCGCACCAGGGTCGATACCGGCGTCGCTCATCATCGCCGGGTTGACGAAGATGATGTAGGCCATGGTCAGGAAGGTGGTCAGGCCGGCAACGACTTCAGTGCGAACGGTCGTGCCGTGGGCTTTGAGTTGGAAGAGCTTTTCCAGCATGGAGGTATCCCAAGGTGTGAGGGCTGAAAAAGCGCCCAATTCTACCTTAATCAAGACACTTTTAGTGAATTTCTCCTGTCGTTGTGTCAGGCTTTACGGCCATTTTCTTGCGGAGAACCGCCATGACTCTGAGTTTTGACAACGACGCCCAGCGCGTCAGCTACGGTATCGGTCGCCAGATGGGCGATCAGCTGGCAGGCAGCAATATCCCTGATCTGAGCATTGATGCCGTGGTTGCCGGTCTGCGCGATGCCTTTGCGGGTCAGCCGAGCCAGGTTGAGGAAGCTGCGCTGCAGGCTGCCTTCCAGGCATTGCAGGAAAAGATGCAGGCAGTAGCCGAGCAGGCTGCGCAGGCTGCGCGTCAGGCGGGCGTGGACTATCTGGCGGACAACGCCAAGCGTGACGGTGTGGTAACCCTGCCGTCAGGCCTGCAGTATGAAGTGATCAGCGAGGGCAGCGGCGCCACCCCGACTGCCAGCTCGACTGTGCAGACCCACTACGAAGGCACTCTGATCAGCGGCGAGGTGTTCGACAGCTCCTACAAGCGTGGTCAGCCCGCCGAATTCCCGGTAGGTGGCGTGATTGCCGGCTGGACCGAGGCGCTGCAACTGATGAAGGAAGGCGCCAAGTGGCGGCTGTATATTCCTTCGGAGCTGGCCTACGGCGCCCGCGCCGCCGGCAGCATCCCGCCGCACAGCACCCTGGTGTTTGATATTGAGCTGTTGAAGGTGCTCTAAGCTGAGGCTGGAGCGACCCATGCGCTTTCCCCGGGTTTCCTGGGAGCCTGGAGCATCTGCTCCAGGACGGGGATGCAGCCGGCTTGCGCTGCGGGAGCGGATGCTCCCGCCTCCCAGGGGGGGTATTGGGAGTTGAGGTCCAGCAGGCTATCTGCCCTCTGAGCTATTAAAAGCTGCGATCAATCGAGAAGCGTGCCAGTTGTTCCAGTGAATCGCGATAGGTTGAGGTCGGCAGAGTCTGCAGCAATTCAATCGCCTCATCAACCTGGCTGCGCGCCAGATTCAGAGTGTAGTCCAGCGCTCCGCAATCCCTGACCGCCTGCTGGATCGGCGTGATGTCTTCCAGGCCGCCTTTCTGGATGGCCTGGCGCACCAGTTGAGCCTGCTCGGCAGTGCCTTCGCGCATGGTGTAGATCAAAGGCAGTGTTGGCTTGCCTTCGGCCAGATCGTCTCCGACATTCTTGCCCATGGACTCGGCGTCGCCGGTATAGTCGAGCACGTCATCGACCAGCTGGAAAGCAATCCCCAGAGCATTGCCGTACTGGCGCAAGGCTTCGGTCTGCGTCTGGCTGGCACCGGCCAGCAATCCGGCACAATGGGTCGAGGCCTCGAACAGCATGGCGGTCTTGCTGCGGATCACTTCCATATAGGTCGCTTCGTCAGTACTGGCGTCGCGGACCTTGGACAGTTGCAGCACTTCGCCCTCGGCGATCACGTTGGTGGCATTGGCCAAAGTACGCATGATGGCCATGTCGCCCAGTTCGACCATCATTTCGAAGGCGCGGGAATAAAGGAAGTCGCCTACCAGTACACTCGGCGCGTTGCCCCAAAGGGCGTTGGCGGTCGAGCGACCGCGGCGCAGATCCGAAGTGTCGACCACGTCGTCATGCAACAGAGTGGCGGTATGCAGGAACTCGATAATCGCCGCTAGGCTGTGTTGGCGCGAGTCGCTAAGGCCGCAAGCCCGAGCGCCGAGCAGGACTACCAGTGGGCGCAGTCGCTTGCCGCCGGCACCGATAATGTAGTGACCAATTTTTTCGACCAGCGGAACCCGGGAGTGGAGCTGGCGCATGATGAGCTGGTTTACCGCCTCGAAGTCATCCTTCACGGCAGAATAAAAAGGCAGGGTAGTCATTGACCGTACACTTTCCTGAAGATTGGCGGCATGCTAGGTGGCGGGGCTGTTGGTGTCAAGGAAACCCACCACCACTGAGGGATGCGGCCTGACGGGCTGGGTGCTGTTTGGGCTTGCGCGGGCGTTGCTCTTTGCGTAGAATCCACGCCCTCGAAAACCCGATTCACAGCATCCCTGTTTTGACAATGGCAAGCTCGGGCCCGATAGGCGGGTTCACTTGCAGCCATGCCGGCCACTAACCATTATTCCCAAGCGCCGGGTGAGCAGGATTACGGAGAAAGCAACATGTACGCAGTGATTGTTACCGGTGGCAAGCAGTACAAAGTCGCCGAAGGCGAATACCTGAAGGTCGAGAAGCTGGAAGCCGAAACCGGCGCCAGCATCGAGTTCGACCGCGTTCTGCTGGTTGGCAATGGTGACGACGTCAAGATCGGTGCCCCGGTTGTTGAAGGCGCCAAAGTGACTGCTGAAGTGACCGAGCATGGTCGTGGCGACAAGGTGCGGATCATCAAGTTCCGTCGTCGTAAGCACCACATGAAGCGTCAGGGCCACCGTCAGTGGTACACCGAGATCAAGATTACTGGCATCTCTGCCTAAGCGATTGAGGAGTTAATACTCATGGCACACAAAAAAGCAGGCGGTTCCACGCGTAACGGCCGCGATTCAGAATCCAAACGACTTGGCGTCAAGCTGTACGGCGGCCAGGCTGCTACTGCCGGCAACATCATTGTTCGTCAGCGTGGCACCGAGTTCCACCCCGGCAAGAACGTTGGCATGGGCAAGGATCACACTCTGTTCGCCAAGGCTGACGGCGTGATCAAGTTCGAAGTGAAGGGCAAGTTCGGTCGTCGTTACGTTAATGTCGTAACTGCCTGATCGGCTCTGAACTGAAAAAGCCCTGTCGTGAGACGGGGCTTTTTTGTTTGTTTTGTTCGTGTTGTTTGTGGCTTATTCTTTCCATGTGTTTATAAACCCATCCCACTCGGGAGGGGAGAGCGATGAAATTTGTCGATGAGGTATCCATCACGGTCAAGGCTGGTGATGGCGGCAACGGATGCATGAGCTTCCGTCGCGAAAAATTCATTCCCAAGGGTGGTCCGGATGGTGGCGATGGTGGTGATGGTGGCTCCATCTACCTGGTGGCCGATCCCAATCTGAACACCTTGGTCGATTACCGTTATACCCGCCGCTTCAACGCGCAGCGTGGTGAGAACGGTCGCGGCAAGGACTGCACCGGCGCCAAGGGCGAAGAAATGGTGCTGCCAGTGCCGGTTGGGACCACGGTGATTGATGCTGGCACCCAGGAGATCATCGGTGATCTGACCGAGGCTGGTCAGCGTCTGCTGGTGGCTCAGGGCGGCTGGCATGGGCTGGGCAACACCCGCTTCAAGTCGAGCGTCAACCGTGCCCCGCGTCAGACTACTCAAGGTAGCCTGGGCGAATTGCGTGACCTCAAGCTGGAGCTGAAGGTACTGGCTGACGTTGGGTTGCTGGGTTTGCCCAATGCGGGCAAGAGCACGCTGATTCGGGCGGTGTCTGCCGCCAAGCCGAAAGTCGCCGACTACCCGTTCACTACTATGGTGCCGAACCTGGGTGTAGTAGATGTTGGGCGGCTGCGCAGCTTTGTGATTGCCGATATTCCTGGGGTGATCGAGGGTGCGGCTGAGGGTGCGGGGCTGGGAACCCGATTCCTCAAACATCTGTCGCGTACCCGGTTGTTGTTGCATCTGGTCGATATGGCGCCCCTGGATCAAAGTGATCCGGTTGAGGCGGTAGAGACCATTCTGCATGAGCTGGGCAAGTTCAGTCCGTCGCTGCTGTTGCGTGAGCGCTGGCTGGTGCTGAACAAGTGCGACCAGTTGCTGGAAGATGAGCAGCAGGCGATTCTCGATGATGTGGTCGAGCGTCTGGAGTGGGAAGGTCCGGTGTTCGTGATCTCGGCGGCTGATCGTCAGGGTACCGAGGAGCTGGCGCAGGCGGCGATGAACTGGCTGGAAGAGCGTGAGCGTCTGATGGCTGAGGATGAAGAATACGCCGCCGCCATGGCTGAGCTGGATCAGGCCATCGAAGATGAGGCGCGTGCTCATATCCAGGCTCTGGATGATCGTCGTGCCCTGCGCAAGCAAGGGCTGCTCAAGGATGAAGATGACGACGACTTCGATGACGATGATGATGGCGAAGACGGTCCGGAAATCATCTACGTACGTTGAGCGGAGGGAGGCGATAGCCTCCCTCTTGCGTCATGCAATACAATGAGCGCCGGTTTTCCCATTGTCCTCGGTTGATGGAATCAGCATGCGTGAAAAGGTAACCAACGCCCGGCGTTGGGTGGTCAAGATCGGTAGTGCCTTGCTGACCAGTGATGGTCGCGGGCTGGATCGTGCGGCCATGGCGGTATGGGTTGAGCAGTTGGTGGCGCTGCGCAAGGCGGGTGCCGAGCTGGTGCTGGTGTCATCGGGCGCCGTGGCAGCAGGTATGAGTCGTCTGGGCTGGAGCGAAAGGCCCAAAACCATTCATGAAATGCAGGCCGCCGCCGCTATTGGTCAGATGGGGCTGGTCCAGGCCTGGGAGTCCAGCTTTCAGGCGCATGGTCTGTCGACCGCGCAGGTACTGCTGACCCATGATGACTTGTCGGACCGCAAGCGTTATCTGAATGCGCGCAGCACTTTGCGGGCGTTGCTGGATCTCGGTGTTATCCCGGTGATCAATGAGAACGATACCGTGGTGACCGATGAAATCCGCTTCGGTGACAACGATACCCTGGGGGCGCTGGTCACCAATCTGGTCGAAGGCGATCTGTTGGTGATTCTGACCGACCGGGATGGGTTGTTTACTGCCGACCCGCGCAACAATCCGGATGCCGAGCTGGTTACCCAGGCCATGGCCGATGATTCCAAGCTTGACGCTATGGCCGGTGGCAGCGCCGGGGCGCTGGGGCGTGGTGGCATGCTGACCAAGCTGCGTGCAGCGCGGCTGGCGGCACGTTCCGGGGCTGGCACGGTGATTGTCGGTGGCAGGATCGAGCGGGTGATCGAGCGCCTGCAGGCCGGTGAGGTGCTGGGCACCTTGCTGCTGCCGGAGAAGGGTATGCTGGCTGCGCGCAAGCAGTGGCTGGCCGGGCACTTGCAGACCCGTGGCCGGTTGCTGATCGACGAAGGTGCGGTCAAGGCATTGACTGCCGGGCGTCGCAGCTTGCTGCCGGTTGGGGTCAAGGCTGTAGAGGGTAATTTCCGCCGCGGCGAAATGGTCGTCTGTGTCGGTCCGGACGGGCGCGAGGTGGCGCGCGGGCTGGTCAACTACAGTGCCCAGGATGCCGCCAGAATCATCGGTCAGCCGACCGAGGCGATCTCCCGGATTCTGGGTTATCTGGATGAGCCGGAATTGGTGCATCGGGATAACCTGGTGTTGGTTTAAGGCTGTGTTTCGGGCTTGACATTAGCCAACCCTGACGGCATAGTACGCGACCTTATTTGTACCTAATTCATCTGTTTTTCTGAGGAGCACGACGGTGGCCAACTCACCTCAAGCCAAGAAACGCGCCAAGCAGGCCGAGAAGCGCCGCAGCCACAATGCCAGCCTGCGCTCCATGGTCCGCACCTATATCAAGAACGTGGTCAAGGCCATCGACGCCAAAGACCTCGATAAAGCCAAGGCAGCCTACACCGCTGCTGTGCCGGTCATCGACCGTATGGCTGATAAGGGCATCATCAACAAGAACAAGGCCGCTCGCCACAAGAGCCGCCTGAACGCTCACATCAAGGCCATGGCTGAAGCCGCCTGATCGCGTTCGCTTGTTGTAGAAAAAGCCGGCCTTGAGCCGGCTTTTTTGTGCGTACTGAACTTGGGTTTGCCTGGGAGCCTGGAGCATCTGCTCCAGGACAGGGATGCAGCGAGCTTGCTGCGGGAGCGGATGCTCCCGCCTCCCGGGGTGCCGCTTCCCGGCAAAAGATACTCCCTGGATACCTTCACACAGGCTATCATCGCGGTTTTGCCGGATGAGTCACCGATGACCGATACCACACCCAACCCTGCCCCCGACGCCAAAGCTCCCGGCTTGCTGCGCTCTGGGTTGGTGGTCAGCTTTATGACCATGTTGTCGCGGGTGCTGGGACTGGTCCGGGATGTGGTGGTGGCCAACTATTTCGGCTCCAAGTCCGAAGCCGACGCCTTCTTCATTGCTTTCAAAATCCCCAACTTCTTGCGCCGGCTGTTCGCTGAGGGCGCTTTTGCCCAGGCGTTTGTGCCGGTGCTGTCGGAGTACCGCACCAAACGCAGCCTGGCTGAGGTCAAGCTGCTGGTCGATAAGGTCGCCGGCACCCTGGGGCTGACGCTGGTGGGGATTACCGCGCTGGGGGTGGCCGGGGCGCCAGTGCTGATCACCCTGTTTGCTCCAGGGTTTCATGGCGACAGCGAAAAACTCGGGCTGGCGACCGACATGCTGCGGATTACCTTCCCCTATCTGCTGCTGATCTCGCTGACCGCGCTGTGCGGCTCTATTCTCAACAGTTACAACCGTTTCGCGGTGCCGGCATTCACCCCGGTGCTGCTGAACCTCAGCATGATTGGCGCCACGCTGTGCCTGACGCCGTACTTCGATCAGCCGATCATGGCGTTGGCCTGGGGTGTGTTCATCGCCGGGGTGCTGCAGTTGTTGTTCCAGTTGCCATTTCTGGCGCAGATCAGGCTGCTGCCGGTGCCGCGCCCGGACCGCAAGCATGAGGGCGTCAAACGGATCATGACGCTGATGATTCCGGCGCTGTTCGGGGTCTCGGTCAGCCAGATCAACCTGATGCTGGATACCGTGCTGGCGTCCTTTCTGCAGACTGGCAGCATTTCCTGGTTGTACTACGCCGACCGGCTGTCCGAGCTGCCGCTGGGGGCCTTCGGCATTGCCGTGGGCACGGTGATTTTGCCGGCGCTGTCGCGTCAGCATGCCGGTGATGACCCCAAGGCCTTTGCTGCAACCCTGGACTGGGCGGTGCGCATGGTGCTGCTGGTCGGGGTGCCGGCGGCACTGGCGCTGCTGCTGTTGGCTGAGCCGTTGATTGCCACGCTGTTCCATTATGGCGCCATGACCGAGCGTGATGTGCTGCAGTCGGCGGCGGCGTTGCGCGCCTATGCGGTGGGGGTGATGACCTTTATGCTGATCAAGGTGCTGGCGCCGGGCTACTTTGCCCGTCAGGACACCAAGACCCCGGTCAAGATCGCGATCGTCTGCATGGTCGCCAACATGGTGCTGAACCTGATCCTGATCTGGCCGCTCAAGCACGTCGGCCTGGCGCTGGCTACCTCGCTGTCGGCGCTGCTCAATGCCGGCTTGCTGTGGTGGGGGCTGCGCAAGATTGGGGTATTCCAGGCCCAGCCGGGCTGGCCGGTGTTCGCTGTGCGTCTGCTGCTGGCCTGTTTCGCCATGGGGGCGCTAGTGCTGTGGCTGACGCCGGCAGTCGAGCAATGGCTGGCCTGGGGCTGGCAGCAGAAAGTCTGGCACATGAGCGTGCTGGTTTGCGCAGGAGGCGGGGTCTATATTGCTGCGCTGTTGGCGGCTGGGTTGCGGCTGCGGCATATTCGCCGCTGATACTCTCTGCGCTGCTGTGTCCCGTCATCGCGAGGGCCACAGGCCCGTGGCGATCCATGCGTACCTGCCGCGTCGGTAGCGGTTGTAACCCGTAACCCTGTATACTCCCGGGTTTCATTCACCCTCCACGCAACGAGCATTATGGAACTGGTCCGCGGCCTACATAACCTGCGGCCCCGGCATCGGGGCTGTGTGGCAACCATCGGCAATTTCGACGGTGTGCATGCCGGGCATCAGACTATTCTTGAGCGCCTGCGTGCGCACTCCCAGCGCCTGGGGCTGCCGGGCTGCGTGGTGATTTTCGAACCGCAACCACGCGAATTCTTTGCTCCCAAGGCGGCACCGGCACGTATCAGCCGGCTGCGCGACAAACTGGAGCTGCTCGAAGCCCAGGGGGTTGATCGGGTGTTGTGCCTGGCGTTCAACCGGCGGCTGCGTGAGCTCAGTGCCGAACAGTTCGTTCAGCAGGTGCTGGTCGACGGGCTTGGGGTCCGGCACCTGGAGGTTGGTGACGACTTCCGTTTTGGCTGTGATCGCACTGGCGATTTCGCCTATCTGGAGCAAAGCGGCCAGCGCCACGGTTTTAGCGTGGAAGCGGCCAATACCATTATCGAGGGCGGCGAGCGGATCAGCAGTACCCGTATCCGCGAAGTGCTCGACAGCGGCGACTTTTCCCAGGCCGAGCGTCTGCTGGGTCGTCCATTCAGCATCACTGGCCGTGTTCTGCATGGTCAAAAGCTTGGCCGCCAGCTTGGCGCGCCGACCGCCAACATTCAGCTCAAGCGTCTGCGTGCGCCTCTCAACGGGGTGTACCGGGTCAGCACCGTGCTGGATGGGGTGTTGCTCAAAGGGGTGGCCAATATTGGCACCCGCCCTACGGTCGAGGGTGATGGCCGCCCGCACCTGGAAGTCCATCTGTTCGACTTCGCCGGCGACCTGTACGGTCGCACCCTGACCGTGATGTTTCATGAAAAACTGCGCGACGAACAACGGTTTGACTCGTTGGACGCATTGCAGGCGGCGATCAAGGCTGATTTTGCCGCAGCCAGGGCCCGATGGGGCTTGTAACCGATAAAGAGCCTGGACCGAGATGACCGACTACAAAGCGACACTGAATCTGCCCGCCACGGATTTTCCGATGAAGGCCGGCCTGCCGACCCGCGAGCCGGAAGCCCTCAAGCGTCTCGATGGCCTGTACCAGCGTATTCGCGAGGTTAGCCAGGGCCGTCCGCAGTTCATCCTGCATGATGGCCCGCCCTACGCCAACGGCAGTATTCATATCGGTCACGCGGTCAACAAGATCCTCAAGGACATGATTGTCCGCTCCAAGACCCTGTCCGGGTTCGATGCCCCCTACGTGCCGGGCTGGGACTGTCACGGTCTGCCGATCGAACACAAGATCGAAACCCTGCATGGCAAACATCTGGAGCCCGGCAAGACCCGTGAGCTGAGCCGCGCCTATGCCGCCGAGCAGGTCGAGGGGCAGAAAGCCGATTTCATTCGCCTGGGTGTGCTGGGTGACTGGGACAGTCCCTATCTGACCATGAATTACGCCAACGAAGCCGGTGAGATCCGAGCACTGGGCAAGATGGTCGAGCAGGGCTTTGTGTTCAAGGGGCTGAAGCCGGTTAACTGGTGCTTTGACTGTGGCTCGGCGCTGGCCGAGGCTGAGGTCGAATACCAGGACAAAAAGTCCGACGCTATCGACGTGGCCTTCGCCATCGAAGATGCCGACAAGCTGGCTGCGGCCTTTGGTCTGGATGCCCTGCCCAAGCCAGCGGCGATCGTGATCTGGACCACCACGCCCTGGACCATTCCGGCCAACCAGGCGCTGAACGTTCATCCTGAATTCAACTATGCGTTGGTCGATACCGGCGAGCGCTTGCTGGTACTGGCTGAGGAGCTGGTCGAGGCCTGTCTGGAGCGCTACGGCCTGCAAGGTCAGGTGCTTGGCACCTGCGCCGGTGCGGCGCTGGACCTGATCCGCTTCCGTCATCCGCTCTACGAGCGTTTGTCACCGGTCTATCTGGCCGACTATGTCGAACTGGGCGCCGGTACTGGCGTGGTGCACTCGGCCCCGGCCTACGGTGAAGACGACTTCCGCACCTGCAAGCAGCACGGCATGAGCAATGACGACATTCTCACGCCGGTGCAGAGCAACGGCGTCTACGCCAGTGACCTGCCGTTCTTTGGCGGCCAGTTCATCTGGAAGGCCAACCCCAGTATCGTTGCCAAGCTGGAAGAACTCGGTGCGTTGCTCAAGCATGAGACCATCACCCACAGCTACATGCACTGCTGGCGGCATAAAACTCCGCTGATCTACCGGGCCACTGCCCAGTGGTTTGTCGGCATGGATGTCGAGGTCGGCAATGGTGAAACCCTGCGCCAGCGCGCGCTCAAGGCTATTGAGCAAACCAAGTTCGTGCCCGAGTGGGGCAAGCAGCGCCTGCACAATATGATTGCCGGGCGCCCTGACTGGTGTATCTCGCGTCAGCGCAACTGGGGCGTACCGATCCCATTCTTCCTGCATAAGGAAACCGGTGAGCTGCACCCGCGCACTGTCGAGCTGATCGAGCAGGTGGCGCAGCGGGTCGAGCAGGGCGGTATCGATGCCTGGTTCAACCTGGATGCAGTCGAACTGCTGGGTGACGAAGCGGCCCAGTACGACAAGATCAGCGACACCCTGGATGTCTGGTTCGACTCCGGCACCACACACTGGCACGTGATGCGCGGCTCGCACCCGATGGGGCATGAGCAGGGCCCGCGCGCCGACCTTTATCTGGAAGGCTCGGACCAGCATCGCGGCTGGTTCCATTCCTCCTTGCTGACTGGCTGTGCGATCGACAGCCATGCGCCCTATCGTGCACTGCTGACCCACGGTTTCACCGTCGACGAAAACGGCCGCAAGATGTCCAAGTCGCTGGGCAACACCATTGCCCCGCAGAAGGTCAACGATACCCTGGGCGCCGATATTCTGCGGCTATGGGTTTCATCCACCGACTATTCGGCTGAAATGGCGGTGTCCGAGCAGATCCTCCAGCGCAGTGCCGATGCCTATCGGCGGATCCGCAATACGGCGCGGTTCCTGTTGTCGAACCTCAATGGCTTCGATCCGGCCCGCGACCTGCTGGCGCCTGAGCAGATGCTCGATCTGGATCGCTGGGCAGTCGATTACAGCCTGCGCCTGCAGCAGGAGATCGTTGAAGCCTACGACAGCTACAAGTTCTGGAACGTCTATCAGAAAGTGCACAACTTCTGCGTGCAGGAGCTGGGCGGTTTCTACCTCGACATCATCAAGGATCGTCAGTACACCACCCAGACCGACAGCGTGGCGCGTCGCTCCTGCCAGAGCGCCATGTACCACATCGCCGAAGCTCTGGTGCGCTGGATTGCCCCGATTTTGGCGTTCACTGCCGAAGAAATCTGGCAATACCTGCCGGGCGAGCGCAATGAGTCGGTGATGCTCAACACCTGGTATCAGGGGCTGACTGCCTTGCCGGCTGATGCCGAACTGGGTCGGACGTTTTGGGACCAAGTGATCGAAGTCAAGGCGGCGGTCAACAAAGAGCTGGAAAATCAGCGCAACGCCAAGGTTATCGGCGGTAACCTGCAGGCCGAAGTGACCCTGTACGCCGAGCCCGCACTGGCCGCGACCCTGGCCAAACTGGGCGATGAGCTGCGGTTTGTGTTGATTACCTCCTACGCCGGCGTGGCTGATCTGGCCGAGGCCGGCAGTGACGCGGTTGAGACCGAGCTGGCCGGGCTCAAGCTCAAGGTGGTCAAGAGCGGGCACGGCAAGTGTGTGCGCTGCTGGCACTTCCGCGAGGATGTCGGCCAGCATGCCGGTCATGAGGAAATTTGTGGTCGCTGTGTCGAGAATATCGACGGCGCTGGCGAGGTGCGTCAGCATGCCTGATACCCAGCGTGGCAGCTTGCTGTGGCTGTGGTTGTCGGCGCTGGTGATCGTCCTCGACCTGTCGACCAAATGGCTGGCTGACAGCACGTTGCAGATGTACCAGCAGGTGCCGGTGATTCCGGGGTTGTTCAGTTTTACTCTGGCCTACAACCCGGGCGCCGCGTTCAGCTTCCTGGCCGACTCCGGCGGTTGGCAGCGCTGGTTCTTCATCGCCGTGGCGGTGGGGGTCAGCGTGCTGCTGGTGATCTGGCTGGCCCGGCTGGCCCGGGAAAAATGGCTGGAGGCCATGGCGCTGGCGTTGATCCTGGGCGGCGCGCTGGGCAACCTGTATGACCGCGTAGTGCATGGGCATGTGGTGGACTTTATTCTGGTGCACTGGCAGCAGAGCTGGTTCTTCCCGGCCTTCAACATTGCCGACAGCGCGATTACCGTCGGCGCGGTGCTGTTGATCGCCGACATGTTCTGGCCACGCAAGAAAACATCTTAAACCTGGTAGGAGCGGCCTGCGGCCGCGAAAGCGTCATCACCGCCCGCCGCTCCGCTTCGCGCCTGCAAGGCGCTCCTACCGGGGTGTCAGCAAACGAATACATTTTGAGTTCCGTACATGACCGACATCCGCATCACTCACGACAGCCAGGTTACTCTGCATTTCACCCTGAAACTGCCCGGCGGAGAGGTGGTTGATACTACCGTTGGCAAGAAACCCGCAACCTTCAAGGTCGGTGACGGCAGCCTGCTGCCAGGCTTTGAGCAGAGCCTGTTCGGACTCAAGGCCGGCGATCAGCGCAGCTTCGAGATCGAGCCCGAGCGCGGCTTTGGTCAGGGCAATCCGCAGAATATCCAGACCATGCCACGGGATGGTTTCAAGGACATGGAACCTGAGCCGGGCCTGATGATCATCTTCCAGGACGCTGCCGGCGGTGAAATGCCCGGCGTGGTCAAGAGCGTCAGCGACACTGTGGTTGAAATCGACTTCAACCACCCGCTGGCCGGCAAGGTAGTGACCTTCGAAGTAGAGATCCTCGACGTCGCTTGAGGGTGTGGCCCCGGATCACAGCGCTTGGGTTTCCTGGGAGCCTGGAGCATCTGCTCCAGGTCGGGGATGCAGCGAGCTTTGTAGCGGGAGCGGATGCTCCCGCCTCCCAGGATCGGCCCGCAGTGAGGCCCGCAGGTAGCACAGATGCTTTCCCTGGGAGCCTGGAGCATCTGCTCCAGGTCGGGGATGCAGCGGGCTTCGCAGCGGGAGCGGATGCTCCCGCCTCCCAGCAAGCGTTACGCGGCAGCTTGTGCTGGAAAACCCACGCCCCAACCCTGATATAATCCTCAGACCTTTCTCCGTTTCAGCCCTGAGGCCCCCATGCAGATCAAACTGGCCAATCCCCGTGGTTTTTGTGCCGGTGTCGACCGCGCCATCGAGATCGTCAACCGCGCCCTGGAAGTCTTCGGCCCACCGATCTATGTGCGCCATGAAGTGGTGCACAACAAGTTCGTGGTCGAGGATCTGCGCAGCCGCGGTGCGGTGTTCGTCGAGGAAGTCGATCAGGTGCCGGATGATGTGATCGTCATCTTCAGCGCCCACGGCGTGTCCCAGGCTGTGCGCAAGCAGGCGGCTGACCGCGGCCTCAAGGTGTTTGATGCCACCTGCCCGCTGGTGACCAAGGTGCATATGGAGGTTGCCCGCTACAGCCGTGATGGCCGTGAATGCATTCTCATCGGCCATGCCGGGCACCCTGAAGTCGAGGGCACCATGGGTCAGTACGACGCCAGCAACGGCGGCGCGATCTATCTGGTCGAGGACGAAGAAGACGTTGCCAGCCTGCAGGTGCGTGACCCGCAGCGTTTGGCCTTTGTGACCCAGACCACCCTGTCGATGGATGATACCGCCCGGGTGATCGATGCCCTGCGCGCGCGCTTCCCGGCCATTGATGGGCCGCGCAAGGACGATATTTGCTACGCCACCCAGAATCGTCAGGATGCGGTCAAGCAACTGGCGGCGGAATGCGAACTGGTTCTGGTGGTCGGCAGCCCCAACAGCTCCAACTCCAACCGCCTGCGCGAGCTGTCCGAGCGTATGGGTACGCCGGCCTATCTGATCGATGGCGCCGATGAAATCCAGCGTGACTGGCTTGAGGGCGTCAACAACGTCGGTGTCACTGCCGGGGCTTCCGCGCCTGATGTGCTGGTGCGTGAAGTCATCGCCCGTTTGCATGAATGGGGAGCCAGCGGTGCCGAAGAGCTGGCCGGGCGGGAAGAAAACATCGTATTCAGCATGCCCAAGGAATTGCGGGTCGTGCAGGTGGGGTGATGCGGATGCTGGTTTCCTGGGGGGATTTCCTGGGAGCCTGGAGCATCTGCTCCAGGCAAGTGTTACAGAGTGGTCCGCTGCGGGAGCGGATGCTCCCGCCTCCCGGGTTAAAACAACCCCCGAATCCCAGCGATCCCTTGTGCGCCGGCATCAAAAGCCTCAGGTAGCCGCTCTGGGCTCATCCCGCCCAACAGATAGACCGGCTTATTGATACGGCCGATCAGCGCCTGAGCAGCCTCCCAGCCCAGTCCAGCAGCGTCCGGATGACTGAGCGTTGGCAGTACCGGCGACAGCGTGACAAAGTCCACCCCCAGTGTTTCCGCCAGCAACAATTCCTCGGCAGTGTGACAGGACGCAGCCAGCCAGCCACCTTTGTTTCGCGCCTGCAAGGCGCTCCTACTTGAAGGGGGGTAGGAGCGGCCCGCGGCCGCGAATGCGCCATTGCCGTTCAACTCACGCAACTGCCGTGCGGTCAGATGCCAGCCAACGCCGGGATACTCTGGGGGCTCGTTACCCTTTAACAGCCAGTCGAACCGTTCGCCAAACCGAACCAGCACCCGCTCGGCCAGGGCCTGATACTCTCGCTCAGCAAGCTGGGTCTGGCGCAGTTGCACCAGCTTGATCCCGTTCTCAACAGCCTGTTCCAATCCAGCGAACAGCGCGCCTTCGTCAGCCATGTCAGGGGTAATCAGATAACGCTCGGGCAACTGGGCAGCCTGCACGATAGGAGCATTGGCGGCTGGAAAGCTGTAGTTGCCCAGCTCCGAAGGCGCAACCCAGCACACCGGCTGGCCCTCGGCGCCATGGGCTTCACCGTTGAACCCGGTCACCAGCCACACATCCAGGCGTATCGACTTGTCAGGGTAGTCGTGACGAATATCGATCAGCGGACGGGCCTGAGTCACACTGATACCAAGCTCTTCCAGCAGCTCCCGGCGCAACCCGGTAGCGCGATCTTCGCCAGTCTCCAGCTTGCCGCCAGGAAACTCCCATAAACCACCCTGATGGGCATCGTCCGGGCGTTTGGCGATAAGGATCTGCCCCGCCGCATTGCGGATTACGGCGGCCATGACATGTATGCGTTTCACTGAGGGAGCCTCTGAAGAATAACAACACTGTCATTGCGAGGGCCTTAGGCCCGTGGCAATCCCAATGTGGTGGATTGCCGCGTCGCTGCGCTCCTCGCAATGACGGAGCGGGGGAGAGTGGTGTCTGGTGTACGTCCCGACCACAGTACCTCCCCGTCATTGCGAGGGCCGCAGGCCCGTGGCAATCCAGGGGTGGTGGATTGCCACGGTGCTTTGCGCCTCGCAATGACGTTGAATAAGGGTGTACTGCCAGGATGCTCCCTAACGCTCGGGCAAGTCTTCGGAAAACACATCATGCTCATCGTCGTCCTTGCCGGTGATGACATGTTCCTCCGCAGCCCAGGCGCCGAGATCGATCAGGCGGCAGCGGGCCGAACAGAACGGCCGGTCAGGGAAATTGTCGTCCCAGGTAACGGGCGCCTTGCAAGTTGGGCACTCGACGGTCAGGGTCATGCATGGGCTCCTTGGGTCAGTGCCAGATAACGTTGGTGCAGGGCATCGACCTGAGCATGCAGCGCCGCCAGATCGCGGTCGTTGCTGATCACATCGTGGGCGTGGCGCAGGCGTTCCTCACGCTGAGCCTGAGCCTGCATGATGGCGCGAACCTGGGTCTCAGGCACCTGATCACGCTGGGTTGTCCGGGCGATTTGCAGGGCTTCCGGCACATCGACGACCAGAATGCGCTGAGCCATCTGGTGTTGGCCGGACTCCACCAGCAAAGGGGAAACCAGTAGAGCGTAGGGTGATTCTGCCCGGCTAAGATCAGAGGTGATCTCTTCGCGGATCAGCGGGTGCAGCAAAGCCTCCAGCCAGCGCCGCTCGGCCGGTTCGGCAAACACTTTCTCCCGCAGCGCCGCACGGTTCAGTTCGCCGCTATCGAGCAGAATCGCGTCGCCAAAGCGGTCGACAATCTGCCCCAGCGCCGGCCGCCCGGGCTCGACCACTACGCGGGATTTGAGATCGGCATCCACCACATGGATGCCGTGAGCTTGGGCAAAGCGATCGGCGGCGGCACTCTTGCCGCTGCCAATGCCGCCGGTCAGGCCAATAATCATGCAATTAAAATCCAGCGAACTTGAGATATCCACTGGTTATTGTGTCACCCCAGATCAACGCAATCCAGCCGGCAATGGCCAGGTAGGGGCCGAAGGGGAGGGGGGTGGTGTTGGATTGGCCGCGGGTCTTGAGGATGATGATGCCGAGAATGGCGCCTACCAGCGAAGACAGCAGAATGGTCAGGGGCAGCACTTGCCAGCCGCCCCAGGCGCCGAGCATGGCCAGCAGCTTGAAGTCGCCATAGCCCATGCCTTCCTTGCCGGTCACCAGCTTGAACAGCCAGTACACCGACCACAGGCTCAGGTAGCCAAGTACCGCACCCCACAGGGCAGTGCCCAGATCGGTGAACAGGCCAAAGCTGTTGACGATCAGGCCCAGCCACAGCATTGGCAGCACTATTACATCGGGCAGCAACTGGGTGTCGGCATCGATAAGGCTGAGGCTGATCAGTGCCCAGGTCAGCAGCAGCATGGCGGCGGCGGCCCAGCCGAAGCCGAGCTGCCAGGCTATCAGCATCGATAACCCGCCGGTCAGCAGCTCCACCAGCGGATAGCGAGGGCTGATGCGCTCCTTACAGTGGCCGCAGCGGCCGCGCAGAATCAGGTAGCTGATTACCGGCAGATTCTGCCAGGGTTTGATTTCGCTCTGGCAGTGCGGGCAGTGTGAATGCGGCAGAATCAGGTTGTAGGTTGGCAGTGGTGGCTGTTCAACCTCGGGTTCGAGCATTTCCTGGCATTGCCGGCGCCAATCGCGCTCAAGCATGACGGGCAGGCGATGAATCACCACATTAAGGAAGCTGCCAACAATCAGCCCGAACAGCCCGCAGAGCAAAACAAAGGCCAGCACATGGCTGGCCAGATAATCGAGAAGCGGCATATTAGACGACGGCGCCCAGCTGGAAGATCGGCAGGTACATGGCGATGATCAGGCCGCCCACCAGAATGCCCAGAACAGACATGATCAGCGGTTCGAGCAGAGTGGTGAGGTTATCGACCTTGTTGTCCACCTCGGCCTCGTAGTAGTCGGCGACCTTTTCCAGCATTTCATCCAGCGAGCCGGACTCTTCACCAATGCCGGCCATCTGTACCGCCAATGAGGGGAATACATTGGTGGTGCGCATGGCGAAGTTGAGCTGGGTGCCGGCGGATACGTCATCCTTGATCTTCATGACTGCGTTATAGAACACCACGTTGCCGGCGGCGCCGGCGACCGAATCCAGGGCATCGACCAGCGGTACACCAGCGGCGAAGGTGGTCGATAGGGTGCGGGCATAGCGTGCTACGGCAGCCTGATAAATGATATCGCCAACGACTGGAGCTTTAAGCAGGGCGCGGTCCTGAGCATCACGGAACGGCTTGGAGCGAAAGTGGATCTGCTTATAGGCGAAACCGATCGCGATAAAGCCAACCAGCAGAATGAACCACCAGGATTGCAGCCACTCCGATAGCCCGATGACAAACAGGGTAAAGGCTGGCAACTCGGCGCCAAAGTTGGAGAATACCTCCTTGAACTGTGGCACCACCTTGAGCAACAGAATCGCGGTAACGATAACCGCCACGACGATAACTGCAATCGGATAGGTCATGGCCTTTTTGATTTTGGCCTTGAGCGCTTCGGTCTTTTCCTTGTAGGTGGCGATGCGGTCAAGCAGCGATTCCAGCCGGCCCGACTGCTCACCAGACTGCACCAGGTTACAGAACAGGTCGTCGAAATACTTAGGGTATTTGCGTAGCGAGTCGGCCAGGGTGTTGCCGGCGGCTACATCAACCTTGATATCGTTGACCAGCTTGGCCAGGTTGGGGTTTTCCGCGCCCTCGGCAATGATCTCGAAAGCCTGGATAATTGGCACTCCGGCTTCCATCATGGTGGCCAACTGGCGAGTAAAAAAGGCGATATCCAGCGGCTTGATCGGCTTGGCGCGCTTGCTGAACAGGCCAGACTTCTTGTTCACCTTGGTGACCAGTACACCCTGCTTGCGCAGTTGCGCCTTGATCAGCGCGGCGTTGGCGCCCTGCATCTCGCCGGTCACCTTGGTGCCCTTGCGGTCCTTGCCTTCCCACTTGTAGGCGTAGACTTTTTCTTCTTTGGCCTTTTTGGCTGTGACAGGCTTTTTGACTGCTGCTTGTTGCGCCATGACTTAGTCCTTGGTCACTCGGTTGACTTCCGCCAGGCTGGTCACGCCCTGCTGTACTTTCTGCAGGGCTGACTGGCGCAGGTCGCGGAAGCCTTCGCTTTGGGCGACATCCGAAATCTGAATGGAATTACCTTCTTCCATGATAATACGTTGCATGGCCTGCGTTATTTTAACTACTTCATAAATCCCGACACGGCCCTTGTATCCATCCTTGCAATTTTCACAGCCTACCGGACCATAAATGGTCAACCCGGCATCTATCTGTTGTTCAGTAAAGCCTTCGGCCAGCAATGTGTCACGTGGCACCTCCATCGGTTTCTTGCAACTTTTGCACAGTCGCCGTGCCAGGCGCTGGGCGATGATCAGGTTGACCGAGGTAGCAATGTTGAAAGAAGGCACACCCATGTTGCGCAGGCGGGTCAGGGTTTCTGCCGCGCTGTTGGTGTGCAGGGTAGACATTACCATGTGCCCGGTCTGGGCTGCCTTGATGGCGATTTCCGCCGTTTCCAGGTCGCGGATCTCGCCGACCATGATGATATCCGGGTCCTGACGCAGAAAGGCGCGCAGGGCCTGGGCAAAGTCCAGGCCCTGCTTGGGATTGACGTTGACCTGGTTGCTGCCTTCAAGGTTGATTTCCACTGGGTCTTCGGCAGTGGAAATATTGCGCTCCATGGTATTGAGAATATTCAGGCCGGTATAAAGGGAAACGGTCTTGCCCGAGCCGGTCGGGCCGGTAACCAGGATCATGCCCTGGGGCTTGGCCAGGGCATCCAGATACATCTGTTTCTGGTCTTCCTCATAACCCAGCGAGTCGATACCCATTTTGGCGCTGTCCGAGTCGAGAATACGCAACACCACCTTCTCGCCCCACAGCGTGGGCAGGGTGTTGACCCGGAAATCGATAGCCTTGGTCTTGGAAATCTTCATCTTGATCCGGCCGTCCTGGGGTTTGCGCCGCTCGGCCATGTCCATGGCTGACATGACCTTCAGGCGGGCAGCAATACGCACTCCCAGCTGTACCGGTGGCTTGGCCATCTCGTGCAGTACGCCATCGGTACGAAAGCGCACCCGATAGAGCTTTTCATAGGGTTCAAAGTGCAAATCCGATGAGCCCATGCGAATGGCATCCAGCAGCATCTTGTTGACGAAGCGCACGATCGGCGCATCGTCGGCACCGTCTGTTGCCTCACCTTTATCTTCATCCTTGCCAACTTGTACGTCCAGATTGTCCAGATCGGCATCGGACATGTCGCCGAGCCCGCCGGTAGGGCTGTCCAGATACTTGTCGATGGCGCTGTGCAGTTTGTCGTCTTCAACAATGACAGCATCAGTCATCAGCCCGGTATGAAACTGGATGTCGCTCAGCGCCTGCTGGTTGGTTGGGTCGCTCAGTGCCAGGTAAAGCCGTGAGCCGCGCTTGAACAGCGGCAGTACATTGTGCTGGCGCACCAGCTTTTCGCTGACCAGATCCTGGGGTGGCTGGCTTTCCTTGTCTAGCGAGACAAGGTCGAAATAGGGGTAGCCGAATTCCTCGGCGCAGACCATAGCCAGGTCACGGGGGTTGGCCAGCTTGTTCTGCACCAGATAGGTGATCAGCGGGATCTTGTCCTGGTGGGCCTGTTTACTGGCTTTGCTGGCGACCTGGGGGTCAAGCAGCTCGACTTGAACAATACGCCGGGCCAGCCCGGAGAGCACAGGGGTTTCCATAAGGTACGACGTGTCTCGGTACAGTTTGTAGGGTTATGTGCGGACTATAGTACAGCGCAAGAGCGCTGCACACAGCAATAGGCCAAAAAAGCGAACCAGTAGGCTTGCCAGCCCGTTAGTCCGTGCGGGAGCCGGGTGCTTTAGATCGTTCCCACCGGCACACCGCCGGTAGGAGCGCTCTGCGAGCGCGAATGGGCTGTGCAATCACCGGCACCCCTTCGCGGCCGCAGGCCGCTCCTACCCAAAAAAGTAGTCATTCAACTTGAGGGTTCAGCCAACTGCCCGGAGTTTTGTGCAAGACGGCTTTCTATACCGGAGGCCATTGTTTTGCGGTGCTAACCAAGCTGAGTATCCAGACCGTATCGTCGTCAGTCTCATACACTAATCGATAGCTTTCATGCGGTATCGGTTCGCGCGTCCCTGGAATCAAGCCTGCTTTACCTATCATTGGACTTGTGGCCAGGCGGGCTGCAGCAGCGCTGAATAAGTCATCCATGCCAACAGCGGCAACAGGGTTGTCGGAGGCGATGTAATCCCAGATGTCGGCGCGATCCTGTTCTGCTTCAGGAGTCCAGATGACTCTCACGCCTGCTCCGCTATGGCCTGGCGACGTTTGGCTGCAAAGGTGGCTTCAACCTCATCATTTGATCGACCCCGTCCTGCTCGCATTGAGGTGCGCGCAGTCTCCACCTTCTGGCGCAGGTATTCGTCGTATTCTCGGGCTTTGCGGCGCTGTTCAAGGTATTCGCGCATTAACTCGCGTACGACCTGAGATGCAGGCCGGTCTTCCTCCATGGTTGCGGCCATGAAGGCGTCACGCAGCTCGGGTTCCAGCTTCAGCGTGAAAACGGCTTTTGTGCTCATGCGCTGTCTCCGTATATCAGTTATGTACTGAGTATATACCAGGTTAGTACTTGGAAAGCATGGGAACACCTGCCGAAGCGCTCCGGGTTCAGCCAGTTGCTCGGAGTTTTGTGCCTGGCCTGGGGAGCGTCGCCTGGATTCTCCCGCCTCCCAAGTCAGCCCACCGGCACACCGCAGCACCGGCACACCACCGGTAGGAGCGCTCTGCGAGCGCGAATGGGCTGTGCAATCACCGGCACCCCTTCGCGGCCGCAGGCCGCTCCTACCCAATGGTTGCGGCTATTAAGTAATCACGCAGTTCTGCCTGGTGCTGGAATGCGCAAAAAAATCCGCATAATTATTAGCTTTTAATTGTATGACGTTTGCTTTTTATTAATAAAACACTATATATATCAAGGCTGTTTTAATTGTTGGCGGTTTCAGGATGTCCGCAAAAAAATCCGCATAAATATAGCGCTTGGAGCGTGTGTTGCTATGCCTGATGACGGTTTGATGCGTGGAAAGCACTGGATTGAGCCCTGCATGCCGAGAGAGGAGGGCTGGACCGAACCGATGAAGCTTGGCGTGGAGCGCATGATCAGGGCGTCTGAGCGCCTATCTGTGCTGGTAGGGTCGCATACCCGCGCTGAGCTTGGCCGCTTGTTGCAAATCACCAACAGCTATTACACGAACCTGATCGAGGGGCAGCACACAGAGCCTGCGGACCTGGCCGAACGCCGGTCAGCCAGAAACAACGAGCGGTTATGGGAGCTTGGGGTTGAGCACATGGTTGTTCAAGGTGAGTTTGAACAGCGCTTGGCTGAGCAGAGGCCGGTATGGGCCGAAATGTTCTCGCAACCTTTGATTGTTGCCCTGCATAGAGAGCTGTTTGCCCAAGCCGCTGATAATGACCTGACGCTTGCTGACGGTTTTGTCATGGTGCCGGGTGACTTGCGCAGCGTAAGTGGTCGCGAGGTTGTAGTTGGTCGGCACCGGGCACCGGCATCCGATACCATAGAATCAATGCTGGCGCGTCTTGCCGAGGCGTACGGACGGTATCCCGATACCACACACCGACTGATAGCCGCGATGGCTTGCCACCATCGGCTGGCGTTTATTCACCCATTCCCTGATGGCAATGGACGGGTGGCACGCCTGTGTACTCACTTGCATTTGCAGTACCTGGATCTTGCCTCACCACTCTGGTCTCTCTCCCGTGGCCTGGCGAAACGTCAGAGCGATTACCTGCGCCTGCTCGCGGCGGCGGATGCTCCGCGCAAGGGGGATCTTGATGGTCGAGGTCAACTATCAGAGTCTGCCCTGTGCGAGTTCATTGAGTTCATGATTGACGTTAGCCTGGATCAGATGAGTTACGTTGAATCGGCATTGGCCATGGAAACCCTGGGGGAATCAATTGAACGGGCCATTGCTTATGCTGATCAGTTCCGCAAGGCCGGAGTGAAGGCTGAATGTGCGCAACCTCTACAGGTGCTCTTTGAGCGGGGCGAAATGGAGAGGGCGGTTTTCAAGCGCTTTACTGGAATGGGTGACCGGTTGGCTACCCAGCAGTTGTCGGCACTAATCAGTTGCGGTGTAGTGGAGGCGCCGACGCCTAAATCTCGGACCATTTATGCTGGTGTCCCACTTTGGTATGCAGAGCACTTGTTCCCGCAGTTGCACAGACGATTTAGGGAAAGTTTGAATTAGACCGTTCCCATATAAAGCGTGGGAGCGATCCACACCGAATTATCAGCAGTCAACGCTTTCCTGGGAGCCTGGAGCATCTGCTCCAGGTCGGGGATGCAGCGGGGTTGCTGCGGGAGCGGATGCTCCCGCCTCCCGGATGAGTGTTACGTCACTAGCTGACAAAATTTGTCACTTTTTGGCGTTGCTTGACAGGTTTGTGGTGATGGTAGTGCGGTATATAGGGCGGGATAAAGCCTGGAACCTTGATGTAAGTCACAAAATACTGGCTAACAACAGCAGGTTGCGAGTGGAATAATGAGCCTGGCACGGACTGTGCTTTTATCCGTGTAGCCAACAGGCTGTTCTTATAATGTTAAGGAGTTGATGATAATGAAGGCTCAAAAAGGCTTTACTTTGATCGAACTGATGATCGTGGTTGCGATCATCGGTATTCTGGCTGCTATCGCGCTGCCGGCTTATCAGGACTATACACGACGCGCAAAGGTTTCTGAGGTGATTCTGGCTGCTTCGGCATGCCGGACCACAATCACTGAAGTTGTCCAAAGTTCAACTGGTAGTACGTTGCCTGGTGCAAATGCGTGGGGATGTGAATCCTCAACCTCGCCTTCTCAGTATGTTGCCAGTGTGGCCACTGATGGCTCGGGTCAAATTACTGTTACCGCTCAGAACATTGCTACAGGGATTGATGGTCAAAATATTACACTGACTCCTTATGCTGACACCGGGACTACTGCTGTGACCCCTGGTGGCACAGTTGCGCGTTGGGTATGTGATGGCTCTATTCCTGCACAATATCGCCCAGGATCGTGCCGCGGTTAATCTACAGAGTTTTAGAAAAGAGCGGCTATTGCCGCTCTTTTCTTATGAGAAAAGTAAAAGGGTTTTGTTATCATGGAGCTGACCATTTTGATGCCTTGCTTGAATGAGGCAATGACTCTTGAATCTTGTATTCGTAAGGCCCGTGATTTTCTTGAGCGAACAGGAATAGATGGCGAAGTATTAGTCGCCGATAATGGTTCAACAGATGGATCTCAAAATCTGGCTGGAAAAATGGGCGCCAGGGTTATTCAGGTAGCAGAAAGAGGCTACGGAGCTGCTCTGCTTGGAGGGATAAATAGTGCTCGCGGCCGGTACGTTATTATGGGTGACTCGGATGATAGCTATGACTTCTCTGAGCTAGAGTTTTTTGTTGATGCTTTAAGGAGAGGGTATCAACTAGTTATGGGCAACCGTTTCGATGGCGGTATTGAGCCCGGTGCAATGCCGTTTTTGCACAAGTATCTCGGGAATCCTGTTCTTAGTTTTATTGGTCGTTTTCTCTTTAAGGCACCTGTTCGAGACTTTCATTGTGGGCTTAGAGGATTCGATAGAGATGCAATCCGTTCATTAGAGTTAAATTGCCGGGGGATGGAGTTTGCTAGCGAAATGGTAGTCAAGGCCTCGCTGAATTCGTTGAAAATCACTGAGGTTCCGACAACCCTTTCACCTGATGGTCGTGATCGTTCACCGCACCTTAGGACATGGCGTGACGGATGGAGACATCTGAGATTCTTGTTGCTCCTTAGTCCGCGTTGGTTGTTTTTTTATCCTGGTGTTGGTTTACTATTTTTGGGTTTTATTACTCAACTTATGTTGGTTAAAAGTGATATAAGATTTGGTAGTGTTGTATTCGACATTCATACCATGCTTTATGGGGCTTCTGCCTCCATAATAGGTCTTCAGCTTACGCTGTTCGCTATTTTGGCCAAGGTGTTTTCTGTAGATAGGGGGTTGTTGCCGTCTAGTCAGAAGTTTGACTGCGTTAATAAGTGGGTTTCACTCGAAAAAGGCGTCATTATAGGTTCTTTGTGTTTCTTTGCTGGGTTGCTGCTGTCTCTAGGTGCTGTTTATGCGTGGGACGCGACAGGATATGGAAATTTTGATCCAAAGCACGGTATGCGGGTAGTTATTCCTGCAGTATGTTTGATGGTTTCTGGGGGGCAGTTGTTGTTCGCTTCTTTTTTTTACGGACTATTAAGTTTAGGGCGGCCTGCCGAGAGAATTTTGTATTCTTCTGGCTATGACGTGGAGTGCTATGAAGATGCGTCCGCGTAGTGGTTTTGGAGGTTTTGAACTTCTGCTTGTTGGGGGTGTGGTTGGGTTAGGCTGTATAGTTGTTGCGTTGTTGATAGGTCGTGACCTTAATTGGGATTATTTTAATTATCATGATTATGCAAGTTTGTTTTATTTGCAAGATCGTTTGGAGCGAGATTTTTTTGCTGCGGGCTACCAAGGGTATTTGAATCCTCTGCCATTTTATTTACTTGGCTTGATGCTGTCGTTAGATGCTCATAGTGTGTTAATTGCCTCTGTGATATCGCTGGTTCAGTCGCTAAATTTGTTCTTCTTGTATCTTGTGTGTAAAGAGGTTTCAGGAGAGAGGAAGAAAATTGGTGCGGTTATGGCTCTGATTCTTGTTGTTTTAGGGTCAATGTCTTCGGTGTTTATAGGGCAGCTCGGTAGTACTTTTGTTGATCCATTAACTACGCCCTTGGTTATGGCTGCTTTATGGCTGGTGGTATCAAGAACTAATTTAAAGGCTGTGGGCTTTGCATGTTTTTTGGCGGGGGCTGCAACGGCGCTCAAACTGACAAACGCAGTATTTGCTGTGGGTTTGTTTTTGTCAGCTATTTTTGCTAGTCAAGAGCTCTCGGCGCGGAGTGTGATTAAATATGCTTTCTGTTGTGGGGTTTGTGGTGTTGCAGGCTTTTTAATGCTTTATTTTTTTTGGGGTTGGGCGTTGTGGAGTGAGTTTGGAAGCCCTGTTTTTCCAGTATTTAACAATATTTTTAAGTCTGATTTTTTTTCTCATCAAGCCATAGAGTATCATCGGTTTGTTCCTCAGAGTTTTTTGGATTTTTTGTTTTTTCCTTTTGATGTGGTGAAGTTTGAAAGCTGGGTTTATGCTGAAATTATTGCGCCAGACTTTCGGCCTTTAATGGTTTTTTTGTTGTTTGTTTTGTTTCTGATTTTGCTTGCTTGGAGGTGTTTTCTTGCTGTTTTTTTGAGATTTAATAAATGGCCTGTTACGCGAGAAAGTATGGCTGGTAGCGAGTTCCGTTTCTGGCTGTTCTTTTTAGTTTCATTGATTCTCTGGCAGGCAACCTCGGGTAATGGACGTTACGCTACACCTGTTTTCTTGCTTCTTGGTTTGGCTTTTTATATGTTGGCGCGGAGGGTCTTACCTACTCGTTATGTGAGTTTATCTGTTGTTACTCTCTGTGTTCTTCAGGTTATGGCAGTGATTAGTGCGGGAAACCCTCGGTGGAACTCCATGCAGTGGTCAGGCACATGGCTGTCAGCGGATGTTTCAAAAGAGCTGAGTTCTGATCCCGTTTTAATGGTGTCAGTTGGACCTTCGTCGGAATCTTATGTCGTAAGGCACCTTCATCCGGAATCATCTTTTACGAACCCTATTGGTCTGCTGTCGATTAAAAATGATGGGGCTGGTTGGGATAGATTTTTGAGCTTAAAGGAAAGGTTTTCTGACAAAATTTACGTTATATTTAAAATGCATGACTCGAGCGAAAAGATAGAGAGTGTGCCTTTGGCTCTTGTTGATAGGTATGATTTTTTGGTAGATAGATTAGGGCTAAGATTATTGTCTGGTGACTGTGGGGTTATGCATTTTAATGATATGCCTCCTAGTGATTTGTTTTTTAATAAATGGTTGAGAAAGCCTTATGTCCGGAATTTGGGCTACTGTAAGGCGGTTGGTGTTGAATCTTCATCTGCGTTGGCGGAGAGAAGAGAGCTTGCACGAGTGATTATGGATGCTTATGAGGAAAAATGCCCCGATATTTTTTCTCCACGATCTCCGCCAGTTGAAGGTGGTTCCGATCTATGGGTTAGGCTGTACGGGAAGTATGATATGACCTTGGGTATTAATATGAGATCTGGGGATATTTATTATTTTCTTGAGCGACAGGCTGTTGACTCAGTTATTGGTAATATAGCGACATGGGCAGGTGATGTTGAAATGTTTGCATGCCGTCTTCCTTTTGAGGGGCGCAGGGATATAAGTACGTTGGAGCCAGATGCGTATAATTGATGTGCTATTCTGTTTGTGTGTCGTTTTTATGGTCTCTTTGGGGCAGGTCATGATCAGGCATGCGGCCTCGAGGGTCGAAACTTCTTCTCAGTGGTTTGGTTGGGAGGTGGCTATTCATGGGCGGTTAACTTTAGCTTTGCTTGTTTATGGGTTGGCTATGGTTTTATGGATATATGTTCTCTCTCGAGTGCCTTTGCCGAGAGCCTTTTCGTTTTTCGGCTTATCATTTTTCCTGGTTCCTGTTTTAGCCCACTGGATGCTTGGTGATGCAGTTAGCTGGAAAATTTGGTGTGGTTCTGCGCTAATTTGTTTGGGTATTGCTGTTAGTGTGAGCTGAGATCAGCCTGGAGGGAGTATGAGTTCGCCGCTTGCGAAGAAGAATAAGAGTGTTTCTGACAAGTTTTTAGTTGGTATGCATCATGCGGTTAGTCACTCTGTAAGGGTTGGTGTGTTGTCTGAGAAATTTGCTGAGAAGGTTAACGCTCTGATTGAGCAAAAGTGTATACCAAAAGAGCCAAAGATTTTGGATATAGGTTGTGGGGATTTGACTCTTAGTGAGCTTGTTTCGAGAAAGGTTGCGGGCTCAGTTTGGACTTGTGTTGACATTTATCCGCTGCCAAGTGATAAGGGTTTTGATGAAGTAAAGTGGAAGCGGTATGTCCAGTTTGATGGATATAATTTGCCTTTTGATGATTGTACTTTTGATGTGGGAATTCTTTCTGATGTTTTACATCATGTTGACCCTGATAGAGTTTGTGAGCTTTTGTGTAATGTTCTAAATAAGTGTAAGTTTGTGATTATAAAAGACCATTTTGAATATGGGTGGTTTTCCAGACAAATTTTGCGTGGAATGGACTTCCTTGGGAATTATGGCTATGGAGTGAGTATTCCAGAGCGATATTTTGATGGTGAAGCTTTTATAGCGCTTTGTAATAGTGCTGGTGCGGAAGTTAAGGTGTGTGAGGTCGGTGTTGATATTTATCGGAGCTTGCCGATTTTGAGGTGGATCTTGCCAAAAAAATGGCACTTTTTTGCTATATGCTTTAAGGCGTCTGCCCAGTAAGTCTATATAGGTCATTACAAGATCGTAGTGACGGGCAGCCTCGGGAGCGGTGGTTTGCCCCCGGTAGATTTGCTTGATCAGCTCCGCTTTGCGTTTGGCTGTCCAGCGCTTGATGTCAGGTTCTTGCGTCATGCTTCACTCCATTTACTGAAGCGACTTTAGCATGTGCAGGTTTTCACTGGGTCATTACAACGCCGCGGAGTTAAGGGCGGCCAGTATCCTCAAGGGTGGGCGAGTGGTATTCAATATCGCGGGCAATAAGTATCGGGTTGTTGTGGCAATAGACTATGACAGGCAGCTTGGTTATATACGATTCGTCGGTACACATGCCCAATACGACCAGATCAATGCGGAGACCGTGTAATGAACATCAAACTGATTCGCACAGACGATGATCTTGCCGCAGCACTGGCTCGGCTGGATGAGTTGTGGGGGGTGCAAGCAGGAACGCCGGAAGGAGATGAGCTGGAAGTGTTGGCGTTGCTGGTTGAGAAGTACGAGGATGAACATTATTCCTTGCCACCTTCCGACCCGATTGAGGCGATCAAGTTTCGGATGGAGCAACAGGGGCTGACTCAAAAGGATCTTGAGCCTCTTATCGGCTCCAGTGGGCGTGTATCCGAGGTGCTTAACCGCAAGCGGGGTTTGAGCCTTGCGATGATCAAGCGCCTGCATGACGGGCTGCGCATTCCTTATGAGTGTTTGCTGTCTGGTGCTGCTTGAAGCCACTCAAAATAGATCGTTCCCACGCTCTGCGTGGGAGCGCCCCGCCGAAGCGCTTCGCGCATTTGCTCGGGGTTGGCGTTGTAGGCTAGTCAGCGCGGGAGCCGACCGCGGCCCGGTCCGAACGCGGCCCGGGATTCTCCCGCCTCCCAGGGGGGCGTTAAACCAGAGCTTCCAGCCCTTTTTTATCTACCAGATTCAGCAGTTTCAGCGAAGGGCCGTTGGGCTTTTTGCCGCCAATCTCCCACTTCTGCACAGTGGAGGGGCTGATGTTGAGATAGGCGGCGAATACAGCTTGGCTGGCTCGGTTTTTCTGCCGGATGCGTTTGATTTGGGCCGGGGTGTAGGTTTCCAACTGCGGCAGGCACAAGGCATCAAACTCGCGCAGGGTGACATCTTTCATCACTCCGGCATCGTGCAGCTCTTGGGCACTTTCATGAATGGTATCCAGAATTGATTTATCCATTATTGACAACCTCGATCAAGGCACCGCTGTTGACTGTTTTGTTCAGTTCGGCCTTGCTGTAGCTCAGCAGAATATCCGCATACAATTTCAGGGCCTTCAGTTCCTTATCGCTGATATTGGCTCGCGCATTTTTTGCGAAACCATAGACGAAGAAGGCCTTGTCTCCGGCCCGATAGGCTAATAGGGTTCGAACGCCCCCTCTCTTGCCTCGGCCACCCACGGCGACCCGCTTTTTGAACACCTGGCCACCCACCCAGGTAGGCATCCACCAGGCCCTGGTCAATTTCCCTGACGGCAACTAGCAGGGCGTCGTCGCTCAATCCTTCCCTGGCGGCCCATTTGCTGAACGCCTTGTTTTTAAATGTCCGCATAGACGTCCTTGTTGTTAGCGCAATTGTATCACTTGGTGCTATATATGCAATCTTGGAATCGGGATCAGGTCTTTGGATCGTTCCCTCGTTCTGCGTGGGAACGCCCCGCCGAAGCGCTCTGCGCATCTGCTCGGGGTTGGCGTTGTAGGCTAGTCAGCGCGGGAGCCGACCGCGGCCCGGTCCGAACGCGGCCCGAGATTCTCCCGCCTCCCAGGGGGGGTTAGCCACAGGCCCCGTTGGTTGTTTTCTCTACGCGCGCTCCGGGGGCTTGAGTATCTGCTCAAGGTTGGGATGTTCCAGTATCCCGGAAGCCCCTAAAAGGAATGATGCTCCAAATATTCATTGAGCGCTCGGCGGGTTAGGTCATTCAGGGTGATTTTTTGCCGGGTCGCGGCAAGGCTGGCCGCAAGGTGCAGGTCATGGCCAACGCGAACGTTGAATGATCCCTTGCAGGGCGTTTCGGGCTCTTGCTTGAGGGCGGCGCAGGTTTCCAGGTAGTCGTCTACGGCATCTTTGAAGGCCTGCTCCAACTCGGCAACGGTTATACCTTCGTAGCTGACCAGTGCGCGGATGAACTGCAGTTTTCCAAACAGGCAGTTGTCCTCGGGGCTGGCTTCTATTGAGCCGTAATAGCCCCGGTATTTCAGCATATTGTGCATCAGATCAGCCCTCCTGCTTTAAGGTTCTCGATCACTTGTCGCTTTATGTAGGCTTTCAGTTCGTTGCCAGGATGGGGGCGGTGCAAGTTGATCATTGCCTTAGGGTTGCCATTATCAAATTTGGCGCGACTGCCTTGCCCCTCGATTTTTCGATATCCCAGACCGTGCAGAAGCACTATCAATTCCTGCCATGTGAAGCTTGCTTGCCTATTCAGTAGCTTGGATAGCAGTTTCTCTTGCTTCGACATCAGTTCATCTCTCGTCCTTGAGTGCAACTAATTTTAGTTGCGACGGGCTGCGATGTCTACCTGGGAGTTGAGGTCACAATAGATCGTTTCCACGCTCTGCGCGGGAACGCCCCGCCGAAGCGCTCTGCGCACCTGCTCGGGGTTGGCGTTGTAGGGTAGTCAGCGCGGGAGCAGATGCTCCCGCCTCCCAGGGAGGGGGGGTTAGCCGCAGGCTCCGTTGGTTGTTTTCTCTACGCTCGGCCGCCCGGTCGCGCTGATATTCACGGCCCGTTCCTGGCTGCCAACGCTGGGGCTTTCCCGGCAGACGGTGAAGTCTGCTGTGGTGGCGCCTACGCCGCTGGGCTGAAAGTTCAGGGTGGTGACGGCGCCGATTACTCTGAAGCCGTTGGGCACTTTACCCTGTTGGTGAATGATGGTGCCGTCGGCCAGGGTTACTATCCAGCCCTGATCCCAGCTTCCGGTGCAACTGGTGCCATTGCTTGAGGCGCACAGCGTGGCGGGAGTGTTGCGCTTGATCGCTTCGGAGCGGGCCAGGAAGGCGCTGGAAGCCAGGTTGTTGGCGGTGGCGCGTAGTTTGCTGCTGAGTGTGGCTTCAAGAAACGAGGGCACGGCAATGGTCAGCAGGATGGCCGCCACGGCGATGGTGATCATCAGCTCGATCAGGGTGAAGCCTGAGCGCTTGTTGGCGCTCAGGCGTTTGCCGGTGGTTGTCGGATGCTGACTGTTCATTCTTCCAGATTCCAGTAAACACGGCCTTTGGGCGCGCCAGCCAGTTCGGGAGCTTCCGGTTGGCGGCCAGCCAGCGGTGAGGACGGGTCGGAGCCGATGATGAAGGGTACTGTGGTGCCGTCATCAAGCTGGACCATACCGGCGACCGGGGAGGGCGGCAGACCGCCGCCGGGGATCATTTCGCTGCGCTGGTTGGTGCCGTTGGCCGGGGCAGCATTGAGATAGTTGATATTGTAGACCCTGGCGATGCCGAGGTTGTTGCTGCACTGGCCGGCTTGCGGCGGAGTCGGTTCGTGGGTACTGAAGGTGACGGTGCCAAAGACGGTAATGGCGGAGGTGACGACCTGTTCCTTGGGGTTCAGCTCCAGATACCAGCCTTTCTTGGTGCTAAGGTCGCTGTCACTGGGTGTGGCGTCGGTATCGATCTCCAGCAGTGAGTTGAGGCATATCATGTTGACGCCACAGGTTGCCGACTCAGCGCTCAGCCAGGTATCGACTTCGGGGCGGTCCTTGAGCATGAAGAAGTAGTTCTGCACGTCGCCGGACTGGCCCAGGGGCTTTTCCCGGTCGCCAGAGCCGAGCAGCAGGAAGTAGGTGTTGCCTTCAAAGACTACGTCCGGGGCATAGAGGAACTTGCGATTGTTGCAGCTTGCCTGTGCGGTGTCACAGCCCAGTGAAGCGATGCGAGTCAGGGCCCAGTCGGCCGGGGCGTAGCTGGCGATGGGGGAGCCGTTGGGGCCAGACAGACGATAGACGTTGCCGCCCATGTCGGCGGTATAACCGTACATCAGTCGACCCATTTCGTCTTTGACCGGGGTGACATCCGCGACGATACCGCGCTCGGTAACGAACTGGCGTACCACGGTGCCAAGCTCGCCGTCGATGACATACAGCCGGTTACCCTTGGAGCTGCTGGTGCAAGTATTGGGGTGGGCGTCTTCGCAAGTATCGTAACCACCACTCATGAGCAGTAGGGGTTTGCCGCCTGACTGGTAACCAGCGGCCTTGACGATGGCAGGAGCAGCCCAGGTTTGTCCCAGTGCTTCAAAGCCGGTGGTGCAACTGCCGCCGAAACAGCCCTGGCGCCACATCAGGCTGGGGCTTGCCGGGTTGGACACGTTGAGAGCATAGAGGGCTTGGCCGCCACGACGCATGGTTGCATACAGCCAGGCAGTGCTGATGCTCGGGTCGGTACTGTTGGTTTTGGCCTGGTAGGCGACGATGGGGCCATCAAAGCCGTAGTCCTTACGGGTGGCGCTATCCAGATCCAGACCGGGGAAGAACACAGGCGGGTCGTTGTCGCGCAGGCGCTTGATCTTGCTGTAGAACTCTCGGGGTAGGAATGACCAGAGTTCATTGCCGCCGTTACGGTTACCGTTGATGGCGCGCAGCATGCCGTCGTTGGCGCCGTAGAACACCCGTACATCTGGCGAGCTGTCGGTGCCGAAGTTGATGGCGACTGGGCGAGAGTGCACTACGTCGCCATGGACCGACGGGCGCATGGCGGTGCTGGCGATAAAGTTGTCCTGGGCGTCAGTGGTTCTGTTGTTGTGGCCGCGTATCCAGTTAAGCAGCAGGCCACGTTCGGTATCGTTCGCTGCTCCGACTAGCTGGTTGTTCAGCGAGCTGGAAGTCAGAGAACTCAATTGACCGCCGTTATCAAAGTACACGGTGCGGCTGGCTGGCGTAGTGCCACGCAGTACAAAGCCCTGGCCGCCCTTTTCGACCATGTTGCCGTCCGGACTGTTGGATGAGCCTGGGGCATTGGTGGCCAGGCACTGCTGTTCATCAATGTTGGCCCAGTAGCTGTCGGCTCCAGCAGGAGTCCAGAAACTGCGGGCACATTCAGCGATAAACCCCGTAGCGCTGTTGATTGCGGGCTGGTCTGTGGCGTCAAGGGTCTGCAGGTTGGTAGTGCCTGACGGATAGAACCCCAGTTTGTATTGCTTCAGGTTGCCGTCCCAGCGCGGCAGTGCGCTCTGGGCCGGGCGGAACATGCCGACGAATACCTGATTGAGGTAGGTGCCCTGGGTATTGACGCTGACCGGAAGGCTGACCGACGCATATACGCTGTTGACTGCCTGGATTTCCGACAGGGCGGTATTGATAGCGTCAGCGATATCCTGGGCGGCTGGGTTGTTGCCACTGCTGGAGCTGACCGGGAAGTATTTGCCGCCACTGATATTGGCCATGCTCTGTAGTACGGCGGTCCAGTTCGGGCCCTGACCGGTGGTGCCGGGGTTGATTTCAATGGTGTAAGTGGTGATGCCCAGGTCACTCTGCTTCATGAAGCGTGACCATTCATCGATCGGGTTGTCCTGCAGGCCGCTTGGCGACAGCGGGATGGTAGTAGTGTTGCCGCCTTCGGCTGCCAGTCGGTTACGCGATTCGGTGCGCACCGAGTTGTTGTCGGTTGAGGGGCCGTTGCTCAGATAGATGATGAAGTTTCTGGCGCAGGACTCATCCGATACCGGGCTGTTGTAGGTGGTGCCGGTGAAGCTATTCAAGGCATTGCCAGACAAGGCCCAGACGGCGTTATTGGAAGCTGGACCGCTGGTATTGCCGCTGTAGTCGGTTTTGGCTTTGCTGTTGCCGGCATAGGCATTCTTGCCGGCGTAGTAGTACCAGGCTTCGGCCATGACCAGACTGCCGATGGCGCCGTTGCCTCGATCATTAATAGGGTGCAGGTCGTTGATCAGGTTGGTATACAGCGGCTTGGTCGTGCTGTTCATGGCGCGGATCGCAGCCCGAACATAACCGCCGGTTACGTTGTTGTTGGGGTTGCCGGTCTCGTTATAGAACATGATGCCTACCCGAAAGCGGTTCTCCGGCAGCCCGGCAAAGGTGCTGGCCAGGGCGGCTTTCAGGTTGGTGAACGGCTGAGGGTTGTTGCCGCTGCCCCAGTTGGCGGTGTTGTCTACCACGAACAGCACGTTGGGCAGGTCGCCATCAGCCGCAGGCGGCACGCCAACGAACAGGTCAATATCCTCGGCCTGAATGGGCAAGGTCAGACTCAAGAGCGCGGCGGCGATCAGGGCTTTGAAAGTGCGAAAGTTCATGGTGTTCTCCTGAATCGCCTTGGTTAGGAGCAGAGATTGGTTTTCTGAGCATTGCCCAGGCGCACGCGGATTCCCTGGCGAACGGTGGCGCTGGCTCCGCTGGCCACGTCATTGACCGTAGCTGTTATTTCCCAGAGTGTGTCCCAGGTGCTGTCTGACATGGTGCCCAGAGTCACGCTGCTGGCGGCCGCCGAGGCGGCCAGGGTGAAGCCAACGCACTGAGGCTGGGCGACTTCAACGGTGTAATCGGTCGTGCCGTTATTGTTGATGTCGATCAGGATCTGCTGGGCTACCGGGTTGGTGGCAAAGGCGCCGCTGATGATTTGCTCAATCGCTGCGTTGGCCGCGGCAATCGCTTCTTCGCGCACCTGCATATTGCCAACCGCTTTGAGGTTGGTGGTGCTCAGGGTAAAGGCGCTGCCGACCATCAGGGTCAGCAACAGCAACATGATCAGGCCGACAACCAGTGTGGCGCCGCGCTGCTTGGCTGGCATGGAACCTGTGTTCATTGTTCGGCTCCCTTTTTAAGGAGTGTCATCGTCGTCATCCCCGTCGTCATCGTCGCTGGGCGGTGTGCCCGGAGGCATGCCGGCAGGTACTTCGCGGCGTCCCGATACGTTGTTGAAGCGGACGTTGGTGCTGAAGACGTGACGCTTGAAGTTGTCGTTGAAAGGGCCGAGCGTCTGGCCCCCGAGCTGATAGGTTTTTGCGTCGCTATAGCCGGGGGTGGGGCGGGTACTGCGCACCAATACGTAGATCTGGGCGCTGACGGCGTTGACCAGATCGTCGGCTGAACAGCCTGCACCGCAATGGATGTAGGTATTAGGAGCGCCATCGCCGCGGATGCCGGCTGCGTAATCCACCGCCGCGCCTTCGGTGGCGTTGAAGTTGTCGATACCCAGTTCGATACGCAGAGCTTCCACGCCTTCGATCAATGCTTGCGGGGCGTTGAACTGTACGGTGCTGCTGTTTAGATCAAGACTGGAGCGGACCAGAGTGGGGATGTCGCCATCTTGGACGTAGTAGATATGCGAAATGAATTTGCGCTTGTTGGCAATCGGGTTGGCTGCGCAGTCACGTTGACGCAGGTTGAAGCTGGCAGTGCCGGTCTGGCCAACAATGTAGCGGGTCAGGTCGTCAATGCAGCGTGAAACCTGCACATACAGCGCGTTGGTGACATCGGCGCTACAGCCAGGGGTGCCGGCGACGCAGGTTTCGGCATGGCGGGTAACCAGTACATCGGTATTGGCGCGTTTGCTGGTTACTACGCCGGCGCAACCGGCTGGAACCCCGGAATAAACCTGGGCGGGTATGCCGATCAGGCTGTCGCGGTAGGCCTGATCCCAGGTGCTGAAGGCCTGGCAGGGGGCAGGGACGGTATCTGGCGGTGGTGCGGATGAGCTGCTGATCGGGTCGTCGAATGGATGGATATAGCCATCCCAGAAGCCAGCGTGCATCAGGTCGCGTTGCAGCAACTGAATGGCAAAGCGGCCATTTTCGATCTGGGCATTGGTTTTGGCCAGTTCATCGTTGGTGCGGCTGATGTCGAGAAACAGGCGTAGTACTGCGGCCAGAATCAGCAGACTGATGGTGATGGCGACCATCAGTTCGATCAGGCTGAAACCCCGTTGCCGGTTGCCGGGCGTCATGATTGGGCTGCTCATAGTTCGGCGATCCGGACGATGGTGGTGACGGCGCGTCGGCAACGGTCCTGGGCACAGGAGCCGGCGTCGTTGAAGGCGTTAATGCCGCAGGATACGCTGGCTGGCGGTGGCTCAAGCGGGATCAAACCCTGCCAGGCGACAGTGACCATATAGGTGTTGGCGCCCAGATCTTCCACGCAGCCGCGACCGCCGATCAAGGTGCCGACCGAACTGCCGCCGATTGCTTCTGCGGCACCTTGCAGTGCCAGACACCATTCGTTGTAGTCGACGCTCTGGCGGGTGCTACCGGCAGCTGGGCAAGTGCCGCCGCTGCCCAGCGGGCTGGCGGTTGGGTAGTCATCGGCATTGAGGCGGTTGGCCATGATCCGGCTGGCCATGTCATTGAGCAGGATCAGCGCCTAGGCGCGTTGATAGGACTCCATCTCGGATTGCTGCAGACGTGATTGCAGTCCCGCCAGACCCATCAGGCCTACCAGCAGAATAACCACGGTGACCATCAGTTCGATCATGGTCAGGCCCCGTTGCTTGCCAGGTAATGCATGTCTTGGCATGGGCGTCACCATTTGTCCGCAGGGGTTTTGACGCCCTGATGGTTGAGGCTCAGGGTGACGTCGCTGCTCTGTGGGCCGGTTGGGCTGAAGGTGACAGTGAAGCTCGGTACGGAGCCGGTGCCGACGGTAACGTCCCAGGTATAACGGCCAGTCAGTTCGCTGGGCAGGCTGAAACCGCTGTTTTCCAATTGGGTTTTGCTGGCATAGGCCCGATTGGCCATCAGGAACTGCTGCTGACGATTGGCCAGATCCATCATCACCGCCTGGGCGGCAGCGCGGTTGGAGCGGATGACGTATTGCTGATAGCTGGGATAGGCGATAGTCGCCAGGATGGCAACAATGACCACCACGATCATCACTTCAATCAGGGTGAAGCCCTTGATACTACGCATGGGGCGGATACTCCTCGGATGCCGTACCCAGTATAGGCGGCGCTGTATGGCGCTGCTGTGCGAACCGGTGTTGTTTTCTGCTGTTATTTCGCGAGTGGTAGCACTTGGCCGATAAATGGTGGCCAAGGCCCAGAGTTTATGCTGCCTTTTGTTTGCTGGCAAAGTGCAATGTTAGCTGAGCACTGCTGTTGTTGTGAGGTTTGGAATGTGATCTTTGTCACAAAAAGGTTTTATTAGTGTTTGGGGGAGATTACTGGTACAGGTATGAATAGTGTCTCTTTTTGCTTCTGTCTGGCTAGTTGGATGAGTGCTCCTGGAGGCATAATTCGATGGTTTTCAGCGACTTCGGTCAGCCCCCCTTGAGCTATGCTCAAGGAAACGGGATCGGGATGGCTTGTCATGATGCAAGAGCCGGATAATCCGGCAGTACCCAGTGTGCTGTTGCTGGACCTGGAGAACTGCCCGCACCACCTTAATCATTTGCCGCAAAACCTGGAACAGTTTGACCGGGTGATCATTTGCTACGCCCAGCGCGGGCCCAAGGTGCCGCTGGATTGGCTGATGCCGCTGGCCAAGGCGATTCAGCACGAACGCCTGACCATTCACAAAATGGAGCAGACAGGCAAGAACGCCGCAGATTTCGGCATTTGCTTCTTCGCCGGGCTTTTGCTGCATGAGTTGCCGGACAATACCCACTTCGTGATTGTCTCCAATGATACTGATCTGGATCACACGGTCAGTCTGCTGCGTAGCCATGGCCGCTCGGCCGAGCGAGTGGGGTCGCAGAAGATCGAGAACGGCCTTAACGGTGACGATGACGAGGCCATTCAGTTGTACTGCAACCACCTGCTGACCTACAGCAAGAATCGCCCGGCGCGCCAGGACACATTGCGCAACAGTATTCATAACAAGTTCAAAAGTGACCCTTTACTGGTAGGGCGGGTGTATGAGGCCTTGCAGCGCGAGGGGGCAGTCAGTGTCGATCAGGGTAAGGTGGACTACAACGACGGCGTGATCAGGCGTCTGGCCCTGGCCTGAGCCGGCCATCATCTGGAGGGTCTGCAACCCCTTGTCTACACTGAGGCTGTGGCGGTTAAGGGGGACATATGCGGCTGAGACTGTGGATTCTTTTGGCTGTAGCGGTGCTGGCATTGGGGTGGTTGATCAGGGATGAAATGCGCAGTTCCTTTTATCAGTCGCAGTGGTTTAGCCGTCATGCTTCTACCCTGACCTACAGTCTGGAGGAGGGTGTCAGCGAGCGCCTGCGTTACCCCGAGTTCGGCCCGTTCAATCAGCGTCTGGGGTACAGCCTGCTGCCGGACTTTATCGAGCGGTTGCAGGATCAGGGTTTTGCCGTGACCCATCAGGTGCGCTTCAGTGATGAGCTGTTGGCGTATGCCGACAAGGGTTTGTACCCACCCTATCGGGAGAAAACCCGTTCCGGCCTGCAGGTGCGCGACTGCAAGGCTGACCCGATCTATCAGTTCCGCTATCCGCTGCGCCAGTATGCCTCCTTCGATCATATTCCACCGCTTTTGGTCGGCAGCTTGTTGTTTATCGAAAACCGTCATTTGCTTAGCCCCGAGGCGCCGCGGGCCAACCCGGCGGTGGACTGGCCGCGCTTTCTAAAGGCGTCACTATCACTGGTCAGCAACCGCTGGGATGAAAATGGTGGTTCATCCCCAGGGGCCAGCACCTTGGCAACGCAAATTGAAAAGTACCGGCACTCGCCCGAGGGACGGACTCATGGTCCGAAGGACAAGCTGCTGCAAATGGGCTCGGCCAGTTTTCGGGCCTATCTGGATGGGCCAAATACCGAGGCGGCGCGTCAGCGCCTGGTGCTGGATTACCTCAATACCGTGCCGCTGGCAGCCGCGCCGGGGCATGGCGAGGTAATTGGTCTGGGTGATGCCCTGTGGGTCTGGTATGTCGAGGATTTCCATCGTTTCAACCAGAACCTGCGCGGTGATCATGGCTTGCAGGCCCAGGCGTTGGCCCTGCGTCAGGCTCTATCCATGTTGATAGCCCAGCGGCGACCGTCTTACTACCTGTTGCAGGGCCGCGAAGACATGCATGAACTGGTCGATAGCCATATTCGCCTGCTCGCCCGGGAAGGGGTTGTTGATCCGCAGTTGCGTCAGGCTGCGCTGGAGACACATGTGCGCTTTCGTGACTGGAGCCGGCAACCGGTACGTCCGCGGGTTGCCGCCGACAAGGCCGTGACCGTGACCCGCAGCCGAATCGCTGGGTTGCTTGGCCAGACTCTGTACGGCATCGATCGTATGGATTTGCAGGTCGACAGCAGCCTGCATCTGGAGCTGCAACGGGCTGCCAGCGAGTATCTGGAAAGCCTGGCAGATCCCGAGGTGGCCGGGCGCATCGGCCTGTTTGGTGAGCGTCTGCTGTCGCCAGAGAAGGTTGGCGAGGTGCGTTACAGCTTTACCCTGATGCAGCGCACGCCCGAAGGCAATCAGGTCCGGGTGCAGACCGACAATACCGGTCTGCCCTTTGATCTGAACGAGGGCAGCAAGCTGGAGCTGGGGTCTACTGCCAAGCTGCGGGTTCTGGTCACTTATCTGGAAATCATTGCCGAGCTGTACGACCAGTTGTCCGAGGGGGCAACCGAGGCTATTCAGGAAGCGCTCTCCGAGCCGGATGACCGTATCAGTGTCTGGGCTGCGACCTGGTTGCGGGCCAACCCTGAGGCAACCCTGGAACAGATGCTCGAAGCCGCGCTGGAGCGGCGCTACTCGGCCAGCCCACATGAGCAGTTCTTTACCGGGGGCGGGGTGCAGCGTTTCAGCAACTTCCGCAATGAAGACAATGGCCGCAATCCGACCGTGCGTGAGGCTATCCGCGAGTCGATCAACCTGCCGTTCGTTCGCTTGCTGCGCGATATTGTGCGTTACACCATTCACCAGACCCCGGGTAGCAGTATTCAGTTGTTGCGTGATGATCGCGACCCGCGTCGGGCTCAGTATCTGGAGCAGTTTGCCGACCGGGAGGGGCGTACTTTCCTGTTGCGTTTCTGGCGCAAGTACAGCGGTAAAACCGAGGCTGAGCGCATGGAAACCTTCCTCGATGGCTTGCGCCCGACCGTTACCCGTTTGGCTGCGGTATATCGCTATCTGTACCCCGAGTCCACGCCGGAGGAACTGGCGGAGTTTCTGGCGCGACGTACGGGCGAACAACTGAGCGAGTCACGGATCAATACCCTGCATCGCGATTACGGCCCGGGCCGCTACAACCTGCCGGATCAGGGCTACATTGCTCGAGTCCATCCGCTGGAGTTGTGGCTGGTGGGATATTTGCGCGAAAACCCTGAGGCCCAGTTTCTCAATGCGGTTGAGGCCAGCCGTGCCGAGCGCCAGGAGGTGTATGGCTGGCTGTTTCGCACCCGGCACCGGGGCGCCCGGGATGTGCGGATCAGAACCATGCTCGAAGTCGAGGCGTTTCTGGATATCCATCGGCGTTGGCAGCGTTTGGGTTACCCGTTCGAGCACATGGTGCCGTCGCTGGGCAGCGCGCTGGGCAGCGCCGGTGACCGCCCGGCAGCTCTGGCTGAGCTGATGGGGATCATCAATAACGAAGGATTACGCTACCGGACAGGGCGGATCAACACTCTGCACTTTGCTGGCGACACCCCCTATGAAACCCGTTTTGAACGGGTGGTTGAACCCGGTCAGCAGGTCATCCCGCGCACGGTGGCGCGGGTATTGCGCAATGTGCTGGCCGATGTGGTCGAGGGTGGTACGGCGCGGCGCCTGCAAGGAGCTTTTGTTCAGGAAGGGCAAGTGGTGTTGACTGGTGGCAAGACCGGCACCGGAGACAACCGGATTCACAGCATGGCTGCTGATGGTCGCTCAATAGGCAGTCAGGTAATGAATCGCACCGCCACCTTTGTGTTTTTCCTGGGGGATGAGCATTTCGGCACGCTGACCGCTTTTGTACCGGGCCAGGCTGCCGAGGGCTTTCGCTTTACCTCGGCCTTGCCGGTTCAGGTGTTGCGGGGCATGGCGCCGTTTCTGATGCCGTATCTTACCGGCGCTGAGGTGCAGTGCCTGCCGCGTGCAGACTACTCTGCCTTGGCGCCGTGATAATAGGTGTCGGCAACCTCGTGGCTGCTGGTTTTGGGCTGGCGGCGTTGCTGCCAGCCGATCAGCAACAGTGGCACGACGATCATCAGACTGCCGGTGAAGAACCACAGATCCGGCACTTCGGCAAACCACCACCAGCCGATCAGCACGGCCCAGATCAGTCCGGTGTATTCGGCGCTGGTAATCTGGTTGGCATCCACCTGCCGATAAGCCAACAGTACGCAGACGTTGTAGCCGAGGATGAATACCGATGAGCCGACTGCGCTGAGCAGCACAGCGTTGCTCCAGGGCGCACCTTCCCAGAGCATCAGCAGCAGACACAGTGGGGTGATCATCAGGTAGTTGAGAAACAGTTTGTGTACGGTGGACTGCCGGGCCGGCAGCTTGCGTACCAATACGGCATTGATCGCCAGAGCGGCGGCTGAGCCCAGCGCCGCCAGTGCCGCCCAACTGATGTCGACCGGGCGCAGGATTACCAGAATGCCGGCAAACCCGCCGAACACCGCCAGCAGACTCCAGCGGGTCAGGCGCTCGCCAAAAAATACCGCCGAGAGGATCATCACCAGAATAGGCGCGACGTAGAACACCGCGTTGGCCGTGGCCAGCGGCAGGCTGACCAACGCCACTACCATGCAGACAATGCCGACCAGATGGACATGGCCGCGAATGGCGTGCAGCAGTCCGCCCTCGAAGAAGTGCCCGGTATCGATCTGACGCCAGAATGGCAGCAGCAGGGCCAGGGTGATCAAGCAGCGCATGAACGCGTACTGAAACACCGCCGAATCACCTTCAAGCAGCTTGATGAATACATCCGAAATCAACGCCAGGGCATTGCCGATGATCAGCAAGAGAATGGCGCTGTTGACGGTCTTGCCGGACATGGGGGCTCCTGGGTTTGGGGGGTGGGCTTCCTGGGAGCCTGGAGCATCTGCTCCAGGTAGGTGCTGCATGGTAGTTCGCTGCGGGAGTCCGATCGCGGCCCGAGATGCTCCCGCCTCCCAGGCAGGGGTCGCAGGCTAGCTATTTATCGCCGCCAGTTTAGCGATCCGCATTTATCCGATAAAATGATCTTTGTTGCTCATCTATTAGAAAATTGGATAATGAAACTTCCGCCCCTAAAAGCCCTGCCGGTCTTCGAGGCTGTTGCCCGGCTCAACAGTTTTTCCCAGGCTGCCGAGGAGCTGGCGGTCAGCCAGAGTGCGGTAAGTCACCAGATCAAGCAGCTTGAGCACTACCTCGGCGAGCAGTTGTTTCTGCGCACCGGACGTTACCTCAGTCTGACCGAGGAGGGGCGCCAGTACTATGAGGCGGTCAGTGGTGCCTTGCGGCAGATCGAGCAGGCCAGCGAACAGTTGCTGGGGCAGGAGACCATGGCGTTGCGGCTGTCGGTGTTCAGTTCCTTCGCCGTGCGCTGGCTGGTGCCACGCTTGCCGGCTCTGCACCGGGAGTTGCCACAATTGGAATTGGCGCTGGACATGAGCGGCGGGCATCCGCGCCTGTCTGACCGGGTAGCTGACTGCTTCATCACTGTGCGTACCGATGTGCCGGCCTACAGTTACGAGTTGATCTACACCGAACAACTGTTCCCGGTCTGTAGCCAGCAATATTGGCAGACGCTGTGCCGAGAGCTGGGACTGGACCCGGCGCTGGGTGTGCACCAGCCGGAACTGGCGCCGCAGCGCCTGGCGGCCTATCCACTGTTGTCGACCCACAGCATCTACAACCGTGCCGGTGGTGACTGGATCCACTGGTACGCCGCTGCCGGCCAGAGCTTGCCATCTGGCGCAAGGCTGCAGCACTTCAGCCATATGCTGCTGGCGTTGGAGGCGGCGCGCTTTCACCAGGGCATCGCCCTGACCAATGACTACATGCTTAGCAATCGGCCCGATTCGGCTGACTTCGTGCGTTTGCCCTGCCATGCCCTGACTACCGGCGACCAGTTCTATTTCGCCTGGAAAACCAGCCGCCGCAATGAGCCGGGGTTGCGTCTGCTGCGTGGCTGGCTGGTAGAGCAGGCCATCGAGTCGGGGTTGTTGGGGCGGTAGCGGTGGGTTGGGTGATTCCCGGGAGGCGGGAGCATCCGCTCCCGCGGCGAACTGTCGTGCAGCACCTACCTGGAGCAGATGCTCCAGGCTCCCGGGAAAACCCAAAGCCCAGGAAACTCTCGGGCAGCAAATTATTACCCCATATGTCCATCGTCTCGTTGCGCCCAAACCCTCGTGCTCTGCCTTTTTCAGCACTCATGGCCCTGGGCCACAGCACTATTGTGCCGGTACCACGAAAGCCGACCGCGGTTTGCGTACCGCGCCCCTGGGTCCTACCCTGACCCTGTCAGTTTGATCGACAACGGGCAAACACACGAGGAGGCTTATGTCACTCTCCCGGTTGAGTTCGCTACGTTTGTTTCGCCAGCAGTGCCATGTCGGCGGTACTTGGGTAGACGCAGAAGACGGCAGCACCATCGCGGTTGATAATCCCGCCAGCGGCGAGGTGTTCGGCCGCATTCCTTCCCTCACGGCGGCGCAGGTCGAGGCCGCGATCGATACCGCGCAATCCGCTTTTATCGACTGGCGTGCCCGTACCGCGCAGCAGCGTGCCGATCTGTTGCTGCGCTGGCACGATCTGGTGCTGGCAAACCGTGAGGACATCGCCATTCTGATGACCCTGGAGCAGGGCAAGCCATTGGTCGAGGCGCAGGGCGAGGTGGATTATGCCGCGTCTTTCCTGCGCTGGTTTGCCGAGGAAGCACGGCGGGTCTATGGCGAGACCATTCCCGGCGCCAAGCCGGGCCAGCAGATCGTCGTGCTGCGCCAGCCGGTCGGGGTCACGGCGGCCATTACGCCGTGGAATTTCCCGGCCGCGATGATTACCCGCAAGGCCGGCGCTGCCCTGGCGGCGGGTTGCAGCATGATCGTCAAGCCGGCCGAGGCTACCCCCTATACGGCGCTGGCGCTGGCGGTACTGGCCGAGGAGGCCGGGTTGCCGCCTGGGGTGTTCAATGTCATCACTGGCGAGGCCAGACTGATCGGCCAGGTACTGACCGCCAGCCCGGTGGTGCGCAAGCTCAGTTTCACTGGCTCGACAGCGGTTGGCCGGCAGTTGATGGCGCAGTGTTCTGAGCATATCCAGAAGGTCTCGCTGGAGCTGGGCGGCAATGCGCCGTTCATCGTGTTCGACGATGCCGACCTGGATCGCGCCGTTGAAGGCGCTATGGCCAGCAAGTTCCGCAATACCGGCCAGACCTGCGTCTGCGCCAATCGCTTCCTGGTGCAGCGCAGCGTGCACGAGGCGTTTGTCGACAAGCTGGCGGCGGCCATGGCCAAGCTGCGGCTGGGTAACGGCTTTGAGCCGGGTGTAACCCAGGCGCCGCTGATCAACCAGGCGGCGGTGCGCAAGGTGCAGCAGCATTACCGTGATGCGCTGGACAAGGGCGCGCGGCACGTCAGTGGCGCGGTACCGGATGGCGCGCAGGGCAACTTCGTCGAGCCGGTGCTGATCACCGAGGTGAACCCGAGCATGCAGTTGTGCCACGAAGAAACCTTTGGCCCGCTGGCGGCAGTGATGCCGTTTGACACCGAGCAGCAGGCCATCGAACTGGCCAATGCCACGCCCTACGGGCTGGCGGCCTATTTCTACAGCCGTGATGTTCACCGCTGCTGGCGCGTGGCCGAGGCGCTTGAGGCCGGCATTGTTGGCGTCAATGAAGGTGCGATCTCCAATCCGGCGGCGCCCTTTGGCGGCGTCAAGGCTTCGGGCCTGGGGCGTGAGGGTTCGCGTCACGGGCTGGAGGAATACACCGAACTCAAGTACCTGTGCATGGGGGCGGGCTGATGGCCGAGCTGCCGCGCAAGCGCATTGCGCTGATGCCGGGAGACGGCATCGGTGTCGAGGTCATGCAGGCCGCCGAGCAGGTGCTTACTGTCCTGCGGGAGCGTGAGGGTCTGGCGCTCGACTGGCAGCGTCTGGACTGGCCAAGTACCGCCTGGCATCAAATGCACGAACGTATGATGCCGGACGATGCGCTGGATCAGGTGCGCGCCTTCGACGCGCTGCTGCTCGGCGCGCTGGGCGACCCCGGCCCGCTCAGTGAGACGGAGCGTTACCGGCTTCCGGACGGGGTGTCATTGGCGCCGCTGCTGCGTTTTCGCAAAGGCCTGGACCTGTGGGCCTGCGAGCGTCCGGCCCGGCTGCTGCCTGGGGCGCCACGTTACCTGGCCGACCCGCGTGCGTCCGAGGTCGATATGCTGGTGATCCGTGAAAACAGCGAAGGTGAGTATGTCGGTCAGGGTGGGCGACTGCATCCGGGCACGCCGCATGAGGTGGCCACGCAGCTTGAGGTCTTTACCCGCGCCGCGACCGAACGGCTGATCCGGCATGCCTTCACACGCGCCCGCCAGCGTCTGGCCCAGCGTGGCGAAGGGCGGCGGTTCAGTTGTGCCGATAAGGGCGAGGCCCACGCGCAGGTTTGCCTGATCACCAAGCGCAATGCCCAGCCGGCCTGGGGTGAGCTGTACAGCGAAGTGTTCGCCGAGGTGGCGCTGGAGTTTCCCGAGATTGGTATCCATCACGAACTGGTCGATGCCGCCTGTATGAAATTCGTGCAATGCCCGTGGCAGTTTGATGTGGTGGTCGCCAGCAACCTGCACGGCGACATCCTCACCGATCTGGCGGCGGTGCTGTCTGGCGGCCTGGGGTTGGCGCCCTCGTGCAATATCAATCCGACCCGCCGCGATACCCCGGCTTTGTTTGAACCGACCCACGGCAGCGCTCCGGACATTGCTGGTCAGGGTCTGGCTAATCCGGCGGCGATGCTGTTGACCACGGCGATGCTGCTCGAGTGGTTGGGTTTTGTGGCCGCCGCCGAGCGCCTACGCGTGGCCGTTGCGCGTGACCTGCTCAGTGCGGCAGGGCAGTCACGCAACTGCGCGGCCGTTACCGCTGGGGTGATCGCCCACCTGTAGGAGCGCTCTGCGAGCGCGAACAGCAGTACTGCACATTGAATACGCGGCCGCTGGCCGCCACACCGCAACAGGAGTCAGTCATGAGTCATCTGTCGCCGCTGCTGAAACAAGCCACCCAGGTCTGCGCCGAGCGCGGTCAGGGAAGCTGGCTGTATGACGTCAACGGCAAAGCCTATCTGGACTTTACCTCGGGCATTGGTGTGACCTCGACCGGCCATTGTCACCCGACCGTGGTTGAGGCCGCCCGCGCCCAGGTCGGCAAGGTCATCCATGCTCAGTACACCACGGTCACTCACCCGCCGATGCTTGAGCTGACCGATCGCCTGGTGGAGAAAATGCCCGCTGAGATCGACGCGGTGGCGTTCAGCAATTCCGGCTCCGAGGCGGTGGAAATGGCCCTGCGTCTGGCGCGTCAGGCCACTGGCCGGGCCAACGTGATTGTCTTCAACGGCGGCTTTCATGGTCGCACCATGGCTGCTGCCTCGTTGACCACTTCGGGCACCAAGGTGCGCAGCGGCTTTCACCCAATGATGGCCGGGGTGGTGGTGGCGCCGTTTCCGCATGCCTGGCGCTATGGCTGGAGCGAGCAGGAAGCCACCGAGTTCTGCCTGCGCGAGCTGGATCATATCTTCAAGACCCAGTCGGCGCCTGATGACACCGCGGCCATGCTGATCGAGCCGGTGCAGGGCGAGTACGGCTACTACCCGGCCAACACGGCCTTCATGCAGGGGCTTGCTGAGCGCTGTCGTCAGCACGGGATCTTGCTGATCTGCGATGAAATTCAGGCCGGCTATGGGCGCACCGGCAAATTCTGGAGCCACCAGCACTTCGCCGTGCAGCCGGATATCGTGATTACCGCCAAGGGGCTGGCCAGCGGGTTTCCGCTGTCGGCCATCGCTGCGTCCGAAGCGCTGATGCGCCGTGGCGCACCTGGCTCGCAGGGCGGCACTTACGGCGCCAATGCGGTGGCCTGTGCGGCGGCGCTGGCAACGCTGGAGGTGATCGAACACGAGCAGTTGGTCGATAACGCCGCGCAGCGCGGGCAGCAGTTGCTGGAACAGTTGCAGGCGCTACAGCGCCAGCATCCGCTGATCGCCACCATCCGTGGCAAGGGCCTGATGCTGGGGATGGAGATAGCTGAAAGCCACCTTCAGCCGCGTGCCGATATTGCCTCCCGGCTCGCCGCCGCCTGCGAGCAGCAGGGGCTGTTGCTGCTGCGCTGTGGCATCGACGGCCAGATTGTGCGCTGGTTGCCGCCGCTGGTGGTCAGCGAGGCCGACATCAATGAGGGTGTGACGCGCTTTGAACGCGCCTTGCAGGAGGTCGCGGCATGACCGATGTACTGCTGTTAATGGCCCCTGAAGACACCGAGTTGCCTGGTCTGGATGGTTTGCCGGCAAGCGTGCGGCTGCGCTGCGTGCAGGATGAGGACGCCCTGCGCCAGGCCTTGCCCGAGGCCGAGGTGCTGGTGGTGACGGATTTTCGTTCTGGCCTGCTTGAACGTTGCTGGCCAGCCCAAAATCGCCTGCGCTGGGTGCATGCCACCAGTGCCGGGGTCGATGCACTGATGTTTCCGGCGCTTTGGGATAGTCCTGTGACCATCACCAATGCGCGCGGGCTGTTTGACCGGGGCATTGCCGAGTATGTACTCGGCGCGGTGCTGATGTTCGCCAAGGACACTCTCGGCAATCTGCGGTTGCAGCGGCATCGCCAGTGGCAACACCGCGATACCGAATTGATCGAGCAGCGCCGGGTGCTGGTGGTCGGCGCCGGTTCGATTGGCGGCGAGGTGGCCACGCTGCTGCGCGCGGTGGGCATGCAGGTGGTCGGCCTGGCGCGCACGGCGCGCGCCGATGCGCGCTTTGATGCGGTGCACGCCAGTGCGGCGTTGCCTGAGCAGTTGGCGCTGGCCGATTTCGTGGTCATCACCGCGCCGCTGACCGACGACACCCGTGGCCTGTTCAACGACCAGGCGTTTGCCGCGATGAAGCCCGGCGCGCGGCTGATCAATGTTGGCCGTGGGCCGATTGTCGATACCGCCGCGCTGTTGCGTGCGCTGGAGCGGGGGCAGCTAAGCGGCGCCGCGCTGGATGTCTTCGAGCAGGAACCGCTGCCCGAGGATCACCCGCTGTGGCAGCAACCCAACGTGATGATCTCTGCCCATATGGCCGGCGACTTTCTCGGCTGGCGCCGGGCTTTGGGCGAGCAGTTCGTCGCCAACTTCCTGCGCTGGCAGGCCGGGGAGGCACTGCATAACCGGGTGGAGCGGGGGTGAGCCTTGGGGTGTTCCTGGGGGCCTTGAGCATTTGCTCGAGATAGGGGATGCACGGGGGGCGCTGCGGGAGCAGATGCTCCCGCCTCCCAGCAGTGTTTTGTCGTTATGACCTCTTGAACCAACACAGGAGAAGCCCATGTCCCACGAGATTCTCGCCCTAACCGCTGTCGAGCTGTTGCAGCACTACCGTGACAAACGCTTGTCGCCGGTTGAGGTGGCGACGGCCATGCTCGATCAGATCGAGCGTGTGGACGACGATACCAACGGCTTCTGTCTGGTCGATCGTGATACCAGCCTGGGGCTGGCGCGCGAGGCCGAGCAGCGTTACCTGCGCGGTGAGGCACAGGGGCTGCTCGACGGCGTGCCGGTGGCGGTCAAAGATGTGTTTCTCACTCCCATGTGGCCGACGCTGCGAGGCTCGCGCACGGTCGATCCGGCCGCGACGCTGAACAAGTCGGCACCCACCACGGCCGCGCTGGCGCGCCATGGCTATGTACCGATTGGCAAGACCACCACGCCGGAGCTGGGCTGGAAAGGGGTAACCGACAACACCATCGACGGTGTCACCAACAACCCCTGGAACCCGGAGCGCACCGCTGGTGGTTCCAGTGGCGGCAGTGCGGTGGCGGTGGCGCTGGGGATGGCGCCGCTGGCGCTGGGCACCGATGCCGGCGGGTCAATCCGCATTCCGGCCGCGTTTTGCGGGATTGTCGGGCTCAAGCCGTCGTTCGGTGAAGTGCCGCACTGGCCGGCCAGCCCCTTTGGCACGCTGGCGCATGCCGGGCCGATGACCTGGACGGTCGAGGACTGCGCGCTGATGATGAATGTGCTGACCGAGGCCGACCACCGCGATACCAACGCGATTCCCCGGCGTGGCATCGATTATCTGGCGGAACTCAAGGGCGGGGTGCGCGGGCTGAAAATCGCCTACAGCCCGAACCTTGGCTATGTCGATGTCGATCCCGAGGTGGAGGCTGCTGTGGCTGAGGCGGTCAGGGTATTCGAGCAACTGGGTGCTGAGGTGGTGCGCGTCGATCCCGGTTTCAGTGATCCGTTGGCCGCTTTCGGGCATCTGTTCTATGGCGGCGCGGCCAATGCCATGCGTGATCTGGGGCCGAAGAAGCGTGAGCTGATGGACCCGGCGCTGGTCAGCGTGGCTGAGCGCGCCGCCAAGCTCAGCATGCTTGACTACATGGGGGCGGTGAACGAGTCGATGGCGCTGCGCGAACGCATGGCCAACTTCCATCAGAAGTACGATCTGCTGCTGACCCCGGCGCTGCCGATCACCGCCTTCAAGACCGGGCGCGAAGTACCCGAGGACTGGCCGCATACCCGCTGGCCGACCTGGACCCCGTTCACCTACCCATTCAACATGACCGGCCAGCCGGGCTTGTCGGTGCCCTGCGGGTTCGACAACCAGGGCTTGCCGATTGGCCTGCAACTGGTCGGTGCACGCTTCAACGATGCCCTGGTGCTGCGCGCCGGGCATGCCTACCAGCAGACCGCGCCGCTGACCGCGCGGCGGCCGCCGCTATTCCACGCCTGACCCGGAGGTGCCCATGCCGCTGAGCAACATGGATATCGAGATGTACGAATCCGAGGACCCGATCTGGAATCCGGCGCTGCGCACCATGCCGATTCCTGGGATCCGCAAGATGGTCAATCTGGCTGCCAGCCTGCCGGATGTGATTCACCTGTCGATTGGTCAGCCGGATTTGCCAGCGCCGGATACGGTGATCAATGCCGCCGTCGAGGCGTTCCAGGCCGGACAGACTGGCTACACCATGGATGCCGGCCTGCCGGAGCTGCTCGAATCACTGGCGCTGTACTACGGCGAGCGCTACCAGCGGCCGCTGACGGCGGACAATATCCTGGTCACCACCGGCGCCACAGAAGCGGTGTACCTGGCGTTGACTTCGGTGTCGGCGCCGGGGCGGCACTTCATTGTGCCGGACCCGGCATTTATGCTCTATGCACCGTTGATCCGCATGAACGGTGGCGAGGTGACCGAAGTCCCGACCCGCGCCGAGCACAACCACCAGCTCGATCCGCAGGAAGTGCTCGATGCCATCCAGCCCAACACCTATGCGATCGTGCTCAACTCACCAAGCAACCCGACCGGTACCCTGTACCCGAAGGAAACTCTGGAGGCGATCCTGCAGGAGGCGGCCTACCGCGATATCCATGTGATCAGCGACGAGGTTTACGATCACCTGATCTACGACGGCAAGACCTATCCTTCGGTTTTGGCCAGTTGCAGCGACCTGGACAACGTTATGGTTATCAGCAGCTTTTCCAAGACCTACAGCATGGCCGGGCTGCGCGTTGGCTGGCTGATCGCCAGTCAGGCGGCTATCAAGAAGCTGCGGCGCTATCACATGTTCACCACTACCGTGGCCAATACCCCGTGCCAGTGGGCCGGGGTGGCGGCGTTGCATCACGGTCGGGAGTTTATCGACGGCATGCTGGCCGAATACACCCGCCGGCGTGACCGTATTGTCGAGCTGGTTGAGCAGACGCCATGGCTGACCGGCTACAAGCCTGAAGGTGCTTTTTACCTGTTCCCCTCGTTGCCGGATGGAGTCAACGGCACCAACGTGGCGCTGCGGCTGCTCAAGGAAACCGGCGTGTGCACCATCCCCGGGGAAACCTTCGGCAATCACTGCAGCAACGCCCTGCGCCTCAGCTACTCGACCTCGCTGGACAAGATCGAACAGGCCTTCGAACGGATCATTCCGTGGATGGAGAAGCAGGATTTTGGTTGAGGGGTGATGGAACTCTGGGCTTCCCCGGGGTTTTGGGTTTTCCTGGGAGCCTTGAGCATCTGCTCAAGGTAGGCGTTGCACGGCAGTCCGCGGCGGGAGCGGATGCTCCCGCCTCCCAGGAAGGGCCGCAGAGTGGTTCGCCGGCGGTCCGAGGTGCACCCGCCTACCAAGAATCCATGTGTAGCTTTGTGCGTTTTCGCACATCATTCCATCGGATAGCCTGCTACATTTCGCGCTCAACGACATAACAAGGACGTATGTCATGGTACTTACCCCGGATCACAAGGGCTGGTATCACGTTGGGCGCTTGCCCCATTGCGATAATCCCGCTGTAGCCCAGTTCATCACCTTCCGCCTGGCAGATGCTTTGCCTGTCAAAACACAGCGCAGTCTGGAGCAGGAACTCAGGCTCTTGCCTGAAAATACGCGGGAACAGAAACGCCGACAGCGCATTGAGTTCTGGCTGGATCAGGGCTTGGGCTGTTGTGCTCTGCAACACGCACAGGTGGCCCAGGTTATGGCGGATGGGTTGATGCGTTGGCAGAACAGCCGCTACAGGTTGCTGGCCTGGTGCATCATGCCCAATCACGTTCATGTGCTGATCGAGCCGCATTACTCCCTGTCGCGGATCGTTCAGAGCTGGAAAGGCTTTACCGGTCGCTGGGTCATGTTGAACAGCAAAACGCTGGGGTTGAGGTTGCCCTTGGGCAGGTTGTGGATGCCCGGGTACTGGGATCGTTTCATTCGTGATGAGCGGCATCATCTTGCTGTGGTGGATTACATTCACAGCAACCCGGCCAAAGCCGGGTTATGTGCAGCGCCTGAGCATTGGCCGTGGTCTAGTGCCAGTAGGAGGTAAGCCCGGGAGGCGGGAGTATCTCAAGCCGCCCGCGAAGCACTCTGCGGCTCTTCCTGGGAGGCGGGAGCATCTGCTCCCGCGGCGGACTGCCGTGCAACACCTACCTGGAGCAGATGCTCCAGGCTCCCAGGAGAACCCCGGGAAGCGTGCAACTACAACAACATCGACCGGATATCCGCCAGCAGTTCACCGAGGCGTTTGGTGAACTGGGCGGCGGCGGCGCCGTTGATGGCTCGGTGGTCGTAGGACAGCGACAGCGGCAGCATCAGCCGAGGCTGGAAAGCTTTGCCGTCCCAGACCGGTTGCATGGTGGCCTTGGATACGCCAAGGATGGCCACCTCCGGGCTGTTGACGATCGGCGTGAAGTAGGTGCCGCCGATGTGGCCCAGGCTGGAGATGGTGAAGCAGGCACCTTGCATTGCGTCGGCACCGAGCTTCTTGTTGCGCGCCTTGTCGGCCAGTTCAGCTGCCTCGGCAGCCAGTTGCAACAGGCTCTTTTGGTCGACGTCACGAATCACCGGCACCAGCAGACCATCCGGGGTGTCGACGGCAAAGCCGATATGCACGTACTGCTTGTGTACCAGTTGCTTGCCATTGCCGGCCAGCGAGACGTTGACGTTCGGCTGTTCGCGTAGCAGATGGGCGCAGGCCTTGAGCAGGAACGGCAGGACCGTGAGCTTGACGCCGGCTTTCTCCGCTACGGTTTTTTGCGCCTTGCGGAAGTCTTCCAGTTCGCTGATGTCGGCCTGATCGAACTGGGTCACGTGCGGTACGTTGAGCCAGCTGCGGTGCAGGTTCATGGCGCCGACTTGTTGCAGACGGGTCATGTCCTTGATCTCGACCTCGCCAAAGCGGCTGAAATCGACTTCCGGGACCGGCGGGATACCCATCCCGCCAGCGGCACCGGCTGGCGCGGCTTTGCGCTGTTGCATGACCTGTTTGACGAAGGCGTCGACATCTTCCTTGAGGATGCGTTCACGCGGGCCACTGGGCTTGACCTCAGTCAGTTCAACGCCGAGTTCGCGGGCCAGCTTGCGTACTGCCGGGCCGGCATGGACTTTCTGGCCGTCGCGGCTGGGGCCGCCAACCGGTGGCGGGCTCTGTGGCTCGCTGGGTGTGCTGGCCTTGGGCTGTGCGGCAGCTTCAGTTTCGACCGTGGCTGCGGGGCCGGCGGACTCGGCAGCCGGTGCCGGGCTGCTGGCTGCGCCTTCGGTCTTGATATGCATGATCAGGTCGCCGGTTTTGACGTCCTGCTCGAGCTTTGCCTCGATTGATTCGATTACCCCGGCCACGGGCGAGGGGATCTCCATGCTGGCCTTGTCCGACTCCAGTACCAGCAGCGATTGATCGACTTCGACGCTGTCGCCGCTGCTGACCAGAATCTCGATGATCTTGGCTTCGGTGCTGCCGATATCCGGAATCCGGATTGCCTCGATGCTGCTGGCGGCAGGCTGTGCCTGCTTTGGCTGCTCGGCAGCAGGTTGGGCTTTGGGCGCTTCGGCAGCTGGCTTTTGCTCTTGCTTGGCGGGTGCCGCTGCCTGGTCGGTAGCGCCTTCCACTTCCAGCTCCAGCAGAGCATCACCTTCTTTCAGTGTGTCGCCCAGTTTGAACTTGAGACTCTTGATAACCCCGGCCTTGGGGCTGGGGACTTCCATGCTGGCCTTGTCGGACTCCAGTACCAGCAGAGATTGTTCTGCCTCAACCCGGTCGCCTTCCTTGACCAGAATTTCAATGACTTCGCCTTCGCCGCCGATATCGGGCAACTTGATTACTTCACTCATAATGTCGCTCCTCAGCAATCCAGCGGGTTGGTCTTGTCAGGGTCGATACCGAAGGCCTTGAGGGCATCGGTCAGTACCTTGGGCTTGATCGCACCGGACTCGGCCAGGGCGCTGAGAGCGGTATAGGCCACCCAATAGCGGTCCACTTCGAAGAAGTGACGCAGTTTGCGGCGGGTGTCGCTGCGACCGAAGCCGTCAGTCCCCAGAACCTTGTAAGTTCCCGGCACCCATTGGCGAATCTGTTCGGCGTACAGCTTCATGTAGTCGGTAGCGGCGATTACCGGGCCGTTGCGCCCAGCCAGGTTCTGCTCGACGTAACTGGTCTGGGCTTTCTTGCCCGGGTGCAGACGGTTTTGACGCTCGACCGCCAGGCCGTCGCGGCGCAGTTCGTTGAAGCTGGTGACGCTCCAGATGTCACTGGTTACGCCAAAGTCGTCGGCCAGAATCTTGGCGGCTTCACGTACTTCGCGCAGGATGGTGCCGCTGCCCATCAGTTGCACGTGCAGTTTGGCCGGTTTGCTGGCTTCTTCGAGCAGGTACATGCCGCGGATGATGCCGTCTTCCACACCTTTGGTGGTCGGCATTGGCGGTTGCTGGTAAGCCTCGTTCATCACGGTCAGGTAATAGAAGACGTTTTCCTGCTCTTCCATCATCCGCCGTGCGCCCTCGCGAATGATTACTGCCAGTTCGTAGGCGTAGGTCGGGTCATAGCTGCGGCAGTTGGGGATGGTGGCGGCGAGGATGTGGCTGTGGCCGTCCTCGTGCTGCAAGCCTTCGCCGTTGAGGGTGGTGCGCCCAGCGGTGCCACCGAGCAAAAAGCCCTTGGCGCGGCTGTCGCCGGCGGCCCAGGCCAAATCGCCAATGCGCTGGAAGCCGAACATCGAATAGAAGATGTAGAACGGCAGCATCGGCTGGTTATGGGTGCTGTAGGCGGTGCCGGCAGCGATCCAGCTGGACATGGCGCCGGCTTCGTTGATGCCTTCCTCAAGGATCTGACCTTTCTTGTCCTCGCGGTAGAACATCACCTGGTCCTTGTCGACCGGCTCGTACAGCTGGCCGACCGAGGAGTAGATGCCGAGCTGACGGAACATGCCTTCCATACCGAAGGTGCGGGCTTCGTCGGGGACGATGGGTACGATGCGCGGGCCGAGTTCCTTGTCCTTGACCAGTTGCGAGAGAATCCGCACGAAGGCCATGGTGGTGGAGATTTCCCGTTCGCCGGTGCCATCGAGAATGCTCTTGAGGGTATCGAGCGGTGGTACCGGCACCTTGAAGCTTTCCGCACGGCGCTGCGGCATATAGCCACCCAGTGCCTGACGGCGTTCGTGCAGGTACTTGTATTCGGCGCTGCCTTCTTCCGGGCGGTAGAACGGCAGCTTTTCCAGTTGGTCGTCATTGACCGGGATGTCGAAGCGATCGCGGAATTTTTTCAGGCTCTCGATATCGACTTTCTTGGTGTTGTGCGCGGTGTTCTGGCCCTGACCAGCGCCGGTGCCGTATCCCTTGATGGTCTTGGCCAGGATGACGCTGGGCTGGCCTTCATGGTTGACCGCGTTGTGGTAGGCGGCATAGACCTTGTAGGGGTCATGGCCACCGCGGTTGAGCTTCCAGATTTCCTCGTCGGACAGGTCTTTGACCATCTCCTGCAGCTCGGGGCGGGTGCCGAAGAAGTGCTCGCGCACGAAGGCTCCGTCCTTGGCCTTGTAGTTCTGGTAGTCGCCGTCCACGGCTTCTTCCATACGCTGTTGCAGCAGACCATCATGGTCCTTGGCAAGCAGCGGGTCCCAGAAGCGTCCCCAGATGACCTTGATCACGTTCCAGTCAGCGCCGCGGAATACGCCTTCGAGTTCCTGGATGATCTTGCCGTTGCCGCGCACCGGGCCGTCCAGGCGCTGCAGGTTGCAGTTGATGACGAAGATCAGGTTGTCGAGTTTCTCGCGGCCAGCCAGCGAGATGGCGCCGAGGGTTTCCGGCTCGTCGGTTTCACCGTCGCCGACGAAACACCAGACCTTCTGCTTGCCCGGCTCGATGAAGCCGCGGTGCTCGAGGTATTTCATGAACCGCGCCTGATAGATCGCCTGGATCGGACCCAGGCCCATGGACACGGTAGGGAATTGCCAGAAGTCCGGCATCAGCCAGGGGTGTGGGTAGGACGACAGGCCCTGGCCGTCTACCTCCTGACGGAAGTTGTTGAGCTGATCTTCAGTGATCCGGCCTTCAAGGAATGCGCGGGCATAGATGCCGGGCGAGGCGTGGCCCTGGAAGAACACCAGGTCGCCACCGTGTTCGTCGGTCGGGGCCTTGAAGAAGTAGTTGAAGCCGATGTCGTACAGCGTGGCGCTGGAGGCGAAGGTGGAGATATGACCGCCCAGGTCGGGGTCCTGCTGGTTGGTACGCATCACCATGGCCAGGGCATTCCAGCGCACCATGGAGCGAATCCGCCGCTCCATGAACAGGTCGCCGGGCATGCGCGCCTCGTGGGTGACCGGAATGGTGTTGCGGTACGGGGTGGTGATGGCGTAGGGCAACTGGGTGCCGCTGCGGCTGGCCAGTTCACCCATGCGGGTCAGCAGGTAGTGGGCGCGGTCTTCGCCTTCTTTGGCGAGAACCGACTCCAGGGAATCGAGCCATTCCTGGGTTTCGAGCGGATCGATATCGTTGTGCTTCATTGTGTTCTCCAGACCTTGTGGGCCTCACCGGCGGTCGTTACGTGATCGTGCGGCCGTCGGCATGGGTATATGCGGTGAATGTAGTTTTACTACAAAAATGGGCCGCATTCCAGTGTATTGGTAATGTTTTTGTAGTAAAGCTACATTGTGACCGATCAGTTCTGTGTCTTCGGGCTTTTCCGAACGCCGTGCCCGTGGCAAGCTGAGTTAAGAGCACAATAAGGATAGACCATGGCGTTTTCTTCTCCTCTGCCGGTACCTGCGACATTGCAGGCGTTGACTGAACATCATCTGGATCAGTGGCGCAGCGCCCTGCAGTTGAACGAGCTGGAGTCCAGCCTGCCGGAACTGGATGATGAGTTCATGAATACGCTGCCGCAGGTGCTGGCCGTGAGCGACTTTGTGGCCGAGCAGTTGCGCCGCGATCCCGCCATGGCCTGGCGGCTGCAAGAGGAGCGGCTGCTGTGGCGCAGCCTGCGCTCGGGTGAGATGGCCGAGCTGTTGGCTGTAGCGCTGGCCGGAGTTGAGTCCGAAGATGAACTGCTGAAAGCCTTGAGGCGCTTTCGTCAGACTCAGCAGGTGCGAATCATCTGGCGTGACCTGACCCGCCAGGCCAGTACCCAGGAAACCTGTCGCGATCTGTCGGATATGGCCGATGCTTGCATCGATCAGGCCTACCAGTGGTGTTATCAACAGGCCTGCAGCAGTTTTGGGACGCCGCTCGGGCACAGTGGCGAGCCCCAGCATATGGTGATTCTGGGCATGGGCAAGCTGGGCGCTCAGGAACTCAACCTGTCTTCCGATATCGACCTGATCTTTGCCTATCCCGAGGCCGGGGAAACCCAGGGCGGGCGTCGCAGCCTGTCCAATCAAGAGTTTTTCATCCGGGTCGGGCAGCGGCTGATCAAGGCGCTGGATGCGCCGACCGTGGATGGTTTCGTGTTCCGGGTCGACATGCGTCTGCGCCCCTATGGTGACAGTGGTGCACTGGTATTCAGCTTCGATGCGCTGGAGCAGTACTACCAGAGTCAGGGGCGTGACTGGGAACGCTACGCGATGATCAAGGCGCGGGTGGTCGGCGGTGATCAGGTGGCCGGGGCGGAACTGCTGGCCATGCTCAAGCCGTTTGTCTATCGCCGCTATCTGGACTTCACCGCAATCGAAGCGCTGCGCAGCCTCAAGCAGATGATTCAGCGTGAAGTGCAGCGCAAGGGCATGCAGGACAACGTCAAGCTGGGTAGCGGGGGGATTCGCGAGATCGAGTTCATCGGCCAGGCGTTCCAGTTGATCCATGGCGGCCGTGATCGGGCCTTGCAGCAGCGGCCGATCCTGCCGGTGCTGGACATGCTGGCAACCAACAGCTACCTGCCTGATAGCGCGGTGGATGAGCTCAAGGGGGCCTATCTGTTTCTGCGCGATACCGAACATGTGCTGCAAGCTATAGATGATCGTCAGACCCAGATGCTGCCGACCGATCCGCAAGGGCAGGAGCGGGTGGCCTGGGCTATGGGCTATGAGGGTTGGGGTGAGTTTCGCCAGGCCCTGGAGAGCCAGCGCGAGCGGGTGGCCCGGCATTTTGCCAATGTGATCGCAGATCCGGATGAGGATGAAGATGATAGCTGTCCGTCCTGTGACAATCTGGCGCCGCTTTGGGAGGGATTGCTGGAACCGGAGCAGGCTCATGAGTTGTTGGCGGGAGCAGGCTTTAAACAGCCGGAATCAGCCTGGCAACGGTTGCAGGGCTTGTTGCAGTCGGGGCGGGTGCGGGCCATGCAAAAGCTTGGGCGCGATCGGCTGGATGTATTTATGCCGCGCCTGCTGGCTATGGCCAGTGAGCAGGATGACCCCGATCTGGCTCTGGAGCGGGTGCTGCCCTTGGTCGAGGCGGTGGCCCGGCGCTCAGCCTATTTGTTGCTGCTGACCGAGAATCCTGGAGCATTACGTGAGTTGCTGGTGCTGTGCAGCGCCAGTCCGTGGATCGCCGAGCAGATTACCCGCTATCCGGTGGTGCTCGATGAACTGCTCAACGCCGGGCGGCTGTATCGGCCGCCGGAGCCGGATGAGCTGGTCGATGAGCTGCGCCAGCAACTGCTGCGCATTCCCGAGGATGACCTTGAGCAGCAGATGGAAACCCTGCGCTATTTCAAACGGGCCCATGTGTTGCGGGTAGCGGCGTCGGAAATCGCCGGTAGTCTGCCGCTGATGAAGGTCAGTGATTACCTGACCTGGATTGCCGAGGCGATTTTGCAGCAGGTGCTGCAACTGGCCTGGCGCGAAATGACCTTGCGCCATGGGGTGCCACGGCGCGCCGATGGCTCGCTGTGCGAGCTGGATTTCATCATTGTTGGCTATGGCAAGGTTGGGGGGATTGAGCTTGGGCATGGTTCCGACCTGGATCTGGTGTTCATCCATGACGGTGATCCGCAGTCGGAGACCAATGGCGAGCGGCCAATCGATGGCAGCAAGTTCTACACCCGGCTGGGTCAGCGCATCATTCATATCCTGACCGCGCAAACCACTTCTGGAGCCTTGTATGAAGTCGATATGCGCCTGCGCCCATCGGGCAACTCCGGTTTGCTGGTGACTTCGCTTGCGGCCTTTGCCCGTTACCAGCGCGAGGAGGCCTGGACCTGGGAGCATCAGGCGCTGGTCCGGGCCCGGGTGCTGACCGGTTGCAAGCGTCTGGGCCATCGGTTTGACGAGTTGCGGGCCGAAGTACTGGGACGCCAGCGTGATGAACCTGGCCTGCGGGCCGAAGTCGGGCAGATGCGCCAGAAAATGCGGGATAACCTGGCAACCGCCGCTACTCGGGGCGGCTTTGATGTGTCGGCGTTCACGGCGGATGCGACCTTTAGTCTCAAGCATGATGCCGGAGGTATCGTCGATATCGAATTTATGGTGCAATATGCGGTTCTAGCCTGGTCGTGCCGGTACCCCGAGTTACTGCGCTATACCGATAACATCAGGATTCTCGATGGGTTGCGTGACGCCGGATTGATCCCCGGTGAGGACGTTCAGCGACTGCAGGAGGCTTACAAGGCCTACCGCGCGGCAGCCCATCGCCTGGCTTTGCAAAACCAGCCAGGCACAGTCAGCGGCGACCAGTTTCATGATTTCCGGCATGGAGTCATCAAGCTCTGGCAGCAACTGCTGCCCGACCAGCAGGCGGATAACCACTCTGCCTGAACTGGCGCGCTCAGGCAGACAACTGAAATTTGAACGCACGTAAAGATTAGTGAATGGAGCTGGCTGCTATGTCGATGGCCGATCGTGATGGTGTTATCTGGTTTGATGGTGAAATGGTGCCGTGGCGCGAGGCCAACGTGCATGTACTGACCCACTCGCTGCACTACGGCATGGGCGTGTTTGAAGGTGTACGCGCCTACAGCACTCCGGATGGCACAGCGATCTTCCGCTTGCAGGCTCATACTGACCGGCTGTTCGACTCGGCCCACATCATGGGCATGAAGATTCCGTTCACCAAGGAACAGCTCAATGAAGCCCAGCGTGCCGTGGTGCGCGAGAACAAGTTGGAAACCGCCTACATCCGTCCGCTGGTATTCTACGGATCGGAAGGCATGGGCATTCGCGCCGACAACCTCAAGGTACACGTGGCTATCGCAGCCTGGCACTGGGGCGCCTACATGGGCGAAGAAGCGCTGGAGACCGGCATCAAGATCCGCACCAGTTCCTTCACTCGCCACCACGTCAACATCACCATGACCCGGGCCAAGGCCAGCGGTGCCTACATGAACTCGATGCTGGCGTTGCAGGAAGCGGTTTCCGCCGGAGCCGACGAAGCGCTGTTGCTGGATCCGGAAGGCTACGTAGCCGAGGGTTCGGGTGAGAACGTGTTCATCGTCAAAGGTGGTGTGATCTATACCCCGGAAGTGACTGCCTGCCTGAACGGCATCACCCGTGGCACCGTACTGAGCCTGGCCAACGAGTTCGGCATTCCGGTCGTCGAGAAGCGCATCACCCGTGATGAAGTGTATATCGCTGATGAAGCCTTCTTCACTGGTACCGCTGCCGAAGTTACGCCGATTCGCGAGCTGGATGGCCGCCAGATTGGTGCTGGCCGCCGTGGTCCGGTAACTGAGAAGTTGCAGAAAGCCTACTTCGATCTGGTCACCGGCAAGAGCGGGGCCCACTCTGAGTGGCGCACCCTGGTCGGCTGAAACTAGCTGAAGGTCACAAGCTGAACGCTGGGGGCTGTGCTTCCAGCTTCAGCTTCCAGCCTCTAAGCGGCTTTATATGAAGATCCTGATTATTGGTCCCAGTTGGGTAGGCGACATGGTGATGGCGCAGACGCTGTTTGTCTGCCTCAAGCAGCGCCATGGCGAGCAGTGCCTGATCGATGTACTGGCACCGGAGTGGAGTCGGCCGATTCTCGAGCGGATGCCCGAGGTCAACCAGGCGCTGAGCTTTCCGCTCGGCCACGGGGTACTGGAGCTGGCGACCCGCAAGAAGATCGGCAAGTCCCTGGCTGGTCAATATGATCAGGCGATTCTGCTGCCCAACTCGCTGAAGTCGGCCCTGGTGCCGTATTTTGCCAACATTCCCAAGCGTACCGGCTGGCGCGGCGAGATGCGTTACCGGTTGCTCAACGATATCCGCAAGCTCGACAAGCAGCAGTATCCGCTGATGATCGAGCGCTTCATGGCGCTGGCCTTTGAGCCGGGCGCTGCTCTGCCCAAACCTTATCCACGCCCGCAACTGCGGATTGAGCCAGCCAGTCGCGCGGCGGTATTGGCCCGGTTCGGCCTGGAGCTGGATCGCCCGGTGCTGGCGCTGTGCCCAGGCGCTGAGTTTGGTGAGGCCAAGCGCTGGCCGAGCGAGCACTATGCCGAGGTTGCGGACGCCAAGATCCGTATGGGCTGGCAGGTCTGGCTGTTCGGTTCGAAAAACGATCATGCCGTGGCCGAAGATATTCGCAGCCGGCTGATTCCCGGGCTGCGTGAGGAGTCGGTCAACCTCTGTGGTGAGACCAGTCTGGCCGAGGCCATCGATCTGATGTCCTGTGCTGGTGCTGTGGTCAGCAACGATTCCGGGCTGATGCATGTGGCCGCTGCGCTGGAGCGCCCGTTGGTATCGGTCTATGGCTCAACTTCGCCACAATTCACCCCGCCGCTGGCAGAACAAGTGGAAATCGTGCGCCTGGGGCTGGAGTGTAGCCCCTGCTTTGATCGGACCTGCCGTTTTGGCCACTACAATTGCCTGCGCGAGCTGCCGCCGCAACAGGTTGTCGATGCGCTGGACCGGTTGGTGGGTGACCCGCTGGCCGATCCGCTGGATCCCTGATTCATGCGCGTTCTGCTGATCAAGACCTCCTCGATGGGGGATGTCATCCATACCTTGCCGGCGTTGACCGACGCTCAGCGAGCGATTCCCGGTATTGCCTTTGACTGGGTGGTCGAGGAGGGCTTTGCCGAAATCCCCGCCTGGCACCCGGCGGTGGTCGAGGTCATACCGGTCGCGATTCGCCGCTGGCGCAAGAGCCCGCTGAAAACCTGGCGCAGTGGCGAGTGGGCACGCTTTAAACAGCGTCTGGCCGGCCAGCGCTATGATCTGGTGATCGATGCCCAGGGCCTGCTGAAAAGCGCCTGGCTGACCCGCTACGCCCAAGCCCCGGTGGTGGGGCTGGATCGCCAGTCGGCGCGTGAGCCTTGGGCCAGCCGGTTTTACCAGGACAAAAAATCAGTAGCCTGGGGGCAGCATGCGGTCGAGCGGGTGCGCCAACTATTTGCCCAGGCGCTGGGCTATCCGTTGCCGGACGGCGTTGGTGATTACGGCCTGAATCGGGCCCGATTGGCTGGTGAGCCGCAGGGTGAGCCTTATCTGTTGTTCCTGCACGGCACGACCTGGGTTACCAAACATTGGCCTGAGCTGTATTGGCGGCAGTTGGCCGAGCAGGCCGTCGCGGCCGGCTGGCAGATACGCCTGCCCTGGGGCAATGACCAGGAAAAGGCTCGGGCCGAACGCATCGCCGCTGGTTTGCCAGGCGTGTTGGTGCTGCCCCGGCTGAACCTTGCGGGGGTTGCCCGGGTATTGGCTGGCGCCAGCGCCTGTGTAGCCGTGGATACCGGGCTGGGGCACCTGGCCGCCGCGCTTGATGTGCCGACCCTGTCCTTGTTCGGTCCGACCAATCCGGGCTTTACTGGTGCTTACGGTGCCAGCCAGCAACACCTGGCCAGCGACTTTGCCTGTGCGCCCTGCTTGAAGAAAACCTGCAGCTACCAGCCAACCACCGACGACAAGACCCGGTTCGACCTGACGCGGGAACAGCCGCTCTGCTTTACCCGGCTCGCGCCGGAAACCGTTATGCGCCGTCTGCTCGAACTGTTGGCGAACAAGGAATCTCTCTGATGCAACTGGCTTTTCTGCTGTACAAGTACTTTCCCTTTGGCGGTTTGCAGCGTGACTTTGTCCGGATCGCCCAGGAATGCCAGCAGCGTGGGCACAGTATTCGTGTCTATACCCTGAGCTGGGAAGGTGAGGTGCCCGAAGGCTTTGAGCTGGTCAAGGTGCCGGTCCGGTCGCTGCTCAATCATCGCCGTTATGCCAAGTTTACCCGTTGGGTCCAGGCGGATATGCGCCGACGGCCGGTAGATCGGGTGGTTGGTTTCAACAAGATGCCGGGACTGGATGTGTATTACGCGGCCGACCCTTGCTATGAGGACAAGTCGCGCCATCTGCGTAAAGCGATGTATCGCTACAGTCCGCGTTACCGGCATTTCTCTGCCTACGAACGGGCGGTATTCGATCCGCAGGGCAAGACCGAGCTCTTGATGATATCGGCCACTCAGCAGGAGTTGTTCAAGCACTACTATGCAACCCCCGCTCAGCGTTTTCATTTACTGCCTCCGGGGATCTCGCCCGATCGCCGCGCGCCTGCCAATGCGGAACACTTGCGCCGACTGGCGCGTGAGCGCCTGGGGCAGGAGTTCGACCTGCCGGCCGATGGCCTGTTGCTGGTACAAATCGGTTCGGATTTTTATCGCAAGGGTCTGGATCGCAGTATCCAGGCCTTGGCGGCCTTGCCTGAAGCGCTGCGGGTGCGTACTCGCCTGGTGGCGCTGGGGGCCGATGATCCAGCCAAAATGCAGGCGCTGGCCGACCAGCATGGCGTTGGCAAACAGGTATTCATGCCCGGTGGTCGTAAAGATGTGCCGGACTTTCTGCTGGCATCCGATCTGCTGCTGCATCCGGCTCGTCATGAGAATACCGGTACCGTGCTGCTGGAAGCGCTGGTTGCCGGATTACCGCTGCTGGTGACCGAAGTCTGTGGCTATGCCCACCATGTTCTGGATGCCGACTGTGGCCTGGTGGCGCCTGAACCCTTCGATCAGGCCGGTTTCAATAGCCAACTGGCGATGATGCTGGGCGATGATGCTGCCAGGGCACGCTGGCAGGCCAATGCACTGCGCTATGCCGGGGAGCAGGATCTTTACAGCATGCCGCAGAAGGCAGCTGACGTCATCGTTGGGGCTGCCGTCTGATGCCCAGGCCGCTGAAGCCCGGCACGCTGGTTCTGCACGAACCGTTCGCGCGGCTCTGGGCCGACAAGGACCCCTTTGTCGAAGTCGAAGCTCTGGATGGCGAGATTTTTCGTGCCCTGGAAGGCCGGCGTACCCTGTGTACCCGGGTCGAAGGTGACGACTATTTCGTCAAGATTCATCGCGGCATTGGTTGGGCCGAAATCGCCAAAAACCTGTTGCTGCTGAAAAAACCGGTACTGGGTGCGGCGCAGGAGTGGCGGGCGATTGAGGCGCTGACCCGGGCCGGGGTTGCGACCATGACCGCAGTGGCCTTTGGTGAACGCGGCGCCAACCCGGCGCGCCAGCACTCGTTCATCATTACTCAGGCCCTGGCCCCTACCGTCAGCCTGGAGGATTTTTGCCGGGACTGGCCCGCTAACCCGCCGTCGCCAGCGCTCAAGCGTGCGCTGATCGCCCGGGTGGCGGATATGGTGGGACGCATGCACAGGGCTGGAATCAACCATAGAGATTGTTATCTGGTGCATTTTCTTTTGCATACCGAGCCGGCGCCGACGCCGGACTGCCTGCGGGTTTCGCTGATCGACCTGCACCGTGCGCAAATTCGCGATCGGGTACCCGAGCGCTGGCGCAACAAGGATCTGGCGGCGCTGTATTTCTCCGCTCTGCAAATTGGTTTGACCCGGCGCGACAAGCTGCGCTTTCTGCGCTTGTACTTTCAGCGCCCCTTGCGTGAGGTTCTGAGCTCCGAAGCTGCGCTGTTGCGCTGGCTGGAAAAGCGTGCCGACAAGCTGCTGGATCGCTGGTACCGACGTTTTGCTCCAGGTGTCGGGCAATGATCAAGTGGACGCTCAACCCGGAATATGCAACCGGACACAGTGGCCAGGCGTTTGCCGACCTGGATAGCGTGTTTGCGCTGGAAGGCGAGTTTATTACCCGCGACCCGCTGAGCACGGTACACCGGGTATGGGTTGGTGACCGGCATTACTACCTCAAGCGTTATCATGCCGCAGGCAAGCATCTGCGCCGTTACCTGGGTCGGCCTCGGGTGGTTGCCGAGTGGGAAAATCTGCTCAGCTTCAAGGCCTGGGGGATTCCGGCGGCGACCGTTGTGGGCTTTGGCATGGAGCGGCGAGCGGGGCTGTTCGTGCGTGGCGCCATGATCACCGAGGCGCTGGACAATACCACGGACCTGGCTCGACTGGCCGAACAGCAGGCTGACTGTTTCAAGGACCCGGTTTGGGTGCGCAGCGTCTGTCATCAGGTTGCCCATGCTGCGCGGATGATGCATGACCAGCGCTTTGTGCATAACGACTTCAAGTGGCGCAATATTCTGGTCGACCCCAAGGCGCGGGTGTACCTGATTGATTGCCCTGCCGGTGCTTTCTGGTGGGGCCCGATGCTGCGTTACCGAATCATCAAGGACCTGGCTTGCCTGGACAAGCTGGGCAAGCTGCATTTTACGCGTAGCCAGCGTTTGCGCTTTTATCGTGATTACAGCGGCAAACAACGGCTGGACGCCGCCGACAAGCGTTTTATTCGTCGGGTGCTGAAATTCTTTGAGGGACGCGAATGAGCGCTTTACCTTTTATTGCGGTAAATGCCCGGGATATTTTGGCCCGTCATGGTCTGGATACGTTTCAGGCATTGTGGGAGCTGAAGCTGGATGCGATCGATGAGCCCAATGTCAATCGCGGTGGCTGGAGCAGTGTTTACCGCCTGGAGCTGGAGGACGCTGATGGCCAACTGCAGAGCTTTTATCTCAAGCGTCAGGACAATCATCTGACCCGTAGCCTCCAGGCCCCATGGGGTGAGCCTACCTTCGCCCGTGAGTTTCGTTACATTCAGGCCTACGCCCGGCATGGTGTGCCGGCGCTCGAAGCAGCGTTTTATGCCGAGCGACGTGAGCCGGGACATCGCCAGGCCATTCTGCTGACCCGGGCGCTGGATGATTATCAGGATGCCGACGACTGGTATCAGCGCTGGCCAACCTTGGGCTGGGCGGCCAGGCACGATCTGGTGGTGGCGACCGGGGCTTTGGTGCGGGCGCTGCATAATGCCGGAATGGTGCACAACTGCTTGTATTTCAAGCATATTTTCCTGAAGGTTGATGGCGATGGCGCTGGTGCGCGGTTGATTGATCTGGAAAAGACCCGCCGGGCCTGGCGTGGTCAGCGAGACTTCGTTGCCGATCTGGAAACCCTGTTGCGGCGCAGTGCGCCACTGCCGCGGACTCAACGGTTGCGTTTCATGCTGGCCTATACCGGCAAGACCAGGGTCGATGCCGAGGTTCGTCAGTTGATCGCTGACATCGCACGCAAGCATCAGCGCAAGGAGCGGCGGCGGTGATTGATACCCGGCAGCTCAGAGCTTATGGGCGTCGTCCGCCGCAACCTCTGAGCCTGACCCTGGATGATGGGCGCTCACTGCAGATTTTGCAGTGGCTGCGGATTTTGCCCGGCAAGCGGCTGGTAGGCCAAGCGCTGCTGGACGGCGAGCTGGTGCTTGCCAAACTGTTCATTGCCCATGGCGCTGAGCGTCACTGGTCACGCGAGAAACAGGGCGTTGAGGCCTTGCAGCTCAAGGCAATACCAACCCCGGGGCTGGTTGCCAGTGGGCGGATTCCGGGCGGCGGTCATTACTTGCTGACCCGCTTTCTATCCGGTGCTCAAACCCAGCAACAACGCTGGGAGGCACTGAGTTCCACCGAGCCAGCCAGTGCCGAAGCACAGGGTCTGGTTGCCGAGGTGGTAGCCATGTTGGCGCGCATGCATGCGCAGGGACTGACCCAAAGTGATCTGCACATGGGCAACTTTCTCTGGCACCAGGGGCAGTTGTATGTAATCGATGGCGATGCTGTCAGCGTACAGTCTTCCAGCGAGGCGCTGAACGCCCGGGATGCGGCGGATAACCTGGGGGCCTTTTTCGCCCAACTGCCGGTGGCCTGGGAAGAGCAACTGGAACTGCTGCTGGTCGGCTATCTTGGGGTGAACAGCGCGCGTGCAATAGATCCTCAGCGCGTGCTTCAGGCGCTTGAGCGCGGGCGCCAATGGCGTTTACAAGACTATCTCGGCAAGGCCTTGCGTGATTGCAGCCTGTTCAGCGTCCGACGCAACTGGTGGCGATTTCTCTCGATCAAGCGTAGCGAAAGTGCCGAGCTGCTGCCGGTCATGAATGAGCCTGACAGTTTGTTTGACAGTGAGCCGCTGCTCAAGGATGGGGGTAGCAGTACCGTGACACGTTTTACGCGGGGCGAGCGGACGCTGGTGGTCAAGCGCTACAACATCAAAAGCCTGGGGCACTGGTTGCGGCGCTTCTGGCGGCCGAGCCGGGCCTGGCATTCCTGGTTGGCTGCCCACCGCTTGCAATTTCTCGACATCGCTACGCCAGCGCCGCTTGCCATGTGTGAGAGTCGCTTTGGTCCACTGCGTCGGCGCGCCTGGTTGGTGACTGAGTTCTGTCCCGGGCAGGACTTGCTAAGCCTGTTCGATCCAACGGGGCAAGAATTGCCTGCACCAGAGCAGTGCCAGGCGTTGCTCAAAGTCTTTTCCGAACTGGCCCGCCAGCGTATCAGTCACGGCGACTGCAAGGCCACCAATCTGCTGTGGCACCAGGGCCGGGTCTGGCTGATCGATTTGGATGCCATGCAGGCCCACTCCAGCGAAGCCGCTTGGCGGCGGGCCTGGGCCGAGGATCGGGCCCGGTTGATTCGCAACTGGCCTGCGGGTAGTTCACTGGCGCTCTGGCTGGATGAACAGTTGCCGCGCTGAATGCGGCACACCTCGGCATATCCGTGTAAAATCCGCTTTTTACTGACAGTTCGCACTGAAGAGGGACTCCTGTGGCACTGACCATCCTCGGACTTTCCGGCGCTTTGAGCCATGACCCGTCCGCCGCACTGTATATCGACGGCAAACTGATCGCGGCAGTGGAGGAGGAGCGTTTCGTACGAGACAAGCACGCGAAGAATCGCATGCCCTACGAATCGGCGAAGTTCTGTCTGGAGCAGGCGGGTATCAAGCCTGAAGACGTAGATATCGTCACCATTCCCTTTGCGCCGATCAGTATTTTTGGTCCGGCTCGCTGGAAATATGCCAAGCGGTACTGGTATGCCCCGGATCGTGCGCTGGATGCCATCCTGATGGGCAATCGGCGCTTCAAGCGTTACAAAAAGCGCATCGAGTGGTGTCTGCAGCAACTGGGCTTTGACCTGAAAAAGGTCAAACTTGAGCCGGTTGAGCATCACCTGGCGCATGCCTCCAGTGCCTATCACTGCTCGGGATTTCAGGAAAAGACCGCAATTCTCGGGATTGACGGCAAGGGCGAGTACGCCACCACCTTCTTTGGTTATGGTGAAAACGGCAAGATCCACAAGATCAAGGAGTTCTTTGATCCGGATTCGCTGGGCGGCCTGTATGGTGCGCTGACCGAGTACCTGGGCTTTGAGATGCTCGATGGCGAGTTCAAGGTCATGGGCATGGCGCCCTATGGTGATGCCGCCAAATACGACTTCTCGCGGCTGGCCAAGTTCGAGAATGGCGAGCTGATCATCAATACCGATTATGCCAACGTGATTGGCTTCCGCCGTTACAAGGAAAAGGGCAAGGGCTACTACTTTTCACCCAAGTTGATCGAATGGTTGGGGCCCAAGCGCGAAGGCGACATCGCCGACGACCCCTACATCCATTACGCCGCCAGCATGCAGGCCCTGTTCGAGAAGCTGGCGCTGGAGATGATGGAGTACTATCTGGGCGACATTCTGCGTGAAACCGGCCGTATTGCCTTTGCTGGTGGTTGCGCGCTGAACGTCAAGCTCAACCAGCGCATCATCGCGCGCCCCGAGGTCAAGGAGTTGTTTGTTCAACCGGCGGCTGGGGATGCTGGTACTGCTGTAGGCGCCGCAGCCTATGTCTCGGTCAAGAATGGTGTGCCGGTCGAGAAGATGGAGCACGTCTATCTCGGCCCCAGTTATAGCAATGAGGATGTCATTGCTGCTTGCGCCCGTCATCCGAACAAGCCCGAGTGGAAAAAACTCGACAACGTACCTGAGTACATTGCCGAAGTGCTGGCCGAGGGCAATCCGGTGGCCTGGTTCCAGGGCCGTATGGAATTCGGTCCGCGCGCCCTGGGTGGCCGCTCGATCATCGGTTGCCCGAGCTTCAAGGGTGTGGCCGACCGTATCAATGAGCAGATCAAGTTCCGCGAGCGCTGGCGCCCATTCTGCCCGTCGATGATCGACACGGTAGCGCCGCAGATGCTCAGCGTGGATCATCCGTCGCCGTTCATGACCTTTACCTTCGAGGTCAACGAGGAGTGGAAAACCCGTGTGCCGGAAGTGGTGCACGAGGATGGCACCGCGCGTGCCCAGGTGCTCAAGCGTGAATACAATCCGCGTTACTACGATCTGATGAAGGAGCTGGAGCGTCTGACCGGCAACGGGGTAGTGCTCAATACTTCGCTGAATCGCCGTGGCGAGCCGATGGTCTGCTCACCGACTGACGCGTTGAACATGTTCTACGGCTCGGATCTGCAGTATCTGATCATGGAAGATATTCTGGTTTGCAAGGTAGCCTGAGGAGATTCGCTTGAGCAATCGGGAACAGTGGGTGCTGCAGTTTTGCCATTCCTATTACGGCCCTTTTACTGATTGCGCCCGTCAATATGCCGTGCTGTTCAAAAACAGCGGATACAAGGTAGCAACGGTGTACCTGTCCGGGCAACCAAATGCCGAGGTTGAGCAGGGCTCGGCCTCGGATGAGGTGATCTTCCTTGGTTATGAACCAAAGGATATCAAGGGCCTGAAGCTGCGAGCGATGCGTGATCTGCGTCGTCTGACCCGTCTGCGCGAATATGCCTTCTGCATTGCCCATCGTTTCAAGCCAATCTACATCGCTTTGCTGGCTACCCGTTTGCCGGTGGTGGGCATCCACCACTCCTTTGGTGTTTACAATCGCTGGAACCGGCGCTTTGTCATCAACCGTTTCCGCAAGCGCCTGCTGTTACTTGGGGTGTCCGACGCGATTCGAGACGAGGTTCGCACTGATCTGCGTGACTGGCCAGAGCAGCGGGTGCAGCGCCTGTATAACCGGATTGATCTGGCTGCGGTGCAAGATGATCAGGTCGAACGCGAGCAGGCCCGGGACCACTTGGGGCTGCCGCAGGATGCCTGGGTGGTAGGCAATGTTGGTCGCCTGCATCCGGACAAGGACCAGGACACCCTGATTCGCGGTTTTGCCGCGGCCCTGCCGACCCTGCCGGCCAATAGCCTGCTCGCGATCATGGGCAGTGGTCGGCTTGAAAGCCGGCTCAAGGCGTTGGTCAGTGAGCTGGGGCTTGAGGGCAAGGTGCTGTTTCTCGGTCAGGTCAAGCACGGCCGGCGCTACTTCAAGGCTTTCGATGTATTTGCCCTGAGCTCCGATCACGAGCCCTTCGGCATGGTACTGCTGGAAGCCATGGCTGCTGGAATACCGCTGATCAGCAGCGACTGTGGCGGGGCCCGTGAAATTGTTGCCGGCCTGGGGCCGCTGTTCCCGCTGGGCGATGCCCAGGCGTTGGCAGGGTGTCTTCAAGCGGTGGCAGGTCTGTCACCCCAGGACCTGGAAAGCAAGCGCCAGGCGATGCTGGCAAGCCTCAATACCCACTACACCGACGACGCGGTTCGTCCGCTGTTTTTTGATCTGTTGCAGGAGAGTGGGCTATGCAAGCTACTGCACCAAGTATCCTGTTCCTGATTCCCTATTTTGGCCAGTGGCCGTTTTGGATGCCGCTGTTTCTGAAAAGTTGCGAGCACAATCCGGATATCAACTGGTTGTTGATAGGGGATTGTGGCGAGCCTGAAGGGCTGCCGGCCAATGTCCGCTACCGCTATTCTTCCTTTGCCGATTATTGTGACCTAGTGTCTGAGCGGCTTGGATTGAGCTTCCACCCGACTAATCCCTACAAGCTTTGTGACCTCAAACCGGCCTATGGTTTTATCCACCAAGAGGATATCCAAGGGTATGACTTCTGGGGGTTTGGGGATCTGGATCTGATTTACGGCGATTTGAGAGCCTATTTCACGGCAGAGAAGCTGAAACGATACGACTTTTTTTCGACCCATGAGCGGCGAGTCTCAGGGCATTTGTGTGTGATGCGCAATAACGAGCATTTCAGAACCTTGTTCTGGCGCATTCCTGATTTCCGCAAGCGAATCGAGGATCATCAGCATCATGCTCTGGATGAAGGTGGTTTCACCCGGCTGTTCCTGTGGCGCAAAAACTTCCCTAAGCCTTTGTTCAAATTTGTTGGTCTGTTCAACCCTCTGCGGCGAGTTGCGGAGTTTCGTGAGGCGTTCAGTACTCCATACGCAAAAGTGGCATGGATTGATGGCGGGTATGATTTTCCGCAGAGGTGGTATTGGAGTGCAGGGCATCTGACCAATGACACGAGTCAGACAAGGGAATTTCCTTATTTCCACTTTGTTGTCTGGAAGAGTCTCTGGAAACATGGCAAGACTGGAGACGCTGCGCACATTGCCCGTTTGGCTAGTGATGAGTGTTGGAGTGTCGATAGCGAAGGCTTTCACTCGCGTGATGTTTAAGATGCGTTGCACGCAATGCGGAGCTTGCCAATGAAAATTCTATGGCTGATCCAGAGTTATGAGGTCCATGCGTTCGAGGTGCTGGCTGATGCGCTGGCGCATTACGCGGAGGTTGAGCTGGTTCGTTTGACAGCTGAGGACCAGGATCGTCTTGGCGTGACGCTCAAGCGCTTTGACTTTCCCGCTTATGATCGGGTGATGACGATTCTGCGGACCAAAAAGGAAATGCGTCAGTGGCGTGCTTTTCGGGTCATCCCCAATCTAGTCATCTTTGAATACGATGCCTGTCAGAACTACATGCCTGGGGGCAAGTATGAAGGAAAATTTTCTCGTCATTACCGTCGTTTGGGTGGCCCCCGTTTGATTGTCTCTGGGGCACAAGTGGCAGACCGGCTGAAGAACGAAGGGTTTGAAGCCCACTTCATGCCCAAGGGCTATGATCCCCGTGTCATTCAAAACAGTTGCGAAGTCAGGGATATTCCGCTGGCATTTGTTGGTCGATTAAAGGCCGACATGTACAAATCGCGCAAAGATTTCATTGAGGAACAGGCTAAGCGGCATGGTCTGCAGGTTCTGCAAACTGCGCCTGGCCAGGCTTATGCGCAAATGTTGTCCCGGATACAGATTTTTGTTTCTGCTGACGTTGGTCTAGGTGAATACATGGCAAAAAATTTTGAAGCCATGGCGGCAGGATGCCTGTTGCTAACCTACAGCCAGGGAGAGTTAGAAAATCGCGCTGTCGGTTTTGAAGATATGAAGAATGTAGTGCTGTTCAGGAATCAACAGGAGTTTGATGAGCGGCTTCAGTTGCTGCGTGATGAGCCTGGCTTGCTGGAGAAGATTGCTGAGGCAGGAGCAATCTATGCCCGCGAGGCTTTTGCTTATGACCGTATGGGCCAGAGGCTGTTCGGGCTCCTGGAAAAACCGTTGACTCCCAGAGCCCAGGTGCGAGGCTGGCGTAGCTATCTGCCAGGTTTCCTGGCTGGGCGCTGAGGCTAGCTTATTTATATGCGTGTCATCAATATCATGTGGTCGTTTGGCTCTGCTTATGCCTCCGTGCATAAAGTGCATACTCAAATTCTGGAATTGTTACCGCCTGGCTCGTTGATAGAAAACTGGGTGCTTCAGGGGGAGGCAGATAAGGATCTTGAGATCCCGACATATCAATGGAAGTGGTCGAAACGTAGGTTAAAGCCAAAGAGATTAGGGCTGCTGGTTCAATTTTTCACAAGAAGAGATTTATCTAAACGTCTTAATGCGTCAGAGGCTCAACTGCTTCTGATTGACGGACTGGGTACTGCCAGGCTGATACTTCCGCTATTGAGATCCCGGCCAGAGCTACAGGCGTGCGTGCTTTTTCATGGCAAGACTCGAATTCGTGCTGGGGACAGGCGCTTATTCCACCGGTGTGCAGGGCAGGTAAAAGTCGTTGCAGTGTCGCAGGACTTGGCTGATGAATTGGAGCGTGATCTGGGGGTGCCTGTCATCACAGTTGTTTCAGCGTTTGATCCCGTCAAAAGCAGTGAGCAGCTGTTGAACCGTTATGAAGCACGTCTCAGGCTTGGGATTGAGGCGGAAAATGTGCCTGTGCTTGGGGCGGTTGGGCGGCTTGTCGAGAGCAAGGGCTTTGATACCGTCGTACGAGCACTTAGCTTGATAAAGAAGCGTGGTGAAAAATTTAAATTGCTGATATTAGGAGATGGTGAGAGACGAGGTGATCTGGAGGAGCTTATCAGCGATTTGGGGCTTGCTGATGATATTTTGCTACCCGGACATATATCGAATGCTGCTCACCTGTATCGAGCTTTTGACATGGTATTGATCCCGTCACACAAAGAAGGACTGGGTTTGGTGTTACAAGAAGCAGTGATTGCTGGTGTTCCTGTTTTAGCCAGTGATTTACCTGTTTTCAGAGAGCAGTTAGGTAAGGTTGGTCCATATCTTCCCGTGGACGATGCTCAGGCATGGGCGGATCGTATAGAGATGCTGATTAGCAATGGGGAATATGGAGAGTTAGCGGCGGAGCAGCGCTCACACCTAGTACTGGATAATGCATGGCATGAATTCTGCGGTGAGTGGAATAAGTTGTTGGGTGTCGAATGATTGATCTGGTTGTAACTCCATAATGGATTTTTCTGCTCAAAAGCAGGTGCTTCCGCGCTGGCTTGCGATGTGGTTGCTGGTTGGGGTGTTGTGGTTCCTGGCGGCGATTGCCTGGATGCCGACCAACAAACTGTATCAACAGGGCTTGGTCGCGTTTCTGTGGCTACCAGCCCTGTTAACGCTTTTCATTAGGCCGGCACATTGTTGGGTACTGGTACGCTCTAATCTCCCTTTATTCTTGGCTTTTACGGGATTGTTCATTTGGTCTGCTGCAGGCTTGCTGCAGAATGAACCTGACCTGTTCGCCAGAGAGTTGAAACGACAGCTTTACGTTGGGCTTTTTCTTCTAGGTGTTGGGATGTTGGTCACCTATGATCGACAACTCGCGTACCGTGTATTTATTGTGGCAGCTTTGTTGATGGCTATAGCTGCGCTGATGTCTATGGTGGACTTTTATGGTCTTCAAGGGCATCCGTTACGTAGACGCTTGCAAGGTATTGGTCAGCTTTTTCACCCGATTCTGGGGGGCTATGTCATTGGTTTGATGGCTGCGTGGCTGCTGTGTAGTTCAGTTAACCGTTGGTTCAGGCTGGTATCAGTGATAATGCTGTTGGTCTTTATGCTATTGACTCAGAGTCGCGGCGTTTGGCTTGCCTTCTTAGCGGTATGTGTGCTTATGCCCGTTTGGCGGTCTTCCCGGCGAGGATGGGTACCGCTTCTGTTACTAATGCTTATTTGTGCCCCGCTGGCATTCGTATTTATAGATGTGATTCTGCTGCGTGGATTTTCTTATCGACCAGAAATCTGGCTGAAAAGTCTGGAGCTGATTGGCCTTTCGCCTGTTTGGGGGGTTGGTTTTGCTGGTGAGTATCACATAGTTGGTGAGAGTGGGAAGGTATTCCCGCATGCGCATAATCTGCTGCTGGATGTTGCCGTAACCTCAGGCGTGCCGGCAGCCTTGTTGTGGATGGTGATCTGGGGGCTAGTAGCGTGGAAAGCCTGGCAACACCACAAGACCCCCTTGGGTGGCCTTTTGTGTGCTTCTGTAGTGTTCTCTACCATGGCCTGCCTGTTTGACGCATCCAGCCTGTGGGGGACGCCTAGGCCTGAATGGTTTCTGACGTGGTTACCTTTGGGGATTGCGTTGGGTTTGAAAACACAGGTCAGAGCCCAATGAGATGTTTGTTTCCTCAGCAGGTTGATATCTTCTCGCTTGAGGGAGTAAAAAGCGCAAGAGTTGAGGCATCAATATCTTTCCAGTCTGCCTTGTATCTAAGCAGGTGCTGGTAGTTACGCTTTCTCAGGTAGGTAGGCAGAGGACGCCCCAGGCAGCGCATATCTGAGATATCAATAAGGCCGAAACTGGCGTCGGGGGTCAGGACAATGTTTCCGAGGTGTAGAGAGCGAAAATAGACACCCTGCTCGTGCAGTTGAACGATAAAGGCCGCCAGTTGAGCCAAGACTTCAGGTCGTGGATGCTCCTGTACTAACTGGCGCAAGGTTGTGCCATCCAAGGGAGAGTAGTGCACCACCGAACGATAAGGTTTGCTTAGTTTATAAAGCTGTATCACCTTTGGGCAGGGTATTCCCAGTTTTTCCAGTCTTGCAGCATTGGTAGCGAAACGCTTGGCCGGTGGGAAAAGCACCGTCTTCGAAAACCAGCTCTTGCGCCGAAACAGCTTCAAAAAGGTGCCGTCTGCCAAACGCAGGACTTTCACTCCATGGCCGTCCTGTTCGAGGACTTCTGCAGTGTTGAGCCAGGTTTCGTACTGTTCGCGGCTAAGCGGTTTCATCATTGTGGCCGTTGGCAAAAGGCCTAGTTTAACGCAAAACGTGGGTCTGGTCCGCGTTCAGCCAATCCGGATGCAATCCAGCGCACACGATGAAATAGGGATTGAGCAGCGTGTCATGGCGCTGGTTGTAGCGCAGCGGCTGCAGTTCGGGCCAGCTCAGTACCTGGCCTCCGGCCGCTTCAACCACGGCCTGGGCGGCGGCGGTATCCCATTCGCTGGTTGGCCCCAGGCGTGGGTACAGATCGGCTTGGCCTTCGGCAACCAAGCACAGTTTCAGGGAGCTGCCCATGCTCACCAGTTCGGCGTTCGGCAGTCTTTGCAGAAACTTGTGAACCGCTTCGCTGGCGTGCGAGCGGCTGCCTACTACTCGCCACATGGCGCCGGCGCTTGGTGTCGTGGCGACCCGAATTGCTACCTGGTTGCCATCGGCCAGGAGTTTATAAGCCCCGGCCCCTGATTGGCCGGCATAGGTTACCCCCAGAGCCGGCGCATGGACCACTCCAGCTACCGGGATGCCGTGTTCAATCAGGGCGATGTTGACGGTGAACTCACCGTTACGCTTGATGAATTCCTTGGTGCCATCCAATGGGTCGACCAGCCACAGTTTCGGCCAGCTGTGGCGTTGAGCGATTTCCTCGGCTGTCGATTCTTCTGAGAGTACCGGAATGTCGGGTGTTAGTTGGTTCAGGCAGGCAAGGATGTGCTGGTGCGCCGCCAGGTCCGCCTCGGTCACCGGACTGCTGTCGTCCTTGTGAGCAACATCGAAGCTGCGTTGATAGACCTGCATGATCTGTTCGCCCGCTTCCTGGGCGATGCGCACTATGGATTCAAGCTCGAACATCCCGACCGTTTCCTGTAAAAAGCATGGAATCTACATGGCCTATGATAAACTCTCAAACCTTCTCGTAACGTGATGTGCTCATGTCTGAACAGCAGCCCGAAAGCTTTATCCGCTCCAGTGCACGCATTTATCTACGCCTGCTGGGTTATGTGAAAACCTATTGGGTGGCGTTCGCCATCAGTATCCTGGGCTTTACTATTTTCGCTTCGAGCCAGCCAGCCATGGCCTGGATGCTCAAGTATTTTGTCGATGGTCTGACCGAGGGTGATAGTGCTCAGTTCCTTGGTGTCCCCCTTCTGTGGGGTTTCCCCCTGTTCATTATCGCTGTGGCGTTCTACCAGGGTGTTGGCTCCTACCTGGGTAATTACTTCCTGGCCAAGGTATCTCTGAGCGTAGTCCATGATCTGCGCACTAACCTGTTCAACAACCTGCTGACGCTGCCCAACCGCTATCTGGACAATCACAACTCCGGTCATCTGGTCTCGCGGATTACCTTCAACACCACCATGGTCACTGGCGCTGCCACCGATGCGATCAAGGTGGTGTTCCGTGAAGGCATGACGGTTATTTTCCTGTTCGGTTATCTGTTGTGGATGAACTGGAAGCTGACACTGGTGCTGATGGCGATCCTGCCGGTCATCGGTCTGATGGTCACCAGTGCCAGCAAGAAATTTCGCAAGCAGAGCAAGAAGATCCAGACAGCGATGGGCGATGTCACCCATGTATCTTCGGAAACCATCACCGGGTATCGGGTGGTGCGCAGTTTTGGTGGTGAGGAGTATGAGCGCGAGCGTTTCAATACCGCGAGCGAAGCGAACCGTGACCGTGGCCTGAAAATGACCCGTACCGGTGCGGTATTTACCCCGAGTCTGCAACTGGTGACCTACAGTGCCATGGCCGTGGTGATGTTTCTGGTGCTGTTCCTGCGCGGGGATGCGACCGCAGGTGATCTGGTGTCCTACATCACTGCTGCGGGGTTGTTACCCAAGCCGATTCGTCAGTTGTCCGAGGTCAGCGCCAATATCCAAAAGGGGATCGCTGCGGCGGAGAACATTTTTGAGCAGCTTGATGAAGAGCCGGAAGTCGATCACGGTACGGTGGAGCGCGAGCGGGTTGAAGGGCGGGTCGAAGTCCGTAACCTGAGCTTCAGTTATCCGGGAACCGACAAGCAGGTACTGGAAGATATCAATTTCACCGTCGAACCCGGTCAGATGGTCGCTCTGGTGGGCCGTTCAGGCAGTGGCAAGTCGACCCTGGCCAGTCTGATCCCACGTTTTTACCATCATGCCGCCGGGAAGATTCTGATCGACGGGGTGGATGTCGAGGATTACCGGCTGCGTAACCTGCGTAAACATATTGCCCTGGTAACCCAGCATGTGACCCTGTTCAATGACAGCATTGCCCGAAATATTGCCTACGGTGATCTGGCCGATGCGCCGCGCGAAGCCATTGAGGCTGCAGCCGAGGCCGCTTATGCCAGTGAGTTCATTGGCAAGCTACCCAAGGGGCTGGATACCCTGGTCGGTGAAAATGGCGTGTTGTTGTCAGGTGGGCAGCGTCAGCGTCTGGCAATTGCCCGGGCACTGCTCAAAGATGCTCCTATTCTGATTCTGGATGAGGCGACCTCGGCGCTGGATACCGAGTCTGAGCGGCATATTCAGGCAGCGCTGGATCGGGTGATGCAGGGGCGCACTACGCTGGTAATTGCGCACAGGCTGTCGACCATTGAGAAGGCCGATGTGATCATGGTGATGGATCAGGGCCGGATTGTTGAGCAGGGTAGCCATGCTGAACTGCTGGCGCGCAATGGTTACTATGCCCGCCTGCACAGTATGCAGTTTCAGGATGAGACTACGTCTGCCTGAGCCTGTCCGATGTTTGATAGACCAAGAGCAAGCAAGAGAGAATGCCGATGAAAGTATCCATGCCCCGTTTTGACTCGGCCCCGGTTCTGGTGGTGGGGGATGTCATGCTGGACCGTTACTGGCACGGGCCGACTCGGCGGATTTCTCCGGAGGCTCCGGTACCGGTGGTCAAGGTTGATCAGATCGAGGATCGCCCTGGTGGCGCTGGTAACGTAGCGCTGAATATTGCAGCCCTGGGCGCGCCAGCCTGGCTGGTTGGTGTGACCGGGGACGATGAGGCGGCTGCCAAACTGAGTCAGCGTTTGGAGGCCGCCGGTGTCTATTGCGCGTTTCAGAAGCATCCTGAGCAGCCGACCATCACCAAGTTGCGGGTCATGAGCCGGCATCAGCAATTGATCCGGGTGGACTTTGAGGAAGGCTTCAATACCGATGCTCCGGCGCTGCTGGCGGAGGTGAGTCGGTTGCTGGACGGGGTCAAGGTGATGATCCTGTCTGACTACGGCAAAGGGGCGCTGGTCAATCATCAGGCGTTGATTGCTGTTGCTCGTGAGCGCGGTATACCGGTGCTGGCTGACCCCAAGGGCCAGGATTTCTCCATCTACCGCGGAGCCAGTCTGATTACGCCCAACCTGTCCGAGTTCGAGGCGGTGGTTGGGCATTGCAACAGTGAGCAGCAACTGGTCGAGAAGGGACTGGCGCTGATCGATGAACTACAGCTTGAGGCCTTGCTGGTGACTCGCAGTGAGCAGGGCATGACCTTGTTGCGCAAAGGTGAGGCGCCGCTGCATTTGCCTGCCCGGGCGCGCGAGGTATTCGACGTTACCGGTGCCGGCGATACCGTGATCTCGACCCTGGCAACAGCGCTGGCGGCGGGAGAGGATTATCCTCAGGCCGTGGCTCTGGCCAACCTGGCGGCAGGTATCGTGGTCGGAAAGTTGGGAACGGCAACCGTCAGTGCTCCGGAGCTGCGCCGCGCTGTGCAGCGTGAGCAGGGCAGTGAACGCGGTGTGCTGAGTGTCGAGCAACTGCTGGTAGCGATTGAAGACGCCCGCGCCCATGGCGAGCGGATCGTCTTCACCAATGGCTGCTTCGACATTATCCACGCCGGTCATGTCGGTTATCTGGAAGAGGCCCGCAGTCAGGGTGACCGGCTGGTCGTGGCGATCAATGATGATGCGTCGGTAACCCGGCTCAAGGGCCCTGGGCGGCCGATCAACAGTGTCGATCGGCGGATGACCGTGCTGGCCGGGCTGGGGGCGGTGGACTGGGTGGTGAGCTTTGCCGAAGACACACCCGAGCAACTGCTTGAGCAGATACGCCCGGATGTATTGGTCAAAGGCGGTGACTACAGCGTTGACCAGGTTGTCGGAGCACCGATCGTCAAAGCCTACGGTGGCGAGGTCAAGGTGCTTAATTTCGTCGAAAGTTGCTCCACCACGGCGATTGTCGAGCAGATCCGCAAGACCGAGAAAAGCTGAGCATATCTATACTGATCTACCGGGGGCGTGGCTGGCGCCGGCTGGGACGCCCCAGTTGGTACCAGGGTGCGCCGCCGAGCTCGGCAAACAGCGCGCCTTCGATCGGCAGCCGAATCAGAAAGGCTGCGCCTCCCAGTTCGGAGTCGCCCAGGCTCAGTTCACCGTCATAGCTTTCAATGATGTCCTTGACCACGGACAGACCTATCCCCTGGCCGGGATGTTGGGTGTCCAGGCGCTCGCCCCGGCGCAGAATGCGTTCACGCTGATGTTCGGGTACGCCCGGGCCATCATCTTCAATACGCAGCTCACAGGTGGTATCGGTATAGCGGGCGCTGACCCGGATCTGGTGCAGGCAGAGCCGGTAACTGTTTTCCAGCAGATTGCCCAGCAGCTCCATCAAGGCACCTTTTTCCATCGGCACCCAGCAGCGTTCACTGAATTGCTGATGCAGCATAACGCGTTTGCCGTGATAGACCTTGTTCAGGGTTCCACTCAGCAGCTCAAGCAGGGGGGCGAGCATGACCCGGTGTTGTATCAGGCCGCTTTTGCGCAGGCTTGCGCGTTGTAGTTGGTAACCGATCTGTTGGCTCATACGCTCAATCTGGCCGTTCAGAACCTTGGCCTGTTCGCGCTGCTGCGGCTGGCTGCTCAGGGTTTCGGAAACGCCCTGCAGTACCGCCAGAGGGGTCTTTAGGCTGTGGGCCAGGTCACCAAGTGTGTCGCGATAGCGCTCACGCTGACGGCGTTCGCTGTCAAGCAGGCGGTTGAGAGAGCGGGTCAAGCGCAGCACTTCATGTGGGTGTCTGTCACTGAGCCGCTCACGGCCACCGCTCTCGATCTGGTCGAGCTCAGCACGCAGGTTTTTCAATGAGCGCAGCGCCCAGGTCAGCCCCAGCCACAGCAACAACAGCAGTACCAGCAGGCTGGCGCCGAGCCAGCGGTAGAGCTGTTTCTGGAAATCGCGAAACAGCGAGCGAAACTCGCTGGTCGGCAACATGGTGATGAAACTGAACGGCAGCTCATAGTTGTCGTTGAGGTGCAGTTCGACGTCGTAGACGTAATATTCCCGGCCATCGCGATTGCTGATGCGCAGAAAGTCGGTGACTCCACCATCGTAACGCGGGATGTAGTCGATCTGCTGACCGATGGCCGAACGTGATTGCCAGATAAGGTTGCCGTCTATATCGAAAATGAAGCCGAGCAGCTTGGCCTCGGGCAGGTTGAACTCCTCGTCTGGCAGCTTATCGGGCATGTGCAGTTGCCCGTCTTCGATCTGCGCGGCACTGATCAGGCTGTTGGCGTCGGCTGCCAGGCGTTGGACAATGACCTGCTCCAGAGTCTGGTTGAAGGCGCTTTGCAGTACCGGGAACAGCGCCAGCATGAATAGTACAGCTAGCAGGGCGGCGCCAGCCATCAGCCGGGATCGCAGGGAGCGAATCATCGGCAGCGCTCGGTAAACAGATAGCCCTGGCCGCGGATGGTCTCAATAGGTTTGAGCGAACAGGCGGCTTCCAGCTTGCGACGCAAGCGTCCGACCAGGACTTCGATGACATTGGGGTCGCGTTCCTCGTCATCGCTGTAGAGCTGCTCCATCAGCCGCTCCTTGGCCACCACCTGTTGGTGATGACGCATCAGGTATTCAAGAATCCGGTATTCATAAGCGGTCAGGGCCAGTGGCTCCTGGTCGACGCTGGCCTGCTTGCGGTTCAGGTCCAGAGTTAGCGGGCCGGCCTGGATGCAGGCCTGAACGAAGCCGGCCGAGCGGCGCAGCAGCGCGTGCAGACGGGCTTCCAGCTCTTCGAACTGGAAAGGTTTGACCACGTAGTCGTCGGCGCCGGCGGACAGCCCTTCGACCTTGTCTTGCCAGTTGCCGCGAGCGGTCAGAATCAGAATCGGCAGGGTCTTGCCCAGGCTGCGCAGTTGGCGGATCAGGTCCAGGCCGCTCATGCCCGGCAGGCCGAGGTCGACGATGGCCAGGTCGTGATTGAATTCACTGGCTTGGTAGAGTGCTTCTTCAGCATTGGCCACGGCATCGACGACGTGGCTGGTTTCGGTAAAACGGGTGGATAGGTGGTGGCGCAGCAGGGCTTCATCTTCCACCAGCAGCAGTTTCATGTCGCCTCCCGTTTCAGCCTCTGTTTCAAACGGCAAGGCCTGCCCGTGGGATCGGGCAGGCCTGCTGACTTGCTTGCGTACCGTGGGTTAGAACTGGTAGTTCACACCCAGGTAAGCCAGTTCACTGCTGTGCAGCTTGGCCGAGCCCTGTTTGCCCGCAGTCCGGGAGCTCAGTTCGGTGCTGGCGTTGCTGCGCAGGTAGCGGTAGCCACCCTCCAGCGATACATTAGGGGTCAACTGCTGAAGTATGCCGGCCTGCAGACCTGCAGCATAGCCGATATCGCTGTCACGCTTGAAGCCTTTGGACTCCTGTTCGAGTTTTACCGCACCCAGCGTGGCGCCACCGAACAGACGGGTGCTGTCGGTAATCGGCAGGAACAGGTCGTAGCTACCGAGCAGGTTCTGCTGACGCAGCTTGTACTGGCTGGCGTAGCTGTCGGACAGGTTTTCGTAGGTGGCGTAGAAACGGCCGCGCTCATTGATCTGGCCGGCGCGCAGGCCCCAGGTCCCGGTGTTGTCGATAACCTTGTCCAGGTTGGTATTGCCCAGGTTCTGCTTGAGACTGTCGGAACGCTGGATGTTGTTGCTGGTTTCGCCCCAGGTCAGGCCGACGAAGGTGTCATTGGCATGGGCGGCAACGCTGGCGAAGGCCAGGGTGGTACCTACAGCAAGGGTCTTCAGGGTTGTTTTCATGATTGCCTCTCCGTTGGGGTCATATGCTTGCTACGGGAGACATCTTGCCCAAGTCTTGCTGAACCGGGCCTGAACTCTTCCTGAACCTCGGCTGAACAGCGCTCGGTAATCGTGATTACAAGCGTTCCAGGCCGTCAGGCCAGGGGCAGCGCGGTTGGTCGATGACCCAGCCACGCTGCTGTGCCAGCGCTTCGCTGAGCCACAGGTGCTTGGGGCGGCGGTTGACCAGTTCACCCTGCTCCAGGCTGAACAACTGGCCATTTGGCCGGCCATTCTCGATTTCGGCCAGGAACAGTTCTGGGCGTCGGTAGTCGATGCTGGCGATCAGTTGGCCGTGGTTGTCGAGGTACTCGTCGGCATGCAGGGCCGTCAGTTTGCGGCAGCGATCGGGCAGATCGATACGCATCTGATAGACCAGTTGCAGCGAATTGGTTGGCAGGTGGACATAGGCTCGTGGGCGCTCGATCAGATGCAGTTCGCGGCACAGTACCGGGCGGGTTGCACCACTGTGCGGGGTCAGTTCAAAGTTGAGCTTTTCATACAATGGCAGGGTCTCGGCATAGGGAGTGGGTAACCAGGTGCCCTGATAGCAGCCCTGCAACCATCCGCGCTCGGTTTCCAGCAGCAGTTCCTCGGCGATCTCGGTCATCACTGTGAGCATCGGAATGCGCAACTCGTGGGCTGGCACGTAACCGGAAATCAGCTTGAGTACGTTGTCGCCATGATCCGGGCGCTCCTGACGGACCAGTACATGAAAGCTGCGGCCTTGCCAGTGCAAAGTCAGATCGACCGAGACGCCGAGGTTGGCCACGGTCAGGTCGAAGTTGTCGGGGTCATCAATCTGAACAGGTTGGCGCAGGGCCTGCATTTCGGAAAAACTCAGGGGGTTGCCGACCGGGGTGTAGCAGAGCACTTCGGGCGTGGCCTTGACGTGGATGGCCTGGGTTTTGAAAACCACCGGATTCTTGCGTGCAATGATGCGCGACATCAGCATCCCCCTTTGTTGTTTGTATTGTTGCGGTTCTAGGGAACCACTGAAAAACTACCTGCGTTGGCAATACTGCGTTAAAAACAGCCTCAAAATGCTCATTTACACCACGTAAACTGCGCTTTTTCGGCTGTTTTTGCCTTGTCTTGCCTGCCTCGCCTACGTTTTTCAGAGATTCCCTAGCGCCCAAGCACCTCAATAGCCGTGGCCACGTTCTGTTCTAGATGGTGCGGATTGATGGTGCCGATGATGGCGCTACCGACTGCCGGGTGGGCGAACACCAGTTCCAGGCCCTTGGCGACCGGGTCTTCACCGTGCAGGCAAAGATGGCCGCTGGCCAAAGCCTTCTTGATCAGGATGCCCTTGTTGTGTGACAGGGCGAAGTCGAGTACCGGGCGCTCGGCTTGTTCGTTGAGGTTGTAGGTAACCATGGCGCAGTCGCCTTGTTCCAAGGCGCGGATGCCACCCTCAACGGTTTTTCCAGAGAAGCCATAGGCGCGGATCAAACCCTCGCGCTTGAGCTGGGCCAACGTCGGATAGACCTGATCATCCAGTACAGTCTGATCATCTCCGTTGGAATGCACCAGTACCAGGTCCAGATAATCGGTTTCAAGGCGTTGCAGCGAGCGCTCGACTGAGAAGCGGGTGTGCCGGGCGGAAAAGTCGAAGGCCGAGTGGCCGTTCTCGAACTCTTCGCCAACCTTGGTGCAAATCACCCAGTGTTGGCGCTGGCCGCGCAAGAGAGGCCCCAGACGTTGCTCGCTGATGCCGTAGGCTGGGGCGGTATCGATCAGGTTGATGCCCAGATCGCGAGCCAGATCCAGCAGGGCGCTGGCTTGCCGGTCATCCGGCAGCTCAAAGCCGTTGGGGTACTTGACGCCCTGGTTGCGGCCCAGCTTGACGGTGCCGAGCCCAAGCGGGGAGACCTGCAGCCCGGTGCTGCCCAGTGGCCGGTGGAATGCGCTCAGGCTGTTCATCGAAAGCAACTCTCCCAGGCAGGTGTGGCGACGCTGGGGGTCGTCAATTCATGCTGGCTGGCGCTGGCCTGCGGGGTAATCGCCTGACGAGTCAACTGTTCCATGACCAGATCGCTGAGGTTGGGTGCCAGGGCCAGCTTGGTTGGCCAGCCGATCAGCGCGTTGCCGATGGCTTGCACGTAGGCGCTGTCCGGGCGCACCAGGCCACTCTGGGCGGGCTCGGCGCGATTGACCTCCAGGGTGGCCCATTGGCAGGCACTGAGATCGACCCAGGGTAACAGTTCCGTGAGTTCGCTTCTGGCTTTGGCGATCAGGTTGTCGGCGCTCAGACCAACCCCTTGTTCGGCCAGTTCGCCGCCCAGATACCAGCACCATTGTCCGTCGCTACAGGGGTGGGTGGTAATGGTCAGGCGTGGTTTGGGGCTGTTGCCCAGGCAGTGGGCATAGAGCGCCGGCAGGGCCGGGCCCTTGACCAGCACCATCTGCAAGGGACGGCGTTGCATGCGCGGCTCGGCTACCCCCCAGTCGCTCAGCAGCGCCTCATTGCCCTCGCCGGCAGTCAATACATAACGCTGGGCCCGGATTTTGCCACCCTGCACCTGCACGCCACTGATTTCGCCGTTGGCGCCGCGCTCGATCTGCGCTTGGCTGTCGGCGATCAGGCTGCCGGCACCCAGTTTGGCCAGTTGCTGGAGGACGCTGGGCACATCCAGAACCAGTTCATCCAGGCGGTAGACCTTGCCCTTGAACGCCCGGTTGGCGAATGCCGCCGGCAACTGCTCGCCCTTGACGGCTTCGACCCGGCCACGCAGGGCCTTGCTGGCGAAAAATCCGGCCAGATTGCTGATCAGGCTGCCCGGTGACCATAGGTAATGATGCTGTGACAGCAGGCGGGCACCACGCAGATCCAGTTCGCCCTGCCCCTGCAGGCAGGCACGCCAGCGCGCGGGCATGCCGGAAATGGCTTCGGCTGCGGTGGTCAGGCTACCGTGCAGGGCATATTTGGTGCCGCCGTGGATGATGCCCTGGGACTTGACACTCTGGCCGCCACCCAGTGCGCCGTGTTCGATCAGCAGGGTCTGAAAGCCCTGCTGGCGCAGGCGAGCGTTCAGCCAGAGGCCGGCGATGCCACCGCCGAGGATGCAGATGTCGGTTTCCAGCGTGGTGCTCATGGGCTCCAGGTTCTTTAACAGCAAAAGAGGGAGCCTAGTATAGACAGGGACAGCTGTTGAGGTCACATCTGCTACTCTATGCCGCAGTTTTCGGGAGTCCATTTATGCCGCGTTTGCTCTACAGCCTGATTTTTACCCTGTGTCTGCCGCTGGTGGTGGTGCGCCTGCTGTACCGGGCCTGGCGGGCTCCGGCCTATGCCCGGCGCTGGTCGGAGCGTTTTGCCCTGGGTGGCGATGTGCGTGCAGGTGGTATCTGGGTGCATGCCGTATCGGTGGGCGAGGCGATTGCCGCCGCGCCCATGGTCCGTGCGCTGCTGGAACGCTATCCACAGTTGCCGATCACCGTGACCTGCATGACGCCGACCGGCTCGGAGCAGATTCGCAAACTGTTTGGTGGCCGGGTCGGACATGCCTATCTGCCCTACGACTTGCCCTGGTTGCAGCGCCGGCTGATCCGCCGGCTGCAGCCGCAGGTGGCGATCATCATGGAAACCGAGTTGTGGCCCAATCTGGTTGCCGAATGCAAGCGTGCGAGGGTGCCGGTGGTGCTGGCCAATGCGCGCTTGTCCGAACGCTCGGCCCGTGGCTATAACCGGGTGAGAGCCTTGGTACGACCGATGTTCGCCGCGTTGGACTGGGTTGCCGTGCAAACTCATGCCGAGGCGGCGCGCTTTCGTGAACTGGGGGTGCCGGAGGTCGCTATGACGGTGACCGGCAGTATCAAATTCGACCTGCAGCCGACGCCTGAAACGCTGGCGCAGGCAGCCGAGTTGCGGGGGCAATGGGGCTTGCGCCCGGTCTGGATAGCCGCCAGTACCCACGCCGGTGAAGATGAACTGGTACTGGCGGCCCATCGTCAGGTACTGCTGACTCAGCCTGAAACCCTGCTGGTGCTGGTGCCCAGGCATCCCGAGCGTTTCGACAATGTCGCCAGGCTGGCCCTGGACGCCGGTTTCAGTGTGGTGCGGCGCAGTGAGCAGCGTTTGCCGGGCACTACCGATCAGGTGTTTCTCGGTGACAGCATGGGCGAGTTGATGATGTTCTACGGCTGTGCCGACATCGCTTTTGTGGGTGGGTCGTTAGTGGCCACCGGCGGGCACAATTATCTGGAGCCTGCGGCTCTGGGGCTGCCAATTCTGTCTGGGCCGCATCGGTTCAACTTCACCGAAATCAGCGAGCTGCTCGAAGGTGCTGGTGCGCTGATTGAGGTCGATGGGGCCGATGCTCTGGCTGGGCAGGTAGTACTGTGGCTCGAGCAATCGGATCGGGCTCGCAACGCGGGTGCTGCTGGTCAGGCTGTGGTGCGGGCCAATCAGGGGGCGCTGCAGCGGTTGCTGGAAGGGGTGGGGCGGTTTATTGGCGGGGCGCCGAGGGGCTGAGGGCGCTTGAACCTGTTGCGCGGCCTGCGGCCGCGCAACAGCAATGCTAATCAGAAAGAAGTACGCATCCGCCGTTCTTCTTCGCTGGCCGGCGGCTGGCGGCCGATCGACATGCGTTGGGCTTCCTCTTCGGTGAACGGAGGAATGAAGTCGCGATCCGGGTCGTAATCCGGGTTCAGCCACTGCGACAGATCCTGCAGATCCTGCGGGCTCAGAGTGCCAGCCGCCTGCTTGAGGCTCAGGTTGTCGATGATGTAGCCGTAACGCACCGTGTTGTAATCGCGGACCGCGCGGTACAGGTTGCGTTGTGCTTCCAGTACATCAACCACGTTGCGGGTGCCGACTTCGTAACCGGTCTGGGTGGCGTCCAGCGCGGCGCGGGCGGAGATGATGGCCTGACGTCGAGCATCGACTTCCTCGACGCTGGAGGTCACGGTGCGGTACAGGTTACGGGTACTTTCCACCACGCGGCGCAGCTGGGCTTCGCTGAGCTGTTCGGCCTGGGTCAGGCGGTAGGTTGACTCACGTACCCGGGAACTGGTGCCGCCACCGGTGTACAGCGGCAGGGTCAGCTCAACGCCGAAGGTAGTCAGTTCGGTGTCGCGGCTGCCGGTGCCCAGATTGGTGCCGCCATGAGTGTTGTTGTAGCGCACAAAGGCATCCACCGATGGGGCATGGCCGGCCTTGCTGCTGCGCAGCGATTCTGATGCTGTATCGACCGACAGGCGCACGGCCTGCAGACCCAGGTTCTGTTGCGCGGCGATATCAACCCACTGCTGCAGATTGTCTGGTGTCGGCGGCAGGACCGGCAAGTCGTGGCTGATGCCATACAGTTTCTCATAGTCCCGGTTGGTCAGCCGGGTCAGTGCCTGATAGCTGACATCCAGGTTGGTCTGCGCGGTCAGTCGGGCGGCGCGAGCGCTGTCATAGCCAGCTTGGGCCTCAAGCACGTCGGTACGGGCCGAGAGGCCGACTTCAAAACGTTCGCGAGCCTGCTCCATCTGCCGTTCGAAGGCCTGTTCCTCGGCGCGAGCAGTGGCCAGGTTGTCGCTGGCCTGCAGAACGCTGAAGTAGGCCTGCGCCACTTCCAGGATCAGAGCCTGCTGTGTTGCGGAAAACTCGACCTCGGCCTGTTGGCTGAGGAATTTGGCGGCCTGGTAATCGAACCAGCGGTCAGCGCGGAACAGCGGCTGGGTCAGGCTGGCCTGATAGTAATGGGTGGAGTAGCTGTCGGTTCCCATGCCATCGATATCAACTCGCTCACGGGCTGCGCCGCCACCCAAACCAATGCTGGGCAATAGCACTGAGCGCGCCTGGGGCAGGGCTTCCTGGCGGGCCAGGGCATCTGCCTGAGCGGCAGCCAGATCGGCACTGTTTTCCAGTGCTTCCTGATAAACGGTCAGCAGGTTGGTATTGGCCAGTGCAGCGCAAGGCAGGCCGGCGAGCATCAGTGCCAGAGTGAGCGGTCGCAACATGCAGAATTCCTTCGCATGGATGGATAATCTGTCAAGGCTAAAGAGCTGGCACTTGGCGGTCAAGCAGCGGTGAGGGCGTACAGGGAACAAAGTGTTTCCAGGAAGTTCCGGAAAATGAACTCAGCCCTTGTTTTCTGGGTGCCGGCGATCGGCGGCGGTGGCGTAGCGAGCCTGATTGAGCTAGGCTTTGCACTCATCTTGACGGGGTGCCGTGAAAGCCGGCTGAGATCACACCCGTTGAACCTGAACCGGTTAGTACCGGCGGAGGAATCGAGATGCGTGTCCACTGCATGGCCGTTGCGCGCAGGACACCCGCCTTTTCGGTTCCCTGCGTTCAATACATGCAGTGGAGCAAAATAATGAACAGCAAGTTGCCTGATACCGCCATCGCCACTTCGGGGGCCGACAGCGCCGCGACCCAACCTTTTCCCAATTCGCGCAAGATTTACGTCACTGGCTCGCGCCCGGACATTCGCGTACCGATGCGCGAAATCAGCCTGGCCGATACCCCGACCGATTTTGGCGGCGAAAAGAATCCGCCGGTACTGGTGTATGACACCTCCGGACCTTATACCGATCCGACGGTGCAGATCGACTTGCGTGCGGGCCTGGCCGATGTACGCAGTGCCTGGATCGACGAGCGCGGCGATACCGAGATTTTGCCGGGGCTGACCTCGGAATTCGGCAGTGCCCGTCTGGCCAATCCAGCATTGGACCCGCTGCGGTTTGCCCATGTGCGTACTCCGCGCCGCGCCAAAGCCGGGCGCAACGTCACCCAGATGCACTATGCGCGCCAGGGCATCATCACCCCCGAGATGGAATACGTCGCGATCCGCGAGAATATGAAGCTGCAGGAGGCCCGTGACGCGGGTCTGCTGGCCGAGCAGCATGCGGGTCACAGCTTCGGTGCCAGCATCCCCAAGGAAATCACTCCCGAGTTCGTCCGTGAGGAAATCGCCCGCGGCCGGGCGATTATCCCGGCCAACATCAACCACACCGAACTCGAGCCGATGATCATCGGCCGCAACTTCCTGGTGAAGATCAACGGCAATATCGGCAACTCGGCGCTCGGCTCCTCGATTGAAGAAGAAGTCGAGAAGATGACCTGGGGCATCCGCTGGGGCTCGGACACCGTGATGGATCTGTCCACCGGCAAGAACATCCACGAAACCCGCGAGTGGATCATCCGCAACTCGCCGGTGCCGATCGGCACCGTACCGATCTATCAGGCGCTGGAGAAGGTCGACGGCATTGCCGAAAACCTGACCTGGGAGATCTTCCGCGACACCCTGATCGAGCAGGCCGAGCAGGGCGTGGATTACTTCACCATCCATGCAGGCGTTCTGCTGCGCTATGTGCCGATGACCGCCAAGCGGGTGACCGGCATCGTTTCGCGCGGCGGCTCGATCATGGCCAAGTGGTGCCTGGCGCATCACCAGGAAAATTTCCTCTATACGCATTTCGAGGAAATCTGCGAAATCATGAAGGTCTACGACGTGTCCTTCTCGCTGGGTGACGGCCTGCGCCCCGGCTCGATTGCTGATGCCAACGACGAAGCCCAGTTCGGTGAGCTGGAAACCCTTGGCGAACTGACCAAGATTGCCTGGAAGCACGACGTGCAGGTGATGATCGAAGGCCCCGGCCATGTGCCGATGCAGTTGATCAAGGAGAACATGGACAAGCAGCTCGAATGCTGCGACGAGGCGCCGTTCTATACCCTGGGCCCGCTGACCACCGACATCGCCCCGGGCTATGACCACATCACCAGCGGCATCGGCGCGGCGATGATCGGCTGGTTCGGCTGCGCCATGCTCTGCTATGTCACGCCCAAGGAACACCTCGGCCTGCCTAACCGCGATGACGTGAAGACCGGCATCATCACCTACAAGATCGCTGCCCACGCGGCGGATCTGGCCAAGGGGCATCCGGGTGCGCAGATCCGCGACAATGCGCTGTCCAAGGCACGCTTCGAGTTCCGCTGGGAAGACCAGTTCAACCTGGGGCTGGACCCGGACACCGCCCGCGCTTTCCACGACGAGACCCTGCCCAAGGAATCGGCCAAGGTCGCGCACTTCTGCTCCATGTGCGGGCCCAAGTTCTGCTCGATGAAGATCACCCAGGAAGTTCGTGAATACGCTGCCGAACAGCGGATTGACGCGGTCGATCTGGCGGTGGAAGAGGGCATGAAGGCCAAGTCCGAAGAGTTCCGTCAAACCGGCTCGCAGTTGTATCAGAAGGTCTGAGGGAAACACTGATTAATTGCACGCAAGCCCTGTAGCCCGGTTGGCGCTGACCTGTTCTGGACTGTCGATGCCCTGGACGGGCATCGTCAAGCCCCCAGGGATGGGTTCACGGCGTGTCCAGAACAGGTCAGCGACAACTGGGCCAGCACTGGACTAATTTAATCAGTGTTTTCCTAGGGCTTGCGGTAGCCCCCCAGGGTGTGCGAGTTTTGGGTAGAAGCGTTCTGCTTGATCCTTGGGGGGTACGAACTTGTCCTTTACGCGTGCCGACGTAGACATCATCCGCCGTGAGCCCGGTTTCAGTGGCTTTTACCGGCTGGATATCCTCACCCTGCGCCACCGGCTGTTTGCCGGCGGCTGGGGGCCGGAGCTGCGTCGCGAACTCTTTGTGCGGCCGGATGCAGTCTGTGTTCTGCCCTATGACCCCTGGCAGGACACGGTAGTACTGCAGGAGCAGATGCGCGTGGGAGCCGTCGACAAGAGCAACAATCCCTGGATGATCGAGGTGGTAGCCGGCCTGATCGAGCCGGGCGAGTCACCCGAGCAGGTGGCTCACCGCGAGGCTGATGAGGAAGCCGGACTGACTCTGCTCGAGCTGATTCCCATTACCCGCTATTTCCCTTCGCCAGGTGGCAGTGATGAACGTGTGCACCTGTACTGCGCACTGGTCGACAGTCGGGGGGCTGGCGGCCTCCATGGTCTGGAACACGAAGGTGAGGATATTCGTGTCAGCGTCTGGCCCCGGGAGCAGGCGCTACTGGCGGTTGAGCAGGGCCGCATCGACAACGCTGCCAGCATCATCGCCCTGCAATGGCTGGGCCTGCATGGCGAGCGCCTGCGCGCTGGTGCGGGAGCGCCGCCATGAGCTTCTTCAAATCCCGATATCGGGTCGATCTGAGTGATCTGCAGGCCGTGTGTGAGGCTAACTACTGGCGCTTGCTGCGGCTGATGCCTGCCATGGCAGATCAGGATGAGCGTCGCATCGCGGTGGATACCGGTGATGGCCAGTCCCAGGCGCTGGTTATGCGGGTGCTTGAGCGTTGCCGCTACACCTCGACGCTGCAGTTGTTGCATGAGCGGGTGCATGAGTGGCTGGTGCCGCCCAGTATGGAAGTACGGCTTTACCACGACGCTGGTATGGCCGAAGTGGTTGCGGCCTACAATCGTCGGCGTTTCCGCGGGGTTTATCCCTATCCCAACGAGCAAATGCTGCAGCCGGATGAAAAATATCAGCTTAATCTGTTTCTGGGCGAGTGGCTTGGGCATTGCCAGCGCCATGGCCAAAGTGCGGTGCCGGTAGAATTGAGCCGATAAAATGAGCTGTGAACCAATCGCTGGATTAGTCCGCTGGCTCTTGCCATCATAATGGCTACACAAGGATAAGGAACAGGCCTGCGATGTCGACTTCGGTAACCGATACCGACCCTATCTGCTTGGTCCAGCTTACGGACAGCCACCTCTATGCCGGAGCGGATCAGGCATTGTTGGGCATGGATACCTATGCCAGCCTGCAGGCGGTCATCGATCAGGTATTGGTCGAGCAACCCAGGATCGATCATGTACTGGCGACCGGGGATATCACCCAGGATGGTTCGCTGGGCGCATACGAACGTTTCATCGAGGCATTTAGACGCCTGCCGGTGCCGTGTAGCTGGATTGCCGGCAATCACGACGACGCTGAACTGATGGCGGAACTGGGGCGTACCCATGGGCTCAATCAGACCTGTCTGGACCTCGGCAATTGGCGGATCGTGATGCTGGACTCGAGTATTCCTGGCGCTGTGCCGGGACATCTGGCTGATACCCAGCTTGCCCTGCTCGAGCAGGCCCTGAGCGAGGCTGGTGAGCGCCATGTCATGGTCTGTCTGCATCATCACCCGGTGCCGATCGGGTGTGACTGGATGGAACCCATCGGCCTGCTCAATCCCGAGCCTTTCTGGCAGCTTGTGGATGCCTGTGCGCAGGTGCGAGCAGTGCTTTGGGGGCATGTGCACCAGTCATTTGACCAGCAACGGGGGGGCGTACGGCTGTTGGCCACACCTTCGACCTGCGTGCAGTTCGCCGTCGCCAGCCAGGATTTTGCCACCGATACCCTGGCGCCTGGCTATCGCTGGTTGCGTCTGTATCCCGATGGGCGAATCGAAACCGCTGTAGAGCGGCTCGCGCCAGGGCGTTTCCTGCCTGACCCGGGTGCGACCGGGTATTGATTGAATTGAAAAAACAGGGGAGCGGCAGGTACTCGTCGCTTACTCGCCTGTAAACACCCTCTGAGGCTTCAAGCGGAGCCCTTCAAGCGGTAAGCTGCTTGCCAGTCAGAATCACGCTGCTTGCCAGTAAGAATCAAGGATAACCAGACAAGTTATGTCTCAATCGACCTACAATGCCGATGCCCTGGAAGTGCTCAGCGGCCTGGACCCGGTGCGTCGGCGCCCGGGTATGTACACCGACACCACCCGGCCCAATCATTTGGCCCAGGAAGTTATCGATAACAGTGTCGACGAAGCACTGGCCGGGCATGCTCGCAGCATCAGCGTGGTTCTGCATGAGGACAACGCCCTGGAGGTAAGTGATGACGGGCGCGGCATGCCGGTCGATATCCACCCTGAGGAAGGGGTTTCCGGGGTCGAGCTGATCCTGACCCGACTGCATGCCGGCGGCAAGTTCTCGAACAAGAACTACCAGTTTTCCGGTGGTCTGCACGGGGTGGGGATTTCGGTGGTCAATGCCCTGTCGCTGCGGGTCGAGGTCCGGGTGCGGCGTGATAGCAGTGAATACGCCATGAGTTTCGAGCATGGTGAAAAGGTCAGCGAGTTGCAGGTGGTGGGCAGTGTCGGTAAGCGCAATACCGGTACCACCGTCAAATTCTGGCCAGATGCCCGGTATTTCGACTCGGCCAAGTTCAGCATCAGCCGGCTCAAGCACCTGCTCAAGGCCAAGGCAGTGTTGTGTCCGGGCCTGAAAGTCGATTTCCATGATCGCCAGAACGGCGAACAGGTCAGCTGGTATTACGAGGATGGACTGCGCGACTACCTGGTGGATGCTTGCAGTGAGTGGCCCAAACTGCCGGAAGAGCCGTTCACCGGCGTTTTCGCGGCCCGTCAGGAAGCGGTCGACTGGGCAGTGCTGTGGCTGCCCGAAGGCGGCGAGCTGATCCAGGAAAGTTATGTCAACCTGATTCCCACCGCTCAGGGCGGCACCCATGTCAACGGCTTACGGGCCGGTTTGCTGGAGGCTATCCGCGAATTCTGCGAGTTTCGCAATCTGCTGCCGCGCGGGGTCAAGCTTGCTCCTGAGGATATCTGGGAGCGAGTCAGCTATGTGTTGTCGCTGAAAATGGCCGAGGCCCAGTTCTCCGGCCAGACCAAGGAACGGCTGTCGTCGCGTGAGTCGGCGGCGTTCGTTTCCGGGGTGGTCAAGGATGCCTTTAGCCTGTGGCTAAATCAGCACGCCGACATCGGTCAGCAACTGGCGGAAATGGCCATTAGTCACGCCAGCCGCCGGCTCAAGGCCGGCAAGAAGATTGAGCGCAAACGGATCACCCAGGGGCCGGCCCTGCCGGGCAAACTGGCCGACTGCGTTGGGCAGGACAGCCGCCGTTCCGAACTGTTTCTGGTTGAGGGCGACTCGGCCGGTGGCAGCGCCAAGCAGGCGCGCGATAAGGAGTTTCAGGCGGTGATGCCGCTGCGCGGCAAGATTCTCAACACCTGGGAAGTAGATTCCGGACAGGTACTGGGCTCCCAGGAAGTACACGACATTGCCGTGGCGATTGGCGTTGACCCCGGCTCCAGCAATCTTGAGCAACTGCGCTACGGCAAGATTTGCATTCTGGCTGACGCCGACTCTGACGGCCTGCATATCGCCACCTTGCTGTGTGCGCTGTTCGTGCGTCACTTCCAGGCATTGGTCGAGGCTGGACACGTGTTTGTCGCCATGCCGCCGCTTTACCGTATCGACATAGGCAAGGATGTTTACTATGCCCTGGACGATGCTGAAAAGCAGGGCGTGCTTGATCGCATCGAAGCCGAAGGCAAGCGTGGCAAGATCCAGGTCACGCGTTTCAAGGGGCTGGGCGAGATGAATCCCATGCAGCTGCGGGAAACCACCATGGCTCCGGATACCCGAAGACTAGTGCAATTGACCGTCGAGGATCTGGCTGGAACCGAGGCGTTGATGGACATGCTGCTGGCCAAGAAACGCTCTGGCGACCGCAAGGTCTGGCTTGAGCAGAAAGGCAATCTGGCCGAGGCCTTGTTGTGACCGGTAGACCCCTGGCGGTTTTGTTGGCGGCGTCTGCAGTTGTCTATGCCGGTGTGCTTGGGGCCTTTGAACGGGCTCCTGAGCTGACTCTGGAGCACGCGTTGGCAGTGGATGGCATGGCTCGGGGCAATCTGTCCGGGCTGGCCCGTTGCGGGGATCGGTTGCTGGCAGTATCGGACCGTGAAGACAGCCGGCTGTATCAACTGGAGCCCGGTGATCGGGTCTGGCAGGCTGAGCCTGAGAACTTTACCCGGCCTGAGCAGAACCCCTCGATGTTGCCCGTGCCGCTGTTGGCGGGTGCCTGGCTGCGTGGTTTGCGCGGGCAGGCGCTGGATTTCGAGGGCATCAGTTGTGATGCCGAAGGTAACCGTTATCTACTCAGCGAAAGTCTGCTGGGGGTGCTCAAACTGCCGCCCCCCAGTGAGGATGGACCGGTTGCCGGGGTCTGGCTGGAGCTGGACGAAGGGCTCTACAGCGAAGGTGAAAGTCGTGGCCTCTGGCAGCAAATCAATGCCTTGGCTGAAGGCATCGCGGTAGCCGGCGATGGCAAGACCCTGTGGCTGGCCGCTGAGCGGCAGTCGCGTGGACTGGTCAGGCTGGAATTGCAGGATGGCCGCTGGCAATGCCCGCTGGCTGGTTGTGTGCTACTGGCCGAGCGTCGTTATCTGCCGCCGGAACCCTTCGGTCCTGGCGTGCTCAATCGCGAAGTCATGACGTTGGATTTTGCCGGGTTGAGTCTCTGGCAGGGGCGGCTGTGGACTCTGGAGCGCAATGAGCACCAGGTCTGCCGACGCCACCCGCTATCTGGCCAGCGCGAGCGTTGCTGGTCCTTTGCCGCAACCCTGCTCAGCGCTCCTTATGTGTACCCGAAAGCGTCCTTTGGTCTGGCTGAAGCCATTCATGTGGACGAGCAGGGCATTCTGATTGGTCTGGACAACAATGCGCTGGCGCGGGCCGATGGAGATACCCGGCCTTGGCTGTTCCATTTCAGTCTGCCGGATGACTGGCAGCAAGGGGATGGCCGGTGAGTCAACCGCCATCAAGCCGGCGGATCGGCACTGTCATGCTGGTGTTGGCCTGGTTGGCTGGCATGGCCCTGGCGGTGCAGTGGTTCTCCGGGGTTGAGGAGCGTCGTCGCAACCCCAACACCCAGCCCGTCTCGCTGGCCGTTGATGGCTATATTGAAGTGCGCCTGGAGCGCAACGCTCAGGGCCATTACATGGCCTCAGGGCGGATTAACGAACAACGTGTAACCTTCTTGCTCGACACCGGAGCGACCTTCGTCGCTGTCCCTGCCGGTCTTGCCGGAGAGTTGGGGTTACAGCGCGGGCGACCTTTCATGGTCAATACCGCCAATGGGATGACGGAAAGTTACAGTACCCGCATCGACAGCCTGCGCCTGGGTGACATCCTGCTTCGGGATGTTAGTGCCGGGATCGTTCCCGGTATGGGTGGCGATGAGGTGTTGTTGGGGATGAGTGCCCTGAAACAGCTGGAGTTTGCCCAGCAGGGTCGAGAATTGATATTGCGCCAACCGCGCTGAACGAGAGGACACGCATGAGTGACAGCCTGGATTTGAGTATGGACGGCATTGAGCGCCGTTCACTGGCTTCCTTTACCGAGGAGGCCTATCTCAATTACTCGATGTACGTGATCATGGATCGGGCCTTGCCACACATCGGCGATGGCCTCAAGCCGGTGCAGCGACGCATCATTTACGCCATGAGCGAGCTGGGCTTGAGCGCCAGTTCCAAGCACAAGAAATCGGCTCGTACCGTCGGTGACGTGCTGGGTAAATATCACCCGCACGGCGATTCGGCTTGCTATGAGGCCATGGTGTTGATGGCCCAGCCGTTCTCCTACCGTTATCCGCTGGTTGACGGACAGGGTAACTGGGGGGCTCCGGATGATCCCAAGTCCTTTGCCGCCATGCGCTACACCGAAGCGCGACTGGCTCGTTACAGTGAAGTGCTGCTCAGCGAGCTGGGGCAGGGGACGGTCGACTGGCAGCCGAATTTTGACGGCACCATGGACGAGCCAAAGGTAATGCCGGCGCGCCTGCCCAACCTGCTGCTCAATGGTACTACGGGCATCGCCGTGGGTATGGCGACCGATATTCCGCCGCACAACCTGCGGGAGGTGGCGGCTGCTTGCGTGCGCCTGCTGGATGACCCGGGTGCCGGGCTGGATGAGTTGTGCGAGCACATTCAGGGGCCGGACTTTCCCACCGAAGCCGAGATCATCACCCCGCGCCATGAACTGCTGAAGATCTATGCCAGCGGCCGTGGTTCGATTCGCTGCCGGGCGGTCTGGAGCAAGGAGGACGGTGAAATCGTCATTACTGCCTTGCCGCATCAGGTCTCCGGGGCCAAGGTGCTGGAGCAGATCGCGGCCCAGATGCAGGCCAAGAAGCTGCCGCTGGTGGCCGATCTGCGTGACGAGTCCGATCATGAGAACCCTACCCGCATCGTGATCGTACCGCGCTCCAATCGGGTCGATCTGGATGAGCTGATGCAGCATCTGTTCGCCACCACCGATCTGGAGAACAGCTACCGGGTCAACATGAACGTGATCGGCACCGACGGCAAACCGGCGGTCAAGGACCTCTACGGCCTGCTGTGCGAGTGGTTGGGCTTCCGTATCGCCACCGTGCGTCGCCGGTTGCAGTTCCGGCTGGACAAGGTGTTGGCCCGCCTGCACCTGTTGGAAGGCTTGCTGATCGCCTTCCTCAACCTCGACGAGGTGATCCATATCATCCGTACCGAGGAACATCCCAAGGCCGAGTTGATGGCTCGTTTTGGGCTGACCGATATGCAAGCCGACTACATTCTCGACACCCGCCTGCGGCAACTGGCGCGTCTGGAAGAGATGAAGATTCGTGGTGAGCAGGATGCCCTGGCGGAAGAGCGTGATCAGTTGCAACGGATCCTGGGCGATGAGCGCTTGCTGCGTAGCAAGGTGCGCGACGAGTTGCTGGCCGACGCCGAAACCTACGGTGATGAGCGTCGTTCACCGTTGGTCGAGCGGGCTGAAGCCAAAGCGCTGTCGGAAACCGATCTGGTGCCGACCGAGCCGGTTACCGTGGTGCTGTCGGAAAAAGGCTGGGTGCGTTGTGCCAAGGGCAATGACGTCGATGGGCTGGGGTTGTCATACAAGGCCGGTGATCGCTTTCAGGTTCAGGCCAGCGGGCGCTCCAACCAGCAGGCGGTGTTCCTGGACTCGACCGGGCGCAGTTATTCGCTGGCGGCACATACCCTGCCTTCGGCCAGGGGGCAGGGCGAACCGCTGACCGGGCGTTTGAGTCCGCCTTCGGGTGCCAGCTTCGAGCATGTACTGATGCCCGAAGAGACGAAACTCTATCTGCTGGCCTCCGATGCTGGCTATGGCTTCATTGCCCAGGGCGGCGATCTGCTGGCCAAGAACAAGAATGGTAAGGCGCTCTTGTCGCTACCTGATGGTAGCCGGGTAATGCCGCCCCAGGCTGTGACCAATGCCAAGGGCGAACTGCTGGCGGCGCTGTCCAACGAAGGGCGGTTGCTGGTGTTCCCGGTGGCAGATCTGCCGCAGTTGGCCAAGGGCAAAGGCAACAAGATCCTGTCGGTACCGTCGGCTCGGGTCAAGGCGCGGGAAGAGTTCGTCTCGGCACTGACGGTTGTACCGGAAGGTGCCAGTCTGATATTGACTGCCGGCAAGCGCACGCTGACGCTCAAACCAGCGGATCTGGAACATTATCGGGGTGAGCGTGGCCGACGTGGCAACAAGCTGCCACGCGGATTCCAGAAAGTCGATCTGATGCAGGTGGAGACGCCCGCGCTGTGATGGCGGGTTTGCGGCTACGCGCCCTTGGGGCGCGTAGCCGGTAACTCAGTGCCGCTGGCTGTAGAGTTGGTTTAGTTGCTGCTCAAGCAGGGACTGATAGGGCTCTTGCAGACGCTCGACACAATACAGGCCCTGCTGGCTGGCCAGGCGCCGGATTACTGCACGGCTGCGCACCAGCGAGCCAGAGGCCAGTTCGGCATCCAGCAGCAGCAGGTTGCGGCTGTACTGAACCTGTTCCAGGCTCTGTTGGCAATGCGCATTACTGGCCAGTTCTTCGAGGCTGAAATCCTTCAGGCAGGGACTATGGCTCAGGCCTAGCTGCAGTTGCAGGGCGATGCCGGTATCGGCAATTTCGATCTGCAGGTCATGGCCAAGAATCCGTAGCAACTCGCCGCAGCATAGCGCATGGGTCAGTTCATCCTGGTTGCAGTCAGTCGCGTGGAACAGCAGCAGTGAGGTGCCGTCGAGCAGAGTGTGCTGGCGCCCGGCGTACAGTTGGCAGGCTTGCTGGACGTGGGTGCGGTAACGTTCGAGCAGAGCCAGCAGGCGCTCGCGGGGCAGCTTGCTCAGGGCCTCCTGGTTGCCCAGGCGGATGGCAATCAGGGCGGTACTGGGTTGTGCCGCTACAATGGGGTCGCTGGCTTCGATTGTTTCGCTATAGTCTTGCTGCGGTATCGAAGCGCTAGCCATATCGTCGGCTTGCGGGGATTCTTGCGGCTCAGTTGGCTCATCGTCACCGTCGGGGATTCCGGCAGTCAGATCGATCACCTTGTGCGACGGTTCGGATTCTGGCAGCTCGGTTGGGTTGTCCGTCGACACCGGCTGCTGCTCGGTGTCGTCAACCAGTTCAGGTTCAGATTCGGGTTCAGGCTCCGGTTCGGGCGGCAGATCGGTAATCCGGCGTGCTGCCAGTCGGCGGGCCAGATCGCCAATTTCATCACTGCGCTGTTGCCCGGGTGCCGGTTGGCCACTCTCAGCGTACCAGTTGCCCAGTTCGTACAATGTGCGTCGCATGCTGCCGACCTGGCGCCAGCACAGCAGGGCGAAGCCCAACATCAGGATCAACAGCGTCCAGATCAGGTGCTTGAGCAAAGCCTGGTGGGCGCTGGTGAATGGCTCGCGGGCCAGGCTCAGTTGCAGTTGGCCGGACAGAATATCCTGGAAATGTACCGCCGCAACGAACCGTCCCTGACCCGGGGCCAGGGCTTCACGCCCCAGCCGTTGTCCGGCTTCGGCGATGATGCGATTGTCCACGCTGTACAGGCTGGTGTGGGCAATTAATGGGTTCTGATTCCATTGAGCCAGGAGGATATTGAGGCTGAGTTGATCGTTGGCAGCCAGCGGGTCGGCTACCGAGGCCGCGATCTGACGGGCCAGTTCGCTACCTACGGCATCGGCCTGGCGTGCGGTATCGCGTTGCCACTGTAGTTGGCCGAACCACAGGGTGGCCAGCAAGCTAAGCAGTAATGGCAGCAACACCAGAATCTGCAGTCGGGTCGCCAGGGTCAGGCGTTGGTTGCGAAGCGCCGCATACCAGCGCAGGAACAGATTGTCGGTCGGAGACGATGAACGATTCAAAGTGAAACTCGATTCGATAGCTAAGGGCGGACCCAGGACGGCCGGAAAATGCTCATTATCCGTGTATTAAAGGCGTTTCGAGTATAGCCATTCAACTGCAACGGCAAAAGGGCGCATCTGTAAGACGCGGGGCAAATACAGGTAGAATAACGGCTTTGCCGCTGCGACTGGAGAAACCCCGTTGAAGGAAATCGTCCTGATCAACATCACCGGCCCTGATCGTCCCGGGCTGACCGCCGCCATTACCGGTGTGCTGGCCCGCGCCGATGTGAATATCCTCGATATCGGTCAGGCCGTTATCCATGACACGTTGTCTTTCGGCATTCTGGTCGAAATGAGCGGTGTGGAAGGTAAATCCGATGTGTTCAAGGATATCCTGTTTCGCGGCTACGAGTTGGATCAGCAGGTGCGTTTCACGCCGGTCAGCGCTGATGAATATGCGCGCTGGGTTACCGGGCAGGGCAAGCCGCGGCATATCGTGACGTTGCTGGCGCGGCGGGTGACTGCTGAGCATATTGCCCGGGTCAGTGAAATCACTGCTCGCTACGAGCTCAACATCGACCATATCGATCGACTCTCCGGACGCATTCCCGAAGGTTTGCCTGCCGATCAGGGTAAAGGTTGTATCGAGTTTTCCGTACGCGGTGAGCCAGCCGACCCGGCGGCGCTACGCGCTGAGTTTCTAGCCATTGCCCAGGAACTGAATGTCGATATTGCTTTCCAGCAGGACAGCATTTTCCGCCGCAACCGACGTCTTGTGGTGTTCGACATGGACTCGACCCTGATTGACGCCGAAGTGATCGATGAGCTGGCCAAGGCGGCTGGGGTTGGTGATCAGGTGGCGGAAATCACCGAGCGGGCGATGCGTGGCGAGCTGGACTTCAAGGCTAGCTTCCGTGAGCGCATGGCGTTGCTCAAGGGATTGCCGGAGTCGGTGCTGGAGGGGATTGCAGAGTCTCTGCGTCTGACTGAGGGTGCGGAAACGCTGATCAGCCAGTTGCGCCGGCTAGGCTACAAGACTGCGATTCTGTCGGGTGGCTTCAATTATTTTGCTGAGCGTCTGCAGCAGCGCTTGGGGATAGACTACGTCTATGCCAACGCCCTGCCGGTCAAGGATGGCAAGGTCACGGGTGAGGCGCTGGAGCCGATTGTCGACGGCCAGCGCAAGGCTGATCTGTTGCGGGAGCTGGCCCTGCGCGAAGGGATCAGTCTGGAGCAGACCATTGCGGTGGGTGATGGCGCCAATGACCTGCCCATGTTGTCGATCGCCGGGTTGGGGGTCGCGTTCCGGGCCAAACCGCTGGTCAAGCAGTCTGCCAAGCAAGCTATCTCTACCCTGGGACTGGATGGCATTTTGTATTTGCTGGGCTTCCGGGATCGCGAAGGGGGCTGATAGCCCCCCGTTTCACTCGGCAGAGAAATCGTAATTCATACTGTCGCTGGGGGCTTGCAGATAGTGCCCCTGGATGTAGTTGGCACCGGCCTGCCAGAGGGTCGGAATCATTGCTGCACTGTCGACGAACGGCACAATAGTCAGTTTGCCCTGGCTGTGCAGTGCGCTGATCATGTCTTTCAGGGTTTCTACTGCGTCGGGGCTCGACAGGTCGCGGCTGAAGGAACCGTCAATCTTGACGGCATCCACATGCAGGTGTTTCAAGGCGGCATAGGGGTTCAGAGCGCAGCCGAAGTGTCGAAGTGAGACTTTGCAGTGCAGGGCGGCCATAGCTTCGGTCAGAATTTTGGCCTGTTTCATATAAGTGTTGGCATCGGCGTCATTGAACTGGAAGCCGATGGCGTCAGCGGGTAATCGGGTGGCCTTGAGCAGCCCGGAAATCCAGGGCACCAACTCTGGGTCCTGTAGGCTGGCCCCGGTCAGATTGAGCAGCAGGCGGGTGTCGGCACCTTTACTGCGATGGTTGGCCAGTAGCTTGATGGCGCGCTCAATCATCCAGCGGTCGATGGCTCCGGCCAGACCGGCTTCCTGGGCGGCCGGGAGGAAATCACCGGCTGGGACTTCTTCTCCCTCGCGATTGAGCAGGCGCAGGAATACTTCATACTGCTCGGCATTATCACCACGCAGACTGATAATCGGCTGGAACAGCAGGCGGAAGGCGTTGGTTTCCAGAGTGTGCTGGATCAGGGCGATCAGATCTCCGCGGTTGGCCTGGTGTGCCAGTTCATCCAGCGGGTTGAACAGTTTGATGGCGTTGCCGCCAGCCTGGCTGAGCTGATCGGCCAGGCGATGGGCCCGGTCAATGGCTTGGGCCGGCTTGGGGCTGGTTTCGCTGATAGCAGCTACGCCCATGCTGACGGTGATTTGGACCGTACGGCCGTTGGCCTCGAATAGATTGGATTCTATCCGTTGGCGCAGTTGCTCAAGTTGTTCTGCCTGGCTTTCCGGCTCATGACCTTCAATAAGAACACTGCAGGCGTCGTCGCCAAAGCGGGCCATCAGGGTCTCGGCCGGGAAACTGTTCTTGAGAATCTGGGCCAGATCGGTCAGGACCAGATCGGCTCCGCCAATACCGATGTCAGCCTGCAGGCTGTTAAAGCCGTCAATGCTCAGATAGACCAGCGTACTGGGGCGGCCCTGGCGTACGGCCTGCTCGCTGATACTTTCCAGTTGTTCCTGAAAGTAGTTGCGGTTGTATAGGCCGGTGACCAGATCCTGGCTGGTCATGACCTTGAGCTTCTCTTCAAACTCGGCGCTGGCGGTTTCAACCCGGATCACCACCTGGGTGCAGGGTTCGCCGTCGTAGGTCGCAGGAGAAAAGGTCAGCAGCAGCGGCAGCTCGCGGCCTTCGATGTCCACTCCGCTGCAGCGCATTTCGTTGCACTCGCCTCGATCCATATAGTGACGCAGGAAATCCTTGAATGCCGACTGATCCTTGGCGGCAATCAGACCAACCATGGGTTCGGCGGCCAGGTCGTCCGGGTCGTCGTAGCCGAACAGCCCCAGGTAGGCCTGATTGGCATAGATGTGCATGCCGTCATGGACGTAGGCGATGGCATCGACCGAGCTGTCGAGCAGCAACTGACAGCGCTTTTCTGCTTCACGCAAGGCTTGCTCGGCGATGCGCTGTTGCCGTCTGGCGGTGAGATTGGTCAATTCGCGTTTTACCGCCAGAGTCAGTAGGGACTCGGCACTGACCGGAACGGCATCCTGCATGCCCTGGCTCAGGGCTTCGCGGCGAGCTTCGGTAGATTCTTCTTCCAGTAGCAGAATAAACGGCAGGTCGCGGGCCTGACCAATCAGTGTGCAGGCCTGAGTGGCGCTCATGAAGCTGGTTTCGGGAATCGCCAGGCAAAGGTCCCAGGTTTGTTGCAGCGACTCCTGCAAATCCTCCAGGGAACTGATGCGGTGGGCGCGGGTGGCATGGCCGGCATTGCGCAGGATGCTTACCAGATGCTCGGCGTTGTTTTGCGAGTCTTCGAGAATCAGTAGCCTGATGGCGTTGGTGTCGGTGCCCATGGTCTTCCGCGTCGGAGCAGGCAGGACCTGCTCTTTTGGTCATATAGGCTTTTGAATTTACAAGGACTTCCAGAGTGAGTCAAAGTCATCCTCGCTACCGGTCCCCAAAGATGTGCTGTGGGTCTCGGAATGGGATTTTCCGCTCTTGGGCTGTTCAAGAACACGGTATTCAAACTGGTTGAAACTGCCGGTGGCGGCTACCCGGTCAGTCAGGTGGCCACGTAGCTCATGGCTGCCCAGGTGAATTATCACCTTGCTGTTGACCTGAAATGGCAGGCGTGGAGTGATCAGTGTTGCTGGACGGTCGATGGCGCTGACTGCCGGGAGCATCAAGGCGCGCAGGAAATGACTTGGCTCGCCGGTCTTGCGCACCAGCTTAACTGCGCACGGGGTGCAATGGGGGGCGATAAGTTCGACGCCCATTTGCGTGCCGCCGCCACGGACCTGGCGAATCCAGCGAACCACCGCCAGACTCCAATCCTGCTCGCGAGCTTCCTGGACACTCAGCAGTTCTCCGGCCTGGAGCTGCTTGGGTACCTCCTTGGGCCAGGTCAGGCAAAATCCACCCGGGCTGTGATTGACGATCGGTAGCTCGTGGATCGGATAACTGGCTTCATTCTCTTCGGCTTCGCTGTTCTCGCGTTGGAGTACGCTGGCGCCTGGAGTGTAGTCAATGGCCTGGTAGTCAGAGCTCACCCACTCCACTGACCGGTCGCCATCGAAGGCCGAGCCCCAGCCCGCGCCATGTCGAGCGCGTTGCGCCACATCGGAGAACGGGTTGAGCTGTTGTTCGTCGGCATTGATGAAACGGGCGAAGGCACGCTTGGCAATCCGGAAGTGGGTAGCGCTCATGCCGATACTGACCTTCAGCGTGCCGCGCCCGGGGACCCGGTTGAAGGTGCGCTCGGCCAGATCGCCCCAGCTTTGACTAAGGTGCTGCAGCAATTCCACACCAAGCGACTCGGGCACGACCAGGCTTGCCTCGCCGCCATTGAGCATGTGTTGCTTGATGCCTTCGACCAGGTGGTGAGTGTCGAGTCCGAGGCTGTGGCTCAGATCTTCGTTCTGCAGTAGTGAGCGGTAGCGCGGAGCGCTGTCTACTGTCGGATTGACAATCAGCAGTGAGGAACTGTCACTGGCCGGAACCAGGCTTGCCAACTGGCACCAGTCTTCCAGTGTGGTAAAGAGACGGGCCATGGCGCTTTGGCGCATCTGGTTCGGCTGGGCGGCACCCATCAGCAGGGCGCTCAGATAGCAATGCTCAATACTCAGCGGCGCCTGGTTGCGGCTGAGTGGGTCTGCTACCGGGAGGTCATGGATCTTGCGATGACGGGCAAGCTGGTACAGTTGATGCAACTCCAGCCAGATGCCTTCGGCGACTGGGCAATAGAGCTGATAAGCCCGCAGCAACGGACCGCATAGTGAGCGCATGGCGCGCTGGATCGCCAGGGTAAACAACTCGCCATGTTCCCGGGCTTTGAGAGTGCGTTCCTGGGCCACCACGATCTTGTAGCCATTGGCCAGATGGTTCTGCAGTGATTGTGATAGGTTGGCGACCTTGCGTGGTCGCTCTTCAAGAACGATGGCCTGGCCCAGGTAATACTTGGATAGGGATGTGCAGACGTAGTGTACCTCGGGGCGAATGCGCTCAAGTATCGCCAGTCTGAGCTCGGCGGGCATATCGTACTGGTTAAGTTCGATCAGGCCCTGGTACAACTGCCTGGCAGTCTCACCGATATTGGCCTTGGGCAGATTGGCGATCCAGCGGGCAATGCCTTTCTCACTGGGTTCGGCGAAACTCAGGTTGTCACGGGTCTGCTTAGGAATGCGCAGCAGCAGTTTGTGTGGTGTGCTGTCCATGGTGGTCATTATCCAGTACTGGAGGTTCCGGCTCCAACCTGACGGACTACAAAACCGAGCTCCGGGCATAAATGGAGAAACTGCTCACACTGTAGCAGTTATGCCCTGGCGATGCTAAGCCAGCCGCTGGTCGGTCGAGTTCAGCGGATGGCTGTGACGCTTTCGAGTCCCGGCTCAGTCTTCCAGCAGTTCGATGGGCAGGGGTACCTTGCTTGCCCGGCCGGCCACTTCACGTACCAGCTTGGGTACCAGAAAGCCCGGCAGGCGAGCCAGCATCCGACCTACCAGCTCTTTGGCCTGTTGGTCATCGATGTGGAAATGCCCGGCACCACGCACATGATCCAGAACATGGAGATAGTAGGGCAAAATGCCATTATCGGCTAGGTGTTCGCTGAGAGCGATCTGGTCTTCCAACTGGTCATTCACGCCCTTGAGCAGCACCGCCTGATTGAGTAGCAGCATGCCGGCACCACGCAGTTGGGACGTGGCGCCGGCCAAAGCCTGATCCAGCTCATTGGCATGGTTGCAGTGCAGTACCATGGTCACTGGTAGTCGGGTGTCACACAGCGCTTCGAGCAGGCTGTCGGTGACCCGTTGGGGTATGACCACCGGCAGCCGGGTATGGACTCGCAGGCGGCGAACATGCGGGATCTCGGCAATACGCCGGGTCAGCCAGTGCAGGCGCTTGTCGTTGGCTGCCAAGGGGTCGCCACCGCTGTAGATCACTTCGCTGATCGAATTATCGGCCCGGATGTAGTCCAGTGCCTGCTCCCATTCCTGACTGCTCAGATTGTTGTCGGCATAGGGGAAATGCCGGCGAAAGCAGTAACGACAGTTGATCGCGCAGCCGCCGCTGACGATCAGCAACAGTCGGCCATGATACTTGTGAATGATCCCCGGGCGGGCATTGCTGTGCTGTTCGCCCAGCGGGTCGAGGACAAAGCCGGGTTGCTCCTGCAGCTCCTCGCCGACAGGCAGAACCTGGCGCAAAAGCGGGTCGTTGAGGTTGCCGGGCTGTATTCTTGCCAGGTAGGGTTCGGGCACCCGCAACGGGAATTCGGCGCAGGCCGCCAGCCCCGGCTCGAGCAGGGCGGTATCGAGTTCGAGCCGCTGGAGCAGGGCCCGTACATCGGTAATGCTGGTGGCCAGCAGCGTTTGCCAGTCGACAGACTCAACAGGCGCTGAAGTTCCATGTATCATTGGCGTTTTTCCGCGCAAGGGTGACAGAGCATCCGGGCGCGATTCCGGATCTACCGTTCAAATTGAAGTGGGAAAGTTATGGCCAATTATTCTACCAACGAATTCAAGCCGGGTCTCAAAGTGATGCTCGATGGTGACCCCTGCTCGATCCTCGAGAACGAGTACGTCAAGCCGGGCAAGGGTCAGGCTTTCAACCGGGTCAAGGTGCGCAACCTGAAGACCGGTCGGGTCAACGAGCGCACCTTCAAGTCCGGTGACAGCCTGGAAGGCGCCGACGTGATGGATCGTGAGATGGAGTTCCTGTACGCCGATGGCGAGTTCTGGCACTTCATGGCCACCGATGGCTCCTTCGAGCAGTTCGGTGCTGACGAGAAGGCTGTAGGCGACTGCATCAACTGGATCAAGGAGCAGGTGATCTACACCGTGACCCTGTTCAATGGTTCGCCGATTGCCGTCACTCCGCCGAACTTCGTCGAGCTGGAAGTGGTCGAGACCGATCCGGGTGTGCGTGGTGATACCTCCGGCGGCGGCAACAAGCCGGCCAAGCTGGTGACTGGCGCGGTAGTCAAGGTACCGTTGTTCATCAACGTCGGCGATGTGCTCAAGGTCGACACCCGGACCAGTGATTACGTTGGTCGTGCCTGATTAGCGCTATTGGCGTTCGTCATCAACCGGGGCCAAGGGCCCCGGTTTTGCGTTGTAAGGCTCAAATGTGGAGTCCCCATGAGTAACTGGCAGCCCAGCGCTACGCTGGATGCACTGCGCCAGCGCGCGGTGATCATTGACCAGATTCGTGCGTTCTTTCGTCAGCGCGAGGTGCTGGAGGTGGAAACGCCGAGCCTGTCGGCAGCGGCAGTCAGTGATCCGCACCTGTTTCCATTTGTCTGCGACTACGTGCCTGAAGGCGGTGGGTCGGCGCAGCCACTGTACCTGCATACCTCGCCGGAATATCCGATGAAGCGTCTGCTGGCTGCCGGCAGTGGGCCGATCTGGCAGTTGGCCAGGGTTTTTCGCAATGGCGAAAGTGGCCGGCGGCACAATCCCGAGTTCAGCATGCTTGAATGGTATCGACCGGGCTTTGATCATCACCAGTTGATGGATGAAGTCGATGAGCTGGTCAGGCAAATCCTCGGCTCGGTGCCGGCCCGGCGTGTGACCTATGCGGCGCTGTTCGTCCAGCAACTGGGCGTCGATATCCATACCTGTCAACAGGAGGAGCTAGTCGCGCTTGGCCGCTCCCGTTGTAGCTTCGACGGTGAACTGGACCGCGATGGCTGGCTCAATTTGCTGTTTTCCCACTGCATTGAGCCGACTCTGATCGAGCCGACCCTGGTCTACGCCTTTCCGGCGTCCCAGGCGGCGTTGGCCCGGGTAGTTGAGGGCGATGACCAAGTGCCCAGTGCCGCGCGCTTTGAGCTGTTCATCGACGGTATGGAGTTGGCCAACGGCTATTATGAACTCAGTGACGCCGACGAGCAGTTGCGGCGTTTTGAGGCTGATCAGTTGCAGCGCCAGTCGCTTGGGAGGTCGGTGCTGCCGATCGACCTGCATCTGGTCGATGCGCTGCGTTCGGGTCTGCCGGACTGTGCCGGTGTGGCCTTGGGCGTGGACCGTCTGGTGATGCTGGCGCTGGGCGCCAGCCGGATCGATGAGGTGGTGGCTTTTACCCTGGAGCGTGCTTGACCCTCGTCTGGCAGGGAGGTAGCTGCTCTCTAGTCAATTCACCGCAGCTCCAGCCTGGAGCGGATGCTCCAGGCTCCGAGGAAAAGCAGCTGCTTGCGGTAACAGACCCTGGGCCGGCACCGAAACTGATTTAATCAGTGTTTCCCTGGCGCACAGTGCCCATCGCCTGGCCCATACGCACGGCACTGCCGGCGGCCAGTTCTTTGGCCCACTCAACCTTGTCCGGGCCGAACAGGACGATGGCGGTCGAGCCCAGCTTGAAGCGACCCATTTCCGCCCCGCGTGCCAGTTCCGGCGCAGCCTGGCCGTAGCGCTGGCTGCTCAATTGCCGACTGGGCGGTGCGACCAGACCGGCCCAGACGGTTTCCACCGAAGCGACGATCATGGCGCCGACCAGCACTACGGCCATCGGCCCGGCCGGGGTATCAAACAGACAGACTACCCGTTCGTTGCGGGCAAACAGCTCGGGTACGTTCTCCGCCGTGGTCTGATTGACCGAGAACAGCTTGCCGGGCACGTAGATCATGTCAGTCAGGGTGCCGCCCAGTGGCATGTGTACCCGGTGATAGTCGCGTGGTGACAGATATACAGTGGCAAACTCGCCGCCCTGGAACAGTGCGGCGTGTTCCGGGTTGCCGCCGAGCAGTTCCAGCACGCTGAAGCTCTGGCCTTTGGCCTGGAAGATGCGGCCGTGTTCGATGCGGCCCAATTGGCTGATGGCGCCATCGGCTGGGCACAGTACTCCATCGCCGTCGGCCAATGGCCTGGCGCCATCTTTAAGTGCGCGGGTAAAGAAGTCATTGAAACAGGCGTAGGCGGTCGGATTTTCTTCGGCCGCCTCGCTCATGTCGACCTGATAGCGCTTCACAAACCAGGTGATGAAAGGGTTCTTGACCCAGCTCCAGGTGCAGTTGGCCAGGCCGCCGGCCAGGCGTGACAGCAGATGCTGGGGCAGTAGGTATTGGGAAATGATGAACAGGCGCTCGCGCATGCGGGGTCCTCAGGTTTCAACAGGGGTGTCGGGGTGGTTGCCCCACTCGGACCAGGAACCGGCATAGGCTCTGACCCGGGGGTAACCGAGAATTTTCGCGGCCAGATAGGTAAACCCGGAGCGGTGATGGGTCTGGCAGTGGGTGACGATTTCCTTGTCCGGAGTGATGCCCAGGGCCTGCAACTGCTCGGCCAGGTCGCTACGCAGGCGCAGACCGCGTTCTGGGTCCATGCCAGCAGTCCACTCGAAATTGATCGCGCCGGGAATGTGTCCGCCCTTGGCCGCCAGTACCTTGTCGCCACGGTACTCTGCTGGTGAGCGGGCATCCCAGATTACCCGCTGCGGGTTGTCCAGGTCGGCCAGCAGTTGCTCCAGGTGGATGGTCGGGGCGTCATTCAACTGCAGTTGTGGCTGTGTCGGAGGGGCTTGGTTTGCGTGCTGCTCCAGCGCCAGACCAGCTAGCTGCCAGGCCTTGAGGCCGCCGTTGAGATAGCTGTAGTGCGTGTGACCGATGCAGTCGAGCAGCCAGATAAAGCGCCCGGCCCAGCCGCCGCCCTCATCATCGTAAACGATGTAGTGCAGCCGCTCGTGATGGCCCAGCTCGCCCAGCAGTGCGCCCAGGCTGGCCAGGTCCGGCAGATAGCCAGGGGTGGGCGCGGGATGCACGATCCGGCTCGGGGCCAGGTGCACGGCGCCGGGGATATGACCGCTGTGGTATTGCTCGGTCTTGCTTAAATCAACCAGACGCAGGTCCGGGTTGGTACCGATATCAGGCAAATCGGTGGGCTCGAGCAATAGTGCTAGCTCGTTCATCGGTTGTGCTCCTGTTGTATGGGTCAGGCGAGCCGGTTCAGTTCGGCTGCTTGAAAGTTATCAGGGCCTGGTAAAGACTTTGCGCGGTCTTGATCAGAGCGGCCCTGCGGCGTTGGTCGAGCTGGCCGTTGGCTGGCGCAACATGGATCAGGCCTATTACCCGCTCTCGATGGAGCAGGGGCAACAGGTGTCCATGTTCAGCCAGTAGCGCCTTGCAACTGGCTGGCATCAACTGGGCGAGCTGACGCAGGCGCTCCGGGCTCAGGTCATGACAGTCACTGCTGATCAGCCAGCGTCCCCACTGGCCTTCGCGGCAAGAGCCCAGCGTAGCGCCGGCCAAACTGGCAGCGTCAAAGCCGCGGTTGGCACTGATCATCAGTTGATCTTTGCGGCCATTATACAGGGCAATCCAGCTTCGGCTGATATCGAGTCCCTGTTCCAGTGCATCCAGCGCGCAGTCGAGGGCGCTCAGCAGGTTGGCAAACGGACTGGGACGCTGGCGCAGGGTCAGGCAGCGTTGACGCCAGAGTTCGGGGTTACCGCGAGCGGCAATGGGGGAGTGCAGTGCAGTGCGGGGCTGACGACGGGTGCCTTGGGGCCAGAGCAGGGCCTCGGCGGGGTGCCAGAGTCCGACGCTACGCAGCTCGGGGTTGTGCTGGGCGTGATTGACCGCGTTGTGGTGGCTGGCACTTTGCATCTCGTCCAGGGCGCAGCCAAGGTACAGCGCTGTAAGTTGCTGCCAGCGCCGGGTGTGACGGGCATCCCAGTCATGGTGTGCACCCAGGGCCAGACCGTTGGCCATCAACAGGCTATTGGCTGGTTGGGTCAACCAGCGCAGCAGCGGGCGATCATCGTCCAGAGCCGCCTGCTGGGCGCGCGGATGTTCGCTGTTGCGGGCGATATGCAGAGCCTTGACCATGGTGCGGCGACCGCTGAGAGCGCGGTAGCCCTGAATGATCCAGGGTGGTAACCACCAGTTTTGGGCCAGCTCAATGGCCAGCTCCAGTAGTTCGGCGTCACTGGGGATGGGTGTTGCATTGGGGCTGGCGGCCAGCCCGAGATGGCGCCGGTCCCAGCCGTCGAACAAGTCGGGGCGCTGGTAAACCATTATCCAGAAGGGCGCCAAAAACAGCAGGCTGGCCAGTGACAACTCATGCCAAAGTCTGGCCATGCGCTGGGCGAACAGTCCCTGGGCCTGGGCCAGGGCGTGCTCGCTAAGGCTAAGCAGTTGCCGGTATTGCTGCGGCGCTTGCCCACGGTCGATGACCGGCAGTTCTCGCAACAGGCTGCGCAGGCGTTCCACGCCAAGCAGGCCGCAGGCCTGCTCCAGGGTCATGATGTCGATATCACGCTGGCGCGCGGCCAGCCCTGCCTGGCGACAGACATGCAAAGTTGCAACTGGCGAGCGCAGAATTGCCTGGCTCAGATCGCTCAGGCTCAGCAATTCATTGTTCAGGTGCCGCAGCAGCAGGTCGCGCTGATGACGTTCAATGGGCAACACTATTGCACTCAGGCTTTCGCTCAGGCTGCCGATAGCGTCTTGTGGGTCGATCGTACCGTGCTGGTCTAGGCTCATGGCTAGGGCGACTTTACACTCCAGGTTTTGTCGCAGACTATAGCGCGGGAGTTTTACCTCCGTCACGGAGGATTGCAGGTCGGTAGCCTGAAGGATTATGAGGAAATGACGGGTTTATGCTGAAAATTGCCGGTTTCATTGTCGTGTTCATCTGTGTGCTCGGCGGCTTCATGCTGTCGGGCGGCCACCTGGCAGCGCTCTGGCATCCCTTTGAGATTCTTATTATCGGTGGGGCGGCGCTGGGGGCGTTTCTGGTGGCCAACAACTTTGCCACGGTGAAAAAGGTGTTTGGCAAGGTGCCGGCTATCCTGTTCGGCCACAAATTCAGCAAGCCGTTCTACCTTGATGTGCTGGGTGTGCTCTACGAGGTGCTTAACAAGAGTCGGCGCGAGGGCATGATGTCAATTGAGGCGGATATCGAAGAGCCGGAGCAGAGCCCGATTTTCAGCAAGTACCCGGCGATTCTCAAAGACAAACACATGACCGCCTTCATCTGCGATTACCTGCGGATCATGTCGACCGGCAACATGGCGCCGCATGAGCTTGAGGCGCTGTTCGATGTTGAGATTTCCAGCCTTACCGAAGAATTGCACGGGCCGGCGCATGCGGTGACCCGAGTGGCCGACGCGCTGCCTGGGTTCGGGATTGTCGCCGCGGTGCTGGGGATCGTGATTACCATGGGCATTCTCGGTGATGCCGACAACACCGAGATCGGTGAAAAGGTCGCCACCGCACTGGTGGGGACCTTCCTGGGGATCTGGGCGGCCTATGGCTTTGTTGGCCCGTTTGCCGCCGCCATGGGGCACGAGGCCCATGAGGAGGCCAATGTCTACGAGGCGATCAAGATGTGTCTGGTCGCCAGTGCCCAGGGCTTGCCTCCGGCTCTGGCGGTGGAGTTCGGGCGCAAGGCGCTGTTGCCGGAACACCGCCCAAGCTTTACTGAACTCGAATCGTCGGTGAAGGGTCGCTGAGCGGATGGATAACAATCAGCCGATCATCGTCAAGCGCGTCAGCCGCAAGGCGGACGGGCATCACGGCGGTTCCTGGAAGATCGCCTTCGCCGATTTCGCCGTTGCCATGATGGCGTTCTTCCTGGTCATGTGGCTGTTGGCTACAGCGACCCCGGAACAGTTGAAAATGGTTTCAGGGTATTTCCAGGACCCTATCGGTTTTTCCCAGGGTGGCAGTCCCTATGTCATCGATCTGGGTGGCTCGCCGGAGCTTGCGCCACAGCGCACCCTGCAGGAAAGTGCAGTCAGCGATCCGGTGCCGCTGGATCCCGAGTCGATTCAGGAGCTGGCTGACGAACTGGAGCAGCAACAGCTTGATCTGTTGTTGCAGGAGCTGCAGAACCAGATCGATATCGACCCAGTGCTGCAACGGTTTAAGGATCAGATCCTGCTGGAAATTACCCAGGACGGTTTGCGTATCCAGATCGTTGACGCTGAGAACCGGCCGATGTTCGCCAGTGGCAGTGCCCGTTTGCAACCCTATTTCGAGGAAATTCTGCTGGCCCTGAGCGATACCATTGCCCGGGTGCCGAAGAAGATCAGTATCAGCGGGCATACCGATGCTCAGCCGTTTGTTGCCCGGCGCGATTATGGTAACTGGGAGCTGTCGGCGGACCGGGCCAATGCCGCGCGACGAACCCTGCTGGCCGCCGGTTACCCCGAACAACAGTTGGCCCGGGTGGTGGGGTTTGCCGATTCGGCCCTGTTCGATCGGAACAATCCGCTCAATCCGGTTAACCGGCGCATTGATATCGTGGTGCTGAACAAGCGGGCCGAAGAACAGATGCTTGATGGTGTCAGCGAGTCTGCTTATCAGGAACAGGACGCTCAGGTGCCGTTGGATGTGCCGGTCAGTGGTGAGCGGATTCCTGGTGGGCGCTCGCTTAATCTGTTTGAGGAAGGTGGTTCGCTGGAGCAGTTGCGCGGTCAGTAATCAACTACTCAGGCTGGATAGAATATGCCGATAGCTGTTCATCCGGGTGGCTGATATTTTGCCTTCGTTCAGCGCCTGCAGCAGGGCGCAACCTGGCTCGTGCAGGTGCTGGCAGTCACGAAAACGGCATAGCCCAAGGAAGGGGCGAAATTCGATAAAGCCTTCCAGCAGGTCGTCATGACTGATATGGGTCAGGCCGAACTCGCGGATACCTGGCGAGTCGATCAGCTCGCCGCCGGCCGGAAAGTGGAACAGCCGAGCTGTAGTGGTAGTGTGCGTGCCTTTGCCGGTCGCTTCCGACAGCTCGCCAACCCTCAGATCGACACCGGGCAACAGGGTGTTGATCAGTGACGACTTGCCTACCCCCGATTGGCCAACAAATACGCTTATGTGATCCTGCAGGGCACTGCGCAGTTGTTCCAGACCTTCACCGGAACCAGCCGACAGGTGCATCACCCGATACCCAAGCCTGGCGTAGTCGGCCAGCCAGTCGCGCAACTCCGAGTATTCACCTTGCTGCATCAAATCGGCCTTGTTGAGTACCAGCAGCGGCGTCAGACCGGCCTGTTCGGCTGCTACCAGATAGCGGTCGATCAGATTGCTGTAAGGGGTGGGCAGCGGGGCAAAAACGATGATCAGTTGATCGACATTGGCGGCGACCGGTTTCAACTGGCCACGCTGATCCGGACGGCACAGCTCGGAGCTGCGCGGCAACTGGGCTACGATCACGCCACCTTGCTGATTGTCCGCACGCCAAATGACCTGATCGCCGGTAACCAGTGCCGGCAGGTTGGCACGCATGTGGCAACGGCGAACCAGTCCGTCGTCGCCCTCCACATCGACCTGTATGCCAAAGTGGGCAATAACCCGGCCCTGCTGCTCTGGCCCCAGGTCGCCGCCCATAAGGGTTTCTTCCGCACGCTCGGCACGGCGGCGGGCTCGCTCGGTCCGCTCTTCCTGGATTTTCTGGATGCGCCAGCTCTGGCGTCGGGTAAGGTTTCGTTTGGCCATGGGTTCAGGTCGGTTAAGATGGCGGCAGTGTAGCCTAAACCTTGCCTGGAGTCCTTATGCAAAACCCCGACAATCTGATCTGGATCGACCTGGAAATGACCGGCCTGGATCCGGACAAGGATGTGATCATTGAAATTGCTACTGTGGTGACTGATCCTCAGCTTAATGTGCTGGCTGAGGGGCCAGTGTTTGCTGTGCATCAGCCGGATGAACTGCTTGATGGCATGGATGAGTGGAATACTCGCCAGCACGGCCAGTCCGGCCTGACCCAGCGGGTCAAGGACAGCCGCATTGATGCGGCCGAGGCCGAACGACAGACTCTGGCGTTTCTCCAGCAGTGGGTGCCGGCGGGTCGCTCACCGATGTGTGGCAACAGCATTTGCCAGGACCGGCGCTTTCTCTATCGTGGCATGCCAGCGCTGGAGAAATATTTCCATTACCGCAATCTTGATGTTTCAACGCTGAAAGAGCTGGCCGCGCGTTGGGCTCCAGAGGTCAAGGACGGGTTCAAGAAACAGAGCAGTCATCTGGCGCTGGATGATATCCGCGACTCGATTGCCGAGCTGCGCCATTATCGCGAGCATTTCATCAAGGTCTGAAGAAATATTCAGTAGCTGTTAAGGAAACACTGATTAATTGCACGTAAGCCCAGTAGCCCGGTCAGCGACAATTGGGCCGGCACCGAAACAGATTTAATCAGTGTTTCCCTAAGAGGCCGAAAGGCTTTGTTGCCGGTTGCTGACAACAGGCAGGCACGGATTTTGACCTTTCACTGCTCCCCATGTCGCGCCAAGGCCCAGTGTACATGCTCGCGTACCAACTCCGAAGGGTGGTCGGCGCGGCTTTTCAAGGCTTCAATCACCGGGATGCTGCTGGTGGCATTGCCTAGTCCGACCGCCAGGTTGCGTAGCCAGCGTTCATGGCCGATCCGGCGAATTGGCGAGCCCTCGGTGTTGCGCAGAAAGGTTTCTTCATCCCAGCGAAACAGACTGACCAGCTCGGCCTGGTCAAGTTGGTGGCGGGGTTTGAAGTCGTCTTCAGCGCTGGGTTTGGCGAAGCGGTTCCAAGGGCAGACCAGTTGGCAATCATCGCAGCCGAACACCCGGTTGCCCATCATCGGCCGTAGTTCCAGTGGAATACTGCCCTTGAGTTCGATGGTCAGGTAGGAAATGCAGCGCCGCGCATCCAGTACATGGGGTCCGACGAAGGCCTGGGTCGGGCACTTGTCCAGACAGGCCCGGCAACGGCCACAGTGCTCCTGTTCGTAGCTGGAGTCCAGCGGCAGCGGCAGATCGGTATAGAGTTCACCGAGAAAGAAGTAGCTGCCGGCCTGGCGATTGATCAGCATGGTGTTCTTGCCGATCCAGCCGAGCCCGGCGCGGGTGGCCAGTGCCCGCTCCATAACGGGTGCGCTGTCGACGAAGGCGCGGTAGCCGAACGGCCCGACCAGGGCCTGGATGCGTTCGGCCAGTTGTTGCAGCCGGCGGCGCATCAGTTTGTGGTAATCACGACCCAGGGCGTAACGGGAAATGTAGGCACGTTCGGGCTGGCCTAGGCGTTTGGCCATGGCTGGCTCGGCCGGCAGGTAATCCATGCGCACCGAGATGACCCGCTGGGTGCCCGGCACCAGTTCGGCAGGGCGGGTACGCTTGCTACCGTGGCTGGCCATCCACTCCATATCGCCATGGTAGCCGGCTGCCAGCCAGGTCTGCAGCCAGCGTTCGTGCTGGCCGATATCAGGCTGGCTGATACCCAGTTGCTGGAAACCGAGGTCTGTGGCCAGGCTGCGGATCTGGCTGACCAGTTGCTCGGGGGTGGGAGTGTCGGACATGCTGGCTCGGTGGGCTGATGCGCTAGGAACTCATATAATTGTACGAAGGAATCTCACAAATTGGCATGCCTATGTCTTCTCGTCTTCCTGCGGTTTTTTATTCTGCGGCGCAAACCCGTGAACTGGATGCCCGGCTGATTGCCAGCGGCATACCCGGGTTCGAGCTGATGCAGCGGGCTGCAGCAGCGGTGTGGGAGGCTGTGTTACAGCGCTGGCCGGGCGTTGGGCGGCTGACGGTGTTGTGTGGCACAGGCAATAATGCGGGTGACGGTTATCTTGTTGGTGTGTTGGCGCAGCGGGCAGGGTGGCAGGTGACGGTTTACTGGTTGGGCGCGCCGGAGCAGTTGCGTGGTGATGCCGCTCTGGCCTGGCAGGCGGCCCGGAATGAGGGGCTGGCAATTGCGCCCTGGAACGGCGAGGCTGAGTTGGCCGGCGTGGTAGTCGACGCCTTGCTTGGAACTGGGCTCAGCGGGCCTGTCAGGCCGCAGTATGCTGAACTGATCGAGCAGCTGAACCGCAGTGCGCTGCCTGTAGTGGCGGTGGATATTCCCAGCGGACTGGATGCCGATACCGGGGTGCCGCAGGGGGTGGCGGTGCGTGCCGAGTTGACGGTTACCTTTATTGCCCTCAAGCCTGGTTTGCTGACTGCCCAAGGGCCAGACCATGTTGGGCGCCTGGTATTTGCCGCGTTGGCGCGGCTGCCTGAGGACGTACCGCAGGCATTAGGCGTGCGCCTGCGCCTGGGCGACTGGCGGGATCGTCTGCCAGCCCGGCCGCGGGCGGCGCACAAGGGGCTGTTTGGTCATGTGTTGCTGGTCGGCGGTGAGCGGGGCATGGGCGGAGCCATTATTCTGGCCGCTCAGACCGCATTGCGCAGTGGTGCTGGCCGGGTCAGCGTGGTGACCCGGCCCGAGCATGTGGCGGCGCTGCTCAGTCGTTGCCCGGAGGTGATGGTGCATGGACTGGATGACCCGTTGGCCATGGCTCCACTGCTGGAGCAGGCCAACTGCCTGGTGATAGGCCCTGGGTTGGGGCGCAGTGACTGGGCATGCTCACTCTGGCGTCAGATACTGGCGAGTGAACTGCCCAAAGTGCTCGATGCCGATGCCTTGAATCTGTTGGCCGAGGCGGAGGCTCCGGCCCTGGTCGGCCCCTGTCTGCTGACACCGCATCCGGCCGAAGCCGCCCGCTTATTGGGGTTGGACACTGCTGCCGTCCAGGCTGACCGGCTGACGGCGGTGCTGCGTCTGGCTGAACGTTACACCAGCGCAGTGGTACTAAAAGGGGTAGGCAGTCTGATTGCCGGGCCGCCGGGTGGCGAGCGGCCATTGGCGCTATGCTCCGACGGCAACCCGGGTATGGCCGTCGCCGGAATGGGCGATGTGCTCTCGGGATTGGCCGGAGCTTTGCTGGCTCAGAGCCTGGATGTTGGCGATGCCGGCCGTTATGCGGTGCTGGTGCATGCCCTGGCCGGCGATCAGGCGGCCCAGGCTGGCCAGCGTGGTGTGCTGGCCAGTGATTTGATTGAGCCTATTAGGCAGTTACTCAACTAAGGAAGCACTGATTAATTGCACGCAAGCCCAGCAGCCCGGTTGGCGCTGACCTGTTTTGGACTGTCGATGCCCAGGACGGGCATCGTCAAGCCCCCAGGGGTGAGGCAAGCGTTTACGAAGCATGCTTCGTGCGCCGCCGAACGGCGACCGATCTGTGATCGGTTGGCCGGACCCGGAGGGGGTTCACGGCGTGTCCAGAACAGGTCAGCGACAATTGGGCCAACACTGGACTTATTTAATCAGTGTTTCCCTGATTTTTTGGGGTCGAGCATGATGTATCGCGTGGAATTGCTGGGTGAGCAGGCGATGGAGGCGTTTGGGGCTGAGTTGGGTCGGGCCCTTGAGGGGCGTGGGGTAGTGTATCTGCACGGCGACCTGGGCGCGGGCAAGACCACCCTCAGTCGTGGCCTGATCCGCGGCCTGGGACATGTTGGGGCGGTAAAAAGTCCGACCTTTACACTGGTCGAACCCTATGAGCTGAATGGCCTGAATATCTACCATTTTGACCTGTACCGGTTGGTCGATCCGGAAGAGCTGGAGTTTCTTGGGATTCGCGACTATTTTCGCGATGACAGCCTGTGTCTGGTCGAGTGGCCAGAAAAAGGCACAGGTGTTTTGCCAAGTCCAGACCTGACGATTACCATAGTCGCAGAGGGTGGCGGACGCCTCCTGACGCTTGAGCATCACAGCGCCCAGGGAGTGATGGCATGCCAGCGGCTGCGTGACATAAGGGGTGAAGCACAATCGTGACAAAGGCAATCGGGGGAATGTTGAAATTGGCGCTGCTCTGCTTGGGGGCAGGGTTTGTCAGCGCCTTCAGTGGGCTGGTGCAAGCCGCTGAAATCAACAATGTGCGCCTCTGGCGCGCTCCGGACAACACTCGCCTGGTGTTTGACCTGTCGGGCCCCGCCGAGCATACCTTGTTCACCCTGTCGAGCCCCGAGCGTATCGTGATCGATATCAACGGTGCCCGCTTGTCGGCCAATACCGCCAATCTGCCGCTGGACGGTACTCCGCTTACCGGAATGCGTTCGGCACCGCGCAATGACAGCGATCTGCGGGTGGTGCTCGACCTGTCGCGTCAGGTCAACCCGAAAAGCTTTAGTCTGCCTCCAAATCAACAGTATGGTCACCGTCTGGTGATTGATCTGTTTGATCAGGAGCCGCCACGCAGCGATCTGCCTGCTCCAGCCCAGCCCAGCGCCTCCCCGCTACCGCAGCAGCCGGCGCGTACTGCCGAGTCGGGCAATCGCGACGTCATTGTTGCGCTGGATGCCGGCCATGGTGGCGAAGATCCGGGCGCTGTTGGCTATCGCGGTGCTCGTGAGAAGGACGTGGTGCTGGCGATTTCCCGTGACCTCAAAGCGATGCTCGATGCTGAACCTGGGTTCAAGGCGGTACTGGTGCGGACCGGGGACTATTTCATTCCGTTGCGTCGGCGTACCGAGATCGCCCGTCAGCATAATGCTGACCTGTTCGTTTCGATTCATGCCGACGCCTTCACCCGTGCCAGCGCCTTTGGTGCCTCGGTTTTCGCGCTGTCTGATCGCGGCGCCACCTCCGAGACCGCGCGACTGCTGGCTGACCGGGAGAACCGTTCGGACCTTATCGGTGGGGTCGGTGGCGTGACCCTGGACGACAAGGACAAGGTGCTGGCCAGCGTGCTGCTGGACCTGTCCATGACAGCCACCTTGTCGGCCAGCCTGGATGTAGGGCAGCAGGTGCTTAACTCGATTGGCCGAGTTACGCCGCTGCACAAGCGGCGGGTTGAGCAGGCGGGCTTTATGGTGCTCAAGTCGCCGGACATTCCGTCGATTCTGGTCGAGACCGGGTTTATCTCCAATCCGGGCGAGGCACAGAAACTGGTAACCCGCAGCCATCAGCAGACCCTGGCCAGAGCCATGCATAATGGGATTCGTGACTATTTTCACCGTAACCCGCCGCCTGGTACCCGGCTGGCAGCACTGCGTGCCGAAGGCAGGCTGCAGGCCCAGGGGCCGCGCGAGCATACCGTGGTGCGCGGCGATACCCTGTCTATGATTGCTACCCGCTACAGTGTCTCCCTGGCCAGTTTGCGCCAGGCCAACAATCTGACCAACGACCAGATTCGTGTCGGCCAGGTACTCAAGGTGCCGGCCGGTAGTATGCTGGTTCAGAACTGACTATGTCCCGTATTCATCTGCTTAGTCCGCGACTGGCCAACCAGATCGCGGCAGGGGAGGTCGTTGAACGGCCCGCCTCTGTTATCAAGGAGTTGCTGGAAAATAGCCTGGACGCCGGCGCCACACGTATCGATATCGATGTTGAGCAGGGCGGGGTCAAGCTCCTCAGGGTGCGTGATGATGGTGGGGGGATTGTCGAAGACGATCTGCCCTTGGCGCTGTCGCGGCATGCCACCAGCAAAATTCGTGATCTTGACGATCTGGAGCGGGTTGCGACGCTGGGCTTTCGTGGTGAGGCGCTGGCTTCGGTCAGCTCGGTTTCGCGCCTGACCCTGACCTCGCGGGCCGCCAGCGCCGATCAGGCCTGGCAGGTCGAGACTGAGGGGCGCGATATGGCTCCGCGAGTACAGCCGGCGGCTCATCCCCAGGGTACGACGGTTGAGGTGCGCGATCTGTTTTTCAATACCCCGGCTCGGCGCAAGTTCCTGCGTACCGAGAAAACCGAGTTCGCGCACCTTGAAGAAGTGGTCAAACGCCTGGCGTTGTCGCGTTTCGATGTGGCATTCAGTCTGCGTCACAATGGCAAGACCATTTTCTCATTGCGTCCAGCCAATACCGAACAGGAGGCCCGGCGGCGGGTGGCCACGGTCTGTGGTCCGGCCTTTGTCGAGCAATCGTTGCAGGTTGATTCCGAGCGCTCCGGGCTGCGCCTGTGGGGTTGGGTCGGATTGCCAACCTTCTCGCGCAGCCAGGCCGATTTGCAGTACTTCTTCGTCAATGGCCGGATGATCAAGGACAAACTTGTCGCCCATGCGGTACGCCAGGCTTATCGGGATGTGCTGTTCAATGGTCGGCATCCGACGTTCGTGCTGTTCATGGAGCTGGATCCGGCGGTGGTGGATGTCAATGTGCACCCGACCAAGCATGAGGTGCGGTTCCGTGATGGGCGGATGGTGCATGATTTTCTGTTCAGTACCCTGTACCGGACGCTGGCCGATCAGCGCCCTGGTGATGCTGGGGCCGCTAGTGATGAGCCAGGACTGCAGCCAGCGGTAGCTCAGCCGGCCGTCAGCGGCCTGGCGGCAGGGGTATTTTCCGGCCAGGAGCGCATGCCGCTGAATGAGCCTGCGGCGGCCTGGAGTCCAGCGCCCAGGGTGCCGGAGAGGCCATCCAGCGAGGCGGTAGCGGGTGTGCTCAAGGGTTATGCCGGGCTGTATGCCGGGGCTGGCGAAGTGCTGCAGCGCCCTGAGCTGCCAGCCGCTGAAGCCGGAGAAGCACCGCCGCTCGGCTATGCCCTGGCGCAGTTGCAAGGTATCTATATTCTCGCTGAGAACGCCCAGGGGCTGGTAGTGGTGGACATGCACGCGGCCCACGAGCGGATTACCTATGAGCGCTTGAAGCAGGCCATGGACAGTGAGGGGCTGCGCAGCCAGCCGTTGCTGGTGCCGGAATCGATTGCGGTCAGTCAGCGTGAGGCTGATTGCGCTGAGGAACATGCCGACTGGTTTGCCCAGTTGGGTTTCGGTCTGCAGCGCATGGGCCCTGAAACCCTGGCGATTCGCGAGATTCCGGCGCTGCTGCGGCAGGCCGATGCGGCGCAACTGGTGCGTGATGTGCTGGCCGACCTGCTGGAGTACGGCAGCAGTGATCGGATTCAGGCGCACCGCAATGAACTGCTGGCGACCATGGCTTGCCATGGCGCGATTCGGGCCAACCGGCGCCTGACACTGGCGGAAATGAATGCGTTGTTGCGTGATATGGAGCAGACCGAGCGCAGTGGTCAGTGCAATCATGGGCGCCCGACCTGGACCCAGATGAGCCTGGCAGAGCTGGACAAGCTGTTCCTGCGTGGGCGTTGAGATATGAGTCTGTGTCGGAGTGTTGCATGAGTGCGCCGGCTCTTCCGGTCATCTGCCTGATGGGGCCGACCGCAGCAGGCAAGACCGATCTGGCGCTGTATCTGGCCGATCATTTACCTTGTGAGCTGGTCAGTGTCGACTCGGCACTGGTCTATCGGGGTATGGATATCGGTACGGCCAAGCCTGATGCGGCCACCTTGCTGGCCTACCCGCATCACTTGGTGGATATCCTTGACCCGGCCGAGGCCTATTCGGCCGCTCGCTTCGCCGAGGATGCCCGGGCACTGATCCATGACATTCATGGGCGCGGGCGTTTGCCGCTGCTGGTTGGTGGCACCATGCTCTACTACAAGGCGTTGGCCGAAGGGCTGGCGCCAATGCCGGCTGCCGATCCGGCGGTGCGTCAGCGGATTGAGGCGCAGGCCGCCGAGATTGGCTGGCCTGGGGTGCATGCCGAGCTTGCCAAGGTCGATCCGGTGTCGGCTGCACGGATTCATCCCAACGATCCGCAGCGAATTCAGCGGGCCTATGAGGTCTTTTTGCTCAGTGGTGTGCCCTTGAGTGGCTGGCACGCCCGCCAGTCGGCGGAAAAAGCCCGTTCAGAGCCGCCCGTTGGGCAAAATATGCCTTATACTATGCGTTATCTGGCTGTTGCTCCAAAGGAGCGGCATATCCTGCATGAGCGTATCGCTCAGCGATTCTCTCTGATGTTGCAGCAAGGCTTTATTGCCGAGGTGCAGTCCTTGTATGCCCGCGGTGATCTGGACAGCTCGATGCCGTCAGTGCGCGCGGTTGGCTATCGTCAGGCCTGGGATTATCTGGAGGGGAAACTCTCCTATGATGGCATGGTCGAACGGGGGGTTATCGCCACGCGTCAATTGGCGAAGCGGCAGTTCACCTGGCTGCGGGGCTGGTCCGATCCTATCGACTGGCTTGATAGCCTGGATCCGAAAAGATTCGAGCAGGCCTTGAAAGCCTTGCAAACTATCGCCATATAGGATCGGCGTGTTCTGCTAATCTTGTTTTTGCAGTCATTTAATCAGGCCAACCCGTCTTAAGGATAATGGACAGGTTGGATAAAACGCATTTTTAATGCTCAAAAAAACGGTTTCCATAAGGAGTGAGCGATGTCAAAAGGGCATTCTCTACAAGACCCTTACCTGAACGTTCTGCGCAAGGAACGTGTTCCGGTATCCATTTACCTGGTCAACGGCATCAAGCTGCAGGGCCAGATCGAGTCTTTCGACCAGTTTGTCATTCTGCTGAAGAACACTGTCAGCCAGATGGTCTATAAGCACGCTATTTCTACCGTCGTACCTGGCCGTCCCGTACGTCTGCCAGCTCAGGGCGGTGTTGATGAAGCCGAGGGCGGTAACGCCTGATGGTAGTTCAGGAGGCCTGATTGTTTTTTGAGCGCCATGAAGGAGGTGAACGTGCGGTACTCGTTCACCTCGAAGGCCTGGATGACCTGACCCGCGAAGATCCCCAGGAATTTCTCGAACTCGCCCGCTCTGCGGGTGCCGAGATCGCTGCCTTTCTGACGATCAACCGACAGCAGCCCAGCCCGCGCTTCCTTATTGGTAGCGGCAAGGTTGAGGAGCTGCGTGCCCTGGTTAAGGGGCATGAGGCTGATCTGGTTATTTTCAACCATACCCTGACTCCCAGCCAGGAGCGCAATCTGGAGCGTGAGCTGGAGTGTCGGGTGATCGATCGTACCGGTCTGATTCTCGATATTTTCGCCCAGAGAGCCCGTACCCATGAGGGTAAGCTGCAGGTCGAGCTGGCTCAGCTCGAACATCTGAGTACTCGTCTGGTCAGAGGCTGGACCCACCTTGAGCGGCAGAAGGGCGGGATCGGTTTGCGCGGGCCAGGTGAAACCCAGCTGGAAACTGACCGGCGTTTGTTGCGCGGGCGTATCAAGCAGATCCTCAAGCGGCTGGAAAAAGTGCGCAGCCAGCGCGAGCAGGCCAGGCGCGGGCGTCGTCGTGCGGAAATCCCGGTAGTGTCGCTGGTAGGTTATACCAACGCCGGCAAATCGACCCTGTTCAATACCGTGACCGCTTCGGCGGTGTACGCTGCTGACCAGTTGTTCGCGACACTGGACCCGACCCTGCGACGCATCGAACTCAGCGAGATTGGTCCGGTTGTGATGGCTGATACCGTAGGTTTTATCCGTCATTTGCCGCACAAGCTGGTTGAAGCTTTCCGCGCTACGCTGGAAGAATCGAGCCAGGCCGACTTGCTGTTGCATGTGATTGATGCTGCGGATGCTGAGCGGCAGTCGAATATCGAACAGGTCCATCTGGTGCTGGATGAGATTGGCGCTGCCGAGCTGCCAGTGCTGGAGGTCTACAACAAGATCGACCTGCTGGACGAATTCGAGCCACGTATTCAGCGTGACGAGCAGGGGGTGGCCATTCGGGTCTGGCTGTCTGCGCGTGATGGTCTGGGGCTTGATCTGCTGGCTCAGGCAATGGCTGAGCGTCTGGGTGAAGATGTTCTGCAGCAGCGTATTGTGCTGGAGCATGCCGAGGCGCGCTTGCGCGCCCAGTTCTATGCGCTCGGTGCGGTTGTTCGTGAGTCGATTGCTGATGATGGCCGCCAGCAACTTGATCTGCGTCTGCCGCGCAGCGACTTCAATAGATTGCTCAAGCGCGAGGGTTGGCAGCCCGAGGCATTCCTGACTCAACATACTTTGCAATAATGGGCGGCGCTGCGGTTCGCGCAGCGCCGAGCATTTGCGGTACGATTGGCGAAACGGCCACGGGAGCTTTCCGGCAACCCGTGGCGCGATGGTGGTTTGGACAACGGAGAACGCTATGGCCTGGAATGAGCCTGGTGGTGGTAACAATTCGAATAACCAGGATCCCTGGGGAAGCGGCGGTAACCGCGGTGGCAACCGTGGCGGCAAACAAGGTCCGCCGGATCTTGATGAAGCGCTGCGCAAGCTGCAGGACAGCCTGAACAATCTGTTCGGCAGCAACAAGCGCGGTGATGACAACAAGGGTGGTGGTCGCGGCACAGGCGGCGGTCAGGGGATTCCCAAGGGGCTGTGGGCTATTGCCGGCCTGATTCTGTTTGTTTTCTGGCTGTTCAATGCGGTCTATATGGTCGACGAGCAGGAGCAGGCAGTGATTCTGCGCTTCGGTGAATACAATCGCACTGTTGAGTCAGGCCTGCATCTGTACTTTCCGCCGGTCGAGCGCAAGTTCCAGCGCAACGTGACCCAGGTACGCTCCTATCGGCAAGCCGGTCAGATGCTGACCGAGGATGAAAATATCGTTGAAGTGCCGCTGGCGGTTCAGTATCGAATCTCCAATCTGGAGAACTTCGTACTCAAGGTCGAAGATCCTGAGACCAGTCTGCGTCATGCTACCGAGAGTGCCCTGCGTCATGTGGTCGGTTCGACTTCTATGCACCAGGTGTTGACCGAAGGTCGTGAGCAGATGGGGGTTGAAGTGACCGAGCGTCTGCAGCGCTATCTGGATCTGTACAACACCGGTATTACCGTAGTGCAGGTCAACATCGAAAGCGCCCAGGCCCCGGGTGAAGTCCAGGATGCCTTCGATGACGTGATCCGGGCCCGTGAGGACGAGGTGCGTGAGCGCAATCAGGCCGAGGCATACGCCAATAGCGTTATCCCTGAAGCGCGTGGTCGGGCCCAGCGTCTGCTGGAAGAGGCTAACGGCTATCGTGATGAAGTCGTGGCTCGCGCCGATGGTGAAGCCCAGCGCTTCAATCTGTTGGTCGAGCAGTACCGTCTGGCGCCGGGCGTCATGCGTGAGCGCATGTACCTGGAAACGGTGCAGGACGTGATGCAGAACACCAGCAAGGTGCTGGTTTCCGGTGGCGATGGCAACAACAATCTGCTCTACCTGCCGCTTGATCGGCTGATTCAGCAAGGTGGTGGAGCTTCCGCCAGCCCAAGTGGTTCAGCCTCGGCAAGTGGTGCTGACAGTGGCACTGCTCGCCTGCCCATTCAATTGCAGCAGCGTGATCTGCGTTCCAGGGAGACCCGCTGATGAGTAACAAGTCGATGTTTGGGCTGATTGTCGGCCTGGTTTTGGTGGTGGTTGGCTGGCAAAGTTTCTTCGTGGTCAGTCAGACTGAGCGGGGCATTGTCCTGCAATTTGGTAAGGTCGTGCGTGACGACGTGAGCCCAGGTCTGCACTTCAAGCTGCCGTTCGTTCAGGAGGCGCGGCTGTTTGACGGTCGCTTGCTGACCCTGGATACCGCGACCCAGCGTTATCTGACTCTGGAAAAGAAAGCGTTGATGGTCGATTCCTACGCCAAATGGCGAATCGCCAATGTCCAGCGCTTCTATACTGCGACTTCGGGTCTGCGCTCGATTGCTGAAGAGCGACTGTCGCGTCAGTTGGAGTCGGGGCTGCGTAACGAAGTGGCGCGCCGGACCCTGCATGAAGTGGTGTCCGGTGAGCGTGATCAGTTGATGGCCGACATCACTGCAACCCTCAATGCCAGCGCCCAGCGTGAATTGGGGATTGAGGTGCTGGATGTGCGGGTCAAGGCTATCGATTTGCCGCGTGAGGTTAACCGTAGTGTATTCGAGCGGATGAGCACCGAGCGTGAGCGCGAGGCGCGTGAACATCGCGCCAAGGGTCGGGAGCTGGGCGAGGGTATTCGCGCTGATGCTGATCGTCAGCAGCGGGTCATCCTGGCTGAGGCCTTCCGTGAAGCTGAGCAGATTCGTGGTGATGGTGATGCGCAGGCAGCGGCTATATATGCCGAGGCCTACCAGAAAGACCCCGAATTCTACTCGTTCTACCGCAGTCTGCAGGCCTATCGTGAGAGCTTTGCCAGCAAGTCGGATATCCTGATTCTGGATCCGGATAGCGAGTTCTTTAAATATCTGCAGGGCGCACAGCGACGCTGAGCCTGCTGAGCAACCACACCCGTCGCTTCGGCGGGTGTGGTTGGAAAAAAACGTGTTACAATCGCGCAGCCGGGAAATCCCGGCTTTTTTGTGACCGGTGTGCTCTTTCCGGGTGCCCGGCAAATCGAAGGGTGGGGCAATGTGGCAGAGTCTGGCGACAGCATTGTGCCTGGTGCTGGTGATCGAGGGGTTGATGCCGTTCCTGGCGCCGGCTCGTTGGAAGCGTATGCTGATCACGGTAAGCCAGGTCAGTGATCGCCAGTTGCGAGTGATCGGGTTGGCCAGCATGCTGACCGGCACCGCCTTGCTGTATCTGATACGCTGACCATCGCCCGCCATCGCGAATGAAAGGTTGTGAAAATGCCGATTGTTGATCGCTGGCTGTTGCCCGATGGCATCGAGGAAGTGCTGCCCGAAGAGGCTGCCCGTATCGAAGCCGCTCGTCGCCAACTGCTGGACCTGTTCGCCTGCTGGGGCTATGACTTGGTCATCACCCCTCATATCGAGTATCTGGAATCTCTGCTGACCGGCGCCGGACATGATCTGGAGCTGCAAACCTTCAAGATGATCGATCAGCTTTCCGGGCGCATGCTCGGTTTGCGTGCCGACATCACTCCGCAGGTCGCCCGGATTGATGCTCACACCCTGGGTGCCGAAGGCCCCAGTCGCCTGTGCTACTGCGGTAGCGTGCTGCATACCCTGCCAAGACCGCTGTCCACTGCCCGGAGCCTGATTCAGTTGGGTGCCGAGCTGTATGGCGATGCCTCCAGTGCCAGTGACATCGAGGTTATGTCGTTGATGCTGGAAACCCTGACCGCCTGTCAGGTCAAGGGCGTGCATCTGGATATCGGCCATGTTGGCATCTATCGTGGTCTGGTTCAGGCTGCCGGTCTCGATGAGGTGGCTGAGCGCGCGCTGTTCGATGCTTTGCAACGCAAAGCGGTCGATGAGGTCAGGGTGCTGACCGCCCAGATTGGCCAGGCTTCATTGGCGGCCATGCTCTGCAGTCTGGTCGAGCTGTCTGGTGGGACTGAGGTACTGGAGCGGGCTCATGCCCTGCTCGATGGTGCGCCGGAGTCGGTGATGGCCGCGTTGGATGACCTTAGCGAGATCGCTCAGACACTGTCCAGGCGTTATCCGGGTGTGCCGTTGTACTTCGATCTGGGTGAGCTGCGTGGCTATCATTACCACACGGGCGTTGTGTTTGCGGCGTTTGTGCCTGGGGTGGGTCAGAGTGTCGCGCAGGGCGGTCGCTATGATGATATCGGTCGCGACTTCGGTCGTGCGCGTCCGGCAACGGGCTTTTCCACCGATTTGCGGTTCCTGGTCGAGCGGGGGCAGGGGGCAGGTAGTCGACGCTCGGCGGGTATTTGGGCGCCCCATGCCGAGGAGCCTGGGCTGCAGGCTGAGGTGGCCGCTTTGCGGGCCGCGGGCGAACGGGTGATTGTCGCGCTGCCGGGGCAGCTCGATGGCGCTGCCCGTGAGCATGGGTGTGATCGAATTCTGCGTTTCAGTCACGACCGCTGGCAGGTCGTGGCGCTGGTTAATTGATTCAATGGCCGTGGGCCAGTCCATTACGAACGAGGCAATAGCTGAACATGGGTAAGAATGTTGTCATTCTGGGCACTCAGTGGGGCGATGAGGGTAAGGGCAAGATCGTTGATCTGCTGACCGATCAGGTGTCTGCCGTGGTGCGTTATCAGGGCGGACACAATGCCGGTCACACCCTGGTGATTGATGGCCAGAAGACTGTGCTGCATCTGATTCCGTCGGGCATCCTGCGTGACAATGTCATGTGCCTGATTGGTAACGGTGTGGTGCTGTCTCCCGAGGCGTTGCTCAAGGAGCTGACCCAGCTTGAAGAGCGCGGTGTGCCGGTGCGTGAGCGCCTGCGTATCAGTCCGGCCTGTCCGCTGATCCTGCCCTATCACGTGGCGTTGGATCAGGCTCGGGAAAAGGCTCGCGGTGAGGCCAAGATTGGCACTACCGGGCGTGGTATTGGTCCGGCCTATGAAGACAAGGTCTCGCGTCGCGGTCTGCGAGTGGCTGATCTGTTTCATCGTGAGCGCTTTGCTGCCAAGCTGGGTGAGGTTCTGGATTACCACAACTTTGCTCTGCAGCATTACTACAAGGTCGATCCGATCGACTTCCAGAAGACTCTGGATGAGGCCATGGGCTATGCCGAGTGGCTGGCGCCGCTGATGACCGATGTGACTGCGCATCTGCATGAGTTGCGTCGCAAGGGCGCCAATATCATGTTTGAGGGTGCGCAGGGCTCCTTGCTGGATATCGACCACGGCACCTATCCGTTTGTGACTAGCTCCAACACCACGGCTGGTGGTACCGCTACTGGTTCGGGTTTTGGTCCGTTGTATCTGGATTATGTGCTGGGAATTACCAAGGCCTACACTACGCGGGTTGGTTCTGGTCCGTTTCCGACCGAGCTGTTCGATGATGTTGGTGCACGCCTGGCCGAGCGTGGTCATGAGTTTGGTTCGACCACCGGGCGTGCGCGTCGCTGCGGCTGGTTCGATGCAGTGATCCTGCGTCGGGCAATCGAGATCAACAGTATCAGTGGGCTGTGTCTGACCAAGCTGGATGTACTCGATGGGCTGGACGTGATTCGCATCTGTGTGGGTTATCGCAATGCTGAGGGTGCTGTGATCGAAGCGCCGACCGATGCTGACAGTTATATCGGTCTGGAGCCGGTGTACGAGGATGTGCCTGGCTGGCACGAATCGACTGTCGGAGCCAAGACCATGGAGCAGTTGCCAGCCAATGCTCAGGCTTATATCGAACGGATCGAGCAGTTGGTTGGTGCGCCGATTGATATTATCTCGACCGGCCCGGATCGGAACGAGACCATTATTCTGCGCCAGGTTTTCTGAACGCAGAGTAAAAGCTGAGGGCGCCTGCGGGCGCCTTTTTGCTGTCTACGGTAAGCAGTGCGCAAGAGTGTTCTGCTGGGGAAGTTTGTGGAGCAGAAACGAAAAAACCGAGTCACAAGGACTCGGTTTTTGAATTGGTGCCCAGGAGAAGACTCGAACTTCCACGGCCGTAAGGCCACTAGCACCTGAAGCTAGCGTGTCTACCAATTTCACCACCTGGGCGTGTCGTTTGGTTGGTTTGAACTAAGCTTAACCAGTCTTGGTTCGCCGTGTTCAACTGTTTCCCTGTCGACGGCGCGCATAATACGAAGCTGCGAAGGGCTTGTAAACCCCTGTTTGCAAAAAAAATTCACGGCTACTGATAAAAGGTGCATGAAACGTCGTTTCGCGGTTCAATAGGTGTCTATGACGAAGAAAAGCAAATCCAAAGCCTCGGCCTCCGTGCCGAGCAACGCTGGTTTCCCCGACTCCGCCGGGGTACTCGACTGGACTCAATTCGATCCGGCCGCCCAGCGTGAAGCGGAGAAATATGATAATCCCATTCCCAGTCGCGAACTGATTCTGCGGCTGCTGGCCGAACGCGGTGCGCCGGCGACCCGGGCTCAACTGCAGGCCGAGTTTGGTTTGCACGATGACGAGGCGATCGAAGCCTTGCGTCGTCGCCTGCGAGCCATGGAGCGTGACGGCCAGCTCATCTATACCCGGCGTGGAGCTTATGCTCCCGTTGACAAGCTCGACCTGATCAAGGGGCGGGTGGTTGGTCATCGTGACGGGTTCGGTTTTCTGGTGCCTGATGAAGGTGGTGAAGACCTGTTCCTTGGTCCGACCCAGATGCGCTTCGTATTCGATGGCGACCGGGTGCTGGGTCGGGTCACCGGAGTTGATCGCCGCGGACGCAGCGAGGGTGCGATCGTCGAGGTGCTGGAGCGGGCCCACGAATACCTGGTTGGGCGCTTCTATGAGGAAAACGGTATTGCCTTCGTGGTGGCCGATAACGCCAAGATCAATCATGAAGTGCTGATTCCGCCGGGCTGTGCCGGCCAAGCCGTGCATGGTCAGTACGTGGAAGTGCGGATTACCCAGTGGCCGACTCTGCACCGGCCGGCGCAGGGTGAAGTCTTTGAGGTAGTGGGCGATTACATGGCGCCCGGGGTTGAGATTGAAGTGGCTCTGCGTAGCTACGATATCCCCAGCGTCTGGCCGCAGGCGGTGCTGGATGAAGCTGCCCGGCTCAAGGATTATGTCGAGGAAAAAGACAAGCTCAAACGGGTCGACTTGCGTCACCTGCCGCTGGTCACCATCGACGGTGAGGACGCTCGCGACTTCGATGACGCAGTGTATTGCGAGCCGCACAAGGCAAGCGGCTGGAAGTTGTTTTCCGGCGGCTGGAAGCTGTATGTGGCGATTGCCGATGTGTCTCACTATGTGACTATTGGTTCGGCGCTGGATGCCGAAGCCGAGCTGCGTGGTACTTCGGTGTACTTCCCCAGTGAAGTGATTCCGATGTTGCCTGAGGCCTTGTCCAACGGTCTGTGTTCGCTCAATCCGCATGTTGATCGGCTGGCGATGGTTTGCGAAATGACTATTTCCAAGCATGGTGAGCTGACTGATTTCCAGTTCTACGAAGCTGTTATTCACTCACACGCACGGCTGACCTATAACCAGGTCTCGGCCATGCTTGAGCACCCGCGTAGCAAGGAAGGCAAGCTGTTTAGTCAGGAGTTCGCTACGGTACTGCCACACCTCAAGGATCTCTACGAGCTCTACAAAGCGCTGTTCAAGGCTCGTCAGGGGCGTGGCGCGATTGATTTTGAAACCACAGAAACGCGGATTTTGTTTGGCGAGAATCGCAAGATCGCCGAGATTCTGCCGACGACGCGCAATGACGCGCACAAGATTATCGAGGAGTGCATGCTGGCTGCCAACGTTGCCACCGCGCGCTTCATGCAGGAGCTGGAAATTCCGGCGCTGTACCGTGTGCACGATGCTCCTCAGGCGGAAAAGCTCGAGCGCCTGCGTCAGTTCTTGTCGGCGCTGGGTCTGAGTCTGACGCGCAAGAAGGGCGATCCCACGCCCGAGGATTACAGTGCGGTATTGCAGAAAATCCAGAGTCGGCCTGATGCCCAGTTGATCCAGACGGTGATGCTGCGCTCGCTGAGTCAGGCGGTATATAGTCCGCACAATGCTGGGCACTTCGGTCTTAATTACGAGGCTTATACCCATTTCACCTCGCCGATCCGGCGCTATCCGGACTTGCTGACTCATCGCGCCATTCGTAGTGTAATCCGCTCACGGCGCAAGACCGACCGGGTGCAGCGCGCTGGTGGTGGGGCGATTCCCAAGGCGCGGATATACCCCTATGAATTGCCGCAGCTGGATCAATTGGGGGTTCAGTGTTCGCAGAACGAGCGGCGTGCCGATGAGGCTTCCCGTGATGTGGTCAATTGGCTCAAGTGTGAGTTCATGCAGGATCGGGTCGGCGAGGACTTCGACGGTCTGGTGACTGCGGTGACCAACTTCGGTCTGTTCGTTGAGTTGCGTGATATCTATGTCGAAGGGTTGGTGCACATCACCGCCTTGCCGGCCGACTATTACCACTTCGATCAGATTCACCATCGCCTGACTGGCGAGCGTGCCGGGCGCAGTTTCCGTTTGGGCGATCTGGTGCGGGTGAAGGTGGCACGGGTTGATCTGGATGATCGCAAGATTGATTTCGAGTTGGTGGTCGATGCCGGATCGCTTAAGCCTGACCCAAATGCCAGTCGTGCAGTGCGCGAACGGTTGATGGCCGAAGTGCGTCAGGCCGAAGGCAAAGGCAGGTCGGAGCGTAAGGGCTCGGGCAAGTCAGGCGCAAAGGCCGCAGGCAAAAAAGCCAAGACCGGCAAGTCGGCGGCAGCCAGGACTCCGGCGCCGGGCAAGGGCAAGCCGACTGCCGACAAGGGGGTTCCGGGTGGGCGGGCGCCGCGTAAACGCAAGGCCAGGTAGATAGTAAATGAGTGACAAGGAATATGTATTCGGCCTGCATGCGGTGCAGGCCTTGTTGCAGCGCAATCCCAAGCGGGTAAAGCGTCTGCTGTTGCTGCGTGGTCGCCTGGATGTGCGGGTGCAGGCTGTGGTGGATCTGGCCGAGTCGCAGGGGCTGAAGCTTGAGCGGGTGGGGGCTGACGAGTTGGAGCAGTTGGCCGATGGTGTGCACCAGGGCGTGGTAGCCGAGGTTTCACCGAGCCAGCTCTGGTCTGAGGAAATGCTCGGACACCTGCTCGACAAGCTAGATACACCGGCACTGCTGCTGGTGCTCGACGGTGTCACCGATCCGCATAATCTGGGAGCCTGTCTGCGCAGCGCCGATGCCGCCGGGGCACAGGCGGTGATCATTCCCAAAGATCGTTCCGCCGGGTTGACGCCGGTGGTGCGCAAGGTGGCCTGTGGTGCGGCGGAAACCGTGCCTCTGGTCGCAGTGACCAATCTGGCTCGCACCCTTAAGCAGTTGCAGCAGCGCGGACTGTGGGTGGTCGGCGCTGCCGGCGAGGCCGAGCAGTTGATCTATCAGGTCGATATGAGTGTGCCTACGGTGATCGTCATGGGTGCTGAAGGCAGCGGCTTGCGCCGTTTGACCCGTGAGCACTGTGATTTTCTCGCCAAGCTGCCGATGGCTGGCAGTGTCAGTAGCCTCAATGTCTCGGTTGCCACTGGTATCTGTCTGTTCGAAGCGGTTCGCCAGCGTTCGCAACCTTGATTGGTTGCGCCAGCGTTTTCCCTTGCCAGTAACCCGGTCGTTCTCTAGAATGGCCGGCCCAATCCTATGTTCCACTCCTTGCCAGACCGTATTGGGCGGCTGGCTATAACCCGTAAGGAGCACCTATGCGTCATTACGAAATCGTATTCCTGGTTCATCCGGACCAGAGTGAGCAGGTTAACGGCATGGTTGAGCGTTACACCAAGCTCATCGAGGAAGATGGTGGCAAGATCCATCGCCTGGAAGACTGGGGTCGTCGCCAACTGGCTTACCCGATCGACAAGATCCACAAAGCTCACTACATCATGCTGAATGTAGAGTGCAGCGCCAATGCCCTGGAAGAACTGACCGAGAACTTCCGTTACAACGATGCGGTTATTCGTAACCTGGTCATCCGTCGTGACGAAGCCATCACCGAACAGTCTGACATGCTCAAGCCCGAAGATGGTGGTCGTGGTGAGCGTCGTGAGCGTCGTGAGCGCACTGATAGCGATAACGACAGCGATAACGATGCTGACAGCAACGACGCCGAAGACGGCGACGACGAGTAAGTTTTCCGGTTCATTTTTTCCAATTTTAAGGAGACGCTGCCATGGCACGTTTTTTCCGTCGCAGAAAGTTCTGCCGTTTCACCGCTGAAGGCGTAAAAGAGATCGATTACAAGGATCTCAACACCCTGAAGGCCTACATCACCGAAACCGGCAAGATCGTACCCAGCCGTATCACCGGTACCAAGGCCAAGTATCAGCGTCAGCTGGCTGCTGCTATCAAGCGCGCCCGCTATCTGGCTCTGCTGCCTTACACCGATAGCCACGGCCGTTGATCGTTCACGGTCACAGGTAATCAGGGGTTTTAACCGGTATGCGCGCGTTAGCGGAATACATCATGCGTGGTCGCAAACAGGCCACCCTGGCGGTGGCTGTTTCGACTGCCGTTCCGTTGCTGTTCTGGCTGGGCGCTGCCGCGCTGGCACTGATTGTGCTGCGCCGGGGGCTGGCTGATGCCATGCCGGTCATGGTCTGGGGCGCGCTGCCAGCGCTGGCCTGGGCTTTTGTAGGCGATCTGACGCCGCTGCTGGTGCTTGCTGGTAGTGTAGGCCTGGCTGTGTTGCTGCGTCAGCGCAGTGACTGGGTGCCGGTAGTGTTGGCGGCAGTACCGCTGGGGCTGGTATATGCCCTGGTGCTGATGCTGTTTCTGGCTGAGCCGCTGCAGGCCCTGGCCGGACAGATTCAGCAGTTGTTGCCGCAGATGCTGGGCGAACTCGATAGTGCGGTACTGGCGCGCCTGGAGCGCTTGCTGGTGCCGCTGCTGGCGGGCCTGATGGGCGCAGTACACGCCATGATGGCGCTGGTAGCCTTGATGATTGGTCGTTCCTGGCAGGCTGGGTTGTATAACCCCGGTGGTTTCCGTCAGGAGTTCCATCGTCTACGCCTGCCGAGCGTGGCGGCTATTGTTCTGCTGGCACTGACCGTGTTCGGTCCGCAGTTCGGTCAGTTGGCCCTGCTGTCGCCAGTGGCCAGCGTACCGCTGGTATTGGCCGGTCTGGCTCTGGTGCATGGCGTGGTCGGTCTCAAGGGATTGGGCAGCGCCTGGCTGGTAGTGACCTATGTGCTGCTGCTGGTCTTTGCCCAGTTTGCCTTCCCCCTGATTATGTTGTTGGCGTTTGTTGATAGTCTGTTCGATTTTCGTTCCCGCATGGCGCCGGCACAAGGGCCGCGCAACGGTGACGACTCGAACGACCGAGATTGAATTTCAAGAGGTCATCGCAATGGAAGTTATCCTGCTCGAAAAGATCGCGAATCTGGGTAACCTGGGCGACAAGGTCGCTGTTAAAGCTGGTTACGCACGCAATTTCCTGCTGCCGTTCGGCAAGGCCACTCAGGCAACTGCCGATAACATCGCTGCTTTCGAAGCTCGCCGCGCCGAGCTGGAGAAGGCTGCTGCCGAGAAGAAAGCTGCTGCCGAAGCTCGTGCTGCCAAGCTGGAAGGCCTGGTTGTCACTATCGCCGCCAATGCCGGTGAAGAAGGCAAGCTGTTTGGCTCGATCGGTACTCGTGACATCGCTGACGCAGTTACCGCTGCCGGCGTTGAAATCGAGAAGAGCGAAGTTCGTCTGCCCGAAGGTGCTCTGCGCGCCATTGGTGAGTTCGAAATCGCTCTGCAGCTGCACACCGATGTGGACGCCACTGTCAAGCTGGTCGTCATCGCCGGCTAAGCAGTGCTCTGGAGGCTGGCCTGGGGCAATTGTCGCCAACGTTGAGGCGTTGCGGATGATTTGCCTGGACTTTGCCGCTAGACTGGACACGGCGCTTGTCGCAGACAGGCGCCGTGTTGCTTTTTCTGATGTCGCTGTTTTGAGTCTGTCCCGATGAATGATTCGATGGTTGCTAGCACCGCGGAACTGGACTTACAGACCAGTGCGCTAAAGATTCCCCCGCACTCGATTGAAGCCGAGCAGGCTGTGCTGGGTGGGGTGATGCTGGAAAACAGCGCCTGGGATCGGGTGGCCGAACAGGTCAGCGACAACGATTTCTACCGCCATGATCATCGGCTTATTTTTCGTGCGCTGGTCAGTCTGGCTGCGCGCAACATGCCGTTCGATGTGGTGACCCTGGCCGAGGAACTGGACCGTGAGGGCCTGATTGATCAGGTCGGAGGTCTGGCCTATCTGGGTCAGTTAGCCAAGAATACTCCTTCGGCCGCCAATATCGGCACCTATGCGCAGATCATTCGCGAACGCGCCACTTTACGCCAGTTGATCAGCATCAGTTCTGATATTGCCGACACAGCCTTCAATCCCAAGGGGATGCAGGCGACCGAGGTGCTCGATGAGGCCGAGCGCAAGATCTTCGCGATCGCCGAGAGTCGACCCAAGACCGGTGGTCCCGAGTCGGTCAATACCCTGTTGACCAAGGCCATTGATCGTATTGATACGCTGTTCAACAGCGAAGGCTCGATTACCGGCCTGTCGACCGGCTTCACCGACCTGGACAACATGACATCCGGGTTGCAGCCAGCGGATCTGGTGATTGTGGCCGGTCGTCCGTCGATGGGTAAGACCACTTTTTCCATGAACCTGGTCGAGAATGCGGTGCTGCGCAGCGACAAGGTAGTCCTTGTGTTCTCGCTGGAGATGCCGGGTGAGTCGTTGATCATGCGTATGCTCTCGTCGCTGGGTCGGATTGATCAGACCAAGGTGCGCTCGGGTCGGCTTGACGATGATGACTGGCCGCGTCTGACCTCGGCGGTGAACCTGCTCAACGACCGCAAGCTGTTTATTGACGATACCGCTGGTCTGTCGCCGATGGAGATGCGAGCCCGGGCTCGACGGATTGTCCGTGAGCATGGCGACATTGCCCTGATCATGATCGACTACCTGCAGTTGATGCGCATCGGTGGTAGTGGCTCGGAGAACCGGACTAACGAAATTTCCGAAATCTCGCGCTCACTCAAGGCGTTGGCCAAGGAGTTCAATACTCCGGTGGTGGCCTTGTCGCAGCTCAACCGTTCGTTGGAGCAGCGCCCTAACAAGCGTCCGATCAACTCCGACTTGCGTGAGTCCGGAGCGATCGAGCAAGACGCCGACGTGATCATGTTCGTCTATCGTGACGAGGTCTATCATCCGGACACCCAAGACAAGGGGATAGCCGAGATCATCATCGGCAAACAGCGTAACGGCCCGATCGGTACCTGCCGGCTGGCCTTCCTGGGTAAGTACACCCGTTTCGAGAACCTTGCCCCCGGCGCCTACCAGGGCTACGGGGAGGAGTAATGATGTTGGCCCCCAGCATGCCGGCGGCACGACCGCTGTTCGATTATCCGAAATACTGGGCCGAATGCTTTGGTCCGGCACCCTTTCTGCCTATGTCGCAGGAAGAGATGGATCTGCTTGGCTGGGATAGCTGCGACATCATCATCGTCACCGGCGATGCCTATGTCGACCACCCATCGTTCGGCATGGCGGTGATTGGGCGGCTGCTTGAAGCCCAGGGCTTCCGAGTCGGCATCATCAGTCAGCCGGACTGGCACAGCAAGACCGACTTCATGAAGCTGGGCAAGCCCAACCTGTTCTACGGGGTGGCCGCCGGCAACATGGATTCGATGATCAACCGCTATACTGCCGACCGCAAGATCCGCTCCGATGATGCCTATACTGCTGGTGGCAAGGGTGGTAGCCGGCCGGATCGGGCCAGTCTGGTCTATAGTCAGCGCTGCCGCGAAGCTTACAAGGATGTGCCGATCATCCTCGGTGGGATCGAGGCCTCGCTGCGCCGGATCGCCCATTACGATTACTGGCAGGACAAGGTGCGGCGCTCGATTCTGGTCGATGCCCGGGCCGACCTGCTGCTGTTCGGCAATGCCGAGCGGGCGGTGGTTGAAGTGGCCCAGCGCCTCAGTCGTGGCGAGACGGTTGAGCAACTGACGGATATTCGCGGTACTGCGTTTATCCGCAAGGACAGCCCCGCGGGCTGGTTCGAGCTGGATTCGAGCCGGATCGACCGGCCGGGCAAGATCGACAAGATCATCAACCCCTATATCAATACTCAGGACACCAGCGCCTGTGCGGTCGAGCAGGCCAAAGGCCCTGAGCCGGGTGCCGATGAGGTGCATGTGGTGCAGTTGCTGCCGCATCCGCGCCTGGAACGTGACCGCACGGTGATCCGTTTGCCGGCCTATGAAAAGGTCAAGAGCGACCCGGTGCTGTATGCCCACGCCAACCGGGTATTGCACCTGGAAACCAATCCCGGCAATGCCCGGACCCTGGTGCAGCGCCATGGCGATCAGGAGGTCTGGTTCAATCCGCCGCCGATTCCGCTGTCGACCGAGGAAATGGACTACGTGTTCGGGCTGCCCTATGCCCGAGTGCCGCATCCGGCTTATGCTGGCGAGAAAATTCCGGCCTACGAGATGATCCGCTTCTCGGTCAATATCATGCGCGGCTGCTTTGGTGGTTGTACCTTCTGCTCGATCACCGAGCACGAAGGGCGGATCATCCAGAACCGCTCGCATGACTCGATCATCCGCGAAATCGAAGAGATCCGCGACAAGGTACCGGGTTTCACCGGGGTGATTTCCGATCTGGGCGGGCCGACCGCCAACATGTACCGGATTGCCTGCAAAAGCCCGGAAATTGAAGCAGCCTGCCGCAAGCCCTCGTGCGTGTTCCCAGGCATCTGCGACAACCTCAATACCGACCATTCTTCATTGATCGGACTGTACCGCAAGGCCCGCGAGCTGCCGGGGGTGAAGAAAATCCTGATTGCCTCGGGGCTACGCTATGACCTGGCAGTGGAGTCGCCGGAGTACGTCAAGGAACTGGTCACCCATCATGTCGGCGGCTACCTGAAGATCGCTCCGGAGCATACCGAAGAGGGGCCGCTGAACCAGATGATGAAGCCGGGTATCGGCTCCTACGACCGCTTCAAGCAGATGTTCGAGAAGTACAGCAAGGAGGCGGGCAAGGAGCAATATCTGATCCCGTACTTCATCGCAGCGCATCCGGGCACCACCGACGAAGACATGATGAATCTGGCGCTGTGGCTCAAGCGCAATGGTTTTCGCGCGGATCAGGTGCAGGCTTTCTATCCCTCGCCGATGGCTACCGCCACCGCGATGTATCACAGTGGCAAGAACCCACTGCGCAAGGTGACCTACAAGAGTGATGGAGTGACCATCGTCAAGGGCGAACGTCAGCGCCGGTTGCACAAGGCATTCCTGCGTTATCACGATCCGAACAATTGGCCGTTGTTGCGTGAAACGCTCAAGGCCATGGGCCGGACCGATCTGATCGGCAATGGCAAGCATCAATTGATCCCGGCCTTCCAGCCGGCGGTAGATGGCTATCAGAGTGCCCGGCGCAAGAACTCGACACCGCTTGGCAGCAAGAAGGCCGGACGCATTCTGACCCAGCATACAGGCCTGCCGCCGCGCGAGACTGGCGCCGGTAAGCCGGCCAAGCGTAAGCCGGGGCGTCAGCGTCCGGGGCGCTGACGCTTTTCTATGAGGGTCATACAGGCTTTCTAATGGCGCTGTCGACATGGGCCAACTAAGCTGACCAAACAGCTTCAGGAGGAATCTGCCATGTCGATTGTCAAACTGATGAGTAATGTCTTCGCCTGCTATGCCGCCGCCTCAAGTGGAGTGGCGACTGAATCGGTCAGCGATTGAGCTGATGCCCGAGCCTTCTGGATGATGCCTGAGCTGCTCAGGCTTTCAGGCTCCTGCGCTCCATCCAGTAGCTCATCTGTTCTTTGAGCTGCGACAGCTCGACCGGTTTGGCCATGTGGCCGTCCATCCCAGCTTTGCGTGCCCGTTCACGGTGTTCCGGTAAGATGTGTGCGGTCAGGGCAATGATCGGCAACGGCTGACGGCCGTTGTGCTGCTCCCACTGACGAATGCGTTCGGCGGCGGTAAAACCGTCCATTTCAGGCATTTCGCAGTCCATTAGAATCAGATCAAAACGTCCACTCTTGGCCGCTTCCAGGGCTTGTTGGCCATTGCCGACGGCCTCTGCATCAATCTTTAGTTTACTCAGCATGCCGCGTATGACTTTGGTCGAGATGCTGTTGTCTTCGGCGATCAGTACCCGGAACGGAGTGCCGAGGCTGGTATCGGACTCCACGGCCAGTGCTTCGGCATGGGCTTGTTCGTGGTGTTGGAGCCACTCATCGATCAGGGTGGTACGCAGGGTATAGCCGGCCACTGGTTTGTTCAGTACCCGACGAATACCAGCATTGCGAGCCACCACGCGGCTGGGAAGCTGATTGATGCCGGTAAGCATGATGATCAGCAGGTCGTCGGGGATACTGGGGTCGTCCTTGAGCCGGCTGGCCAGTTCCAGGCCGCTCATGCCGGGCATCGACTGATCGACCAGCAGAATATCGAAAGGCGTGCCCAGGTTGGCCTGGCTACGCAAGAGCGCCAGAGCTTCTTTGCCGCTGGCGGCAACTTGCGGCTGCATGCCCCAGGCGCTGGTCTGCTGCTGGAGAACCTTACGACAGGTTGCGTTGTCGTCGACGATCAGTACGCTGCGTTCCTGCAGGCAGCGGCCCTCGCTGTCGGGTTCAGTCTGGCTGGTGACTGCTTGAGCGGGGAGGGTGAACCAGACCGTATTGCCCTGTTCGTTGCCCTGCTTGATGCCGAGTTGGCCGTGCATCATATGGATGAGCTGACGGCTGATGGCCAGGCCAAGATACCCGCTGCCGTCATATGGCCCGGCCTGACTGCGGCCCGGGTCGGCGCGCAACAGGCAGTCACGGGCTTCACTGGGCATGCTGGTGCCACTGTCCTGAACCGCGAAGCGCAGTGCCTGTTCATCGCGGGATTTCTTTTCAAGGGCTACTGCCAACATGATCTCGCCCTGGCTGGTGTGGCGCAGGGCGTTGGTAAGCAGGTTGAGCAGAATCTGGCGCAAGCGGGTCGGATCGCCCTGCAGTGTTCTGGGTACCTCTGGATGGACGAAGCTGATCAATTCCAGGCTGCGACCATCGACCCGGCTGCGGAAAATATCCAAACAGTCATTGACCAGCGCATGCAGGTCAAATTGGACGTTTTCCAGAATCAGTTGCCCTGACTCCAGGCGTGACATGTCGAGAATTTCGTTGATCAGGTTGAGCAGGTCATTGCCTGAACTGTGAATGGTCTGCACGTAATCGCGTTGCTTGGCCGATAGCGCGGTATCGAGCAGCAGCTCGCTCATGCCCAGCACCCCGTTCATAGGGGTGCGGATTTCATGACTGATGCGGGCCAGAAACTCGGCTTTGGCCCGGCGCTCGGCTTGGTGGGTGGCCTCGGCGTTGTTGCTGCGCCGCTGACTGGCAAGCTGGCGCTGCAGACGCTTGTGCAGGCTCCAGGCAAAACTGACGAGGGCCAGCCAGAGCAGGAAGTCTGCCAGGTTCTGGTGGTGAACCAGCTGTAATTGCTCTGTCTCCACCAGCCAGCTGGCGATCATCAGTAGTGCGCCAAACAGGAAAGTTCGGTCGATACCTTGTTGGCGTAGCCACAGATGGCCGATCAGGGCCATGGTGAACAGTGGCACTCCCAGATGCAGCAGGCTGGACAGGTGTGGCATCAGCCCCGGTTGCAGCGCGGCAAGCAAAGCGCAGGCGGCACAAAGCAGCGCCCCGGCCAGTACGGCGCGACGGGCTGGAGTGGGTTCGCGCTCGGGTAGCATGCCCAGAGTCAATAGCAAAATGATCGGCATGGCCAGCAAGTGGAGAAAATCGCTGGCCGGACCGTATAGCAGGGGAATCTGGCGGGCGGCCCAGTCTATCGTACCCAGGCTGGACAGGCTGAGAATCAGCCCGCTCAGGGCTAGCAGCAGGTGTAACAGGTCACGACCAACCAGGCCCTGAAGCAGGCCATGGAGCATGATGGCCAACATCAGGCCGACCAGGATTCCGCTCAGGGCCTGCCCCAAAGTGTGTTCGGCAATGGCTGTTGGAGTGTCATGCAGGCGCAGGCCGGTAGTCATGGCGTAGTCGCTGTGCAGACGCAGGTAGATGACTGCCTGGCTTTCAGCCTGGGGTTCGACCGGAAAGCTGAATGCCGCATGGGGTAGTGGGCGCTGGCTGGGCGGCTGATAGGCACCGGTGTGGAAGCGGCTGCGTGGAATGCCGTCTTCGAGCAGGTAGAAGTGGATGCTGGGGATAACCCGGTTATCCAGCTCCAACCGCATGGGGTGATTGTCGGCCAGTGGCAGCATCAGCCATAGGGCGGCGCCTTGACCGGGTAGTTGCAGCGGTCCGGGTGGAGAGGGAACGAAACGGTTGATATAGCGGTTGGAAAGCATGTCGGCCAGATCAAGCTCGCCACTGGCGTCGACGAAAGTACGTAAGCCGGTTTGTGGATGGCCGCTGGCCTGGCTCAGGGAGCTGAAGAGCAGAAACAAGCCAACAAGGCTGCAGACTAACAACCGATAGGCGGTCACGTTGACTGGGTCCTGTCCATGGGCATCGGGCAATTTAGGCTCGGTATATTGCCGGGAGTATAGCTGATGGCCATGGCAAGCGGTATGGATTGGCCGGCCGGGAAGCTGTCCCTGCCGGCCAATCCACTGCGAGCTTCAGCTTTCCCGGGCAATCGCACGGTAGCCGATGTCCTTGCGGTAGAAGCAGCCGTCCCAGCTAATGTCGGCGGCCAACTGATAGGCGCGCTGCTGGGCCTCGCGTACGCTGCTTCCAAGAGCAGTAGCGCATAGCACACGGCCACCGCTGGTGACTATCTGGCCGTCCTTCAGGGCGGTTCCGGCATGGAACACCTTGGCTTCGGCACTGCCGGCGCTCAAACCGCTGATAGGAGCGCCCTTGGCATAGTCGCCCGGATAGCCGCCGGCGGCCAGCACCACACCCAGGCTCGGACGCGGATCCCACTGAGCCTGAATCTGATCCAGGCGTGCGTCGAGGGCGGCTTCGACCAGTTCCACCAAACTCGACTGCAGGCGCAGCATGACCGGCTGGGTCTCAGGGTCGCCAAAGCGGCAGTTGAACTCGATGACTTTGGGCGCGCCGCTGGTATCAATCATCAGGCCAGCGTAGAGAAAGCCGGTATAGACGTTACCTTCGGCGGCCATGCCACGCACGGTTGGCCAGATCACCTCATCCATGACCCGTTGGTGTACTGCGTCGGTGACCACTGGGGCTGGTGAGTAGGCGCCCATGCCGCCGGTATTCGGGCCGCTGTCGCCATCGCCGACACGCTTGTGGTCCTGGCTGGTAGCCATGGCCAGCACATGCTCGCCATCGACCATGACGATGAAGCTGGCTTCTTCGCCATCGAGGAACTCCTCGATCACGACACGCGAACCGGCCTCGCCAAAGGCATTGCCGGCCAGCATATCGCGCACGGCGGCTTCGGCTTCGTCCAGAGTCATGGCGACGATCACGCCCTTGCCGGCAGCCAGGCCGTCAGCCTTGATCACGATCGGCGCGCCTTTTTCGCGCAGATAGGCCAGCGCGGGTTCGATCTCGGTGAAGTTGCAGTATTCGGCAGTGGGAATCTGGTGGCGGGCCAGGAAGTCTTTGGTGAAGGCCTTGGAGCCCTCCAGTTGGGCAGCGGCAGCGGTTGGACCAAAGCATTTCAGTCCGGCGCTGCGGAAGCGGTCGACCACGCCGGCGACCAGTGGTGCCTCGGGGCCGACGATGGTCAGGGTCACGTTGTCACGAGCAAAGGCGACCAGCGCTTCAAGGTCCAGCACATCGATGGCGACATTTTCACACTTGGCTTCGGTGGCGGTACCGGCATTGCCCGGAGCGACAAACACCTTCTCGACGCGCTCATCCTGCGCCACTTTCCACGCCAGTGCGTGTTCACGCCCGCCACTGCCGATAATCAATACGTTCATTCTGTTACCTCAAAATTCATTTGGGGTTTCCGCTAGCAACTCGAAACAAGGTCGTGATCAAGCCAGTAGATGCAAGGTGCCGGTGACTTCAGCAAGCGCAGTTGCCTGGAGGCAATGAGCATTGGCGAAGTCACCGGCAACGCAGCAGATGCAGCTTCAACGCGACCATAACCCTTACTCAGTGGCGGAAATGCCGCATCCCGGTAAACACCATGGCCATGCCGGCTTCGTTGGCGGCGTCGATCACCTCCTGATCACGCATTGAACCGCCTGGCTGGATCACCGCGCTGATGCCGTTAGCGGCGGCGTTGTCGATGCCGTCACGGAACGGGAAGAAGGCGTCCGAAGCCATGACCGCGCCAGCGACTTGCAGGCCGGCGTGCTCGGCCTTGATTGCAGCGATGCGCGCCGAGTTGACCCGGCTCATCTGGCCGGCGCCAACGCCGATGGTCTGGCGGTTCTTGGCGTAGACGATGGCGTTGGACTTGACGAATTTGGCCACTTTCCAGGCGAAGATCAGGTCGTGCATTTCCTGTTCGGTCGGGGCGCGCTGGGTCACCACTTTGAGGTCGGTCTCGGTGATCATGCCAATATCGCGACTCTGGATCAGCAGGCCGCCATTAACCCGTTTGAAGTCCCAGCCAGCGGCCCGTGCAGGACCCCATTCGCCGCATTCAAGCAGGCGCACATTGGCTTTTGCAGCTACTACTTCGCGGGCAGCAGCGGAGACTTTAGGGGCGATTATGACTTCGACGAACTGGCGCTCGACGATGGCCTGGGCGGTCTCGCCGTCCAGCTCGCGGTTGAAGGCGATGATGCCGCCGAAGGCTGATTCGTTGTCGGTGTCCCAGGCCAGGTCATAGGCTTTGCGGATGCCGCCATCGGCCTCCGGCACCACAGCTACGCCGCAGGGGTTGGCATGCTTGACGATAACGCAGGCCGGTTTGCTGAAGCTCTTCACACACTCCAGTGCAGCATCGGTATCAGCAACGTTGTTGAACGATAGTTCTTTGCCCTGTAGCTGCACGGCTGTGGCCACGCAGGCTTCGGCGGCATGCTCGACATAGAAGGCTGCACTCTGGTGCGGGTTCTCGCCGTAGCGCATGTCCTGGGCCTTGATGAACTGGCTGTTGAAAGTGCGCGGGAAGGCGATGCGCCCTTCGGTGCTCAGGGTTTCGCTGCTCTGATCGATGCTGCCCAGATAGTTGGCGATCATGCCGTCGTAGGCGGCGGTGTGTTCAAAGGCTTTGAGCGCCAGATCGAAACGCTGGGCATAGGTCAAACCGCCGGTCTTGAGGTTGTCGAGGATGCCGGCGTAGTCGCTGGCGTTCACTACAATGGCGACATCCTTGTGGTTTTTGGCGGCGCTGCGGACCATGGTCGGGCCGCCGATGTCGATATTTTCGATGGCGTCGGCCAGGCTGCAGCCGGGCTTGGCCACGGTCGCGGCGAACGGATACAGGTTGACCACCACCATATCAATCGGGTTGATGCCGTGCTGCTGCATGACCTCGCCGTCCAGATCACGGCGACCGAGGATGCCACCGTGGATTTTCGGGTGCAGGGTCTTGACCCGGCCATCCATCATTTCCGGGAAGCCGGTGTAGTCGGCCACTTCAACGGCGTCGATAGCCTGTTCGCGCAGCAGCTTGAAAGTGCCGCCGGTGGACAGGATCTCCACGCCCAGGGCGGCCAGTTCACGGGCGAATTCAACGATCCCGGTCTTGTCAGACACGCTGATCAGCGCGCGACGTACCGGCAGGCGGGTGGTTTGGTCGGTCATCTTGGGTCCTGGGTTGCTTTCGGGTATCAGGTAGGGCGCCGGTGTTTACAGCAGTCCGTATTGCTTGAGTTTCTTGCGCAGGGTGCCACGGTTCAGGCCCAGCACTTCTGAGGCGCGGGTCTGGTTGCCGTTGACATAATCCATAACGCACTCAAGCAGCGGCGCTTCGACTTCGGACAGGACCATGTCGTAAACGTCGGTTACGTCTTGGCCGTCAAGGTGGTCGAAGTAATTGCGCAGGGCTTGTTCAACATTGTCGCGCAGGGTGCGGCTGCGTTCGTTGCTGTCGGGCCTGGTGTCAGTCAGGCCGGGTTCGCTGGTGTCGCTCACGGGGTGGGTTCCGTTGATCGTTGTAGTGTTGAGTAGAGTCATGCCGCCAGGTCTCCTTCCAACAAGCGGGTGAAAAACTGCTCGATCGCCTGGCGCTGCTCTGCTGGGTCGTCGATGCGGTTGAATGCCCGGCGAAACTCCCCTGCGCCGGGTAACGTCTGCAAATACCAACCCACGTGCTTGCGGGCGATCCGTACGCCCTGCTCGAAACCATAAAAGCCATGCAATGCATCGAGATGCTCAAGCAGGATGGCATGCTGGTCAGGCAGTGGCAGGGGCGGGCGGTGACATCCATGACGCAGATAGTGATCGATTTCGGCAAAAATCCACGGGCGCCCCTGAGCTGCGCGGCCAATCATGACTGCGTCGGCTCCGGTGTGCTGCAGCACCCGTTGGGCTTTCTCTGGAGAATCGATATCGCCATTGGCGAAAACTGGGATGCTAATGGCTTGTTTGATGGCGGCGATGGTGTCGTACTCGGCCTCGCCGGTATACAGGTCAGCACGCGTGCGGCCGTGTACGGCCAGAGCCTGGATGCCGCTTTGTTCGGCGATCCGGGCGATCCGCAGGCCGTTGCGGTTGTCCCGGTCCCAGCCGGTGCGGATTTTCAGGGTGACCGGAATCTGCACGGCACCGACTACGGCCTCGAGAATGTCGGCAACCAGGCTTTCATCGCGCAGTAGTGCCGAACCGGCGGCCTTGTTGCAAACCTTCTTGGCCGGGCAGCCCATGTTGATATCGATGATCTGGGCGCCGAAGTCCTGATTCATGCGCGCGGCTTCGGCCATCATGCCGGGGTCGCCGCCGGCGATCTGAACTGAACGGGGCTCAGCTTCGCCACTATGGTCCAGGCGCTGGCGCGATTTTCGACTATGCCACAGTCGGGTATCGCTGGTGACCATTTCCGACACTACCAACCCCGCGCCCAGGCGCCGGCACAGTTGCCGGAACGGGCGGTCGGTGACCCCGGCCATGGGGGCCAGGATAACGCGATTGGCTAGTTGGTAAGGTCCGATACTGATCACTGCATGGTCCATCCCTGTACTGTCCAGTCGGCGGTGGCACGTCTCCGAGGACGCCGGCCAGAAAGATTTCAGGGCGCTCAGAGGTTGATTGGTGTGTGAAAAGGCCGTCAATCATACCTGTAAAGAGTGACCATATAAAGACTGGGCTGGTCGATATTTGAACAGATTGACCGGCGGCTTTGGGCGGCCTGTCCGGTTGCTGGCTACCGAGTCTTGGGGGCTGAGGCAAATGCCTGGTGCTGTATCAAGGGCTGTGAAAGTCGAGCTGGTAGTTGACCGCTTGCGGACCTGGGTCAAGCATGTCGAGGGCAACATGAATCGGGGTCTGCGAGGGCATCAGGGTAACGCCGGCCAGCTCACCAGCCAAATACTCCTCCGGACGGAACCGGCGGTTGGCCAGTTCCCGGCCTTGGCTGTCACTGAAGCTCATGCTCAGTACCGGGAAAGGTTGGGCGAAGCTGGCGCGGTTATACAGGATAACGTCGATGGCGACCGCTCGGGGAAACTCAGGGTGCGGCCGCACCAGCAGGTTGCTGCTGCGGATCAGACTGATATCGACCCGAGCAGGCAACTCACAGCCGGCCAACAGGCAGGCCTGCTCGATCCAGGGACGGCTGCGGTCGTCATGAGCCAGAGCCTCGAAGTTGTAGGTGACGTACTGGCCGAGCAGGCCGAGCAAAGCAAGGACGCAGAGAGCGGTCCACAAGCCATTGTGCCGGCGCCGCCGCCGCGGGCGTGGCAGGTCGTCCAGCAGTAGCGGCTCGTCATCTAGATCGTCGAGTCCTAGGTGCTCGCCAAACCGAGGTTCATTGCGCTGCTCGTCATCTTCCCCGGTTAAAACAGAGGGCTTGTCTGCAGGGGCTGTTCGTGTGTGTTCGGGGCGGAACACGCCGTGGTCATCGCGTTCAGCCACCAGTGGTTGGAAACGCTGGCTTGCGGCCGGGGATGGATTGGGCTCAGAACTCGGTGCAGTGTATTCCGGTTCGGGCGCCGGCGGCGTCAGTGGCTGAATGGGTGGCTCGGGTGCCAGTTCCGGCGGTGCCGAGTGCGACGGGTTGATCTCTTCGATGATCGACTCGTCGAGCCCCAGGGCTTCCAGGTCCAGTTCGTCGAGTTCCAGATCATCATGGATCAACAGGCTGCTTTGTTGCGGCACTCTGGTCGGCTGGGCCGGAGCGGCTGCCGGTTGCTCGGGTTCGGTCGCCGGTTCAGCCAGTACCTTGCGGGCATCGAACACCTTGAGGCAGGCGCCGCAGCGGACGTGTCCGGCGGCGGCATTGAGTTGCTCCTGAGACAGCCGGAAGCGGGTCTGACAATAGGGGCATTGTGTGACCAGCAACTCACTCATGGGGAACGGTGCGCCTTCATAGGACAGGATTGGTGGCTATTGTGCCCTTAAGAAGCTCAAGCCGCCAAGTGGCGGGTTCCGCTGACCCGTATCCAGCCGTCGCGTTCCGTGACCGGGTCGAGGTTGAACCAGGGACGGTAGGCGGCGAGTATCTCATCGGTCTGCTCGGCCAGGATGCCGGACAGGGCAATGCGTCCACCGGGCAGAACCAGGCTGGCGAGTTGCGGGGCCAGGCTGACCAGCGGCCCTGCCAGGATGTTGGCGACCAGCACCTCGGCGGGTTGGGGCGGCATAGCTTCGGGCAAATAGAGGCTAAAGCGTTGGTCGGCAATGCCATTGCGCTGGGCATTGTCGCGCGAAGCTTCCAGCGCCTGGGGATCAATGTCGGTACCGATAGCCTGGTCGGCACCCAGTAACAGGGCGGCGATGGCCAGAATGCCGGAGCCGCAACCGAAGTCGATCAGGGTTTTGCCGGTCAGCGGTTCGTTGTCGAGCCATTCCAGACACAGGGCCGTGGTCGGATGGGTGCCGGTACCGAAAGCCAGGCCCGGATCCAATAGCAGGTTGACAGCCTCAGGTTCAGGCGCCTGGTGCCAGCTTGGGACGATCCACAGCCGTTGGCCGAAGCGCATGGGCTGGAAATTGTCCATCCAGCTGCGTTCCCAGTCCTGGTCTTCAAGCTGCTCCAGGCTGTAATCGGGCAGTTGGCCACCACACAGCAGGGTCAGATGGCTGATCAGCGTGTCAGGGTCGGTATCGGCTTCGAACAGGGCCAGCAGATGGGTGTTGGACCACAGCGGCGTGGTGCCCAGATCCGGCTCGAAAATCGGTTGATCTTCGGCATCCATGAAGGTCACGGATACCGCGCCGAGTTCAAGCAGGCGATCTTCCAGGTCGGAGGCCTGATCGGGAGAGATAGCAAGACGTAGTTGCAGCCAGGACATGGGCATTCCAGATAAAAGAAGCCCGGGCAGGCCCGGGCTTTGAGGCTTGTGGCCGAAGACTGGAGCTGTTTGAGGCTCCCGTCTTCAGCGTTGGACGGATTTTATTTCAAACCCAGTTTGTGTTCCAGATAGTGAATGTTCACGCCGCCCTTGCAGAACCCAGGGTCGCGGACCAGTTCACGGTGCAGCTCGGTGTTGGTCTTGATGCCGTCCACCACCAACTCGTCGATGGCGTTGCGCATCCGGGCCAGAGCCTCGTCGCGGGTTGCGCCATAGGTGATCAGCTTGCCGACCAGCGAGTCGTAGTTCGGCGGTACCTTGTAGCCGCTGTACAGGTGTGAATCGACTCGCACGCCGTTGCCGCCGGGGGCATGGAAGAACGTCACGGTACCAGGGCTGGGCATGAAGGTTTTCGGATCTTCGGCATTGATTCGGCACTCGATGGCATGTCCAAAGACCTTTACCTGGTCCTGAGTGATGCTCAGCTTGTTGCCGGCGGCGACCAGAATCTGCTCCTTGACGATATCGATTCCAGTAACCATCTCCGAAACCGGGTGCTCTACCTGGACGCGGGTGTTCATCTCGATGAAGTAGAAACGACCGTCTTCATAGAGGAACTCGAAGGTGCCGGCGCCACGGTAGCCAAGATCGATACAGGCCTTGACGCAGCGGGCCTGGACTTCGGTCCGGGCCTTTTCGTCGATGCCTGGAGCAGGAGCTTCTTCGATGATTTTCTGGTGTCGGCGTTGCAGCGAGCAGTCACGATCTCCCAGGTGAACGGCGTTGCCCTGGCCATCGGAGAGCACCTGGACTTCAACGTGGCGCGGGTTGGTCAGGAATTTCTCCAGATACACCATCGGGTTGCCGAAAGCGGCACCGGCTTCGGTACGGGTCAGTCGGATCGACTTGAGCAAATCCTCTTCCTGGTGCACCACGCGCATGCCGCGCCCGCCACCACCACCGGCGGCCTTGATGATCACCGGATAGCCGACCTGGCGGCCGATTTCCAGACAGCGCTGGTCATCGTCTTCCGGCAGAGGGCCGTCAGAGCCCGGCACCGTTGGAACACCGGCCTTCTTCATGGCTTCGATCGCCGAGACCTTGTCGCCCATCAAGCGAATCACTTCGGCGCTGGGGCCAATGAAGGTGAAGCCGGAGCGCTCAACCTGCTCGGCGAAGTCGGCACGTTCGGCCAGGAAGCCATAGCCGGGGTGAATGCCGTCGGCACCGGTGACTTCGGCGGCGCTGATGATCGCAGGGATGTTCAGGTAGGACTCAGTGGCATTGGCTGGGCCGATACAGACGGTTTCGTCGGCCAGTGCCAGGTGCATGAGTTCACGGTCAGCCGTGGAGTGCACGGCCACAGTTTTCAACCCCAGTTCCTTGCAGGCACGAATGACGCGCAGGGCAATTTCACCGCGGTTGGCAATCAGGACTTTTTGCATCGCAGCCTCCGGTTTGGGCTCAGGCGATGCTGAACAGGGGTTGATCGAATTCCACCGGCTGACCGTTATCGACCAGGATGGCCTGGATCACGCCGCTCTTGTCGGCCTCGATGTGGTTCATCATCTTCATGGCTTCAACGATACACAGGACATCGCCTGCCTTGACGGTCTGGCCAACTTCGGCGAAGGACGGTGCCGATGGCGAGGGCGAGCGATAGAAAGTGCCAACCATCGGCGAGCGGACCAGATGGCCGCTGGGCTCGACAGCTGGGGCCTCTGCGGCCGGAGCAGCAGCGGCAGCTGGCGCTGCTGGCGCGGCGGCTACCGGGGCCTGCGGAGCGTAGAACTGCTGGGGAGCGGCAAGCTGCTTGCTGTGGCGGCTGATGCGGACCGATTCTTCACCCTCGTGAATTTCCAGTTCGTCGATGCCGGACTCTTCCAGAAGTTCGATCAGTTTCTTGACTTTGCGGATATCCATTGGTGCTTGCACTCCAGAGCTGTAGGGTGGCGTAGATTGTTCAGTTACGTTGTTCAATGTTGTGTATTGCCGCTTCCAGGGCCAGTTCGTACCCTTGAGCGCCGAGCCCGCAAATCACGCCCTCGGCAACATCCGAGAAGTACGAGTGATGGCGGAACGCTTCGCGTTTATACACGTTGGATAAATGCACTTCGATGAATGGGATGCTCACAGCCAGCAATGCGTCACGTATTGCCATGCTGGTATGTGTAAAAGCAGCCGGATTGATGATGATGAAGTCGATGGCTTCATCGCGCGCGGCATGAATGCGCTCGATCAGTTCGTGTTCGGCGTTGCTTTGCAGGTTCAGCAAATGGTGGCCAAGCGTGGTGGCGCGTTCGCGCAGACGCTGGTTGATCTGTTCCAGTGTGGTTGCGCCGTAGACGCCCGGTTCGCGGGTGCCTAGCAAATTTAGGTTGGGGCCGTGCAGGACCAGAATGCTAGCCATTGTTGTTGTTCCATGAATGGCGACAGAGGTGACCCGTGGGTCAGTTATGGGCTGGAGTTTGCCGGAATCCTGGCGCGCTGTCCAGAATCAGTCGATTGCCATCAGATGCCCGCATGATGCCCGCATGTACGCCGAAAATTATCCTTGCGGGATGGCGCTCAGGCGGCTGGTGAAGGTCTCGAGATCGACCTCGCCCTGCAAGCGCAGAGCGCGCAGTTCCTGCCCGGCAGGGTCATAGAACAGAAACGCTGGCGGACCGAACAGCTGCTGCTGGCTGAGCCACTGGCGCTGGTCAGCGCTGTTGCTGGTCAGGTCGAGCTTGATTCGGGCAAACCCCTCCAGTTGCTGGCGCACCTGGGGTTGATTAAGGACCTGGCGTTCGATGATCTTGCAACTGATACACCAGTCGGCGTACAGCTCGATGACGGCTGGACGGTTCAGGGCTTTGGCCTGAGCCAGTTCGCGAGCGATGCCGGCCTGATCATCGACCAGGGTAAAAAAGCCGCTGCTATTATTGCTGGCGGGGGCAGCGCTGCCAGTCAGTGGTGCCAGTGGGCGTAGTGGGTCATTGCCGCCGGCCAGCGCACCGAATAGCGCAGCCGCAGCGTATACCGCCGCCAGCAGTGACAGGGTCTGGGCGATGCGTCCACCAGCGCCATGCGGCATGCGATCGAACAGGCCCAGACGCACCGCCAAGCCAGCGGCCAGAGCAGCCCACAACGCCAGGCTCAGGGGGCCGGGTATGACTCGCTCCAGTAGCCAGATGGCGACACCGAGTAAGCCGAAGCCAAAGATATGCTTGACCGTGACCAGCCAAGGGCCGGAGCGGGGTAGCAGGGCGCTGCCGAAAATCGCCACCAGCAGCAGCGGCAGGCCCATGCCCAGAGCCAAAGCGAACAAGCTGGCGGCGCCGCCCACGGCATCGCCGGTCGCGCTGATGTAGACCAGGGCGCCGGCCAGGGGCGCGGAGATGCATGGTGACACTACCAGGGTCGACAGCACGCCCAGCAGGGCTGCACCAGTCAGCGAGCCACCGCGGGTGCGGCTGCCCAGGCGCTCCAATGGTTCACGTACCATGGCTGGCAGGCGCAGCTCGAATACCCCGAACATGGCCAGCGCGAACAGGCTGAAGAACGCGGCGAAAGTACCCAGAACCCAGGCCGACTGCAATCGCGCCTGAATGTTCAGCGCCGCGCCGAACAGCCCGATCAGGGCGCCGATCAGGGCAAAGCTGATGGCCATGGCCAGTACATAACTGAGCGCCAGGGCGCAGGCGCGAAACCGGTCTATATCCTGGCGGCCGAGCACCAGGCTGGACAGAATCGGCAGCATGGGCAAGACACAGGGGGTGAAGGTCAGCCCCAGTCCGGCGAGGAAGAACAGCAGCAGTGCCCAGCCCAGTTGCTGGTTGTCGAGCAGGCCCTGAAAAACTCCGGAACCGGCGGCCGGCAGAGTGGGTTCTGCTCCTGCTCCAGGCAGATCCAGCAGTACGGTTTCCGGTGGGTAGCACAGGCCGGCGTCGGCGCAGCCCTGGAAGTCAACCCGCAGCTGCCGGCCCGGTTGGGTGCCGGCGCCCAGCCGCAGCTCGACCTGCAGCTGGTTGTAGTAGACCTCGACATCACCAAAGAACTCATCGGTCTTGTGCAGACCGTCGGGCAGCAGGACCTGCTGGATCGACTGGTTGCCGCCCTGGAGCTGGAAATCCAGCCGGTGACGGTAGAGATAGTATTCGGGCGCGATTTCAAAGATGAGTACTATGTGCTCGGCGTCGGCTTCGACAATACCCGGGCGGAAAGCTTCATGGACTGGCAGGAAGTTGGCCTGACCGCCGCTGCCATCAAGCAGCCCGAGCGCGCCCGTGCTGCTCTGGCTGAAGGGGTTGGCTTGGGCCAGACCGGCGAAGGTCAGCCAGCAAATCAGTAGAAGGCGTAGCAACTGCATGGGGTATCCGAACTTTGAATTGATGCCATCATATCGAGTTGCGCAGGCTGTGCCGAGAGGCAATCTGTCCCAGGCTGTTTCCTGACCCCACGCAGTGGGTGAGATGTGTGGAGAACGGCAGCAGGTTCTGGGAGGTGATATCCTGTTGCCTTAGGGTCTGTTGACGTGTCATCGCAACCGCGCCGGTGCCTGTTTTTGTGCGAGGCAAGGCGCGAGATGCGAGGTTTGGTGGGCCAAATAAGCATTGAGTAACGCGGCATCGCGCAAAAACAGGCCCGGCCCTTCGGGTTGCGCGTAAAATGTCGCCATGCGTCGTTGTGGGACTTGGCAAGGGAGCGACCATTCCCTGCGTCCCACGCCTAGCCTGGCGACATTTTACGCAGCAACGCGGCTTGCGATGACACGTCAACAGACCCTAACAACAAGGGAGAGTGGTGATGAAATTTGCCAAGCGTTCCATGCAGGACGCCAATGAGCGTCTTGGAGACAGTCTGGAGTCTGCGCGGGTCTGGCTGGGCGGGCCGGTGATCAGCAAGCTGCTGGGGTTGGCGGTACTGGCCTATGTGCTGCTGTGCCTGCTGCTGGGCTGGTATTGGAGTCGTGAGCCGGATCTGGAGCCGTTGGTCACTGCGCGAGAACAGCGGGTGGACGGTGAGTTGACCGTACAGACCTTGCAGGCTGTGATGACGACGCTGTTGGACAAGCCTGGCGGCTTCATCAGCAACGACATCATGCCGCCCGGATTGATGATGGACAACATGCCGAACTGGGAGTTTGGCGTGCTGGTGCAGGTGCGCGACATGACCCGGGCGCTGCGCCGTGATATGGCCCGCTCGCAGTCACAATCGGCTGAAGACCGTGATTTGGCACGGGCCGAGCCACGCTTTCATTTCGACAACAAGAGCTGGGCCATGCCCGCCAGTGAGAGTGAGTACCGTGACGGGCTGCGCGCACTGGCCAGCTATCAGCAGCGTCTGCAACAGGGTGATGCCGCGTTTTATCCCCGAGCCGACAGTCTGGCCAGTTGGCTGGGCGATGTCAGCACCCGGCTCGGTTCGCTGTCGCAGCGACTGTCGGCCAGTGTTGGTCGCGAGCCCTTGAGCGATAGCGGGCGGGCGCGTGAACGTACACCCTGGACTCAGATCGACGATGTGTTTTACGAGGCGCGGGGCACGGCCTGGGCGCTGGTTCACCTGTTGCGGGCGGTGGAGCAGGACTATGCCGAGGTGCTGGGCAAGAAAAATGCCCAGGTCAGTCTGCAGCAGATCATTCGCGATCTGGAGGCGACCCAGGCGCCACTATGGAGCCCTATGGTGCTCAACGGTAGCGGCTTCGGGGTGCTGGCCAATCATTCGCTGGTCATGGCCAACTACCTGTCGCGAGCCAATGCTGCCTTGATCGATCTGCGTCGCCTGCTGGAGCAGGGCTGAGCGTGGATAGTCGGCAAATTCATGACTATCTGGTCCGTTCGGCGGCTGAGCAGGTGCTCAGTGTCGATGAGCAGGATCAGCCGCTGGCGCAGGTCAGTCGGGCTCAGGTTCAGGCAGAACGACTGATTACCCGCTGTACCTACATCTTCGTGTTCAATGCCGCCGGGCAGTTGTGCCTGCATCAGCGCACCCTGCACAAGCGGCTCTATCCGGGTTACTGGGATGTTGCCGCCGGCGGCCTGGTGGCTGCCGGGGAAGGTTATCTTGAAGGCGCCCGGCGCGAACTGGCTGAGGAGCTTGGGGTGGCCGGGGTCGATTTGCACAGCCATGGGCGGTTTTTCTACGACGCCCCGGAAAGCCGGTTGTGGGGTGCGGTGTTCAGTTGTCGCTGGGATGGCCCGATTGAAATGCAGCCGGAAGAAGTATTAGCGGTGCGCTGGATTGATCTGGACACCGACTGGCGCCAGGCTGATGAACGTTATACCCCGGACTCGTTGCTGGCCCTGGAGCGCTGGCGGGCCGGGCAGTTGCTGGAATGAATAGATGAAAAAAGCCAAAGGACTCGAGGCCCTCGGTGGCTTGGTGTACTCGACGGATGCCGGACGCATGTGTCCTGACTGCCGTCAACCGGCTGAACAGTGCCGCTGTGCTCAGGCCGAGATACCCGCCGGGGATGGCGTGGTACGGGTGCGGCGCGAAACCAAGGGCCGTGGTGGCAAGACAGTGACCACGGTCAGTGGTGTCTTGTTGGCTGGTGATGAGCTCAAGGCGCTGGCCAAACGCTTGAAAAACCGCTGCGGCTGCGGCGGGGCGGTCAAGGACGGCGTAATCGAGATTCAGGGTGACAAGGCCGAGCTGGTCTGTGAGTTGCTGACTGCCGAAGGCTTCAAGGTCAAGCGCGCCGGAGGCTGATGAGCTTGACCTTGAGTCTGCGTAGCTGGCGCCAGGCCTGGCGCGATCGTGAAACCCAGCGCAAAGTCTGGGGGCTGGCCACGCCAATGATCCTGTCCAATATCAGCGTGCCGCTGGTGGGACTGGTCGATACGGCGGTAATCGGTCACCTGGACGGAGCCCATTACCTGGGTGGGGTGGCGGTTGGCACTGCCTTGATCACCTTTGTGCTGTGGGCAGCTGGTTTCCTGCGCATGGGCACCACCGGCTTCGCCGCCCAGGCCTGCGGCAGCGGCGATGGTGATGGTATTCGCCGGGTCTTGTTACAGCCGCTGTGGCTGGCGGTGCTGATCGCGCTGGCGGTGCTGGTCTTGCAGGCGCCGTTGATTGCCGCCGGCCTGTACTTTATCGACAGTTCGCCCGAGCTGCTGGAGCAAGCCCGCCTGTATGTGGAAATCCGCCTGTGGAGTCTGCCGGCGGCGCTGGCCAATTTCGTCCTGGTGGGCTGGTTTATTGGTATGCAGCGCGGCCGGGCACCTTTGTATCTGCTGCTGACCGTCAATCTGAGTAACGTGTTGCTGGATCTGCTGCTGGTAGTTGGCCTGGGTTGGGGCGTGGCTGGTGCAGCTCTGGCCACGGTGATCAGCGATTATCTGGGGTTGCTGCTGGGCTTGCTGTTGGTGCGTCAGTTGCTGGCCGAGCATCCGGGGCGGCTGGACTGGCTGGCGGCGATCCGGCTGCGCGGCGCGGCACCGTTGTTGCGGGTCAATCGCGATATTCTGATCCGTACCCTGGCACTGGAACTGGTCTTCTATCTGCTGGTGCTGCAGGGGGCGCGCCAGGGCGATGCGGTGGTGGCGGCCAATGCGGTGCTATTGAACTTTCTGTTGCTGACCTCCCATGGCCTGGATGGCCTGGCCCATGCGGTCGAGGCGCTGGGAGGGCATGCTCTGGGTCAACGCAATCGTGCGGCTTTCAAGCGGGTGCTGGTGGTGACTCTGGGCTGGTCGCTGCTGGTTGGCGTGGGCTTTGTGCTGGCTTTCAGTCTGTTTGGCCCATGGATCATCAATCGCCTGACCAATCTCGACGAGGTGCGTGCGGTGGCCCAGGCCTATTTGCCCTGGATGGCGCTGATGCCGCTGGTCGCGGTCTGGAGCTATCTGCTCGATGGGCTGTTTATTGGCGCGACTCGGGCTCGGGCGATGCGCAACAGCATGCTGCTGGCGGTATTCGGTCTGTATGTGCCGGTGGCCTGGCTGCTACGTGATAGCGGTAACCATGGCCTGTGGCTGGGCTTTCATCTGTTCATGCTGGCGCGTGGGGCCTTACTCGGTGGCTGGTTCGTCTATCTCTGGCGTCAGGATAGCTGGTTTCCCAAGTCGTAGGTGCTGTGGCCGGCGCTCACGCTGGCGGCGGTCACTGCGCCCGTAACCACCAATGCAGGTAGCGGCCCAGGTGCTGGTAAGCCGGGTGACGGCTGTAGATCAGTTCTTCGCGTATCAGGTCTTCGCTGCTGGCCTGTTGTTGCCAGTGTGGCGGCATGTAGTCATAAAACACCCGGATACCACTAGCCTGCTGTTTGTGCAGGCCCGCCTGGCTAGCCCACTGCTGGACCTCGCGCGGGTCCAGCGGGTGTTGTGGGGTCAGGCCGCGCTGGCCGACGCCCGCCAACTGTTGGCGCTCAAGTTTGCGAAACTGGCCCTTGATCAGGTTGCGGTAGATCAGTGCGTCACGGTTGTAGAATGCCAGCGACAGGGCCCCTTGCGGGTTGAGCAGGGCACGCAGGTGGTGCAGGGCCTGATGTGGGGCGGCCAGCCATTCCAGTACGGCATGACAGATGACCAGGTCGAAGGTTTGCCCCTGAGCCGGCAGGTCCTGCAGCGGCAACGACCAGTAAGCCACAGCGGGGGTGCCGGCCGCTTGCAGGCGTTGCTCAGCGGCTGAGAGCATTGCACTGGCGGGCTCGCTGACGGTGACCTGATGCCCCTGTGCGGCCAGCCAGGCACTGATGTGGCCAAGCCCGGCCCCTACGTCCAGAATCCGTAGGGGCCGTGCCGGCAGCTCTGTCAGCCACTCCTTCAGGTCGCGGGTCAGTACGGCCAGACGAATGGCACCCTTGGGGCCAGCATAGATTTTCTGCGCCAGATGACTGCTCAGTTGGTCAAAATAGCGGTCGTCCATGCTTGGCTCCTAAGAAAACACTGATTGATTACACGCAAGCTTAGTAGCCCGGTTGTCGCTGACCTGTTCTGGACTGTCGATGCCCTGGTCGAAAATTGCTCCTGCATTTTCGACACTTCCGCCATCCCTGGCGGTCGGACGGGCATCGTCAAGCCCCCCATGGGTGAGGCAAGCGTTTACGAAGCATGCTTCGTGCGCAGCCGAACGCCGACCGATCTGTGATCGGTTGGCCGGACCCGGAGGGGGTTCACGGCGTGTCCAGAACAGGTCAGCGACAATTGGGCCAACACCGAACTGATTTAATCAGTGTTTCCCTAAGCCGAGCGCAGTAATTTGTAAGCGCCCTCTTATCCGGGCTTACGGGCCAGTACCACCGCCCGCAAGGGCGCAGGATAGCCTTCGCGGGTCAGTGCCGGATTTTCCGGGTCAAGGAAGTCCGGTAGTGACTGAAAACGCATCCAGTCGGTGCTGCGTTGTTCCTCGGTGCTGGTATGAGCCTGGTCCACGCAGCGCACATCCTGAAAGCCCGCCCGGCGCAGGAATCGCTCAAGCAGCGGGACTGAAGGCAGGAACCAGACGTTGCGCATTTGCGCATAGCGGTCTTCGGGCACCAGACATTGTTGTGCGTCGCCCTCAACCACCAGTGTTTCCATGACCAGTTCACCGCCGGGGCGCAGGCAGGCCTTGAGCTGTAACAGGTGGTCGATAGGCGCGCGTCGGTGATACAGCACGCCCATGGAGAACACCGCGTCGAAGCCATCGGTCGGCTCCGGCAACTCTTCAAGGGTGAAGGGCAGTTGCCAGACCGGCGCCTCAGGCATGAATCGACGGATTGCCAGAAATTGATTGAGAAACAGCAGGTTGGGGTCAACGCCGACAACCAGTTGGGCGCCTGCCTGCCACATCCGCCACATGTAATAGCCGTTGCCACAGCCAACATCCAGAATTCGCTTGCCGCGCAGATCAAGGTGCGGGGCGACGCGCTGCCATTTCCAGTCCGAACGCCATTCGGTATCGATATGAACCCCGAATAGCTCGAATGGCCCCTTGCGCCATGGATGCAGACCTTGCAAGGCCTGGCGCAGAGCAGCTTGGGTCGACTCGTCGATGGCCTCCGGGTGGCCGATGCGCACTCCGTGCTGCAACTCAATGGACGCTTGCGGCAGTGACGGAATCTGTTCCAGTGCCGCCTGCCAGCGAGCCAGATCGCCATGATTGGTTGTGTCCAGCCGCTGGTTCAGGGCCTGTGGCAGGTTATCCAGCCAGTGTTCCAGTGAGGTGTTGCGCAACGAGTGGAAAAGCGGTTGATAGTCAATCACAAGTGGCGATCATCGAGCAGAAATTGAGGCATTGAAACCAGCTATGCGCCTGGCTGAAGCCGGCCTGTTGGAGGCGTTGCAGGTGAGTATCCAGAGTGTCCGGGCGCATGACGTTTTCAATCGCGCTGCGCTTCTGGGCGATCTCCAGTTCACTGTAGCCATTGGCCCGTTTGAAGGCGTAGTGCAGGTTTTCCAGGCGTTGCTGCTGATCCGGGTCATCGAAACGCAACTTTTCCGACAACAGCAATATGCCACCCGGCTTGAGTGCCTGGCGAATGCGGCTGAGCAGAGGCAGGCGCAGCTCCAGACTGATGAACTGCAGGGTGAAGTTCAGCACTACCACCGAGCAGGGCTGCAGGGGCAGCTCGAGAATGTTTGCCTCGATCACTTCGGCCGGGGTCAGTTCTTCAGTCATGGCCGACTGGGCGCTGAGGTATTCACGGCAGCGCTCGACCATGGCTGGGGCGTTGTCCACCGCAATAATGCGACAGCCCTCACTGCGCACATGCCGGCGCATGGACTGAGTGGCGGCGCCAAGCGAGCAGCCCAGGTCGTAAATCAGTGTGTGTGGTCCCGCATGCTGCCCGGCAATCAGGCCAATTGTCTCGACAATGGTCGGATAGCCAGGGACCGAACGTTTGATCATGTCGGGAAATACCCGGGCTACGTCGTGATCGAACACGAAGTCGCTGACTTTGGGCAGTGGCTGGGCGAATAGTTTGTCTACATCACTCATGAGGCATTTAGTGTTGACGGGCCGGGAGCCGATTCTACCGCAAGTCGCCAGGCTTGGGAGGATTTGCCGGTCGCAGCTTGACGGTCTCGGTACTGGCGTCTAGCTATATAGCTATAGGCTTGGCTTTGTGTGTGACTGTCATTTGTCGTCTGAATTATTTTGGAGAGCGGTTCGCCAAAGATATGGCGTTCGTGTATTCGTTTTTAGGTTGTGTAGTGGCATAATGGCACTGCCCTGGGTGCTCCGTGAATAAGACTCCGCCAAGCTGGGGTCATTGAACAACAAGGGGATTAAGGTATGCCTGCCAAACACCGGGTTGTATTGGGAGTCGCCACCGTGGCGGCTTTGTATGCCGGAATCTCCAATGCTCTGGGACTGGGTGACATTGCCCTGGGGTCGGCACTCAACGAACCGCTCAAAGCTACTATCGAGTTGCATGGCAGTAGTGGCGTGACACCCGAGGATATCCGGGTTCGTCTGGCTGATCAGCAGGCTTTCGATCAGGCCGGCATTCAGCGACCCTACTTTCTCACCGATCTGCGTTTTGTCCCGGTGCTGCGCAACAACCGTCTGTTCATCGAGGTTGAATCCAATAGGCCGGTACGCGAGCCTTACCTGAACTTTCTGGTTGAGTTGCGCCGGCCCAATGGGGTTATGTTGCGCGAATATACCGTGCTGCTTGATCCACCGCTGTACAGTCCGGGACCGGGCATCACTCAACCGGTAGCTGCCACTGCGGCCCAGACCCGGGCAAGCGCTCAGGCCCCAGTTTCACGTCCTGCGCAACCGGCGCCGGCTGCACTGGTACTGCCCGATTTGCAGCCGCAGCCGGGTGCTGCGCAATATCAGACCGTGGCGGGCGATACTCTGTGGGCGATTGCTGAGCGCTACCGCCCTGATGAGCGTGCCGGAGTGCGGCAAACCATGCTGGCGATTCGCGCCTTGAATCCCCAGGCTTTTATTGGCGGAGACATCAACCGTTTGCGCCAGGGGCAGGCGTTGGCGTTGCCGACCGCTGAGCAGTTGGGATTTTCAGCTGCGCCGCCAGCCCAGCGCCCGCTGGACAGTCAGCCTGAATCGGTCGCAACGGTTGCCGAACCGGTTGCGAGTGCTGATCGCTTGCGAATCGATGCTCTGGAACCTGCAACTAATGAATCGGCGGAGTTGCGTGATCGCCTGAGCATGCTGGAGACGCGCTTCAGTGTGCTGCTCAGCGAGTTGGACAATCGTGACTCCCAGATCGCCAGTCTGCAGGCTGAGCTGGAAGTGCTGCGCGAGGCACGGGCATTGGAGCAGGCCGCACTTGAAGAATCGGCTGCGGCGGGTGCGTTGCTTGCGGTAGCGGGCGCGGAGCCTGGTGCTCAGAGTTCGGTACAGGGATCGGATGATCCGACTCCCGGGGCGCTGGGCGCGCTGCCGGCAGCCGGGCTGATGGACGATAGGCTGAGCGCACAGGTGACATCGAGCAGTCTGGAGCGCTGGTTCAGTTGGTGGCCAATCCTTGTTGGTTTGGGGTTGGCTGTACTTGGTTTGCTGTTCGGTATGCGCAGGAAGGCTTCAGCCGAGCCGGAATCGATTCCCATGCCGGCTATCCGCCCACGCGAGCAGGTCGCGCCCGGCTCAGTGAGGGTACGCCAGCCTGCGCCGGCTCAGTCGAAACCGGCAACCGACCCGTTGGCCGGGGTAGAGCTGTATATCACCTATGGGCGTTTTGCTGAGGCCCGCGTATTGCTGGATAAGGCCATTGCCACACAACCTGAGCGTCTTGATCTGCGCTACAGGTTGCTGCGGGTGCTGGCTGAATTGTGTGACCGCCCGGCCTTTGCCGCACAGGAGCGCGAAGCGCTGGCGTTGGGAGCCGACATGGAGCGTATCGATCAGTTGAAAATGCGCTTCCCTGCACTGCTGGCCCAGGTTGAGACCGATATGGTCGAGCGGGTCGATCACCTTGATCCGCTGCTGATGGATGATGAGCCGGAGCAGTCGTCCCGGACGCCGCGTGCGGCAGAGCAGGATGCGCAGGACGATGTTCGCTTGAACCTTGAAGACTTCAAGCTTGATCTGGACGTGGACCTGCTTGACGCACTGGGGCCGCAACCTGTGCGTAGCAAACAGCCGCCAAAAGTGGTGGATGAGGACTTCAATGTCAGCCTGGATAATCTACCGGATGTGGAGGAGTGGGAGGACGACGAGCCGCACAAGTCAGAACGACGCTGAGGGCTCGGCGTGGGAGAGCGAAAGGGGCACTCAGGGGTGCCCCTTTTTATTAGGCTGGGCGCCTCAGTCGAACAGGCGTTTGGCCACGTCCTTGAAATGGCCGGCAAAGTGTACCGTCATGTTGTCTCGCAGGTACTCCGGTAGCTCCTCGTAATCGCCACGATTGGCCTCGGGCAGAATCAGTTCATGGATTGACTGGCGGCGTGCAGCAATCACTTTCTCGCGGATGCCGCCGACCGGCAACACGTGTCCGGTCAGGGTGATCTCGCCGGTCATCGCCAGGCCGCTGCGCGGCGACTGGTTGCGCGCCAGGGACAACAAGGCGCTGGCAATGGTGATGCCGGCGCTGGGGCCGTCCTTGGGTGTGGCTCCTTCAGGCACATGCAAATGCACGAAGGCCTCGTCAAAGAAGCTCTTGTCGGCCTGGTAGCCTTTGAGGTTGGCGCACAGGTAGCTGTAGGCAATTTCTGCCGATTCCTTCATCACCTCACCCAGTTGCCCGGTCAGCTTGAATCCCCGGTTCAGGGTGTGAATGCGGTTGGCCTCGACCGGCAGGGTGGCTCCACCCATGGCGGTCCAGGCCAGCCCGGTGATGATGCCAACACCCTTGAGTTTCTTTTCCTTGCGAAAAGCTGGAGTTCCGAGCAAGTTCGCCAGATCGTCGGGTTTGATACTGAGCTTGTCATCCGGGTGTTCCAGCAGACGCATGACCGATTTACGCACCAGCTTGCCCAGCTGCTTGTCCAGACTGCGTACCCCAGCCTCGCGGGCATAACTTTCAATCACCTGGCGCAGGGCCTTGTCGGTAATACGTAGCTGACTCTTACGTAGCCCGGCCTTGGTCAGTTGTTTTGGCCACAGGTGGTGTTTGGCGATCGCCAGTTTTTCCTCAGTGATGTAGCCGGACAGGCGGATCACATCCATGCGGTCGAGGAGCGGGCCGGGAATGCTGTCCAGGGTATTGGCGGTGCAGACGAACAGCACCTTGGACAGGTCCAGACGCAGATCCAGATAGTGATCGAGAAACTGGCTGTTTTGCTCGGGGTCAAGGGTTTCGAGCAGGGCTGAGGCCGGGTCGCCCTGATGACTGGCGCCGAGCTTGTCGATCTCGTCGAGCATGATCACCGGGTTCATCACCTCGACCTCCTTGAGCGCCTGGACGAACTTGCCGGGCATGGCGCCGATATAGGTGCGACGATGCCCCTTGATCTCGGCCTCGTCGCGCATGCCGCCGACGCTGAAACGATAGAACGGACGGCCCAGGCTTTCGGCGATCGAGCGGCCAATACTGGTTTTGCCGACCCCGGGCGGACCGACCAGCAGGATGATTGAGCCGCTTACAGAGCCCTTGAAGCTACCAACGGCGAGAAACTCCAGAATCCGTTGTTTCACATCCTCCAGGCCGTCATGGTCACGGTCCAGCAGCTTGCGGGCCTGTTTTATATCGATGCGGTCCTTGTGCTCCAGGCCCCAGGGCATGGCAGTAGCCCAGTCCAGGTAATTGCGGGTGACCGCGTATTCGGGTGAGCCGGTTTCCAGGACCGAAAGCTTGTTCAGCTCTTCCTCAATCCGGCGGCTGGCAGCCTCAGGCAGGGTTTTACCCTGCAGGCGCTCCTGGAACTGCTCGATATCGGCGGTGCGGTCGTCCTTGGATAAGCCCAGCTCTTTCTGAATGATCTTGAGTTGTTCCTTGAGAAAGAACTTGCGCTGATGCTCGCTGATCGTGCGGTTGACCTCGGCGCTGATTTCACCCTGCAAACGCGCCACATCGATCTCTTTCTTGAGTAGCACCAACACCTTTTCCATGCGCCGCAGGATCGGCACGGTATCAAGCACATCCTGCAGTTCCGGGCCTTTGGCGGTGGTCAGTGCGGCGGCGAAGTCGGCCAGCGGCGAAGGCTCGTTGGGGCTGAAGCGGTTGAGGTAGTTTTTCAATTCCTCGTTGTACAGCGGGTTGAGCGGCAGTAGCTCCTTGATCGCATTGATCAGGGCCATGGCATAGGCGCGCACCTCATTGCGCTCATCCTCTGGCGCCTGAGGGTATTCGACCTCCACCAGATAGGGCGGTTTGCGGCTCAGCCACTGGGTAATGCGTACCCGGGTCAGGCCCTGGGCGATGAACTGAATCTTGCCGTCAATATGGCGGGCATGGTGTACCTTGACCGCGCAACCAGTCAGCGACAGCTGTTCAGGGCTGAACTGTTCCGGGTCGGCGCTAGGGCTGTCAATAAAGAATAGTGACAGGCTCTGGTGTGGAGTGTTGGCCACGCGTTCGAGGGTTTCTGCCCAGGGTGCCTCATTGACAACCACGGGCATTACCTGGGCAGGAAAGAAGGGCCGGTTGTTGATCGGTATCAGGTACAAACGTTCGGGCAGGCGCTGGTTGGGCAGCACTAGTCCGGTACCTGGCTGGTCGCCAGCGGCCTCGTCCGGCTCGATCACCTCAGCCTGAAAGTCTTCCTGGTCGCTCATTGATTACACCCTGTGTGACATGAACTGATTCGCAATAGGTGGAGGCTGTCGTGAAGGATTTCAATGGTTGAGGCGGGGCGGTTCTAGGACTAAGATGGAATTTCACTTCAGCTCACAGCCATCATGATCAAGACCCGCATTCTCGACTTGCCGGTGCAAAGTGCCACCCATGCCCATGCTCAACATCAATTGATCGTCGGGCTGGATGGTTGTGCCGATTTTGAGGTCATGGGGCAGGGTGGTGCGGTTAACCGGCTGCACGCATGCCTGGTACCGGGGCATGAGATGCATGCGTTTTCCGGCCGGGGCAACAACCACATGCTGATTCTCGACCTGCTGACCGAGGGCCCAGGCCCTGGCGGCGTAGAGGAAGAGCAGTTGGCTCGGTTGTTCGATAAGCCACGCTTCGTGCGTCTGGATCAGCGCATGCAGAGTTTGCTGGACTTCGCTGCCCAGGCGCTTGGTGGTCCGGATGCCAGTGATTCGCCGATGGCCTGGCATCTGGGCGGCATCCTGTTGCATAGCCTGCATGACCGGCTGTTTTCTACGCCGATTCCATTGCGCTCGGCCTCGGTCATCGATCTGGAGCGTATCGAACGTTATGTCCGTGAACGCCTGGATCGCCCCGTCAGTGTTGCTGAGCTTGCGGCATGTGCCTGTGTCAGCAGCAGTCATTTCTTCGCACTGTTCAAGCAGGTCAGCGGTCTGACGCCGCATCAGTTCGTACTCAATGTACGGCTGGATGAAGCGGGCAGGTTGTTGCGCGAGTCCTCGCTACCGGTAGCCGAAATTGCCAGTCGTTGCGGCTTTTCCAGCCAGAGCGCCATGACCCATGCTATTCGCCGACATACTGGGTTGACACCGCGCAAATTGCGCTTGTCGAGCCCGCTCTGAGGGCTATCTCAGAGTTTTTTGCAAAAATCCCCCAGTTTTTGACAAGATTTTCACTCGTCTCGCTTCTACATTCCCATCTGGCCTGTCCCCCGCCTGACGGTGTCGGCCCAAAACAATGTATTACGTCAAACGTCTGACCTTGGTCTAGGGTTAGTAGAAAGACGTGTTCTGTGCACCAGCCATGTCTGCCAGCATGTGGCTGGGAATCTGTGGAGCGAGTCCTATGTTCAAAGCCAGTGCCGTGCTGGAAGGTGCCTTCCTGACCAGCCAACCTGATGAATTCCTCAAAGTCCTCAGTGACAATTATGCGGTCGACGAGGGCGAGTACCTCAAAGAGCTGCTGACTCTGGCTGAGCCAGAGGATCATGCTGCCCTGTCGCAGCGCGCCCGGGGGCTGATCGAAAGCGTCCGCAAGCGTGACAACGCCGTCGATAGCATTGATGCGCTGTTACAGCAGTACAGCCTCGACACCCAGGAAGGGATCATGTTGATGTGCCTGGCCGAAGCCCTGTTGCGGGTGCCGGACAGCGAAACCGCCGACGCCCTGATTCGTGACAAGCTCAATGCCGCGCAGTGGGACAAGCACGTAGGTCAGAGCGAGCACACTCTGGTCAATGCCGCCGCCTGGGGCCTGGTGATGACCGGCAAGGTGGTCAATCTGGACAAACGTGAAGACGGCACCCCTGGAACCATTTTGGGGCGACTGATCAAGCGCAGCGGTGAGCCGGTGATTCGCGCGGCGATGATGCAGGCAATGAAAATCATGGGTCGCCAGTTCGTGCTCGGGCGTACCATCAAGGAGGCCTTGAAGAACGGCAAGCCGCAGCGTGATGCCGGTTATACCTATTCGTTCGACATGCTTGGTGAAGCGGCTCTGACCCGTGCCGACGCCGCCAAGTATTTCAAAGACTACAGTGACGCCATCGGCGCGCTGGTAGCCGACAACTATCAGGGCAAGAGCCCCAAACCAACCATCTCGATCAAACTGTCGGCCCTGCACCCGCACTACGAGCCTGCGCGTGAAGCTCAGGTGCTGGCGGAGCTGAGTGAAACTGTACTGGAGCTGGTGCGTCAGGCGCGCAAGGGCGATGTCGGGATCACCATTGATGCCGAAGAGGCTGATCGCCTGGAGCTGTCGCTGAAACTTTTCGCCAAGCTCTACAATCACCCGGACGTCAAGGGGTGGGGTAACTTCGGGTTGGTGGTGCAGGCCTATTCCAAGCGAGCGTTGCCGGTACTGTGCTGGCTGACTCTGTTGGCCAGACAGCAGGGTGACCGGATTCCGGTGCGTCTGGTCAAGGGCGCGTACTGGGACTCCGAGATCAAGCTGTGCCAGCAGGGCGGGCTTGACGGCTACCCGGTCTTTACCCGCAAGGAGGCCACCGATGTTTCCTATCTGGCCTGTGCTCGCTACCTGCTCAGTCCGCTGACCGAAGGACTGATCTATCCTCAGTTCGCCAGTCACAATGCTCATACCGTGACCTGCATCCTGGCCATGGCCGGCCAGAGTGACTATGAATTCCAGCGTCTGCACGGCATGGGCGATGCCCTGTACGACACTCTTATCGAGCAGCACGGTTGCACCGTGCGGATCTACGCTCCGGTAGGCGCGCACAAGGATCTGTTGCCCTATCTGGTGCGCCGGCTGCTGGAGAACGGCGCCAACTCATCGTTCGTGCACAAACTGGTTGATCCCCGAGTGCCGGTAGATTCGCTGATCGAGCATCCGGCTGTGGCCCTGCGCAAGCATGCGAGCCTGGCCAACCCGCGTATTCCCTTGCCGCCGATGATCTACGGGGCGGACCGTCGCAACTCACGTGGTATCAATATGAATGTAATGACCCAGTGGCTCCCTCTGAAAGAAGACCTCGACAAGTTCCTCGCCCAGCGCTGGAGCGGTGCACCGATTGTTAACGGCCAGCGCCTGAGCGGTGAAGCACGGCCGGTACAGTGTCCTTATCAGTTGTCGCATCTGGTTGGCGAGGTTGTCTGGGCCACTGCCGAGCAGACCCGTGGAGCGATCGATCAGTTGGCTGCCGCTTTCCCGGCCTGGAACGCCACCCCGGTGGACCAGCGTGCCGCAGTGCTTGAGCGCACGGCCGATCTGCTAGAGCAGAACATGGCCGAACTGATGGCGCTGTGTACCCGTGAAGCAGGCAAGAGCCTGCAGGACGGTATCGATGAAGTGCGTGAGGCCGTGGATTTCTGCCGCTATTACGCGCTGCAGGCCCGCGCGCGCTTCGCTACCATCACGCTGCCGGGGCCGACCGGTGAAAGCAACGAGCTGTATCTGCAGGGCCGTGGGGTATTTGCCTGCATCAGCCCGTGGAACTTCCCGCTGGCGATTTTCCTGGGTCAGGTTGCGGCTGCGCTGGTGTGTGGCAATACCGTAGTGGCCAAACCGGCCGAGCAGACCAGTCTGGTGGCGGTACGCTGTATCGAGCTGATGCTCGAAGCCGGTCTGCCGCCTCAGGTGTTGGCGCTGTTGCCGGGCGATGGTGCCCAGGTTGGTAGCGTGATTACGGCTGATCCGCGTATTGCTGGCGTGGCCTTCACCGGGTCGACCCAGACCGCGCACATCATTAACCGTGCTCTGGCTGCCCGTGATGGTGCGATTGCGCCCATGGTTGCCGAGACCGGCGGCCAGAACGCCATGCTGGTTGACTCCACGGCATTGCCGGAGCAGGTGGTCAATGATGTGGTCCACTCGGCCTTTACCAGCGCCGGTCAACGCTGCTCGGCCTTGCGGGTGCTGTATGTCCAGGAGGATATCGCCGAGCGGGTGATCGAACTGCTGAAAGGGGCGATGGCCGAGCTGCATATCGGCGATCCGGCCAACCGCGATACTGATCTGGGGCCGGTAATCGACGCCGAAGCTCGTGAAGGATTGCTCAAGCATGTTGAAAAGCTCAAGGCCGAAGGTCGCCTTATTGCGCAGACCCCAATGCCCGACGGGCTGGACGGCCACTTCGTGGCACCGGTAGCCTTCCGTCTGAACCGGATCGGTGAGCTGGACCGCGAGAATTTTGGTCCGATCCTGCATGTGATCACCTGGCGCAATGATACGCTTGATCAGGTCATTGATGATATTAATGCTACCGGTTTCGGCCTGACCCTCGGGATCCATAGTCGTAACGAGGAAACCGCCCAGCATATCGATAGTCGGGTGCGGATTGGCAATGTCTACATCAACCGTAACCAGATCGGCGCGGTGGTCGGGGTACAGCCCTTCGGTGGCCAGGGCCTGTCCGGAACTGGTCCCAAGGCGGGTGGCCCGCACTATCTGCTGCGTTTTGTGACTGAGCGTACGCGGACCATCAACACCACTGCTGTAGGCGGCAACGCCAGCCTGCTGTCGCTGGGTGATGGCGAACCTTGAGTTGTTAACCGGCGCCCTTGGGCGCCGGTTGTATTTGGAGCAGGGGACTCTTCCCATTAATAATCAACAGGACAGGGACTGTTCGATCAACTAAGAGAGAAAAACAACATGACTGGTAACACTGGCATTGTGAGTGCAACCTTCGTGGTGTATATCGGGGTGATGTTGGCCCTCGGCTACATCGCCTACAAACGAACTACCAACTTGTCCGACTATATCCTGGGCGGTCGCTCTCTGGGGCCGGGCACTGCGGCGCTGTCGGCTGGCGCATCGGATATGAGTGGCTGGCTGTTGCTGGGCTTGCCTGGTTACGCGCTGGCTGCCGGTTACGAGGCGAGCTGGATCGCCATTGGCCTGTTGGCCGGTACCTGGCTGAACTGGCTGATCGTGGCCCGGCGACTGCGGGTGTACTCGCATGCGGTCAATGATTCGCTGACCTTGCCGGCATACTTCGAATTCCGCTTTGAAGATAACACCCGTTTGCTGCGGGTGATCGCAGCGGTGTTCATTCTACTTTTCTTCCTGTTCTATACCAGCTCTGGTCTGGTGGCAGCGGGCAAGCTGTTCGAAAGCACGTTCGGTTTCGGCTACGAGATCGCGGTTATCGTCGGCACCCTGGCGATCATTTCCTACACCTTCTTCGGCGGCTTCCTGGCGGTCTCCTGGACCGACGTGATTCAAGGCCTGCTGATGGCCGCCGCGCTGGTGATTGTGCCGATCATGGCGCTCAACACCATGGGTGGCTGGGAAGTCGCTCATGCGGCGATGGAAGCCAAGAATCCCAACCTGCTGACCTTCTTCACTGATGTCGACGGTAACGCCTTGGGCTTTGTGGCAATCATCTCGCTGCTGGGCTGGGGTCTGGGCTACTTTGGCCAGCCGCACGTTCTGGCTCGTTTCAAGGCTGTGCAGAGCGATGCAGCCCTGCCGACCGCCCGCCGTATCGCAGTACTCTGGACCGCCGTGTGCCTGCTGGCCGCGCTGTTCATCGGCTGGATCGGGATTGGCTACTTCGGCGACGCTGGCCTCGGTGATGCCGAAACCGTGTTCCTGGCTCTGGTACAGGCACTGATGCATCCGCTGGTAGCCGGTATCCTGCTGGCCGCAGTACTGGCGGCGATCATGTCGACCGCTGACTCGCAACTGCTGGTGTCATCCTCGGCCCTGGCTGAAGACTTCTACAAGGCGTTGTTCCGCCGTGATGCGACCCAAACGGAGCTGGTCTGGGTAGGCCGCTTTGCTGTGGTTGGCATTGCCTTGCTGGCGCTGATCTTTGCCTTCAATCCGGAAAGCACGGTACTGGGCCTGGTGTCCTACGCCTGGGCGGGCTTCGGTGCGGCCTTCGGCCCGGCCATTATCCTGTCGCTGTTCTGGAAACGCATGAACCGCAACGGCGCTCTGGCCGGCATCATTGTTGGTGGTCTGACCGTAGTGATTTACAAACAGATCGACACTATTGGGCTATATGAAATCATTCCGGGCTTCATCCTGGCGACCATCGCCATTGTGGTGGTTACCTTGCTGACTCCGGCACCGTCCAAGACTATCGAGGCGACCTTCGACGACGTCTCCAGCCGCTTCTAAGCGGTTGTCCCTGAGACCCGCACCCGGTGGTTACCGGGTGCGGGTTTTTTCTGCCTGAAACCAACTGTTCTCTCAGTGCAACAGTCTGTATTTGTTGTATTGCTTGAGGCCGCAGCCATTCCTGACTTCTAATCAGAGGTATTTCGCTGTGGCCCTTGGCTGTCCGGCCTGCCTGGCCATTTATAACAATGACATGGAATCCCCGTATGACGACACGAACTTCGCCCCGTTCACTGGCTGCTGTCGGGCTGGCTATTCTGGGTTTGCTGTTGCAGGGCTGCTCATCCGGTGAAGGCAATAACGCCAGCATGTCACGTCCGGCACCAGTGGTGACCGTGAAGGCCGTCAGTCCGGATAGTGCCGAGCTGGTTCAGGAGTATCCCGCCAGGGTGCGTGGTGCACGTGAAGTTGAAGTGCGTGCCCGGGTATCGGGTATTCTGCTTGAGCGGGCCTATCAGGAGGGGGAGCGGGTCGAGCAGGGGGATCTGCTGTTCCGTATCGACCCGGCTCCGATGCAGTTACAGGTCAAGCAGGCTCAGGCCGCCCAGGCCAATGCACGGGCCGAACTGTTGCAGGCCCAGCGTGACTGGGCGCGGGCTGAGCAGTTGTTTGGGCGCGGGGTTATCAGCACCAGTGAGCGCGATCGGGCTCGCTCCCAACTGGATTTCGCTGAAGCAGGTATGGCCCAGGCCGAAGCCCGGCTCGATGAGGCGGAACTGAATCTGTCCTATACCGAAGTACGAGCTCCGGTGTCCGGGGCAACCAGCCTGGAGGTGCAGCCCGAGGGCAGCCTGATTGAGCTGGGCAGCCTGATGACCACGCTGGTGCAACAGGATCCGGTGCATGTGATTTTTGCGTTGCCGGAACGGGATCTGGCCATCCAGCGGGCCGCCGGCCTGGATGGCAATGGCAGCGGGCAGCAGGTTGCGCTGGAGTTGCCCGACGGCTCCGACTACAGCCTGAGCGGGCGAGTAGATTTCACTTCAAGCCGGATTGACCCGGCAACCGGGACCATTACCTTGCGGGCGGTCTTCGACAACCCCCAACTGCAGCTGATCCCAGGTCAATTCGTCCGGGTCCGGGTAGTGCTCAGTACATTCAATGATGAAATCCTGATTCCTGCCGATGCTCTGGGGGCCAGTCCCGAGGGGCCGTCGGTGTTTGTCGTCGATCAGGAGCTGAAGGTCGAGCGTCGAGCTGTACGATTGGGGCCGGTGATCGGTGATCGGCAGATCATCAGTGCCGGTCTTGAGGCCGGCGAGCGGGTGGTTGTCAACGGCCATGTTGGCCTGCAACCGGGTATGCAGGTGCGGTTGGCTGGCCAGGGAGAGGGCTGATGCTGCAGTTCTTCATTGATCGGCCGATCTTTTCCACGGTTCTGTCGGTATTGATCCTGATTGCCGGTGTTTCTTCTCTGACCCAGTTGCCGGTTGAGCAGTACCCCAACGTGGTGCCGCCACAGGTGGTGGTACAGGCCAACTACCCTGGCGCCAGTGCCCAGGTAATTGCCGATACCGTGGCAGCTCCGTTGGAGCAGGCTATCAACGGGGTCGATGACATGCTCTATATGGAGTCTTTCAGCGGCGACTCCGGAGCCATGCAGCTGACGATTTATTTTCGCATCGGCACTGATCCGGATCAGGCGACCATCGACGTCAACAACCGGGTGCAGCGTGCTACTGCCAGACTGCCACAGGAGGTGCGGGATCTGGGGGTACAGGTTCAGGCCCGTTCGACCTCAATTCTGCAGGTAATCACGCTGTCGTCGGAGAACGACCAAATCGACACCCTTGATATTGGCAACTATGCCTTGCTCAATGTGATCGATGAACTGGTACGGCTGCCGGGTGTTGGGAATGCTGCGCTGTTCGGTGCCCAGGACTACTCAATGCGGATCTGGCTGCGTCCCGACAAGCTGGCCGAATACAACCTGACTCCCAGTGACGTGGCCGCCGCCCTGCGCGAACAGAATGCCCAGTTCGCGGCCGGGCGCATCGGCGCCGAGCCGTCCCCGCCAGGCCAGGCGTTTACCTACAGCGTCAGCACTCCGGGGCGGATGGTGACCCCAGAAGATTTCGAGCGGATCATTCTGCGCAGCGATGCCGAAGGGCGGACCTTGCGTCTGGGTGACGTTGCCCGGGCGGAGCTGGGCGCCCAGAGCTACGACTTTACTGCCAACTACAACGCCAAGGCTGCGGTACCGATCGGCATCTACCTGCAGCCTGGAGCCAATGCCCTGGACACCGCCAGTGCTGTGCATGCGGCCATGGCTGACATGTCCCAGCGTTTTCCGGGTGATCTGGTCTACGACATCCCCTATGACACCACGCTGTTCATTGAAGTCTCGATTCGTGAGGTGATCATTACGCTGATCCAGGCGTTGGCGCTGGTGGTGCTGGTGACCTTTCTGTTCCTGCAACACATGAAGGCCACGCTGATTCCACTGGTAGCGATCCCGGTATCGCTGGTCGGCACCTTTGCCGGTATGGCGGTGTTGGGGTTTTCGATCAATCTGCTTACCCTGTTCGGTCTGATTCTGGCTATCGGTGTGGTGGTGGACAACGCCATCATCGTGATGGAGAACGCCGAGCGGCTGATCAAGGAGGAGGGGCTTTCCAGCTATCAGGCCGCCAGCAAGACCATGAAGCAGGTGGCAGGCGCGGTACTGGGCTCGACCCTGGTGCTGGTGGCGGTATTCGCACCAGTGGCCTTCCTGGGTGGCCTGAGCGGTGAGTTGTATCGTCAGTTTGCGGTGACCATTGCAGTATCGGTGGCCATTTCCGGGATAGTGGCGCTGACCTTGACGCCGGCCATGTGTGCGCTGCTGCTCGACCGGGCTGAAACCGAGCCGTCACCAGCCTTTGCCTGGTTCAACAACGGATTTGACTGGCTGACCAACAGCTTTACCGGGGTGGTCGGCTGGATGCTCCGGCATGTACTGATCAGCCTGCTGCTGTTCATCGTGCTGATCGGCACCACGCTCTTTCTGCTGGGACGCATGGGGAGCGGTCTGGTTCCTCAGGAAGATCAGGGCTCACTGCTGACCGTTTACCAGTTGCCTCCGGTCTCAGCCCTGGCTCGTACTGAAGTCGTGCGTGATGAATTGAGCCGCAAGGTGATAGCCATGGATGAGGTTCGTGGCATGACCGCTTTCGCCGGGTTCGACATCCTCAATCGTGGCTTGCGAACCAATATGGGCGTGGCCTTTGTGTCACTCAATGACTGGTCGGAACGAACCCGCCCGGAGCAGAGTGCTCAGGGCATTGCCCGGCGTATCACGGGCCTTGGTATGGCGATCCAGGAGGCTAACGTGTTTGCCTTTGTGCCGCCACCGATCAACGGCTTGTCGCTGACCGGTGGTGTTGAAGGTTATCTGCAACTGCGTGGCGATAGCGATCCGGTCCGGCTCAAGGCAGAAGCTGACCGCTTGCTGGCTGCGGCCCGGCAGCGCCCGGAGCTGGCCAATGTCCGGATTGCCGTAGATGTTGGCGTACCGCGTTACAATGCGGTGGTCGATTGGGACAAGGCCAAGGCCATGGATGTCTCGATCAACGACATTTTCACCACCATGCGCAGTACCTTTGGCGCCCTGTACGTCAACGACTTCACTCTGCAGGGCCGCAACTGGCAGGTAAATCTGCAGTCCGAAGGCGAGTTTCGCAGTCACCCGGACGACCTGCGCAAGGTGTTTGTGCGTTCAGGCAGCGGAGAGCTGGTACCACTCAATAGCGTGGTCAATCTCGAGCGTACCCAGGGTATCGACAGCGTCAGCCGCTTTAATCTATATCCGGCAGCCAAACTCACGGCTGATCCTGCGCCCGGCTACAACACTGCCTCAGCGCTTGCCGCGATGCAGGAGCTTGGCAATGAGGCGCTGAGCGAGCAGGGCTTGCTTGGCTGGACCGGTGAGGCCTATCAGTTGCTGGAAGCCGCATCCTCCGGGGCGATCGCCTTTGGGCTTGGCATTGTTATGGTGTTCCTGATCCTGGCAGCCCAGTATGAGCGCTGGAGCTTGCCCCTGGCTGTGGCTACGGCGATCCCATTCGGGGTATTCGGCGCCATCGTTGCCTCGATGCTGCGAGGTTTCCCCAATGACATCTATTTCCAGGTTGGACTGCTGGTACTGATTGGCCTGGCGGCCAAGAACGCTATCTTGATCGTCGAATTTGCAGCGCAGAACCGTAAACAAGGCATGACCCCGTTCGATGCGGCGTTGACCGCTGCCCAGCAGCGCTTCCGGGCGATCATGATGACCGCGCTGACCTTCATCATCGGTAGCCTGCCGTTGGCCTTCAGTACTGGCGCAGGAGCAGTGAGCCGCCAGGAAATTGGTACCGTGGTGGTGGGCGGCATGTTGGCGGCCAGCACCCTGGCGCTGATTTTCGTGCCGGTGTTCTACATGCTGCTGGAGCAGCGTGGGTTCCGGCGTGAACCTAAGGTTGAAGCGGAACAGCGGCCCGTTTGACGGGCCGCCTGTGGTTCAAACGGGAACCTGACTAAGCAGGAAACTGTACTCCTCGGTGATTTCCCGGATCGCCTGGTAGCGCCCGCTGGCCCCGCCATGGCCTGCATCCATTTGAGTGCGTAGCAGCAGTGGATTATTGTCGGTTTTCATATGCCGCAGTTTGGCTGCCCACTTGGCGGCTTCCCAGTACTGTACGCGCACGTCATGATAGCCGGCGGTGATCCAGAGGGCCGGGTAGGCCTGGGCGCGTACCTGTTCATAGGGTGCGTAGCCACGGATGCGGGCCGCCACCTCGGGCTCGGACGGGTCGCCCCATTCCTCGTACTCGCCGATGGTCAATGGCAGGTCGGGGTTGTTCATGGTGTTCCAGACATCCACGAAGGGCACATCGGCGACGGCGGCGGCGAAAAGCTCGGGACGCTGGTTGATCACGTTACCAATCAGCAGGCCGCCGGCGCTGCCACCGGCAATCACCAGTTGAGCAGGTGTGCTCAGGCCATCGCTGAGCAGTTGTTCAGCGCAAGCGATAAAATCCCTGAAGGTGTTTTCCTTGTGCTCAAGCTTGCCATCCAGATACCAGTGCTCGCCCATGTCGGCGCCACCACGCACATGGGCAATCGCGAACAGCCAGCCGCGTTCCAGTAGTGATAGGCGCGCGTGGGAGAACCACGGGTCCATGCTTGCGCCATAGGCGCCATAGCCATACAGGTAGAGCGGGGCAGGGGCGTTAAAGCTGGCATGCTGGCCGACCAGACTGATGGGGACGCGCTGGCCATCAGGGCTTGTAGCCCAGCGCCGTTCGACCCGATAGTCGGCTGGATCGAATGGGCCTTCCACCGGGGTCCTGCGCAGAACCTGCTGTTCACTGCTGGCCAGATTCAGAGCCCGGATCTCGGCCGGGCGGTTGAGTGATTCATAGCGCAGCCGGATACGCTCGCTGGGATATTCCTCGCCGCCCTGGACATGCAGGCTATAGACCGCGTCGGGCATGTCAACCTGGTAGGGCTGGCCGTGGCTGGGCAAGACCTGCAGCCGGGTCAGGCCCTGGTCGCGGTAGCTCAGCACCAGACCATGCAACTGGACGTGAAAATCTTCCAGGGTGCGCTGGCTGTCCATGGCGACCCATAGTTGCCAGTGCTCAGGGCCAGGAGCAGATGGATCGGCCTGATACAGGGCGAAGTTGTCGCCGGGTTGGTTGCTGCGAATCAGCAAGCCGTCCGGGCCATGGTCGACATGGTACTCATGGCCGCTGCGACGCGGGGCGATCAATTGCCAGGTGGCATCAGGTTGATGAGCATCGAGCAGTCTTACTTCACTGGTGTTTTTGCTGTTGCTGGCCAGCAGCAGCCATTGTTCGGAGCTGCTGCGGTAGCAATGCAGCAGAAAGCGTTCATCGGCTTCGTGATAGACCTGTACTGGTGCGGCTTCATGGTTCAGGCGCCACAGGGTAGCGGGGCGGGAAGCGGCATCCAGGCTGACGGCGAACAGGGTTTGACTGTCGGCCGCCCAGGTCAGGCTGCCATCCGCTCGTTCCAGCGGCAGCTCGCTGACCTGCCCGCTGGGCAGGTGTTTGAGATAGAGCTGATAAATTTCGTCGCCCTGACGGTCGAGACTATAGGCTAGCCATTGGTGGTCGGGGCTGATGGCAAAGTCGCCTAGCTGGAGAAATCCATCGCCTGCCAGTTGGTTCAGATCGAGCAGGAGGCTTTCCTGGAGTTCATCTATTTGCAGGCTGTCGCCTGCCGGTTTGGGGCATCGGAAGTAGCGGGGATATTCGGCTCCGGCCTGGGTGCGCTGGTAATACAGCCAGGGACCCCAGATGCTGGGCAGGGACAGGTCGGTTTCACGGATGCGACCGCGGATTTCCTCGAACAGTTGCTCACGGCAGTCCTGGTGGCTGCTGAGCCACTGTTCAGTATGGCGGTTTTCTTCCTCGAGGTAGGCGCGAACCTCGGGAGCATCGCGCTGTTCGAGCCAGGCGTAAGGGTCTTCGCCGGCGAGGCGCTGGGCGCGGGGTGGCATCTGTCTGGGACTCCAAGGGTAAAACCGCTATTATAGGCACCTCATTTCTGCAAGCGGATACCTATCGATGTTCAATGAGTCTGAATATCAGTTGATCTGGATCGCCTACCTGGGTGCGGCGGCCTGTAGTTGGCTGGTATGGTGGGTAATGACCCGTTGGGCCTGGTGGTTTGTTCGTGAGCCGCTGTGGGTGATCATGGCGGTTCTGCTGTTTACCCCGGCGCAGGTCAATGTCAGCGAGCCGTGGTTGGCGCCGGCGGTGATCATCTGGGGGCTGGATACCTTCCTCAATACTGGCGACAACCAGGCGCGGGTGCTCGGCGAGTTGGCGCTGGTAATGACCTTGGCGTTGCTAGCCTGGGTTGGTCTGGCGTGCTTGCGGCTGGCCTGGCGGCACTGGCGTGGCCGGAGCGCTGAGGCGGCTCCGGCCAGCGACTGAATTATTCTTCGTTCTTCTGCTCGTACAGGGTACGGGCAAGCTTCATGATCTGTTCCTGGAAGTCGGTACGCTGGGCGTCGGTCATTGGGCAGATGCCGATTTGCTCGAACAGCCGGTAGCCACGTACCGAAAAGAACAGAATGCTGGCTTGAGCCAGGCCCAGAGGTGACTTGTCGAGGATGTCGAACAGCCCGCGAACGTCGTCCGAGGTTGTCTGCAGCAGCGCCGGGTTGCTGGCAGCGGCGGCCAGGATGGCTGAGTCCAGGTTCTTCTCTTCGGTTGATTCGCTCAGGTTGCTGAGCAGCAAAGCCTTGAGTTCGGTCATGGGGTCGTCCGGCAGGACGCTTTCATAGGCACGCCAGCGGACCCGGAAGCGCTCCAGGCGATGCTCGATCATGGCGGTCAGCAGAGCTTCACGGTCGGAAAACATCGACTGAAGGCTGGCTTCGTCGATCTTGGTGCGTTCGCTCAGGGTGGTGAAGTTGAGTTGCGAGGCGCCTTGTTCACTGACGATGGCCTCGGCAGCGCGGAAGATGGTCAATCTGAGCGTGTCGGCGGCTTTTTTTGATTCGGTGCTATCCACTGTACGAACCCCTTGGAAACTACGTGGTAACGGGCCCGGCAGGTAGGCATGGTGCGTCGTGCAGGCCCTGGATTCAATGGCCCATAGGGTACGCTGTCAGAGAGTTCAGGGCGAGTGTTTTTTCATGCGTGTGCATGGTCTGAAAGATGGGCACAAAAAACCCGGCCGGAGCCGGGTTTTTCATTCAGATTTCAGCAATTAGCCGATGATCTGAATGTTTGCAGCTTGCTTGCCCTTCGGACCAGTAGTGATGTCGAAAGACACCTTCTGGTTCTCGGCCAGGGACTTGAAGCCTTGTACTTTGATTTCAGAGAAGTGGGCGAACAGATCGTCACCGCCGCCATCCGGAGTAATGAAGCCAAAGCCTTTGGTGTCGTTGAACCACTTAACAGTACCAGTTGCCATTTCAGATAATTCCTATCAAATTGAAAAACTAGAGCAAATGCTCAGTTAGCGTGGGAATCAAAGATTACGAGATGACGAACATACGTACTGAAAAGTGCGCTTGCAGCCTACAACTCTATCTCTTGAAAACCTACGCGCTCACTCTGCGCCTTATCGCCAAACAAGTCAAGTAGAACCCATCAAGCGTTAATGCGCGAATAAACGAACTTGAGTATACGACAGATTCGTAAAAGCGCACGTTTCCCGACAATTTTTTTTACCAGGTCCCATCAGACCTCCATCCGCTGGCGTCGATACGGATAGACATCCAGTACCTGACCGGCCTGGATCCGGGCTTGCAGACCTTTCCAATAATCGGCGTCGAACAGGTCGCCATGCATCGAGGCAAACAGCCTGCGGTGGCCAATATCGGCGAACAGAAAGACTGGAAACTCTTCGGGGAACACGTCGTTGGGGCCTACCGAATACCAAGGCTCCGATGACAGCTCCTGCTCAGGGTACATGGGCTCGGGAATATGTCTGAAGTTTACTTCGGTCAGGTAGCTGATCTCGTCGTAGTCGTAGAACACCACACGACCATGGCGAGTGACACCGAAGTTTTTCAGCAGCATGTCGCCGGGAAAGATGTTGGCGGCTGCCAGCTCCTTGATCGACTGGCCATAATCGAACAGGGCTTCGCGGGTCTGGCTTTCACTGGCGTGTTCCAGATAGATGTTCAGCGGGGTCATGCGCCGTTCGGTCCAGCAGTGGCGGATCAGAATGGTGTCACCTTCCTCGACCACCGTGCTGGCCGCCACTTCCAGCAGTTCGGCCAGGCATTCGGGGTCGAAGCGCTCGCGAGGGAAGCGGAAATCAGCGAATTCCTGGGTGTCGGCCATTCGCCCGACCCTGTCGTGGCGTTTCACCAGGCGGTATTTGTCGATGACGGTAGCGCGATCGATATTTTTCGATGGCGCAAAGCGATCCTTGATGATCTTGAATACGGTGTTGAAGCCGGGCAGGGTGAATACGCTCATGACCATGCCGCGCACACCAGGGGCCATGATGAAACGGTCGTCGCTGTTGGCCAGATGATCGATCAGGGCGCGGTAGAACTCGGACTTTCCCTGCTTGTAGAAGCCAATGGCGGTATAAAGTTCAGCGATGTGTTTGCCCGGCAGCAGGCGCTTGAGGAAGGCGACCATCTCGCTCGGCACCGGTGCATCGACCATGAAGTAGGAGCGTGTGAAGGAGAAAATGATCGACACCTCGGATTCGTCGGTGATCAGGGTGTCGACGGCAATACCTTCATGCTCGCGGTGTACCAGCGGCAGTACGAACGGCCATTGTTCGCCCTGGCTCAGGACCCGACCGACCAGATAGGCGCCCTTGTTGCGGTAGAATACCGACTGCACCAGCTCCAGTGTCAGGCCGCGATCCTGCTGGGCCCAGTCAGGCAGCCCCTGGCGCAGCTTCTCGACAATCATGTGGCGATCCGCATCCGGGTTGGCCCATGGCGCATCAAAGGCGTATTCATCCTGTATCTGCCGGACCAGGGCATCCAGTGAACCATCGGAAATGAACCCGCGGGTCAAGGCGATGCGTGACGGTGGCCTGGTCAGCGGGCGGGAGCTGTGGACGAACATGGTCCGGTCGCTGATCTGGTCATGGTGATGCAGCGCGCAGAAAATCGAGTTGAACCAGGTCTCAGCCAGCTCGTCATCGAAGCGTTGGTCGATCAGCGGAATGTAGGCCTGACGGATCGCCGGCCAGCGCTCGGCATCCATGATGCCGCTTAGCTCGGCATTAGCCCGCAGGGTGTCGGCAGTATTGTGAACGCACTCTTCGTACAGGTTGATCCGTTGAGTTGAGGCGTCCTGGATGTCGTTCCAGCGCGCCTGTTCAAACCGGGCCCGGGCGCCTTCGGTTATGTCGCGAAACTGACGGCGGTAATCGTCGAAACTGTCGAGAATGGTCTGAGCCAGGGTTTCTGGGCTGTGGGGCATGATTGGCTGGGCCTTGTGCAGATGTCTGCCGGCAGAATAAGCCAGTCGTGGGTGCTGGTGGAAGTGTTCAAAAGTCGCGGGCCGCTGTTGCGGCCCGCAGGGGAGGGCTTACTGCACCATTTCCTGCTCGGTGAACAGGTCAGTGAACAGCATGCTGGACAGATAGCGCTCGCCGGAATCCGGCAGGATCACTACCAGGGTCTTGCCCTGAAACTCGGGCTTCTCGGCCAGGCGTACCGCGGCGGCCATGGCGGCGCCGCAGGAAATGCCGCTGAGAATGCCTTCTTCGCGCATCAAACGCATGGCCATTGCCTTGGCCTCATCGTCGCCTACCTGCTCGACGCGATCGACCAGGCTGATGTCGAGGTTCTTTGGCACAAAGCCGGCACCGATACCCTGTATCTTGTGCGGGCTGGGTTTGACTTCTTCGCCGGCCAGGGTCTGGCTGATCACCGGTGAGCTGATCGGCTCTACCGCCACGGAAAGGATCGGCTTGCCGCACTGCTGCTTTATATAGCGTGATACCCCGGTAATGGTGCCGCCGGTACCAACGCCTGCGACCAGTACATCGATATCGCCATCGGTATCGCGCCAGATCTCCGGGCCGGTGGTTTTTTCATGAATCGCTGGGTTGGCCGGGTTGTCGAACTGTTGCAGCAGCAGATACTGCTCGGGGTTGCTGGTGGCGATTTCATGGGCTTTCTCGATGGCGCCCTTCATGCCCTTGGCCGGCTCGGTCAGAACCAGTTCAGCGCCCAGGGCCTTGAGCACCTTGCGCCGCTCCAGACTCATTGATGCCGGCATGGTCAGGATCAGCTTGTAGCCGCGTGCCGCAGCAACAAAAGCCAGGCCGATACCGGTGTTGCCCGAGGTCGGCTCGACCAGAGTCATACCAGGCTTGAGTCGGCCGCTGGATTCGGCGTCCCAGATCATGCTGGCGCCAATGCGGCATTTTACCGAGTAGGCGGGGTTGCGGCCTTCGATCTTGGCCAAAATGGTCACGCCCTTGGGGGCCAGGCGGTTGATGCGCACCAGCGGTGTGTTGCCGATGGCCTGGGAGTTGTCTGCGTAAATCTTGCTCATGGATGATTCCTTGTCCTGATGATCATTCAGTGACTGAATACTACACCCCGGTTCACACTGCGCCTATGCACGCGATATAGTCAACGGCTTACTTGAAAGTTGCCAGCCCAAGGCAACCGCAAACCGGTTTTATTGAGGACAGCCTGCATGAAATTCGAAGGTACCGCTTCCTACGTCGCCACAGACGATTTGAAACTGGCGGTCAATGCCGCCATCACCCTGCAGCGTCCGCTGCTGGTCAAAGGTGAACCGGGTACCGGCAAGACCATGCTGGCCGAACAGTTGGCCGAGTCGCTGGGCGCCAAGCTGATCACCTGGCACATCAAGTCGACCACCAAGGCCCATCAGGGGCTGTACGAGTACGACGCAGTCAGCCGTCTGCGTGACTCGCAGTTGGGTGAAGACAAGGTTCACGACATCCGCAACTACATCAAAAAAGGCAAGCTGTGGGAGGCCTTCGAGTCTGACCAGCGCGCCATTCTGCTGATTGATGAGATCGACAAGGCCGACATTGAGTTCCCCAACGACCTGTTGCAGGAACTCGACAAGATGGAGTTCTTCGTTTACGAAACCAACGAGACCATCAAGGCCAAGCAGCGCCCGATCATCATCATTACCTCGAACAATGAGAAGGAACTGCCGGATGCCTTCCTGCGCCGCTGCTTCTTCCATTACATCGCTTTCCCTGATCGCGACACCATGCAGAAGATCGTTGATGTGCACTTCCCGGAGATCAAGAAGGAGCTGGTCGCCGAGGCGATGGATATCTTCTTCGACGTGCGCAAGGTGCCGGGCCTGAAGAAGAAGCCTTCAACCTCGGAGCTGGTCGACTGGCTGAAGCTGCTGATGGCTGATCAGATCGGCGCTGAGGTGCTGCGTGATCGTGATCCGACCAAGGCCATTCCGCCGCTGTACGGCGCGCTGGTGAAGAACGAGCAGGACGTACAGCTGCTTGAGCGTCTGGCGTTCATGACCCGTCGGCAGAACCGCTAAGGGGGGGATGCCCGATGTTATTGGGCCTGTTCAATGAAATGCGTGCAGCCAAGGTGCCGGTCTCGGTCCGTGAGCTGCTTGATCTGATCAATGCGCTCAAACACCATGTGGTGTTTGCCGACATGGAGGAGTTCTACTACCTGTCGCGCACTGTGATGGTCAAGGATGAGCGTCATTTCGACAAATTCGACCGTGCCTTCGGCGCCTACTTCAAAGGCCTTGAAAATCTCGATCAGTTGCTTGAGGCGCTGATTCCCGAAGATTGGCTGCGCAAGGAGTTCGAGCGCCTGCTGACCGATGAGGAAAAGGCCCAGATCCAGAGCCTGGGTGGCCTGGACAAGCTGATCGAGGAGTTCAAGAAGCGCCTTGAAGAGCAAAAGGAGCGCCACGAGGGTGGTAACAAGTGGGTCGGCACCGGCGGCACCAGCCCGTTCGGCTCCGGCGGCTTCAACCCCGAAGGCATCCGTGTCGGCAATGCCGGTAAGCGCCAGGGCAAGGCGGTCAAGGTCTGGGATCAGCGCGAGTACAAGAACCTTGATGACCAGGTCGAGCTAGGCACGCGCAATATCAAGGTGGCTCTGCGCCGGCTGCGCAAGTTTGCCCGAAGCGGTGCGGCTGAAGAGTTCGATATTGACGGTACCATCGATCACACCGCGCGTGACGGTGGCCTGCTGAATATCCAGATGCGCCCCGAGCGTCGCAACGCGGTCAAGCTGCTGCTGCTGTTCGATATCGGCGGTTCGATGGATGCGCATATCAAGGTCTGCGAGGAGTTGTTCTCGGCCTGTCGTACCGAGTTCAAGCACCTGGAGTACTTCTATTTCCACAACTGCATCTATGAGTCGGTGTGGAAGAATAACCTGCGTCGCACCAGCGAACGCACCCCGACCATCGATCTGCTGCACAAATATGGCCCGGACTACAAGGTAGTGTTCGTCGGTGATGCCGCCATGGCGCCTTACGAAATCACCCAGCCTGGTGGCAGTGTCGAACACTGGAACGAAGAGGCCGGGCATGTGTGGATTCAGCGCTTCATGGAGAAGTACAAGAAGCTCATCTGGATCAATCCGTACCCCAAGGATGCCTGGGATTACACCACCTCGACCCGGATCATTCGCGATCTGATCGAAGACCGCATGTACCCACTGACTCTGGAAGGGTTGGAGGAGGGGATGCGTTACCTGAGCAAATAACGTTCGCGTTATTTGCTCAGGGCTTGTGGGAGCGGCCTGCGGCCGCGAAGTGAGCTTGCGAAGACTGCAAGGCCCATTCGCGCTCGCAGAGCGCTCCTATCAGCTTAACCTACCTGAACTGCCGGCAGCTCCGGCTTCTCGATGCTGACCTTCTCGGTTGGCGCCATCACTGTGGCTACGCCATCGACCACCTGTTTGTCGTCCTGATTGAATACCCGGGTGGCGATCTTGACTCGGTTCTTTGGCAGTTTTTCCAGAATTTCCAGCTCAACACGCAGGCTGTCGCCCAGCCGTACCGGGCGCATGAAGCTGAGCTCTTGGCCAATATAGATGCTACCAGGACCAGGCAGTTCGCAGGCGATGGCGGCGGAGATCAGGGCGCCAGAGAACATGCCGTGAGCGATGCGGCCTTTGAACGGGGTAGCGGCGGCGAAGGCTTCGTCCAAGTGCACCGGGTTGACGTCACCGGAGACAGCGGCGAACAGCGTCAGGTCGCGCTCGCTGACACTGTGGCTGACGTGGGCCTTGTCGCCAATGGTGAGCTCATCGTAGGTGCGGTTTTCAAGCTTGGACATTCTGATTCTCCTCGTGCTGGATGGCGGCGGGCAGGGTCTGTGCGAGCCAGTCGAGCAGGTCCTGGGTGACCTGGGTTCGGTTGGTCTCGTTGAACAGCTCATGACGAGCGCCCGGATAAAGGCGTAATTCTACTCGCTCAAGCCCGGCGCTCTGCAAGCGCCGATACAGTTTCTTCAGACCATCTCCAGCGCTGACCGGGTCGGCATCGCCGCCAATGATCAAAACCGGCAGGCTGGCTGGCAGCCTTTGTAGGGCTGTCGGGTCGGCAATTTCCAGCAGACCGCCGAACAGGTCGTACCAAAGCCGGGTGCTGCAGGTAAAGCCACAGAGTGGATCGCTGAGGTACTGATCGACTTCAAGCGGATCCCGGCTGAGCCAGTCGGCACGGGTTCGGTTTGGGCGGAACTGACGGTTGAACTGATCAAAGCTCAGGCGTTCAATCGTCAGGGCTGGCTGCTGCCAGCCGCGTAGTTGGCCTTCAATGCTGGCGCCAAAACGCGCCAGGCGACTGAGCCAGGGTGGGTGGGCGTTGCTGCCGCTGAGGATCAGTGCATTGGCTGCCTCTGGCTGCCGCAGTAGCAGGCCCTGGCTGATATACGACCCCATACTGTGCCCCAGCAGGCATATTGGCAGTGTTGGTTGCTCGCGGCGAACCTGCTCAAGCAGCGCCCCAAGGTCATCGATCACCGCGCGCCAGCCGTGCTGATCGGCAAAGTGTCCCAGTTGACCGCAGGCTGCACTGGCGCCGTGCCCTCGCTGATCGAGTGCAACCACCTGATAGCCCTTTTCCGTGCAGCTTGCGGCCAGGCGCTGATAGCGCTGAGCATGTTCGGCCATACCATGGCTGATGAGCAGCGTTGCCCGAGGCGGGCTGCCCGGGTGCCAACGGTGAACTCGCAGCCGGGCTGCGTCCGGGCGTTCAAGCCAGTCGGGCTGGTAGGGCATGCTGTGTCCTTTCGAGACGATTGGGTTGGAGTGCAGCGGCAGTATTCATATACCAAATGAAACAGAACAGGGTTTTGTATTTCACTCGGTTGCTGGTAATTTTCCCGTTGCAACCGATAACGAGCTTCGTCTCGGGGGCAGGCCCGCGAGCGAGAAGCACTATAAATACACACTACCGCATCAATACGGGGAAGAGGACAACAATAATGGAAGCAGCGTTCTGGAACGACAAACGCCCGGCCGGGGTACCCAATGATATCGACTTGGGGCAATACAGTTCGATCATCGACGTTTTCGAGCAATCCTGTCGCAAATATGCCGAACGCCCCGCGTTCACCAACATGGGCGTTACCATCACCTACGGCGACCTGGAACGTTACTCCGCCGCCTTCGCCAGCTATCTGCAAAACCATACCGACCTCAAGCCCGGCGACCGGATTGCTGTGCAGATGCCCAACGTCCTTCAGTTCCCCGTAGTGGTATTCGGTGCCATGCGCGCCGGTCTGGTTGTGGTTAACACCAACCCGCTGTATACCGCGCGGGAAATGCGTCACCAGTTCAAGGATGCCGGGGTCAAGGCGCTGGTGTACATGAACCTGTTCGGCCACTTGGTGCAGGAAGTGCTGCCCGATACCGAGATAAAATACCTGTTTGAAGCGCGCATGGGCGACATGCTGCCGACTTTCAAGGGCTGGCTGGTCAATACCGTGGTCAAGAAAGTCAAGAAAATGGTCCCGGAGTACCAGTTGCCGCAGGCTGTTTCGATCAAGGATTCTCTGAAGAAGTCCGCCGGCCAGTCACCCAAACCGGTCAGCAAAGCACTGGACGACGTTGCGGTCCTGCAGTACACCGGCGGCACCACCGGCGTTGCCAAAGGCGCGATGCTGACCCACGGCAACCTGGTGGCCAACATGCTGCAGGTCTACGCCAACATGCAGCAGGTCGACAAGGACGGTAAGAAGATCATGAGCGACGACGGCGAGGTGGTGATTGCACCGTTGCCGCTGTACCACATCTTTGCCTTCACCGTGAACTGCATGTGCATGATGCTGGCTGGGCATCACAATATTCTGATCACCAATCCGCGTGACATCCCCGGTTTCGTCAAGGAACTGAAGAAGTGGCAGTTCTCTTCCATTGTTGGTCTGAACACTCTGTTCGTGGCGTTGATGGAACATCCGGAGTTTGCCGACATCGACTTCTCCAAGCTCAAGTCGACCAGCTCCGGCGGTACCGCCTTGGTCAAGGCTACTGCCGAGCGCTGGCAGAGCAAAACCGGCTGCCTGATCGGCGAAGGCTATGGCCTGACTGAAACGTCGCCGGTGGTCTGTTCCAGCCCAGGCGATGGTCTGGCCCGTCTGGGCTCGGTTGGTCTGCCTGCGCCGGGCACCGGGCTGAAGGTGATCGATGATGATGGCAACGAACTGCCGATCGGTGAGCGTGGCGAGCTGTGCGTCAAAGGTCCGCAGGTGATGAAGGGCTACTGGCAGCGTCCGGAAGCCACCGCAGAGGTGCTGGATGCCGAAGGCTGGCTGAAGACCGGCGACGTAGCGATCATCGATGAAGATGGCTTCGTCAGCATCGTGGATCGCAAGAAGGACCTCATCATCGTTTCCGGCTTCAACGTTTATCCGAACGAGATCGAAGACGTTGTCGCTGCCCATCCCAAGGTCGCCAACGCCGCCGCCATCGGGGTGCCGGATGAGAAGTCCGGGGAAGCGGTCAAGCTGTTCGTGGTGCCGAGTGCCGGTGAGCTGACCATTGATGAGCTCAAGGCCTACTGCCGTGAGAACTTCACCGGTTACAAGGTGCCCAAGCATTACGAAATTCGCGAGTCGCTGCCGATGACTCCGGTGGGCAAGATCTTGCGCCGTGAGCTGCGGGATCTCTAAGAATCAGTTCATGATCGTTTGAGAATATGGCCTGGAAGGGCGCCGCGCAGGTTGAGTGGCGTCCGACGCTCCAGGCCAGCACTTACCCTCTGTAACTCTGGCAAGACTGGTTTGGTTTGAGAAAAACTGCTAGTCTTCGGCCACTTTTCGACCGAATAGCAAGATTCGTTCACGAACGTGCGGCGAAAAGCCAAAATTTCTAGAAGAACCTAATATAAAGGCAATATCGGCCTTGAGCCGAACCTGTTCAGGAGCGGGCATCTATGCTTGAAAATTTCTGGAAGGACAAGTATCCGGCGGGTATTCCCACCGAGATCAATCCGGATCAGTACCCCAATATCCTTGCCGTTCTCAAGGAGTCCTGCCAAAAGTTCGCCGACAAGCCGGCCTTCAGCAATCTGGGCAAGACCATCACCTACGGTGAAATGTACGCCCTGTCCGGGCAATTCGCCGCTTACCTGCAAAAACATGCCGGCCTGCAGCCGGGTGATCGCATTGCGGTACAGATGCCCAACGTTCTTCAATACCCGATCGTAGTGTTCGGGGCCATGCGTGCCGGTTATGTGGTGGTCAACACCAACCCGCTGTACACCGCCCGCGAAATGGAACACCAGTTCAACGACTCCGGCGCCAAGGCACTGGTCTGCCTGGCCAACATGGCCCATCTGGCCGAAGAAGTGGTACCCAAGACCGGGGTCAAGCAGGTCATCGTTACCGAAGTCGGTGACATGCTGCCGCCGCTCAAGCGCCTGTTGGTCAATACCGTGGTCAAGCATGTGAAGAAAATGGTGCCGGCCTATAACATTCCCGGCATGGTCCGCTTCAATGACGCCATGGCCAAAGGCAAAGGCCAAAGCTTTCAGGAAGCCTCGCCTGCAGGTGATGACATCGCTGTACTGCAATACACCGGCGGCACCACCGGCGTAGCCAAAGGCGCGATGCTGACCCACCGCAATCTGGTCGCCAACATGCTGCAGTCCAAGGCGCTGATGGGTGCCAACATGGTCGATGGCGAAGAGGTCGTGATCTGCCCGCTGCCGCTGTATCACATCTACGCCTTCACCTTCCATTGCATGGCGATGATGATCAGCGGTAACCACAACGTGCTGATCACTAACCCGCGCGATATTCCGGCCTTCGTCAAGGAGCTGTCCAAGTTCAAGTTCAGCGGCTTTGTCGGTCTCAATACCCTGTTTGTTGCCCTGTGCAACAGCGAGGAGTTCCGCAAGCTCGACTTCAGCAAGTTTAAGGTCACCCTGTCTGGCGGCATGGCCCTGCAATTGGCCACTGCCGAGCGCTGGGAGCAGGTTACCGGCTGCAAGATCTGCGAAGGTTACGGCATGACCGAAACCAGCCCGGTAGCCACGGTAAACCCGATCGATGCGGTACAGATCGGCACCATTGGTATCCCGGTACCCTCAACGCTGTGCAAGATCATCGACGACGATGGCAACGAGCTGCCGATCGGTGAGCGTGGTGAGCTGTGCGTCAAGGGCCCGCAGGTGATGAAAGGCTACTGGCAGCGCCCGGAAGCCACTGCCGAGATTCTCGATGCTGAAGGCTGGCTGAAAACCGGCGACATCGCCATCATCCAGGAAGACGGTTTCCTGCGCATTGTCGATCGCAAGAAAGACATGATTCTGGTCTCGGGCTTCAACGTCTATCCCAACGAGCTGGAAGACGTAATGGCCGCAATTCCCGGCGTGGTGCAGTGCGCCGCCATCGGGGTGCCGGATGAGAAGTCCGGTGAAGCGATCAAGGTGTTCCTGGTCAAGGCTGCCGATGCCCAGCTCAGCGAAGAGCAGGTCAAGGATCACATGCGCAACAACCTGACCGGCTACAAAGTGCCCAAGTTCGTCGAGTTCCGCGATGCCTTGCCGACCACCAATGTCGGCAAGATCCTGCGTCGTGAACTGCGTGACGAAGAGCTGAAGAAACTCGGCGCCAAGTAACACCTGAGCCGCGTTCTTTGCGACAATGCACCCCGCCCGGGTAACCGGGCGGGGTGTTTCATTTCTGACAGGCCGTTCATGACCAACCTGCACCAACTCGCCAACAATCTTGATCAGGCCATGGCTGCTGATCGCCATCGTCTGCGCCGGCAATTGCAGAACCTCGGCAAGCAGCCGGATGAGCACAAGCTGAACCAATGGTTGGAGCGCTTCCAGCGCTCCTGTGCCCGGGTAGCACAGCGCCGTGCCAGCGTGCCGTCGATCCGCTACGACGATAACCTGCCGATTGCCGCCAAGCGTGACGAGATCAAGCAGGCGATTGCTGCCCATCAGGTGGTGGTGATCGCCGGCGAAACCGGCTCGGGCAAGACCACCCAGTTGCCGAAGATCTGCCTGGAGCTGGGCCGTGGTGCCTACGGGTTGATCGGGCATACCCAGCCGCGCCGGCTGGCCGCGCGCAGTGTTGCCAGCAGGGTGGCCGAAGAGCTGGGCAGCGGTCTGGGTGAGCTGGTTGGTTATCAGGTGCGCTTTACCGATCAGAGCAATGAGAACACCCTGGTCAAGCTGATGACCGACGGCATCCTGCTGGCTGAAACCCAGCATGACCGTTTTCTGGAGCGCTATGACACCCTGATCATCGATGAGGCCCATGAGCGTAGCCTGAACATCGATTTTCTGCTCGGCTACCTCAAGACCATCCTGGCCAAGCGGCCCGATCTCAAGCTGATCATTACCTCGGCGACCATCGATCTGGAGCGCTTCTCCCAGCACTTTGATGGCGCGCCGATCATCGAGGTGTCCGGGCGCACCTATCCTGTGGATGTCTGGTACCGGCCGCTGGCTGCCGAGATGGACGAGGAGGGCAACCCGGTTGAGGAAGACCTGTCGATCGATCAGGGCATCCTCGCCGCGCTGCGTGAACTGGAGCAGCAGGAGCGCAGCCAGGGCAAAGGACCGGGCGATGCCCTGATCTTTTTGCCCGGCGAGCGCGAGATTCGCGATACCGCCGAGTTTCTGCGCAAGGCCAACCTCAGGCATACCGAAATTCTGCCGCTCTATGCGCGGCTGTCAGTCAGCGAACAGCAGAAAATCTTTGCCCCACACGCCGGGCGCCGGGTGGTGCTGGCTACCAACGTGGCGGAAACCTCGCTCACGGTGCCGGGCATTGTTTATGTAATCGACCCTGGCGAGGCGCGCATCAGCCGCTACAGCCCGCGTTCCAAGGTTCAGCGGCTGCCGGTCGAAGCAATATCACAGGCCAGTGCCAACCAGCGCAAAGGGCGCTGCGGACGGGTAGCGCCGGGCATCTGTGTACGGTTGTATGGCGAAGACGATTTCAATGCCCGGCCGGCCTTTACCGATCCCGAGATCCTGCGCACCAATCTGGCGGCGGTCATTTTGCAGATGCTGCATCTGCGCCTGGGGCGGATTGAGGACTTCCCGTTTATTGAGCCGCCAGATGGCCGTGCGATCAGTGACGGCTTCACTCTGCTGCAGGAATTGGGCGCAGTCGATAAATCGGGCCAGATCAGCGAAGTCGGCCGGCAGTTGGCGCGACTACCGGTCGACCCGCGTATTGGCCGCATGCTGATTGAAGCCAGCCGCCTGAACAGCCTCGACGAAGCGCTGATCATCGCCAGCGCGCTGGCGGTACAGGATCCGCGAGAGCGCCCGGTTGAACGCCAACAGGCCGCCGATCAGACCCATGCGCAGTGGAAGGACGACAGTTCGGATTTCGTTGCCTTCATCAACCTCTGGCGGGGTTTTGAAGAGCAGCGTCAGGCGCTCAGCCAGAGTCAGTTGCGCAGTTGGTGTAGGCGCAACTTCCTCAATTACTTGCGGTTGCGTGAATGGCGTGAAACGCACCGCCAGTTGCTGCTGACCTGCCGTGACCTGGGACTCAACCTCAACCCTGTGCCGGCAAGCTATGACGCCGTGCATCAGGCGCTGCTGGCCGGGCTGCTCAGCCAGATCGGCAACAAGACCGAAGAGGGCGACTATCAGGGCGCCCGCCAGCGGCGCTTCCTGCTGCATCCATCCTCGGCCCTGGCCAGGAAACGCCCGGCCTGGGTCATGGTTGCCGAACTGACTGAAACCCGTCGACTGTACGGCCGGCTGGCGGCCAAGATCGATCCGCAGTGGGTTGAGCCGCTGGCAGGGCATCTGGTCAAGACCAGTCACAGCGAGCCGCATTGGGAGAAAAAGCGCGGTCAGGTGGTGGCCTATGAGCAGGTCAGCCTCTACGGTTTGATCATCGTGCCCAGGCGCAAGGTGCATTTTGGCCCGATCGATCCGGTTGTATCGCGCGAGATCTTCATTCGCCGGGCATTGGTCGACGGTGAATGGCATGGCCGGGCGGCATTCAATCAGGCTAACCGCCAGTTGCTGGCTCAGCTCGATGAGCTGGAGGCCAAGGCGCGCAAGCGCGATATTCTGGTCGATGACCAGACCCTGTTCCGTTATTTCGATGCGCGGATTCCGGCCAATATCTGTCAGCTTGCCAGTTTCGAGCGGTGGTTGAAAAAGACCAGCCAGAACGAGCCCCAACTGCTGCATATGACCCGTGACGAGCTGCTCCAGCGCGAAGCGGGCGAGGTGACCGCCGAGCAGTATCCGGATGTCTGGCGTTGGGAGCAGGTCGCGCTGCCGCTCAGTTATCACTTCGAGCCCAATCACGAGGCTGACGGCGTAACGCTCAGGGTGCCGGCGGCGTTGCTGCGCCAATTGCCGGCCGAGCGCCTGGAGTGGCTGGTGCCAGGGCTGCTGTTCGATAAATGCGTGGCGTTGGTACGGGGGCTGCCCAAGGCGCTGCGCAAGAACTTTGTGCCGGTGCCGGATTTCGTTCGCGCCGCGCTGGAGCGCATGCCGTTCGCGCAGGGCAATTTGACTCAGGTGCTGGGCCGTGAGCTGACGCGCATGACTGGTGCGCGAATTCCTGACGATGCCTGGGACTTGGCAGAACTGGAAACTCACCTGCGCATGCGTATCGAAGTGCTGGATGCGGCTGGCAAAGTGATTGCCCAGGGGCGTGATCTTGGGCTGTTATGCAGTGAACTGGCGGGCTTGCCACAGCGCAGTGCGCCACTGCCCGAGCCTCAGCGCGAGCCCGAGCGGCCCGCCGGGCAGACAGCTTTGCCGGAACAGGTAACGCGCCAGCAGGCCGGTATCGCGGTGACCTTCTGGCCGGCCTGGAGCGAGCAGGGCGGGTCGGCTGAGCAAGGCGTAAAAGTTGCCGAACAGCTCTACGATACCCAGGCCCAGGCCGAGCAGGCCCATCGGCTGGGCGTGCAGCGGTTGATACTCGAGCGGCTCAACGAGCAGGCCCGCTACCTGCGTCAGAAGCTGAGCTCGGTCAAAGAGGCAGCCATCTATTACCGTGACTTTGGCACCCAGCAGCAATTGACCGAGGATCTGCTGCTGGCCGCCGTTGACCGCGCGTTTCTTGCCAGCGGACCGCTGCCACGCGATCCGCAGGCGCTGGAAGCCTGTATCGAGGCTGGCCGTGGCGAATGGGTGACGGTGGCCGAGAAGCTCGGTGGCCAACTGCTGGCCATTCTCAAGGCCTGGCATGCAGTGCAGAAGCGTCTCAAGGGGCGGATCGACCTGAGCTGGGCGCTGGCGCTCAACGATATCCGCGAGCAGCTGGCGGGGCTGGTGTTCAAGGGGTTTGTGCGGGCCGTACCGGCCGAGTGGCTGGATCAGTATCTGCGCTATCTCGGCGCTATCGACCAGCGCTTGGACAAGCTGGGTAGCCAAGTGCAGCGCGACAGGGTCTGGACCGAGGAACTGCAACGCTTGGGCCAGTTGTACCGTGATCGTAGCGAGCGGCTGCGTCAGGAAGGTCGGGCCGACCCGCGCCTGGATCAGTGGCGCTGGCTGGTTGAGGAATATCGGGTGTCATTGTTCGCCCAGCAGTTGGGCACCCGGATGCCAGTTTCCGAAAAACGATTGATGAAACTTTGGCAGGAGATCACAGCCTGATAGGGAATTGATGTTTACACTGTGATTCCCTAATGCCATCAAGGAACGCCATTGTGTTCGAAACCCCGGGTAACGCTCTGCAGGTCAGCGTCGATGATCAGGTCCGCCTACATGTGCGGCATTTTCCTGGTCAGGGCGGGCCGGCGATCTTGATGGTCCATGGCCTGGTCGAAGATGGGCGGATTTTCTGGTCGCGCGGTGGGCAAGGGCTGGCACCCTGGCTGGCCGATGCCGGTTATGAGGTTTATGTGGCTGATCTGCGCGGGCGCGGTGAGAGCGAACCACCTCTGAGCCGTGGTTTGCAGGTCACTCAGCATCAACTGATCACCGAGGACTTGCCGGCGCTGTTCGAACTGATCGCGCAGCGCCACCCGAACCAGCCCTGGTTCGCCGTCAGCCACTCCTGGGGTGGGGTTTGGCTGGCCAGTGCCTTGGCTCGTCAGCCTCAGTGGCTGCAGCACTTGGCCGGGCAGGTGCATTTTGCCAGCAAGCGGGTGGTTCACCAGCGCAATTGGCGCAAGCGCCTGATGATTGATCTGCTCTGGTGCCGGATAGCGCCGTTGATCGGCCTGTTCAACGGGCTGATTCCTGCGCGGGCACTGGGTATTGGCTCGGCAGATGAGTCGCGCGCCATGCTACGCGCCAATCTCGCCTGGATGAATGGTGGTCAATGGCGTGATCTGGAGGACGGTTTCGACTATGCTTTGGCAGTGAAAACGCTGGCCTGGCCTCCCGGGTTGTATCTGGCTGGCAAAAACGATCATTACCTGGGGCATGTGGATGACGTAAAGGCCTTTGCCCGTGAGTTGGGTGAGCATGATGCGCAAGTAGTGCTGCTCAAGAAGGGCCTTGGCTGCTCTCGTAATTATGGTCACAACGACCTGCTGACGCATCCGCAGGCGACCCGGGAACATTTTCCCCTGGTGCTGGACTGGCTTGGCCAGCGTGCGCCGGGATATTGATAACGTATTGAGTGAACGATAGAGGACCGACCGTGCAGAAAGTCGTGATCAGCGGAACGGGTTTGTATACGCCCCCCAACAGCATCAGCAATGAAGAACTGGTTGAAAGCTTCAATGCCTATGTTGAGCAATTCAACAGCGACAATGCCGATGCCATCGCTAGGGGTGAGCTGGAAGCCCTGGCGTCCTCCAGTACCGACTTCATCGAGAAGGCCTCGGGTATCAAGAGCCGCTTTGTGGTCAACAAGGACGGCATTCTGGATATTAACCGCATGGTGCCGAGCATCCCTGAGCGCAGCAATGACGAATGGTCGGTGCTCTGCGAAATGGCCGTCAAGGCAGCTACTCAGGCGTTGGAGAATGCTGGCCGTACCGCTGCCGATATCGACGGCGTGATTGTTGCCTGCTCCAACCTGCAACGTGCCTATCCGGCAATTGCCGTTGAAGTGCAGGAGGCACTGGGGATCGAAGGCTTCGGGTTTGACATGAACGTAGCCTGTTCCTCGGCAACCTTCGGCATCCAGGCCGCGGCCAACAGCGTCCAGCTTGGCCAGGCCCGTGCGGTACTGATGGTCAACCCGGAAATCTGCACCGGCCACATGAACTTCCGTGACCGTGACAGCCACTTCATCTTTGGTGACGCTTGCACCGCGGTGATCGTTGAGCGTGCCGATCAGGCCGTATCTTCGCGCCAGTTCGATATTCTGGGCACCAAGCTGTTGACCAAGTTCTCCAACAATATCCGCAACAACTTCGGTTTTCTCAACCGCTGCGATGAAAGCGGCGTCGGCGCGCCGGACAAACTGTTCGTGCAGCAGGGCCGCAAAGTGTTCAAGGATGTCTGCCCGATGGTGGCCGAGCTGATCGGCAATCACTTGCAGGAGCACAACCTGCCGGTGACCGACGTCAAGCGCTTCTGGCTGCACCAGGCCAACCTCAACATGAACATGTTGATTGCTCGTAAGCTGCTGGGCCGGGATCCGGACGCTCAGGAAGCGCCAGTGGTACTTGATGAGTACGCCAACACCAGCTCGGCTGGCTCGATCATCGCTTTCCACAAGCATCAGGATGACCTGCCAAGTGGCAGTCACGGGGTGATCTGCTCGTTTGGTGCCGGTTACTCGATCGGCAGCGTGATTGTGCGCAAGCGTTAATCAGCTAACCTCTAGCTCCCGGCCGGCAATCCGCCTGGATTGCCACGGGCCTTCGGCCCTCGCAATGACGAGGTGCGGCTAACGCACCATGGCCCCAGCCACTGTCATTGCGAGGAGCCGGGGGCGGCCATCCGCCGATGCGGCATCCATGCGTGACCTGTAACCCCTCTCGGATTACCACGGGCCTCCGGCCCATACAGTGACGAGGTGTGGTCTTTGCGCAATGCGCGCCAGTCCCACCTATCCGCGTCATTGCGAGTCGCGTAGCGACGCGGCAATCCATGCGTTATCAGCAACCGCGCGGGACCTGAGTCCGCCAACTCCTTGTTTTGTCTCTTATTCCAAAAAGTTCCGTTGTCATCAAATCTTCATTCCAATGCAACTGAGCTGAAATAACCCCCTGAGAAGATTCCCTCCAACACCGGGCCAGCCAGTCGGGCTGGCGCCAACGTGTTGTTTTTCTGTCAACGCAAAACATAACTGAGGGAAGACTCAATGACACTGCGTAAGCATTTTGCCGGATTCGCCTTGACCACCCTGGCTGCGGCCATCCCCGCCGCTGCCATGGCTGATGTTTCCATCTATGGCCGGGTCCATGTGTCTGTAGATTATCTGGATGTTGATCGTTACTCGGAAACCAACATCTCCAGCAACTCCTCGCGTATCGGTTTTAAAGGCAGCCGTGAACTGGATTCGTTGACTGCGTTCTTCCAGATTGAACAGGAAGTCAATATCAGCAACAGTGGCACCAACGACACCTTCACTACTCGCGACACTTTCGTCGGTCTGAGTGGTGATATGGGGATGATCCGTCTGGGTCGCTTCGATACCCCGTTCAAGGCCGCCCGTGGTCCAGCCAACCTGTTCGGTGATCAGGTCGGTGACATGCGCAACCTGACCCGCGTTGGTGATGGCCGCTTCGACGAGCGTACCGACAACACCGTGCATTACCAGACTCCGAAGTTCAACGGCCTGGCCGCCAACTTCGCCTACTCGGTGCATGAAGGTACTACCAACGATGACGACACCAAAGACAAGGACAACGCCTTCAGCACCTCGTTGACCTATGCCGAAGGCCCGCTGGATGCAGCTCTGGCCTATGAGCGTTACAACGAAGATGCCGCCCGTGGCAAGCGTAACGCCTGGCGTCTGGCTGCCGGTTACAAGGTAACTGACGCGGTCAAACTGGTCGGCTTCTATCAGGACGTTAACTACAAGGCTGGCGACAGCGTTACTCAGGACCGCAACTCGGCCGATGTCTGGGGCCTGGGTGCTGACTTCAAAGTCGCTCCCAAGACCTACATTCGCGGCATGTGGATGACCCGTGACGCCGATCTGGACGACACCAAGAGCAACATGTACGCCATCGGCGTCGAGCATCGTCTGGACAGCGCTCTGCGCGTCTACGCCAACTACGCGGTGGTTACCAACGACGACAACGTTGGCCTGACTCCTTGGGGGCAGGGTCGTACCGCCACTCGCGCTGGTGTCAACGGCGAGAACGCCAAGGCATTCAGCACCGGTCTGCGTTACGACTTCTGAGCGTAGCTTAAAAGTGCTCCTTCGCTCGGTTTGAATCGCTGGGCGAATTTCAACGGCCAGGTTGTCATTGTACAACCTGGCCTTTTTCTATCACGAAACTGTCATAAGGCCGCCTTAGTCTTGTCTTGTGGCTGTCACATGGCGATGGCCACACCTGTCCAGTCAGGCCATAGCGCCTTTTCGCAACGAGGGATGTCCATGCGTAATCTGTTTTGTGTGGTTCTGATCAGCTTGCTTGCCGGTTGTGCTCAGCAGGGGCCGGTAAAGCTCTATTCAGGGCCAGAGCGATCCGCCAGTCAGGTGCTGGTGGTGCAAGTGCCGGCTGATCTGGAGATTCAGAGCATAAACGGCCAGAAGGTTGCAGCGCTGGATAATCTGGTGCGCGGCGATGATCAGCAGGTGCACCTGTTGCCAGGTGAATATCAGATCGATGCCTACTATCGCCGGGTATTCGATATTGGCGGCATGACTCATGAAGTAGTACGTTCTCGCGCAGCAACCTTCAACATTAATGGCCAGGCTGGTGAAACCTGGCGTTTGGACTTTCAAAAACCAGCCAATCTGGATCAGGCCCGGGAAATGAGCAAACGCTTTGATGCCTGGGCCGAAAATCCGCGTACCGGGCAGCGGATTCAGGCCCAGGAGGGCTCTGTCCCGAGCAGCGTGATTGGTCAACTCTTCTCAAGTGGGGATGCAGCGCCGCGTGATCGCAATCAGAGTGTGGAACCGCTGGGATATGCCGCTCCGGCTGAGTCTGCCGCGTCTGTGATGACGCCGGTGTCTGCCGCGGTCGCGCCCCGGAGTACGGTCGCACAGCCTGCTCAAGCGGCCTTGCCGCACAGTGATGCGACGCTGACCACGTTACAGCAACTCTGGCTGCTGCTGACGCCGGAAAGCCGCAAGAGCTTTTTGGAGTGGGCTGAGCAATAACCCGCGTCAGGTCGCCCGAGTCGATTCGGGCGGCCGTCTTGCCTGGTCGGGCATCAGTCGGCATGCTAGGCGTTGTCTTTGAGTCTGGCATAGCATGAACCTTCTCAATCTGCACAGCATCGATCAATTACCCCAAGCCCAGTGGGATGCACTGGTCCCTGCCGGTTATCCATTCCTGCGGCATGCCTTTCTAGCCGCGCTGGAGCGCAGTGGGGCGACAACTATCGGCACAGGCTGGCAGCCGGCACATCGGGTGGTAGAGCGGCAGGGACAGCTACAAGCATTGCTACCACTGTACGAGAAGAGCCATTCCTACGGCGAGTATGTGTTCGACTGGCAGTGGGCCGAGGCCTGGGAACGGGCAGGGCGGCGCTACTATCCCAAGTACCTGGCGGCGATTCCGTTCTCACCGGTTCAGGGGCCACGCCTGCTGGCGCGTGATATCGACAGCGCGGCACTGATTCTCGATGGCCTGCAAGCCGAGCTTGAGCAGCAGCGGGTCTCGAGCCTGCACCTGTTGTTCAATTCCGGTGAGGAGGACGTCTGGCTGCGTAGCCGGGGCTGGCTGCAGCGGTTGGGCTGTCAGTTCCACTGGCGCAATCAGGGTTATGCCGAGTTTGATGATTTCCTGGCCGTTTGCAACTCGCGTAAGCGCAAGAACTTTCGCAAGGAGCGCCAGGCGGTGAGCGAGCAAGGTATCAGCTTTCGCTGGCTGGCCGCTGAGGAGATTGATCAGCAGGCCTGGGAGCTGTTCTATCCGTTCTATGCAGCGACCTATCTCAAGCGGGGGCAGAGCCCCTATCTGAGTCAGCGGTTCTTTACGCAGCTGTCGGCCGCCATGCCCCAGGCGCTGCGCCTGGTCTTTGCTCTGCATCAGGGCCGCGAGGTTGCCGGGGCGTTGTTCCTGGTGGGCGAGGATACGCTGTACGGGCGCTATTGGGGCTGTCTGGATGAGTATGACAGGCTGCACTTCGAGACCTGTTTCTATCAGGGGATGGAGCGCTGCATTGCTGAGGGGTTAGCACGCTTTGATGCTGGCGCTCAGGGTGAGCACAAGCTGATTCGCGGTTTTGAGCCGGTTCTGACCCAGTCTTGGCATCGCCTGCAGCCGGGGTTGCACGAGGCGGTGGCGGACTTTCTTCGGCGCGAGCAGGTGGGCGTGCAACGCTATCAGCAACAGGCCCGGGAGTTTTTGCCCTATCGGCGGGATTGACTGGGTTGTTGGCGTGCTGGATGGCGTCTGGATTGCCACGGGCCTTTGGCCCTCGCAATGACGAGGTGTTGTCTTTGCCCAATGCGTTAGACTCACCCAATTCCCGTCATTGCGAGGGCCAAAGGCCCGCGGCAATCCAAGAGGGGGCAGGTCACGTATGGATTGCCGCGTCGGCGGATGGCCACTGCCCTCGCAGTGACAGTGGCAGGTGGATGCGGTGCATGGTACTCCAGCCACACCCTCCGTCATTGCGAGGGCCGAAGGCTCGCGGCAATCCAGGTGCGCGGTCTATTACTCGGCGCTTTCGACCCGGGTTACCTTAAGAATGGTCACCGGATTGCGCGGAACGTTCTGGTGCATGCCCTGGTTGCCGGTCGGCACCTTGCCGATGGTTTCCACCACATGCTCGCCGCTGGTGACTTTGCCGAACACTGCGTAGCCAAAGTCGCGGCTGCCGTGGTTGAGGAAGTCGTTGTTGCTCAGGTTGATGAAGAACTGACTGGTGGCGCTGTCAACCACCTGGGTGCGGGCCATGGCGATGGTGTAACGATCATTGCGCAGGCCATTGTCGGCTTCGTTCTTGATCGGCGTGCCGACTTCGCGTTGGCGCATGTCCGGGGTAAAACCGCCACCCTGGATCATGAAACCGGGGATGACCCGGTGGAATATCAGGCCTTCGTAATGGCCAGCATCGGCATAGCGCAGAAAGTTTTCAACGGTGACCGGCGCTGCCTCGGCATTGAGTTCTAGCTCGATATCACCATGACTGGTATTCAGCAATACGCGCGGGTTGTCCGCCAGGGCAGTAGTGGCAAAAAATGCGAGGGCACAGGCCCCGGCCAGGTGTTTCAACATTGTGTAACTCCGTCAGGTTTTGTTGTGATGAATGCTGTGATGGCCTGCTTGTGGCAGCAGAAAATCCAGTAGCAACTGGTTGAACGACTCGGGTTGATCGACCGGGGTAGCATGCCGCGAGTCGCTGATCACCTCAAGCCGGGCATCGCCGAGCCGACAGACATAATTGCGCTTATGTTCGACCGGGGTGTAATCCTTGTCGCCACTGATTACCAGTACCGGGCAGGCGATCCGGTCCAGGTGCTCGCTCACGCCCCAGCCGACGATGGCGCGCAGTGAGGCAAGGTAGGCACGCCGATCGTTTTCCCGCCAGCGCTGCTCGAACTTCTCACGCAGGGCTTGCTGTTCGTCCTTGGGAAACAACAGCCGGGCCAGGCCGCGGGCGACAGTGCCAATGGGCAATACGTGGGCGAAAAACAGGCGCTTGGCGGCCGCTGCGAACTCGGTGGGGCGCCTCGGAATGACTTCCGGGGCACTGTTGACGATGGTCAGGCTGCCGGGGACTTCCGGGTGGTCGGTGGCCAGTTGAAAGGCAATCATGCCGCCCATCGAAATGCCGACCAGGTGTGGTTTGTTCAGCTCCAGTTGCTCAATGAAGCTCAGACAGTCTTCGGCGAAGGCCTTGATCGAGTAGCCTCGTCGTGGTTTGTCACTTTGCCCGTGGCCACGCATGTCCAGGGTCAGTACTCGAAAGTGTGGCAGCAGGGCTGGTAACTGATATTCCCAATCTCGACTGCTAGAGCCCAGGCCGTGTATCAGCAGTACTGCGGGCCCCTGGCCCTGATCGGTATAGTGCAGGCGACAACCATTGATGATCATCTCGGGCATTATGCAGTCCTTTCGCCGCGACTAAAGCGCTCATTCTAGCCATGCTTTATGACATCAGTCATGCATTGAGTGTTCGATGATCAGATTGGCCAGGATCTGGCTGGCAGGTCCCAAGGGTTTGTCCTTGTTTGCATACAAGTAAAGATAATGCGAGCGCTGGCCGCCCTGTTCCAGCGGCAGGGGCTTGAGTTGTCCGTTGGCGATGTGATCGCGGATCTCGTGCCCTGGTAGCCAGGCGAACCCCAGGCCACTGGCTACCAGGCGGGCGGCGGTGGCTAAGCTGGCAACGGTCCAGCGCTGTTCGGCCCCGAGCCAGCCGCTATCGCGGGGTTGACGACGGCCGGAATCACGAATGACCACCTGCATATGGCTTTCCAGATCATGGTGGTTCAGTTGGCGCTGCAGTTGATGCAGTGGGTGGCCTGGATTGGCTACAGCAACGAACTCGACCGTGTTGAGCTGTTGTGCCATGTAGCCGGTGATGGCCAGGCCGGACACGGCAAGATCCGCCGAGCCGTCCTGCAAACAATCCTCGACGCCAGACAGTACTTCTTCACGCAATTGCACACGGCAACCCTGACTCAGCGGGATGAACGCCTGCAGCGCGCGGGCCAGACGTTCGGTAGGGTAGGCCGCATCGACCACCAGTCGCACTTCCGGTTCCCACCCCTGGTCCATGTTGTGGGCCAGCATTTCCAACTGGCTGGCCTGTTTTACCAAAGTGCGGGAACGGCGTAGTAATACCGCGCCGGCTTCGGTCAGCACTGCCTTGCGGCCTTCGATTTCAAGCAGCGGGACACCGAGCTGCTCCTGCATCCTGGCTACGGTATAACTGACCGAGGACTGAGAGCGGTGCAGCGCTTCGGCGGCTTGGGCAAAGCCACCATGGTCTACTACGGCCTGAAGGGTTCGCCATTGATCGAGAGTAACGCGAGGTGCTTTCATTGCCTGCTCCACTGACTTATTGTGGAAGAAACGCCAGACCCATCCGTGAGAGAGGGGGTGACCTATGCGTGGTTATCTGTGTACCTGCCTGATGCTGTGTTTGCCCTTGACGGCCTTGGCTTTCCCGGTGGAAGTCGAACTCAAGAGCCAGGGGGTTTCGATTGCCGCCACCAGTGGCTATATGAGCAACATCGCCACGGTAACCCTGGTTAACCAGGGGCAACATGCAGCGTTGTGCGAGGCAACCTTTGTTAATGGCCCCGAACGACCGTCCGCGAGTCGTGTTCGTATCAAGGCTGGCGAAAAGACGGTGTTGACCCAGGCCTTTTTCCGGCAAATCAACCGGGTACGTGTGACGGTTGACTGCAAGGCTGCATGATATATCGATCAGGTTGATATTTTTAAGCATATTTTTGCGCTTTTATATCTGTTGATTGGTTCATAGTATGGCCTCCATCGAAACCCAACACAGATGGAGTTGCCAAGCCATGACCCAGATTCTTGTTTTGCATACCAGTGCCCGCCGTGACGGCTCCCTGTCGCGTGAATACACCGAACGTCTCGTTGAGCGCCTGCGCGCCAGCCATGCTGATGCCAAGGTGGTCATACGTGACCTTGGGGCAGAGCCCTTGCCACACCTGGATGAAACTCTGCTGGGCGGCTGGATGAAGCCGGCAGAGCAGCAAAACGAAGCTGAGCGTGCTGCCGCGGCCCGCGCTGCTGGGCTGGTTGATGAGTTGTTGACCAGCGATATCGTGGTGATCGGTTCGGCGATGTATAACTTCGGCATCACCTCTACCCTGAAAGCCTGGCTGGATCATGTGCTGCAGGCTGGGCGGACCTTCAAGTACACCGAAAATGGCCCGGTAGGTCTGGCCGGTGATCGCAAGGTCTACGTAGTAACCGCCCGTGGTGGCCGCTATCAGGGCAGCCCGCTTGATCATCAGGCTCCCTATCTGAAAACCGCGCTGGGCTTTATCGGCATTGATGACGTCGAGTTCGTCCACGTCGAAGGTCAGGCGATGGGCGAGGGTGAGGCGGCCAAGGGCCGTGCCGAGGCGGAAAAGTCGATCGCTCAGGTAGCCTGAGCGGAGTAAAGAAAAAGCCGGCGCATTTATTGCGCCGGCTTTTTTGTGCGCATCACTCTTCAATTAGCCTCTGATCTGACGCTCCCCCAAGGAATCTGGCTAGCAGAGACTGCTCCACCTTTCCAAATCCACCGGCAGGCGTTATTAGTGGCATTTAGCTCTCAATGTAACGATAATGATTATCGTTACTGGTTGTGGTGATGCGCTTGGTTGTTCATCGGTGGAGAGCGTTGATGTTTGTTATTACCTCGGCATGCATGGGGGCATGCCATGTCTGAATTACCACCTTCAATGAGTTTTGCCGAGTACTACGGCTTACGTTCAGAATTGAAGTTGTTTCTGTCGCGGCGTCTGGCGAATGCGGCCGATGTTGAGGACTTGTCGCAAGAAGCCCTTATACGCTGGCTTGGTACTACGCCAGATAGCGGGTATTCGCGCCCATTGCTGTTTCGCATCGCCCGTAATCTCATGTATGACCATTGGCGACGCCAGCAGGTGCGTACAGGCGCCGGGCTGGTGCGATTGGACGAGGATGACTCCGAGGCTGATGAAGCATTGCAGACTGAAGGACCATTGGCGATGATCGAGCAACAGCAGCGTTTGAGCTGGTTGGCTGAGGCTTTGGCCGCCTTGCCACCTAAGCGCAAGCAGGCTTTTGTTTTGCACAAATTCGACGGTCTGACTCAAACGGCCGTCGCTCAAAAGATGGGGATCTCCCTGAGTATGGTGGAAAAGCATATTGCTGGTGCCATGTTGCACTGCAAGCGCTTTGCAGCATTGCGCTCACGGCAAAAAGCTGGAGGTCACGATGCTGACTGATAAGTCGTGCAGTGTTGTTGATGAGCAGGCTGCTGACTGGTTCAGTCGCAGGCAAGGCGAAAACTTCACCACTGCTGACGAGCAGGCTTTTCAGTTATGGCTGGCGCAGGACCCATTGCATGTTCAGGCCTATGCTGACATGCAATTGCTGTGGGATGACTGCATGAATATCCCGCGACCGGTTCTGGATGATGTCGAACCTGTAGAAACACTTAAGGTGTTCAAGGCAAGACCCGCTTCTGCCAAACGTATTGCGATGGCTTGTGCAGCCTCATTGATGTTGGCTCTAGGGCTTGTGTCCGGTTATCTCTGGAATACTTCAGCCGCGTATCAGCTAGTAGTCAGCGCCAGGGCCGGAGAGCTGCAGACTGTTCAACTGACAGATGGGTCATCGGCCGTCCTTAATATGGGGACTAGCCTTGAGGTACGTTATGCCCGGGACTATCGGGAAGCTTTGCTAGAGGCCGGAGAGGCGTTTTTCTCTGTGGCGGCAGACCCCGACCGACCCTTTGTGGTCAGGGTAGGGCCTGGGGAAATCAAGGTTGTTGGAACCCGCTTCAATGTAAGGCATGCCGAGCATGGCGTAGCCGTTTCAGTAGAGCAGGGAGCGGTGCTTTATGATCCCGGAGTCGCAGGAGTGCAACCGATTGTGCTTCAACATGGCGACCTTGGGCACATGGATTACCGCACGGGGCAACTCGTGAAAACACAGCTCGAACTCAACGATATTGGTAGCTGGCGTTCGGGGTGGCAGGTGTTTCAGGAGCAGCCACTGGATGACTTGGCGCATGATCTGAGCCGCTATTTAGGCGGTCCCGTCAGGCTGGCTTCGCCAGCGTTGGGAGAGTTGAAAGTATCAGGCAACTTGAACATATACCGTCCTGACCAGTTCCTGCATGCTTTACCGCTGCTGCTGCCGGTACAGATAGTCGTTGCCGAGGATGGTGGCTTTGTGCTGGAAAGTTTGCGATGAGGGTTAGCTTAACGGTTTAAATGAAAATTTTTCTCATTTTCATGTGAGGGTTTACTCTGCTGCCGCGTTTTCCTGGGTGTGACCAATAGGAGCATGCATCAGGAGAATGCGATGAGTACCCTTAATACCCGTTTCCATCTACGTGGTCTGGTTTTGCTTGGCATGCTGGCCAGCGGTGGCCTGCAAGCCGCATCCGTGTCGCTAGATATGCCGGCACAATCTCTCGATACGTCATTGACAGAGCTGGCTCGCCAGGGGGCGGTACAGCTGCTGTTTGATGAATCGTTGGCCCGCCAGTTCCAGGCGCCGCCACTGGCCGGAGTGTACGATCTAGCGGAAGCCCTGCAGATATTGTTGCAGGGCTCAGGTCTGGAGTTGGTACAGGTTGATGGTGGGTATGTCATTCGCGCACGCCAGGGCGCGAGTAACAGCATCAGGCTTCAATCGGTGACTGTGGTCGGCGAGGGCGGTCGTGTGGATGCGGGCAGCGTAGGCAGGTCCACGCTGGTTCGGTCCGATATTGATCGTCAGCAAGCTAACAATATTCCCGCCTTGTTGCAGACGTTGCCAGGTGTAAGCATGGGCGGCTCGGTCAAGCCGGGTGGCCAGACCCTGAATATCTGGGGGCTGGGTGATGCCGAGGATGTTCCATTTACTCTCGATGGTGCGGTTAAAAGCGGATTTGAACGCTACCAGCAAGGCACCATTTTTCTTGAGCCAGAGCTGATCAAGAGTATCGAGGTAGAAAAGGGGCCGCATTCGGTTTTTAGCGGCAACGGTGCTTTTGGCGGGACCGTGCATATGGAAACCCGCGATGCCGGCGATCTACTGCAGCCTGGCCGCAATACGGGCGCTTTGTTTAAATATGGCTATCAAAGCAACGACCAGCAGCGTACCTACAGTGGAGCTGTATTTGGTCGTACCGATGACGGGGTGCTGGATGGGCTTGTCTATCTGAGTGATCGAGACAGCAATGACATCAAGCTGGCCGGTCATATCGATATGGATGAAGGTTATCTGTATCCCAAACGCTATCCTTTTACGGCCCAGAGTCAGGGCTCGGTTTTGGTCAAAGGTAATTTCAATCCAACGCCAGAGCATCAGCTTGGGCTGACTTATAGTCGAACCAAGAGCGAACTGCGGTCATCGTTTAGTGCGGTAACTTTCCTGGTACCCAGCAAATGGTCGATTGACCGTTACGGTGGTCTTGAGGAGGCGATGAGTCGGTTACTGTCGGACCGTGAGCTGGTCGACACCACCTGGGCGGGCAAGTATCGCTACCAGCCGGTTGATAACCCCTGGCTCGACCTGCAACTGACCTACTCACTATCACGTACTACCCAAACGGATGAGCGTGATGATGATGCCAGCTTCAGTTCTTCGACTGGCGGCAAGTACATCAAGACCGAGTACAGCGACAAGTTTTTCGAGGTGCGCAATACCAGCGTGTTCAGCACCGGCATGCTTGGTCATGAACTGACCGCTGGCATGCAGTGGCGCGAGCATGAGCGCGATGTATTGATGTTTTTACCAACCTTCGAGAACAATCCATCCTACAACTATGGCTGGTATCAACCGCAGTTCATGCCAGCCGGTGAGCAGGATGTTCGTAGTGCCTATATGCAGGATGCGATTACTTTCGGCCGGCTGACAATCACGCCGTCACTGCGCTTTGATCATGTTCTCAACCAAGGCAGGCGCAACCTGGCGCCGCTTTACAACAACCCGGACAGAAATCACGACTATCGCTCTCAGAGCTATTCTGGCTGGTCACCGCGCCTGGCCATTTTCTGGCGGGCAACGGATAACGTGGGGTTGTTTGCCGACTATGCCAGGACCTGGCGTGCGCCGGTATTGGATGAGCAGTACGAAGTCCAGAATAGCACTACCTTCGGGGGCTCAAGTCGTGATTTGGATGCAGAGCGGATTCGCGGCTTCCGGGCAGGATCGGTGGTCAGCCTGCCTGACCTGATCGTTCGGGGTGATAATGCCCAGGTGCGGGTGACGTTGTTCCACAACAAGATCAAGGATGAAATTTTCAAGTTTCGCTCTATCGCCTGTCAGGCCCAGGCGGAGAACGGCGGTTCGATTGCCGATCAATGTGCTGATCTGCTGCCTTTGCCCAATTATCGGAACTTGCCTGGGGTAACCATCAAAGGGGCTGAGCTGGAAAGCTTCTATGATAGCCGCAGGGTTTTTGCCAGCCTGTCCTATTCATGGATGGAAGGGCGGCACCGTGGGGCGTATACCAACCCTTGGGGGCCAAATGTCTGGGCCAGAGATATACAGCCTGTGAAATGGGTCGCGATGCTGGGTATGAAGTTCCCGGCACTGGACACAAGAGTCGGCTGGCAGGGTGAGTTTGTACGCAAGACAGACCGGTTGCCGAGCGACTTGTATGACGGCAGTGGAGAAATCTATTGGAACCACTATGGCAACAGCAGCTATGACGTGCATCGCTTGTTTGCAGAGTGGACTCCATCGCGCGGATCATTCAGGAATGTTGCTGCCAACTTGACTATCGATAATGTGCTCAATCGTTTCTATCGCCCCGCGCTGTCAGGCGACAACGCCTATTCGCAAGGTCGAAATGCAAAATTCAGCCTGAGCTATCGGTTCTGAGGGGCAAAGAAAAAGGCCGGTGCAATGCACCGGCCTTTTTTGTTTGGCTCCGCGACCTGGACTCGAACCAGGGACCCAATGATTAACAGTCATTTGCTCTACCGAGCAGGGAAAGCGGGTCAGGGTAGGGCTTATAGGCCGCCAACGACACAAGTGATCACGTATTCCATTCCTCCTACGGAGTACGTGAAATGCAGGTATATACAGTCATATCGACCAAGGGTGGTGTAGGGAAAAGCACCACCTGCGCGCATCTCGGCGGCGTTCTTGCCGATGCCGGTCTCAGGGTTCTGCTGGTTGATCTGGATATCCAACCCACCCTCTCCAGTTATTACCAGATCCAGAGCGAAGCCCCTGGCGGCATCTATGAGCTGATCGCTTTGAACCAGACCCTGCCGCAACAGGTCATCTCCAAGACGGTGATATCTGGCCTGGATATCATCGTTTCCAATGACTACAACGCTCAACTACCGCAGTTACTGTTGGCCGCACCTGATGGTCGCTTCCGACTTTCCAATCTGATACGTCAGTTTCACGATGACTACGATGTGGTCATCCTCGATACCCAGGGCGCGCGTTCCATCACTTTGGAGGCTGCGGTACTGGCCTCCGATCATGCCCTGTCGCCGATTACACCGGAGCTGCTTTCTGCGCGGGAGTTCCTGCGCGGCACCCTGGGGATGCTCGAAGAGCTGGAAAGCCTGACCCAGTACACTAACTTGTCTGTACCTGCGGTTTCCCTGCTGATAAATCAATTGGATGAAACCCGGAGCGCCCGTGATGTGGCGGACAGCCTCCGGCAGATGTTTCCAACCGATACCGGTGGTCGGGTACGGGTGATGTCGGCGCACCTGCGCCACCTGACAGCCTTCCGCCAGGCCGCTGCACTTGGCCAGCCCATTCATCGTTTCGAGCCAACCAAGCCTTCTGGGCGCAAGTCGCCCGCCGGGGCGGACCAGATCCGGGCGGTGGCCATGGAGCTGAACCCTGCCTGGATTCCAGTGCTGCAACCAGATGACTGCGGGGAGGGAAATTCCCATGTCTGTCACTAACGTCAAGACTAAGAGCACACCCGATATCGGGCGCCTGCCACCTCATTCCGTGGAGGCTGAACAGGCCGTGCTGGGTGGCCTCCTGCTCAGTAACGATGCCTGGGATGATGTCTGTGAGTTGATTACTTCACCGGACGCCTTCTATGTACCTGAGCACCGTGTACTGTGGCGGGTGATACAGGCGCTGAGCGCCCAGAACCTGCCTTATGACCTTGTGACGGTGGCTGAGCGCCTGAGTGTGGATGAGCGTAAATTGCTGGATCTGAGCTATCTGGGGGACCTGGTCAGGAATACGCCCTCTGTCGCCAATATCCATGTTTATGCCCAGATCGTCAGGGATCGCTTCCAGCTACGGCAGTTGTCATTGCTTGGGGCTGATCTGAGCCTTGAAGCCATGAGTGCCGAAGTGCCTGGTGTCGAGTTGGTTGAGCAGGCTGAAAAACGGCTGGCTGGTCTGGTGGAAATGCCCGGCAAGCACTACATCCCGTTGTCGGAAACACTGGCCAAGGCCATTGATCATATCGACCACACGTTCAACAACGGTGACGGTATTACCGGCGTCTCTACCGGCTTCGATAACCTTGATCGGGAAACCGCCGGACTGCAGCCATCAGATCTGATCATCGTTGCCGGTCGCCCATCCATGGGCAAAACCGCCTTCGGTATGAACCTGGTCGAGAATGCGCTGGCAGCCAAGGATGATCGGCCAGCTTTTATTTTCAGTCTGGAGATGCCGCGTGAGCAGCTAGTGATGCGGATGCTGGCCAGCATCGGCAAGATCAACCTGCAGCGGCTCCGGACGGGCAAGCTTGAAGATGACGACTGGCCAAAACTGACAACTGCCGCTGTCAAGCTCAAAGCGCTTGAGCATCGCTTGATCATCGAGGACGAGGCTGGCCTGTCAGCCACTACCATCAAAGCTCGGGCGCGTCGCCTTGCGCGCCGGTTTGGCAAGCCATCGCTGATTCTGGTCGATTACCTGCAACTGATGCACGAGCCTGGCCGGGACAATCGCAATCTGGAGATTGCGTCGATCAGCATGGCTCTCAAGCACCTGGCCAAGGAGCTGCATGCGCCTGTCGTTGCACTTTCCCAGCTCAATCGGTCCGTTGAACAGCGGCCCAACAAGCGCCCCAACAATTCCGACCTGCGAGACTCCGGTGCCATCGAACAAGATGCCGACGTGATCATGTTCGTGTACCGGGACGAGGTCTACAACCCGGACAGCCCGGACAAAGGCATAGCCGAAATCATCATTGGCAAACAGCGCAATGGCCCCCTGGCTAACGTGCGGCTGGCCTTCAACGGTAACTGCACCCGCTTCGACTCTCTGGAGTTCAAACACCGTCAGGAGGGACTCTGATATGGCTAAATCCTCGAAAACCATCACCACCGATCAGGTACTGGAGTCCGCCAAGTACCTCAGCTCCCAGAGCCTGCGCTCGATGCAGGCCAAGCTGACGGCGACTAGAAAGGAGTTGCTCAATTTGGCAGAAACGTCATCTCTCAACGATCTGTTGAGCAATGAGGAGAAAGCCACGCTGCGGCAAGCCGCCACGGTGGTGAGCACTATCAATGATCGCATTGCTCATGCCAAAGAGAAGAAGCAGCGTGATGAGAAGATGCGTGAAGCCATTCGCAAGGCACGACGCATCGAGGCTCGGCAACTGGCTCGCCAAAGCTTCTCGTTGCCGACCGATTCCGCCGAACAATGTGTCGAGGTCGTCAGGGTAGCTCTTGTCCTCAACCATTTGAGGGTACTGCACAATTTCTACACGGTCGACAAGTTCGCCGCCCAGTGGCTATCCAAAGCCCGAGAGACACCGACCAACTGGGACAGAGCCAGACACCTGCGACATGAAGTCCGGTTTCTTGCAGGCGAAGTGTTGCAGGATGTAGAAAACGTGCTGGCCGAGCGTCCTCTTGAGGACCAGCGAGAGGTCGGAACACTTCTCGATATCCTGCTGGCCAAGGTCGCTGAAGTACGTCCGCAGGTACTGGAGCAGCAGGCAGCAGTCATTGAATGCTGGACCACTGCACTTTCCGAGCCGGGGGTGTTCGATGGCTAACCAAGCTGCCTTACCACGTATCACTCACTGGTGCCGCAACTGTGACAGGCACCTCACCGAGCTACAGGCGCGGATCACCTGTCCGGGGGAGCGTCCCTACAAGGCCAGGCCAACCGCGTGGGCTTGTCCGTATTGCCATTCCTATGACGTCGAATCGTTTCAGGAGGTGCGTTCATGAGCCATGTCTGCGCACTCGGTAAACTGAAAAAATCGCTCCAGGATCTGGCCGATTATGCGATCAGCCAGGGCTGGACAGTGAACCGTACCAGTGGTGGGCACATCCGCTTTACCAAGCCTGGATGCCCTCCGATCTTTACCTCATCCACTCCCAGTGACCCGCGCTCAGCACTCAATGCCCGGGCGTTGCTGCGTCGTGTCCAGGACAGGAAAGCACGGAGGCTTTCACCATGATTCCAGATCGCATCCTGCGTAAGATCGAGCGCTGTATGGCTTTGTCTTCCAGTGCCAACGCCAATGAGGCAGGCATAGCGCTTCGCCAGGCACAGAAGTTGATGGCCGAATACGGGCTGACCCAGTTGGACGTCGCGGCAGCCTCGATTGAAGAGGAGACCGTCGACTCGAAGTCAGGCAAGAAGCCGCCGCGCTTTATCGAGACGCTGGCGACCATGGTTGCTGCCGGGTTCGGTACCGAGGTGATTTATTCGTTGCGCTATTCGCGCAGCGGCTACGTAGGCCAATGGTCGTTCATTGGCCCGGACGGAGCCCCTCGTATCAGCAGCTACGCCTATACCGTCCTGCAACGCAAGTTGCTACAGGACCGTAAGGCATACCAGGAGGCGCTACCCAAGCGCCTGAAACGCGCCACCAAGATTCGTCGTGCCGATGCCTTTGCCGAAGCCTGGCTGGCGGCTGTTCGCCAGCAAGTGCTCCCGGTCAAGCTGTCCGACGAACGCCGTCAGGCCATTGAGCACTATCTGGCTCGGCAGCACGGCGACCTTGAGGATCTCACCAGCCGAGCAGCTGGCCAGCTCAACAAACATGATCAATCTGCATTGATGGCCGGATATGACGCCGGCCAGGCGGTACGGCTCCACGATGCGATGGAAGCCGATCATCTGGAGGCACTGACCCATGTCTGACATTCGTCCTTTCCCGCACAAGAAAGCATCCATACCGCAGTTCCAGTGCCGTTACTTCCTGTGTACTGAACTGACCCCTGACGTGTCCATGACCCATCTGGTTGAGCCAGCCAAACGCTGCACCGAATTGCTGAGGCAACTACTCCAGGAACATGACGTGAAGGATGGGAGTATCTGGCTGTATGAGCTGGAGGACGTCCGGATGATTCTGGCAGCGTTGCACAACCCGCTGACCAGCGAGCAGGACCAGCGGCGCTGGTTGCTGCTGGAGCTGCAGGACCAGCCTGATTTTGATCTGTACGCGATTGCTCTTGATGGGCTTGGCAAGGTGCTGGATCAGATGACCGGGATTCCCGGCTGGGAAGAGATAGGGCTTTCCCGGCAGTTGGTACTGGCCTTGAATGATCTGCATGACCGGATCATGACGGCTATGCATCCCGATGGCCAGGCATTGTTGGCCAGCCATCAGTTGGTGAGGGGCGTGTAATGACCAAGCATCTTAGCACTGCTGATTACATGGCCAAGCTGCAGCAGCCCGGGCCTGCGCTGCGCACCCAACCGGTTGACAAGCTGTCGGCGCCGTTGGCCGAGATGGCCATGCAGATTACGCTGGATCAGGTTCGGCCCTACGACAAGAACCCGCGTACCGAGCGCAACCCCAAGTACGACGAGATCAAGGCATCCATTCGTGAGGTGGGGCTGAAGCAGCCTCCGCCGATTACCCAGCGTCCGGGTGACGACAAGTTCATGATTTCGGACGGCGGCAATACCCGCCTGCAGATCCTCAATGAGCTGTACCAGGAAACCGGTGACGAGAGGTTCTTCCGTTTCTGGTGCGTGTACCGGCCCTGGGTGTCCGAGGTGGCGGCGATGGCCGGGCACCTGTCCGAGAACGAGAACCGCTCGGACCTGACCTGGATCGAGAAAGCCCTGGGCGTTGCCGAACTCAAGCGGATGCTGGAGGAGGCCGAAGACAAGGATCTGTCGCAGCGCGAGCTGGTTCGACGCTTTGTGGAGCTGGGATTTTCGGTGAGCCAGAGCCATATCAGCCGCATGCTCTATACCGTCGAGCATTTCTGGCCAACGCTGCCAACCACGTTGAAAAGCGGGCTGGGCGCGCCCCAGATCAAGAAGCTGATCGCCTACCGTGAAGCCTGCCTGGAAATCTGGAAGCGCTGTGATGCCAAGCCGGTCGAGGAGTTTGATCAGGCCTGGCATGAGATTCTCGTACAGTTCGATTACGAGGAGCAGACTGAGCTGCCCTGGTCGATTGTTGAGGATCGCCTGCTTGGCATGCTGGAGGATCACTCCGGTGCTCACCTGCATACGCTCGACTGGTGTCTCAAGCGTTTGCTGGAGTGCCGGAAACGGCGCCAGAGCACCGACGATCCGAATATCTGGCAACCCTTGATCATCGAAATGGAGCGTGTGCGCGACCCCTCGGCACATCCCTTGACCTTCTATCCGCCCCTGCCTGGCGAGGAAGACGAAGCGCCCAAGCGTGAGCGCAAGTCGCGTTCAGAATCAGAAGAAGAGCCGTCGGCTTCGCTGCCAGCTGCCGAGCCACAAACGGGTGGCCAGGATGATGAGAAGGCGCAGTTGTACGCAGAGATCGAGCGGCTGCGGGAGGTCAATGAGCAGTTCATGACTCAGGCCGCTGTCCGCTCCTTGCCTGCCACGGCGCCTGCCTCTACCACCTTGGATGATGCATCACACTCATCACCACCGGCAGGCTTGCTTCACGATATAGCCCCTGAGCCGACAGGTGATGGCTTCGCGGATGCTGACTACCAGGATGATCGAACGGATGAACAGCGGCTGGCCGATCTGACACTGTCGCCGGTCATTGAGTCGGAAAGCAAGCGCATGACCCGGCATGCCGTCGCTGAGCTGCACGGCGGCCAGGCCGGTGACTTCCAGGACTTCGCGGTCAAAGCCATTCCGCTGATGTCGGCAGGGCCATTGACCCCGGTGACGGATATCTGGTGGGTGGATGCGCATGTGCAAGAGCCGAAGAAGCTCCGCTATGTGATCTTCCGTCTGGCCCTGGCTATTGGCCAATGGGCCGGATTTCCGCTTGCTGATACGGAGGCAGGGCCAGCCCCCTTGTCTTTCAACCAGCAGGACGGGATCGGCTATGAAATGCAATCACTGTGCGGGGAGCTGGAGCACAGTCTCGTGGCCCAGCGCGTGTGGCAACTGCTTGCCGGTCTGACTGGGGAGATGCAGCCGCTGTACCCCTCCGACATTACCTTGCTGGGCGAGTTGTTGGGGACAGCCAGTGATACCGGCTTCATGCCTGACGAGATACTGATCCGGTTGTTCCGGCTGATTCGCCTGGTACGTGTGTTGCGTTCGCTTGATATGGGAGAGCATTGATATGGATACCGTTGTGACACTGGCGATTCTCCGCCAGGCCATCAGTTATGTGCGCGAAGGCAATATGCGCCGGGCCAGGGCGTTGGGCTTCAACGACCCCGAGCTTCGGGAGCTGCGTCGCTTGAGTGCGACCGACGTCGATGCGCTGGCGACCAGCAATCCGGTGGTATGCCGGTTATCGGTGGATCACGACCTTCTGGGTGGTGTGTTCCGCCGGCTCAGTACCGATGTTGATCGAGAGAAGACGATTGATCGGTGCCTGATGCTGGGTGCGTCGGTGCAGATGATGTATTCGTTCTTTGGCCTGACCGGCAATGATTGTTCAACGCGCCGTGCCCTGTTGGGGCTGGAGTCACGCCAGGGCCGCCTGGCCATGCCGCCAGAGGATGTCGAACACGATGCGTTCAGGCGTTGGCAGCAGATATGCGACACCCCCGAGGATGTCAGAGCGGCAGATGATATTCAGGGCATGGTGGTGCTGGCTGAAGAGACCGACATTCCCCTTGGTGTGGTCTGGCAACTGGTGAAGAACTGGAGCCGGGTAATCAGTGCGGGCTCACGCAGCAACCCCCAGTTGCTGTCTGACGGGAGCCGGGTATGCGTTCAGTAGACGACTGGCAGGTGCTGGTCGGGCGTGCAACCTCCGCCATCACCCAGCGGGCCAATACCAGTCAAACAGAGCCATCCAGTGGTGAAACCCTGGATGGCTTGCTGTTTTTCGGTAATCCGCACGAGACAGTGCCCAGGGCATTGCTGCTGGACCCCAGCCTGGGTGCGATCGATATTCTCGGCTGGCAGATGATCCGGTTGCTGTCGACGTCTGACCGCACCACGGCATTTCCCACCTATGATCAGCTGCAGCCGTTGTTGCGAACATCACCCGGGAAGGCGGCTTCGCGGGGTACGGTTGCCCGCGTCATTGCCATCCTGCGCCTGACCCGCTGGCTCAGTCTGTGCCACAAGGCTCGGCATGACACCAATGGCCGCATCATGGGTAACGTCTACGCACTGCATGACGAGCCTCTGAGTGTTGAGGAAGCGACAGCCCTGGACTCGACCTACTTCGAGTATGTCGAGCACTGCCTCAGTCACGGTAACAGCGCGGTACGGGAGGCGGCCAGGCAGGTCATCGAGGACTTGCAGCAGGAAGGTGGCGGACAGACTGTTTCCCGGCTCAATCGCAGGGCGCAGCGCTTTGTCGAGATGGCGGATGCACGACTGAAAAATGCCAGGGCGAAGCCAGCTTCAGCCCAGTTCGCAGAGAGAACTAGGGGTGAGAACTGGGTGGAAAAGCCTGGTTCACCAGGAGAACCAGGGCAGTTCCCGAATGCCGAATTACCCAGTTCACCAAGAGAACCAAGTGGAAATACGGGGGTTTGCGGCCCAGTTCGCGCTGAGAACTGGGGTAGTACAGTACCTGTACGTATTTATAAAAGTACCAGTACGGTACAGGGTAATCAGGTGCTGTACTGGGACGACGCCTTGCAGATGGATGCCCAGGCGCGCACTGAGTTGTTGCCCGTGCTGAGCCACCTGGGTGACGCCGATCTTGCCCAGATGATCCTGGATGAAACTGCCGGGCGTGTGCAGGCTGGCAAGGCTCGCTCAGCCAAGGGCTTGCTGCGTTCACTGATCAACATTGCGCTGAAAGGCGAATTCAAGGTCACCCAGTATGCCCAGAGGGTTCGGGATATCCGCTCGGCCTCAATGACAGCGCCTGATTGCCGGCCTGATCCTGTGTTGCCACCGGAGTTCCGTAAGCGTCTGCCGGAGGTTACGCCTGAGCAGGCCCTGGCCAGCCGCAATGAACTGCTGGCTTCACTGGGATTGCGAAGATGAATGCGGGGAGCAGGAAATACCTGCAACGGGATTCACATTTCCGCTATGCCGGCCCGGTAGTGATACGCACAGTGGCGTTATCCATTGACCTATCACCGTTTACAGGAGCTGGACGCCATGGCTGACATCGATGTCGGGGCCTTGCGAAGCAAGATCGAGCTGACACTGCACACCTATCACGCAACACGAACCTGGTGGGGGCGTGGGGTCGAATCCGGCAAGCCGCAGATTATCGGCATGCGTCAGTACCTGGCCCTGGCCGGGCGCATCCAGCAGAACGCGGCCAAGGATGATCCCTATGCCGACGACTGGATGCTGCGCATCGATGTCAAGCTGGAGGAGGTCAGGAATATTCTGGACCCGATCTACACCTGGTCTACGGAGATCCTTGCCGATGTGCCGGAAGAGCTGACCATCGAAGAGAACATCTCCCAGAAGCCTTTCCGTACCGGTGTCTACCCTGGTGGCCAGCAGGGCTGGCAGGGGATCCATCTGTTGATCCGCTATGACCGTGTGGTGAGAAACATCCTGCTGGCACAGCACATTGCCATGCTCACCCGCGACCAGGCCAATGACCGGCTCCGGCTGAGCGGCAATGCCATTCGGTCACTGTGCAGCAGTGCCCAGCGCTATCCCGGCCTGAGTGGCGCTACCCGTGATGACTTTTCCGCGCAGAATGCCAGGGCACGGGCTGCCGTCGAGAAGTATGGCGAACTGCATCCCGATGTGGTCTCTGGCACCCGACGCAGCCCCTATGCGCCGGTGATCCGCATTGCTTCTTCTCCTGCGCCTGGCCCGCACGCTACTGCTACAGCAGCGCAAGTGGATGTCGAGGAACTGGATCAGTTGCAACTGGAGGTTCAGGCGGCCAAACCGGAAGACGCTGACTCAGCCAAGGGTTTGCTGGGAGCAAAGGATGAGGCTGATTGAAGGGGTCATGCCTCGGTGCACTGCACCGAGGCATGACTGAAATAGGGATTCTGGTCATGAGTGATGACACTGCCATCACGCGTGACTGAAATAGGGATTCTGGTCATGAGTGATGACACTGCCATCACTCATGATAACCGCAAATACGAACAGCCTCATCCGGAGCCTGAGCCATGAGCGCCATTCCACGCACGACCGATGAACCACGAGATTGCTACCGTATGCCACGAACTTGCTACGAAAGGGAAAAGGGCCTTTTTCCCTTTAAGGGTAAGGGGGGGCTGCTGAAATACATGGAGCAGATGGAAGAGTACGCTGCCCGCCTGGAACAGGAAGCACACGATTTTACCCAGCGGCATAACGCCATGTTGAAGCGCTACCGGCTGTATCTCAGTCCGCACACTGAACCCAAGCGAGGTAATCGACTGCCGATGGTGCGCTGGCGTGGAATCTCACACGGAAAAATGGGCATGAATAACTTCGACCAGGCGATACAACAGATTTGTAGCGAGGGTGAGCGCCGGATGTTGTTTGATATCGAGGTGCAGCGCTGCCTGATCAACAACCAGGCCGGAACGGTCAATGTCACCATGCGCCGATTGAAGACTACCCTGGAATCGTTGGAACATGCCGAACAGATGCTTGGTGGCAGGCCGGCATTGAAGCCTGTCCAGGACTGAGGTTCTGGAAATACTCGTGATTGGAAAACTGTTTTCCTGTGTCAGCGTCTGCTTGCCCAGTGCAATGTGTTCTCACATTCGTTTTCATTGAGGAGCTGCTGATGAGTACGCATTTTGAGGGTGAGGGCAATATCGGGTCGGACCCGCAGGTGAAGGTGTTCCCCACCACAGACAACAGTCCGCCGAGGGGTATTTTGCGGCTGAACGTGTTCTTCGATAACCCGGTCGCGGTGGGGGATGGCAAGTTTGAGGATCGTGGTGGCTTCTGGGCACCGGTCGAGCTGTCCCGCGATGCGGAGACCTGCGAACACTGGGCGGGTCTGTATCAGCGCGGCATGCGGGTTATGGTGACAGGGCGGATGGTGAAAGAAGAGTGGGACGGCGTTAATGGCGAGAAGCGTTCCGCCATGAAAGTGCGTGCTCGATCTGTTGGTATTCTGCCGTTTCGTATTGACCAGGTGATTATGACAAACGGTGCTCCCCGGCGTGAGGCTGATGCCCAGCCTGCTCAGCAGCCGACTCCAGAGCCAGAGGCTGCTGACGCTTTTGATGATGATATTCCGTTCTGACCTGGAGATTGCGATGAACAAGCTTACCGTGTTGGCGGCTGGCATTTCCCTGGTCATGGTGTCTGGTTGTGCCAATGATCACCTGTACTACCAGGACAAGTGCATCACCTGCATGAACAATCCGTTGACCGGGGAGCCGGTCAACTATGATCCGAATGCTTTGCCGCAAGGGGCGCTGGTGACTCGCGGTGAAGCGACTACTGGCGAAACGGTTGACGGTATACCAAAGCCGATTTCGTTGCCTGGTGTCAGCGAGCGGCAGGAGGTGCAGATGAACTATCCGGGTGACGTGGATACTGCTTCTGCGCTGCTCAAGAACGCCTTCGGCTATATGACCAGGGAAGAAGCGGTTGCCAGGCATGGCAATATGGCCGGCGGTATGATGTTCGTCAGTGATCACGCCTATAGCGCGGTACCTGGCAGCTTCTACTCAATGACGCGACCGTATTTCAACGGAAGCCTGACTACACGGGTCAGCAAGACGCCGACCGGCGCCGATGTTCTGTTCACCTACAGCGTGCGTGGACGCAATGAGGGGCCAAGCGTGGAGTCGGTGATGCAGCGGGTGCGCTCCGTTGCTGAACAGTCCCTCGTGCGATGAACTGAAAAATTGGCGCGATGGCCGTGAAGCTGCTGTCGATGGAAGTTGCTGAGCGGCACTGATGGGGAGCTTATGAAGAAATCACCAATCGGGCGTGAGCGTGTCGGAATCACTGACGCGGCGCGACTGCTGCGGGTATCGGTGACGGAGCTGAAAGACGCCATTCGCCAAGGCAGGCCGGTGCATGGTATCCAGTTGCCCAAGGCAATCCTGATTGGAGCTCATTATCAGTTCTGGTTGGATGAGTTGATGGCGATGGAGCTGCACCAGAGATGAGGGCTATATGACAACGCTGGTTATCGTGGAATCCCCTGGTAAGATCAAGAAAATCAGCTCGATCCTGGGCAGTGGCTACAAGGTGGTGGCCAGCGTCGGGCATGTGCGGGATCTGCCTGGCCGGGAGCTGGGCGTTGACCCAGCCAGTTTTGCGCCCAGCTATGTGCCAACCGAGCGCGGCAAGGGCGTTCTGGCGAAGTTGCGCAAGGAAGTGGCTGCTGCTGACCAGGTCATCCTGGCCACTGACCCGGACCGGGAAGGTGAGGCTATCGCCTGGCATCTGGCTGATGCGTTACGGTTGAAACAGCCGAAGCGGATTACCTTCACCGCCATCACCAAGGAGAAGATCGGTGAGGCGCTGGCACAGGTGCGCGGCATTGATCATGACCGGGTGCGTGCGCAGGAGGCGCGGCGGGTGCTGGATCGGCTTGTAGGATACAAAGTCAGCCCTGCGCTGTCGGATCGCGCCGGTCACGCGCTATCGGCTGGTCGTGTTCAATCTCCTGCTGTGCGACTGGTAGTGGATCGGGAGAGAGAAATTGCCAACTTCAAGCCGGTGAAGCACTTTGGTGTCGAGCTGCTGTTGCCGATTGCCGGTCACTGGCCGGAGAATCCCAAGGCCATCTGGCGTGCCCAGTGGGACACCCGGCCGCACCTGGCCAAGGGCGAAGAGTACCTGATGGATAGGGCTCTGGCCGAACAGGTCGCCCTGGTGCGTGATGTCCAGGTAGCACGGTTCGAGAACGCCTTTGCCAACCGGGCGCCGGCGGCGCCGTTCACCACCTCGACGCTGCAACAGGAAGCCGGCAAGCGTTTGAAGATGAAGCCCAAACGAGTCATGGATCTGGCTCAGAAGCTCTATGAGCAGGGGGCGATCACCTATCATCGGACCGACAACCCCAACCTTGACCCTGCCGGGATTGAAGTCATTCGTGCGTATGCGCAGTCGGCAGGCCTGGAGTTGGCGGACAAGTTGCGTACCTGGAAGGCCAAGGACGGTGCCCAGGAAGGCCATGAGGCGATTCGTCCGGCTGATGTGACGGCATTGCAAGCTGGTGAGGATGCCGACCAGCGGGCACTGTATGAACTGATCTGGCGGCGGGCGGTGGCATCGCAGTTGGCTGATGCCCGCTATGCGGTGCGCAAGGTACTGTTGAACGGTGATGCTCAGGGCCTGGCAGTGAGCTTTATCGGCAAAGGCCGCAAGCTGATCGATCCCGGCTGGCTGCGCGTTTATGGCCAGGATGAGCCGGAGGAGGGCGAGCAGGCCGAGCCGGTCAATCCCATCCCGAAGCTGGAGGTGGGGCAGGGCATCCGAGCTATCGACGGGCATGTCCTGGACAAGGTGACCAAGCCGCCAGTGCGTTTCAAGCAGTCAACGCTGGTTGCCGAGCTGGAGCGTCAGGGCATTGGTCGCCCGAGTACCTATGCCGCGATCCTGGAGAACATCACCAGCCGTGGTTATCTGATTGAAGACAAGAAAGGCTTCCTGTCCCCCTCGCCGACCGGGGAGGTAATTCGGGATGCCTTGGTGGGCACCTTCGCCTTCGCCAATCTGGACTTCACGCGGGAACTGGAGGATGAGCTGGACCAGATTGCAGAACGGCGCGTGTCATACGAACAGGTCATCGGCAAGACTTGGGCGTTGCTGGACCAGGAGCTGGGCGGTCTGAGACAGGCTCAGGTCAATCTGCCGAAAAGCGCGGAGCATGCCTGTCCGGCTTGTGGTGCTGCGCTGCGCCGGCGCAAGGGTGGCAAGGGTTTCTTCTGGGGCTGTTCGGCCTACCCAGAGTGCAAGACGACGTTGCCGGATGAGAAGGGCAAGCCAGGTAAGGCCCGGGAGCGTAAACCGCAGCCGGCGCTGAGTGAGCATGCTTGCCCGAAGTGTGCCAAGCCATTGTTGCATCGTACCGGGACGGGCAAGAAGGGAGCCTATGACTTCTGGGCTTGTAGTGGTTTTCCGAAGTGCAAGGCGTCGTTTGAGAACGAGGGGGGCCGACCAAACCTTCAGCCATCGAGGGAAACATAATGAATATCCTCATTGGCATAGTCGAGAGCGCTATGGATTATAGCTTTGTGAGGTTGTAGCAATGCGAATGACTGACTTGTCACCGGATGAGGTGGCACTGATCCTGCGGCGCCGCGAGGAGCAGGCCCAGCAGGAGGCATTATGGGCTTTCAAGCGTAAGGCTATTGCAATGGCTCATGCGTTTGATGACTGGTCAGCTACGACTGGTGAGGGGCTTACGTTCTCCACGTTCATCAACAACTTCGGCTATCAGGACCAGGATGGCAAGCAGATGTACGAAGCTGTTCAGCGCATCCATGAGGCAGCAATGCTGTTTCTCGCAGCACCAAAGACGCCAGGTCCTGAGAGGGAGCTGGCGTTTTTGTTTGAGGTAAAAGATTGGAGCTGGATAGCGTTGCCACAGGCCATGTGACTGGATGATGAAGGCTGCTGTACGTGTTGCATGTCCGGCAAGCCATGCGTTGGTCCGTACCCGAATCTGATATGCAGCCGCGATTCGGTATCTGTATGCACGATTCCCGCACAAAGGGAGCCCAGGGTTCGAGCAGCGGGCACTGCCGGGGTGAAGCACTCGGAACATTGGCCAGCGATGATGCCTCAATGAAGCGCCATGGCTGGCCAATGTTCCCGGGAAAAGGGTGCCCTCGACCAAGAGGGCGAAGTACAAGGAGACTGGGTTCCGGGTAGCAACACCGTGGAATTTGGACGCGAACGTCCTAAATATGGAACCGTGCCTTTTCACCAGTCGCAGGCACTTATAGGGCAATGAGCCACAAGGACTCAAAGGGCGCTACTGAAACCGTCAGTAGCCAACGGGGTGAGATTTCATTATCGGACAGGCGGCCTGGCCGGTCAATGCTGGCAGAGGAGGGTTAACATTCATTGTGGTCCGTGTGGGCGCTGACCAAGCACTCTCTGGTCTCCAGCTGCTGGACGGACACATGAAGCATGTACCTGATTACCTTCATCCTCATTGCTTTAGTTGCTTTAGTTGCTTTAGTTGCTTTCCTTGCCATGCCTTACGTTGGGTTATGGTTGTTGTACCGAGTATTTACTAGACATTTTGATCCGTTCCTCTTTCCGTTGGAGGGGCTCCTTGTTCTCGTTCTGGGTTTGATGATCAACCTCACCCTATTTGTCATGGCCCGCAGGCGAGGGCTGTAATGTCGCTAGATCGCTACGAGGCTGGCTCTGACCAAGAGCTTGAGTCAGGGGACCACTCCCAATCGTATCCTCTCCAGCGGAAACGCCACCCCAATGCTTTTGTCGGTAAACGTCACCTGGCCGGCACTCGTCCTCCCAGCCCACCCGGCAGGCTTCCTGAATGGCCAGTTCCGAAGAAACACCCGTCAGCCCCAGAGACCAATCCAGCCACCCAGCTTGATATAGCGCGACGCCCGGCTGACGTCTTCGATATGGTTGGCATAGCAGAGATATTCGTGGCGCATCCGCTATTTGAGCCAGCCCATATAGGCTCCTACCCCCCATAGAACAAACATGGCGATGACGGGAACACCTATAAAATTGTATTGAATGACCAGCAGGCGTTTCAGCTCGGGGGGGAAATTCTTGACATCATCCGGATCGGCGCTGCTGTTTTTCAGATACAGTTTAGGCTTTCTCACTATCCCGGTGGCCTCGCCCAACATCAACAACCGGCCTATCGGTCCTCGGCCAAACAACGGTTGCCTGAGCTGGATGGCGCGGCAATTGGACAGATGGCCGAGAATCACATCCAGTTTGGTATAGGCAGTATGGAGCAACCAAGACAGGGCGATGAAAATCAATAAAAACACACACGCCCAACTGGCAACATACACATCATAGGCTGTCACTCGGTAGCCTCATAAATCTTTTCAGCTATTATCTCGCCACCCATCCCTCCAACCGCTCCTGCAACCACAGAGGCACCGCCCACCACAACCAATGCACAGGCTACAGTCCCCACCCCGCCAGAACCCAGGCCAATGGCGGCACAGACTGCCCCGGCTTTGGCACTTGAAACGAAGTAGCCTGCTGCTGCCCCACCTGCCACCCCACCAGCAAAGCTCCCTCTCTCGGTAAACTTCACCTGCCTGCACTCTTCCTCCCGGCCCACCCGGCAGGCTTCCTGAATGGCCAGTTCCGAGGACGCAACGGTCAGGCCCAGACCGACCCAGCCACCCAGCTTGATATAGCGCGAGGCCCGGCTGACCCCTTCGATATGGCTGGCGTAGCCGGGAATCTCGCCGGGTACGCCCGCCTGATTCCAGTGGTGCACCAGGCTGCGGCTGGAGATGCCCAGCGCATGCTTGAGCTTCGGATGATCCGGGATGCCGGTACCCTTGCGCACCAGTGGGCGCAGGCTGCCATCCAGTTGCCTCATCAGTTCGCGCCGCTGAGTGAAGAAGCTTTCGTGACGCAGGTGGCCATAACGGGCGTAAGAGCTTTGGTGCAACTGCTCCAGGTGCGTCAGGGTCAGGTTGATGCTGTCCAGATGCCGGCCAGCCAGCAGGCTGCCGACCGACAGCCCGGCGCCGGAGTAGCCGAGAAACGAGCCGATGCTGTCGTAATGCTCGACCATGAACTGCGCTTCATCCTCGCTCAGTTCCTGCAGGGCCGCCTCGACCTGTGCGGCAGCCTCCATCAACTGCGCTTCTTCACGGCTGCACTGGCGGCTGGCCGGGTCGCTGATGATAGCCATCTGGCCGGGTTTCAGGCGTTCGCCCAGGTGTGGGTTGAGGTGCCGGAAGTGTGCCAGCAGCTCCGGGCTGGGGGTGTCGAACAGTAGCTCTTCCAGAGCGCTGCGGGACATGGCTTCCTGAACGATATGAAAGCCCGGTTCGATCACACTGGCGAGGGTGTCTTCCTGTTCTTCGGCCATGCTGTGGCCAAGGACACTCTCGGCAGTGTCCGGGTTCGTCCATGTTTTCTGGCTTTCAGCCAGTTGTGCCTGTTGTGGATTATCTTTCAGATCCGCATGGAGACGGTCTGCTGGTGGCCTGGGGGCGCTAAAGAGGCTGGTGCTGGCGGGAAGCATGCTGCCAGCATGTTGGCTGCCGATACTGACAGTGCCTTGAGCTAGCAGCGTATTGGAGCCCGGCGGGCAGCCGCAGGCCACATAGTCACCGGCTCTTGCTGCCGGTCCGGCGGGTAAATAGATTGTTCTCTCGCCTACCGCAACAATCTCGCCCACCCCTTTCTTGCAGGCTGGGCAGGTGGCCTTGTGGCCAATGGAGCTGGCGATGAGGCCATCAAACAGCACGCCATCGTTACCTTCAATGACGACACCACCCGTAGAGGTTTTTGAACCGATTCCTATGCCAAGCATTGTGAACACTCCCTGTATGAAATTTGATTCGTCTCTGCGACTCACAACCAGTGCCTGCGACTGATTTGTACTTTCCTGAAATCGGTAGCAACTGCTGGTAGGGGTAACAAGGCAAAGCCATCATACTTGCCGTGACAGGGAGGTCAATCGCATTGGGCCGTACCGAGACCTGCATTGCATTTTCTCCGCTTGATGCCTGTGCTCGGCTCAGCGTGTTCTGGATAGCCGGCTATTCTGGCCAACGTTGCATTGCTATCACGAGGCGGCCCGATCTGACCTCCATCAACGCTTAAAACCCTCAAAGCGAATTAACATTCCCCGTCGCCGCTCCTGACAGCTTCCCGCATTGTGCCCTTGACCGACTCACATCACGAGGGCATACATCATGTCGTTCCGACCACACCATTTCCCTGTTCTTGCCACCGCCTGCGCTGTAACGATGCTGGCCGGGTGCGTGCAGCAGCCTATCGCGCCGAACCTGGCTGAGCAGTATCCGGATTCCCAGCAGCTGGATATCCCGAATTATCAGCCCGTCGCCCAGGACATCTATGCCGAGCAGGAGCAGGCTCCGGCCGAGGTGCTGCGCACTGGGCGATATACCCTGGTACCGACCCGTTCTCAGACCGGGCAGGCCAATCTGCTGGAGCAAACCGTTCGCGTCAGAATCCCCACCAGGTTGCAGCCGACCGTTGAGGATGGCCTGAAATACACGCTGGATCGCTCTGGCTATCAGTTGTGTTCGGCCAAGGGCAAGCCGGCCCTGGAAACCTTGTTCAGCCGTCCTTTGCCCGCCGCACATTATGAGTTGGGTCCCATGCCCCTGCAGGCGGCGCTGCAATTGCTCGGTGGGCCGAGCTACCAATTGCAGATCGAGCCGGTAGCCCGTGAGGTCTGTTTTGGTCTGCGGGTGGCCAGAGTTGTTCAGGGCAGCGGTGTTGCCAGCGCGGTACTCCCGACAGTGCAGGTCACCCCGGTGGCTGATTCCTCGCTCGTGACAGGAGACCAGCCATGATGCGCCGGGCGTTGCTGATGGGGGCTGCGGTACTGGTCCTGGTGGGCTGCTCGGGTTCTGACACCGAGGGCTTGCAAGCCCGCTTGGCGGCATACGAAGAACGCCTGGCCGAACTGGATGCGCGGCTCGTAGAGACTGGCGAAGGGCTTGAGCGACGCCTGGATCAGACCGATGGCAACCAGCACGGGCTGTCCGTGCAGTACCAGGAACACTATGACGACACCGTTGAGCGGTTGACCGCATTGAAAGAGGTGTTCGGCGAGCTGGTAGAGCAACAGGCCAGGCAGGATTTGCTGATTGCAGGTCTGCAAGAATATGTGGAGCGTCTTGGTGGTCAACTGGCCCGGTTGCAAGCGTCTCGCACTGCGCCGGCCAGGCCTGTTGCCAGGGCAGAACCTGTCCCCGCGCCCAGGCCGGTGGCTCCTGCCTTTGATCTGACCGCCATCGAGCTGCGTGGTGGACGTTCCTTCGTCGCGGTCGCTTCGCATTCAGCGCAATCGCTCAACGACGTGCGACTGCTTGAGGCGGGAGATTCCTTTGCCGGATGGCGTGTTGGGCGGATTGGTGATCGTACCGCTGAGTTCGTTTCCGACTCGGGTGCTGTCGAGCTGACAGTGCAGTAGGGAGGGGCAGCATGGCCACGTTGAATAGGCCGCTTTGGCGGCTGAGCTTGTTGTTGGCGGCTCTGACCTTCCAGGCTCAAGCACAGGGTCGGTCTGAGCTGGCTGAGCATATCGACCTGCACGTCGACCAGACACAACATGCCGAGACCCGTGCCCTGGACAGTCGGGCACAGGCTGCGCAGTGGGGACTGACGGACCAGGAGTGGGAGCGTTATGAGACATTGATGCAGGGCCGTCGCGGCATCCTGTCTCCAGGGCTTGATCCACTGACAGCGCTGGGCGTTGAAGCGCGGACAGACCAGGAACGCCAGCGCTATGCCGAGCTGCAGGCGCGTTTCGAGTACGAGCGGATCGAACGGGAGCTGGCTTATCAGCGAGCCTATGACGAAGCGATCCAACGGCTTGCCGGTAACGAGCCACGCATTTCGTCATTCACTCTGCGACCAGAACTGTCTGCCGGTGCTGTGGGTCCTGGTGGTCTTCCTGCAGGAGTCGCATCCGGACCGGTGCGCTATGACGTGATTGTGTCGCTTGCTGGCTGTAGTGGCTGTGACAAGGCGGTGCAGGACCTGTTGGCCGAAGGGCGGGCAATCAATGTCTGGGTGACCGATAGTGGCGGGGATGACGCCAGGATTCGGCGTTGGGCAACGGATCTGGGCATACCGGTGGAGCGTGTAACCAGTGGGGCCATTACCCTGAACCACGGTACCAGCCTGAATGTCTCCGGGCAGACGCTGCCCATCGTGCGCCTGCGGTAGTGAGGACAGCATGAGAAGCGGCGTCCGGGTGGCAGTGCTTGTGGTGTTTCCCCTGTTGGCGGGTGGCATGCCCTTGCAAGCCGCTGAGCAACTGCCGCCGGCGGCGTTTCAGGAAGTCGCTGAGCGCCATGGTGTGCCAGCGGACCTCTTCTACGCGCTGGCCAGGCAGGAGTCGGGGCGCAGCCTGAGCGGTGAACACAAACCCTGGTCCTGGACGCTTAACGTGGCCGGGCAGGGTCACTACTTTGATTCCCGTGTGCAGGCCTGCACCGCACTGCGCCAGGCGTTGTTGGAAACCTCGCTGGTGGATGTGGGCATCGCCCAGCTCAATGTCCGTTGGAACCCTGACCTGTTCGGCCCGAGTGGTCGCTTTGCCGATCCCTGTCAGGGACTGGACCCTTACGACAATCTCGACGCCGCTGCGGCGATCCTGCGTGCCCATTTCGATGAGTCCGGCAGCTGGTTGACGGCGGTAGGCCGTTATCACCGGCCAGCGGGTGGCGCAGCGGCTACCCGTTATGCCCTGGCTGTTGCCGCCAGGTTGCCTAGCCCCACTGGCGGTTCGCAGGCGCCTTCGCGTCATTCCATTCTTTCCCAGTCCGCGCCGGCACCGGCAGCCACACGGTCATCCTCCACGGTATGGATCGAGCCCGTGGCCATGGTCTGGATTTCTCCTGGAGGTTGATATGTTTTCGATGAGCAGTGCTGTCATGCGGGTGCTCACCACCGGTTGCCTTGTCACCGTCATGACCTGGTCCAGCGCTGCCATGGCGCGGCCTGATGGACTGCCGGCCCTGACTGTGGTGGCTGATTTTGGTGGGGAGCCAGCGCGCCCCTATTTCGTCGCCATTGGCGCCGCTGGCGTATCCGAGCAGGAAGGCATTCAGGCGGCGCGAACCGCTCCGTATTCGATCGCGGATATGCTGCCGATGACGACGCCCAGTCTCAGCCCGGGCCGGGTCGAACGGCGGGCCTTGTCCATGCCGGCGGCGTTCCAGCCGCTGTTCGTCGTCGGGGATGATCCGTTGAGCCAGAGCTGGCTTGCTGCCAGGGGCCAGGCTCTCATGGATATGGGGGCCAGCGGGCTGGCGGTCAATGTGCGCTCTGCCGAGTCCCTGCAGCAGTTGCTGGACCTGGTGCCTGGAGTTCGTATTGATCCAGTACCTGGAGATGACCTGGCCAAGCGTTTGGAGCTGACCCATTACCCTGTGCTGATTACCTCGGCGGGGGTGGAACAGTGACCTGTTGTTCTGACCTGGAGTTGCCAGGGGAGGCGTTTGTCAGTCTGGATATGCCGGTAATGAACACCCCTGTTGTCATTGGAGAGGAACGCCACCTGCTGTGGCTGTGCCGCGTCATGTGGGTCGCTCTGCATGCCATGGCGGAGTCGGTGGCGGTGACGCCTGAACAATTGTTGGTACAGGTGCAGACTCAGGATCAACTGGACCAGCTCTGCATTGCTTACGCACAGCGGTATTTGCTCAATGCCTGGCCACGGATCGAGGAGTTGGTCGCCGGTTTGTCAGAGCCATCCTTGCCACTGCGCTACAAGCAGCGTGACCGGCATATACCAGCGCTGAAACTGTACATGGCCAGGCAGCGGCTGCCGTCAAAAGACACAGATGCCGTTTTTAACGGCCTGGTTGCCTTGGCTGACTATGACCCGGATCACTACCGTACCCTGGTTGCGCTGCTTGAGCAGGGTGACGGACTGACGATGGCTAGGGCTGCGTTGTCAGCGTTCGACGGCAAGGAGGGCACCGTATGAACCAGCAGCATCCGATGGAGTCATTGCTGCGCCCTGCGGTGGAGCTGCAGACCGTTTGGGTCTGTCTTGGTTGTGCCGTTCTCTGTATCTGGGCGCCCTGGTCGGTAGCTCTCACACCCTCGATTGGGTTGGGTATGGCTGCGGGATTTCTGGCCTACGGTGGATACCGGGGCCGCCAGGCCTGGATCATCCTTCGGTATCGTCGCAACATGCGCCGCCTGCCGCGCTTCGCCTTGCGCAGTGAGCAGATCCCGGTCAGTAATCGATATTTGTGGCTGGGCAAGGGGTTTCGCTGGGAGGCCAGGCACACCCAGCGCCTGCACGAGGCTCAGCAGCCGGAAACACAGGTCTATGTGCGGCCAACCCGCTGGTATCGCCGTGCTCGCAGCCTGGAGATCAAGCTGGATCGCTACGAGGCTGCCCGGTTCCTGGTGAAAGTGCTCAGCGCCGATGTGCCGTTCAATCCAGTCCGACCATTGCCTCCTGTCGGAGGTAACCCGGCTATCCATGCGGTGGAGTGGAAGGAAGAAGATGCCTGGATGCCGTTGGGTGAGCGTGTGGGGCATACCCTGGTAGAGGGTACTACCCGGGTAGGCAAGACGCGGATGGCCGAGGTGATGATTACCCAGGATATTCATAGGCCCAGCAAGGATGTGGTGATCTGTTTCGATCCCAAGGGGGATGCGGACCTGCTGGTGCGCATGTATATCGAAGCGGTACGCGCCGGACGTCAGAACGAGTTCTATGTCTTTCATCTGGGCTGGCCGGGACTGTCTGCTCGCTATAACGCAGTGGGTCGATTCGGCAGGTTGTCGGAGGTGGCCACCCGGATTGCCAATGCGTTGCCAAACGAGGGAAACAGTGCCGCGTTCAGGGAGTTTGCCTGGCGCTTTGTCAATATCGTCAACCGGGCCCGGCATGCGCTGGGGCACCGGCCCAGCTATGAGCAGATACTGACCGATGTCGTGAATATCGATGGTTTGCTCATCGAGTATGCCGAACAGCGGCTGGAGACTGCCTTGCCTGGTGCGTGGGGGCATGTGGCGGAGTTTGAGGGGCGGCTGAATGACCGGAACTGGCCGAGGAACCTGATGGGGCGTGACAAGCGGGTTGTGGCGCTGATCCAGTATCTGCAATCGCCCGAGGTGTCGATCAAGGACTCGGTTCTGGAGGGCTTGCTCAGTGCCGTGCGTTACGACAAGACCTACTTCGACAAGATCGTGGCGTCACTGTTGCCGCTGCTGGAAAAACTCACCAGCGGTCGCATCAACGAGCTGCTATCGCCGAACTACGATGACATGGAAGATACACGCCCGATTTTTGACTGGCTGCAGGTCATTCGCAAGCGCGGCATTGTCTATGTCGGCCTCGATGCGCTGAGCGACTTCGAGGTCGCCCAGGCGATCGGTAATTCGATGTTCGCTGACCTGGTATCGGTGGCCGGGCATATCTACAAGTTTGGTGTCGATGACGGACTGCCCAACGCGGTCAGCGGCAAGGTCGCCATCAATCTGCACTGTGATGAGTTCAACGAACTGATGGGGCCTGAGTTCATTCCGTTGGTCAACAAGGGCGGGGGTGCTGGCGTCCAGGTGACAGCCTACACCCAGACCGTCTCCGACATCGAGGCCAAGATCGGTAGCGCTGCAAAAGCAGGTCAGGTGGTGGGTAACTTCAACAATCTGATCATGCTTCGGGTCCGGGAGGACAAGACGGCGGAGCTGCTGACCAATCAGTTGCGCAAGGTGAATGTACAAACCCGCATGCTGGTGTCGATGGCGTCGGACAACAGCAATCCGGACTCGGATGTGGACTTCACCAGCTCGGGCGGGGACCGCATCAGTACCGTCCAGGTGCCGATGCTGGAGCCGGCAGACATCGTCAACCTGCCGAAGGGGCAGGCTTTTGCGCTGATGGAGGGTGGGCAGCTATGGAAGATCCGCATGCCTTTGCCGTTACCGGACAAGGGGAATGACGTGCCGTCATCGGTCACGGATATCGCTACCGGTATGCGCAAGCAGTACAGCACTGGAGACCGTTGGTGGGACGCGGTCGCGCCGCCACCGGTGGAGATTGATCCTGAGCTGCGCAAGGCCTTTGATGGCTTCGCGCTGGCTAACCCGGTAGGGGAGGCGGAACCGGACGCATTTGCTGAGACAACGGAGCCTCTGAGCCGTGCCTGAAGATACTCGCGTAAAGACCGCTGAAAAGAAACGCAGCGGCCTGGTGTCGAACCTGCTGTCATTGCCATTCAAGATCCTGGCCGTGGTGCTGATATCCATCCTGATTTCAGTCTCGATCGAGTGGACGGGCATCTACTTCGCCTGGTGGAGTCTGCCCGGCGCGGAGCATGCCGAGATGGTATTGCGTCAGGAGATGCGCTGGCTGGACAGCAATTTCTCTCGCTCATTGCTGGTATCCGAGCCTGTTACGTTCGCCGGGCAGTTGCTGGAGAGAGTGCATGACTGGCTGTTCGTGCGCACCGGGATAGCCGGTTGGGCTGGGGAGGTGTCCGGTTCTGGCTGGGTCGGGACGTTCAAGGATTACGTACTGGCGGCCATGTACGTCACCCTGATGACCTTGACCCGCTGTGTGATCCTGTTGCTGACCAGCCCGCTGTTTCTACTGGCGGCGCTGGTCGGCTTTGTCGATGGCCTGGTGCTGCGTGATCTGCGCCGTTTTGGCGCGGGCCGGGAAACGGCGTTCGTCTACCATCATGCGAAAAGATCGGTGGTGCCCGTGTTCATGGTGGGCTGGCTGATTTATCTGAGCCTGCCCTTTGCCATTCACCCGAATCTGTTTCTGTTGCCCTGTGCGGCCTTGTTTGGCCTGCTGGTTGCGGTGGCTACGGCGACGTTCAAGAAGTACTTGTAGCGTTCTTGGCTCTGGACTGAGGAGGATAGCGTTGAATCCATCTATAGCGTGCTTGGGGAGCACACTATAGATGGATTGTCATATCAGCCTGCTGCCTGAACGAATGAAACTAGCTGGCTAGCTGTAAACGCATTGGCAGGGTCGATCGTAATTGACGTGTTTTGGCCAGATGCAGCTATTGCACTGGAAACATAAGTTTCTGAGGCTTGAGAAGCATTTATCTGTAGTGAGAGACTTTTCGCTCCAGCGGAATTGATAACATTAACAATTTCGCTCGTGCTAAATGACTGCGCAGTGTTTACTGATGTAGTAGTGTTGGTTTGCGCGGCGGCTAGAACTTGCTGTAGAAGTGCGACTGATGTTTGGGCGCCATTGAAATCTAGAGTTAACAGCTTGGCTTCAGCAGCATTGCATATAGAAACTAAGTTTGCGCTGCTAAGTGCTTGAGCGGTGTTGACGCTAGCCGCAATGTTCGCTCCAGAGGCATTCAAAACCTGTAGAATCCGTGCGACATTGCTTTGCGCACCGTTAAAGTCTGCTGCAAACCGTTTTGCTCCTACGGCAGACAAAATTGAAGTTAGATCACTTGCACTGAAGGACTGGGCCGTATTGACGGAGACTGTTGTATTGGCGCCGGCTGAGTTAAGGACCCCTTGTAAGGTTGCTGCTGAAGTCTGTGCTCCGTTGAATTGTGGCCTGTAGAGCTTAGCACCTGCGGAGTTTGCTATGGCTGTAAGCTCCGCTGCGCTGAATGCCTGTGCTGTATTTACAGCAGTGGTTGTATTGGTCCCCGCAGCGGCAAGAAATTGTTGTATCAATGATGCAGATGCTTGCCCGCCATTGAAGTCTGCTCTAAGGGTTTTAGAACCGGCACTATTAGCTATCGCAATAAGTGCTGCTGGTGTCAGCGAGTGAGCAGTGTTGATCGAAATGCTGGAGTTTGTTCCAATGGCAGATAAAATGCTTTGAACAAATGACTGGGTTGTTTGGGCGCCATTAATTTGAATGTTCAGGTTTTTTGAGTTTCCTGCGGCGTTAGCGATGGCTGTTAGGTTTGCTAAAGTAATGGCGTGTGCGCCGGTTACAATGATTGTTGAGTTGGAGCCGGCGGCTGATATTACCTGTTGTACTACTGAGGGGTTGGCTTGTATTCCGTTGAATATGGTAACAAGTTGCATGTTGAATCTCCTTGTATGGAATTGCAGTCCTGAGTTTTGGCTATTTTGAGGGGGCCACCCGACCGAGCCATCTAACGCTGGCTTCGAATTTGAACGAGCCTGCCGTCTACAAACCTTAAATAGTAAGACATGCCGCCAGTGGGTTGGTATGTCCAGTGCTCAATAATCGCGGCACCTTGAACGATATGTCCATAATGATCAATTGCTGGGTTTACTCTTTCTCTTGAGTTAGGCTCGCCACACTTATCAAAAACTATCTGCAAGGTGTCGCCAGTTGAAACTATTCCATTAGGGCAGCGCATAGTGGCGCTATAAGCATCTAAGGATATAAGCGAGATGCCGATCAGTGAAAGTATGCGCAACAAGTAGGTCATGAGGTTCTCCATGGATAATTCCTTCTTTTAGAATAGACCACGTAAGCGGGGGGTGGCAAAAAATCCCCTATTATAAATTCCGGTGTGTGTTTATAACTATTTGATAAGTAGATAGAAGTCAGAGTGCTGTCCTGATCAGGGCCATTTGTGCAAGCAGATGGGGGCTCCTGGCAACCGCCCTGAAAAACCTCTTGTCTTCCGGTTAACGTTCTCTATCGAATTGCCATCCCCGAGCTTTGACACTGTCGCCAAAGCATCACACCGGGGATCGTTGGCTATGTTGCAGTTCAATCCGTTGTTTCTCTCTCTGGCGCTGTCAGCATCCGTGGCGTTTGCCAGCCCTGCCTGGGCGGTCGAGCCCTATGACGAAATCCAGCGCCGCGACTTGGCGCTGATTCAGAGCCAGCTCAATCAGGTCGTGACCGTGCTGGAGCGCCTGGAGGCGCGACAGGCCGAGCAGGCAGGCCAGATTGATCTGTATCTGGATATCCCGCGTGTGCGTGCGGACCTGAATACGATCCAGCAGGGCCTGGATGAATACCTGTCGCCCTCTCGCATGCCGCCCCGACGGCTCGATCCCATCGACAACGATGTGGTTGGTCGCTATGTGGGCCAGGCGCAATGACCACTGACGAAGCCTTTGAAGCTGGGTCCGGATTCGCCTCTGGTGATATCTGGACCCTGATTGTTGCTGCGGGTTGTGTGGTGATCCTGATGGTTGCCGCCTGGGTTCTGATCTCCTGCTATCGCGGCTGGGCCAAGGAAAACCTTGATGCCGAGGAAGCCACGATCACAGCCGTAAAAGCGGTTCTGGTGGTCGTGATCATGTTCTGGATCTTGCTGTCTTGAAGATCCGTTTTTGAAGTACCCATCTACAAGGAGTTATGTCATGACGTTGAAACAAGTAATGAAGTCCGCTGGAACCAAGACCGTGCAGGCCATTGCGCTGGCGGGTGCAGGGGTAAGTCAGGCCGTTGCCCAGGGGCTGCCGACCATGGATGCGCCCACCCAGACCGGTAGTGGCGGGCTGGTTTCCACCCTGCAGGGCTACCTCTTCGATTTTGCTGCGCTGATCGGCCTGATTGTCTGCGTGGTGGCATTCATGGTGGTGGCCTCATCTGGCATTGCATCGTTCAAGGAGGCTCGTGAGCGGGAGACCTGGGGCAAGTTCGCCGTGACGGTGGTGATCGGGGTGGTGTTGATCGTAGCGGTGATCTGGCTGGCGACCGAGGCCGCGCCGATTCTGTCGCAGTAACGGAGAGACAGGTATGGCCGAGACCATCAACTGGGTACCCAAGCGGCTGAATGCCGCTCCGGTAGTGTTCAGGGGGATGACCGGGAAAGAGGTGGGGACGCTGACGCTGTCGGGGCTGGGTGTCTTTACGCCCCTCGGCATCCTGACGGCGCTGATCATGGGCACCATTGCGATGGTGCCCACGGTGGCCTTTCTCGGTGCCGGACTGACGCTGGTTTTCGGCGGCACCATCATGCGTCGCCTGCGCCGGGGCAGGCCGACCTCGCTGATGTACCGGCAAATGCAGTTCTACATGGCGTGCAAGGGATTCGGCGCGGGTGAGCGGCTGATTACCCGCTCATCTACCTACAGCATGCGTCGCAATCCCGCGCTCCAGCACTCCATCAGGAGACAGTAATGTCCCAGTATCGTAATGCCAATGCCTCGCGGGACGCGCATATCACCACACTGCGCGCTGCCTGTGGTGTCCTCCTGGTCGCTTGCGTCGCCATGTGGTTGGGCTGGAAGCAGGCACCCACGGATCTGACCATTCGCATCCCGCCGGACCTGCGCAGCGGATCGGTGCAGAAGTGGTGGGAGGTACCGCCGTCCACCGTGTACGCCTTCAGCTTTTACATTTGGCAGCAGCTCAATCGCTGGCCTACCAATGGTGAGGCTGACTACCGGCGCAATATTCACGCTCTGCAGGCGTTCTTTACGCCGTCATGCCAGATCACCCTGAACCAGGAATACGAGACACGGCGTAATCGGGCTGAACTGCGTGGCCGGGTGCGTGGCGTCTTCGAGGTGCCGGGCCGGGGTTACCGACCGGAGGCGATCAAGGTCCTGGGGCGTGATACCTGGATTGCCAATCTGGACCTGGTGATCAATGAACAGTACGCAGGGGTCGATGTGCGTGATGTGTATGTGCGCTACCCGCTGCGGGTGGTACGGGCTGATGTCGATCCGGAGCGTAATCCCTTCGGGCTCCAGCTCGACTGCTTTGAAGGTGTGCCGCAACGCCTGACCATGCCGGGAGAGAAGCAATGAAGACTGTTGGGCTGTTGAAGTTGAAAGGGGCGCTGTGTGGTGCCCTGTTACTGGCACCCTTTGCCGGTGCCGTGGAGTTGATGGAATGGGATCGCACACCACTGCTCATCGATCTGCCGGTGGGTACGGAGCGGTTGGTGGTGCTGGACCGGAACGTCTCGGTGGGCTTGCCGGCGACGATTGCCCGGGACGAGGTCTTGAGGGTGCAGTCGACCGGCGGTGTGCTCTACCTCAAAGCACGAGAAGCATTCGATACCCAGCGAGTACAACTGCGTGATGAGGTGAGCGGCGAGATCATCCTTGTCGATCTGACGGCCAGGCCAGAGGCCTCGGCTGAGCAAATCCAGGTAATCAGTAAAGCATCCACAGCCAGCGGCACAGGCGAGGGCCGTGATGCCCCCGCTGTGGCTGGCTATGACCGTGAGCGTCAGGCTCCGCTGCCCGTGGTGCTGACGCGCTATGCAGCGCAGTCGCTGTATGCGCCCCTGCGAGTGATCGAGCCGGTACCGGGGCTCAGTCGGGTGGCAATGCGCCTGCCGGAGTCGGTCAGCGTTTTACTGCCAGCCCTGCCAGTGGAGGCCAAGCCGATAGCAGCCTGGTCGCTGGAGGGCTGGCATGCCACCGCGATCCAGCTGCGTAACCGTGATCCTGATCGCAGCTTCGAGCTGGACCCGCGCTATCTCCAGGGAGCGCTGACGGCGGCGACTTTCATGCATCCGACGTTGGGTGCCCGTGGCCAACTGGATGACACCACCACGGTCATTATCGTGACCCGGGGACCTTTGGTGGAGCATCTGCAATTGCCGCGCATCCAGCCAGCGGCCAGGGAGGACTGATATGTCCATGTCACTGAAAAGCAATGGCCTGCTGAAAATCCTGGTCCCGGCTGTCCTGGTCGTCGTGTTGCTGATCGTGGTGATGTCCAGTAGCGGCAGTGGGTCGGGTGGCTCTCCCAGCCAGTCTGAGGATGCCTCGTTGGAACTGAAGCCGGCAGAGCTCGAACTGCTGGGGGTCGAGGCGGACACGCCCCAGGACACGGTGGCCACGCTGATTGGCCGGGTCCGGTCGATGGAACAGGAACTGGAGCGCACCCGGACGGAAAGCAGTCGTCTGGTTGATCAGAACCAGAGGCTGGCGGATCAGAACACCAATGTTGATCGCCGCCTTGAAGACATGCTGCAACGTGAGCGTCGGCGTATGGACGAAGAGAAGCGGCGTGAGGAACAGTCCTTGCTGGCACGCTTCGAGCGCCAGTTCGAGCAGTTGAAGAACAATTATGTTGGCGATGGCTCGTCTGATGGACGCATGCCCATCGGCCAGGGCTGGGAGGGCGGCGCTGGTTATGGCGCTGGCCAGGACATGGTCTGGGTCACACCGATGGACGGGGTGCAACAGCAGACGGGGCGGGACAAGGGTGAGTGGTCGTTTCCGAGCGCCTTTGCCGATGGTGCCGGCGCACTCAAGGATGCCGTTGTGCGCGGCGCGACCGCTGCCGAGGCCAGGGTGACTGGCCAGCCCGATGCCTCGCAGGTCACGCCGGTCTATACCGTGCCGGCCAACTCCACCTTGATGGGCTCATTGGGCATGACTGCGCTCATTGGCCGAGTGCCGGTCAATGGTACCGTCAGCGACCCTTATCCGTTCAAGGTGGTGATTGGCAAGGATAACCTCACGGCCAACCATATCGAAATTCCTGACGTACATTCGGCGGTGGTCAGTGGCACTGCGACCGGTGATTGGACCCTGTCCTGCGTCAGGGGAACCATCACCTCGATGACTTTTGTTTTCGAGGACGGGACTATCCGCACCATCCCGCAGCCGGATCGGGGTGGCAGCAGCCGGCGCAGCAGTTCCAGCGAGAACGTGCTGGGCTATATCTCCGATCCCTACGGCATCCCCTGTGTCAGTGGTGTGCGCCGCAGCAATGCCAAGGAATACCTCAGTACCCGGGCGCTGATCACTGCTGCAGGGGCTGGACTGGCCTCGACCCTGGTCGATGAGACTGCCGGCGTGGCCACCATCAACCCGGATGGCTCGGTGTCGACGGCCATCTCAGGCAATCAGGCGGTCACCTCGGTGCTGTCCAACGGCATTTCCGATATCTCCGACTGGGTGAATCGTCTTTACGGCGAAGCCTTTGCTGCCATTTACGTTCAGCCCGGCGTGGAGCTGGCGGTACACATTGAGCAGCCGCTGGAGATCGACTACGAACAGGCTGGCCGCAAGGTCCGCTACGACAATACTGTGAGGGTGTCCTATGAACTTCCCTAATCTCATCATTCTGGGTTTTCTGGGGGCGGTATTGGCCGGCTGCGCCACATCCAAGGACGAGCTGATGCCGCATGGCGACCGGACCATGCAGGACTTGTGGCGACAGTCCGGTGCCGCCGGCAGCGGTGACAACCTGAGCCAGCGGGCATTGCTCGATGCACGCTCGGACCTGCGCCGACCCATCGCCGATGGCGCACTGGTGGAGCAACGCATCCAGTACACCCGCACAGCGGCCAACGAAATCTACAGTCAGTTTGCCCGCTTGCCCAACCCGGATCTGGTCATGTATGTCTTCCCGCACCTGGCGGGTGGTGATCCTGTCCCGGTGCCGGGTTATTCGACTGTCTTCCCGTTGTACAGCACGCCGCAGTATGCCATGCCCGGCGATATGGCCAGGCCTGGTATCGGAACGCAACAGGGCAGGACGCGCTGATGTCGGGTTTCAATGCCTTCATGTCCCGATTGTTCCCGCCGCCAGGTGGTGCGCGGGCGACCCCTGGTGGTCGCCAGGCCGACGCAGTGCCGGCGGCGCAAGCCGGCGTCGAGCAGGACCCGCGAGTGGCGGCTTTGGCCTGCGACGAGTCCGGCCAGCCGCTATCGCTGCCGCGCGGCAAGCCCATCTCCATGGAGGCGCTGCGCAGGAGCTACGCCCGTGCGCCCAGTTTCGCCAGTCGGCTGCCCTGGGTCGAGTATCTGGAGGGCTCAGGCTGCATTCTGATGGAAGACGGCAAGTCGGTAGGGATCGTGGCTGAGGTCGTGCCGGTGCCGACCGAAGGGCGTTCGCCGCAGACGCTGGAGCATATACGTGACCAGATCGAGGCGGCCCTGCAGGACAGCTTACCGGAGGAGGATGACTATCCCTGGGTAGTGCAGCTATATGTCGGTGACGACACCAACCCGCGTTCCGACCTGGAACAGATTCGCGCATACATCAAGCCCAATGTGCTGGCGACCCCGTACACCCAGGACTGGCTGAACAGCATGGAGCGGCACCTGAAGGCCATCTCGAAACCCGGTGGGCTGTTCGTCGATGAGATCGTCACCCAGACGGAGTGGCGAGGGCATACGCGCAGAACCCGGCTGGTGCTGTACCGTTGGTTGCCGGAATATGCCAAACAGGGCAAGAAGCGCATTGGCGACCGTAAACGTGCATTGGACCCGGAAGCCGCTGTCAATCATGTCTATGACCGTTTGCTGAGTGGGTTGCGGGGTGCTGGGCTGCGCTTGAAGCGATACAGCGCCGCCGATTTTCACAACTGGATGATGCCCTGGTTCAACCCCCGGCCACGACTGGCTCCACAGGACCCGCGAGAGTTCTATGATCAGTTCCGCTATCCCGAGAAACCGTCCTGGTCTTACGACCTGTCCGAGGGCCTGTTGGCTTCCAGTCCCCGGGGTGATGTGGAGGCCGGCCTGTGGTATTTCGATGGAATGCCGCACTGCGTTGTGCCGGTCGAGGAGTTGCGCACGCCACCCAAGATCGGCCATCTGACCGGCGAATTGCCGCGTGGTGACGGCTCGGCCCGCAACGCCTTGTTCGACAACCTGCCCGAAGGCACGGTTGCCTGTTTGACCATCGTGGCAACACCGCAGGAACCGTTGGAAAGTCATATCAGCACATTGCGTCAGAAGGCCATTGGCGACAGCGTACTGGCGGCCAGTGTGCGCGCCGACTGCGACAAGGCCCGTGACATGCTCAGTGAGAGCCACAAGCTGTATCAAGGGAGTCTGGTGTTTTTCGTCAAGGGGGCGGACGAGGCCGAGCTGGACACCCGTTTGTTGCAACTGGGCAATCAACTGATCAGTGCCAACCTGAAACCGACCGAGCTGGAAGACGAGGTGGCAGCGCTCAACAGCTATCTGCGCTGGCTGCCCATGAACTTTCAGCCTGAGATGGATCGCAAGAACCGCTGGTACACCCAGTATCAGTTCGTCCAGCACCTGGCTAACCTGGCGCCCTTGTTCGGTCGGGCGCGGGGGACTGGCAATCCCGGGTTGAGCTTTTTCAACCGGGGCGGGGAAACCCTGTGCTTCGATCCGTTGAATCTGGACGATCGCCAGGCCAACGCCCACATGCTGATCTTCGGGCCAACCGGTGCCGGGAAGTCCGCCACGCTCAACGGCATGCTGGGACAGCTTATGGCCGTGCGCAGGCCCCGGCTGTTTATCATTGAAAAGGGCAACAGCTTTGGGTTGCTGGGCCAGTATTTCGAGCGTCTTGGGTTGACTGTAAACCAGGTGCGGTTGGCACCAGGTAGTGACGTGCGCTTACCTCCTTTTGCCGAGGCTCACCGACTGTTGTTACCGGAGGAGCAGCGGCGCAGACAGTTGAAGGACCTGGAGGCACGGGCCGAGTTGGGCGATGCCCCGGCCGAGCTGGAGATCGAGGAGGAAGGCGAGTGGGAGGAACGCAATATCCTGGGCGAGATGGAGATCACTGCCCGGCTGATGATCACCGGTGGTGATCCCCAGGAAGAAGCTCTGTTCCGGCGTAGCGACCAGCGCACTGTCCGTGATGCGATATTCCGTGCCGCTCGGAAAGCCTCAAGAGAAGGTCGCCAGTGCATTACTCAGGATGTGCGGGCTGCATTCAGGGAGATTGCGAACGATCCCGAGACACCCGAGCATGGCCGTCGGCGGGCATATGAAATGGGCGAGGCCATTGGTTTGTATGTCGATGGTTTTGACGGTGAGGTGTTCAACCAGCCGGGCCAGCCCTGGCCTGAGTGCGATGTGACCATCATCGACCTGGCACATTATGCTGACGGTGGTTACGGTGCGCAGTTGGCGCTGTCGATCATCTCCATTACCAACGTCATCACGGCCATGGCCGAACGTGACCAGTACAGCGGTCGCCCCATCGTCCAGGTCATCGACGAATCCCACTTGTTGACCACCAACCCGCTGCTGGCTCCCTTCCTGGTCTCGGTCGGCAAGATGGGCCGCAAGCTGTCGCACTGGCTATGGATGGCCACCCAGAATCTGGAGGATTACCCGGACGTCGCGGCCAAGCTGCTCAACATGATCGAGTGGTGGGTACTGCTGACCATGCCGCCGGATGAGGTGGCCAAGGTCATGCGCTTCAAGGAGCTTTCCGACGATCAGCGCAAGCTGGTCCAGTCGGCCACCAAGGTGGCGCGCAAGTACACCGAGGGCGTTGTCCTGGGCGGTCGGATCGAGTCGTTGTTCCGAGTAGTGCCGCCCAGTCTGTATCTGGCTCTGGCTGGTACCGAGGGCGAAGAGAAAGCCGAGCGTCGCCAGGTGATGGACGAGCTGGGCTGCTCCGAACTCGATGCAACCATCGAGATTGCCAGGCGCCTGGATGAGAAGCGGGGGATTGCAGGATGAAGAAAATCAATTGGGGATATGTGGCCATCGGGATAGTAATTGGCGGTCTGCTGGTGCTGCTCGTCGTACTGCGTCAGGCTCAGTATCGGGATGACAGCCGCGTCGATGACAAGTTGACACTGCCGATCGCCGACTCCAGACCTTCACCCGTTCTGGGGCTGAATGACGCCCGCTTGCGCACTGGGGAGCGGGTTTACGTCAGTGCTGTCAGCGAAGACTTCTTCCTGGTCGGCAACCTGTTCCAGGTCACTCCGGAGGGGGTAATCAACCTGACGGAAGTCGCCCAGCGCCAGGATCGTCTGGCCGACTTGGCTGCTGCGCCGCAGGAAAGCTTTCTGACCTTTGCCGCCAGCGACGAGCAGGCGGTGGTGACCGTGTTCACCGACATCAGCTGTGCGTACTGCCAACTGTTTCACCAGGAGGTGGCCAGGCTCAATGAACTGGGCATTACGGTGCGGTACCTGGCATTTCCCCGCGAGGGCCTGACCTCCGTCCCTGCATTGCAGATGGTGTCCATCTGGTGCGGTTCTCAACCCCATGACGCGCTGGGTCAGGCTTTTCAGGGCATGGGGGGGCCGAGTGCTTCAGATCAGAGCCGTTGTGGCGATGCGGTTTCAAGAGGATTTGAGCTGGGCCAGCGCATGGGGGTTAGAGGTACGCCGGCAATCGTATTGCCCAACGGCGAACTGGGAGCCGGGCACCTGTCAGCCGAGCAGCTTGCCGAGGCTGTCAGAGTGTCACAGATCGAGGAGCCGTTCCTATGAAAGGCAGCATCCAAAGGCTTGTGCTGCTGGCCAGCCTGGTTTTGCCGGTCAGCCCAGTGCTGGCTGATGTTGAGGTCTTTTCCGCGTCCCATATCCTGCTGGCCAACGTACCGGACAACGCAGTGGTGGTCGAACTGGATGCCCTGGCCGGGCTGGATGAGCTGTTTTCTTTCAACCTTCCTGCCGATCCTGAGCAAGCCGCGCTCATGGCCCGACAACGCATGCAGACTCAGGAGTGGACGCTCATGCGTGAGCGGTATGAACATGCCGCGACGGCCGTGGCCAGGGCTTGGCTGCTGGGGGTGGAAAAACTGCCTGCCGTTGTGATGGATGGTCGTGTCGTCTATGGAGAACCTGACGTGGCTGAGGCGGTCACGCTCCTTGAGGAGGCCTTGTCCAATGTCGAATAAATCCCTGTTGCTTTGTCTGACTGGCGTGGCCCTGGTTGTCCTGCTGGGTACCAAGGCGCATGCAGCCAGGATATCCACTGCCGAGATCATCGGATCGACGGCCTCGGCCAACTGCCTGGATTACCAGGTGGTGGGCGTATGCGCCTGGCTGTACTGCACTCCTTTCGGGTGCAGTGTGCGGACATCCGTGAAGGTCAAGCACTATGTTCCGGACTTGGTGGTATCCAGCTACAACAGGACCGGGGGGAATCCCTGGTCGGATGTGGCCGCGTTGAGTTCGCCCATCACCGGTCTTGCCGAGGGTGGTGGCGTCATGACCTCCAGGCACAGCAATACCCGCGACATCTTGCGGTTCAAGAACGTCGATGCAATAGGTCACCCGGGTGCTGCAGCGTTTACAGCGTTTGCCCGTGGGTGGGGGCTGGTCTGCGCCTCGGGCACCACGCCGATGCGACCGCACTTTCTGTCCACGCTGGATTTTGTGGGCTGGCGGCAGGCCCTGGTCGAAATGCTCTACCCCGAATCCTATGTGCCGGGCATGCGCGAGCTGGGCCGGGCAGGGGATATGTGGGGCAACATCTTTCCGCGTAGCGGTTTCGTGTCTCAGTCGGATGACTACCGGGGAGCAGCTCTGACGGCTCAGCGTATGGCCGACTTTGTCACCCGTAATGGCTCACCTCATGTTTACCAGCCGCTTACGCCAAGCTCCCGGGACGGTTGGTGGCCACCTGGTCCGGTACGTGAAGGGGATAACTCAACACACGTCTGGCAGCCGCTGTCTCCCTCCCTGGAAATGAATTGCGGCACTTGGCCTGACCGGGGGCTATTGGCTTCATACGGTGATCGTACTGATGGGTCAGGAGATTATGTGTGGGCGCTGTGGCGGCCCTATAGCTGCTGTCAGAGACGCGGTCAGACACTGCTCTGGCATACAGGAGGTTGATGAATGAAACGTACCATGGTGCTTGCACTGGCTCCGCTGCTCGCTGTCACGAGCCTTTCAATCCGGGCTTCTGACAGTCTTTATTATCAGATCGGCGGTGCCAGTCCCTTTGCGGTATCCGCCACGATGGGGATGACCAACCTGCCGGCCCCCATCAACATGGGTGTGCGCTGGAACGTTGATGCCACCTGCGGGAACTTCGATATGGGGTATTCCGTATCCAATTCCCTCAATGGCGTGACCAATACCTTCCAGAACCTGATGGGCAACGTCATCCAGAATGCGCAGGGTGCGGTGGCGTCATTGCCGGCAATGATCATCCAGCGCTCCTACCCGCAGTTGTATGAGCTTCTCAGCAACGGCGTGCTGCAGGGCCGGCTCGACTATGACCGCAGCAAGCTGTCGTGCCAGGCCATGACTGCCCAGATGGGCGACTGGATGATGGGGTCACGCTTGCAACAAGTGGCGGCGGCGGAGTCCTGGTCCAATGCGGCCGCAGCCACCCGTGATCCGGTTCAGGCCCAGGCTCAGGTGGAACAGGCCGGTGGGAATAATGGTGTGACTTGGGTAGGTGGCAGCCAACGCGGTGGCAGTGGTCAGCCGCCGATCAATGTCGTCAACGATGTGGTGGTGGCCGGCTATAACCTGTTGCATGGCCGTACCGACCCGGTGAGCACTCAGCCGATCACGGGCGGCGGCGGCGGCTGGGGCACGGTGCCGACCAACGGTGGGACCTGGCCCGGTGGCGGTGGCCAGGCTGGTAATACTGCGACGGTCACAGGAGAGTGCCGTGGGGGTATGTGTACTGTCTGGGATACGCCTCAACAGGCCTCCGAGTGGGTCAGGAGAGTGATTGGCGAAACGACCCTGCAAACCTGTGACGGCTGTGAGCGTGGTGTTGGCCAGGCAGGGACAGGGTTGATGAGGGATCTGGAGGATGAGCAGCAGGAAATCCATACCAACCTGGTCCAGTTGATGAGTGGCAGCTTGCCGATCACACCGGAGAATCTGCAACGTGTGTCCGGTGGCGAAGGCCTGGCGGTATCCCGCAGCGTCATCGAGGCCATGCGCTCGGACCCGGAGGCTGAACTGCTGGCTCACCGGTTGGCCAATGAGATGGCCTTGTCCAGGACACTGATCAAGGCTATGTGGGCAAGACGCATGCTGATCGCCGGGGTGGGTGAGCCGGGGATCGCCGAGCTGGCATCGAGTGAGGAATCTCCGGTCGCGCCGGCGCTGAACCTGAGAATGGCATCCCTTGACCGCGATATCGCCGCGCTGAAGACCGAGCTGGAGGTGCGCACGGCGCTGGCCAATAACACTGCGACGATCGCACTGGCGCGTGCTGCCGGCAGATCGGTTGGTGCCCGCGAGTCCGAGACCTATGTGCCTGATGCGATGCTGGATAGTCGCGGTCGTCCCAGAACCGGAACGGGAGCTCCCTGATGGCCCGTTCCAGGCTTATCAGCCTCATGGTGGTGATTTTCTCAACACTGGTCACGTTGGTCGTGGGGCTTTGCATCGTCTATATCGGCTCACGCATGACTGGCGGTCTGGAGGGCTATGACCGCTTCCTGTCGACGTCTACACCGGCCTTTCTGGTCTGGCGAGTGCTGCTGTATGCAGCTACTGTTGCCGCGTGGCTTGGGCACTTCCGCAAACGAGTCGTGGGTTTTCTGATGGAGGACAACGATGGTGGCCACGATGGGTTGAGGCGGCTGCGCCGACTGGAGTACATGGCCGTCGGCTTCGTGGTGCTGATCGAGCTTTACAATCTGAATACCGCATGGGGGCAGGCATGAACGCTAACCTGGTAGTCACTGACTATATGGAGGCCCCGCTGCTGCTGTTGGCCTGGATCGTCAACAACGCTTTGTGGGATACCCTGATGATGACTGGCCTGGCAGCCGTGCCCTTCGTTGCCATGATGGTTTCTGAATGGTTCCGGGCACGCCGGGAAGGCGACGACGAGGGCAATAAGGGCAAGCTCGCTCTCAACCGAATCGAGACCAGCCTGTACGCTATGGTGTTGTGCTATGCCTTCACCTGCCTGCCGTTGCTGAGCGTATCGATCAACCCGATCAATACTATCGTCCGCTCCGACGGGGCTGGAAACAGCTGCGACGTAGCGGTCATAGGGCAGGGTGAGTGGACCAGTGACACCATGAATGCCCTGTCTGGCCATACGGCCAGCATCCCGCTCTGGTGGGCCTTTGTGCATGTGATGTCCAAGGGAATGACCAATGCCGCTGTCGCGGCGATTCCCTGTACCCCCGACTGGCAGGCCATCGCTACCGAGCTCGACCTGCAGGAGATCGAGGACCCGATTCTCCAGCAGGAGGTGAGTGAGTTTCAGCAGGCCTGTTACGGTGCATCCAGAAACAAGCTGTTCCGGGAGTCACCCATTCTCGACAGCACATTGGCGGCTGATACGGCCTGGCTGGGCTCCGAGTATTTTCTGACAACGCCTGGCTACTATGATGCGTTCTACGCATCGCGCCCTGTTCAGGGATTTCCTTATGTTGAAGCGCGGGATTCGGCCAGGAGCAACACCGGGCCTGGCCAGCCCGGTTACCCCCTTTGCACGGAGTGGTGGTCGGACAGCACCAGTGGCTTGAGAACTCGCCTGTACAACGTAGTCGATCCGGGTTTCTGGACTATCATCCAGACCGGCATAGGTATGCATGCCTCGGTTGAGGAGGCCGTGATCAGGCGGATGGTGAGTCCGAAAGACGGCGTGGCGAACGGCATCGCCGGCAGGCCGGTATCGGGTTATGGCGATCTGGGCGGTAACGCGCTGCTGGCATCAGGATCACGATCTGTGGGGTTGATTGGCGCGGCTGCAACCATTGCGGGTGGTAAAGTCGGTATGGACATGCTGAAACAGGCTCTGCCGATGATTCAGGCCGCTCTGGTCATGGCGGTGGTGATCTGTTTGCCGCTGATCCTGGTCATGTCGGGCTACAGCATGAAAGTGGCCGGGGTGGCCACCTTCGGGTTGTTCAGTCTCTGGTTCCTGACGTTCTGGTGGGAACTGGCCAGGTGGCTGAATGCCAACCTGATCACGCTGCTCTACAGCGGCGGAGGGAGCAGCGTTGATGCCAGCACGTTGGCGAAGTTCCTGGCCGCGCCGGCGAATGCCTATGACAAGCTGATATTGGTCCTGGTGGAGTGGTCGATGTTTTTGATTTTGCCGAGCATCTGGGTGGCAGTGGTAGCGTGGGCAGGTTTTAGGGTTGGTGAAGGGGTTGGTGGTTCACTGAAATCAGGAACTGCAGGAGCCAAAGGTGCTGGGGATAAGGCATCAAGTGCTGCGGCGAGCGCAGCAACCAAAGGCAAGGTCAGGTAGCTGATTGGTGTGAGCGGCTTGTCCGCTCGCATCAATCTTCTTTCGGATGGCCAGTGTAATCGTAGTGACTGCACTCGCGTTCATTTCCTAGGTCAGTAAGGTAGCTAGGCGTCTCGTCGTCATCATCCCTGGACGAGCTGCCGGCAGCCATGCCCGACATCACAAAGCCGACGAAGGCCAGCGAAAAACGCGCAGCAGTACCCACACCCCTGGCCACCGCTTTGGTGGGGCGAACCAGCCGAGCCTCGCGCTTCTGCGGGTCGTTCAGGGTGTCCTGTACGGCATGCAGCGCCTGGGCTCCTGTGCGTAGCAGCAGGTCTTTCATTCTGGCGTTCCTTCCAGTGGTTCTGGTTCAACCATAGCAGTCAGGCTATATGTCGTCCAGACGCTGTTCATACTTTGTTAGGCACATATGTGCTAATGTGGGAAGGTATGAAACTTTGGAGGTTGTCCCATGAGTCGCCTGACTATCGACATAACAGACCAGCAGCACCAAAGCCTGAAAGCGCTGGCTGCCTTGCAGGGCAAGACCATCAAACAATATGCGTTGGAAAAACTTTTCCCCGGCGATGTTGATGCCAACCTGGCATGGAATGAACTGAAGACTCTGCTCGGCACCCGTATCAATGAGGGGGTTGCTGGCAAAGTTTCCGCCAAGAGTATTAGCGACATTCTCGATGAAGAGTTGAGCGAGGACAGGTCTTGACCGACTACGTTCTCACTGTGGCGGCAGAATTGGACCTGCGCGGTATCGTTCGCTACACCCGCAAGCAGTGGGGCGATGCGCAGGTGCGCCGCTATGTCGCTACGATGGAGCGGGGTATCGCCAGGCTCGCCGCTGGCCAGGGCGTGTTCAAAGACATGAGTGCGCTTTTCCCGGCTCTCCGGATGGGGCGGTACGAACATCATTACGTCTTCTGTCTGCCGCGTGAGGGAGCGCCAGCTCTGATCGTGGCTATTTTCCATGAGCGCATGGATCTGATGACGCGACTGGCTGAGCGGCTCAAGGAGTGACGGCGTGGCCCGCAAGCTCAATAGGTGTGCCGTTCGTTAGATCGGCCCTGCCATTTCTTTTGGAGGCCTAGCGGCAAGCACTGCCTTTGAAATGAATGCTGGCACTTTAATTCAGCCATCAGCTTCTCACTAACATCGACGCAGTACAGGAGTGACTGTGCAATGAGTACACAGACAAACATCGAATGGACGGAAATGACCTGGAACCCCGTAGTGGGATGCACCAAAGTTTCGCCGGGCTGCAAGCATTGTTACGCTGAAAACATGGCACACCGGCTACAGGCGATGGGTACGCCTGGCTATGAAAACGGTTTTCGCCTGAGCTTGCGGCCGGAAAAACTTCAGGAGCCGTTGCAGCGTAAGAAACCGACCATCTACTTTGTAAACTCAATGTCCGATCTGTTCCACGAGCATGTGCCAGACGATTACATCGATCAAGTCTTCGAGGTAATTCAGCAAGCCTCTCAACATACATTCCAGATACTCACTAAGCGTGCCGAGCGCCTGGCCACATACTTCAGTAGTCGGACGCCACCTGTCAATGCCTGGCTGGGTGTGTCGGTCGAGGATCGCGAGTATGGCGTACCAAGGATCGACCGCCTGCGCGATGTGGGCGCCACGATTCGCTTCCTCTCTGTTGAGCCACTGCTGGAGGACTTAGGGGATTTGGACTTGACTGATATTCATTGGGTAATTGTGGGTGGTGAGTCGGGCCCCAAAGCTCGACCAATGAAACAAGAGTGGGTCGACAGTATCCATCAGCAGTGCGATTTCTTTGGTTCAGCCTTCTTCTTCAAGCAATGGGGGGGCTGGGGCGCTGATGGAGTGAAACGCTCGAAAAAAGCCAATGGGCGGTTGTTGAACGGCCAGACCTGGGATGAAATTCCGCTACTCAATCTCGCCTGATACCAGAGCAAGGAATACAGATGGCCAAGGATGAAGAGAAGTATCGTTGGGATTGGGGGACACAGACCTTCCCAACAATAGATCCGCATAGCAAGATCAAACACCAGATTATTGATGAGTACATCCAGGCCTATATTGATGTGCTGATGCGGAACCAACTGATGCCAGAGCTGGGCCTGTCCATAGTTGATGGTTTTAGCGGTGGTGGCATCTACCACGACGGCGCTGGCGGCACCCACTTCGGCTCTCCAGTGATTGCACTGGAAGCAATTCAAGAGTCAGAAGTGCGTAACAACCAGGATCGCATCAAGCCGCGAACCATACGCTCACAGCATCATTTTGTGGATGTGAAGCCTGAGAATATTGCTTGCCTGCATGCTGTGCTGGCCACCCGAGGCCATGCTCCTCGTGTGGGTCAAGATGTACACCTGCATAGCGCCGAATTCACCCAGGCTCTGCCAATCATCGCGCAAAAGCTTAAACACTTCGGTAAAGGTGAGCGCGTGCTTTTCCTGCTGGATCAGTACGGATACGGCGACGTACCGTTCCCCAAGATCAAATGGATCTTCCAGAACCTCAGCAATGCCGAGGTTCTGCTCACATTCAACGTCGACTTTCTGGTTACGTACCTTGCTGACCGACAAGCCAACCGTAAAGCTATTTCCAATATTGGCTTAGATCACCATGTGCCATGGAGCACGCTGAAGGAACTGAAGGCGCATCAGCCACGAAACTGGCAATACATCATCCAGCGCTTTCTGTCGGAGGGAATCAAGCAAGAAAGCGGTGCGGAGTACATGACAGTCTTCTTCATCCGCCCTGCCGGCAATAATCCGATGGCCTATTGGTTTATCCATCTGGCAAATAATTACCGTGCCAACGATGTGATGAAGAAGATTCATTGGAAGTACGGAAATAACTTCTCGCATATGCTTTCGCCTTCGAGTTTTTTCGGATACGACGCCAATTGCGATATCGCCGTAACTGGCCAGCCTGATCTTCTTTTGGATGAGCACCACTTCGATGATGCAACGGAGGGTCGTATCCATAGCGAGCTTTCAGAGCTTCTGCCCCGGCAGATCTACGAGCGTGAGAGCCAACCGTTCCTTGGTCTGATGAGTGGGCTGACCAATTACACCATGGCGGACGAGTTACGTGTAAAACAGGCTCTGGACATGGCCGTCACTACAGGTGACTTGCTGGCAGTAGACAAGGATGGCAAAACGAAGCGCCGTAAAGGCACAAGCATCAAGTCCACAGATACTTTGATCGCTTCACCGCAGAGGCCAATGTTCTTTTTACCGCCGATGAAGGGCAAATAGCAGTGGCCGGACAGCGCTGGTGTGGGAACATTCGTAACTCTTCGCAATGGGGGGCGATGGCATCGGTATACCGCAGGGCAATTTTCGGCGAAGTGCCCGTTGGATCATGTTGGCTTGCTGGTAGGACCAAGAGGTAGATGATGGGCACTGATTTTTTGCTCCATAAGGTGCTGCGAGAGATTAAGTCTGGTGTTTCCTTGTTTGAGCCTGGAAAAGATGCAGACGGGGATATGGATAAGTTCCAAGCCATTGCTAAAGCGGTCGTACATGCTGATCAACAAGGTTACATACAGAACATAAAGTCTAGTGTGGGCTCAATGCGGGGCCAGAAGATGTACGAAAAGGTTTTCATCATTGGCGGGCTTACATTTGAGGGTGAAAAGTTTCTGGAAAAGTCCTCCGGCCAACCAACACCAGCCGATGAAGCACTAACAGGCCTGTTAAACAGAATCTGAACTTCCCCCGCTAAAGTGGACACCCCGCCCAAACTGAGCGGAGGTGTAAAGTGGCGAAGTACAACAACCCGAGAAAGACCTGGAAATACTCGATGGATTTCAAGGTCAAAGCCGTACGCTTGAGCATGCAGCCAGGGATTCAGGTGCGTCAGGTTGCCGAAGGTTTGGACATCCATCCCTTCATGCTGTCACGATGGCGAAAAGAGTACCGGGAGGGCAAGCTGGTGGCTGACAAATCCAGACGGGTTGAGGTAACCAAGGACAAGGCAGTGCCCGGTACCCAAGAGCTGAGCCGTGTTGAGCAGCTTGAGCGAGAGAATGAGCGCTTGCGCAAGGAGAATGACTTGCTAAAAAAGTGGCAACGGTATCTGGCGGAACGCCATCAGAACGATTTGGATTCATAGCTGACTATGGTGCGCGTTTCGGCGTCAGATACCTCTGCAACTGGCTCGGTGTTTCACGCAGTGGCTACTATGCCTGGCGCTCTCGTCAGCAAAGTCAGCACGCGGCGGATGACCGCAAGCTGCTTGAGCATATCCGTCAGGTGTTCAAGCGCAGTCAGGAGCGTTATGGCAGCCCGCGAGTCCATCAGGCCCTGCGCCGCAGTGGTATCCGTGTCAGTCGCAAGCGCGTGGAGCGTCTGATGCGTGATGCTGGACTGGCAGCGCGTGTTAGCCGACTTTATCGTCGGACACCCGGTATCGAGCGATTCTATGCCCGGCACAGAAACCTGCGCATTGACGGCTGCCCACCCACGGACATTAACCAGCTATGGGTTGCTGATCTGACCTATATAAAAGTGAATCGGCAGTGGCGCTATCTGGCCGTTGTGATGGATGGCTACTCACGCCGAGTACTGGGTTGGTCGCTGGGCCGCAATAAAACGGCGGAATTGACCCGCCAGGCACTCAGACATGCCCTGAGGCTACGCCGCCCTGATCCAGGTCTGATCTTCCACACCGACAGAGGCGTGGAATACGGAGCCCACCTGATACAAACAGAGTTGCAACGTCATGGATACCGGGCCAGCATGAACCGCCCTGGGCGCTGCACGGATAATGCTCACATGGAGTCGTTCTTTCACAGTTTGAAAGCAGAGGTTGTCCATGGCATCCAGTTCGACAGTGAAGCACAGCTACGCGCTACGCTGACACAGTACATTGGCGAGTTCTACAATTACCGTCGACTCCATTCAGCCTTGGGCTACTGCCCACCGGCTGAGTATGAACATAGAGCGGCCTGAGAAATGGAGTGTCCATTTTTTCGGGGGAAGATCAATCTCCGGCTACTCTATACGAGAGAAGTGGGAGAAGCTTCTGCATCGCCGAGTCACAGACCCTAGCGGAGCAATCACTGTAGCCAGAAGCCTGCTTGAAACGACGCTAAAATGGATTATTGAAGAGCGAGGAGGGGAGGCGACAGATAACAACAAGGAACTATTCAATCGAGCGATTGATGCTCTGGGAATTGAGGTAAAAGGGAAACCGATTGAAAAGACTATAGAGGGGCTTAGGCTGGTTATTTGGGGCGTAGGTGATATGCGGAATAAGCATGGCGATGCGCATGGGGCTACGTCGAGCAGCGCGGTCCCTACACCCAGCGAAGCTGGCCTTTGTGTTAACTTGGCAGGGGCGGCAGCTTTATATCTGCTTGAGGTGTTTGAGTCTGATCAGCATGAATGACGCCAGATGATAGGGCCGCGGTAGGGATGGCAGTTTCCTGCCACCCCTACCGCGACCGTTGCATTGGCTACCAGTCGCACAGGATTATTTACAGACTCGCGAGTACAGAGAAAGGCGCGGTTTCTTCATCAGTAGCCCGCCTCTTTCTGGTGCCGGAAGGCCAGAACATACACTGCATTGTCGGTCGGCTCATAGCGGTACAGAGCCACATAGCCGGAATCTCCGAAGGTAATCACCAACTCGCGTAGCTCTGGCACTTCAGGGAGGGGGCGACCAATGTCGGGGGTCGTTTCCAGCAGCAGAAATTGCTGCTCGATGGTCTGGCCCGCCCGCCTAGCTGCTTCCGGGGACTTGGCGACCAAGAACTGCCGGCATCGCTCCAAACCTTCTGCTGCGCCTTCGGTGACGATTACTTGTGGCACTCTGGCACCGGCCTTTCGTCATCGGTGCCCCAAGTCTTTAACCAACTGCGTACTTCCTGGCCGGTCAGGTGCCGACCGGTTTCCTGATAGGTTACCCAGGATGTCAAGGCTTCCTGCTTGAAGCTCTCGCGGGCTTCCTCGCGCTCGACGTATTGCTGAATGGCTTCGAGCATGATCCAGTGGGGCGAGCGGCGGCGCTGGCTGGCGAGGTGTTGGACACGGCCTTTCAACGTGTCGTCGATCTTGATGGACGTTGCCATAGTGAGCCCTTCTGTTACTTGGTAATACCTAGTGATAATATAGCCCTTTCCTCCACTTGAGTCCATCCCCGGGCGGGCTGTATGTCCTCCGATATGCACAGATTTTGTGGGTAAGTGTGTTCCTGTCTTTCACGCCACGAAGTCATGGTCTACAGCGTGGAGCCGGTAGTTCTCAGCCACACTGACACAACCGATATCAGGAGGATTGAGGTGATAGCGGCTGTCACCCGATGCCGGTACCACAGGTGACGCATAGCCCAGCGGATGGGATGCTCCATTACTTCCCTTTGCTCTTTGACCAGTCGCTTGATGGCGCTCTGTCTGCAGTCCAGCTCCAGAGCGGCATCTCTTTCCTTACGGAACATGGTTCTCAAAAAAGGGATCACCTGATGCACCGTTATGTTTTCCTGCCAGCTGTCCACAGTATTCAGCTGTCCCACCTTGATTGGGCGGGAGGTGCCGCTTTTTTGGTTGGCGTCGGCATAGTCAAATTCCAGCCCAAACTGCTCGTAGAACCTGTTCCGGCGTTGTTTGTTTTCAGGGTATCCCTGGCTTGCATCCAATGTGATGGAGTTGACGCAGGCCTCCGGCCATTGTTGTGCCCACCGAATAATTTCATTCATCAGGTAAGTGCCCACACGATTGCCTTTCATTCCAGGGAGATCGAAAAAGACACCTCCCTTGCTGGTGGCGGAGGAGTGTGTCAGGGACACTCGATTGTGTTCACGGGAGTAGCCGCCACTCCAGCAACCGCGCTCCTGAGTGATAACGAGGCCTTCGGCATCTACCTGGCAAAAGAACAGATTTATTGAGCCTTCCACGACTTCACCAGTCTCGGGGTTGCGCCGGTAAACTTCCTGCCGCTCTACGACGATCCAGCCAAGCGTTTTATCCTGGTCGTATTCGGTTTTCTGCCGGGGCTTGACTTCGAGTATCACGATGTTGGGATTGGCTGGCTGGCCAGGGCTGTAGTGAATTTCAAGTGATGGGAGCATGCTTCTTTCTCAATGTGTGTTCAGCGGTGACAGCCAATAGCATTGCAGCATGCCAAAAATGGCTGCACCAGCCAAAGGGAAAAATGGTCTGGAAGGGAAGGGCAGACCAAGGGCCAAGGGCCCTACCCGAAAGACGTTGAGGTGATGAAACCCAAAGGGTAAAGGGTGCCGGAAAGGGCTTCTACCGTCCGAGGGGCTTCTCTTGGGATGGGCATACTAATTGGATGTGACAGTTATTCTGCTTTGGCAACACGCCGCATCGCCCATACACGTTTGACCTGGCTCTCACTACACTGGAGCAGCTTTGCCGTTTCCGCGATGCTGTGCCCAGCGGTGCGTAATGCAATGATTCGATGATGCGCGGCAGTGTCCGCTTTTCTGCCAGTGTACTTCCCGGCCTGCTTTGCAAGCTCGACGCCTTGACGCTGGCGTTCGCGTCGATCCTCGTAGTCGTCGCGGGCCATCTGCAAGGCCAGCGTCAAACTCAGAAGGAAGGCGTAGGAGTACCTTGGATGTATGCCAGGATATCCTGGATGACTCTTTCTCGACGCGGAGTGTCGTGCATCAGGTTTTTGACCACCTCAATGGCACACTGCCCTGAATTGAGCATGTGGTTCACCCTCGCGCGTGAGCCAGACAAAGGAAGACCTTTTTTCGCGGTCGCCTTATCAGCATCTGCTCGCACCTTGGCGCGCGACAACTCTGGCATCTTCTCGGCTAAGATCTCGGGTGCTTTGGCCATTAGCAACGCAGCTGCCAGCACATCCTCAATGTGATCGTACTCAGAGAAAGATTCTAGCTGGAGATTCGCCGCATCTAGCACAGATTGTCCTCCATCGTTGAAGAGACTCTGGTAAATCACCTCCGTTTCTTTAGCAACTACGCCGGCCTGCACTTCTGATGAATATCCGTAGTAAAAGGCAAAAGGAAGGAGCTTCTGAAGCCTCAGATTTTCTACGGCTTTCATCGAGTGGCAGGCAGCGACGATCACTGTCAGCTCACCTGCTGTATGCTGAACGACACAGCCAAAGCTTTCCAGCAACTCGTCCCAGCCAACAAACTCTCCAGACGGCATTTCAAGCCCTTTTGTGGGGTGGCCGTGAGCATCAATGAATATGATGGGGTGGATACCAAGTTCACACGCGCCCGTGATTTCCTCGAAGCATCCTGCAAGTTTGGCTGCGGAACTCGCTTCGAATCGATGGACAAAATTCTTGTTGTAGTCGAATCGTTCAGGCTCGCGCGCGTTAAGCAAATCGTGCAGCTCTCGCAGTCGTGAAAGCCCGGTTTGTAGATCCTGCTCGCTTAAACAGTCAATGATGAAAACGGCGTTTCCGGGCGAGAACGCGCTGCGTCTGAGGGTAAATTTCGTCGAATTCATGATGGCCTCGTTAGCACTATCCTTAGTGTGCACTCTGATCCTATCTCAAAAAAGGGCCTACCACACAGTGATATGCCAATAACTGGCCTTGAGCGCGGTGATGCTGGTAGGCAGGGGGGGGCTAGTCTTGACAATTCCCCTTCAATCGCCAACCATTATCCCTGCAAAACCGTTGTCCACGTTCGGTAAATGTGGAGCCCTTAGCGCCTTCAGGCGCAACCCTTTGAGCGACTGCGCATTCTGAAAAGTCGACGGCACAACAGTGCTGGATGCTGCCTACACCAACCCAGACGGGACCTTCCCGTCGGGTGGGTCTTGTCCCAGCCACATCAGGAGAAGACCCATGAAAAGTAGTATTGCGTTGTATCAGGCGCTGAAGTCGATTGACGTATCCGACGAACGCGCAGCAGCAGTAGTCGATGCCTTGGAGGCAGATATGGCAACACATCTTGTCACGAAGGCAGACCTTAAAACTGAACTCAAAGACCTTGAGCTCAAACTGACCATCCGCATGGGTATTATGTTATCGGCTGCCGTCGGCATCATGCTGGCCGGCATGCGGTACATGCTCTAACCCTACACCTCAATCCGCTATACCCACCTTCGCGGGGAATCCTTTCCCCTGCCGGGGTAAGTGTTTCTCCGCTTTCGCGTATCACTTTGAAACTGGAGAAAGACCATGAGCAACACTTCTACCACTGAAGCCCAATACTTCGACCTGCATACCACTGGTGTCGGCTATCTCAATCGTGTCCGTGAGGTGAAGCCCCGCAAGGGCAACCCCTTCATGGCTGTGACAGTCGGTGCCCTGAAAGGCGCTGCTGATTCAGTCGAGTACACCTACATTGATTGCAATGTCGTCGGTGAAGAGGCTGACAAGCTGATTCGTCGCTGCCAGCAGGCCGTTGAAGCTGAGAAGAAAGTCTTGATAGGCTTTCGAATCGGCGACATCTGGCCCGATGTCTTCACCTATCAGAAAGGCCCCAAACAGGGCCAGACAGGTGTGTCTCTCAAAGGCCGGCTGTTGTATGTCGGCTGGATCAAGGTTGATGGGGAAATGGTCTATCAAGCCAAACCTTCAACCCCAACGACGGACCAGGACGAGCAAGTCGCCTGACTTTCACATCAACCACCCCCGGCGGGAGCCTTTCCCGCTTCGGGGGAGGCTATCACCAGGGACATGGAGAGCATAATGAACTGGATATTCGACAGTGCGTTGGATGCACGTACCGAGTTTGAAAAATCCGCGCTCATGGGTAAGCGCAACCTGGAAGCATTGTTTCAGGCGCAGCTCTGCGGTTATCACTGCTTTGTCGAGGGTATTCATCAGGTTCCCCCTTTGCTGGCCGGCCAGTCTCGTTTGAGTCAGGCCTGGGCATCTGGATACCGGCTGGCCGCTGAGCGTCGCGGTTAGCTACGCGACTCAAGCATTTTCTTCACACCTAACAGGCCTCCGGGTCTGTTCTTCCCTGCGAGGATCGCCGTCCTCGTGGCGGTTTCTCGCACACCATGGAGACAACCGCATGATCAAGATTCCTGGCCAGTTGGCCATCCGTACCATTCACGGTCGCAACGGCGCGTTCAACGTCGCCCGGCTGTCCACCTCTATCGGCGAATTCGTGGTCAAGGATCAGGTCCTCGATCAGTACAGCGAAGGCAAGTACGACGGTGAGTTCGTGATTACCCAGATCAGCCCGTCCAGCTACAGCCATAGCGGTCGTACGGTCATTGAGGTTCGGGCACGACTGGATGCAATGATCCTGGACGAGATGGATGCGCTGTCCCAGGACGATGCAGAACGGCTCGACCAGAAGGAGGTTGATCCGCTCGAAGAGGATGTGGCTGCTGTTCAGGCGACACAATCAACAACAGTAGCTGATGCTGGTGATGCACCTTTCGGCATGGCACAGCCAGAACTTGCTTCCACGGCTGAAAGCTTGGTTCCTGCCAATGAGGACGAAGTGTTGTTCGGCACGCTTTGGCCGATGGGCGACAGCGTAAAGCTTGATCCCACTGTGGATCGACAACGGATGCGCGCTCAATGCGCTCGACTTGGCCAACTGGGCTACCAGTTGAACTTCAAACAGCAGGTATGGGAGCGCAACCCGACTGGTTGACCACTTGGGGAAGCAGTCCAGCGGTACCTGATTTTTCTACAACCCTGCCGGGGCTTCCCGTCAGGGACTCCGGCCACGACATGAGGATTTCATCATGGGATGGCTTTTTTCACATCGTCGCAAGGACGACCTGATTCAGCAGTTGCTGGTATCTGACATTACGTTTGCTCGTGACCGTATGGTCTTGGCTCATGCCTTGGTGGGTAACGAGCTTTGGACGGTCGTGCAACTGAGGTTGAATGTGGCAGGGATCATCAACGGCAATGCTGTTGGCGATGACTACACCTATATCAACTGCGACCTGATTGAGTGCAGTGACGGGCTCTGGGGGCACAAATCCATACCCGAGGAGATGGGGCCGCATTACTACAGCTGCCCATTGCATTTCCTCGATATGGCGACGGATGGCATAAACCTGCAGTGGCGGGAAATGCTTCGCCAGTACCACCAGCAATACGCTCGTAACTGATCCATCAACCAACCCACGTGAGGGCCGATCTGCCCTTGCCAGGGGAGGTCGTACCCTCCGCTCAGGAGGTCTTCTTATGAGCCAAGGCTCACCCGCTGTGTTGTATCAGGTCGATGAATGTCCTGACTTGTATGTCGATGCCTGTGTTTGCGATGAGCAGCGCAACCTGGTGTTTCTGTCCGTCTGGGGGCGGGATACCGCTATTCAGGAGTTCCTGGCCAGGCTGACCCTGGGCAGGGAAGAGCAGGGGCTGGATCAGTTCCACATCGTGGTGGATGGTCGCAGCCTGCCGGTCTTTCCCCGTGTCGACATGCTGGAAAAACGCACAACCCGCCAGATGCGCGGGACGTTGTTCGGCAGTCTGTTACACCTGTGGCTGTTCGACAGCCGCTGTACCACGCCCGACCGGGCCAATCACTTCGCCTATGCCTTGATCGAGGCTGACGCGAATCCTCAATACAGGCTGTGGCCTCTGGTCATGGACACCTGTCCTTTGCCGCTGTTTCAGCACTGGCGTGAGCCGGTAATGGAGCTGCTGGTGCAGCAGGAAATGCTACAGCGCTTGCCGGGCTCGACAGGCCCTGTGACCGCCTGGCGCTTGTCCCTGCAACTGGAACGGCTTGAAGCCGAGCTGGGCCAGCTCATTCGCCAGAATGTCCTGGACACCTCTTCCGACCAGACCTGCGCCTGACTTTCCCACCCACTGAGCGGCTTTGCCGCTCTACCTTGACTCACAATGGAGGCTTTCATGGCTCTGATGTTTCCGCGCCTGGCGCGCAACTTTGCCCGCAATGGTTACTATCCCACCGACGAAGCGACCCTGGAGCGCACGCTGCAGGCGCTGGCACCATTACCAGGACGCATGCGTATCATCGACACCTGTGCCGGCGAAGGCGTTGCCCTGGCCGAAGCTGCTCATGTCCTCGGACGTGAGAACGTCGAGGCCTACGCGGTGGAATATGACCGCGAACGTGCCGGCCATGCCCGTGGCTTGCTGGACCGGGTGCTGCACAGCGACCTGATGGATACCCTGATCAGCAGGCAGTCGTTCGGGCTGCTCTGGCTCAACCCGCCCTACGGTGACCTGGTATCCGATCACTCGGGTGCCTCGGTGTACCAGGGGAAGGGCAGGCGGCGACTCGAAAAGCTGTTCTACCAGCGCTCATTGCCACTGCTGCAGTATGGCGGCGTCCTGGTCTTCATCATTCCGCACTATGTGCTCGATGACGAGCTGTGCGGCTGGCTGTGCAATCACTTCACTGATCTGCGGATCTACGCGGCCGCCGATGCCACCTTCAAGCAGGTGGTGATATTCGGCATCCGTGTCCGTCGGCAGGATCTGGCCAAACCTCGGAATGTTGCCGTGGTGCGTGACCGTCTCAAGGCGGTGGCGGCAGACCTGCAAGCAGCTGAAGAACTTCCAACCAGTTGGCCCTGGGAGCCCTATGCGGTGCTGCCAGCAGTCAACGAGCTGGAGCACTTCTACCGGGTCAGCCTGGAGCCGGAGCAGTTCGCTGAGGAAATACAGCGTCTGCGTGGCTTCTGGCCGGACTTCACGCTGCACTTCGGTCAGTCCGGCATTCAGCCCAGGCCACCGGTGAGGGCTTTGTCGAACTGGCATCTGGCGTTGGCCCTGGCGGCCGGCGCCATTTCCGGTGTGGTGAAGTCCAAGAGCGGGCGTGTCCTGGTACTCAAGGGTGACACCTACAAGGACAAGGTGCGCAAGACCGAGTTCACCGAGGATGCCGATGGCAATGTCTCCGAAGTGAGGATACTGACAGACCGTTTCATCCCCATCATTCGGGCATGGGACATGACGCCAGGCTCTCCTGATCGGGGGCGGGTACTGACGATCAGCTCATCACCGAGCGAGTCGCCAGCAGCAACCGCAGAAAGTGAGCCGAAACCTGGTCCTGTACCTGGCCTGTTGTTTGAAACAGGCCGCCTTGTCATGACGCGCGCCGTCAGCGACCTGGTCGAGCGCGGTGTGCTCGACCCATCCCTTTATCTCAGGCGACATATCGCCGGCGACTGGGGGGAGCTGTGCGACGAAGACAAACACACCAATCAGCAGGCGCTGAGCCATGGTGATCGGCTGTTCTCAAGCTATGACCTGAGCATCGACGAAGAGCCCCGGCTCTGGATCATCACAGAGGCTGACCGCAGCGTGACCACGCTGCTGTTGCCATCTGACTACTAACTCCCAGCGCCGCCAGGCGTTACTTCAAACCACCCGCAGGGTATGCCTATACCCGTCGGGGTGTCGTGCATGCCCTGCTTCATTCCGTACGGAGAAGCATCATGAACGACCTGACCCAAGGCCTTTCGGCCATCCTTTCCCCACTGACCATCGGCCTGACCGACTTCATCGACAAATTCGGCGACGAGCTGCTGGACTCCCTCAATCGCTCCAACCCACCTGTCTATGCCGGCAACGCCCACCCGCGTCGCCAAGCCGTCATGGAATCCCTCAAGCGTAGTCCTTTTCCCGCCCAGGCAGAGGTGGTGCAGGCCATTACCGCGTTGCTGCTGGATCGAAACGAGCAGGCCGGCATCATCAATGCCGAGATGGGCACGGGCAAAACCATGATGGCCATCGCCACGGCGGCGGTCATGCATGATGCCGGCTACCGGCGATCCCTGGTCATCTCGCCACCGCACCTGGTCTACAAGTGGCGGCGCGAGATCCTCGAAACCATCCCGAACGCCCGCGTCTGGGTGCTTAACGGCCCGGATACCCTGGTCAAGCTGCTGAAGCTGCGCGACCAGTTGGGCGAGCCCTACGATGGCCGCCAGGAGTTCTTCATCCTTGGCCGGGTACGTATGCGGATGGGCTTCCATTGGCGGTTGGCCTGCTGGCAACGGCGTGCCGCCGGCGGACAGCGCTTGGCCGGCTGTCCTGACTGTGGTCGCCTCCTCGAGGACCAGGATGGCAACTTCGTCACGGTCGAGGCATTTCAGCATGAGGACCGGCGCCGCTGTTGCCCACACTGCCATGCGGCGCTGTGGACTCTGATGCGCCCCGGGAAATCGGCGGGTGGTGACCGGCGATCGACAATTCTGAAGTCGATGTGCCGGATACCGACCATCGGTCCGGTGCGTGCTGAACGGTTGCTCGGGGACTTCGGTGAGGAGTTTCTCGCCTCGATGCTGGGCGACAACGTCAGCGAATTCATCAACCTGATGGATGCCAAGGGCAACTTCATCTTCAGCGACCGTCAGGCCAGGCGAATGGAGCGTGCCATGGCCAACATCGAGTTTGGCTTCGGTGAAGGTGGCTACCAGCCGACGGAGTTCACCAAGCGCTACCTGCCTGATGGATTCTTCGACCTGCTGATCGTCGACGAGGGGCATGAGTACAAGAACGCCGGCTCTGCCCAGGGGCAGGCCATGGGTGTGCTGGCAGCGAAGGCACGCAAGACCCTGCTGCTGACCGGCACCCTGATGGGCGGTTACGCGGACGACTTGTACTACCTGCTGTTCCGGATACTCACTCGGCGCATGATCGAGGACGGTTACCGTCCGAACGCCCGTGGCAGCATGGCCCCCGCGGCTATGTCGTTCATGCGCGATCACGGGGTGTTGAAGGACATCTACACCGAGCGGGACAGCGAGTCGCACAAGACGGCCAGAGGCAAGAAGCTCTCGGTACGCACGGTGAAGGCACCGGGCTTCGGCCCGAAAGGCATTCATCGGTATGTACTGCCGTTCACCGTGTTCCTGAAACTCAAGGACATCGGCGGCAACGTGCTGCCGGTCTACCAGGAGGAGTTCGTCGACGTGGCCATGGATGCTGAGCAGGCCTCGGCCTATCAGAAACTGGCTGGCACCTTGACCCTGGCCTTGCGTCAGGCCCTGGCTCGGCGGGATACCACCTTGCTGGGCGTGGTGCTCAACGTGCTGTTGGCCTGGCCGGACTGCTGTTTTCGTCCGGAGGTCGTCAAGCATCCGCGTACACGGGATACGTTGGCCCTGGTGCCGGCGATATTCGATGATGGGGAACTGATGCCCAAGGAACAGGCGCTGGTGGAGCTGTGTGTCGCGGAGAAAGCCAGGAACCGCAAGGTGCTGGCCTACACGGTGTATAGCGGCACCCGTGACACCACCAGTCGGTTGAAGAAGGTGCTGGAGCAGGCGGGGCTGAAAGTGGCGGTGCTGAGGGCCACGGTGGATACGTCCAGGAGGGAGGACTGGATTCTCGACCAGGTCGACCGGGGCATCGACGTGCTGATCACGAACCCTGAGCTGGTGAAGACGGGTCTGGATCTGCTCGACTTCCCGACCATTGCTTTTTTGCAGACGGGCTACAACGTCTACACACTGCAACAGGCCGCCAGGCGCTCATGGCGGATAGGTCAGAAGCACCCGGTACGGGTGGTGTTCTTCGGTTATGCCGGCACCTCGCAGATATCCTGCCTGGAGCTGATGGCGGCGAAGATCGCCGTGGCGCAAAGCACGTCGGGAGACGTGCCGGAGTCTGGTCTCGACTCGCTGAACCAGGATGGTGACTCGGTTGAGATGGCGTTGGCCAGGCAGTTGATTGCAGCATGAGTAGGTGGCCACCTTCGGGTGGCCGTTTTTATTAGTAGAATGGGAGGTCTTCGTATCTCCTGGAGGTGCGGCGGCTATTATGCGACCTCGCACTTTGAGGCCCAATTCTTCTCGCGGTGACCATGCCATCTATGGTAAATAGATACACTCGACAGCCCCATTAATTCGGAGTTTCTTACAGGTTAGGCCGAACGCCGACCATAGTTGGGGCGAGATAAGGGGAAAGGATATGCCCGGCTCGGAAGTGCAATCAGGACAAAGCCTGATCGTCATGGAAGACATTTGCCAGTCTTACCGCATGGGCGAACAGCATCTGCCCGTACTCGAAAACATCAAGCTGACGATCCAGCGAGGAGAAAGCTGCGCTATTGTTGGCTCGTCAGGTTCCGGCAAAAGCACACTGCTCAACATCCTCGGCTTGCTCGACCAGCCCGTTTCGGGCCGCTTTTTGCTCGACGGCCACGACATGGAGAATGCGACACCTGATGAACGCGCCAGGATTCGCAATCGACTGATCGGCTTTGTATTCCAAAGTTTCAATCTGTTGCCGCGTCTCAGCGCCTTGGACAATGTCGCCTTGCCGTTACTATACCGTGGCTACTCACGTCACCAAGCTCGCCAATGTGCGCATCGCCATATCGAGCGAGTCGGCCTAGCAGATCGATCTACCCACCGACCTGCTGACTTGTCTGGTGGACAACGCCAGCGTGTCGCTATCGCCCGCGCATTGGCCAGTGAGCCTGCGCTCATTCTAGCTGACGAACCTACCGGTAATCTCGATAACAGCACTGCACGGGATATCATGAGTTTGCTGCTGGAGCTTAATCGCACGAATGCTGTAACACTGGTCATGGTGACCCATGACACAGATCTTGCGCAGCAGTTGGACCGCCATCTACACGTTCAGGAAGGAAAGGTCGCGGAAGTACATCAGGGAGGCAGGCAGAGTGGGTGAAATGCAGGCGGGTCGACACGGGGCCTTCTTCCTCGAAGCTCTGGTCGAGTCGCTGGACAGCTTGCGCCTGTTGGGCAGGCGATCCATGCTGGCTCTGCTTGGCATTGCGGTCGGTTGTTCTGCCGTCGTTGCATTGCTTAACATCGGCCACAACGCGGCCAACGAATCCATCAGTAACTTCAAGGGCTTGGGCACCAATACTCTGGTTGCCTCCTTCCCGGCCCAAACTGGTAAAAAACGACCCTCCATTGTCAGCCTAGACGTATTGGCACTCAGAACCGCCGTGCCAATGATTGAGCGCATTGCACCACTCACCTTGCATTTTACACACATTGCTCACCAAGGAGGCGTTACGGAAGCCAATATTGCTGGAACCACTGGTGATATGGCGGCCGTGCTTGACTTGCAGCTCGATCGGGGCCGCTTCATATCGGACTTCGACCACAACACTACTTATGCTGTCGTCGGTGCCCGGGTGGCCCGCGACTTAGGTCGGCCCGGGCGGGCGCTACAACTCGGAGATCGTTTGCCAATCGAAGGATATCTGTTCGAGGTGGCAGGGATCGCAGCCAGCCTTACATCCAATCCGCTGATTCCAATTGCCGCTGATGAATCGATATTCGTACCTATTGAGGGCATGCGCCGGCTTCGCCCCGCGCCGGAGATAGACAGTATCATTGCGCGAACAGGAAACTCCTCCCATCTGAGTGCTACCGCTGAGACCCTGAAAAGCTACCTGGATGGCATCTCTCTTGGTCGTGAGGCCAATGTGCGGATTCCTCAACTCTTGCTCGACAGCCTCACTCGCCAGGCCAATACTTTTTCCTACATGCTCGCAGGTCTTGGTGGTATTTCCCTACTAGTCGGCGGTGTGGGTGTCATGAATGTCATGCTCATGAATGTCATTGAGCGCCGCCGGGAAATTGGTATCCGTATGGCGCTCGGAGCTCGGGCAAGAGACATCCGCAATTTGTTCCTGATTGAAGCGACCACGTTGTCCCTTGCCGGCGCCCTGCTAGGTGCTGTCGTCGGCTTGGCTGCCGCTTATGTCTTCGTTCGGTTTTCCGGCTGGTCGTTTACCCTGGCCCCACTTTCGCTCGTCTTGGGGATCAGCAGCTCGCTAATAATCGGCTTATTCTTCGGCTTGCACCCTGCTCTGGTGGCCGCTCGCCTGCAACCCGTACAGGCTCTGCGCGATGATTAGAGCTATTTACTGCTGTGCCCTCCTATGGCTGATTATGCCAGCGTATCCTGCATTGGCGACCTCGCTTGGCCCATCCAAAGCCACCATGTCTGGTAGTGCGGTCTCGCTGAGCGAACAGAGCGTCGACTTGACCTTGAACGATGCAGTGTTTCTCGGTCTACGTAACAACCATTCTATCCGTAGCGCCTACCTTGAGCGTATCGCACAAAAGTTCGACCTACGCGTGGAAGAGGACCGCTTCGCCCCCAAATTGGTACTCAGTGGCCGTTACCTCACTACCCGCAACCAAGATGACCGTCACCGATACACCGAAGTCATTCCGCAAACCACCATGCTCGGTGAGTACGGAACTCGGTTCAGTCTGGCGTGGGCAAATCAAATTACCCAGGCGGATGGCGCTGGCCGCACTCGCAATGATGGAGCAACCTTCACCGTTATTCAGCCACTACTGCGAGGTGCTGGTCGTGAAGTGAACACCGCGCCTATCCACTTGGCCCAGCTCAGGGAACAGACCAACCGCCTCGCCCTGAAGACTACGGTTTCCAACACTATCACCCAGGTCATCATCGCTTATCGCGAGTTGCTTCGTGCCCAAGAGCAGGTGCGTATAGCACGCGATGCCTTGGAACGATCGCTCCAGCTGCTAGCAGCAAACCGGGCTATGATCACCGCTGGGCGTATGGCCGAGTTCGAGATCGTCCAGACCGAGGCTAACACCGCCACCCAGGAACTGGCAGTCGAAGAAGCAGTCAACCAGCTCGATGCCAGCCGCCTAGAGCTACTGCACCTTCTTGCCCTGGACCTGCGCACACAGGTACAAGGGATCGATATGCTTGACGCCAGCCGTGTTGAAGTTGGCCTGGCGCAAGCCCTCGCCGCAGCTCAAGAACACCAGCCCGCCTACCTTAGCCAACTGATTGCTACCGAGCAGGCCGCAATCAGTCTCACTGTCGCGCGAAATGAGCGGTTATGGGATATCTCCCTAGTGGGTGGAGCCTCTCAAGTTCGTGACCGCTATCCGACCGACGGTGGCCGCGAAACCAAACGCACATGGGAAGGCTATATCGGCATCCAGGTCGACATCCCCATCAGCGACATCAGCCAGCGCCAGGCTGAAATACGCGCTCGGGTCGACGTTGAGAGCCAGGATATCCGTCTAAGCGAGGCACGCCAGTCACTTGATCGAGACGTTGGCGATGCCGTGCGTAACCTTGACACTCGTTGGCGCCAATACGAAATTGCTCAGCGAGCGCGCGACCTGTCACACCGCAAGCTGGACATCGAACGCGAGAAGCTACAGGCGGGCCGCTCCAGCAACTTCCAAGTGCTGAGCTTTGAGTCAGATCTGCGCAATGCCGAAAGCGCCCGCCTCAACGCACTAATCGCCTATCTTAATGCTCAAGCTACCCTAGACCACGTACTGGGCACGACCTTGGAGAGTTGGGACATTGACCTCAACGACTAAGCACGTCGCATTTTTACGCAGGAGCCTCTGGCTTGCTGGTGGCCTTGTCCTACTTGCTATCGCCGCTATACTTGTCTACCAGAGCCGTTCACAAGGCAACCTGCCTGACATTCACTGGCTGCATGTGCAGCCACAAGTTCTGGAAAATCAGTTGGGCTTAGTCGGGCGTATCGAAGCGGCGAAGCGGTCAACCCTCGCTGCCCCATTCGAGGGGGTCGTGCAATATCTGGCTATTGTTGAAGGCCAGAGGGTTGAAAGCGGGCAGCACCTGATGACTCTCGACACAATGCAACTGGACATCAAAATGCGTGATGCTCTGGCTGCTCAACTGAAAGCGCAGCTTATCGTACAAAGCATGGAGGACTGGTCGCAGAGCGAAGAAGTGACCCGTGCACGCAGGGTTGTGACCAATGCTCAACTAAGATTGGACGATACTGAAGCCAAGCTTGCTGACACTCGCCATCTATTCGAACGCGGCATTGTTGCACGCATGGAAGTCGACTCTCTGGAGCAGCAGGCCAGTACACAAAGGATAGATTTAGCTGCTTCACAAGCAGAGCTGCGTACTACTTTGGATAAGGGGCAAGGCGAGTATCGCAAAATCGCTGAGATGGAGTTAGCTAACGCGCAAGCCCGCTATCAGGCCATGCAGGTCCTACACGCCCAGAGTGAACTCTACGCCCCATTCTCTGGCATCGTATTGCCCCCGCAAAGACCTGAAGAGGGTAATCGCGAGCCTCTCATCCAGCAAGGCGCAAACGTGACTCAAGGGGCTTCTCTGTTCGAACTGGCTAGCCTTGAGGAAATCAAGGCAGTTGCCCGCGTCGAAGAGTCCGACGTTTATCAATTGAATGAGGGTATGCCGGTGGAGATATCTGGTGTTGGTTTTGAAAGCATTACCTTGTTCGGCCACGTTGAATCTATTGGCGCACGAGGTCTTCCTTCCGAACCATACGGTGGCGGCACTACTTACGAAGTTGCTATCGCCATCGCTCCTCTCACACCAGAACAACGGCAGCGCATACGCTTGGGAATGAGTGCGCATTTAGCAGTCGTCACCTATCGGGTTACGAGTGGATTAGCGCTTCCTGCTGCGGCATTACACCAAGACGATGAAGGACGAACCTTTGTCATCTATCGCAGAAATACAAACGAAGCCTCTCGGAAAGTCATTGTCCAGACTGGCCGTGCCGTCCTTCAAGGTGTGGAGGTTTTTGGTATGGAGGCAGGCTATGTTGAGCTACCATTATCTATTCATTGACGCCCATCCACCCGTGGTTTTCAGGTTAGCCACTTTTTATCGCATGATAGCCATTGGCTAACATTATTCTTGATACTCCTATGAACAATCTGCATGCCCAAATTGGCGGAGAGAAAAGAAATAGGGAGCTATGAACGGTAGTGATAAAATTGGATTTCGGTAGAACTATTTTCGTCGAAGATATTCTGTCTGAAAATGCTCGGTGCAGGCAGAAGGCAGTTTTGCTTTTCTAGCATAAGGTTATATCTTACGTTGGCTGTAGCTAATTTTATCGGTACAGGGCGATTGACATTGCGCAAACTCTATGGCAAAAGTTTAAATGCAAAAGGACGAGGTTACACCAATCACTCAATAAGGTGAACTATATGGATATTCGAAAAATTCTTGCCGTATTATCCTTGGTCGTATCTTTTGGCGTGGCTGCAACGGCCAATGCCACTGAGATTACTGTCAGGGTTCAAAATCTGTCCACAGCCACAATGGTGCTTAGCTCCTCGTCTGTTTCAGGATTTCCTAGCTCCTTGGCTCCAGGTGGAGATGTTACTTTCACCACTTATACTCCAAACAGTAGCAGTAATATCCAGGCTGTTTATACGAAGGGGAGTTCGGCTTGTGACTTTAAAGGCTCTCATGTTGCGAATGGATCTGGTGGCGCCACGTTTAACCACAGTGCAACTAGCGTAGGAGCTATCTATGCATACTGTGGTTCGACTCAAACAGTAGTTAATTGGGGGGCTCCTTTTAACTATCGTCTTCGCTTTCTTATGACGGACTAAAGCTAGACTGACGCAGTAGTCGTCCTTTTGCCTTGCTGTTAGATAGATTGTTTGGGTTTTTATTCCAAAAAATTACTAAAGACACTCCTGTTTCAGCCGATAAGCTAAGCACAGCAACCTGTCAGGAGGATTGAATAATGCTGCAAGGAATTAATGGGCTGAATCTTTTATGGCAAAAAATTTCGTCTGCCAATGTCAGCAAAGATATTAAAAGCAGCAACGAAAACCAAGCAGATACCTCCTTAAGCTCCGGAGTGCCTGTCACACTTTCTATTGAAGCTAAATCAATTAATCTTAAAGCTCAAGACTCTCTAGTAGTCGGTGATTGGTCCAAAACTTATGGCAGTGGCGGGGTGTTACATAAGTTTAATAGTCAGTTAATTAGCGATGGCGAGAATGCAGAATTTCTGAAGCAATCTCCGGATAGTGATGATCCATCAAGGCTTGACCTTGCAAAACAGGCTGTCGATTTTCTGCTGAAAAAAGATGATAACCCCTTCGCCAATACGTCTCGCGAGACGCTCTCAAGAATTGCATTTGATGAGTCCGGAGCCTTTACGCACGCAGAGCGTTTTGCAGCGATACTGGAGACCTCTAGTCGCGATAATGACTATGCAAACCGAGTTTATGAACAACAGCAGCAGGCCAAGGGCGGCGACACTGCGCGCTACATGATAAGTATTGCTTCGAAACTCCAACTGGCTTCAGGTATGGGCGCTGAAGAAAAGGCAATGCATAACCTATCCGAGGCAGCGTTATCCGCCGAGCTTGATAATTATGTAACTAAACTCGGCGTGAACAGGCCCTCACCAGTCTTATACGAGAACCTGGTAGGGGGGGCAGAAACGATTTTGTCTGCTACGACTGACAGTGCCGGCAAGGCTGTCTGGAGTGAGCTTTCAGTCAAAGATCTTGTTTCAGATAAGACAACAATATCATTTAATACATCTAGTGGTATTTCAGATTTACTTGACAGCCTTGAGTTGGGTAGTAATAAAAAGTGGATCACTATGTATGCTCACATAGATCAGATGAAGTGAGAGGGTGTCACTTGATGAATAAGGCTTTCTGATTGATCATAGGCTCAGGATAGTAGCTGTAGTGCTCCAGAGCCGGGTGTTTCTTGTAAAGAATGGGCCCCGTCACTCAAAAAGTGTCGGGGCCTTTCTACTCAGATCAGTTGATCCAGCGAGCTGCGAGTCTGGCCAGATGCCGACTTTGCTTCGCGGGTATTAGCGGCATGCCACTGTCTGAGATCAACACCTTTCAGACGCTCTATCGCTGGAGGCTCATACTTTTTCCAGTTCTGTTCCGGAAAGAAAAGCGGATTGGAGGCAAGCTGGACGGCTTTCTTGATTGATCCTGCCATTTTTTGAAGTTGTGGGGTCATGAGATGTACTCCTATCTGAGTGTCAGGGGTACACATGCTCCGTCAGGGGAGTGTGATCCCCCTGTGGGTGTGGTATGTTTCTGGGCATGAAAACATGCCCATTTGATGTGATTTCAGGTGGTCGCGATCAGCTTGAAAGCCAGCTTGTAGACTTGGTTTTCACAGCGGGACCGCTACCTGATGATGAGTTTGAAACGATGCTGGCCAGACTCAGTCCCGGCCATGTACAGCTTGGTTTAGTTGAAGCCGAGCAAGCACCTCTTCATCCAGAAGACGCGCAGCCAGATTGAGGTCGGCCTTGCCTTCTCTGGTTGAAACGCGCAAGTGAGCTTGCTCAATGGCTTTTCGTCGTACTTCAAGCTCTTCGGCAGTAGCATCTTCCAACCACGCCAGAAAGTTCAATATTGCAGTCTTGTCCATTGGTTTCTCCACGGATGGGTATGGGAGAAACACATATCCCCAGGGGAATAGTGATTCCCCCAAGTGGGTAGGAAGGTAAGCGATGGTTGGTCGCTAGATGAAAAGATGCCTCAGAGCTGGAATCAGGACGACTGCAACAGTCAATCCCATGCCCCATTTGATGAGTTTCAGATCAGAGCGCAACTCGGTAAATTCCTGTCGTACCTCTGACTTCAGTTCGACGAGATCCTGCTTGGTTGCCAGATTGGCAAGGTCTGCTTTGGTCATCATCGATTCCTCAAGTTCATAACGCTGCTGGGCCAGTAACCTGGCTTGCTTCGCTGTGAAGTCACCTTCACGCTCCAGGCGTTCGGAATAGCTCACAGTGTCAATCATAGGGTCTCTCCATTGTGTGACGAGACCCGTCCCGACGGGAAGGTCCCGTCTGGGTTGGTGTAGGCAGCATCCAGCACTGTTGTGCCGTCGACTTTTCAGAATGCGCAGTCGCTCAAAGGGCGCACCCGAAGGCGCTAAAGGCTCCACATTTACCGAATGTGGACAACGGTTTTGCCTCTCCATGGTCGATTCAGCTTTGCCGCTTGTCAAGCCATCAACAGAATGCTGCAAATCCGATAATTCATTTCCCCTATACCACGGCGGTAGGCATGGGGCACATGTAGCCACCAGATCAACACACGGATTTCTGATGGCTATGGCACTGGTGGGTATTCTCAAGCGTTTTGTTTCCAAGTCAGATGACAGGGCTGGAGGGGGAGGTGACAGTGGTAACTGGACGCAGGTCCAGACCGCGACTCAGTTGCTGTCTACCGAATACCGCCAGGGGCTGCTCCAGATGCTGTATGAGGTCAGTTCGGTTCCTCCGGCGACATTCGACGCTTACGTCAGAACGCCGATCGAACGGTACGCCGAGCTGGTCCAACTCCTGCCTGCCTCCGAAACCCACCATCACTCCTATCCTGGCGGCATGCTCGATCACGGGCTGGAAATCATGTGTTACGCGCTACGCATCCGGCGCAAGCACCTGCTGCCCCCCGGTGCCAGGCCGGAAGATCAGGTATCGGTCGGTGAGCTGTGGAGCATGGGGGTGCTGTATGCCGCTCTGTTGCATGACCTGGCCAAGGCATTGGTGGATGTGGAGATCCTGCTCAAGGATGGAACGCCGTGGCACCTGTGGAATGGTCCCATACCTCAACCGTATCGCATCCGTTACCGTCCTGGCCGGGACTACCATCTGCATGAAGCTGCTGGAGCCCTTATGTGTCGGGAGGTTCTTGGCGGGGTGGTGCTGGATTGGTTGTACAGCGATCTGGCCCTCTTCGGCCTGGTGATGTACGCGGTTTCAGGACACCTGGAGCGTGCCGGCATCGTCGGGGAGATCGTCCACCAGGCTGATAAAAAAAGTGTCAGCAAGGCCATGGGCGGTGACATTTCCCGGTTGTCTGCCGCGCCCAAGCAGTCGTTGCAGCGGAAGTTGGTCGACGGCCTGCGCCACTTGGTCAAGGATGGCAAGCTGCCGCTGAATGGCACCAAGGGTTCGGCGGTGTTCTTGTCCGAAGAGGCGGTGTGGTTCGTATCGCCAACCGTCCCACGCCTGCTCAAGACATACCTGTTGGAGCAGGGCATAGGTGGCGTCCCATCCGATGAAAGCCGGCTGTATGACGAGATGCTTGCCCACGGGTTGATCATGCCAAACCCGGAGGGCCTTGCAGTATGGTCGGGCTGCACGGTGCGTGTTGGTGAGTGGAGTACCTCGAAGCTGCATCTGCTGAAAGCTGCGCCATCACTAATCTGGTCGGCTGACGATGAGCGTCCGGATGCGAAAGCCATCGTCAGGGCCGCATCAACAAACCAGGAGCCTGCCGAAGAAGAGCCAGGGGAGGTGGCGGGCTTGCCGGTACCGCAAGATTCACCGGTCCCGGCGGAAGCACCGCAGAGCGACCAGGGAGCCAGTGAATATTTTGACTCGGTGGATAGCTTCGATGTTTCCATTCCGCTCTCTCTGGAAGAGGCAGCTACTCATGACGACCATGAAAACCAGACAGAGATTCAGGCGTTTAGCGTGGATGAAGAGGTGGCGCGGGAGCGGCCAGCCAGTTCATCGACTGATCCAGGGGAGGAGTTCCTTAAATGGGTGAAAGCAGGTATCGACTCCAGAAAACTCGGTGTGAACCATGCCAAGGCCTATGTGCATGCGGTGGCGGGATCTTGGTTCCTGGTAAGCCCGAATATCTTCAAGAAATTCTGTATCGAGCGCTATGGCAGTGATGATGCCTGGGACCAAGTGCAGGCCCGCTTCCAAAAGAAACGGTTACATATCCGGTCGGCAGGAAAGGACAAGCGAAATATAGTGAGCGTGTCTGTTCGGGGGCCTACAGGGAAGACCAGCAAACTCAAGGGGTTCTTGCTAAGCAAGCCAGAGGTGCTGGGCAGGCCTCCAGCAGACAATATCTATCTCAAGCTTAACAAGGAGTCTTAGTGTGAAAGGTTTCACGTTTGATGGGCTAATGACCGAGCTATTCACTGAACGTTGGTCATCGCCGGATACGCAGTCCAGTTATAGGGTCAGTGTGCGTGCTTTGCAAAGATATATGGAGACGGATTCTCTCAGTGAGGTGACACAGGATATGGTATTTGCCTGGAGGCTGTCAGTGGTAAGGCGCCCAGGGGATACTGAGGGTAAAGGCATAAGTCCGGTGAGCTGGAACAACTACATCCGGCATTTGAAGTCCCTGTACAATTTTGGTTTGAGTCGTGGATATATACCTGAAAGTGATAATCCGTTTGTGGGGGTTGGGTTGAAGGAGCCGAACTCAAAATCAAAGACCTTGCCCAAAGGAGCTATGGGAAAAATACGCACACTACTAAAGGAGTATGTCCAGGCAGAGGAGTCTGGCCAGTATGGTAAAGCGTATATCCATCCTGCATGGTTTTGGCTTGCTGTGGCTGAGATGCTTTATCACACAGGCATCAGGCGCAGGCAGTTGCTGTTTATCAGGATATGTGACATCGACCTGAAGCAGGAGCGATTCAGTTGCTTGGCCGCAGGAGCAAAGAATTTATCGGAAAATTCTTTGCCGTTGCATCATGATCTTATACCGCTGCTGGAGCGGCTGATCAGGGAGTCCCTTCGTCGCGGGGCAAAACGCACGGACCAGCTTTTCAATGTAAACAGGTTCAGTGTGCGGCATAGAAGACAAACGATGGATGCCAACCAACTCGGAGCCTTCTTCAAGCGCATGTCATCCCGGTTAGGTATGAGGCTTTCCCCTCACCGCTGTCGACACAGTTTTGCGACGGAATTGATGATAGGGGAAAGGGCGGATATCCACCTGACGCAGCGTCTGATGTGTCATCTGGATATCAGGTCCACGATGATCTATGTGGATGTTCCTATCAGTAGGCTGAAAAATTATTTGCTTCAGCGGGATTCCAGTCAGGATGAGATGAGGTGTTACTGAGGGGGCCGGGTAAGGCTGCGGTGCTGCTTTACCCACAGCACATAATGACTAAGCGCTTGACATTCTATGTCTGGCGTTTAATCTCTCGGTAGCAACACCGTGGTTACTTGTGGTTTGTGCTGTATTAAGCCTTCCCACTACAGCTATGGTTCACAACCAAGCTGTAGCAGTCTAAGGCGCTATCGGCAGCAGTCTGTGCTGCCGATAATCGAAAGTGGCTCCGCGACCTGGACTCGAACCAGGGACCCAATGATTAACAGTCATTTGCTCTACCGACTGAGCTATCGCGGATCGGACGCTGGGCACTTTACCAAAAAAATCAGGAAGGTCAAGGCCTTGAGTGATTTTTGTCAGTCAGTGCGCAGCTTCTCATGCTTCCCGCAGCACGGCAGCCACAGCGTTGGCTACGTGTTCGATATTGCTCTGGTTGAGTGCGGCGACGCAAATTCGGCCGCTGCCAACTGCGTAGATGCCAAACTCGCTGGTCAGGCGTTCAACCTGGGCTTTGGTCAGGCCTGAATAGGAGAACATCCCGCGCTGGCGTTGGATGAAACTCATGTCCTGGGTGACTCCGGCGGCCTGGAGCTTTTCCACCAGAGCCTGGCGCATGGCCTTGATGCGCACACGCATTTCAGCCAGTTCCTGCTCCCACAGACTATACAGCTCGGGATTGGTTAGCACTTTGGCCACTACCTGGGCGCCGTGGGTTGGCGGGTTGGAGTAGTTGGTACGAATCACCCGCTTGAGCTGCGACAGTACCGGTGCGGTTTCCTCGCTGTTGGCGGTAACCAGAGTCAAAGCCCCAACCCGCTCGCCGTACAGCGAGAACGATTTGGAGAACGAGCTGGCTACCAGGAACGCCAGGCCTGATTCGGCGAACAGGCGCACGGCCATCGCATCGTCCTGTAGGTTCTCGCCAAAGCCCTGGTAGGCGATGTCGAGGAAGGGGACGTGGTTGCGGCGCTGAACTACGTCGATGACCTTGGCCCAGTCAGCCAGTGACAGGTCAACGCCGGTCGGGTTGTGGCAGCAGGCGTGCAGCAGAACCACGCTACCTTCCGGCAGGGCTTCAATGCTCTTGAGCATGCCGTCCAGATCCAGGCCGTTGGTGGCTGGGTCGTAATAGGGGTACTCGACCACTTCGTAGCCGGCAGCTTCGAACAGTGCGCGGTGGTTTTCCCAGCTCGGATTGCTGATCGCGACCAGGCGCTTGCCGGTCTGGCGGTAAAGAAAGTCGGCGCCCAGCTTCAGGGCTCCGGTACCGCCCAGAGACTGAGCGGTGATCAGCCGATTGGCGGTCAGCAGCGGCGAGTCCTGACCGAACAGCAGTTTCTGTACAGCCTGATCATAAGCAGCCAGGCCTTCAATCGGCAGGTAAGCGCGCGGGGCGTGCTCGGCGACCCGGGCCTGCTCGGCGGCCTCGACGGCGCGCAGCAGTGGAACCTTGCCGTTTTCGTCGTAATAGACACCAACCCCCAGGTTGACCTTGTTGGCTCTGGTGTCGGCGTTGTACGCCTCGTTCAGGCCAAGGATGGGATCGCGGGGAGCCATTTCAACAGGGGAGAAAACACTCATGATAGGGGCTAACTCGAGACAGATGGGTGAATGGTGTCGGGTCATGCCGTACGCGGCCGCCCATTATAGACGCAGAGCCTGTTAAGTGCGAGACCAGCATGCTGAAACATCCGATGCCCAAACCAGTCTGATCGTCACATCGTCGGGTGCTAAGATAGTCGGTTGTTGCCGCAGCCCTGATGAGTGAGCGCCATGAATGAGTTCAAGTTGCAGACCCGTTTCAAACCGGCCGGTGACCAGCCGGTGGCCATCGCGCAATTGGTCGAAGGCCTGGAGGCTGGCTTGTCGCACCAGACTTTACTCGGTGTGACCGGCTCGGGCAAAACTTTTACCGTGGCCAACGTGATTCAGCGCATGCAGCGACCGGCGATCATCATGGCACCGAACAAGACGCTGGCGGCCCAGCTCTATGGTGAGTTCAAGGAGTTCTTCCCGAACAACGCGGTGGAGTACTTCGTGTCCTACTACGACTATTACCAGCCCGAGGCCTACGTGCCGTCGTCGGATACTTATATCGAGAAGGACGCCTCGATCAACGATCATATCGAGCAGATGCGCCTGTCGGCGACCAAGGCGCTGCTGGAGCGGCCGGATGCGATCATCGTTGCCACCGTCTCGGCTATTTATGGTCTGGGTGATCCCGAGTCTTACCTGCGCATGGTGCTGCATGTCGACCGGGGCGACGTGCTGGATCAGCGGACGCTGCTGCGGCGCTTGGCCGAGTTGCAGTACACCCGCAACGACATGGAGCTGGCGCGGGCCAATTATCGGGTCCGGGGCGATGTGATCGACATCTTTCCGGCCGAATCCGACCTTGAAGCCATACGTATCGAACTGTTCGATGACACGGTCGAGAACATCAGCTTTTTCGACCCTCTCACGGGTGAGGTTTTACGCAAGGTTCCGCGCGTAACTATTTATCCTAAAACGCATTACGTGACGCCGCGTGAGACTTTGCTTGAGGCCGTGGAACAGATTAAGGTAGAGCTGGGTGAGCGCCTGGAAGTGCTGCGCAACCAGAATAAACTGGTCGAGGCGCAGCGTCTGGAGCAGCGCACACGTTTCGACCTGGAAATGATTCTTGAGCTGGGTTACTGCAATGGCATCGAGAACTACTCGCGCTATCTGTCCGGGCGCGAGCCGGGCCTGCCGCCACCGACCCTGTTCGACTATCTGCCGGCCAACGCCTTGCTGGTGATCGATGAATCGCACGTCTCGGTGCCGCAGGTCGGGGCCATGTACAAGGGCGACCGTTCACGTAAGGAGACTCTGGTCGAATACGGCTTCCGTCTGCCCTCGGCGCTGGACAACCGGCCGATGCGTTTTGACGAGTGGGAGGCCATTTCGCCACAGACCATCTTTGTTTCCGCTACACCGGGCCCCTATGAAGAATCGCATGCAGGCCGGGTGGTCGAGCAGGTGGTGCGACCGACCGGTCTGGTCGACCCGGAAATCGAAGTACGCCCAGCCACCACCCAGGTCGATGACTTGCTATCGGAAATCCGGCTGCGGGTGGAGCGCAGCGAGCGGGTGCTGGTTACCACTTTGACCAAGCGCATGGCCGAGGATCTGACCGACTATCTTGGCGATCATGATGTACGGGTGCGCTACCTGCACTCGGATATCGACACGGTCGAGCGGGTCGAGATCATTCGTGATTTGCGCATGGGTAGCTTTGACGTGCTGGTTGGCATCAACCTGCTGCGCGAGGGCCTGGATATGCCAGAGGTCTCGCTGGTGGCGATTCTGGATGCCGACAAAGAAGGTTTCCTGCGCTCCGAGCGTTCGCTGATCCAGACCATTGGTCGTGCCGCGCGTAACCTCCACGGCAAGGCGATCCTTTATGCCGACCGGATTACTGGCTCAATGGAGCGGGCCATTGGTGAAACCGAGCGCCGCCGGGCCAAACAGATCAGCTTCAATCTTGAGCATGGCATTACCCCCAAGGGCGTGGTCAAAAGTGTTGCCGATATTCTCGAGGGCGCGGTGGTGCCGGGTAGCCGGTCAGGCAAGCGCAGGCAGCAAAAAGTGGCGGAAGAGGCGGCAGGTTACGATGCGGCGCTGCGTTCGCCCTCGGAAATCAGCAAGCGCATTCGTCAGTTGGAAGAGCAGATGTATCAGCATGCCCGTGATCTTGAGTTCGAGTCGGCGGCGCAATTGCGTGATCAGATACAGAAGTTGAGAGGGCAGTTGGTCAATGTCTAACCAGCCCCATGAGTTTGCAGCTTTTTTCACCTTTTCAGTAACTTAGTGCTTGACAGGGTCGGAGGTGCTGCGTAAAGTTCGCCTCCATCGCAGGCACGTAGCTCAGTTGGTTAGAGCACCACCTTGACATGGTGGGGGTCGTTGGTTCGAATCCAATCGTGCCTACCAAATTAAAAACCCGGTCCCTGTGGCCGGGTTTTTTGTTTCAGCGCCGCTCTGCGCGGCTCCACAGCAGCCTGATGAGGGCTGCCGGCGACTGTGACGCCGGTATGAGCTGTGGCGGTCAGCCAGTGCGGCATTTCCATCATGTGGCCTTGCGTAGGGGTCACCACTGAGAAGGAGTGGCAGCATGCCCGTTATTACTCTCCCCGACGGCAGTCAGCGTTCGTTCGACAATCCCGTAACCGTAGCCGAAGTCGCCGCCTCGATTGGTGCCGGGCTGGCCAAGGCCACCGTGGCTGGCCGAGTCGATGGTCGATTGGTCGATGCCTGTGACCTTATCGACAGCGACGCCAGTCTGCAGATCATCACACCGAAAGACGAAGACGGGCTGGAGATCATTCGCCACTCCTGTGCTCACCTGGTTGGTCATGCGGTCAAGCAGCTGTATCCGAGCGCCAAGATGGTGATCGGGCCGGTGATTGAAGAAGGTTTCTATTACGATATCTCCTTCGAGCGGCCGTTTACCCCTGAAGACATGGCGGCGATCGAGCAGCGCATGCGTGAGCTGATCGATACCGAATACGATGTCATCAAGAAGATGACTCCGCGTGATCAGGTCATCGAAGTGTTCAAGTCGCGCGGCGAGGACTACAAGCTGCGGCTGGTCGAGGATATGCCCGACGAAACCGCCATGGGTCTGTACTACCACGAAGAATATGTCGATATGTGCCGTGGTCCGCACGTGCCCAATACCCGCTTTCTCAAGGCGTTCAAGCTGACCCGGATTTCCGGCGCCTACTGGCGTGGCGACTCGAAGAACGAGCAGTTGCAGCGCATTTACGGCACCGCCTGGGCCGACAAGAAACAGTTGGCGGCTTACATTCAGCGCATGGAAGAGGCCGAGAAGCGCGATCATCGCAAACTCGGCAAGCGCCTGGATCTGTTCCATACCCAGGAAGAAGCGCCCGGCATGGTGTTCTGGCACCCCAATGGCTGGACCGTCTACCAGGTGCTTGAGCAGTACATGCGCAAGGTTCAGCGCGACAGCGGCTATCGCGAGATCAAGACCCCGCAGGTAGTTGATCGTGTGTTGTGGGAGCGCTCCGGTCACTGGGAACACTACTCGGCGAACATGTTCACTACTGAGTCGGAAAGTCGCGACTACGCGATCAAGCCGATGAACTGCCCGTGCCACATTCAGGTGTTCAATCAGGGCCTGAAGAGCTACCGCGAGCTGCCGTTGCGGCTGGCCGAGTTCGGCTCCTGCCACCGCAATGAGCCATCTGGGTCGCTGCACGGCCTGATGCGTGTGCGTGGTTTTACCCAGGATGACGCGCACATTTTCTGTACCGATGAGCAGGTCAAGTCCGAGGCGGCTGACTTCATCGCCCTGACCCTGCAAGTCTACAAGGACTTTGGCTTCGATGACGTCGAGCTGAAGCTGTCGACCCGCCCTGAAAGCCGTGTAGGTGACGATGCGCTGTGGGATCAGGCGGAGCAGGGGCTGGAAGCTGCGCTCAATGAGGCTGGCCTGAAATGGGATCTGCAGCCGGGCGAGGGTGCATTCTACGGGCCGAAGATCGAGTTTTCGCTGCGTGATTGCATTGGTCGAGTCTGGCAGTGCGGTACTCTGCAGCTAGATTTCATGCTGCCGGGCCGCTTGGGTGCCCAATATGTTGCCGAGGATGGCAGTCGCAAGACTCCGGTCATGCTGCACCGGGCGATTCTCGGTTCGTTCGAGCGCTTCATCGGAATTTTGATCGAACATTATGCTGGCGATTTCCCGGCCTGGTTGGCGCCGACTCAGGCCGCAGTGCTGAATATCACCGATAATCAGGCGGAATTTTGCCGTGAAGTCGAGAAAAGCCTAAATGAAATGGGCTATCGCGCTGTTGCGGACTTGAGAAACGAGAAGATCGGTTTTAAAATCCGCGAGCATACTTTGCACAAGACTCCCTACCTGCTGGTAGTAGGTGACCGGGAAGTCGAATCGCACACTGTGGCCGTGCGCACGCGGGAGGGTAAAGATCTGGGTTCGATGTCAGTCGCCGAGTTCTCCGAATTCCTTGCCCGCTCTGTTGCACAACGAGGCCGCCCGAATTCGGAGCAATAAAGATTAAACGCGAGATGAGACAAGACAAAAGAGCCGCACAGCGTCCGCCGATCAATGAAAACATCACGGCGCGCGAAGTGCGCCTGATTGGCGCCGATGGAGAACAAATCGGTATCGTGTCCATTCAGGAAGCTATGGCAGCCGCAGAGGAGGTCAAGCTCGATCTGGTTGAAATCTCTCCCGATGCCCAGCCGCCAGTTTGCCGGATCATGGATTACGGCAAGCACCTGTTCGAGAAGAAAAAGCAGCAGGCGGCTGCGCGCAAGAATCAGAAGCAGATTCAAATCAAGGAAATCAAGTTTCGTCCAGGGACGGAGGAAGGGGACTATCAGGTTAAGCTTCGCAACCTGATCCGGTTCCTTTCCGATGGGGACAAGGCCAAGATCTCTCTGAGATTCCGCGGCCGCGAAATGGCGCATCAGGAGCTGGGCATGGAACTGTTGAAGCGGGTCGAAGCTGACCTGGCCGAATACGGTACCGTTGAACAGCACCCGAAGATGGAAGGTCGGCAGCTGATGATGGTCATCGCACCCAAGAAGAAAAAGTAATCTCCAGGGCAACGCCAGGCCTTGTGGTTACCTTTATTTACTCTCTTATGGAGTTACGAACATGGCAAAGATGAAAACCAAAAGCGGTGCCGCCAAGCGCTTTAAAGTGACTGGCAAGGGCATCAAGCACAAGCACGCTTTCAAGAGCCACATCCTGACCAAGATGAGCACCAAGCGTAAGCGCCAACTGCGTGGCACTCAGCAGCTCAATGCTTCTGACGTCCAAAAAGTTGAACGCATGCTGCGTCTCCGTTAAGTCTAGGTAGAGGATATTAAGAATGGCTCGTGTTAAGCGTGGTGTAATGGCGCGTAAGCGTCACAAGAAAATTCTGAAGCTCGCCAAAGGCTACTACGGTGCACGTTCGCGTGTATTCCGCGTTGCCAAGCAGGCCGTCATCAAGGCAGGTCAGTACGCCTACCGTGACCGCAAGCAGCGCAAGCGTCAGTTCCGTGCTCTGTGGATTGCCCGTATCAACGCTGGTGCCCGTCAGAACGGTCTGTCCTACAGCCGTCTGATCGCCGGTCTGAAAAAGGCGTCCATCGAAATCGACCGTAAGGTTCTGGCCGATCTGGCTGTGAACGAAAAAGCGGCGTTTACCGCGATTGTCGAAAAAGCAAAGGCTAGCCTGGCTTAAGCCCTCGTTACGACAATCACCGGCGTTCGCGTCGGCTGGCAACGTCAATGATAGGGGAAGAGCCTCATAGCTCTTCCCCTATTTTTGTTTCTGGAGTGCGTGTTCATGGAAAATCTCGACGCCCTGGTCTCCCAAGCCCTGGAGGCTGTGCAGCAGGCGGCTGATGTCAATGCGCTGGAGCAGATCCGCGTTCAGTACCTCGGCAAAAAGGGCGAACTGACTCAGGTGATGAAGACCCTGGGCAATATCCCCGCAGAAGAGCGTCCCAAGGTCGGGGCGATGGTCAATGAGGCCAAGGAGCGGGTGCAGAGCGTGCTCAATGCGCGCAAATCCGAGATGGAAGCAGCGGCACTGAATGCCAAGCTGGCTGCCGAGCAGGTTGATGTGACCCTGCCGGGCCGCGGCCAGGTCAGTGGCGGCCTGCATCCGGTAACCCGGACCATGGAGCGGATCGAAGAATTCTTTTCCCGGGTCGGCTATGCCGTCGCGGAAGGCCCCGAGGTTGAGGACGACTACCACAACTTCGAGGCGCTCAACATCCCTGGCCACCACCCGGCGCGGGCGATGCATGACACCTTCTATTTCAACGCCAATACCCTGCTGCGTACCCACACCTCTCCGGTTCAGGTGCGCACCATGGAAAGTCAGAAGCCGCCGATCCGTATCGTCTGCCCCGGGCGGGTTTACCGTTGCGATTCGGACCTGACCCACTCGCCGATGTTCCACCAGGTCGAAGGTCTGCTGGTTGACCGCAAGGTCAGCTTCGCCGACCTCAAGGGCACCATTGAAGAGTTTCTGCGTGTGTTCTTCGAGAAAGAACTGGCCGTGCGTTTCCGGCCTTCGTTCTTCCCGTTCACCGAGCCCTCGGCCGAGGTCGACATCCAGTGTGTGATGTGTAATGGCGACGGTTGTCGGGTGTGTAAGCAGACTGGTTGGTTGGAGGTCATGGGCTGCGGCATGGTGCATCCCAATGTATTCCGCGCTTCGGGCATCGATCCGGAGCAGTATCAGGGCTTTGCCTTCGGCATGGGCGTTGAGCGCCTGGCCATGTTGCGATACGGCGTCAACGACTTGCGCCTGTTCTTCGACAACGATCTGCGCTTTTTGGCGCAGTTCCGATGAGCACCCGGCAACCCTTTGACAGCAGGAATTCAAGATGAAATTCAGTGAACAGTGGCTGCGGAGCTGGGTCAATCCGCAGGTGAGCCGGGACGAACTGGTCGCCCGGCTGTCGATGACCGGTCTGGAAGTGGACAGCGTCACCCCGGCTGCTGGCGAGTTCAGCGGCGTGGTGGTGGGCGAGATCCTGAGCGCCGAGCAGCATCCGGATGCCGACAAGTTGCGAGTTTGCCGGGTCAGCAGTGGCAACGAGGAATTCCAGGTAGTCTGCGGCGCACCCAACGCCCGGGCCGGTATCAAGGTGCCGTTTGCCATGGTTGGCGCGGTACTCGGTGAAGACTTCAAGATCAAGAAGGCCAAACTGCGCGGCGTTGAGTCCTCTGGCATGCTGTGCTCGGCGTCCGAGCTGAAGCTGTCCGAAGACCATGACGGGCTGTTCGAACTGCCGGCCGATGCGCCGGTGGGTCAGGATCTGCGCGTCTATCTGGGGCTGGACGATGCCATTATCGAAGTCGACCTGACTCCCAACCGTGGTGACTGCCAGTCGATTGCCGGTCTGGCCCGTGAAGTGGCGGCCAATTACGCAGCGCCGCTGCAGCGCCCGCAGATCGACCCGGTACCGGCCGTGCATGACGAAACCCGTCCGGTTGAGTTGCTGGCACCGCAAGCCTGCCCGCGTTACATCGGTCGCGTTATTCGCAATGTGGACCTGTCGCGGCCAACGCCCTTGTGGATGATTGAGCGTCTGCGTCGCAGCGACATCCGCAGCATTGATCCGGCGGTCGATATCACCAACTATGTGATGCTCGAGCTGGGCCAGCCCATGCATGCCTTCGACCTGACTGAAATCAAGGGCGGCATCCGCGTGCGCCTGGCCGAAGAGGGCGAGAAGCTGGTTCTGCTTGATGGTCAGGAAGTCAGCCTGCGCCCGGATACCCTGGTTATTGCCGATCATGAACGTCCGCTGGCCATGGCCGGGATCATGGGGGGCGAGCACAGTGGCGTGGCGGCCAGTACCACCGACCTGTTCCTGGAAAGCGCCTTCTTTGACACCATCGCCATCGCCGGGAAGGCCCGTGGTTATGGCCTGCACACCGACTCCTCGCATCGTTTCGAGCGTGGTGTCGACTGGCAGTTGCAGCGCGAAGCGGTCGAGCGCGCCACCGCTCTGCTGCTGGAGATTGTCGGCGGTGAGGCAGGCCCGGTCATCGAACAGGTTGCGCCCGAGCACCTGCCGAAGATCGCACATATCACCCTGCGCAACGAGCGTATTACCCAGATGCTGGGCATGGAACTGCCCAAGGCTGATATCGAGGCCTATCTGAGCAATCTGGGCCTGGGGATCGCAGCCGATGGGGAAGGGCAGTGGCAGGTCGAAGTACCCAGTCATCGCTTCGATATCAGCCTGGAGATCGACCTGATTGAAGAGCTGGCTCGCCTGTATGGCTACAACCGCCTGCCGGTCAGTGCGCCAACGGCCGACCTGAATCTGACCGCCAAGCCCGAAGCGCGCAGTGAGCTGACCGTGCTGCGCCGGCTGCTGGTGGCCCGTGGTTATCAGGAAGCGATTACCTACAGTTTCATCGAGCCGGGTCTGAGCAAGCTGTTTGACCCGGTGCATGAACCGCTGGCCCTGGCCAATCCGATCTCCGCTGATCTGGCGGTCATGCGCACCAGCCTGCTGCCGGGTTTGAGCAAGGCAGTACTGCACAACCAGAACCGCCAGCAACCGCGGGTGCGGTTGTTCGAAAGCGGCCTGCGCTTCCTGCCGCAAGCCAGCGGTGAATTGCTGCAGCAGCCGATGCTGGCGGGTATCGCCACTGGCACCCGGCTGCCTGAGGCCTGGGCCAATGCCGGCGACAAGCTCGACTTCTATGACCTCAAGGGTGATGTCGAAGCCATACTGGGGCAGGGTGGTGCACTGTCCAGCTATCGGTTCGAGCCGGCCGAACACCCAGCTCTGCATCCTGGCCAGAGTGCACGGATCAGCCGCAATGGCGAAGTCGTCGGCTGGCTGGGTGCGCTGCATCCGCAACTGCTGAGCGAGCTGGATCTGCAGGGTCCGGTATTTGCCTTTGAGCTGGAGCTTGAGCGTATCAGCGAGGGTGTATTGCCGGCATTCTCTGAACTGTCGCGTTTCCCCGAGGTCAGAAGGGACATTGCCGTACTCGTCGACAAGCAGGTCATGGCCGAGGATTTGCTCGAGGATATCCGCCGCAATGCAGGCGAAAACCTCAAGAACCTCAGGTTGTTTGACGTGTATGAAGGCAAAGGTATTGATCCCAATAGAAAAAGTCTGGCCATCGGCTTGACCTTACAGCATTCATCGCGCACTCTTACTGATGAAGAGGTGAACGCTGTCATGGACAAGGTGCTGACGTCCCTGGAGCAAGGGTTCAATGCCACGTTAAGGAAATAGGTGTATGGGGGCTCTGACAAAAGCAGAAATGGCCGAAAGGCTGTACGAGGAACTAGGCTTTAACAAGCGTGAAGCCAAAGAACTGGTCGAGCTGTTTTTCGAGGAGATCCGCAACGCGCTGGAGCACAACGAGCAGGTCAAGTTGTCCGGATTCGGCAACTTCGACCTGCGCGACAAGCGCCAGCGCCCTGGCCGCAATCCCAAGACCGGTGAAGAAATACCAATTACCGCCCGACGTGTCGTAACCTTCAGGCCCGGACAAAAACTCAAGGCACGAGTAGAAGCCTATGCTGGAACCCAGCCATAACGATGAATTGCCGGCTATCCCCGGCAAACGCTACTTCACCATTGGTGAGGTCAGTGAACTCTGCGCGGTCAAACCGCATGTCCTGCGCTACTGGGAACAGGAGTTTCCGCAGTTGTCGCCGGTCAAGCGGCGCGGCAATCGCCGCTATTATCAGCGCCAGGATGTGCTGATGATCCGCCAGATCCGCGCCTTGTTGTACGACCAGGGCTTCACCATCGGCGGTGCGCGACAGCGCCTGTCCGGCGAGGAAGCCAAGGAAGACATCACCCAGTACAAGCAACTGATACGTCAGACCATTGCCGAACTGGAAGATGTGCTGCAGGTGCTCAAAACGCGTCCGCATCACTGACTGAATCGAAAAAAAACTTTCTCATTTCAGGCAGTTATTGTATGATGCGACCCGCCTGAGCCGACAAGCTCAGGCATCGTCGGGGCGTAGCGCAGCCTGGTAGCGCACTTGCATGGGGTGCAAGGGGTCGAGTGTTCGAATCACTCCGTCCCGACCAAATAACTTCACGACTTAGGCCAGTTCAGAGATGAACTGGCCTTTTTCGTTTCAGAGTCTTGTTATCCTGCCTTGCTCGGTGACACCAACTGCTCTGATCCTTTACTTTTGTGCCCCATTAAAAACGGGGAAACCATGACCACGCTCAAGTACCTCGGCGGCTACAGCCCCAGCCTGCAAAAGCAGGCTCAGCAACTGATCGACAGCAAGCGACTTGGCATTTGGCTTGAACAGCGTTATCCAGTGCAAGCGCAGCATCTGATCCAAACCGACGCGGCCCTGTACGACTACGTGCAGCGCATCAAGCAGCAATTCATGCGTAGCGCTGATCCAATCAGCAAGGTGTTCTATGACACCCGCATGCACGTCATCGACAACGCACTGGGCCAACATCAGTTTGTCAGTCGTGTGCAGGGCAGCAAGCTCAAGCGCAAAAACGCGATCAAGGTATCGGCTATCTTCAAGACCCTGCCAGAGCCGCTACTGCGGATGGTCGTGGTACACGAGCTGGCGCACCTGCGCGAGAAGGAGCACAACAAGTCCTTCTATCAGCTATGCCAGCATATGGAACCGGACTATCACCAGTTGGAGCTGGATTTAAGGCTGTTTCTGACCTTGCGTGAGCTGGGCGACTAGAGACAAAACCCGGTAGATAATGCAAAGTGGTTCACATCATTATACAGGCCCAGAGGCACGAGCCTGCACTGTCGTCTTGCTGACAAAGATTTTGGAGAGAGTGTGTCCGAGATAAAAAAACTGACCGAAAAAGTCCTCGCATTCCGCGATGAGCGTGACTGGAAACAGTTTCACAACTCCAAGGACCTGGCACTGTCACTAGTGCTGGAAGCGGCCGAAGTGCTGGAGATTTTTCAGTGGAAGCAGGACATGGGAGCCATCCAGAATGCTGCCCGGGAGCGTAAAGAGGACCTTGCTGACGAACTGGCCGATGTCTTCTGCTACACCTTGCTACTAGCCAACGATCTAGGCATAGACTTGGAGCAGGCACTGGAATCCAAGATAGAGAAGAACGGCGTCAAATACCCGGCTGAAAAAGCCAAAGGCTCGGACAAGAAGTATACGGAGTTGTGACGCTTGATTATCTATCAGACAGACAAGCAGCATTTTCTGGATGATGTGTTCAAACGTGATATTGAAAACATCGTGCTGGAGTCCTTCCGCAACCGGACTGGCAGGAGCGTTTCGAAAGAAGAGATACGCTCTTGGGCGTCCTCGCTCCATTACATGGGCAAGGTTCTTAATGACGAAGCCATTCCCGATGATTGTGGCGTAGCCATTGAATACGTTATCCCACAAACGGCCAAGCGGGTTGACTTCCTGCTGACCGGCAAGAACCATGAAGACAAGGACTGTGTCGTCATCGTAGAACTGAAGCAGTGGGAGTCTGCGCGTAAAACCGCAAAAGACGGCATTGTTTCTACCCGCTTTGCTCGTGGCGAAGCAGAAGTTGGTCATCCCTCGTATCAGGCGTGGTCCTACGCTGCCCTGTTGGAAGGCTACAACGAAGCCGTCTATGACGGCGGCGTGCAACTGCGCCCCTGCGCCTATCTGCATAACTATGCCGACTCCCAGGGCGCCATCAATGATCCCTTTTACGCCCAGCATATTGAGCGTGCTCCGGTATTTCTCAAGGGGGATGTTGAGCGTGATCGGCTGCGGCAGTTTATTCGTCAGCACGTCAAATATGGTGACAAGGGCAACACGCTTTATCGGATTGAAGGTGGGCGTATCAGGCCGTCCAAAAGCCTGGCTGATGGTCTGGCTGGATTGCTCAAGGGTAATCAGGAGTTTGTCCTGATCGACGACCAAAAGCTGGTCTATGAAACCGCCTTGAGCCACGCAAGAGCTGTGCGAGAACAGGGTAAGCGTGTCTATATCGTAGAAGGCGGCCCCGGCACCGGAAAATCAGTAGTGGCGGTCAATCTGCTGGTCGGGCTGACCAATGCAGGCATGGTTGCCAAGTACGTCACCAAGAATGCTGCGCCCAGAGCCGTATATGAAGCGCGTCTGGCCGGATCATTCAAGAAAACCTACATCTCCAACCTGTTCGTGGGCTCGGGCGCCTTCACTGCCACCAGCAGCAACGAGTTTGATGCGTTGGTGGTCGATGAGGCGCATCGCCTGAATGAAAAGTCCGGGTTGTATGCCAACCTGGGCGAACATCAGGTCAAGGAGATCATAAATGCCGCCCGGTTCTCCGTCTTTTTCATCGATGAGTCGCAGATTGTCACCCTCAAGGATGTTGGCAAAAAGGAAACTATTCGCCAGTGGGCGGCTGAACTTGGTGCCACGGTTGTGGAGGGGGCGCTGGAGTCTCAGTTTCGCTGCAACGGGTCTGACGGTTATCTCGCCTGGCTGGATAACACCTTACAGATACGCGAAACAGCCAACGCCACACTGGATGTGGCTGAATACGACTTTCGTGTGCTGGAGTCGCCAACCGAACTCAAGGCGTTGATCACCGCACGCAACCGGGAAAGAAACCGTGCTCGGATGGTCGCAGGTTACTGTTGGAAGTGGCCAAGCAAAAAGAATCCGGCCGCCTACGATATTGAAATGCCGGAGCATGGCTTCAAGGCTCGCTGGAATCTGACCAAAGATGGTGGGCTCTGGATGATCTCCGAGGACTCCGTGCATGAAGTGGGCTGTATCCATACCTGCCAAGGGCTTGAAGCCGACTATATCGGGGTCATCGTCGGTGATGACTTTGTAGTGCGCAATGGGCAGGTCGTTACCCGCCCGGAAAAGCGCGCGCCGTCTGATCGCTCTATCTCTGGTCTGAAACAACTTGCCAAAACGGACCCTCAGCTCGCAAAAAGCAAGGCCGACGCCATCATCAAGAACACCTACCGCACCTTGATGACGCGCGGCATGAAAGGTTGCTATGTATATTTTACCGATGCAGAAACAGCCGCCTTTTTCCGCAACCGTGTTGTTGGCATAAGTACCCAAGCGGATTTTCTGGATTCCCAGCCGGTTATGCCGTCCATGGGTGAGGTTGAAACCGATCTGCCGTTTACCGTCATACGTGGTGAGGAGGGCAGGTCACACCCTCGTACCGTGCCATTGATTCCTCTGCAGATTGCCGCAGGCGCATTTTCCGAGTCGCAGTCACTGGATGTGGATGCGGACGAATGGGTAGAACTGCCGGAAGGGCTAAACGCCAGCGAAGACCTGTTCGTTGCTCAAGTAGTCGGCGAATCCATGAACCGGCGAATACCCAATGGCGCCTGGTGCCTGTTTCGATCCAACCCGAAAGGGACACGACAAGGCAAGATCGTAGTCGCTCAGCATCGCAGTATTGATGATGCCGAGACCGGTGGTGGTTTTACGGTGAAGAAATATCACAGTGAAAAAGTACTCGAAGCCGATGGCGTAGGTTGGACTCATCAACGTATTACATTGTCGCCGGAGTCTACTGATTGCTCGTTCCTGCCTATTGTGCTGGTGCCTGAGGATCAGGATGAGGTGAGGGTGTTGGCTGAGCTTGTGGTGGTGTTGGTTTGAGGGAGGGCAGCTTTCGGCCATGAGGGGGCAGTCTGCCTTCTAGGTCATCTGATATGATTTTTTATGGCTAATCTGAGCCTTTTGACTAGATCTGCGCTTTTATAATGTGAACGCCAGAGGCGCTAGTTGAAAGTGCCCGACCGTTCACTATTTCAGGCTCTCTGAGGATCGGATGAGATCGAGAGTCTTCAAGAACCAGTATGAATACTTGTTCCACGAGCTTTAACAGCAAGGCACTTTCCGAGTCGCAGAATAGCATCCTCGATATGATTGCGACCGACCGCCATCTGGACGAAATACTCTGCGCCATTTGCCAGATGCTGGACGCACAGCTCCCGGAAGTTTTCAGCTCAATCCTGCTCGCTGATGCCGAGGGCAAACGCTTGATGAGCGGTGCGGCGCCCGGTCTACCGGTTGAATACAGCCAGGCGATTCATGGAATGGCTATTGGCCCACAGGAAGGAACCTGCGGTACCTCAGCGTTCCGGCGCGAGTTGGTGGTCACCGAAGACATCGCCCGTGACCCAAGTTGGGAGCGGTTCCGCAGTCTGGCGCTGAGGCATAACCTGCACTCCTGCTGGTCGGTGCCCTTGCTCTCCCATCAAGGACGCGTGTTAGGTACGTTTGCCTTGTACCAGAACCGCGCCCAGGCGCCGGACGAGGCACAGATTCAACGACTGGGCTGCGCGGCCCAACTGGCAGCCATTGCGATCCGCCGTGAGTGTGACGGCCGACGCCTGGAGGAAAGCGAACAACGTTTTCGCTCATTGTTCACCTACAACCCCAACCCGGTGTTCGTCCTCGATCTGGACTGTAAAATCCAGAGTGCGAACCCTGCAGGTTTGAAGCTCAAGCCATACACCACTACCGACTTGATCGGTCAACACTTTGTCAATCTAGTGGTCGAAGAGGACCTGCATCGGGCCAGTCGGCATTTCTCTGCAGCCTGCGCCGGAAAGTCACAGCGTTTCGAAGCACGGGTTCGCGACGAGAGTGACAAGTTGCTGACCATGGACATTTCCAACCTGCCGATCATGGTCAATGGCGAGATCGTCGGGGTATTCGCAGTGGTCAGGGATATCAGCGAGCAGAAGCACTACGAGCGCGAGTTGAGCTTCAACGCTTGCCATGATCGACTGACTGGTTTGCTTAACCGTGTATCTCTTGAAGATAGGCTCGTTCTGGATTGTCACATCAGTCGTCGGCATAAGTGTCGTCTGGCGATATTGTGCATTGATCTGGATGGATTCAAATCCATCAACGATTCGCTTGGGCACTCCGTCGGCGATCAGGTGCTGATTGAGGTGGCGCAGCGTATGGCCCAGCAGGTTCGCCCCAGTGATACCATCGTGCGTATGGGCGGCGATGAATTTATCGTTCTGCTGCCGAACCTGCTCCGTGATGACGACGTTGTACCGGTGGTCGAACGACTGATGTCTGGCATTGCCAGGCCCTACTGCATCCAAGGCATTGACCTGCATGTGAGTGCAAGTATCGGCATCACCATGAGCGATGGTTACATCGAGCAGCCGATGCAGCTGATCCAGCAGGCTGACATGGCCATGTACAAAGCCAAGCAGCAAGGGCGCAATCACTTTCAGTGGTACACCAGCGATCTTAATGAGCGTGTTCGTGAACACGCGAGACTACGCAATGAGTTACAGAAGGCTATAGAAACTCAGTCGCTCAAGTTGCATTATCAGCCACAGATAGAAGCGCGTACGGGGCGAGTGGCCGGGGTCGAAGCATTACTGCGCTGGGAGCATCCGGAAAAAGGATATATCTCACCAGCAGTGTTTGTACCAGTGGCAGAGGACAGTGGCCAGATCATCCCGCTGAGCCTCTGGGTACTCGATACGGCTTGCGCTCAACTGCGCCAGCTAGGTGAACAGGGCATCACTGACATCTCGATGGCTGTGAACATTTCGCCAATGCATTTCCAGCGTGGTCATTTCGTTCAATTTATCCAAACCATCCTGGAGAAGCACGGACTCTGTGGTGAGCAGTTGGAACTGGAGATCACCGAATCGCTTTTGCTGCATAACGCTGAACAAGCGATCGACACATTGCACCGGCTCAAGGCTTTGGGAGTGCGCGTTGCTCTCGATGATTTCGGCACCGGATTTTCCAGTCTCAGCTACCTCAAACGCTTGCCGATAGACAAGATCAAGATCGACCGCTCGTTTATCCAGGAGCTCAGCACTGATTGTCACGATGCCGCCATCATCCAAGGCATTATCTCTATGGCCCACCACCTGAGCCTAACGGTGGTCGCCGAAGGTGTTGAAACCGAATCTCAGGTGGCCTTCCTGAAGGGCTGCAGGTGCAATGTGTTACAGGGGTATTATTTTGCCAAACCGATGAAGTATGAAGCGCTCGAGACTTTCTTGAGGGAGCAAAAAGAGACGGTATTTTTATGAAGGCAGGCTGATATGTAGGTGAGTATGGGAAATCCAAGTCCTGGTTTTTACTGCGCGATTGTGGATAGTCATCCAGGTTCTCGGGCTGTACTGATACGGTATTGACCTGACAGTCGTAGACTGCAAAGCAGGGACTGCCAGATCAAATCGCGATCACTACACGTTAGCGGCATCAAGCTTGCCTATTTCCCGCGAAGAACAATTCATTAAAGCCAAAACCTCCTAAGACATTGGTGATGCCTTGTCAAAGATGCTGTTCTGATCGCTATGTTTTTCGGTAGTAAAAGCTGCCCCCTCAATGTGGTAGACCGTCGGTTCTTCTGAAAAGTATTCCTCTAAAGCTGCCATGAACACCCGATGGTCATCACTCGCTTCGAAGCCCGGCGTGTGATCTTCAAGTGATCTCCAGCGCACTATCAGGTTGAAAATGTGAGGCGTTTCGATACCGGGTGCGAGCATGTGTCCGCCGTAACCCTTTGCGCGTTTGAGCAACGGTTCGACATCGGCAAATGCACGTTTGAACTGTTCAATGTGTTCTTTGTGAATGGGCAGCAGAGCGATTTCATAAATCATGGGGCATTCCCTCAAATTGAGTTAAACGATTAAAGGTGCGCACTTACGGGATGAGCGATGGCTCGATGGCAATTGCGATTTTTCCGCGAAGACCGTTGTTAGGTGTCTCCAGCAACGCGTGGGCCTTTGGAATGTCGGCAAGCGAATAGACGGCGCCAACGTGTGGTCGCAGCTGACCGCGTTCGACCAATGCGCTCAACTCATCAAGTTTGCCGCGGTTCTGTCTGGTGAAAACGAAGTGATAGCTGGCGTTCTTACCCCAGGCCTGTACGAGGTTTTGCGGCTGGGCAATGTCGACAATCGAGATCACGCGGCCAAGCTGGGCGAGCGCATCGGGACTGCGCGACAAGGTGTTGCCGCCGATGGTGTCGAACACCACATCGACGCCATGACCATCGGTTTCCCGCACAATGGCGTCAACGTAGTCCTCTTTTTCGTAGTCGATGACCACGTCGGCACCCATAGCTTTTGCGAATTCAAAGTTTGCTTCGCGCACGGTGGTGAACACCCGCGCTCCCATGGCCTTTGCCAGCTGGATCGCCACATGGCCGACGCCTCCCGCGCCGCCGTGGATCAGAATGCTTTCCCCGACCCTGAGCGCTACACGCCCGATCAGGGCTTCCCACACCGTCCCGCCCACCAGGGTCAGAGTCGCTGCCTCGAGATGGCTCAACGATGCCGGCTTCTTGCCGATGATGCTTTCGGACGCAACGTGGTACTCGGCATAGCTTCCATCGCCTTCGAAAATCTGCGTGGTGTACCAGACTTCGTCACCTGGCACGAAGCTCGTTACACCTGGGCCGACCGCTTCGACAACACCGGATACGTCATGCCCGGTAATGGCGGGGAGGGGCACGTAGTCGACGTAGTCGCCCCGACGTACCTGGTAATCCAGCGGGTTGATGGAGGTTGCGTGTACCCGTACCAGCACTTGCCTCGCTTGCGGCACTGGCTTGGGTACGTCGCTCAGCTCGAACGATTCCGGGCCGCCAAATGATTCAAGAATTTGCGCTTTCATTGTAGATCCTTGTTTCGATAAAAAGGGATATAGGGATTTTTCGATATATTGGAGCAAAAAATTTACGGCTTTTCCTATGGGCTCTCCATTGTGCAATTTCGCTTCGATAAAAAGAAATATCGGTATTTTTCGATATTTAAGTCTAAAAAATTACAGCTCCTTGCCTATGATCTCGGCAAGAGCACGGATGTTTGCTTCATTGCGTTTGTAGTAGGTCCACTGTCCAATACGACGAACTTCGACCAACCCCACACGCTGCAGCGTCGCAAGGTAATCGGACACCGTCGACTGTGACAGGCCAACTCCCTCTTGAATGCTGCTGACGCAGACGCCCACCGTATGAACGTCCCCTTCATCCTGTGGAGGGAAGTTCTTTACCGGATCCTTCAAGCCCTTGAGAATTTCAAGGCGCGTAGGATTTGAGAGGGCTTTAAATACATTGATCAGTTCCATGACTTGATAATATCGATATTTACCGATATGTCAATAAAGTGATCGGCCGTTCGTCAGGAGAAGGGGGCTGTTCCCCTCGGCAGGTCAAGTCGGAGGTGCGACAGCCGATTACGAGATGATCTGGAGTGGTGAAATTGCAGCCTAGGCTGATGACATTTTTTTGATGGGCTTTCGCTATCAAAATGTATTCACGGCTGTTGGTGTTGCTGGTAACATCGCGCGGCCATTACTTCATGTCACAGAAAGGACTCGCGCCCGTGATCAAAAAAACCGCATTGCCGGCGGCTCTGGCCGTTGTGTTTGTTTTGAGTGGCTGTGCCGCTACAGAATCCTCCCGCTCGCTCGAAGTACCCAAGGTAACCAGCTACGGCACTGCCTATCAGGGCGTACGTTCGCCGATTGCGGTGGGTCAGTTCGATAACCGTTCCAGCTACCAGCGCGGCATTTTCTCTGACGGAGTTGACCGTCTTGGCAATCAGGCCAAAACCACACTGGTTACACATCTGCAGCAGACCAACCGTTTCAATGTGCTTGAGCGGACCAATATGGCGCAGCTACAGAGCGAGGCCGGCTACAGCGGTGTTACCCAATCGATCCGGGGCGCGGCCTATGTAGTCACTGGTGATGTGACCGAGTTTGGTCGCAAGACCGTAGGTGATCAGCAACTGTTCGGCATTCTTGGCCGTGGCAGCTCACAGGTGGCCTATGCCAAGGTCAATCTGAATGTGGTGAATGTGTCTACCTCCGAGGTCGTGTATTCGGTGCAAGGCGCGGGCGAATACATGCTATCCAATCGTGAAATCGTCGGCTTTGGCGGCACGGCTGGTTATGACGCCACTCTCAATGGCAAGGTGCTAGATCTGGCCATTCGTGAAGCGGTGAACAATCTGGTTCAGGGCGTGGAAAGCGGCGCCTGGAATCCCGCTAGTAACTGACCTGTTCAAAAGGAATTGAAATGAACTCGATTTTTTCCAGGGCGACTCTGCTGGCCGGGGTTTGTCTGTTGGGTGCCTGTGCGCCTGTGCAGCAACCGCTTTATCACTGGGGTAGCTATCAGCAGACGCTGTATCTGCACCACAAGGATGGCATCACCGACTATGCCGCCCAGATCGATGCCATCGAAGCGACTCTGCAGCGTGCCGAGGCTCAGGGGCAAAGTGTTCCCCCAGGACTGCACGCACATCTTGGCATGCTCTATTTCAACACCGGACGCAGCGTGGAAGCGCGCGAGCAATTTGCGATGGAAAAGCAATTATTCCCCGAGTCCGGGCATTTTGTTGATTATGTGATGAAAGTTCAGCCGGAGGTGTCGCCATGAAGATTCGCATGCTGGCTGTACTGGGTGTGCTGGCTGCACTGCTGAGTGGCTGTGCAACACAGACCCCGTATGATTACACAGCCTTTCGTGAGAGTAATCCGCGGTCGATTTTGGTTCTGCCTCCGGTCAATGAGTCACTGGACACTGGGGCCAGTTATAGTTTTCTGACGCACGTCAGCCTGCCGCTGGCGGAGTCCGGCTACTATGTCTTCCCGGTTGCGGTGGTGGATGAGACCTTCCGTGAAAACGGTTTGACCAACCCTGAAGAAATCCACTCGTTGAGCCTGGATAAGCTCAATGAGGTATTCGGCGCTGACTCGGTGATGTACATCAAGATCACTCAGTACGGTACCAGCTATCAGGTGCTGACCAGCGACACCCGTGTCACTGCTGAAGCCTCATTGGTCGATAGCCGTTCCGGCCAGTTGCTGTGGAAGGGCCAGGCGACAGCCTCGAGTAATGAACAAAGCAACAACCATAACGCGGGTCTGTTGGGAATGCTGGTGGTTGCGCTGGTAGAACAGGTGATTAACTCGACCACCGACCGCAGTTATCAAATTGCCGGTATGACCAGTGGCCGTTTGTTGTCTTCACAGGCGGTCAATGGAGTGTTGCCCGGCCCACGTTTGCGCGAGCGTCAGTTGCAATAACTGTTGGCCATTGAGCATGACCGGTTTTGCGGTCATGCTCGGTCTGCCCGGCCGAACCTAGAAACCCAATCATCTATAGATGGTTGGGTTTTTTGCATCTGCATCTGGTGTTAATACCCAACAATGACACCCAATCCCAGCTCCGGCACAATACCCCATATGCCTGCTCGATAACCGCACTCAAGGACGCGCTCTGATGGATCAGCTCTCTCCCGACGCACTCACTCCCGCACCGCAACAGTCTGCGCCAATTCGCCTGGCTGTCAGTGCTGCGCCACAGGTCAATCTGGCGTTTCAGCAAAATGGCGTGCCGGTCATTCGTGATATCGAGTTGATCAATGACAGCGAGCGCAGCTTTGCCGGGCTGCGGGTTGAGCTGCAGACCGAGCCGGGCGTTGTATTGCCGCGTGTCTGGCAGGTTGAGCGTTTGGCGGCGGGCGGCACTTTTCATATCACCGATTGTGCAACGGAGCTGGATAGCCAATATCTGCGCACGTTGCAGGAGAGTGTGCAGGCGCAGTTGCTGTTCCGGCTGCTGGACGGCACTGGCGAGGTGTTGGCCGAGCAGCGGCTGACTCTGGAGGTGCTGGCGTATAACGAGTGGGGTGGTTACGGCAACAGCCCCGAGCTGCTGGCGGCTTTTTGCATGCCCAATGCGCCGACGATCGAGCGTTTGCTGCGCAGCGCTTCGGATCTGCTGCGCGAGGGCGGTCATGATGGTGTGCTGCACCCCTATGAGGTGGCCGATCCGCGGCGCATCTGGTTGCAGGTTTCCGCGGTCTGGAATGCGCTGCTGGCGTTGAATCTGGATTATGCCTATCCGCCCAAGAGCTTTGAGCGCACCGGGCAGAAGGTGCGCACGCCAGAGGCGATTGTTGATGCCCGCCGCGCTACCTGCCTGGATACCAGTTTGCTGCTGGCGGCGCTGTTCGAGCAGATGGGGCTCAAGCCACTGCTGATTCTGGAACATGGTCATGCCTATGTTGGCGTGTGGTTGCGCCCGGAAGGTTTTTCCCATGCCTATACCCAGGATTTGCTGGCTCTGCGTAAGCGGGTTCAGCTGCGTGAACTGCTGGTGATGGAGAGCACGCTGCTGTGCCGGCGCGCCAGCTTTGGTATGGCGCTGAAAACTGCCGAACAGCATTTGGCCGAATCGGATGCGCTGTTTGAGGGGGTACTGGATATCGCTCATGCCCGTGAGCAGCGCATTCTGCCGCTGAGTTTTGTCGATATGCCGCGCCCGGCCCAGCCCGATGCAGCAGAGACGCTGAGTGCGCCAGCGTTGGAAGAGGTGCCGGACGATCCGGCGTTGCTCGGCCAGGTGGTCGAATGGCAACAGGATCAGGGCTTGCCGACAGGCCGGCTTGGGCAATGGCAGCGCCGGCTGCTGGACTTGAGCCTGCGCAATCCGCTGCTGAATATGCGCAACACGCGCTCCAATATTGCGCTTGAGGTGCCGCAGTTGGCCAAGCTGGAAGATCTGATGGCCCAGGGACAGGCGTTTACCATTCAGGCAGCGCCGGGGCAGGATCTGCGTGATGCCAGACAGGTTGCCCGGCAAACGGGCCAGCGGCTGGATGAGGCTGTGGCCCTGGCTGCGCTGACACGCAAGACGCTGTATGTGCAGGCTGATCAGCAGTGGCTCGACGGGGCCCTGGTAGATCTTTACCGCAAGGCCCGTAACGACTTGCAGGAGGGTGGCTCGAATACGCTGTTCCTGGCCATCGGCTGCCTGTATTGGCAACGCCCGGGGGCAGACACACGACGTTTCCGAGCGCCGTTGATTCTGCTGCCGGTCACCATCACCCGTCAGTCGGTGCGTTCAGGCATCAAGATCAGCCTGGCTGACGATGAACCACGCTTCAACACCACTCTGCTGGAGATGCTGCGCCAGGACTTCGCACTGGATATTCAGGAGCTTGAGGGCGCGCTGCCGGAGGATGACAGCGGGACCGACATCGATGCGATTCTGAACCGGGTTCGCCGCGAGATACGTGATGTCAGCGGCTTTGAGGTGCGCGAAGAGGCTTATCTGGGCACCTTCTCCTTTGCCAAGTACCTGATGTGGAAGGATCTGGTCGATCGTACCGATTCGCTCAAGGACAACGCCGTGGTTCGGCACCTGATTGACTCGCCGCGTGACCCGTTCGATGCCCAGGTTGATTTTGTCGAGCCGCATACGCTCGACGCCCAGTTGCCGCCAGAGCGTCAGTTCACCCCGCTAAGCGCCGACTCGTCACAACTGGCGGCGGTGATGGCTGCTGCGGCCGGGAAGAACTTCGTCATGATCGGCCCGCCGGGCACCGGCAAGTCGCAGACGATTGCCAACATGATCGTGCATAACCTGGGGCTGGGGCGTACGGTGCTGTTCGTCTCGGAGAAGGCCGCAGCGCTGGATGTGGTTTACCGGCGTTTGCGCGAGCAGGGCTTGGGGGAATTTTGCCTGGAACTGCATTCCAACAAAGCTCGCAAGTTGGATGTGATCCGCCAGCTTGGCGTGGCCTGGGATGCCCGTGGTGAGCCGGCCGAAGACCGTTGGCTGGAACGTACTGGCCAGTTGGCGGCGGTGCGTGAGGAGCTGAATGCGCTGGTCGATGCGCTGCATCACCGGCACGAGCCGGGGTTGACCTTGCGTGAGTCGATAAGTCTGGCAGCCGGTCATCCGCGGATGCCGGTTATTGATTTTGGCTGGCCGCACAGTGCAATAGACGATGAGGGCGGTTATCTCTACAAGCTCGATCTGGCGGAGCGGGTGCAGGTGCTGGCCAGCGAGGTTGGCGAGCTGAAAGATCATCCGTTGCAGATCATCGACGTAACCGAGTGGAGCATGTCCTGGCAGCAGACGCTGCTGGAGGCCGGTGCCGCCTTGACTGAAGCGACGCGTAGCCTGAGCGCGAAATTGCCGGGAATCCTGCTGCTGTTGGGGCTGCGTGAAGACGCGCCGAATCTGGCTAGGCTCGAGTGTCTGAAGTCACTGTCGGGAACGCTGCTGAGTTGCGCAGGCAAGGACCTGCGCTTTGCTTTTGCCCCTGATCTGGCGAATACCTTGCAGACCTTGGATCGGGCGCTGGAGCTGCTGCACTCGTTTGAACAGGACTGGGCGTCATTGTCCTGTGGTTATGACCGCCAGCGTGTGCTGAGCATCGATCTGGCACAGGTGCACCGGCTCTGGCAGTCGGCTACTCAGGATTGGTGGCCGTTGCGGCTGCTGCGGCGGCGCCAGTGCCGCAAGTTGTTGCAGCAACAAGCGGGCGCGCAGGGCGCCAATCCGGACATTGCCGCTGATCTGACTATTCTGGATCGGCTGCAACAGATGCACACCGAGTTGAATGGCTTCAGGCGAGAGCTGGGTGATGTGCCGGGCTGGGCTGGGCTGGACTCCGATGCCGGGCAGTTGCAGACCCTGCGTGAGCTGGCCAGCAACCTGCGCGAAGAGATTGCCGCACTGGCCAGCGATGCCGATACCCTGGTTGCTTTACGCAGTACGGTGCACAAGCTGGTCGTGCATGGCAATGAACTGCTGCGTCCAGAGCGTGCTACCGGCGTGCAACTGAGTGAGTTTGTCGGGCTGATGAGCAACCTGCAGGATGCACTGGGACATTTTGTGCAACAGGTCGACCCCTATGAGCCACAGAGGGCGAGGGCGCAGCTCGACAGCCTGGCAGAGCTGGAGGCGATAGATCAACGCATTCGCACGGCTAAAACGCCGCTGCAGACCTGGTGTGCCTGGCGGCATCTCTGGTACGACGTCGAAGAAGTCAAGCTGCTCGCGGTGATGCAGGCGCTGGAGGAGGGGCTGATCTCGGCCGATCAGTTCAGGCAGGCGGTTGAGGTCAACTATGCGCGCTGGTGGTCGGCCTGGATGATTGACCGGTCGCCGCTGCTCAGACGCTTTCTCAGCATTGAACACGAGCGGCGCATTGAGCGCTTCGCCGAGCTTGATCAGCAGGTCAGGGCGCTGACTGCCGAGTATGTGCGTAGTCTGGTGCGCAGCGGGCTGGCGGAGCGTGAAGATGTTACCCGCAATTCCGAGTTCGGCATCATTCGCCGTGAGTTGGAGAAGAAGACCCGGCACAAGGCGCTACGCCAACTGATGAGCGAGGCGCCCAACGCTATCGCCCAACTGACCCCGTGCCTGCTGATGTCGCCGTTGTCGATTGCCCAGTATCTGCCGGTGGAGCAGCCGCCGTTCGATCTGGTGATTTTCGACGAAGCCTCGCAAATTACCGTCTGGGATGCCATCGGCGCCATAGCCCGGGGTCGGCAGACGGTTGTGGTTGGTGACCCCAGACAATTGCCACCCACGGCTTTTTTCAGTACCACGCAGGCCGAGGTCGATGAGGAGCTGGAAGAGGAGCAGGACCTGGAGAGCATTCTGGATGAAATGCTCGGCTGTAACCTGCCGGTGATCAACTTGTCGTGGCATTACCGCTCGCGCCATGAGAGCCTGATTACCTTCTCCAACCAGCGCTATTACGACGGCAATCTGGTGACCTTTCCCTCGCCGGTCACTACCGATACTGCCGTTAGCATGGACTATCTGGAAGGCTGCTATGAGCGCGGTGCCAGTCAGACCAATCGCGCCGAGGCCGAGGCCATTGTTGCCGAGATTGAGCAGCGACTGATGGACCCCGCGCGCAATCAGCAGAGTCTGGGGGTGGTGACCTTCAACCAGAAACAGCAGATGCTGATTCTCGACCTGCTGGATGCCGCCCGCCAGCGTAATCCGCAACTGGACCGATTCTTTGCCGAAGACCTGATCGAACCGGTCTTCGTCAAGAACCTCGAATCGGTGCAGGGTGATGAGCGCGATGTGATTTTGTTCAGCATCACCTTCGGGCCGGATCAGAGCGGACGGGTCAGTATGAATTTCGGACCGCTGAATCAGAGCGGTGGCGAGCGCCGGCTGAACGTGGCCATCACCCGGGCGCGGATGGAACTGAAAGTGTTCTCCAGCCTGCGGGCTGAACAGATCGATCTGTCACGCACGGCAGCCATTGGAGTACGTGACCTGAAGCATTTCCTCGAGTTTGCCGAGCGCGGTCTGCGGGCACTGGCTGAAGCCATACCTGGCGATACTGGCGGCTTCGCTTCTGCGTTGGAGGCCGCGGTTGCTGGGGATCTGCGTCAGCGCGGCTGGACCATTCGACCGCAGATCGGAGTGTCGCAGTTCCGTATCGACCTGGGTGTGGTCGATCCTGATGCCCCGGACTATTTCCTGGCCGGCATTGAGTGCGATGGCGACACCTACCGCCGAGCCGCCACCGCTCGTGACCGCGAACTGGTACGCGGTAGCGTATTGGCGGGGCTGGGTTGGAACATACTGCGACTATGGTCGCTCGCCTACTGGGCCAACCCCCAGGCCGTAATCGACCGGCTCGATACGCAGTTGCGAATGCAGCACACAAAGCGCAGAACGGATGCTACGGCTTTGTCTGGCGCCACAGATTGAACAGCCAGGTGAGCTGAGTTAATAGTGTGCGGTTAGGCAAAAAGAACCCCGGGTCGGGGTTCTTTTTGTCTGCCGGAAACTCAGAACCGATAGGTCAATTGAGCAGTCAGGCCGTGGGCGCTGTTGTCGTACTTGGCGTTGTATTCCTGCTTGAGCAGGACGCCAGGAGCGATTTCCGAGCCGGCTTTCTGATGCACGCTGGCGGTGTTTTCCCAGAGGTAGGCATACGCCAGGTCTAGGGTGACGTCATCGTTCGGGGACCAGCCAGCGCCCAGAGTGAAGATCTTGCGGTTGCCGACCGGGATTCGCACGTTGCGGTGTGCGTTGCTAGTTGGCGATGGGTCCAGGGCCAGACCGCTGCGCAGTACCCATTGCGGGTTCAGTTGATAGGCCGTGCCCACTGAGAAGGACCAGGTGTTTTCCCAGTTCAGTTCTTCGCTGATGGCGGCAAAGCGCGGGCTGACCGGGTTGCTGTTGCGCGCCTCGATACCTTCCAGGCGGCTCCAGCGAGTCCATACACCGCCAGCGTACAGCGTCCAGCGATCATCCAGTTGATGGGTCACGGAGAGGTCGAGTGACTCAGGCATGGTGATGTCCAGCTTGGCGTCCATTTCGCCATCGAACATTCCCATGGGCGAGCCGGAAATTTTGGTACGCCCTTCGAGCTGGTATTTGACCTTGGAGTGATAGGTTGCACCGACAGTAGTGCGGTCGGTAAGACTGGCCATGATGCCGACATTGAAGCCCATGGCGGTGTCGTCACCCTTGATATTGACCAGGGTGTCTGACGGCGCACCCATCTGGCTGGTAGCCAGCGTATTGGTCAGTTTGCCGTCAATACGGTTGAAGGTCGGACCAAAACCGATGGATACGCGGTCATTAAAGGCGTAGCTGACGGTCGGCTGGATGGTGACGACCCGGACCGAGCTGTACAGGCCATGGGATGAGCCCTGGAAACTCTTTTCGTAGTCGCTGATGACGCCGAATGGTACATAGACGCCGAGGCCGAAAGCCCATTCGTCGTTGATCGGTTTGGCGTAGTAGCCGAAAGGTACGTGTGCCAGTGGCACCATGTCGCCTTTGTTGCTGCCCTGGGCGGTGCTGTTGACGTTGGAGATGTCGACATCAGCCTTGACCATGGCGATACCGCCGCTGACTTCGGCGCGTTTGAGCCGGGCCAGACCGGCCGGGTTGCCGTAGATGGTGCTTGAATCCAGCGCCGAGGACGAGCGCCCGGCAAAGGCGGTGCCGGCGCCACTGGCGCTTTGTTCGTTGATGGCCAGGCCATTGGCCAGGGCTTGGCTGGAAGCGCTGGCGACGGCCAGTGCCAGACAGGTTTTCATGACGCGTTGAAACATTGAATCACTCCGGTTTTGCGGACCGGGGAGGCTAAAGCATGGTGAAACAAAAACCAAGATTATATCTTGCAACGATCTTCTGTATTTTTTGGGACAGTTTGAGGCGAAAATCTTACATATTGCCACCAAGTCAATGTTTGACCGTATGGTCCGGTTTGCTGCTGCCCGGGTGGCTTTGTTGATGCTGTTGGCTATTTACCGGAGCCACAAGGGAATTTGCTGGCAAAGCCTGATATGTTTGCGGCTTCGTTTTTGGGATCGTGGGGCGAATGTTGAGAACTCTGCTGTTGCTGCTACTTAGCACCGTGTTGCTGACCAGTAGCGTCTGGGCGGTGCTGGCTTTGTACTTTCAACAGGCCTGGGGAACATTGCCGCGACTGCTCTTGATGGCTGGCTGGTGTCTGGCCCTGATGGTCCTGATGGCGCTGCTGTGGAGCGGGCGTCCCTGGCTGGTGCTGCTGGTATATGGGCTGATGTTCGCAGCGCTGTTGGCTTGGTGGCATACGCTCAAACCCTCCAGCGAGCGCGACTGGGCCGATGATCTGGCGCACATCACCACCGGCGAAGTACAGGGTGACCGGCTGACGCTGCATAATGTCCGCAATTTCGACTGGCGCACGCCCGAGGACTACGACATTCGCTGGGAAAGTCGCGAATACGATCTGAGCCGACTGCACAGCGTAGACATGATCACCTCTTACTGGGGTCGCCGGGCGATTGCCCATGTGCTGGTCTCCTTCGGTTTTGATGATGGGCAGTTCGTGGTATTCAGCGTGGAGATTCGCCGCGAGCGGGGCGAAGAATTCTCCGAAATTGGCGGGTTCTTCAAGCAGTTCGAGCTGAGCATCATTGCCACTGACGAGCGTGATGCAGTGCGGGTCAGGACCAATGTGCGGGATGAGGACGCCTATCTCTACCGGATCGGGCTCAATCCGCGCGATGGCCGGGCCTTGCTGTTATCGTTCGTGGACGAAGCCAATCGGCTGGCAGCCGAACCGCGCTTCTACCACACCATCAGCCCCAACTGCACAACTCTGGTGTTTGGCATGGCGCGCAAGATTCTGCCCCATCTGCCACGCGATTATCGCTTGCTGCTGACAGGCTACCTGCCCGAGTACATCAAGCAGCTTGATGGGCTGGAGAAAGGCTATGACCTGGAGGAGCTGCGCCAGCGCGGACGCATTACCGAGCGGGCAATCCAGGCCGGTTCCGACCCGGATTTCTCCCGTTTGATTCGCCGTGGGGTGCCAGGCTGGGATCAGGCACCTGACGAGTAGGGCGTTGTTACACTGCGCTCAGCGCGGTTTGCGCACCTGATCACTCATCAGAATGCCCGCCCAGCGGGTTTGTGGTGAAGCGTCCAGGGCAAGCTTGGCGATCATGGTCAACGGGATCGACAGCAGCATGCCGACTGGGCCGAACACAAAGCCCCAGACCAGCAGTGATACCAGCACCACCAGTGGTGACAGCCCCAGTGAGCGGCCCATCAGGCGTGGCTCAAGGATATTGCCGATGATGGTGTTGATTGCCACATACATGCCCAGCACTATGATGGCCTCGGTAATGCCCAGCCCCAGCAGCGCAACCAGAACCGCCGGCACGGCGGCGATGATTGAGCCAATGGTCGGGATGAAGTTCAGCAACCCGGCAACAATCCCCCAGAGCACCGCGAATTCCACCCCGATCAGCGCCAGACCAATGCCGACCAGTAGACCGGTGGTGGTGCTGGCGGCGGTCTTGATCAGCAGATAGCGGTAAACCGAACGCAGGAAACGCCGGGCCCGGACCCGGGCGCGAGGGCGATCGGGGAAGGCGGCATTGAGCTTGTCCGAGAGGGTCCGTTCTTCCAGCAGCAGGAACATGAACGCCAGCAGCACCAGCAGGGTGCTGGCGGTGAATTGCCCCAGCCCGCCGGCAATGCCGCGTGCAGCGCCGGTGATGGTGGCGGTGGCAGGCAGAGGCAGGCTCTGGGGCAGCAGTTCCGGCGGCAGCCCGCGATGGGTCAGCAGTTCGCGCAGATCGTTCATCCAGCCGGAGAATCGCGCCTGGTACAGCGGGGCGTGGGTCGCCAGACTTTCGGCTGCATCCTTGAGTGCCAGAAACAGCAGAAAAAAGGTCAGGCCCACCACCGAGAACAGGATCAGTACCGAGAGCGGGCTGGGTACCCCACGACGTTGCATCCAGGTCAGCGGTGGCGCACAGATGATGGCCAGAAAGGCGGCCAGCAGAAATGGGGTGACGATTGAACTGATGGCCTTGAGGCCGGCCAGGACAATCACCACGGCGGCAGCCCCCATCAGCCACAGCCAAGTAGTGGAAAAGGGCTTGCCTGTCTCTGCGGGGGTGTTGTTCATATTGGGTCCTGTACGGGATCGTAAACTGCCGCCATGATAATGATTAATCATGGCCGACACACCACCGGAGCCCGCTCTTGCGCTATTTGCCCGCCCATTATGTAGTGATTGTCACAGCGCTGTTGTTGTGGACGTGGCTGCCGGAGCCCTGGCGCAGTGGTTTGTTTCTGCCGCTGTGGGGACTGGTCGCCTGGCTGATTTTTACCGGTTGTCTGGAGTCCGCCCGGTTGCGGCGGGCTACCTGGCTGGGTCAGTACCTGCTGGAAAGCTCACCCTGGCACCGGCTGTTGCGTGGCGGCGTGCTGATGGTTGGCTGGAATCTGCTGCTGGCCATTGGCTTGGGGCTGCTGATGCTGGTCAAACTGAGCCTGTTGCCAGCCGCGCTTTGGGCTGTGTTGCTTTTGGCGATGCCGTTACTGGCCTGGCTGACTGTGTTCATGCACCAACGCCTGCAAGCCCATGTCAAACCGTCGGCGTTGGCGGCTCTGGGGCGACGGCTGTTGGTGCCGGTAGCCACGGTAGCACTGATGCTGGGCTATCTGCTGCTGGCTTTGGCCTTGTCACAACCGGACATGATCGGGTTGCCCTGGGATCGGGCCATGGCTGTTAATCTGGATACCGAGCAGCGGGCGCTGATGCTGTTTGGTGTGCTTGAGCGGTTGTATCAACTGCTCGATCTGACGCTGATGTGGGCGCTACAGAACACCCTGGGTGATGTCGAAACCGGAGGCTTGCTCGCCATATTGGGCTGGAGTCTGCTGCTGTTGACCACCGCGACCTTTCTGTGGGCCTGGGTCCGGGTGCTGGTGGGTTCTGATGCGCTGCTGAACCGGCGGGAGAAGCATCATGGCTGATTTGGATTTTGCAACACGTTTGAGGTCTGGCCGCGGGCAGTGGCTGTTGCTCAGTCTGCTCGGCGTGTTGCTGGTTTTTGCGCTGTTGAGTTGGGGGGTGCGCAGCCTGAGTGCTCAACTGGCCGACAATCAGGTGTTTGCGGTACTGGTCGATGATCGTCAACTACTACTCGATGGCAAGACCCTGCGGGCTTTCAATCAGCAACTCGAAGCGCTGAGCGCCGAGCATGCCAGCAAGCTTGACCAGGAAATGCAGACGTGGATCGATCTGTGGCTAGCCCAGGGGTTTGACCGCGCCGAGCAGGCCGTGCCGGCCTATCTGGACTGGTATTACTCGTTACCTGGCTCCTACACCCGACTGTATCTGGCCGTGACCGGTCAACTCGAGTCGGGCACCAGTGAGCGGTTATACCGTTATCTGTTCGAACACAGTGGCGCGCAGCAGCACTTTGCCGAGTTCGATCAGGCCTTGACCCAGGAGTTGTCACGCCGTTTGGCAGAGCAGGGCACGACTCTGCGCCAGCGGCTGGTCGCGAACTTTGCCGAACAGCAGGTAGTGCTGGGCGACAAGGATACGCCGGTCAGCGTGGATATTGATCGGGCGATAAACCGGGCCTTTGGCCCAGGCGAGCGTGATGTTCAGCGCTGGCAGATCAGCGCCCAGGCTTCGGCGGTGGCTGGTGTTGGTAGCCTTGGACTGCTGGCCCGCCGGGCCCTGTTGCCGCGTCTGGCGAGTCTGCCGGCCTTGCAGAGCGCGCGGCTGATTCTCAGTGGCTATGCCGCCCGACTGGCGCCCAGACTGAGTGCTGCGATCAGCAGCGGAGGGGCGGCGGCAGTGGCTACATCTCCGAGTGGGCCGGGGGCATTGGCAACGGGGGCGGTGGTGTTCATGACTGCGGCAGGCACCATAGTGGTCACCGACTTTGCTGTGCTCAAGGCCGAGGAAGCCATGTTGCGCGATGATCAGGAGCAGGCCTTGTATGCCGGCCTGGCCGAGCAACAGGATCTGCTGCGTGCAAAGCTCAAGGGGCAATGGCGGGCATTGCTGGATCAGGCCGCCGGGCACCGTGATGATGCCTTGGCTGCGGCCTATGACAGCGCCGAACTGGCACCGCGCTTTCATATCTTTGGTCGCCGCTGATCAGCGGCGAGCGTTCTTGCGCAGCGGCTCAAGCAGGGCGTTCAGGCCGTTGTGGTCGATTTCATGCATCAGCGCCAGCAGCCGGCCAAGCTCGCCCTTGGGAAAGCCAGAACGGGCAAACCAGCCCAGATAATGGCCGGGCAGGTCAGCGATCAGCCGGCCCTGATATTTGCCAAAGGGCATCTGGCGGGTGACTAGCAGGGAAAGGTCTTCGGGGTTCATTACGCAGGCCTTAATCAAGTTTGCGCTCATTATGCCTCGAATATCTTTAGCCTCGTCTATATTGCATTCATACGACGACAACGGGCGAGGCGCCAATGCCAAAGGCGATTCGATGGTACGTGCGGGCAGTGGATGCGATGAATCGGTTTATTGGCCGATGCACGATGTACCTGATATTCGTCATGATTGGTGTGCTGTTGTACTCATCAATCAGCAAGACCTTCTTCACTCCGGCACTCTGGACCATGGAAACCGCCCAGTTTCTGATGGTCGGTTATTTTCTGATTGGCGGTGCCTACTCCATGCAGCTTGGCTCCCATGTGCGGATGGATTTGCTGTATAGCCGCTGGTCACCACGAACCCGGGCACTAATCGATGCCTTCACCATCATTCTGTTGATCGTTTATCTGTGTTTTCTGCTCTACGGCGGGATTTCCTCGTCGTACTACGCCCTGGAATACAACGAAACCAGTTTCTCGTCCTGGTCGCCGCGAATGGCGCCGATCAAGATCATCATGACCATCGGTGTGGCACTGATGTTGTTGCAGGCGATTTCCACCTTCTTCAAGGACGTAGCCGTAGCCTGGGGGAAACCGCTCGAATGAGTTATGAAGTCATTGCCTTGCTGATGTTCAGCAGCATGATGCTGCTGCTGATTACCGGGAAACGGGTGTTTGGTGCCATCGGTTTTGTCGCGGTGGTGGCTGCCTTCTGGCTGTGGGGCGACGGCGGCTCAGAGATGGCCTTCAGCGCGGCAATGAAGTTGATGCGCTGGTATCCGCTGCTGACTCTGCCGCTGTTTATTTACATGGGCTATATGCTGTCCGAGTCGGGCCTGGCTGAAGATCTGTACCGGATGTTCCATGTCTGGATGGGGCCGGTACATGGTGGCCTGGCGATCGGCACCATTGCCCTGATGGTGGCAATCTCGGCGATGAACGGCCTGAGCGTGGCAGGTATGGCGATCGGCGCCAGTATCGCCTTGCCCGAATTGTTGCGACGCGGCTATGACAAGGTGATGGTCACCGGGGTTATCCAGGCCGGTAGTTCGCTGGGCATTCTGATCCCTCCGAGTGTGGTGCTGGTGCTCTACGGCATGATCGCCCGCCAGCCGGTCGGGCAACTGTGGCTGGCCGGGGTGTTCCCCGGGCTGATCATGGCTGGATTGTTCATTCTCTACATTGCCATTCGCTGCCGTCTGCAGCCACATCTGGGGCCGGTGCTGGCAGAAGAGGAGCGCCGGCAGATCAGTTGGGGTGAAAAGTTTCGACTGCTGTCGGCCGGTCTTGTGCCGCTGTTTATCTTCTTCTCCATGACCGGGCTGTTTCTCATGGGCTATACCAGTCTGGTCGAAAGCTCGGCGGTGGGCGCAACCGCCGCCACCCTGGCGGCGCTGGTCAAGCGCCGGCTTAACCGCCGGGTGCTGGAAGAAACCATGCGCAAGACCCTGGCCATTACCTGCATGTTCATGTGGATCATTCTTGCCGCCTTGTGTTTTGGTGCGGTGTTCGACGGGCTTGGGGCAGTGCGGGCGATTGAGCACTTCTTTATCGAGCGGCTGGATCTGACCGCCTGGCAGGTGCTGATTCTGATGCAGTTGTCTTTCATCCTGATGGGCATGTTTCTGGACGATACCGCGATGCTGGTCATCGTCGCTCCATTGTATGTGCCGCTGGTTGGCGCTTTGGGTTTTGACCTGATCTGGTACGGCGTGCTGTACACCATTACCTGTCAGATTGCCTATATGACGCCACCATTCGGCTATAACTTATTCTTGATGAGGGCGATGGCGCCTCCCGAGGTGTCATTGCGTGACATCTATATGTCCATCACCCCCTTTGTGTTGGTGATGGTGATTGCCCTGGTGCTGGTGATGGTCTTCCCACAGTTGGCGCTGTGGTTGCCGCAATGGCATTACGGGCGATAACAACATTGGCGCGCCAGCCGAGCAGTCGGCGCTTTGCGCGAAGGCCAGGCATCGATTGGCTGTTCATGCCACGACCTCACGCACCAGGTAGCCAGCGGGTTGCCTGACCATGCGGTAGACGACATTGAGTCCGACTTCTTGGAGGTGACAGCATGAGCAGCAGACGCGAGTTTTTGAAAAAAGCGGCCATAACCGGCGGCGCAGCGGTGGGTACCGCTGCCCTCGGCAGCGCCCACATTTACGCCCAGGAACCCCGCAAAATCACCTGGCGATTGCAGACCTATGCCGGGCCAGCCCTGGCCGAGCATGTGATCAAGCCTTCGATTGACGCCTTCAACAAGGCTGCCAACGGGGAAATGGAAATCCAGCTGTATTTTGCCGACCAACTGGTGCCGACCGGCGAGCTGTTCCGGGCCATGCAGCGCGGCACTATTGATGCGGTGCAAAGTGATGACGACTCGATTGCCGCACCGGTGGATATTTCCGTGTTCGGCGGCTACTTCCCATTCGCCTCGCGCTACAGCCTGGATATTCCGGTGCTGTTCGAGCAGTACGGCCTGAACGAGATCTGGGCCGAGGCCTATGGCGAGGTTCGCGGCGTGACCTGGCTTGGCGCGGGGGCCTGGGATCCGTGCAATTTCGCCACCGTGCAGCCGATTCACAAGCTCGATGACCTCAAGGGCAAGCGGATCTTCACCTTCCCGACTGCCGGGCGGTTTCTGTCACGCTTTGGCGTGGTGCCGGTCACTGTGCCCTGGGAGGATGTGGAAGTGGCAGTACAGACCGGTGAGCTGGATGGCATCGCCTGGTCGGGTATTACCGAAGACTACACGGTGGGTTGGGCCGATGTGACCAACTACTTCCTGACCAACAACATCTCCGGCGCCTGGTGCGGCTCCTACTTTGCCAATGAGGAGAAGTGGAATGCAGTGCCCGAGCACCTCAAGACCCTGTTCAAGCTGTGTATCGACAGTTCCAACTATTACCGCCAGCACTGGTACTGGGGCGGCGAGGCGCAGCTGCGGGTGGAAGGCACCAAAATGCAGTTGACCACCATTCCTGATGCCGAGTGGGCCACGGTCGAGGCTGAGGCCCTGAAGTTCTGGGACGAAATCGCCAAGACCAGCCCACGCTGTGCCCGGGTGGTGGATATTTTCAAGAAATACAACGCGCTGATGGCCAAGGCCGGTACGCCGTATCGCTGCGCCTGAGTCATCTCCTTCGCGGCCGCAGGCCGCTCCTATCTTGAGCACTGACACCGGTAGGAGCGGCCTGCAGCCGCGAAGGAAAAATAGACAACAAGACGGGGGCTTATCATGCTCAGACCGCGTGAAATCAAGACCGTGGAGCAGGCCAGGCAGATTGTTGAAGAACGGGGACTCAACCACGTCAAGGTGGGGCTTTTCGACAACGACGGGGTACTCCGTGGCAAATACATGAGCCGGGAGAAGTTCTTCTCCTCGCTGGACAAGGGTTTTGCCTTCTGCGATGTGGTGCTGGGCTGGGACGTCAAGGACCAGCTCTACGACAATGCCAGCTACACCGGCTGGCATACCGGCTACCCGGATGCGCCTGTGCGCATCCTGCCAGACAGTTGCCGGGACATCCCATTCGAGGACGGGATGCTGCTGTTTCTGGCCGAATTCGACCAACAGGCCGAGACCATCTGTCCGCGGGCAACCCTGCGCCGGGTGGTTGAACGCTGCCGCTCATTGGGCCTTGAGCCCTTTGCCGCGCTGGAATACGAATTTTTCATGTTCGATGAAACCCCGGATTCGGCCCGGGCCAAGGGGTTTCGTGACCTCAAGCCATTTACCCCGGACTGGTTCGGCTACTCGATGCTGCGCAACTCAGTGCATGCCGAGCTCTACCATCAGATTCTGGATATGGGCCAGCGCATGGACTTTCCGCTGGAAGGCCTGCACACCGAAACCGGACCCGGCGTGCTGGAAGCGGCGATTGCCGTTGACGGGGCCGAAGCCGCCGCAGACAAGGCCGCGCTGTTCAAGACCTTTATGAAAGTGTTGGCCCAGCGCAATGGGCTGATGGCAACCTTTATGGCCAAGTGGTCGGGCAAATACCCCGGTCAGAGCGGGCACATGCATGTTTCGCTGCGTGACAGCGCAACCGGAAAGTCGGCTTTTTACGACCCTGATCAGCCCCATGGCATGAGCCCGATACAGCGCCATTTTCTGGCCGGCCAGCAACGCCTGATGCCGGAGTTTCTGTGCATGGTCGCGCCGACGCTGAACAGTTACCGGCGGCTGATTCCCGGTTTTTGGGCACCCACCGATGCCACCTGGGGGGTCGAGAACCGGACCGCCGCTCTACGGGTTATTCCCGGTTCGGACAAGTCGCAGCGCCAGGAGTACCGGCTCGGCGCCGCTGACGCCAACCCCTATCTGGCGCTGGCGGTGGCGATTGGCTCTGGGTTGTATGGCGTGATGCAGCAGTGGGAGCCTACTGAGGCGGTGACCGGCAATGCCTACGATATGGCCCATCCGCCCGAGCTGGCGTTGCCGCGCACGCTGTGGGATGCCGCCCAGCGCTTGAAAGCCTCGCAGGCGGCGCGGGAAATGTTCGGCGATGCCTTTGTCGAACACTATGCAGCTAGCCGCGAATGGGAAGAGCGTGAATACCGCCGGCATGTCAGCGACTGGGAGCTGGACCGCTATTTCGAAATCATCTGAGGTGATGCATGAGCAAGCGTTTGCAGACGTTCTCGCCAATTGACGGCTCGCTTTACCTCGAGCGCGATCTGGCCACGCCGGAGCAGATCCAGCGGGCGCTGGACAGTGCGGTGTACGCCCAGCAGCGCTGGAAACAGACGCCGCTGGCCGAGCGGGTTGCGTTGGGGCGCCGGGCGGTTGAAGCCTTCGCCGCCCGCGAGGCGCAACTGGCCGAGGAGTTGTGCTGGATGATGGGCCGACCGATTCGTTATGCACCTGGTGAAGTACGGGGTTTTGTCGAACGGGCCAGCTACATGGCCGATATCGCCGAGCAGGCGCTGGCCGATATCCGCCTGCCGGACAAGCCCGGTTTTAACCGTTTCATCCGCCGCGAACCGCTCGGGGTATCGCTGGTAATTGCACCCTGGAACTATCCCTACCTGACGGCGGTGAACGCGGTGATGCCAGCCTTGCTGGCTGGCAACGCAGTATTGCTCAAGCATTCGGCCCAGACCCCGTTGTGCTCTGAACGCATGGTCGAGGCGTTTCGTGAGGCCGGGCTACCTGAGGGTGTGTTCCAGTTTTTGCACCTCAGCCATGCTGATACCGAACAACTGATTCAGGCCGAGCCGGTACGTCATGTGGCCTTCACCGGCTCGGTGGCTGGTGGCGCTATGGTCGAAAAGGCGGCTGCCGGGCGCTTCATCGCCACCGGCCTGGAGCTTGGCGGCAAGGACCCGGCCTATGTTCGGGCCGATGCCGACCTGGCCCATGCGGTGGAAACCTGTGTGGATGGGGCGTTCTTCAATTCCGGGCAGTCCTGCTGCGCAATTGAGCGCATCTATGTCCATGACTACTTGTACGATGACTTTGTCGAGCAGGCGATGGCGTTGGTCAAGACATACCGGCTGGGCCGCTCGGATGATCCGGAAACGACCCTGGGGCCGGTGGTTCGGCCCGAGGCGGCGGCCTTCATTCGCGCGCAGGTGGCCGAAGCCGTGGGGCAGGGTGCCAGTGCGTTGATCGACCCTGACAGCTTCAATCTGGACAAGCCCGGAACCTGCTATCTGGCCCCGCAGATACTGACCGGCGTTAACCATGGCATGCGCGTGATGACCGAGGAAACCTTCGGCCCGGTGGTCGGTATTCAGCGGGTCAGCAGTGACGATGAGGCCCTGGCGCTGATGAACGACAGCGAGTTCGGTCTGACTGCGGCGATCTTCAGCCAGAATGAGCCGGCCGCCCTGGCGCTGGCCGAGCGTATCGACGCCGGCACGGTGTTTCTCAATCGCTGTGACTATCTGGACCCGGCCCTGGCCTGGACCGGGGTCAAGAACTCAGGGCGTGGCTGCACGCTGTCGAGCATTGGCTATGAGCACCTAACCCGTCCCAAGTCCTTCCATTTCAAAACCCTGTTGTGAGGTCATCATGGACCAGTACCGTATGAACTGGAATTATCCGACCTTGATCCGGGTGGGTGCCGGGCGGATTGCCGAGTTGCCCAAGGCCTGCCAGCAACTCGGGATGAGCGCCCCCTTGCTGGTCACCGACCCTGGTCTGGCCGGGTTGCCGATGGTCGCGCAGGCACTGCAGTATTGCCGTGACCAGGGACTCAAGGTGGGGTTGTTTTCTGCAATCAAGGGCAATCCGACCGGAGCCAATGTGGATGCCGGGGTTGCGGCCTTTAAGGCGGGAAGCCACGACGGAGTTATCGCCTTCGGTGGCGGCTCGGCGCTGGATGCCGGCAAGGCGATTGCGCTGATGGTCGGTCAAAATCGGCCGTTATGGGATTTCGAGGATGTGGGCGACAACTATCTGCGGGTCAATGTGGCGGGCATGGCGCCGGTGGTTGCGGTGCCGACGACAGCCGGCACAGGCTCTGAGGTTGGTCGTGCCTCGGTAATTACCGATGAGCAGGCTCGGGTCAAACGCATTATTTTCCACGCCAGAATGCTGCCGGCGCTGGTGATCCTTGATCCTGAACTGACCGTTGGCCTGCCGCCCAAAATTACCGCTGCCACCGGTATGGATGCGTTGTCGCACAGTCTGGAGGCCTTCTGCTCGCCGGTGTATCACCCCATGGCCGAGGGTATTGCGCTGGAGGGGATGCGTCTGGTCAAGGACTACCTGCCACGGGCAACGGCTCAGGGCAACGATCTGGAGGCCCGTTTGCAAATGCTGGTCGCCTCAAGCATGGGTGCTACGGCATTCCAGCGTGGGCTCGGCGCCATGCATGCCCTGGCCCACCCGCTTGGCGCGCTCTATGATGCTCATCATGGGTTGCTCAATGCAGTATTGATGCCCTATGTACTGATGGCCAACCGCGCTGTTATCAATGAGCCGATGGAGCGTTTGGGGCGCTATCTGGGCCTGGCGCAGCCGGGCTTTGGCGCGGTGCTGGACTGGGTGCTCGATTTGCGCGCCACGGTCGGCATTCCGATGACGCTGGCCGAGATCGGCATCGATGACGCTCAGCTTGAGCGGGTTGGTCAGATGGCTGAGGTCGACCCCTCGGCTGGGACCAACCCTGTGCCCTTTAATGCGCAGCAGTACTCGCAGTTGTTGCTCAAGGCTCTGAATGGAGAGTTGTGAAATGAAGATTGGCTTGCTGCAGTGTGACGATGTCATGCCCGAGTTGCAGCCGGCGCACGGTAATTACCCGGAGATGTTTCGAACTCTGTTGCTGGAGCAGGTGCCTGATGCGCACATACGGGTTTACCGCGCGCTGGATGGGGAACTGCCCGGTCAACCCGGTGAATGCGACGGCTACCTGACTACCGGCAGCAAGTTTGGAGTCAATGACGGGCTGGACTGGATTGAGGATCTACAGGCGTTCATCGTTGAACTGTGGGAGCAGGGCGTGCCGCTGGTGGGCGTATGTTTCGGCCATCAACTCATGGCCAAGGCGCTGGGTGGGGAGGTGCGTCAATCGGAGAAAGGTTGGGGCGTGGGCATGTCGTTCAATCAGGTGGTTGAGCGCAAGCCCTGGATGGAGCCCTGGCAGGGCAAACTTGATCTGATTGTTAGTCATCAGGACCAGGTAGTACGTTTGCCTCCGCAGGCGGAAATCCTTGCCAGCAGCGATTTCTGCCCTTACTACCTGGTGCAGTACCAGCAACATTTCATGAGTGTTCAGGGCCACCCGGAATTTTGCAAGGCTTACTCGCGCGATCTGATGGACCGGCGCAAGGGCGTAATTGCCGATGCGCGTCTGCGTGAGGGGCAGGCCTCGTTGAGCGCCGACGTCGACGATCGGCTGATGATGCGCTGGATCGTTAACTTCCTGCGTCAGTCGCGCGGCTCCTGAATATCACCGGTGAACAGCATTTCCAGGCGCAGGGTAAAGGCCCAGCGCGGGTCGAAGTTCGAATCCCGGGGGAAGTGCAGTTCAGGTATTACGTCCATGAACAGGATGTCCTTGTGCAGGCTGCGGCGATATTGAGTCAGCAGGTAGTAGTTGTTGATCCGTGGGTTTGAACTGCTGTTGCCGACCATCACACCCGCGTAGCGGATGGCGCTGCGCCGGCTCAGGCGCCGGTTCAGCTCAATGGTCTCCGAGAACTCCAGAGTGTCGACATCTTCCTGCCACTGAAAGTTGGTAATGAATCTGAGGTGGCGTACTTCATCCAGTGGCCGGCCGAAGTCCCAGCGGCTTCGAGCCGAATAGCCATCGCTGTCGAACCAGGACAGGCGGTTGTAGGACTCCAGTTGCCAGGGGCCGTCACCTACATCCCACAGACGCTCGGTGGTCATGCGTACATAGGGATCCAGTGGAAAACGCAGCTTGACCCCGGCACCGAACTTGGTGGCCCAGTTCTGGGTCTTGTCGCGACTGCTTAGGCGGTCAAGACCGACGACCGAATTGCGCCGGTCGGTCTGATCCTGGCGCAGGCTCTGTGAGCCTTGTTGCTCAAGCGTGCCCTGGGTTTCTTCCGGATCAGAATCAATGACCAGACGCAGGCGCTCTTTGGTGGTGGGCAGGTCGAGTCGGAAACGCAGGCTGGTGTCGGTGTCGAAATCCTCGGTCTCTCGCCACTCGAATTCCTGGCTCAGACGCAGGTAGGACTGGTTTTTGACTCGCAGGCTGTCATCGGTACCAAAGAAGCCATCCAGTCCGCGTGATGTGCTGCTGACCCAGCGCGATACCCGGCTGTGGACGGGGGTTATCTTGTCAACCATCCACTCGGGAAGGTCCGAGTCTGACTCTTCCTCGGCATGGGCCTGCATGGCAACTGCTACTACGATCAACGCCAAGATCTTTTTCATTTTGGTGATCTCCCGGCCTGACTGAAGTATAGCTGGCAACACGCCAGCCATCCGGGGAACAAACACGCAAATTTATTTTTATCGGTTGTTGAACCACATCTCGATTGCTTGACGGGTTAACTCGTCGCGTTGCTGTGGGCGGGGCTGCCAGTTGCGCCAGGCCTGGGTAGCATGGGTGAGAAACTCGAACAGCGGCAGGTGCTGGCGTAGTACCCGGCGTTTGCGGTGGTTGATCACCGGATTGAAGTAACCGAAATAATCGAGCATCTGCCTGGGGTTCTTGCGGACCCAGAGCCAAGAGCCCATTTCCAGGGTAAAGGGCAGGTAGAGGTTGTCCGGATGCTGTTCAAGTGATTCGTCGTAGAGATAATCCCAGAGATCGCCATGAGTGGTGTAGTTGATCGACTGCGGCTCGATGATATACGGGTGGTGGTGGGGGTAGGTGCGCTCAAACAACAGCTTCAGAGCGTAGACCTCGGCAATATGCTGGATTGGTCGGTGACTGCGCGCATAGCTGCACCAGAGCCGGTCACGGCGACCGAAGCCGCTGTGGCAGTCGATACTGATGGCGAAGGGCGCGCTGAGCAGGCGTTCGCGCACGGTATCGACCAGTGCCTGAGCCTCGGCCTCCAGCGGGGCGTTGCGCCTGCCCCGGTACCAGGGCAGGCGCCGGCTGATGCGATGACCGCCGACCAGCCAAGGCACCGGCCCCATGGCGTCGATTGGTGCATTGCGCATCAGGTCGACACCATTGAGGTTGCTGCGTCGGTGATGCCATATCCCTCCGGGGTTGATCATCGGCATGAACACCAGACGCACGCGCTCAAGCTGGCGTCCCAGGTGATCATCCCAGTCCAGGCGGTGAACCAGGCTGTGCAACCATGACAACAGCACCTGTGTGCCGATTCGCTCGACCCCATGCACTCCCCCGAAAAAACCGATGACCGGAGCCTGGGGTGAGCGGCTGCCAAGCTCGATCACTCGAATGGGGATGATGATGCCCTGAATATCGACCTGATGAGCCGTGCTGATACGCAGGTGGCGAGCGCCTTTGTCCAGGAGGCGGTCAAGCTGGATCTGTTCGGGAAGGTGGCGCTGTATCTGGTGTAGCGTTTCGGCCATGGCGGCAGTTCGTAACGAGACTGCCGCCAGCTTGTCATATCAGCGTTGCAACGGTGTGACAGACCCTAGCGCCAAATATCGGTATTGATCTTTTCCTTCAGCTCGGGGTAGTCCGCCGCCTTGAACTTGGGTATTTCGCCATTCTTGCGCTGTGCCATGTAGTCCTGGGTCAGTTTCACCACGGTGCCAGACAGTAGCACAATGGCAATCAGGTTGATGGTGGCCATCAGCCCCATCGAAGCGTCAGCTGCTTCGAATACCGTGGTAACGGCTTGATAGGCCCCCCAGACGACCATGCTCAGTGTGCCCAGGCGTAGTATGGTCATCCCCAGGGTGTTGCCTACGCCAAGGTAGATCAGGGCGTTCTCGGCGTAGGAGTAATTGGCGACGATCGAGGTAAAAGCAAAGAACAGAATGGCAAAGGCGATGAAATAGGTGCCGGCCGCGCCAATGTGTTCGTGCAGAGCCTGCTGGGTAAGCTGGGTGCCGGTCACCCCTGAACCGGGCTCCAGCGCACCGGACAGCAGGATCATGACCGCAGTGGCGGTACAGATCACGATGGTATCGATAAATACCCCCATGGCCTGAACGAATCCCTGGGAAGAGGGGTGATGTGGCGCTGGGGTGGCGGTGGCGGCAACGTTCGGTGCCGAGCCCATACCCGCCTCATTGGAAAACAGGCCGCGCTTGATACCATTGAGCATCGCCGCGGTTACCGACCCCGCGACCCCGCCGGCCGCCTCTTCAAGCCCGAAGGCGCTCTTGATGATGGTGGCCAGTACCCCGGGCACTTCAGTGATGTTCATCACCAGGACCACCAGGGCGACTAGGACATAAGCAGTGGCCATGAAGGGGACGACCAGTTCGGCGAAGCGGGCAATCGAACGCAAGCCGCCAAAGATCACCGTGCCGGCGAGCACGGCGATCACCACCCCGACCCACAGTTTGGGCAGGCCGAAAGCGCCCTGCATGGCGTCGGCAATCGAGTTGGCCTGGACCGCGTTGAACACCAGCCCGAAAGAAATAATCAGGCAGATGGCAAAGACGCTGCCAGCCCAGGGCGCCTTGAGACCCTTGGAAATATAGAATGCCGGGCCGCCACGATATTGGCCCTTGGCATCACGAACCTTGTAAAGCTGGGCCAGGGTGCTTTCGGAGTAGGCGGTGGCCATGCCGACCAGCGCTACCATCCACATCCAGAATATTGCCCCGGCGCCGCCCAGGTAGAGTGCGACTGCCACCCCGGCCAGGTTGCCGGTACCAATGCGCGAGGCCAGACTGGTACACAGAGCCTGAAAAGGTGATATCCCTGAAGCATCGCTTTGCCGGGCATGGAGAATTGAACGCACCATTTCGCCGAAGTAGCGAAACTGCAGTAGCCCGAGCCGAAAGGTGAAGAAAATGCCAACCCCAAGCAATCCGTAGATCAGCACATAGCCCCAGAACAGGGTGTTGAGCGTATCGATAATCCATGTCATGGCGAATAGGCCCCAGGTGATCATTGGGATTCTGATACGGCTTATTTCAGAATGTTTCCTAAACTTTAGCTGCAATACGCGCAGACGCCAGTGTGGGGCTGAGAGGGGAGTATGGCAGCAGAGCCGCCCTGGGTTGGCGGATATGGCCTAATGACTTGAGTGAATAGCGGAGTATGATCACGAGATAACAACCAGAGAGTCCTGCCCCCATGGAAAAGGAATCCGTAGTACCCCGCCTCACGCCCGCTCGGCTTGCTATCCGTCCCCGCCGACTGGATCCCGGTTTGCCCGATCCGTTGCCCCGTCACTGGCTGGATGGCGACCCGTTCAAGACGCACTTCTTCAATGCCATGTCAGTGCTGTTTCCGGATGGTGAGCGCTATTTCATCGACTCTGTTCGCCTGTTCCGGGATCAGATCAAGGATCCGCAGTTGCAGGAGCAGATCCGCGGGTTTATCGGTCAGGAAGGCCACCACAGCCGCGAGCATATCGACTACAACCAGCGTCTGCGCCAGTTGGGCTACGATATTGACGCTCTGGAGCTGCCGGTCAAACGGCGCATTCGCTTCGTCGAGAAGAACTTCCCGCCTGAGCGGCAGTTGGCCGGTACTGTGGCCATGGAACACTTCACGGCGATCATGGCTGATGCGGTGCTTCGCGAGTCGCGCTGGATGCAGGGTGCAACCCCGGAGTTGCTGCGCCTGTGGCGCTGGCATGCCTTGGAGGAAACCGAGCACAAGGCGGTGGCCTTTGATGTCTACATGCAGGTTTGTGGTGACCGCAAACTACTGCGCAAGGCCATGCGCCAGGCGACCTTTTTCTTTCTCAAGGATGTGACCCGGGGGATGTGGCATATGTTGCGCCGCGATGGCCTGCTGCTACGTCCAGGCATGTGGTGGCGCGGTATGTGCTGGCTCTGGGGGCGTAATGGCTTTTTCACCGGTTTGCTTGGGGCTTATCGCGATTTTTACCGCGAGGACTTTCATCCCTGGCAACACGACAACATGGATCTGCTTGAGCAAACTGCAACAGAGTATTCCGCAAATCTGATCCGTTGAAGCGCCGTGGCGCTGTTAGACTCATGGCCCCGGGCTGCACCGTACAGCCCTGCGCCAGGAGTTGCTTGTGCCCGTAGTCGATGCCCTGATCCCGATCTTTGCCCTGATTGCCATTGGTTATCTGCTCGGCTGGCGCCGCTGGTTACCTACTGAGGCCGGCACTGCTCTGGCGGCGATCACCTTCAAGCTGTTCATGCCGGTATTGCTGTTCGCTGGTCTGGCCCGGGCTGACCTCAGTGAGGGGCTCTCGCCCATGTTGCTGGTGGCATATTTTGTCCCGGCATTGCTGGTGTTCATCCTGATCAATGTAGTTGCCCATCGCTCGCAGGGGCGTCCGACTTCCATGGGGCTGGCGGCCAGCTATTCCAATAACGTACTGGTGGGCATCCCGTTGGTCAGCCTGTTGCTGGGGACGGATAAGCTGGTTTATCTGTTCGCTGTGCTGGTGTTTCACAGCCTGATACTGTTTACCCTGCAAAGTCTCTATATCGCGCTGTTCAGCGGTCAGGGCGAGCGTCTGTCGTGGCGCCAGACCCTGTCGAGCCTGGCCAGTCCGATCATTGTCGGGTTACTGCTGGGTGCGACGCTCAATCTGAGTGGCTTAGCGCTACCGGCTGCGGCCTGGCGTACCGTCGATTGGCTGGCTGCCGCCTCATTGCCCTGTGCACTGCTGGTGTTGGGCATGAGCCTGGCGCATTACCGGCTCTATCTGAGTCGGGCCATGCTGTCGCTGACCCTGGCCAAATTGCTGGCGTTTCCGTTGCTGGTCATCGGCTTCACCTCGCTGTTGCCACTGAATCCTGAAGCCAGAACCGTACTGGTACTGATGGCTGCCTGTCCGACCGGCGTCAATGTCCTGGCCTATGCGATGGGGCAGGAAGACAACCGGATAATCAGCTCGGTAATTTTCCTTTCAACCCTGCTGGCTGCGTTCAGCATGCCGCTATGGCTGCTGCTGTTGAGTTGATTTGGTGCTACCACAGCACTGTTATCGGCAAGTGTAAGAATCCTTGGGTGGTCTATGCTAGTGACAGACAACCGATCAGTCGCAAGGAGTGGCCATGCCGGTTACGCTGTTCGTTCCCAAGGAAACACGACTGCATGAAAAACGGGTGGCGCTGGTCCCCGCCGTCGTCGCCAAGTTGGAAAAGCTCGGAATACATACCCACCTGCAATCCGGGGCTGGCGAGGCTGCCAGAATTCCCGATCCGCTCTATCAGCAGGCCGGGACCAGCATTGGTCCAATGCCTGAGAACACCCGACTGATTTTCCGGGTGCAGCCACCAGCGCTGGCGGATGTCGAACAGATGCCGCCAGGCACCATCCTCTGCTGTTTCGTCCACGCTCACCGCGAGCCTGAATTGGTTAAGGCTTTGCGCGACCGACAGATCACCTGTCTGGCGATGGAGCTGATTCCCCGGATTACCCGGGCTCAGGCCATGGATGCACTGTCATCCCAGGCCGCGTTGGCGGGCTATTACGCGGCGTTACTGGCGGCGACCAGTCTCAACCGGATATTGCCGATGATGACCACCGCAGTCGGATCGCTACGCCCGGCCAAGATACTGGTGATGGGCGCGGGGGTGGCTGGGTTGCAGGCGCTGGCTACGGCCAGGCGGTTGGGCGCTATGGTCGAGGGCTATGACGTGCGCCCTGAAGTGAAGGAGCAGGTTGAGTCGGTGGGTGGCAAGTTCGTTGATACCGGAGTTTCGGCCAGCGGTTTGGGGGGCTATGCCAGGGAGCTGACCAGCGAGGAGCAGGAGCGGGTCGCCGAGGTGCTGACCAGGCATATTCAACAGGCCGATGCGGTGATCACCACAGCCTCGATTCCTGGGCGGCCGAGCCCGAAGATCATCAGCGAAGCGCAGATCATGGGCATGAAACCAGGGGCGGTGATCGTCGATCTGGCGGCCGAGGGGGGCGGCAATACCCCGCTGACGCACCCAGGCGATACGGTTGAGGTCGGTCCGGCGACCATAGTCGCGCCGCTGAACATTCCCAGTCATCTGGCCGAGCACGCCTCTGAGCTATATGCCCGCAACTTGTTGGCATTGGCCGGGTTGCTGATGGATGACGGAGAGCTGGCGCCGAACTGGGAGGATGAGGTGCTGGCCCATGCGCTACTGACCAAAGACGGCGAAATCAAGAACGAAGCGGCCCGTAAGGCCGTCGACAATACGGGGGAGTGAGACCATGGACTTCACCAGTACCATCACCGGGTTCGTTGCACTGTATATCTTCATGCTGGCGGCCTTTACTGGTTACGAGGTCATCGCCAGGGTGCCGGCGATCCTGCATACGCCATTGATGTCCGGCTCCAACTTCATTCACGGGATCGTGGTGGTTGGCGCCATGTGGGCGTTGCTCAACGCAGGCTCGCCCCTAGAGCAGTTGATTGGCTTTGTCGGTGTGTTGCTCGGTGCCGGCAATGCTGCCGGGGGCTATGTGGTAACCGAACGCATGCTGGAGATGTTCAAGCCCAGCGATAAGCGGGATGCTGCAGCGGCTGACAAGGAGTAAGTCATGGACACCTCGCTGATCATCGAGACGGCTTATTTTGTCGCGGCACTGCTGTTCATCTACGGTCTCAAACGCATGTCCAGCCCTGTTACCGCGCGTTCGGGCATCCTGGTTGCCGGTTGGGGTATGGCGCTGGCGGTGGTGGTGGCCTTTCTCTACGGCTTCGATGTCAATGAACGGGCCCAGCCGCACCTGACTATGAATATCGCCCTGGTGTTGATTGCTCTGGGGCTTGGCGTTGGCTGGGCCTGGTACAGCGGCAAGAAAGTGGCGATGACCAACATGCCGCAGATGGTGGCGCTGTACAACGGTATGGGGGGCGGTGCGGCGGCGGCGATTGCGGCGGTCGAGCTATTCTCCGGCAATGCTCAGGCTCATGGTGTAGTGATCAGCATTCTGGCGGTGCTGGGAGGGCTGATCGGTTCGGTGGCGCTGTCCGGGTCGCTGGTGGCCTGGGCCAAGCTGGATGGGCGCTTGAACCGAGTGCTGCGTCTGCCTATGCAGCAGTTGGTTAATGCCGTGCTGTTCTTCGCTTCGTTGGCTACCGGCGCTGCAGTGGTTACTGCCGGGATGGCTGGAGCCGAGCCGCCGATGCTGCTGATTGCGGTGTTCTTCCTGATTGCGCTGGCACTGGGGGTGATGATTACCACGCCGATTGGCGGGGCCGATATGCCAGTGGTGATCTCACTTTACAACGCCTTGACTGGTCTGGCCGTGGCATTCGAGGGTTTCGTTTTGCAGAACCCGGCGATGATTATTGCTGGCACGGTCGTTGGCTCGGCCGGTACGTTGCTGACCCTGATGATGGCCAAGGCCATGAACCGGTCGGTAACCAATGTGCTGTTCAGTCAGTTCGGCGGCGACGAGGAGGGCGATGCCGGGGATATACAGGGCAGCATGAAGGCCAGTGAGGCTTCGGATGCGGCAATCGCCATGTACTACGCCAGCAAGGTCATCATCGTGCCCGGTTATGGTCTGGCGGTAGCTCAGGCCCAGCACAAACTCTATGAGTTCGTGAAACTATTGCAGAAGCAGGGCGTGGACGTGCGCTTTGCCATTCACCCGGTGGCCGGCCGGATGCCCGGGCATATGAATGTTTTGCTGGCCGAGGCAGGGGTGCCTTACGACATTATTGCGGATCTGGAGGATATCAACGAAGACTTCACCCAGGCCGATGTGGCCGTAGTCATCGGTGCCAATGATGTGGTCAATCCCGCCGCCCGGACCCGCAAGTCCAGCCCGATCTATGGCATGCCGATTCTCAATGTCGATCAGGCCCATCAGGCCTACGTGATCAAGCGCGGGCAGGGCAAAGGGTATTCAGGGGTTGAAAACGAGCTGTTTTATGCTGAAAACACGTCAATGGTGTATGGCGATGCGCAGAAGGTCATGGTGCAGATGATTGAGGCGGTTAAAGCGCTGGGGTGAGGGCGGCTGTTGCCGCCCTCACCTTGGCTTTCTGAGCTTACGCCTGCTTGGGGTGATAGCCGAAGATCGACTTCACCTCGAGGAAATCCTCGAAGCCGTAATGGCCCCATTCGCGACCGATACCCGACTCCTTGTAGCCGCCAAACGGCGCCTTGTTGTCCAGCGGTGCGCCGTTGAGATGGACCATGCCGGTCCGGATACGGCGGGCAACGCGGCGAGCGCGATCCAGGTCAGCCGATGAAACATAACCGGACAGGCCGTAGTTGGTGTCGTTGGCGATGCGGATAGCATCCTCTTCATCTTCGTAACCGATGATCGACAGCACTGGACCAAAAATTTCCTGGCGAGCGATGGTCATCTCGTTGGTAACGTGGGTGAAGATGGTCGGCTTGACAAAGTAGCCCTTGTCCAGCCCCTCCGGCTTGCCGGTGCCGCCGGCGATCAGCCGCGCGCCCTCGTCGATGCCAGCCTGGATCAGAGTCTGAATCTTGTCGAACTGGGCATGGGAGACTACCGGGCCGATCACGGTATCTTCGGCGTTCGGATCACCGGCCTTGACCTTGGCGACAACCGCTTCGGCAATCGCGGCGACTTCATCCATCCGGCTGTTGGGTACCAGCATGCGGGTCGGTGCGTTACAGGACTGGCCGCTGTTGTTCATGCAGCTCATCACCCCATGGGCAACCATCTTCTCGAAGTTGACATCATCGAGCAGGATGTTGGCGGACTTGCCACCCAGCTCCAGTGCAACACGCTTGATGGTTTGAGCGCTGTTCATCATCACCTGACGACCGGCTCCGGTGGAACCAGTGAATGACATCATGTCGATGCCGGGGTGGGCGGACATGGCGGCACCAACAGTCGGGCCATCGCCGTTGACCAGGTTGAACACGCCTGGCGGGACACCGGCTTCATCAAGAATCTCGGCCAGCAGCAGAGCTGACAGCGGGGCAACTTCGGACGGCTTGAGCACCATGGTGCAGCCGGTGGCCAGCGCCGGGGCGACCTTGCAGGTGAGCTGGTTCATCGGCCAGTTCCAGGGGGTGATCTGACCGCAAACGCCAATGGGTTCCTTGACTACCTGGGTGGTGCCGATTTGCTCTTCGAACTCGAAATGCTTGAGTGCTTCGAGGGCGGTGGCGAAATGGCCCAGCCCGGACGGCGCCTGGGCAACCTGTGACAGCTTGGCCGGCGCACCCATTTCCTGGGAAATGGCGACGGCAACGTCACCCATGCGCTTCTTGAATACTTCAATGACGCGACCGAGCAGGGCCTGGCGCTCTTCGCGGCTGGTCTGCGAGTAGCTTTCAAAGGCCTCGCGCGCAGCGTCCACAGCCAAGTCAACATCCTCTTTGTTGCCCAGGGCAATGGTGGCCACTACTTCTTCAGTGGCAGGATTGATGACGTCCAGGGTTTTATCGCCCTTGGGAGCAACCCACTGGCCATTGATATAGAACTGCCGGGTGTGGCTCATGGTGCACTGACTCCTTTTTGTACTGTTCATGAAAACTGACAAACGATAACACTCATTACAGGTTTGTATCAGCCATTTTATGGTCAATTAGTCAGCCTGATTGAGTACCATGCTTTTCCTTCAAGATTAGTGGCAAAACTCTTATACTGCGCGGGCCTGAGCGGTCGTTTATCGGGTCAAATACTTGACTGATTTGCTTGGATATTGCATCATGCCGGGCATGTCATCAAGGGCTTGGGAGCTTCTATGCGACTGACGACCAAGGGCCGCTATGCCGTAACGGCCATGCTGGACCTGGCGCTCCACGAGGACCAGGGGCCGATTACCCTGGCGGATATTTCCATGCGTCAGGGCGTATCGATCTCCTATCTGGAACAGTTGTTTGCCAAATTGCGCCGCAGCAAGCTGGTTGAAAGCGTTCGCGGTCCAGGTGGCGGTTATCGACTGGCCGGCGGTGCGGGTGCCATCAGTGTGGCGCAAATCGTCGAAGCGGTGAACGACTCCATGGATGCCACCCGATGCATGGGCAAGGGCGACTGCCAGCATGGCGAGGTGTGTCTGACCCATCACCTGTGGTCCGATCTGAGTGATCGCCTGCGCCAGTTTCTAAGTGATATCACTCTGGCTGATCTGGTGTCCCGCGACGATATCCAGCGCGTACGTTCCCGCCAGGACCGTGGCTGTAGCAATGGCCATGAGAGCCTGGTCAACCTGGAACGCATTATCTGAAAACGGTCGGAAGAGCCGTTCATCCTGCGGAGCATGGATCCGCTAGCCTGAACTGAAGTGGCGGCCCCATATCGAGGGCTGCATGATTGAGGTGATACCGTGACTGAAGAAGTCGAAAGCCTTATCAAGAAGGACTACGCGGCCGGGTTCCATTCGGCCATTGAGTCCGAGACCCTGCCACCTGGGCTCAATGAAGACGTGATTCGTTTCATTTCGGCCAAGAAAGAGGAGCCCGAATGGCTGCTCGAGTGGCGCTTGAAGGCGTTTCGCGCCTGGCAGGAAATGGAAGAGCCCAAGTGGGCCCATGTCCACTATCCGGAAATCGATTTCCAGGCGGTATCCTATTACTCCGCGCCCAAGAGCATGGCCAACAAGCCCAAGAGCCTCGACGAGGTCGATCCAGAGCTGCTGGCGACCTATGAAAAGCTCGGCATTCCGCTGCATGAGCAGGAAATGCTCGCCGGTGTGGCGGTCGATGCGGTCTTCGACTCGGTTTCGGTAGTGACCACCTTCCGCGAGAAGCTGGAAGAAGCTGGGGTAATCTTCTGCCCGATCAGTGAAGCGGTGAAGCGTTTCCCGGATCTGGTGCAGAAATACCTGGGTAGCGTGGTTCCGCAGAAAGACAATTTCTATGCCGCGCTGAACTCGGCGGTATTCTCCGATGGTTCGTTTGTCTATATCCCCAAGGGCGTGCGCTGTCCGATGGAGCTGTCGACTTACTTCCGGATCAACGAGATGAACACCGGGCAGTTCGAGCGGACCCTGATCGTGGCCGACGAAGGCTCCTACGTCAGCTATCTGGAAGGCTGTACCGCGCCGATGCGCGATGAAAATCAGCTGCATGCTGCCGTGGTCGAGCTGGTTGCCATGGACAACGCCCAGATCAAGTACTCCACCGTTCAGAACTGGTATCCGGGTAACGCCGAAGGCAAAGGCGGGATCTACAATTTCGTCACCAAGCGCGGTATTGCACACACCAACGCCAAGATTTCCTGGACCCAGGTCGAGACTGGCTCGGCGGTAACCTGGAAGTACCCGAGTTGTATTCTCAAGGGTGACAACAGTGTCGGTGAGTTCTATTCGGTCGCGCTGACCAATAATTTCCAGCAGGCCGATACCGGCACCAAGATGATCCACCTGGGCAAGAATACCCGTTCGACCATCGTTGCCAAGGGGATTTCGGCCGGCCAGAGCGACAGCGCCTATCGCGGGCTGGTACGGATCAACCCTGGTGCTGAAGGCGCGCGCAACTACACCCAGTGTGATTCGCTGCTGATCGGTGATCGTTGCGGGGCTCACACCTTCCCCTATATCGAGAGCAAGAACCCCAGTGCGGTAATCGAGCACGAGGCCACTACATCCAAGGTCAGCGATGACCAACTGTTCCTGTGCCAGCAGCGCGGGCTGGATGCGGAAAAGGCCATTTCCATGATCGTCAACGGCTTCTGCCGCGAGGTGTTCAAGGAGTTGCCGATGGAGTTCGCAGTTGAGGCTGGCAAGTTGCTCGAAGTCAGCCTTGAAGGTTCAGTGGGCTGATCGCCAACAGCGGATCAGTGGATTGGTTTTAAGACGGTTTCAGGTTGACAAATATGTTATCTATCAAAGATTTGTGCGCCAAAGTTGAAGAAAAAAATATCCTTAAGGGGTTGAGCATCGAGGTAAAACCGGGCGAGGTCCATGCGATCATGGGGCCCAACGGTTCGGGCAAGAGCACCCTGGGTAATGTGCTGTCTGGGCGTCCTGGTTACGAAGCGACCTCTGGCAGCGTGCTCTTCAAAGGCCATGACCTGCTGGATATGGATACCGAAGAGCGTGCCCGCGAAGGCTTGTTCCTGGCGTTTCAGTACCCGGTCGAAATTCCGGGCGTGAGCAACATGGAGTTCCTCAAGGCCGCAGTTGATGCCAAGCGTAAGCACCAGGCGCTGCCTGAGTTGTCGTCGGTCGAGTTCATGAAGCTCGCCCGTGAAACCAGCAAACGCGTCAGCCTGGACCCCAGCTTCCTCAAGCGTGGAGTTAACGAAGGCTTCTCTGGCGGTGAAAAGAAACGCAACGAGATCATGCAGATGATGCTGCTCGAGCCGGATCTGTGCATCCTCGATGAGACCGACTCAGGCCTGGACATCGATGCTTTGCAAGTGGTGGCTGACGGGGTCAACGCCATGCGTGACGGCAAGCGCAGCTTCCTGGTGGTGACTCACTACCAGCGCCTGCTTGATTATATCGTTCCTGATTATGTACACGTGCTGGCCGGTGGCCGGATTGTTAAGTCCGGCGACAAGAGCCTGGCCCTCGAGCTTGAGGCCAAGGGCTATGGCTGGCTTGAAGGCGAGGTAGCCTGAGCCCATGAGCGACTTCCAACAACTGGCTCTGGAACTGGCGCAGCAACAGCAAAGCCCTGCCTGGCTTGATGCGTTGCGTCGCCAGGGTGCCGATAGCTGGTCGGCGGCAAGTTGGCCGACCCGTAAAACTGAACTGTGGAAATACACCCCGCTGACGCCGCTGGCCAACGACGCGCCGGCGCGCTGGGGGCAGGCCGAGGGCTCTGATTGGCAAGGCTCGGTCGAGCCGATTGAGCTGGACGCGACTCGTCTGGTATTCGTCAACGGTGTGTTCGATGCGACCCATTCCGATCCGCTGCCGACTGGCGTGGTGCGCTTTGCCTCAGCCGATGAGCAGCAACAGGTGCTGATTCAGCAACATCTGGGCAAGGTGGTGGACAGCCAGCGGCACTTGTTTGCGGCGCTGAGCAACGCCTGGGCGGCCGACGGTGTGCTGGTCCATGTTGGTTGTGGCCAGAAACTGGCCAAGCCGGTCTATATCCTGAATGTCTCAACCCCCAACGCGGAGCCGGCAGTGGCCAGCCAGCGCGTACTGGTGGTGCTGGAGGATAACAGTCAAGCCGAACTGATCGAGCACTATGTCTCCAGTGATGCCAGCCAGAACGGCTTCGTCAACAGCCTGACCGAGGTTGTGGTCGGGGCTAATGCTCAGGTACAGCATTACCGCCTCAATCTTGAGCAGGAAGACCTGCTGCATGTTGGTGGCGTGCATGTCGATCTGCAGCGCGATGCCCGTTTCCATGGCTTCACTCTGGCCCAGGGCAGCCGGCTCAAGCGGATCGACTATCAGGTCAATCACCGGGGTGAGGGTGCGCATCTGGAACTGGACGGGGTCTACCTGCCGCGCAATCGCCAGTTGATCGACTACCACACCAATATCGAGCATTGTGTGCCGCACTGCACCAGCAACGAGGTGTTCCGGGGTATCGTCGGAGACTCGGCCAAGGCAGTATTCAATGGTCGGATTCATATCCATCCCCAGGCCCAGAAGACCCTGGCCGAACTCAGCAACAAGAATTTGCTGACTTCGCCCAATGCCGAGATCGACACCAAGCCCGAGCTGGAAATCTATGCTGACGATGTGCGCTGTGCCCATGGCGCCACCATCGCTCAGTTGGATGAGACTTCGCTGTATTACCTGCAAAGCCGTGGCGTATCTGAGGCCGATGCACGCACCATGCTCAGCTTCGGTTTCATCAATGAGCTGCTGAACGAAGTGCCGGAACAGGCCATTCAGGACTATTTGCGCCCGCGTCTGGCCACTTTGTTTGGTCAGGGCAGCGAACAGGTGGGACAATTAGCTTATGAATGATCAGGTGCTGAACCTCAAGCCGGCTTTCGATGCCGAGCGTGTCCGCAAGGACTTCCCGATCCTGCATCAACAGGTCAACGGGCATCCTCTGGTCTATCTGGACAACGCTGCCACGACCCAGAAGCCGGAAGCGGTGATCCAGGCAATCAGCGACTATTACCGTCAAGACAACAGCAATGTGCACCGCGGTGCCCATGCGCTGGCTGACCGGGCGACGGAAAAGTTCGAGGCCGCCAGGGTCAAGGTTCAGCAGTTCATCCATGCCGCCGAGCGGCGTGAAATCATCTGGACTCGCGGTACCACTGAGGGCATCAATCTGGTCGCAGCATGCTGGGGGCGCAGCCAGCTCAAGCCGGGTGACCGGATTCTGGTTTCGGCCATGGAGCATCATTCGGACATCGTGCCGTGGCAACTGGTGGCGGCGGAGAAGGGCGCCAGTGTTGAACCGATTCCTGTCGATGCCAGTGGTACGCTGGATATGGCCGCTCTGGAAGCCATGCTTGATGAGCGGGTGCGGATGGTTGCCTGCGTGCATGTGTCCAACGCTTTGGGCACCATCAATCCGGTTGAGCAGGTCGTGCGTCTGGCTCATAGCGTTGGAGCCTTATGTCTGATCGACGGGGCCCAGGCGGTCAGCCATTTCGAGGTTGATGTACAGGCCCTGGACTGCGATTTCTACGCTTTTTCCTCGCACAAGCTGTTTGGTCCGACCGGTCTGGGTGTGCTTTATGGCAAGGCAGCTCTGCTGGAGGCGATGCCACCTTATCAGGGCGGTGGCGAAATGATCGAGTCGGTCAGCTTTGCTGGCACCACCTTCAATCAACTGCCCTACAAGTTCGAAGCCGGCACCCCGGACATCGCCGGTGTAATCGGTTTGGGAGCGGCCATTGATTACATCCAGGGCCTGGACCGCGCTGGTGCGACGGCCCATGAGCAGGCTTTATTGGCCTACGCCGAAGACTGTGCACGCAATACCCCCGGTGTGATCCTGGTCGGGACTGCTGCCCGCAAAACCAGCGTGATGAGCTTTTTGCTCGAAGGTGCCCACCCCCATGATATCGGGATGCTGCTGGATCAGCAGGGCGTGGCGGTGCGGACCGGGAATCACTGTGCCCAGCCGATCATGGATCAGTTTGGTATTCCTGGCACAGTGCGTGCCAGCTTCAGTTTCTACAACACCCGTGCCGACGTCGATCGCCTGTTTGAGGCTTTGGCCAAGGTCCGGCAGTTCCTTGTGTAGGAGTGCATCATGAGTGTTGAGTCCTTTGATCCGGCACGCCAAGTCGTCAGCGTAACACCGGCGGCGTTGGAGCATTTTCGTCGCCAGCTCGGCGCGGAGCCGGGCAAGGCAGTACGCTTGAGCGTTAAAAAGAGTGGTTGTACCGGTTTCATGTACGTGATTGATCTGGTCGAGAAGGGCGCTGACAACGATCTGCGCTACCAGCTTGATGATCAGGTTGCGCTGCTGGTTGATCACGATAGTTTGCCGATTCTGTCAGGCACCGAGATCGACCTGGTCAAGGAAGGTATCAACCGGCAGATCCGCTTCATCAACCCTAACGTCAAAGACCAGTGCGGTTGTGGCGAAAGCTTTAGCGTTAATTGAATGGCTGGTGTGAACTGAATGGAAAGACGTATGGTGGTAGCGCAGGCCGATTGCCCTGCGCGCCGGGTTCCTGATGGCACGCCGCTGACCATCCCCAAGGATACCTTTGTAACCATTACCCAGGCTCTGGGTGGCAACTACACGGTGACCTATCACGGTCAGATGGTGCGGGTAGATGGCACCGATGCCGACAAACTCGGCCTGGAACCGGAGCTGCTGGAGTTCCCTGAGCCGGTTGATGATCAAATCGACATTGATCAGGTTTGGACTGCACTGAGGTCGGTTTATGACCCGGAGATTCCGGTTGATCTGGTCAATCTGGGATTGATTTACGGGGTCGAGGTAGATCAGCCGGGTAAGCATGTCGGTATCCGCATGACCCTGACCGCACCGGGATGCGGTATGGGGCCAGTGCTGGTTGGTGATGTTGAATACCGGGTCAAGCGGGTGCCGAATGTCGAGACGGTCAAGGTTGAGCTGGTGTTTGACCCGCCCTGGAGCCGTGAGATGATGAGCGAAGAGGCTCAACTCGAAACCGGTATGTTTTTCTGAGAGAGGTTGGCATGAGCCAGTTTGGTATCGATATCACCAGCGATGACATCGTTGATAGCCTGTCATTTTTCGATAGCTGGGAGGATCGCTACAAGTACATCATCGACCTGGGCCGTGAGTTGCCCGCACTGGATGATGCACTGCGGACCGAGGAAAATTTCGTGCGCGGCTGTCAAAGCCAGGTCTGGCTGGTCAGCGAGCAGCGCGATGACAAACTTTTTTTCAGTGCCGACAGTGACGCTTTCATCGTCAAAGGCCTGCTGGCGGTAGTACTGGCTGCCTACAACGGCAAAACTCGCCAGCAAATCATCGATTTTGATATTGAGGGCTATTTCGAGCAACTCAACCTGCTCAAACACCTGAGCGTGACTCGCGGCAATGGCCTGCGTGCTATGGTCAAACGGATTCAGGATACCGCTGCTCAGTAAATAGTGACCTGGTTGCCGACTGGCTATTCGTCGCCCGACGTAGCGTGATTGCACATCGCTATTGATTTGTGACTTCAAGCCGCTGTAGTGTTCGCATATTGACCCATGGCGGCATTTTAGATCGCCTGTAACAATACCGAGCGCACACGAGGCTTAATGGCAAAGCTGTGGTTGAGGCTGAAAAGCGACTTTCAGCTGTCCATCATCACCCTGGTTGGCCTGGTGGCGCTTCTGGGTGTGACACCCTATGCGATTTTTCGCCTTATCGAAGGTAGTTGGCTGGTCGGCATTGTTGATAGCCTGCTGGTCATCTGCACGCTGGTTGCCATCGCTTATGCCTGGCGAACCGGAGACACCATCCGCCCAGGTCAATTTCTGGCGACTATCTACTCAATCGGCGCTGTGCTGGTCTCTATCAAATTGGGCGTCAACGGCCTGTTCTGGTTCTACAACCTGATACTGTTCAACTTCTTTGTGGTGCCTCCCCGGCAAAGCTTGGTTGCGACACTCTCAGCGCTGGCTGTGCTGTGCTTGTATGGGCTGCTTAACCCCGGTGAAGTATTTGAAAGCTACTATCAAATGAGTTCGTTTCTGGTTACCTGCCTGATGGCCAGTCTGTTCGCCTTTGTTTTTGCCTATCGCGGTCGCCGTCAGCGCGAACAACTCAATACCCTGGCCACCATCGATCCGCTGACTGGAGCTGGCAATCGTCGCACCATGGAGCAGGAGCTGGTTATTGCGATGTCGGCTCACCAGCGTTATGCCCAGGCTTATGGATTGCTGGTACTTGATCTGGACAGTTTCAAGCAGATCAATGATCGGCACGGGCACAAAGCTGGTGATCAGGTACTGGTCGACTTTGTGCGTATCGTCAAAACCGTCTGCCGCAAATCTGACCGGCTCTTCCGCCTGGGCGGAGAGGAGTTCGTTCTCCTTTTGCCGGGAATAGATGCCAAGGGACTGTTTAAGGCGGCGGAACACCTGCGCGCGCAAATAGCTGCAGAGCTGAGTAGCCCAGGCGGAAGGGTGACGGTTTCTATCGGCGGGGCCTTGGTGACCGGTCAGGCAAGCTGGGAAGCTTGGTTGCAGCAAGCCGACGAAAATCTCTATCGGGCAAAGCGCGAAGGCCGCAACAGGGTGTGTCTGCCCCTGGAGGAGCAGACACAAATAATTCAGGGATAGCTGGTCAGAACCCGGCGCTCACCCTGTTGATCAATGGCGATGACATCATAGGCGTCGACCCGATCACCGATCTCCATACCTGGTGAACCTATCGGCATACCGGGTACTGCCAGGCCCAACAGATCCGGCTGGCTGCGCATCAGTAGAATATCGGCAGCAGGCACATGCCCTTCGATAAAACGCCCGTCAATCACAGCGGTGTGGCAGGACGCCATGTCCGCTGGCACGCCCAAATGAGCCTTGACCGCCGCCATATTGCTCTCCAGGTGATCTCTGACGGTAAAGCCGTTGTCGCGCAGGTGGTCGATCCAGGCCGAGCAGCAACCACAGTTCGGGTCGCGATAGACATCAATGTCCGGCTGCTCGGCAGCCAGCAGTGGGCTACTCAAAAAGACGAACAACAGCAGTGCACGGAACATTGGCATCCCCATATCGTGTATGACTTGTGCCAAGAGTATGATCAACCTTCAATTCTGGCAATGACACAAAGGAAACGGGGGATGTCAATGGACACGGTACCGGGCTGTCTGTGCAAAGGAATCGGACAGCAATATCGGGCTTTGGTGGCGAACCGGGCGTTGCTCGGAGTGGAGGGTGAGCAGGAAGCATTGCATGACCTGCGAGTAGCGTTACGCTCGTTGCGCAGCCTTACCCGCCCCTGGCGCAAGGCTGACTGGTGCGAAAGCATGTTGTGCTCGGCAAGTGCGTTTGGTCAGCGCTCAGGACCTTGGCGGGATCTGGAAGTGCTGTGCATCGAGCTGGCCAACCAGGGGCAGGATATGGCCCTGAACGCTCGCAGGGCTGCGCTGGAAACCGGCTATCTGCTGTTGCGCGAGGATCCGCTCTTGCCGCAACTTGAACAGCAGCTTGAGGACTTTCTGAGCGATGCGCCCTTGTTACTGGCTGACTGGCCGGCCGGTCGGATGGCTGAACAGTTGACTGCCGAACTGATGCGTCTGCGGCGTCGACTTGGCAATGAACTGGGTCGCAAGTCGCTGGATTTGCATCGGGTTCGCATTCTGGTGAAACGCTTGCGCTATCTACTCCAGGCCTTCGCACCGGCTCTGGCTGTGTCTCCAGAACTGTTGACGACTCTGCAGCAGTGTCAGAGCCGCCTGGGCGACTGGCATGACCGCTGGCAATGGCTGCAACGCAGTCAGGTTGAGCAGGATTTGCGTCCTTTGACCAAGATCTGGCAAGGGCAACTGGAGCAGTATGAAAAGCAGGCAAGGCGAGAGTTGAAGCGGCTTAACAGGTATACTGGCACATTGTTTCAGGGCAGCTTCAAGGATTAGGAAACGGGTGATGGGTAACGGACGCAGTGGCCGGTTAGGCGCCGGGTTGGGCTTAGCTTTGACGGCGCTGGCGGCCAGTTCAGCTGATGCCGGACCCAGTGTGGCTTTCATCAATCCAGGCAAGCAGGATGAGCCATTCTGGCAGGACGCAGCCTTGGCCATGCAACAGGCCGCCACAAGTTTGGGGATCGAGCTTGAAATGCTGTTTGCCGAGAGAGACTATCTCGCCCAGATCAGTCTCACTCGTGAAGTGGCTGAGCGCTCTCGACAATTGCAGCCCGACTATCTTGTCCTGGTCGGGGACAAGCGGACTCTGTTCGAGCAGCTTGAGCTGGCAGAAGGCGCTAAGATCCAAAGCTTCGTTGCCTACAACACCGTGCAGAGCGATGAGCGGGTGGTCCTTGGATACCCTCGTGAGCGCTATGCCTCTTGGCTCGGTAGCCTGGTACCGCGGGCCGAGGATGCCGGCTACCTGACGGCCAAGGCTTTGGTGGAAAAGGCCCGATCCCAGGGGCTGAGCAATCCTGAAGGCATTATTGAAGTGCTGGCGATCTCCGGAGACCGAGCAACAGATAGTTCGAACCGACGTAATCACGGAATGCAGGCGGCGCTGGACGAACACCCGGATGTACAGTTGCGTCAACTGGTGCATGGCGACTGGCGCAAGGACAAAGCGGCGGAGCAGGCCCGGCAACTATATTTGCGCTATCCAGAAGCCAGGGTGCTTTGGGCTGGGAGCGACCTAATGGCCTTTGGCGCCATTGATAGCTTGCGCCAGGCTGGAGGTGTTCCCGGTCAGGACATGTTGTTTTCTGCGATCAATACCTCTGAAGAAGCCATGCAGGCGCTGATTTCCGGAGAACTGGCTGCTTTGGCTGGGGGGCATTATCTGACCGGAGCCTGGGCGCTGGTGCTTCTGTATGACCATTATCATGGCCTCGACTTTGCTGCGACCGAAGGGACGGAGCTTGAGCGCCCGATGTTCATGTCGTTCGATCCGGACAGCGCCCGGCAGTTTATTGAGCGCCAGAACCGGGGCGGGGTAGCTGTAGACTACTGCCATTTTAGCAAGGTCTGTAACCCGACCCGCGAAGACTACGACTTTTCTCTGAAAGGTTGGCTGGAGGCCCCGCTTCATGGCCAATGACAAACCCTTCGCACCGCTGAGTGCCCGGCTGATCAAACGCCTGGCCGGGTTGGCGCTGCTCTGCATCCTGGCGGGTTCGATCATCCACGCGCTGCTGCTCTACCAGCAGGAAAAACGCCATTTCACTCAGACCATACAGCAATTGGCCGAACTGCATGTGCCGCTGCTTCAGGTGGCGCTTTGGGATATCGAGGTTGAGGCCCTGAGTCATCAGGTCGAACAGATTGCGTTGCTGCCGGACATTGCCGCCGTCGAACTGAGGGCGACAACCGGCCTGGATGTGCGCGCAGGCAATTTCGCCAGCTTGATCCGCCCGGATGCCAGCCTGCGGATTCCTCCACCCGATGGGGGCGCCTTCGACCTGGCCGAGTTGCATGTGTACTACCAGCATCGGCGCTTGACCCGGGCTATTGTCGCCGCAGCGGGCTTGCGCCTGTTTGAACTGTCATTGTTCACACTATTGATCTGCCTGGTGATTTTCCATTACCTGCGCCGGGAGCTGGTGGTTCCATTGGGGCGCATGGCCGATTATGTCGGCGCCCTGGTACCGGAGAAGCATCCGCCGGCACTTGCACCGCTTCATCCGCAGCGTCTGTGGAGAGATGAAATCGATCAGGTGGCCGAAGGCTTCGATACTCTGCGTGAGAGTATTGGTCATTATGCCGCGCGCCATGAGCAGGCGTTGCACGCGCTGGAACAGGAGCGCGATAGCCTGGACCGACGAGTGGCTGAGCGCACCGAAGAACTGGCCTTTGTCAGCGGCTATCAGGAATGGTTGTCGCAAAGCATGCTCAGTTTCATGCATACAGGTCATGCCGATTACCCTGATACTCTGCAGCGCTTGCTGGGCGAACTGGCTGGTTACTTAAAGCTGGATGCCTGCGCGCTATTCGAGCGCCATGGGCAGCAGAGCTGGACTACTCGCTTGGTCTGGTTTGGCTCCGAGGATTGGCCCTGGCTTGAACACACTCATCGGCAACTGGGTCTGCCAGGACAGCCGCAGGAGGCGGGCTGGACCCTGCAGTCATCGGAGGCTGACCCGGGCGTGATGCTGGTGCGTTATCACAGCCAGCAGCGGGGTTTTACCTGTGCGGTCAGAAGTGCCGAGCGTCAGGCCTTGCCGCCGGCTCGGCTGAATCTGCTTGAGGATGCAGGGCAGTGGCTGTTCAGTCTGTTGCAACGCTGGGAGCACGCACTGGACCTGGAACGTGCCCGCCAGGAGCTGTTGATGTTGTCACGCCGGGACCACCTGACCGGGCTGGCTAATCGCCGGCATTTCGATGAGCGCCGAGCCGATGAAGTTCGTCGTGCGCTGCGCAACCAGCAACCGGTTGGATTGCTGATGATCGATGTCGACTATTTCAAGAACTTCAATGATCTCTATGGCCATGGTCACGGCGATGATTGCCTGGTTGCCCTGGCCGATCAGCTCAAACGGCGGTTCAAACGAGCTGCGGAGTTACCGGCTCGGCTCGGCGGAGAGGAGTTCTCGGTACTATTGCCAGGCTACTCCAGGGAGCAGGCTCTGGCTGCTGCCGAGAACTTGCGTGAGGCGGTGTTTGGTCTGGGGATTGCGCACAACGGCTCACCCTTGCGGGTGGTAACCATCAGTGTGGGTTGTGTCTGGTGGGATGGCTCCAGCAGCGATGAAGGTGTGACCCGCTTGATCAGCCGCCTGATGAATGCCGCCGACAGCGCGCTCTATCAGGCCAAGGGGCAGGGTCGCAACCAAGTCTGCGCCCAGGCGCTAGAAGCTCCCGGTGCCGAAGATGAACCCGGCACCGGGGTTGAACAGCGCGATTGCTGATCAGTTATCGGGATGCTTGGGCCGCAGCAACCACAAGGCCAGAACCCCGGCAACCACGCCCCAGAACGCTGAACCGATTGACAGCAAGCTGATACCCGAGGCGCTGACCATAAAGGTGATCAGCGCGGCGTCGCGTTCACCTGGGTTGGCCATGGCCTGGGTCAGGCCATTGGCAATTGAACCTAGCAGCGCCAGTGCGGCAATTGAAATCACCAGTGTCCAGGGCAGGGCGATGAACACTGCGGTCAGGGCCCCGGCGAACAGGGCGATGGGTAGATTCAGCAACCCGCACCAGATGGCCGCGGCGTAGCGTTTGCTCGGATCCTGATGGGCCTCAGGGCCGGTACAAACCGCAGCGCTGATTGCCGCCAGGTTGACCCCGTGAGCCCCCAGCGGGGCCAGCAGCATCGAAGCCAGACCGGTCAGCGAAAGAATCGGTGAGGCCGATACCCGGTAGCCGTCGGCCCGCAGTACTGCCATGCCTGGCAGGTTCTGGGAAGTCATCGCGACAATATACAGCGGCAAGCCGATGCTGATCAGAGCGCTGAGTGACAGACCCGGTATGGTCAACTCCGGCAGGGTTGGCGTCCATTCAACCGCAGGCAGATCAAACAGCCCGGTAAACCAGGCAATCAGACAGCCTGCCAGCAAGGCCAGCGGCACGGCATAGCGCGGCAGCCAGCGCTTGCCAAGCAACCAGGTCAGTCCCATGCCGACTACCAGTCCCACCTGTTGTTCAGCGGCGATCAGCATTTCACCGGCGATCCGGAACAGGATGCCGGCCAGCAGTGCTGCCGCCAGCGATGCCGGGATGCGCCTGACCAGACGTTCGAAACTCCCAGTCAGCCCGGTAAGCATGACCAGCAGCCCGCAAAAGATGAATGCCCCGATGGCGTCGGCGTAGCTGACAGTCGGCAGGCTGGTGATCAGCAAGGCTGCCCCAGGGGTGGACCAGACAATCAGAATCGGGGTTCGATAACGCAGCGACAGGATCAGGGTGCAGACGGCCATGCCGATGGCCAGCGCCCAGATCCAGGAAGCGATCTGGGACTCGGTCAAACCGGCGGCTTGCCCCGCCTGAATCATCAGTACCAGCGAGCTGGCATAGCCGGTGAGGGTGGCGACAAAGCCGGCCACCAGGGTCGATGAGTTGAAGTCATTCAGCAGGTTTGTCTGCGATTCAGCCGTGCGCATACCGCAATGTCCAATAAGAAACCAGGGGCGTGCGCACAGCATAGGGCAGGCTGCCCAACGCTCAGCGATACAGCTGGGCAGAGAGTTGGGGCAACAGATGGTCAGTGACGAGTCAGCTGAAAACGATAGTCATGCTGTGGCAAGGGCTGGGCTGAGCCGACCTGATAGGTTTCCACCAACAGTTGCCCGTCGGCGAATACGCTGACAACCCTGAACATAGGGGTGTGATTGGACTCATCAGGAATCTTGGTGCGCTCCAGCCCCGGAATATGCAAATAGTGCACATGATCAATCTGCCTGGAGTGTTTCACCCGATCCATGTCCATGTGCAGATCACCGGAAATCACCGCGAGCAGATTGGACTGGCTGGTTACCTGTGTAAAACCGGGATGTTTGATGCCCTTGTCGGCATCTTCGGGAAATACTCCGGCCGGGGCAGCGTGCACAACCAGCAGTACGGGTTTGGGCGCCAACTGCCGAATTTGTTCCAGCACCCAAACTATGCCCTGATCATTGAAGTCGCGACCATGATCGGGAGAGGCAAAGACCAGAGCCACAGGCTCCAGGTTGAGCACATAGCTGGGCTGGTCGATTTCAGCCTTGCCCTGATTCCACTGCTGAGCATAGTGAAGGAAGCGCTCGACACTACTGCCGTGTTCTTCATTGCCCATGATCGGGTAGAAGGGCAGCGTCAGGCGCCGGAGTTCCTGGCTGGCTGCTTCATACTGAATCTGTGTGCCTTTGTGGGCGATATCACCGACTCCGATCACCAGGTCAAGATGGTCTTGCTCGGCCAGGCGGTTGATATCGTCAACCGCGCCGGCGAGGCCGGGGAAAACTGGGTCAGGCTTGGGCTCGGCGTCACCGATGACGGCAAATCTCAATACCGGGTCGTTAGCGCTTGCTGTTGCGGCATGACTGATGGTGCCGCTCAGAGTCAGGCCGAGCAGAGCAAATAGTACGGTGTGCAATTTCATGATCTGTCTCTATATGTTGTGCTGTGGCTGTTTCAGGTACCGATCACGCCGCCATCCTCGCGGGTGATCATGACAGTGGTCGAGCGTGGGCGGGACTGGCCGTCACTGGCTGGGTAACTGATCCCAGGGTGCTGGACATTGACCCACAGGGTCCGGTAGTTCGGACTCCAGGTTATGCCGGTGATTTCCGCCCCCCAGGGGCCAACCAGAAAACGTTTTACTTCACGGCTGACCGGGTCGGCGCAGAGCAGTTGATTGCAGCCAATGTTGTAGGTATGCGGTGCTTCGTCATCGGCATCGGTCTGAATCCACAGACGGCCGTCGGCATCGAAGGCCAGGCCATCCGGGGAGGAAAAACAGTCACCCTCGATAGTGCCGACCAGCTCCTCCGCTACCGGGTGTCCGCCGGCATCCACTGCACCGGGCGCGTCGCCGGCGAGCAGGAACAGCTCCCAGTCGAAGTTCAGTGCGGTGGGATCGGCACCGTCTTCGCTCCAGCGCAGAATCTGTCCGTGCAAATTGTTGGGGCGCGGGTTGGCTGCATCCAGGGCAAACTCACTGCCGCGCAGATGATTGTTGGTCAGGCTGACATAGACGTCACGGTTAAGCGGGTTGACAGCTACCCATTCAGGGCGATCCATAGGCGTGGCCCCGAGCAGGTCGGCGGCGCCTCGGGCATTAAGTAGTACCGCCTGCTGATCGGGGAAGCCATTGGCAGCGATCAGCGGCCCATCACCATGGTGCAAGGCCAGCCATTGTCCCCGGCCGTTGGCGTCGAAGCGGGCAGCGTACAAGGTGCCGCTGTCGAGCAGGTCACGGCTGGCGGTAGGGTCCAGCGGGTCATGCCGGCCGTCGGGTACGAACTTCCATACATACTCGCCACGCGCATCGTCACCGGAATAGAACGCCATGCGGCCATCCTCGCTCAGCGAACAGACTGCGCATTCGCGGCCCAGACGGCCCATGGCGGTCAGTTTGCGTGGTGTGCTGATCGGGTCGAACGGATCGATTTCGACGACCCAGCCAAAGCGGTTGGGCTCGTTGACATGGCCCTGATGCGGCTGCTGGGGAATAGGCGTGGCATCGAAACGCGGATCGACCGACTCCCAGGCGTAGTAGCGGCTGCTGCTACCTGCGGCAATGCCATAACGCTGGTGCTCGGCACGCTGGGCATGGTCGGTACGGTTACGATTGACGAAGTAATTGTGGAAGTTTTCCTCGCAGGCCAGATAGGTGCCCCAGGGCGTGACGCCCATGGCGCAGTTGTTGAGAGTACCAATAACTTCCAGCCCGGTTGGGTCGCTGGCAGTACACAGGCGTAGATCACCAGCCAGAGGGCCGCTGATACGCATTGGGGTGAGGCTGCTGATTCGCCGGTTGAAGTCGCCGAATACTCGTTGCCAACGGCCATCAGCATCACGTCTCAGTTCGATGATGCTGATGCCATGGGCGGCCTGTTCCTTCAAAACTTCCTGCAAGGGGCGTTGGCGACTGCCGTCGTCCCGCAGGTACTCGCTTGGCCCGTTGGGATGCAAGGTCGGGTTGATGTATTCATGGTTGATCACCAACAAACCATGATTATCAGGCTCGTCGGCAAACGGGAAAAAGTGCATGCCGTCGTGATTGTCGCCGCCTTGCAGCAATTGCGCCTGCCAATCTTCACTGGCGTCTGCGCGCCACTGCGGGGCCTGGGCCAGTACCGGATCTCCCCAACTGAAGAAGGCTTCGGCGCGGTATCCCGGGGGAACGATCACGGAGTCGAAACTATGCGAGGTTTGTGCTTCAACAGATTGAAAACCCAATAATTTGCTTGTCTTGGCGTTGGCCTGGCGCTGGCAGGCGCTCAGGCCTGGAGCCAGCAGTGTGAGCATGCCGAGCGCCAGCCCGCCTTTGATAATCTGCCGCCGTCCGGGATTGTCGGGCAGGCCTTGCGGATTGAGAATGCGGTCATCACAGGCTTCGATGGCGGCATGGAAGTCCTGATGCTGCTGTTGATCGTACATGGAGTTTGTTACCTGGATTCGATACGGTAGCGGAAGGTATTGCGCACACCGGGTACGGTGACGGCCTGGCCGTTGACCCGGTGCGGCTCATAGCGGAATGCCGCAGCAGCGCGCAGCGATGGCCGTTCGAACAGCGGGTCATCGCAACTGACGATGCTGGGTTGACTGATCCGACCAGTGGGCGTGACGTCGTACTGCACCGTGCAGTCGCCCTCTATGGCCCGATCCAGCGCCCGGCGTGGGTAGTCAGGCGCGATCTTGCTGATGGGCTGGTACTGGCTGACCTGCTGCCTGGCCAGGGCTTGTTGCTCGGCAGCCATGCGGGCTTGCTCGACCTGGAGCGCCAGCTCCTGTTGCCGTTGCAATTCCTGTTGCCGTTGTTGCTCGCGTTCGGCCTGCTGACGCTCAAGCATTTGCTGGCGTTCACGCTCCTGGGCCCGCTCATGTTCCTGCTCTCTGGCCCGTCGCTCCCGGGCGATGGCGGCCTGATCTATCACCGGTTCAGGTGCTGGAGGCGTTTCGATCACCGGTTCAGTCACTGGCGGCGGCTCGATGATCGGTTCGGGCATCGGTGGCATCGGCATAGGGGCGCTCATCAGGGTCAGGCTGACGCTGTTGGGCACCAGTGTCGGAACAGGTGCCACCGGAGCCCAATTCAACATCAGGGTGCCCAGCGCGAGGCCATGAACCAGTAGTGCGGCACAGGCCGGCCAGCCCCAATGACGCCAGAGGCTTGTGGCCTGACTCCGGTTAGGTTTCAGGGTCAATGTCTCGGGGTTCAGGGCCATACTCATGGTCATCTCAAGGTGCCTCGGTAATCAGGCCCAGGCGGCTTACGCCTCCTTGCTGCAAGGCGCCGATGGCACTGGCAACCCGACCATAGCCGGCCTCGCTATCGGCGCGAATGAACACCTGGGTATCGGGGTTGGCGTTGACTACAGCGGCAATTCGATCGCTCATATCGTCCAGTTCGGTGGCACTGTGGCTATAGCTGTCGGTGTTGACAGTGCCGCCCTGATTCCAGTGAAACTGACCGTCGGCCTCGATCGACAGAGTGACAATCGATAAGGGGTCGCTGTCGTCCAGTGTCTCGGCTGCGACCTTGGGCAAATCGATCTGGATACCCTGGGTCAGCATGGGAGCCGTCACCATGAAGATCACCAGCAGTACCAGCATCACGTCGATATAAGGCACCACGTTCATTTCTGACTTGGGTTTGAGCGTTGAGCGAGGTGGTCGCATGACGGTTACCCCCGGGCAAGGTGCAGTTGGCGGTGAACGTTGGCACTGACCTCGCCGGCCAGACTGTAATAGCGGGCGATTAGCTCTTCACCGCGACTGGCAAAGCGGTTGTAGGCGATCACTGCCGGAATCGCGGCGAACAGGCCGATGGCGGTGGCGATCAGGGCTTCGGCAATGCCCGGCGCAACGGCTGCCAGGGTGGCCTGCTGGACCTGGGACAGACCAATGAAGGAATTCATGATTCCCCAGACCGTGCCGAACAGACCGATGTAGGGACTGACCGAACCAACCGTCGCGAGAAACGGCAGGTGCTGGCCAAGACGCCTTTCTTCCCGGGCAATCGCCAATTGCATAGCCCTCTCGACCCCGTCCATGACCACTTGCGGGTCTCGTTGTGGCTGTTGCTGATAACGGTTGAACTCCTGGTAGCCAGCCAATACCACTTCACTTGCGCCGGACTGGATACTGGCTGACGGTGCTGGCAGGGCCTGCAGGTCGGCCTGGTGGAACTGCTGTTCAATACTTTCCAGGGTACGGCGTGAGTGCTTGAACACAGCACTGCGCTGGATGATCAGAAACCAGGACACTAGCGAGGCCAGAACCAGGGTCAGCATGACCAGTTGCACCAGCACACTGGCTTCTTCGATCAACGCCCAGACATACATGCTGTCGACGGTTGTTGGCATGGTTGTTACTCCTTGCGGGGAGCGCCGGCTGGCGCTCCGTTGACTCAATGGAATGAAATAAGCGTTACCGTTGTGTGGTCAGGGCAACTTGAGCAGTTCGGCTACTGCCTGCCAGGGCACGTATTTGTAGTTCTGATTGTTCTCTGGCATGCGTTTGCGACCGTCCTGAACCACCAGCAGGCCCTGACTCCAGGGGCCGCCGAGGTTGCTGGAGGTGACTTCCAGGCCATCGGTTTCCGAGGCACCGTCGATACCCAGTTCGGCGTTCAGGCCAATACGGAAAGCGCCGCGCAGGGCGTAGGGTGGTTCGGCATCGAGAACTACGTAGCTGTCGTTGCCCTGGCTGGAGATCACCAGGTAGGGGTGATCAGGATGCTGGTACAGCGCCAGGCCTTCGATGTCAGCTTGTACTTGACCTCCGACGCCAATCACCTTGTGCAGTTCGGTGCTGGCATCTGCGCGAGCATCCAGAGCCCAGACAGCCACATCTTCTTCACCGATGAACAGGCGTTGACGTTGGTCGTCCGCCACGCAGCCCTCGGGTTGGCTGTCGAGTTTGAACTGACGAACCAGCTCGCCCTGGACCTGACCAGCACTGGCGCTCAGGCGGTATTGCAGGAAGCGGCCATCCTTGTCGTTGGCGATGGCATAGATGTCACCGGTTGGTGACTGGCTCATGCATAGGCCATAAATCTCATCCAGCGGGGTCTCGACTTGTCCGAGTTCGCTCAGTTCGCCGCTGTCACGGTCAATGGCGAACAGATGCAGGCTGTTGTGGTCGCGATTGCTGGCCACGGCCAGATCGACCAACTCGACATCAACGTTAAAGCCAGGACGGACATCGACATTGTTCAGTCGACCCGATGGCAGAAACTGCAGTTGCTGCCCGTTCAGGTCATAAACGGCCAGACCGGCACGCTTGTCGGTGCCGAGGATGCGGCTACGTTCAGGCTGTTCGGGATGCAGCCAGATGGCCGGATCATCGGCAGCGTCGCCGACACTCGGCACTGACTCGGTGGATATCAGTGGAAGTAGGACCGGCAGCGCCGGCTGAGCTGCTGTCGGTGTCGGCAAGTCGTTGAGCTGGGCCTGGTACAGAGCACCATCGGCATCATCGATCAGCAGCAGTTGCAGACCATTGGTCGTGGTCCGGCTGCTCAGCCATTCGGGCTCATCCATATCAGCCAGAGCCTGGGCCGGCAGCGAGCTCCAACCCTGGTCAGCCGGTTGATAGACATGCAGCTGGCGAGCTTTAGGATCGGTTGCCAGCAAGGTACCCTGGCTGACGCTCAGCGCTCCGGCGGCACCCTTGATTGAGCCGAAAGGCTGCAGCAGATCGACCGGTTCTCGGCTCAGCTCGGCCTCGGGGTGCGCGCCATAGGCCCAGATCCCAACGTTCTCTTCGCTGACATAGAGCAGGTGGCGGTCATCATCCACTGCGCAGAACTCGCTTTGCGGTGGCAGGCTCAGGCGGCGCACATGCTGGGCCTGATCAAGCAGCCGGGTCTGGCTGGCGACCAGCCACTGATCGCCCAGGCCTTCTTCACCGATGGTGAACAGCAGCAGGTTGCTGGCGTCATCATGGTACAGACACAGGCTTTCGATCTTGTAGGGGCTGGGCGGTAGTCGCAGTGGTTCTGAGAAACGCTGTTGACGGCTGTCGTAGTGCACCAGCAGTGGTTGTTCGATGCCGGTGGTCACGCTAGCCAGGATCATTCCGTCCTGGGCGCTGCGCAGATCCAGACTGGCAAAGCGCCCGGGCAGGTGGGCAACAGTGTCACCCTTGGCATCGACCAGCCACAGGCCGGCACTGTTGGCTGCGGCGCGTTCAGCTGGGGAGTTTTCCGGCAGTAGCCGCCAGTATTCGGAATCAATCTGGGCAGATACGGGGCTCAGGGCCAGATTGTTAGCCGCTGCAGGCTGCGCTGCAATGGGCTCTGAGGTCTCGGCCGTGGGCGCGCTGCAAGCGCTGAGCAACAGGCTGCTGATCAGCAAGCCAGGCAGGGTTACAGGTTTGCGGAGCATAAACATGGAATAAGCACTTTCCTTCAAAGGGGCTGATCACCGCCGGGCGCCCGGCGGTGGGTATAGGCATCAGAAATGGGTCAGGGTCAGACCAAGCTTGTAGGTTGGGCCGTATTCCTCGTACTGGGCGTTGTAACGTTTGCGCCCGGTGTAGACGTAGTAGGACTCATCGGTCAGGTTCTGGGCCTCAAAGAACACCTGCAGGTTGTCCATGAGGAAGTAGCTGGCGCTAAAATCGACGAACAACTGGTCATCGACCTTGTAGTCGTAGCGCTTGTCGAGCACGTCGCCGACCTCGCTGAGATAGTCGGACTTGTAGTTGGCAGACAGGCGCAGACTCAGGCGCTGGTTCTCCCAACCCAGGGTCAGGTTGCCGGTCAGGTCCGATTGGCCGGGCAAGCTGATATTGCGCTTGCGCAGGCCGCCCAGATCTTCGTCGAATTGTTCAATACCAGCGCGTGAGCGGGTGAGGGTTGTGTTGGCGTTGAGCAGCAGGCCATTCCATGGGGCCGGCAGCCAGTTGAACTGCTGTGCGTAGGCCAGTTCCAGTCCGTAGACTTTAGCTTTGTCGCCGTTGACGAAGGTGAAGGCTTCATCAAAATCGATGTATTGGCCGGTGCCGGCCAGATCGGTCTCGTAGGCAAAGTGACGGATGTCTTTATAGAAGGCGAAGGCGGAAACGGTGCCGGCGCGGCCCATGAAGTGTTCGATGCCGATATCGAAGTTGCTCGACTCCAGAGCCTTGAGCTCGGGGTTGCCGAATTCGGCCTCGTTATCCTCGATGACAAAGCCAGGTGCCAGTTGACCAAAGGTTGGGCGCACTACGCTGTTGGTCCAGGCAGCACGCAATTGAGTATTGGCATTGAGGCTGTAGATGGCAGTCAGACCCGGCAGCCAGTGGTCATAGTTACGGCGCTTGCTGACAGGCAGGAAAACGTCTTCGTCCAATCCTGTGCCTTTGGCAGAGAAGCGGGTTTGTTCGTAGCGAATCCCGACAATCAGGCGCAGGCGATCAATATCGCTGGTGTTCATCAACCAGGCGGCATTGATATCTTCACTGATCTTGAAGTCATTGACCCGCGAGGCCTCCTCATCATAGAACGCGCTGCGCTCAAGGCCTGAGAGCAGAGACTTGACGGCGCTGCCGCGAATGCCAGGACCAAAACCGCCAAGCCCGTATCCCACCCGGCTTCGGGTGAAGTTGCTCAGATTGAGGTCGGCATCACTGAACCCTTCGGCCAGTAACGCATTACGACTGTAGCTCCATTGCTCGGCATCATTTTTCTTGTCGCGCCGACTCAGTTTTCCGCCAAAACCGAGTGTATGGCCGATGCCTGACACCTGGTAATCGTGCTCCAAAGCCAGGCGCAGATTGTATTCGCGATCTTCGGTATATTCCTTGGTCTGACTGACCGAATGCAGCCGATAATTATGCGGCTCATCGTAGCCGGGAACCGAGCCGAGCACCGGTTTTCGGCTGCTCTGATAACCTACCCCATCAAAGTTGCTCAAATTGCGAAAGACTGCGTTGCCAATGGCCAAAGGGGTGTCTTCCGAGGACTTGCTATGCCCGGCTTGCGCATGAAGGCGCCAGTCATCCCAGCTTTGTTTTCCGCCAACTACTAGTGAGCGAATTGTCTGTGTCTCATCACGTTCTTTGAGACGTCGCTCCAGGCGAGCTGTTCCAGTGTCGCCGGGTAGCTGAGGGTCACTGAAACTGCTGCGCAGAGCCTGACGGCTTTCGCTGTCCTTGAACTTGCTGTAAAGGCTGCGCAGATAAAGCTCGCTGTCGTCATCCGGGCGATAGTCGAGGTTGAGCCCCATCCCCAATCGTTCGCGGGTAATGTCGTAGCGACGCTGTTCAATCTGCTCCAGAGCCCCCGGCGAGCCATCAAAGTCCCATGCGCCTCCGGTTTCGGTGTTGTCGGAACCAAACCGGCGGTCATGCCAGCTGATTGCCGCGGCTACACCGAAATTGTCGATGCCATCACCCAGGCTGAACCGGTTGCTGAAAGCACCTGACAATTTTGGACTTTGTTTGGAGGTATTGTCGTCATGGCTGACTTCTCCACTCAAACTGTAGAACAGTCCGTCGTGGTCAAAGGCCGACATACTCTCCACTTCGATGGTGCCACCCACTGAGTTGGCGTCCATGTCCGGGGTCAAGGTCTTGACCACGGACAGCGACTGAATAAGCTCACTGGGTAAGACATCCAGCGCTACCGCCCGGCGTTTGCTTTCCGGAGATGGTACCAGCGTACCGTTGATGGTTACGCTGTTCAGATCCGGGCCTAGCCCGCGCACTCGAACAAACCGTCCCTCACCCTGATCGCGCTCTACCGAAACGCCGGGAATACGCTGAAGAGCTTCGGCGGCATTGTCATCGGGCAGTTGGCCAATGGCGTCGGCATGCACCACGCTGCGAATCGAGTCGGATTTGCGTTGATCATCCAGCGCCTGCTCAAGCTGAGCGGCCTGGCCGATGACATCAACAACTTCCGCTTGCTGCGCCCAGGCGCCTGAACTGGCGGCAACGGCCAGCGCCAAAGCGCTGACTCTGAAACCGACCGAAGTGGTCTTGATACCTTGCATGGACATGTGAATCTCCCTCCCCGTGATGTAAGCGGCCGAGCTTGGCCGTTGATGGGCTGGGACGTTAGGCAGGGCAGGTTGCAGTTCTGTGACAGCGTTGACGCCAAAGCCTTTAAATACGGGGCTTTGCGGCCTGTTTTCGGGAGTTTTGAGCTGTTAGGACCCGGTTTATTGGGCTCAATTGATCATGGCTTGTGTCATCGCGCCGAATCGATGGCCTAGGGTGGCTTATAACGTCATTGAGACTGAGCCGAATTGACCCCTGGTACTGAAACTTTTGTGTCATCAGCTTCTGTTTTGCTTGCCATATATCCATGCTGGAGGCGCTATGGCAGCCTTTCTGATACCGCACAAAATTAAGCTGGCAATCCTGTTGATGCTGGCCAACTTAGGTCTTTTGCTGCACTTGCTGCTGGGTGAGGTCAAACCTTTTGCCAGTTGGGACTGGACCGATATCGTCGGGGAGGGTGGTTCGGCGCTGCTGGTACTACTGTGGATCGGGTTACTGCTGAAAAGCCGCCCGGCCGGTTTTGTCACCAACCTGCTGTTTGCCGGGTTGGGGTGTCTGTTCTTTTCTCTCTGGATGGACACCCTGGATGAGTTTATCGCCCAGGCGCCGGGGGCTCGTTGGGATGGCTGGCTGGAGTCAGGGCCTATGCCTGTCGGGTTCGTGCTGCTAACGCTGGGCATCTATCACTGGCATCGCGAGCAACTGGCAATCAATGTGCAGATGCGTAATCGTGAGCGTATTTATCGCGAGCACCGTCAGTTTGATCAGTTAACTCCACTGGGCGATGCCGGTTACCTGCGTAGTCAGTTACAACTGGCCTTGGAGCAGGCGCGCCAGGCGCGGCAACCGCTGTCGCTGGTAATGGTGGATCTGGACGAGTTCTCCAGCGTCAATCGCGAGTATGGCCAGGCTGAAGGAGACCGGGTGCTACAGGTGCTGACCCAGTTGATCCTGCTTAATCTGCGTGACCACGATCTGTTATGCCGGTTGGCGGGAGACCGCTTCGTGGTGTTGCTGCCCAATACCGGCGAGAGTCAGGCTCGGGTGATTGCGCTTGAATTGGCGGAGGCGGTACGCGCGTTGGCCTACAAGACCATTACTCAGGGTGAACGCCTGCAATTGCAAGCTTCTACGGTGGCTCTTATGGCCCGTCAGGACGACCCTCACAGCCTGCTACAGCGCCTGACCTTGGCCATGGCTCGGGCCAAGCAGGCGCCACTGGCGCAGCAGGCCAGTTGATGAAAGCCTCAAGCCTTGGCCTGGAGTGCGACAGCGCCTTTATTCCGGCGCATTATCAACCGGCCTGCATACTGGATCTGGCGCTTAACCGCGGGTTTGACAGTCACCGCCTGTTGCGCGGCACTGGGCTGTTTCACGAGGATATCCTCAGTGGCAGCCGTTTGATCAGCCCACAGCAGTGCTTTCAACTGATCGACAATCTACGCCAGTTGATGGCCGCCGACGACAGCAGCTTCCTGTTGGGCCAGCAATGGCTACCAGGACACTTTGGTCCGGCTAGCCATGCCATTCGCCAGGCTGACACTCTGCATGTCGCCCTGCAGCGGCTGGAAGCTCTGAGTCTGTTCCTGAGCCCGCTACAGCGCCCACGGCTGCGGGTCGATGAGCATTATGCCTACCTCTACTGGCTTGATCCCTATGGTGCCGGCCAGCAGCGAGTTTTTCTGCTAGAGGCAGCCATGAGCGCGGTTACCGGCATGTGCCGCTGGCTGTCGGGTCAGCGCTTGCCCTGGCAGTTCCAACTCAGACATGCCCAGCCGCGTTATATCGAGCAGTACTGGGTGCACCTTGGCGAGGATCTGCGTTTCGCTTGTCCGCTGGATCAAATGCGTCTGCCGCGCGAATACCTGACCCTGGCCTGGGCAACCACCTCGGTGACAGCAGGGCAGGTGGCCGAACGTGAAAGCCTGGCGTTGCTGGCTCAATTGCCAGCCTGTGCGAGTTTTCTTGATCTGGTTTATGGCTATCTCGAGGCGCACCTGCGTCAACCGCTGGGGCTGGAGCGGGTCGCGGAAGCTTTCGCAGTCAGCCCGGCGACCTTCAAGCGCAAGCTGGGCAAGCACGGCACGCACTTTCAGGAACAGCTTGATCTGGCCCGCACTTGCGTGGCTGTTGATCTGTTTCTGAGCAAGGGATACAGCAATGATGAAGTGGCCAGCTACCTGAACTTCAATGACAGCACTAATTTTCGCCGCTCGTTCAAACGCTGGACTGGGTTGCTACCCAGCGAATTACGCAGTTTGCTGGGGTAAGAAACGTACAACGCCCGCATAAGCGGGCGTTGCAAGGAGTTCTGGTGTACTTCAGAACTCGTAGGTAGCAGACAGCCAGAGACGGCGGGCTTCTTCGAGGGTGCCGTCGGTAGACTGACCCGTCTGGATATAGTTGGATACCCAGCCGGTCGCGCCGGTATTGGTGGTGTAGAACTGACCTTTGGTGAAGTCCTTGTCAAACACGTTGTAGATGGCTGCGTTCAAACTCAGACGGTCAGTGGCACGGTAGGAACCGCCAAGGTGGAACACTTCGTAGGCCTTGAGGTCGCCAGCAGCGTCGTACAGCGCCTGGTTGGCCACTGACAGGTTTTCGTAGCGGTCAGTGAAACGCTCACGCTTGCTGCGATACTCACCCTGGAACCACAGGTTCAGTCGTTGAGTGGTATCCCAGTTGATCCGGGCATACAACTGATGATCCGGGCTGTTGGTCAGGGGTGCACCCTTGTTGTCGCCGCTCTTCTGTTCGCTGTCAGTATAGGTGTAGTTGGCGCTCAGGCTCCAGGCCGGTGCGAATTGCCATTTACCTGCAATCTCTACCCCCTGGGTCATCGCTTTGCCGATGTTCTTGTTCTGGGCGAAGCTGTCCTGATCAAACCCAGGGCCGAAGCTGATGCAGCCTGGCAGGTTGGGGTTGGCACTGGAGAAACAGTTCGGGATCGGGGTGCCGGAATCGATCTTGTCCTTGAACTGGTTGTGGAACAGGGTAACGTTGGCGTTGAAATTGGCCAGATTGTCGTAATAAACGCCAAACTCGGTATTGGTGGTGATTTCTGGATCAAGATCAGGGCTACCAATGGTAATGGTGGCTCCCTGAGCGGTTACCCCGTTGATTCCATTGTGCAGCTGATTCAGGGTTGGGGTTTTATAGCCACGGCTGACACCGCCTTTGAGAGTCCAGTTGTCGGTGGTGTTCCACACCAGGTAGGCGCGCGGGCTGACGTGACCGCCAAAGCTGTCATGGTGCTCGTAGCGTGCGCCAAGGGTCAGAGCCAGATCTTGGCGCAGACGCCATTCATCTTCGGCGAACAGCGCCCAGGACTTCTGTTCGAAGGTTTCGGTGGTAATACCGTCTTTTACTTCGGCATCCCACCATTGGGCGCCAAACGTACCGACATGCGACTGCCCCAGCGGAGCGACCAGTTTGGTATCGAAAATCAGGTCGGTAGATTTGAGCTCGCGGTTGGCGCCGACGATGATGCTCGGGAATCCTACATAGCTCTGGCCGATAGGCGTACCGGGAATGGTACGGCCCAGGGTCTCAGTGACATTGTGGGTCACACTGCTGGTCCAGCGACCGAAGTCCAGCCTGGCTTCATGCCCCAGTGCGACCTGATTGCGGGTGAAGCGCAGTTCATCCTTATAGCCATTGGCGCGACTCGGGGCGTCGGTGGTGCAGCCATTGACAGCGTTGCCGCCGGCCTTGCCATCCAGGCTACCCAGCTGGCAGTCGTCGTTGTTGTAACGCTGAGTGCCACGCTCGAAATCCAGATAAAAATCGTTACGCTCACTGGGAGTGAGGTTGAGGCGCACACCAGCAGTGAAGTTCTGACCTTCTACCGGTGAAGCGCCGCGCTTGCTGACGTTGCTGCCGTCACTGAACTTCAGGTTGGACTCCTCGCGGTCATAGAAACTGCCACGCAGGGAAACGCCCAACAGGTCATCAACCAGTGGGCCGCTGGCGTAGAGATTGGTGCGGGTGCTGTCGCCGTAGTCACTGTTTTCCTGGAAAACGTGGTCAACGGTTACAGTGGCGCCCCATTCAGCTGCAACTTTCTTGGTGATGATGTTGACCACACCGCCCATGGCGTCTGAGCCGTACAGGGTCGACATCGGCCCGCGGATGACTTCGATACGCTCAATTGCCGACATCGGCGGCATGAAGCTGGTGGCCGTCTCGTTGAAACCGTTGGGAGTGACATTGCCCGCGGTGTTTTGACGTCGGCCATCGATCAGGATCAGCGTGTATTCGCTGGGCAGGCCGCGCATGCTGATATTCAGCCCACCGGTCTTGCCGGTACCCTGGCGGATATCAATACCTTCCACCCCGTCCAGCGCCTGAGCCAGGTTGCTGTAGCGGTTGCGGCGCAGGTCTTCTTGACTGATGACGCTGATGCTGGCGGGCGCGTCGGTGATCTTCTGCTCAAAGCCTGAAGCTGTCACCACGGTATCAGCCAGCCGAACGCTGTCCTGGGCCTGGTTGGCCATGGTAATACTGCTGGCCAGCAAAGCCAGGCCGCCAACGGCGAGGGAGGGGCGGTAGTGCGTCATCAATCAGTACTCCTTTCCTTTGGTAACTGCTGCCGTGTGTGCGTGTTGTGTGCAATTCGTTCGCGATTGGCAGTCATAGTGATAATGATTATCAACTGCTGCGAACTCTAAAGAGCGTAAAGGAAAAGTTCCAGCGCCAGGGGTGAAACCTTGTGTTGCTCAAACTGGAACAGGGTCGGTAACGGCTCTGTCCGCTTAGGGATCAAGGGCTTGGCGTAGGTGAGGTGACGAAGGCTGATAGCCACTGGCCGGAATTCTGGTGTCAAGCATTTGACAATCATTCTCGTTGCCAAGAGAATCGGGAAGTCTCCCCCAACAAGCGTTTGATTTCATATGCAGCAGTCCAGATCCGAACCTTGCGTCAGTGCCCAGGGGCATACCCTCCGTGGAGGAAAAAAGGCATGGTGATGCATGACTTCAATGAGCTGAGTGTGTTTGTCGCGGTGGTTGAGCAGGGAGGCCTGACCCCGGTTTCAACCGCACTGGGTTTGCCCAAATCGACTTTGAGCCGGCGCATCAGTCAACTCGAAAATCGCGTAGGTCAACGCCTGTTGCTACGCCAGTCCAACCGGATGCTGGCAACTGAAGCCGGCAAGTTGTTTTACAACTATTGCCGGCAGATGCTGGATCTTGGCGAGCAAAGCCAGCAAGCACTGGACGACCTGAAGGAAGAGGTGAGCGGTGAGCTGGTGTTGCGTATTCACAATGCCTTCGAGCGTGGCTGGCTGCCGCCGGTAATCCACTCGTTCATAGAAGAGCATCCGGGTATACGAATCCAGGTAAGCAGCAGCTTGCGTCCACCGTCGCAGGAGGATGCCGGTCAAGGCGATCTGTGGCTTTGGCTTGGACCGGAAGCCAGCAATGGGCTGCGCAGTGAGCCGTTGGGGCGCTGGACCACCGGACTATACGCCAGCCCGGCCTATGTGCAGGCTAACGGAGCACCCGAGCATCCACGCCAGCTCAACCTGCATCGCTGGGTCGATGTATTGGGCGGTGGTGCGGAGTCGGTGCGTTTGCTACATGGGCAAAAAGGGCCTTATCTGTTCAAACCAACGCCGTCGCGGCTGAAGGCAGACACAGTGGTTCTGCAAGCCGATGCGCTGGTGCGTGGGCAAGGCATCGGGATTCTGCCCAACTGGTATGCCGATCGTTACGAGGCCGCCCACCCAGGCAGCTTTGTGCGTTGTCTGGACGGCTGGGCACCGGAAGCCTTGCCGGTAAACCTGATGTACAGCTTTGGCAGGGCGCCGCGCAAGGTTGGCGCCCTGATCGACTGGTTACGTCAAGCGGCGCCAGAGGCCTGGCGCCAGTAGCCGCAATTATTTCAGGCGGCGCTCAATGCCCATCTGGACCAGAATCTTGGCGGAAATCTCTTCGACGGAAAAGTGCGTCGAGTTGATGAAGTTGATGTTCTCGCGGCGGAACAGATTTTCCACTTCGCGAACTTCGAACTCGCACTGGGCAAAGCTTGCATAACGGCTGTTCGGCCGGCGTTCATTGCGGATGCTGGCCAGTCTGTCAGGGTCAATGGTAAGGCCGAACAGCTTGTGCTTGTGCTGCTTGAGCGCGGCCGGCAGTTGCAGGCGCTCCATGTCATCTTCGGTCAGGGGGTAATTGGCCGCACGGATGCCATATTGCAGGGCCATATAAAGGCAGGAAGGAGTTTTGCCACAGCGCGAGACCCCAACCAGAATGATATCGGCTTCATTGTAGTAATGGGTGCGGGCGCCATCGTCATTGTCCATGGCGAAGTGCACGGCATCGATACGATCCTTGTAGTGAGCGTTGTGCTGAATGGAGTGCGACTTGCCGACCGAGTAGGAGGAACCGTCACCCAGTTCCTGCTCCAGCGGGGCCAGGAATGAGGAGAAGATGTCGATCATGAAAGCATTAGCCTTGGCCAGCTCTTCACGAATTTCCTTGTTGACCACGGTATCGAAGATGATCGGACGTGCCCCATCCTGCTCGGCAGCCGCATTGATTTGTTGTACCATGTTTCGCGCTTTTTCGACGGTATCCACGTAGGGCCGCAGCCGTTTGGTGAACTGAATGTTTTCAAACTGCGTGAGCAGGCTCTGACCGAGAGTTTCTGCGGTAATACCGGTACCATCCGAAATGAAAAAAGCGGTGCGTTTCATGCGCGAGGCCTTAAGATGTCCTGATTGGCTGAGTGCTGCGGTAACGAGCCCGGGGCTCCTTGCCGGCATTGTGGCGCATTTGTCACATTCAGGCCAGACAGTCTGATGTGGCATGCGCCACTCAACTTATCGATTTACGGAGAGATCACCTTGTTAGAGTACGTAGTGTCCTTCGAACAGCTGGGCGTTGGTGATGTTGAGCGGGTAGGCGGTAAGAACGCTTCCCTGGGTGAAATGATCAGCAACCTGTCCCACGCCGGTGTGTCGGTTCCTGGTGGCTTTGCCACTACCGCCCAGGCCTATCGTGACTTCCTCGAACAAAGTGGTCTGAACGACCGCATCCATGCAGCCCTTGATGCGCTGGATGTCGACGACGTCAACGCCTTGGCGCAAACTGGCGCGCAAATCCGTCAGTGGGTAATGGATGCTCAATTCCCCGCCGCTCTGGACGAGGCGATCCGCAAGGCCTTCGTTGAGCTTTCTGCGGGCAATGACAATCTGGCGGTAGCCGTGCGCTCCTCGGCTACTGCTGAAGACCTGCCAGACGCATCCTTTGCCGGCCAGCAGGAAACCTTCCTTAATATCCGCGGCGTCGATAACGTGATCCGTGCCTGCAAGGAGGTATTCGCTTCCCTGTTCAATGATCGCGCCATCGCCTACCGGGTTCACCAGGGCTTCGACCACAAGGGCGTGGCGCTATCAGCTGGTGTGCAGCGCATGGTGCGCTCGGAAACTGGCACCGCCGGGGTAATGTTCACCCTGGACACCGAGTCAGGCTTCCGTGACGTGGTCTTTATCACTGGTGCCTACGGCCTGGGTGAGACCGTGGTGCAGGGTGCGGTCAACCCCGATGAATTCTACGTACACAAGCCGACCCTGGAGGCCGGGCGGCCGTCGATCCTGCGCCGCAATCTGGGCAGCAAGGCGATCAAGATGATCTACGGCGAAGAAGCCAAGGCCGGTCGCTCAGTGAAGACCGTTGATGTCGACAAGGCCGAGCGGGCACGTTTCTGTATCAGCGATGAGGAAGTGGTCAACCTGGCCAAGCAGGCGCTGATCATCGAGAAGCACTATGGCCGGCCGATGGATATCGAGTGGGCCAAGGACGGAGACGATGGCAAGCTGTATATCGTTCAGGCGCGCCCCGAAACGGTCAAAAGCCGCAGCAATGCCAACGTCATGGAGCGCTACCTGCTCAAGGAAAAAGGCAAGGTGCTGGTCGAAGGTCGCGCCATCGGTCAGCGGATTGGCTCCGGTCCGGTCAAGGTCATTCATGATGTCTCGGAAATGGACAAGGTGCAGCCGGGTGATGTGCTGGTCTCAGACATGACCGATCCGGATTGGGAACCGATCATGAAGCGCGCCAGCGCCATCGTCACCAATCGCGGTGGCCGCACCTGCCACGCGGCGATCATTGCCCGTGAACTGGGTATTCCTGCGGTGGTCGGCTGTGGCAACGCCACCAGCGAACTCAGAGATGGTCAGGAAGTTACCGTTTCCTGCGCCGAAGGCGATACCGGACTGATTTACGATGGCCAGTTGTCGTTCGATATCCGCACCAACAGCGTTGATGCCATGCCACCGCTGTCGTTCAAGATCATGATGAACGTCGGCAACCCTGATCGCGCCTTCGACTTCGCCAATCTGCCCAATGAAGGCGTAGGACTGGCGCGTCTGGAATTTATCATCAACCGCATGATCGGCGTGCATCCCAAGGCGCTGCTGAACTTCGCCAGCCTGCCGGCTGACGTCAAGGACAGCGTCGAAAAGCGCATTGCCGGCTACCCCGACCCGGTCGACTTCTATGTCGAGAAGCTGGTTGAGGGCGTCAGCACCTTGGCTGCGGCCTTCTGGCCGAAAAAGGTCATTGTGCGGCTGTCCGACTTCAAGTCCAACGAATACGCCAACCTGATCGGTGGTCGTCTGTACGAGCCGGAAGAAGAAAACCCAATGCTGGGCTTCCGTGGCGCTTCGCGCTATATCAGCGACTCGTTCCGCGACTGTTTTGAACTCGAGTGCCGGGCAATGAAGCGCGTGCGCGATGTCATGGGGCTGACCAACGTCGAAATCATGGTGCCGTTTGTGCGTACCGTCGGCGAAGCCAAGCAGGTCGTTGAACTGCTGGCCGAAAACGGCCTCAAGCGTGGCGACAATGGCTTGCGTCTGATCATGATGTGCGAGTTGCCGGCCAATGCGCTGCTGGCCGAAGAGTTCCTTGAGCACTTCGATGGCTTCTCGATCGGGTCCAACGACCTGACTCAGTTGACCTTGGGACTGGATCGCGACTCCGGCATCATTGCCCACCTGTTTGATGAGCGTAATGCTGCGGTCAAAAAGCTGCTGTCCAACGCCATCAGCGCCTGCCGCGCTGCCGGAAAGTACATCGGCATCTGCGGTCAGGGGCCTTCTGATCACCCGGATCTGGCCAAGTGGCTGATGGAGCAGGGCATCGATACCGTATCGCTCAACCCCGATTCGGTTATGGATACCTGGTTCTTCCTGGCCGAAGGTCAGAACTAAGCGCAAGGAGCTACCTATGCAGCACTATGTAACCCCGGATCTGTGTGACACCTATCCTGACGTCGCCGTGGTCGAACCTATGTTCAGCAACTTCGGCGGTCATGACTCCTTCGGCGGCCAGATTGTCACGGTCAAATGTTTCGAAGACAACTCGGTGGTCAAGGAACAGGTCGAGCAGGATGGCCGAGGCAAGGTCATGGTAGTTGATGGTGGCGGCTCCATGCGCCGGGCGCTGCTGGGCGACATGCTGGCTGAAAAAGCAGCCAGTAATGGCTGGGAAGGCATCATCGTCTACGGTTGTGTACGGGACGTCGATGTACTGGCCCAGACTGCGCTTGGCATCCAGGCCTTGGCCAGCCATCCGATGAAGACCGACAAGCGGGGGATTGGCGACCTGAACGTGGCTGTCACCTTTGGCGGTGTCACCTTCAAACCGGGTGAGTATGTATATGCCGACAACAACGGCATCATCGTCTCAGCCGAGCCTTTGAGCATGCCTGAATAGATAAGGCGTGGCGGGCACTCTGATTTAGTGGGCCCTCATGGCCGGTCAGTGGTGACACTGACCGGCCGGCGTGCGTCTGAAGCAGGAGTCCACTGATCCGGAGGTCAGCCATGGAAGATCCTTTTGAGCGCCGAGTGCGCGAATTGATGCGTCAGGCATCCGAGCAGCAGTCGGAGAATACCGATGATCAGCGTTTGGAGCGGGTACTGCACAAGGCCCATATCCACGGTGGCATCTTCGACCTGCTGAATCTGTTTACCCGTTGGGGTTGGGTTTTGTCTGAAGGCGGTGCGCGCGGTTTGAGACATATCAAGCCGGTACGTCGTGAGCAGGACGCAAACTCATCTACTGACCCCCATTGAATAGCGAGCGAACCATGGAACTGGAAACCTGGAGTCAAAGCTTTGTTGCCGCCATGACCACCCTGTGGGGCAAGGTGGCATCCTTCATTCCCGACCTGATCGCTGCGCTGTTCATCATCCTGCTGGGCTTCGTGGTAGCCAAGATTGTCGATACCATACTCAGCAAAGGCTTGGCCAAGTTGGGGCTCGACCGCCTGATGACTGGGGCGGGCGTGACCAAGATGCTAGGCCGGGTCGGGATTAGGGCGCCTGTGTCGGCGGTGGTGGGCAAGATCGTCTACTGGTTCATTGTGCTGACCTTTGTTGTTTCAGCCGCCGAAACCATGGGGCTGGCCCGTGTCTCTGCGACCCTGGATGCCTTTGCTCTATACCTGCCCAAAGTATTTGGTGCCGCGCTGATCCTGCTGGCCGGCTTGCTGCTGTCACATCTGGTTGGTGGTGTGGTCAAAGGTGCCGCGGAAAGTATCGGCGTCGACTATGCCAGCAGTCTGGGACGTTTTGTCCAGGGCTTGCTGGTAATCATCACGGTGTCACTGGCGATTGGCCAGCTGCAGATTGAAACTGCGCTGCTCAATACGGTCATCGCTATCGTGCTGGTGTCCTTTGGTGCCGCTGCGGCATTGGCTCTAGGGCTGGGCAGTCGCCAGATCGTCGGCCAGATCGTGGCGGGGGTTTATGTGCGGGAGCTGTATCAGGTCGGTGACCGGATCAAGGTCGGCGAGCTCGAGGGGATCATTGACGAAATTGGCACAGTCAAAACCACGCTGGTTGACGATGAGGGCGCCATTATTTCGGTCTCAAACCGAACCCTGATTGATGAGCGAGTGTCCCGCTGAATGCGGGACTTCCTTTAGTTAACTGACACGTCGCGACGATCCATTTTGAGTCCGCCCAGCGTAGCCCGCATCCGTTATCGACCTGCCGAGCTCTCGGACGAAGAGCTGGTGGCCAAGGCTAACAGTGAGCTGTTTCATACAACCACGGCCTATGAAGAGTTGATGCGTCGTTATCAGCGCACGCTGTTCAATGTCTGTGCGCGCTATCTCGGTAACGAGCGTGACGCAGATGATGTCTGTCAGGAAGTCATGCTTAAAGTTCTGCATGGCCTGAGACATTTTGAAGGAAAGGCCAAGTTCAAAACCTGGCTATATAGTATTACCTATAACGAATGTATTACTCAGTACCGCAAAGAGAAGCGCAAAAAGCGCTTGCTGGATGCACTAAGTCTGGACCCGCAGGATGAGCATCATGAACAGGAAGAGAGTGTTGCCGAGCGCACCAGTCTTGACCGTTTCCTGGTCCATGTGAACCCGGTAGACAGAGAAATTTTAGTGTTGCGTTTTATTGCCGAGTTGGAGTTTCAAGAGATTGCCGACATCATGCATATGGGGCTAAGTGCCACCAAGATGCGTTACAAGCGCGCCCTGGAAAAACTCAGAAAGCATATCGACAATCCTTTTTAGATCACTCACATATTGAAATTGTTGTATTTCTGTTATACTTGCGCCTGTGTTGTGCGCAAACCTAGTGTCCTAATGGATTATATGGGGATTCAAAGATGAAATTGAAAAACACTGTGGGTATCGTTGTTGGCGCCGTTATCGCGGCTTCCACCATGCCTGTCATGGCCAAGGGTGCCGGATCTGTCGAAGTTGAGGCTTTCGCCAAACGCTACTTCACCGATAGCTACCGCAACATGAGCGACGGCACCCTGGTGGGCGGCGGCATTGGTTACTTCCTGACCGATGACGTTCTGCTGAACATCAATCTGGGCACCTATCGCAACAGCCTGGAAGACGATGCTACCAAAGAAGACATCAATGGCCGTCTGGCTACTGTTGAAGCCATCTACCACTTCGGTGCTGGCAACTTCCGTCCTTACCTGTCTGGCGGTCTGGGTCACCAGGAGCTGGATCAGGTCACCAGCAGCAGCCGTGACAAGACCACCATGGCTCTGGCCGGTGCTGGCGTCAAGCAGTACCTGAGCGACAATTTCTATGTCAAGGCTGGCCTGGACGTACTGTACGGCTTCGACAGCAGCAACACCGAGTGGCAAGCCGGTGTTGGCATGGGTCTGAACTTCGGCGGTAAGCCGGCTCCGGTTGTTGCTCCGGCACCTGCTCCGGCTCCGGCACCTGCTCCGGCTCCTGAGCCGGTCATGCAGTCGGTCCGCGTTGAGTTGGACGTCAAGTTTGACTTCGACCGTGACAGCATTCGCCCGGAATTCCGTCAGGACATCCAGAGCCTGGCCGAGTTCATGAAGACCTACCCGTCGGTCACCACCACTGTTGAAGGCCACACCGACTCCGTCGGTTCGGACGCCTACAACCAGGGTCTGTCCGAGCGTCGCGCCAATGCAGTTCGTCAGGCTCTGATCGACGAAGGCGTTGAGCCGTCCCGCGTTAGCGCTGTTGGCTACGGCGAAGCTCGCCCGATCGCCGACAACAGCACCGACGAAGGCCGCGCGATGAACCGTCGTGTTGAAGCTGAAGTTGAAGCACAGGTTGAAGTTCGCTAAATCGAGCTCAATCCCATGCCTGGCTTGCCAGGCATGAACAAAAAAGCCCCGGCTCATGCCGGGGCTTTTTTTGCCTGTACTGTGATAAGCAGCCCAGCTCAATACTCGAGGTAATTGGCTCCGGGAAAGCGCAGACGGAAGTCATCGGGCATGGGCACAACCTTGGATGTGGTGAAGTCATAGAAGACAAACCCTGATTTTGCCAGGGCTACCAGCTCACCGCCCTCGGCCTTACTGATGCGGAAGATGATATCACCACCGTATCTGTTCAGATCCATCAGGCCCACTTCAAAGATCAGCCGGTCACGGGCAAAGGCCTCGCGCTTGTAGGTGGTGGCAAGATCGGTGACGATAATCCCAGTGTCATTCTCGCCAACTTCTTCAATGCCAAACTGGTACAGAAACCGGGCTCTGGCTTCGGAGATCATCGAAATCATCGAGTCATTCGCCAGATGTTTGCCTGCGTTGATATCGCTGATACGAACGGTCAGTTGTGTGGTGAAGTAGAACTGGTCATCGGGGAATACGAGGTTCAGGCGAGCCATGCTGAATCTTTTACCTATTGTACGGATGCCTTGGCGGCTTTGATCAATCGGGCCGGAGAGACCGGCAGGGCAGGGCGCATTGTACGCCAGTCATGGACAAATACGCAGGCCCATCATGAAAAAGGCCACCCGAAGGTGGCCTCTTTCTGACAGCCGGGCGAACCCGGTGAACCTATCGGTGATTAGCCGAACTGGTTCATGGTGTTGTCTTTACCGCTAGCCTTCAGAGCAGCTTCGCCAGCGAAGTACTCCTTGTGGTTGTCACCAATGTCAGAACCAGCCATGTTCTGGTGCTTGACGCAGGCGATACCCTGGCGGATTTCCTGACGCTGAACACCTTTCACGTAGGCCAGCATGCCTTGGTCGGCGAAGTAACCTTTGGCCAGGTTGTCGGTCGACAGAGCAGCAGTGTGATAGGTCGGCAGAGTGATCAGGTGGTGGAAGATGCCAGCCTGAGCAGAACCGTCACGCTGGAAGGTACGGATCTTCTCGTCCGCCAGCTGGGCCAGTTCGGTTTCGTCGTAGTCGACGCTCATCAGGTTGGCGCGATCGTAGGCAGAAACGTCCTTGCCTTCGGCAACCATCGCATCGAATACCTGCTGACGGAAGTTCAGGGTCCAGTTGAACGACGGGCTGTTGTTGTAAACCAGCTTGGCGTTCGGGATGACTTCGCGGATGCGGTCAACCATGGCCTTGATCTGACCAACGTGCGGCTTCTCGGTTTCGATCCACAGCAGGTCGGCGCCGTTTTGCAGGCTGGTGATGCAGTCCAGAACGCAGCGGTCTTCGCCAGTGCCAGCGCGGAACTGGAACAGGTTGGACGGCAGGCGCTTGGGACGCAGCAGTTTGCCTTCGCGCTTGATCACGACGTCGCCGTTGCCGAGTTCGGCCTCGGAGATTTCTTCGCAATCCAGGAAGGAGTTGTACAGGTCGCCCAGGTCGCCCGGCTGGCTGGTAACAGCGATCTGTTTGGTCAGGCCGGCACCCAGAGAGTCGGTACGAGCAACGATCACGCCGTTGTCGATGCCCAACTCAAGGAAAGCGTAACGAACAGCAGCGATCTTGGCCAGGAAGTCGGCATGCGGAACGGTTACTTTACCGTCCTGGTGGCCACACTGCTTCTCGTCAGATACCTGGTTTTCGATCTGGATGCAGCAAGCACCAGCTTCGATCATGCGCTTGGCCAGCAGATAGGTGGCTTCCGGGTTACCGAAGCCAGCGTCGATGTCGGCAATGATCGGTACGATGTGAGTTTCGTAGTTGTCGATCTGGTTCTGGATCTCGGCAGCCTTAGCGGTATCGCCAGCTTCACGAGCGGCGTCCAGAGCGGTGAACAGCAGGTCCAGTTCGCGGCTGTCGGCCTGACGCAGGAAGGTGTACAGCTCTTCGATCAGGTCGGAAACAGCGGTTTTCTCGTGCATGGACTGGTCAGGCAGCGGACCGAAGTCGGAGCGCAGTGCAGCAACCATCCAGCCGGACAGGTACAGGTAACGCTTGTTGGTGGTCTTCAGGTGCTTCTTGATCGAGATCAGCTTCTGCTGACCGATGAAGCCGTGCCAGCAGCCCAGCGACTGGGTGTAGACGGAGGAGTCGGCGTCATACTCTTCCATGTCTTTGCGCATGATATCGGCGGTGTATTGAGCGATTTCCAGACCGGTCTTGAAGCGGTTCTGAGCACGCATACGGGCGACGGACTCGGGGTTGATAGCGCTCCAGCTGCTGCCGAACTTCTCTTTCAGAGCGGCAACGGCCTTGATATCGTTTTGATAAGCTGACATGGTCAATCCTTCACAGTTTGCAGTAGGTTCAGCACGATTTGTGACCCTGTTCCCGCCAAACGGAACTGCCGTCAAGGGTTGACATAGGAAGGGCAAACTGGAGGAAGAAAGCAGATAGTCCGTTCAGAATGGGGGCTGTGACGAACAGACGATGACCGTGCCACCGACTCGTCACTTGGGACATGTGTCGGACTGGCTAAACCTGTCATGCAGGCTGATACGTTAAATCGCTTCCCCGTCCCTCAGGACAACTTTCGTTCCAGTCGCCACCTCGTCGAACCGCCTTCTGGGCTGTTGTGACACGCATCGGTCCTTTGGTTTCGGAGCCGATCCGGAGGCTCATTCAGAGTCTCTGGCTAGCGGGAGCGGGGCAATAATGCGTCTTCGCTTGCGAGAAGTCAATCTCAATGTAGTGTTTTTTTCAAACCACTACAAAAGTATCAATTGTGGCTACCGAGTCACGAATGCCTATTCCAGACGCTCTACCATCAGCCGAACGCTGTACTGATGCTGGCCGCGCGTGCTGATCCGCCGGCCGATGTCACTGGACTGCCCGGCGCTGCTGTCGTCCAGGCCGCCGACAGTAATCCATTCACCAAGTCGGGCGGTAACAACGGTGTCGGTTTGCTGGACGTCGATCAGACGGCTGTCAGAGCGATTGAGTCGGTCATGGTTGGCGCTGAGGCTGATAGTCGCAATATCACCATTGAGCCGGACCGTGGCATAAAACCCTTGGGTGACGTCGCGGTATTCGGTTTGCTGCACAACGCGGCCGTAAATGTCGGTCGTGGTGCTGGTCAGTGGTACGCTCTGGCCAGACTGGATTAGCACCGGATATCCCTCATTGGCGCTGATCTGGCGTATCGAGTCATCTGCTCCCCGGGTTTGCCGGCGTATGACCCGGGCCTGGTTGCCCTGGCCTGGCTGGCCGACAACGATATCCACCGGCCCGCTACTTACCCGGCCGTTCACTTGGTATCCCTGCTCATGAGTGACGCTGTCGCCACTGTTGGCCACACTGATCAACAGTTTGACTGGCTGGCGATCCAGTTGTTGCAGCAGCTCACGAATTTCGGCCAACCGGGCAGGTTCTGCGCGGATGATAAGCTGATTGCCATAAGCCGAAGCCCGCTCATCATCGCGCAGCATGGGGGTAAGTGCCGGCAATACCTGTTCTGCCAGGCTGTAATTCAGGTTGATGACCTCGGTCTGAGGTGCTGCGAGAGCAGGAGCGGCCCAGCTCAGGGTACTCAGCAGAACCAGCGAAACAATCCATTTCATAGGGTGAATCTCCTCAATCCCTGGTCACTCAGGCTGCTGCTCCAGTGCTCGTCAAAACTGGCCTGCCAGCGCCTGACCTGATCAGGGCTGTGATAGCGCACGAACCCCTGAGGCTGAAGCGCTTGTGGAAACATCAGAATACCGCTGTCGTCAGCCAGCAGATACACCTGCGGATCTCGGGCCAGATCAGGGTGGCGCTTGCGGATTTCGCACAGACTGGGAAAACGGTGTTGCAGGCTGGACAAGCTGTGCCCCTGGGTGAAATCGGCCGTCACCTGATTGACCAGTACGCGGATACTTCCCTTGGGATGGGTGGCGATGAATTGTTCGCAGCAGTCGATAAAATCGCGTCGGTGAAATAGCCACATTGCCTGGTCCGGGCTGCTGATAGTCAGGCGTCGCCGAGCCTGCAGGACAAGATGACAGGCATGCGCCAGGGCATATTCTTCATCAATCTCGATCAAATCACGCTGTTCGCCCAGCTGATAGGGCAGGTGAGAGCTGTAGCGCCTAGTCTGGTGCTCAGGATTGTGGATGCTGAAAGAGCCTGGAGAGACAAACTCGATTGGCGGCAGCTCGGCCTGGTTTTGGACATCAGCGCTCCAGCGCATATCGATATGCGCAATGCCGGCATCCATGTACGGTTCGGAGCAGCGAATGAAGCCCAGGCGTTCGTAAAATCGCTGTGCATGCGTTTGCGCTGACAGTTCCAGGTGTTGATGCCCAAGTTCCTGGGCGTGGCGCATCACCTCTCGCATAAGCAGGTTGCCCAGTCCCAAGCCACGGTAATCTGGAAGAATCGCCACCCGGCCAATGTGCCCATCGCGCAGCAGCCGGGCCGTGCCCGCGGGTTGTTCATTGACCAGAAGTTGAAAATGCACCGCGCTCAGATCATGCTCATCCCATTCCAGGGAGGGCGGCACATGCTGTTCGTCGACAAACACCCGCTGGCGAATGTCCCGCAAGGCGGGTGTGGCTGACCAACTTACCAGTTCGACCCTTGCATCATTCATCATCCTCCTCCGGCAGGAGTTCTCCCTTGTTGAGCAATTGCACCAGCAATTCCCGTGCATCTTCCTGCTGCAGCCACGGCTCCAGGGCTCCGGCTTCAAGATAGTCCTGTTTGCAGACTAGCTGTACCAGTGGCAGCAAGGAAATTGGCAACTCACAATGCTCGCCGCTGGCGAACAGCCGCAAGCTGTCATCCTGCCCCCGGCGCCAGGCCAGTCGGCTGCTGGGGTGGCGTATCAAGCCGTAGCCAGCTTCAAGCAATGCAAGCAAATCGGCTACTTCCCACTCTTGAGGCTGTATCAGTTCCGGGTAACGCGCCTCGGTCATGAAACGGCCGAACCAGGTGGCTAATGCCTCTCTGTCTTCGACCAGTGGGCGCAAAATTTGTTGCAACCGGTCGATACTCTGCTCATCAATGCTGGTGGGATCCTCGACCGGCATCATGCCTGCATCACTATAGCGTAGGCTGTCCCCCAACTGTTGGCTGACGAAGTCGGTGTAATGCAGCAAAATCTCGGCATGACTGGGCGCGCGAAAGCCTACCGAGAAGGTCATGCAATCATCCTCAGCGGTCCCCCAGTGGGCGACACCTGGCGGGATGTAGAGCATGTCGCCAGGTTCCAGTACCCACTCATCCGTCTGCTCGAAATCGCGCAGGATACGCAGGTCAGGATGGTCGAGCAGGGGGCTGCTCTCATCGCAGTGCTGGCCAATTTTCCAGCGCCGGCGACCTTGGCCTTGCAGCAGAAATACGTCGTAGTTGTCATAGTGCGGTCCGACACCACCACCCGGCGTTGCGTAGCTGATCATGATGTCGTCCTTACGCCAACTGGGCAGGAAATCGAAGGCTTTGAGCAGCTCAGCCACTTCCGGGACGAACTGATCTACGGCCTGAACCAGCAGTGTCCAGTCACGCTCTGGCAGATTTTGAAAGGCATCTTCGGCAAAGGGGCCGCGACGCTGCTCCCAGGGGTGCTGGCCGTGCTCGAGAATGATCCGCGACTCAACCTCTTCTTCGAGCGACAGTCCTGCCAGTTCATTGGGGCTGATAGGGCTTTCATAGCCTGGAACTGCCTGACGAATCAGCAGGGGCTTTTTCTGCCAATAGTCACGCAGGAACTGTTCTGGGGTGAGGTTGCCAAGCAGTGGGAGGTTGGACATGGGTTGGTTTCTCGATTTTTGCTGTGTGCAAGGAAAGACTGATTGCTCAAGTTTAGTGCAAGGCGCCATTACGGGGCTGTTGGGCGAGACACGCGGCAAGTACGTCCTTGTAGCTCGTATATGGCATCCCTGCCATATACGGTCCCGCCCAACAGCCCCGCAATAACGCCAGTCAAGCTATGTGTGCAATCAGTATTTCCGCTCAGCACAGGATTACTGGGTTTGATTGACTCGTGCGGAGATTGTTGAGTTCGGGAGACAGGCCCTTATCCTGGACCGTTCGATGCCAGGGATGGCATCGAAGAGCTACAGGGATGTACTTGTGCGTGTCCAGGATAAGGGCCTGTCTCCCGGACGACGCACAAGGCTATAGGGTCAATCAAACCCTTGCACAATAAGCAGTAAGAGGCTTAAACCCGGCTAGCCTGCTCAATCGCATTGCCCAGGTACGAAGCTGGGGTCAGCGCTTTGAGTTCTGCTTTGGCCTGCTCGGGAATTTCCAGGTCGTCAACGAAGGCCAGCAAGGCATCCGGAGTAATACCCTTGCCACGGGTCAGCTCCTTGAGCTTCTCGTAGGCATTGGGTACTGCATAGCGGCGCATAACGGTCTGGATCGGCTCGGCCAGAACCTCCCAGCAGTTGTTCAAATCCTCAGAAAGACGCTGAGCATTGATCTCCAACTTACTGATTCCCTTGAGAGTTGACTCGTAGGCAATCACGCTGTGAGCGAAGCCGACGCCCAGGTTGCGCAGTACAGTGGAGTCAGTCAGGTCCCGCTGCCAGCGCGAGATCGGCAGCTTGCTGGCCAGATGCTGCATGATTGCATTGGCGATGCCGAGGTTGCCTTCGGAGTTCTCGAAGTCGATCGGGTTGACCTTGTGCGGCATGGTTGAGGAGCCAATTTCGCCAGCTACGGTCTTCTGCTTGAAGTAGCCGAGGGATATATAGCCCCAGATGTCGCGATCAAAATCGATCAGGATGGTGTTGAAACGGGCCACGGCATCGAACAGTTCGGCGATGTAGTCGTGCGGCTCGATTTGGGTGGTGTAGGGGTTGAAGTCCAGACCCAGGGTGGTTTCGATGAACTGGCGGGCATTGGCTTCCCAGTCAACCTGCGGGTAGGCCGACAGGTGAGCGTTGTAGTTGCCGACCGCACCATTGATCTTGCCCAACAGCGGAATCTGCTCGATCTGGGCGATCTGGCGCTCAAGGCGGTAGACCACATTAGCCAGTTCCTTGCCCATGGTGGTCGGCGAGGCTGGTTGGCCATGGGTGCGTGACAGCATCGGAACCTTGGCATGCTCATGAGCCAGGGTGCGGATTTCACCAGCGATGCGGCGCATCAGCGGCAGTACCACCTCATCACGCCCGGCTCGCAGCATCAGTGCATGCGACAGGTTGTTGATGTCTTCACTGGTGCAGGCGAAGTGAATGAACTCGTTGACCTGCTGCAGTTCCGGCAGGACTGCGACTTGCTCCTTGAGCAGGTATTCAACTGCTTTCACGTCGTGATTGGTGGTGCGCTCGATTTCCTTGATGCGCTCGGCGTATTCCAGTTTGAAGTCGCTGACCAGGCCGTCGAGCAGGGCATTGGCCTGGGCCGAGAACGGACCAATTTCCGGGATGCCCGGATGGGCGGCCAGGCACTGCAGCCAGCGCACTTCCACCTCGACGCGGAAGCGGATCAGGCCGTATTCACTGAAAATGCTGCGCAGGCTGGAGGTTTTGCTGCCGTAGCGGCCATCTACCGGGGAAACGGCGGTCAGGGAGGACAGTTGCATGGGCGTTCTCATCATCAATTGGTCTGGCGGAAGTGGGTCTGGCAGAAAAGGACCGAATGATACAACACAATGGGCTATTTGGTCTTCGCTGCGGGTTGAGTCAGGCTGATCAGAGTCGAGGCGAAGATCAGGCCAGCGCCCAACCAGGACGACAGTCCGGGAACCTCGCTCCACAACAGCCAGGCAAACAGTCCAGAGAAGACGATGGCCAGATAGCTGAGTGGGCCGATCTTGCCGGGTGGTGCCAAGGCATAGGCCTTGGACATAACCAGTTGGCTGGTGGTTGCGACCAGTCCGATCGCGACCAGCATTGCCAGCTGTGTCAGTGTCAGTGGCTGCCAGGCCCAGATCAGCGGAATGGCTGATAGCAGGGCGGAGAAGGTCGAGAAGTAGAAGACGATCCGGCTGGCCGGCTCGCTATTGCTCATGGCCCGGATTGAGACAAAGGCGCAGGCAGCCAGCAAGCTGGCTCCGATGCCCACCAACCCCTTGGGATCGAACAGTGCGCCGCTGGGCTTGGCAACCAACAGCACCCCGGCAAAACCGAGCAGTACCATGAACATCATGCGCCCGGTCAGGCTTTCTTTAAGCCACCACCAGGCCAGAATCGGAGTGAAAACCGGCGCGGCGTAGGTGAACACCATGGCATCGGCCAGTGGCAGGTGGGCGATGGCATAGAAAAAGCAATACATCGCACCCAGACCGTAAAAAGTACGCAGGAAATGATTGCCCAGGTGCTGGGTACGAAAAGGACCAAAACCGCGCACCAGAATCATCGGCAGGAAGAAAAACACGCCGACCAGGTTGCGGAAAAACACCACGGTTTCATTATTGACCCCGCTCGAGACCTCCCTGATCAGCACCCCCATCAGTGCAAACAACAACGCCGAAATAGCCAACAGCAGGGCGCCTTTGCGTGGCAGGTCGGTCCGTGGCAATTCAGTCATTGAGCACCGCACGCACCGCTTCAAGCAGGCGTTTGCGGTAAAACAACAGATGCCAGCGGTGACCGCCGAGTTGACGCCAGAGCCGGGCTGAACGGATACCGGCCAGCAGCAGGGCGCGGATCCGGTTGGCGATATCTGGCTGCTGTAGGTAGCGCATGTCGCCATGCACCTGGATACGCAGTTTCAGCGTGCTGATGGTGTCCTGATAAATGCTGCCAAGTGAGGCCCAGACATTGTCGTGCAGGGCGCCGAAGTGTTCGACCTGGCTTTCGGCTTGCTGAAGCCGCTGACCAAGCACCTGCAGCATGTCATCGCGCTTGTTGAGTTGGCGCTCGAGCACCAGCAGGTTCATTGTGTAGCGCAGGGCATCGCGCTGTAGTGCGGCATTGTCGCGAGCCAGCATTGATTCCAGCGCCTGCAAACCTTGACGGATCTGGTGGTGGCTGCCGCCATAAACGCCCATCACGTCATCGGGCGAGCGCTCAAGAATACTACGCACCAGACAGGCGGCAGGCCCTTCGGCCAGTTGCCCGGAACGGGCCAGCTTGTCGACCAGAATGGCGGTCTCGAATACCGCGCCCAGGGCTACGGCCAGCTCTTCATAGCGGGTCATGCTGCATCCTCGGCAAAGGCCGGAAGGGCCGTTTCGATAACGCCGCCACCCAGGCAGATATCACCGTCGTAGAACACCACCGACTGACCAGGTGTCACTGCGCGCTGGGGCTCGTCAAAGTGAGCGCAGTAACCGCTGGCGGTGCGTTCAAGGGTGCAGGCCTGATCAGCCTGGCGATAACGGACCTTGGCGGTCAGACGACGCGGCTGAGCAAGCTCCAGTGGGTTGACCCACCAGATGCTGGAACACTCCAGGGCCCGGGCGAACAGCCATGGATGATCATTGCCCTGGCCAACCACCAGCACGTTACGGGTCAAATCCTTGCGCAGAACATACCAGGGCTCGTCGCCAGCGCCCTGCATACCGCCGATACCAAGGCCCTGACGCTGGCCGATAGTGTGGTACATCAAACCGTGATGGCGACCGATCACCGTGCCCTCAGTGGTTTCAATATCACCGGGCTGGGCTGGCAGGTATTGCTTGAGAAAGTCGGTGAAGCGCCGCTCACCGATGAAGCAGATCCCGGTCGAATCTTTCTTGCGGGCGGTAGCCAGATCGTATTTCTCGGCGATACGCCGTACTTCGGGCTTTTCCAGTTCACCGACCGGGAATAGGGTGCGAGCGATTTGCTCCGCGCCAACTGCATGCAGGAAGTAGCTCTGATCCTTGTTGGTGTCGATGCCACGCAAGAGTACGGTCTGGCCGTCGCGCTCACCGCGCCGACAATAGTGACCGGTGGCGATCAGATCGGCGCCGAGCATCAGCGCGTAGTCGAGAAAAGCCTTGAACTTGATTTCGCGGTTACACAGGATGTCCGGGTTTGGTGTACGTCCGGCTTTGTATTCGGCCAGGAAGTGTTCAAATACATTGTCCCAATACTCGGCGGCGAAGTTGGCGGTGTGCAGCTTGATACCAAGCCGATCGGCTACCGCCTGGGCATCGGCCAGGTCGGTCATGGCGGTGCAGTACTCGGTGCCGTCATCCTCATCCCAGTTCTTCATGAACAAGCCTTCGACCTGATAGCCCTGTTCAAGCAGCAGGGCTGCGGAAACGGACGAGTCGACCCCGCCGGACATGCCGACGATGACTCTGGCTTGGCTGGGAGGCTGGTTGGCGGGACGGCTGGCGGAGGTGGTCATGTCAGCGAATCAGATCCAAAGAGTAGTGGGGCTTGTTCAGGTAGTCCTGGATGCAGTCGAGCACCAGATAGCTGCGTAAATCCTGGCGTTTGGCCTGTAGTTGCTCAAGGCTCATCCAGCTGGCTCGCACGATGCCATGATCCAGGGGCTGTTCCGGGCAGTGGTTCAGGGCTCTGCCGGCAAAACAGGCACGCTGATAGGTTACACCATTGTCGGCCTTGAACAGGTAGAGGCCAACCACCGAGGTAATTTCAACTGCCCAGGCGGTTTCTTCCAGCACTTCGCGCCGGGCGGCCTCGATGAGACTTTCGTCGGCTTCCAGATGCCCGGCAGGTTGATTTATAACAATGCGGTCGCCGCGTTGCTCCTCAACCATTAGAAAGCGCCCTTGATCCTCGACAATGGTTGCCACGGTTACATGAGGTAAAAAGCGCATGCACAGCTCCTGAAAAAGGCCTATAGGGTAGCCTAAAGGAGTGGGGGACGTGAACTGCCCACGGCTTGTCTGTTGTATCGGTGCTTACTGGCGCTAACGGCAAAAACAGCTAGGATTGCTGTTGCCGTGCCGCGATGTAGTGGGGCTTGTAGTGATACTACATGAATGTGTGCTTTGGGCGGCCAATATCCAGATGGCGACAAAAATGTAACGGAATGCGAAGCTTTTTCCATAAAAACGCGTGACATTCTGTAGGAAAACTACAACAATACGGCCACCGAAAAATCCGTATTCTGCATTCTGCGATTCCGGGGTTACCACTCCGGAGTCTTGTGACAACGACAAAGCAACGGAGTCAAAAATGGGATACCAAAAGATCCAGGTGCCGGCCAACGGCGACAAAATTACCGTTAATGCCGACCTGTCCCTGAACGTGCCAGACAACCCGATCATCCCCTTTATCGAGGGTGATGGTATCGGTGTCGACATTTCACCGGTCATGATCGATGTAGTCGATGCTGCGGTCGAGAAGGCCTATGCCGGCAAGCGCAAGATCTCCTGGATGGAAGTCTACGCTGGTGAAAAGGCTACTCAGGTATATGATCAGGATACCTGGCTGCCGGAAGAAACCCTGCACGCCGTCAAGGAATACGTCGTCTCCATCAAAGGCCCGCTGACCACTCCGGTTGGTGGTGGCATTCGCTCCCTGAACGTTGCCCTGCGTCAGCAGCTTGACCTGTACGTTTGCCAGCGCCCGGTGCGCTGGTTCGAAGGCGTGCCAAGCCCGGTCAAGAAGCCTGGCGATGTCGACATGGTGATCTTCCGTGAAAACTCCGAAGACATCTACGCTGGCGTCGAGTGGAAGGCCGGTACCCCGGAAGCCGACAAGGTCATCAAGTTCCTGACCGAAGAAATGGGTGTTACCAAGATCCGCTTCACCGACATGTGCGGTATCGGCATCAAGCCGGTTTCCGAAGCTGGCACCAAGCGCCTGGTACGCAAAGCCCTGCAGTACGCTGTCGACAACGATCGCAGCTCCGTGACCCTGGTTCACAAGGGCAACATCATGAAGTTCACCGAAGGTGCCTTCAAAGATTGGGGTTACGAAATCGCCCGTGACGAGTTCGGCGCCGAGCTGCTGGATGGTGGTCCGTGGATGCAGTTCAAGAACCCGAACACCGGCAAGACCATCGTGGTCAAGGATGTAATCGCTGACGCCATGCTGCAGCAGATCCTGTTGCGTCCGTCCGAATACGACGTAATCGCCACCCTGAACCTGAATGGCGACTACCTGTCCGACGCTCTGGCTGCCGAAGTCGGCGGTATCGGTATCGCTCCGGGCGCCAACCTGTCCGACGAAGTGGCCATGTTCGAAGCAACCCACGGTACTGCGCCGAAGTACGCTGGCCAGGACAAGGTCAACCCGGGTTCGGTCATTCTCTCTGCCGAGATGATGCTGCGCCATATGGGCTGGACCGAAGCAGCTGATCTGATCATCAAAGGCGTAAACGGCGCCATTGCCAACAAGACCGTGACTTACGACTTCGAGCGCCTGATGGATGGCGCCACGCTGCGCAAGTGCTCGGAGTTCGGCAAGGACGTCGTTGCTGCGATGAGCTGAGCGAACGCGTTTGGGTAATGAACAAAGCCGGCTATATGCCGGCTTTGTCATGATGGCTGGGCAAAAAAACCAGGAAGTTAGTGCTGGGTGGCGGTAACCTCATGGGTGATTTTGGTGACCAGGGCGGCGTTGGCCGATTCAGTTACGGACTGGATATTCACTGCATGCAGGCCCTTGGGGCCCTGAATGATATCGAAACGAACCGGCTGCCCAGCTTTTAGCGTCTTGTATCCATCCATCTGGATTGCGGAATAATGCGCGAACAGGTCCTCGTCACGACCGTCGGCCACAATAAAACCGTAGCCTTTGGCGTTGTTGAACCATTTGACCTTGCCGTTTTCCATACAACATCCCTCTGCTAGACCCCAACGGGGTGATTCCTCGATTACAGGGCAGGCCGGTAGATATGATGTAATAAATCAGATGACCACCGATCCATGCTCATTTACACTTTTTAACACTGAATTCGACTAAGTCAAGTTAGCCTCTGGCAAGCTGTGTATCAATGCACAGTTTCCCTCAGCGAGCCTGACCTCCATTTGCCAGCTGCGATGCATAACCTATTTGCAATGACGGAAATTCTACTAACCTTAAATCAGGGTTCACAGGAACCGGACCATGAACCCGATCATGGGGTGGCGGTTGAGACCAGCAAGCCCGAGCTAAAGCCCCCATCCCGTTACAAGGTGGTCATGCTCAATGACGACTACACACCGATGGACTTCGTTGTGGAGGTACTGGAAAGCTTCTTTTCGCTGAACCGGGAGGCCGCTACTCAGGTCATGCTCAAGGTACATACCGAAGGGCGGGCCGTGTGCGGGGTCTACAGCCGGGATATCGCCGAAACCAAGGCGGCCCAGGTAAATGACTACGCCAGGGAATGCCAGCACCCGTTGATGTGTCAAATAGAACGGGAAGCGTAACAAGCGACTTCGGTCGCCAGAGATGAGGTGGCATCATGCTCAATAGAGATCTCGAGATCACCCTGAACCTCGCGTTCAAGGATGCCCGTAACAAACGCCACGAATTCATGACGGTCGAGCACCTTTTGCTGGCATTGCTCGACAATCAGGCTGCGGTCACTGTACTGCGGGCCTGTGGCGCAGACCTTGAGCGTCTGCGCCGCGAACTGACCGAGTTTATTGACTCCACCACACCACTGATCCCACGCCAGGATCATGAGCGTGAAACCCAGCCAACCCTTGGTTTTCAGCGGGTCTTGCAGCGCGCCGTATTCCATGTCCAGAGCTCAGGCAAGGGTGAGGTGAGTGGAGCCAATGTGCTGGTGGCAATCTTCAGCGAGCAGGAAAGCCAGGCGGTGTTTTTCCTCAAGCAGCAACAGATTGCCCGCATCGATGTGGTCAACTTCATTTCCCATGGGATCTCGAAAGTTGCCGGTGACAACGAGCAGATCCAGTCCGATCAAGACGGTGTGGACGAAGATAGTGGTGAAACCTCGACCGCCAGCAATCCGTTGGAAGCCTACGCCAGCAACCTCAATGAGCAGGCTCGCCAGGGCCGGATCGACCCGCTGGTCGGTCGGGCGGCGGAAGTCGAGCGGGTCGCACAGATCCTTATGCGACGGCGCAAGAACAACCCGCTGCTGGTCGGTGAGGCCGGGGTAGGCAAGACCGCTATTGCCGAAGGGCTGGCCAAACGCATCATCGATGGTGAAGTGCCTGACATTTTGTCCCAGGCCGTTGTCTATTCACTTGACCTGGGGGCGTTGCTGGCTGGGACCAAATACCGGGGTGACTTCGAGAAGCGCTTCAAGGCGCTGCTCAAGGCGCTCAAGAAGCGCCCACAGGCGATTCTGTTCATCGACGAGATCCATACCATCATCGGAGCCGGCGCTGCCTCTGGCGGCGTTATGGATGCCTCCAACCTGCTCAAGCCGCTGTTGTCGTCCGGTGAGATTCGTTGCATCGGCTCAACCACCTTCCAGGAGTTTCGCGGCATCTTCGAAAAGGACCGGGCGTTGGCTCGGCGGTTCCAGAAAGTTGATGTGGCCGAGCCATCAGTCAGCGATACCATTCAGATTCTCAGGGGGCTTAAGGGGCGCTTTGAGGAGCATCATGGCATTCGTTACACCGATGAAGCCCTGCGTGCGGCAGCCGAACTGGCGGCGCGCTATATCAACGATCGGCACATGCCGGACAAGGCCATCGATGTAATCGACGAAGCCGGTGCTTATCAGCGCCTGCAACTGCCGGCAGACCGGCCGGAATTCATTGATGTGCCAGAGGTTGAGGCTATCGTGGCGAAAATCGCGCGCATTCCGCCTAAGCACGTGTCCTCCAGCGACAAGGAGCTGCTGAAGAACCTTGAGCGTGACCTCAAGCTGGTGGTGTTCGGTCAGGATGATGCGATTGCCGCGCTGTCCACTGCGATCAAGCTGTCGCGCGCCGGCCTGAAGTCAGCCGATAAGCCGGTAGGCTCCTTCCTGTTCGCCGGTCCGACCGGGGTCGGCAAGACCGAGGTTACCCGCCAGTTGGCCAAGAGCCTGGGAATCGAGCTGGTACGCTTCGACATGTCCGAGTACATGGAGCGGCATACCGTATCGCGATTGATTGGTGCTCCGCCCGGTTATGTTGGCTTCGATCAGGGTGGTCTGATGACCGAGGCGATCACCAAGAGCCCACATTGCGTACTGTTGCTCGACGAGATTGAAAAGGCCCATCCGGAGGTATTCAACCTGCTGCTTCAGGTCATGGACCATGGCACCTTGACCGACAACAACGGACGCAAGGCCGACTTCCGCAACGTGATCATCGTCATGACCACCAACGCTGGGGCCGAGACCATGAGCCGGGCTTCGATCGGTTTCACTACCCAGGATCACACCAGCGACGGCAGTGAAGTGATCAAGAAAACCTTTACGCCCGAGTTCCGCAACCGCCTGGATGCGATCATCCAGTTTGGTCGTCTGAGCCACGAGAGCATCAAGTTCGTGGTCGACAAGTTCCTCACCGAGCTGCAGGCGCAACTGGAAGATAAGCATGTGTTGCTGGATGTCGACGAGGCTGCCCGTAACTGGCTGGCCGAGCACGGCTATGATCCGCTGATGGGCGCGCGACCGATGGCGCGCCTGATTCAGGACAAGATCAAGCGACCGCTGGCCGAGCAGATCCTGTTCGGCGATCTGGCCGAGCATGGCGGTACGGTACATATCAGCATTCGGGACGGAGAGCTGGTGCTGGACGTGCCGGAAGAAGAAATGGCCTGAACCGATTTCGCGGCCGCAGGCCGCTCCTGCCAATCGGAATCCCCTGGTAGGAGCGGCCTGCGGCCGCGAAACAAGCCAGCCCACAGCTAGATAGCAAACTCCGCCCATACCGGAGCATGGTCAGACGGTTTTTCCATGCCGCGGATGTCGTAGTCAATTCCACCCGCGATGCAATGATCGATCAGACCACGACTGGCCATCACCAAATCAATCCGCAGTCCTCGCTTGGGCTGATCTTCAAAGCCCCGGCTGCGATAGTCGAACCAACTGAACAGGTCATCCGTTTCGGGGTTGAGGTGGCGGAAGCTGTCAACCAGCCCCCAGTCCTTCAGACGCTGCATCCATTCGCGCTCTTCCGGTAGAAAGCTGCACTTGCCAGTGCGCAACCAGCGTTTGGCGTTTTCCAGACCAATGCCGATATCGCAGTCCTCTGGCGAGATGTTCATGTCGCCTACGACCAGCAGACGTTGGTCAGCGTTGAAGTCCTGCTCCAGATGGCTTTGCAAATCCGCATAGAAACGCTGTTTGGCGGGAAATTTCAGCGGGTGATCCCGGCTTTCGCCCTGCGGAAAATAGCCATTGAACACGAAAAGGGGCTGACCGTCGGCGCAGGGAATTGCAGCGCTGATCATTCGCCGCTGGGCATCTTCCGGCTCGCCAGGCAGCCCCTTGCGCACCCACAGCGGCTCGCTTTTGCTCAGCAGGGCAACTCCATAGTGGCCTTTCTGGCCATGGAAATGAACGTGGTAACCCAATGTGGCGACCTCTTCATAGGGAAATTGCGGGTCATCGACCTTGGTTTCCTGGAGCCCGATAATATCGGGAGCATGCCGCTCGACAATTTCTTTGAGTTGATGAGGTCTTGCTCTCAAGCCATTGATATTAAAAGAAACAATCTTCATTGAAATAGCTGTTCCTGAGCTTGGTTAAGGCATTTTTCGGGGCTTTTGCAAGGTGTTGGGGCGAACATGCCCACATACAATTTTCCCAGCCCCGTGCTGGATGGCATGTTAGCATTTAGTCTATGCACGGCGCTTCTGGCGCGACCCAATGATTATGGATGATACATATGGTCCGAGCTTTCGTTCTGATCTGCCTGATGATGTTTGCGATCAGCACCCGGGCCGAGCTCGAAGTCAATATCGAACCCGCCAACAGTCGAGTAAAGGCCAATATCGAGGCCTTCGTCGGCCCGGTACAGGCCAGCAGCCGGCGTGAAATGTGGCGCCTGGCACGCCCGAGTATTGCCCAGGCCGAGCGTGCTGCTCAGGCCCTGGGGTACTACCAGACCCGCATTCGCCCACAGGTGACCGGCCCCAACAACTCGCCAACTCTGGTCTTGAATGTGACTCTCGGTGAACCGGTGCGCTTGCGCAACGTCGACATCCGCATTGAAGGGCCAGGGCAGGGGACTGATGCTTTTGCCCTGACGACACCGGGTCGGCGCTTGCGTACCGGCGCAATCCTGCACCATGGCTATTATGAAGACCTCAAAACCCTGATCAGCAACCAGGCCCTGCGTTATGGTTACTTTTCCGGACGCTTCACCGAGCACCGAATGCTGATCGATACCGAGAACAATCAGGCCGATATCACGCTGGTTTACCACACCGGCGAGCGCTTCAGACTCGGTGAAGTGGTATTCAGCGAAACGCCGTTCAACGAAAACCTGTTACAACGCATGGTGCCGTTTCGCACGGGCGTTCCTTACGATGCAGACCTGATCGCCGGGCTGAACCGTGACCTGCTATCCAGCGGTTTTTTCGAATCGGTTCAGGTTTCGGCTCCGGCGAACCGGGCCGATGAGGATGGACTGATACCGGTTGATGTTCAGCTTCAGGCCCGCAAGAAGCATTCCCTCGGGTTTGGTGCTGGCTTTTCTACCGACGTTGGGCCGCGGGCCCGAGCCAACTGGACCCAGCATTGGCTCAATGCCAAAGGGCACTCCAGAGGGGCAGAGCTGGAGGTTTCCTCTCCGCGGCAAAAGCTTAGCGCCTGGTATCAAATCCCGCTGACGCCACCACAGAGCAGTGCGTTGCGATTCTTCACTGGCTGGCAGAACGAGAATATCGACGACACCGAGAGTGAGGCCTTTACCATCGGCGCTCAGTATCAGAAACGTCTGCGCAGTGGTTGGGAGCGAGTTATCGGTTTACGTCTGGAGCAGGAGAGGTTCAGCCTGGGTAATGAGTCTGGTGACAGTACCTTGTTGATCCCCAGCATCTCGTTCCAACGTACTACAAGTACCGGTGGCGTGGATCCCAGCCAGGGCTATAGTCTGCTGCTGGATGTTCAGGGCGCCAAGGAAGGGATCGTTTCCGATTTCGACTTTGTGCGCGCCAACGCCAGCGCCAAAGGGCTATACACGCTTTGGGACAACCATCGTTTTCTGTCACGGGTCAATCTGGGGGGGATCGCCAGTAACAGTTTCCGCCGGGTTCCTCCTTCGCTACGTTTCTTCGCCGGCGGTGATCAGAGCGTGCGTGGCTATGACTATCGCACCCTGTCGCCGACCGACAGCTCCGGTGAGCGGATCGGTGGCCGATTCCTGCTGGCCTCAAGCGTCGAATATCAGTACGAGTTCATCGACCGCTGGCGTGCTGCGGTCTTCATCGACCATGGTAATGCCATGGATTCATTGACCGACCCGCGCAAGACCAGCGCAGGGCTGGGCGTACGCTGGGTTTCTCCTGTCGGGCCGATCCGCATTGACCTGGCCCGCTCGATCAGCGATCCCGATGAAGGGTTCCGCATTCACTTTTCCATGGGGCCTGAGCTGTGATTCGCTTTATCGCCAAGACCTTGCTTCGAGGCCTGTTGCTGCTGGCCCTGATTCCGCTGGTGCTTGGGTTACTGCTGGCCAGCGAAACGGTTAATCGCTGGTTGTTTGAACAAGCTACGCGCTTCGAGCCACGTCTGGAGCTGAACTTCGTTGGCGGCCAATTGTGGCGCGGCTGGGACTTTGCTCACCTGTACTGGCGTGACGAAGGACTGGAAATGCGGTTAGACAAGCTCAGCCTGGCCTGGTCCCCAGAGTGTCTCTGGGGCAGACGCTTGTGTATCGACCACCTGGAAGTGGACAGCCTGCACTTGTTGATCGAGGGCGATGACAGCTCCAGTGAGTCTGAGCCCGTAGCGCTGCCTGACATTCGCCTGCCGCTGGGCATTCAGCTTGACCGGCTGTATCTGGGTAGCCTGTGGCTGAACGAAGAGCAGCCACTGCTTCGCGAGTTGCTGCTGGCCGCGCATATGAGCGGTGATCATCTGGTCGTGCATAAGTTCAGCGGTATAGGCCCTGAGGTGGACTGGCAACTGGATGCCGACATGCGTCTGAGTGGCGAGTGGCCGCTACGTCTGCATGCAGAGGTCAACCTACCCCCGGTCGACGAGCGTGACTGGCAGGCTCAACTGCGGCTGGGTGGCAGCCTTGCTCAACTGACAGTGGAGCTGGCTAGCCGGGGCTATCTGCAAGGCCGCCTGAGCGGAACGCTTGAGCCGCTGCAGCCGGAACTGCCGGTTGCCGTTGAATGGGCCGGAGAGCCGTTCCTGGCCTTGCAGGCGTTGCCGCCAACGCTGACACTCAATGATTTGTCGCTCAACCTTGCAGGTGACATGGAGCAGGGCTTTAACCTGCTGGCCAGGGCTCGATTACCCGGCGAAGGTGGCGACGTGGCGCTGAGATTGGCGGCCAAGGCGGATCTTGAAACACTTCAGGAGCTTGACCTTGAACTGAGCGTGGTGGAACAGCCCCAGCGCCGGCTAGCACTCCAGGGCCGGGGCGGCTGGGCTGAGCAGTTGGTTGCCGACGCCACCTTGGTGCTGGAGCAAGCCTTCCCCTGGCAGTGGTTGTATCCCCAAGACATTGGCCCGGTGGTGGTCCAGCAACTGACACTGGATGCCCAACTGGCGGGTGAGTCCTACCAGGCAGAACTCAAGGGGCAGGTGAGCGCCCTGGCAGATCAGGTACTGAATCTGAGTCTCAGCCTTGACGGCACTCCGGAACGGGTTGATATCGCGCCGCTGAACCTGGAAACCGCAGCCGGTTCAGCCCAGGGTGAAGTTGCCCTGAACTTTGCCGATGGGATTGCCTGGGCTGTCGAATTGTTGCTCGATCAGCTTGACCCTGGCGTGTTCGTGGCTGAGCTGCCTGGGAGCCTGAGCGGCCCGCTGCGCAGCGAAGGACAGCTTCGGGATAACCACTTGCAGGCTTCCGCCGATTGGGCGCTGGAGGGCACTCTGCGCGCACAGCCGCTGGCACTGAGTGGTCAGCTCTCAGGTCAGGACCAACGCTGGACAGTCAACGATCTGCTGCTACGCCAGGGCGACAACCGGATCAGCGGCAACGCTGAATGGGGCCCGCAGGTCCAGGCCGCCTTGGACATTCAAATGCCGCGCCTGAATACCCTGTGGCCGGGGCTGCGCGGCAATCTACAGGGTCAGCTTCAGGCAGCCGGCCCACAGGATGCCCCGGTGGTCGAGCTGGAGCTGACCGGTCAGCGCCTGGCCTATGACGAGTTGAGCATTCCGGGCCTGGAGCTGCAAAGCCGGCTGACATTGTCCGAGCAACTACCCGGCGAGCTGAAGCTGACGGCCCAGCGGATTGTCAGCGGTGATACCCGGCTCGGCAATCTCGAGCTGAATTTGGCCGGCAATCGCGCCGAGCATCAGTTGCAATTGACGCTTGAGCGGGGCCTGGTCGACCTTGACGCACAACTTACCGGGCAACTGACCGATGAACGCTGGGAAGGCCGTCTTGGCCGCAGCCAGATTGCCAGTGAAGAGCTGGTCTGGGACCTGTCTCAGCCAGCTTTGATCAGTTATCGGTTCGAGCCTGGACAACTGCGCCTGAGCGAGCATTGCTGGGCGCATGCCGGCTCCAGCTCACGGCTGTGCTTCAGCGGCGAGCAGCGCTTGATGCCTGACCGGCAGTTACGCTTGAGCCTGAATGACTTTCCGCTGGAGTCGCTGCAGCATCTGCTGCCAGAGGACTTCAGTTGGGATGCCACGCTCAATGCCGAGGTCGATTTCCGTCAGGCTGTCGGTGCACAACCGCTGGCACAGGTTCAGGTCAGCAGCCGTGACGGTGCTATTACCGTGGCCAGCCCGGAGCAAACACTGCGTTTCCCCTATGACCGGCTGGAGTTGAACACCGTGCTGGAGGCCAATCAGGCGCGCAGCCAGTTCTTGCTCAGTAGCGAAGACATTGGCCGGCTGGATATTCAGGCGAATATCGATGATCCCGGTGGTCAGCAGCGGCTGAATGGTCGTTATGCCATCGAGGGTCTGCGTCTGGACTTCCTGCGCCCATTCCTGCCGCAAGTTGAAACCTTGCGCGGCGAGCTGAACGGCAACGGCCTGCTTACCGGTCAGTTGACCAATCCGCAGGTCGACGGTGTGATTGTCTTGCGTGACGGCCAGATAGCCGGGCCGGAGTTGCCCATCAGCCTCGAGCAGTTGGGCATCCGGGTCAGGATCAGCGGCCAGCATGCGGATGTTGACGGTGATTGGCGCAGCGGTGAGCAAGGGCAGGGCAGTCTGACCGGCATGGTGACCTGGGCGCCAGAGCTGGATTTGCAGTTAAGTTTGCGCGGCACGGCTTTGCCTGTTCGGGTCGATCCGTATGCCGACTTGAGTGTCAGCCCCGATTTGCGTGTCAGCCTGGCGGACAATCGTTTGCAGCTCAGGGGCCAGATAGCGATTCCGCAAGGCAACATCACGATCAGGGAACTGCCCGAGCAGGCGGTGCAGTTATCGCCGGATGCAGTGATTGTCGGCCAGGAAGTCGAGGATGACGATCAGGCTCTGGCAATCAGTGCCCGTGTGCAATTGCTGATTGGCGATCAACTGCGATTCTCCGGCTTTGGCTTGACCGGCCGACTGAGTGGGCGCTTGGAAGTCGAGGAGAATCTTACCGCCAGCGGTGATCTGAATATCCTCGGCGGTCAGTACCGTGGCTATGGTCAGCGCCTGACTCTGCGCCGCGCGCAGATTCTGTTCGCCGGGCCGATAAGCCAGCCATTTTTGAATATTGAGGCCATTCGCCAGGCTGGCGATGTGGTAGCCGGTCTACGCCTGACCGGGCGGGCCGAAAGCCCGCAGTCGGAGGTGTTTTCCGAGCCGGCGATGGCGCAGGAACAGGCGTTGTCATATCTGATCCTCGGCCGTCCGCTGGGTGGCGGCGGGGATGACAACATGCTCGGGCAGGCGGCTCTGGCATTGGGCTTGGCTGGCAGTGCACCGATGGCCCAGAGTATCGCCAGTTCGCTGGGAATCGAGGGCTTTCAGTTGGAAACCGAAGGTACTGGCCTGACCACTCAGGTGGTTGCCGCTGGTTACCTCACCGACAAGCTCAGCCTGCGCTACGGCGTCGGGGTTTTCGAACCAGCCAACCAGCTCGGCCTGCGCTATGAACTGACTCGCCGGCTCTATCTGGAAGCCGTCAGCGGTTTTGCCAGTTCGCTGGATTTCTTCTACCGTATTGATTTCTAATGGTGTGAATCAGCCGCCGGAATATTGATGGCGTCGTTTTCATTTGCCGCCGGGTGGCGGTTTAAACAACCAAGGAGTTTCCAATGTCCAGCGTTACATTGCGTGGTAATCCGGTAGCCGTTGCCGGCCAGCTTCCCCAGGTTGGCGACAAGGCCCCGGCATTCAGCCTGGTGTCCAAGGATCTGGCTGATGTGAGCTTGTCCAGCTATGCCGGCAAGCGCAAGATCCTCAACATTTTCCCCAGTGTCGACACCCCGACCTGCGCGACCTCGGTACGCACGTTCAATGCCAAGGCCAGCGCGCTGAACAACACTGTGGTGCTGTGTATCTCCGCTGATCTGCCGTTCGCCCAGGCACGCTTCTGCGGCGCTGAGAACCTGGAGAACGTGGTCAACCTGTCGACTATGCGTGGTGCCGAGTTCCTGCAGAACTACGGCGTGGCTCTGGCGGAAGGCCCGCTGGCCGGTCTGGCCGCGCGGGCTGTGGTGGTGCTGGATGAGAACGACAAGGTTCTGCACAGCGAGCTGGTAGGTGAAATCGCTGACGAGCCGAACTACGACGCTGCACTGGCTGCACTGTCCTGAGCCGGCTGCGAGCCTGAGGCCGGCAGCAGGGCAGGGAAGTCCTCCGGCGTTAGGGTTTCGCGCTCAAGCAGCAGCGTTGCTCCCAACTCCAGGGTGGTGCGCTGCTGTCTGAGCAGTTCCTTGGCCCGCTCATAAGCTTCGTCGATCAACTGCCTGATCGACAGATCGATCTTCTCAGCGGTTTTCTCCGAATAATCCTTCTCGTTGACTCCCAGCGCGTGCTCGCCCAGATAGCGGGTGTGCTGTCGCTCCAGCACCGCCTGGCCCAGCTCCGCACACATGCCAAAGCGGGTGACAATCTGGCGGGCGATGTCGGTTACCCGCGCCAGGTCGTCAGCTGCGCCGGTGGAAATTTCATTGAAAATCAAATCTTCGGCCGCGCGTCCGGCCAACAGCACCACCATGCGGTCGCGCAATTCGCTGGAGGTGATCAGAAAACGATCTTCGGTGGGCCGTTGCAGGGTAAACCCCAGTGCCCCAATCGAGCGGGGAACGATCGACACCTTGTGTACCGGGTCCATGCCGGGCAACTGCGCGGCAACCAGCGCATGACCCATTTCATGATGCGCTACTACGGCCCGTTCGTGGGGCTGCAATACCCGGCCCTTGCGTTCGGCGCCAGCGACAATGCGCTCCACAGCCTGATTGAAGTCGACCATGGCTACCGCTTGGGCACCACGGCGGGTTGCAACGATGGCTGCTTCATTGACCAGATTGGCCAGATCGGCACCGCTAAAGCCAGTGGTAAGCCCGGCCAGAGCGTCGACATCCAGACTGTCTTCGGCCTGAATCTTGCGCAGATGCACCTTTAATATGGCCGATCGGCCCTTGCGGTCCGGTCGGTCGATCACCACCTGGCGGTCAAATCGGCCAGCGCGCATCAGGGCTGGATCAAGAATCTCCGGGCGGTTGGTTGCGGCCAGCAGAACTACGCCTTCACGCGGATCAAAACCGTCGAGTTCGGCCAGCAGCTGATTCAGGGTCTGTTCCTTTTCGTCGTTGCCACCAAAGGCGCCGACGCCGCGCATCTTGCCCAGCGCGTCCAACTCATCAATAAAGATGATGCAGGGCGCAGCTTGTCTTGCCTGTTCGAACAGATCACGTACCCGCGCAGCGCCGACACCGACAAACATCTCGACGAATTCAGACCCGGAGATCGAGAAGAAGGGTACCCCGGCTTCCCCGGCTACCGCCTTGGCTACCAGGGTCTTGCCGGTCCCCGGCGGGCCAACCAGCAGGATGCCCTTGGGAATCCGCGCGCCCAATCGGCCATATTTGGGCTGATCCTTGAGAAACGAAACGATCTCCTGCAGTTCGGCCTTGGCCTCATCAATCCCGGCCACATCGTCAAAGGTGACGCCGGTATCACGCTCAACCAATACCCGCGCCCGCGACTTGCCAACGTTGACCATGCCGCCCAGGCCTTGGCGACTGGCAATGTTGCGAAACAGGAACAGCCAGAACAGGATAATCAGCGCCATGGGCAGCAGCCAGGACAGCAGATTGGTTACCCAGGTATTGCTGGGCCGGTGGCGGAAGCTGATGTCATGCTGGGCCAATAGCTCGGCCAACTGCGGCTCTACGCGCTGGGTCACGAAACGCTCAGTACGTCCCTCTGCTGTCTTGAAGCGCCCCTGGATATCATGTTGACCGATAACCAGATCGGTAATTTCCTGCTTCTCAAGTAGCTGCAGAAACTCACTGTAGGCAATGGTGGCGGTCGATTGATGACTGCTCCACCAATTCTGAAAAAGTATCAGGACGATAAACGCCAGGAAAAAGTAACTGGCGTTCCATTGATGAGTTTTGTGCATGGCCATGATCTGATCACCGCTGACAAGGTGTTGTAAGTCTAGTTAACCCGCCAGCAGGCTGGCGGGCTTTGACCTCGATCAATGGATGGCCACAGTGGGGTGCGACCCGGGCTATTGCGCCTGAGTGAGGTAATCGGTTGCCAGGCTGGCCATGGCCTTGATGCCTGTGACCAGGGCCGCATCGTCGATCATGAATTCTGGCGAATGATTGGGCGCTGCACCGCGCAGGCGGTCCGCTGGAGTCACCCCGAGAAAGAAGAATAGCCCCGGAACTTCCCGAGCGTAGAAGGAGAAGTCCTCCGAGCCGGTGACCATAGGTGAGACAATGGCCTTGCCATCGGCTGCATGTCGCAGAGTAGGAAGCATGCGCTCGGTCAGTTCGGCATGGTTTACCGTAGTGGCGTAGTTATCAATGATCTCAACCTCTGCCTTAGCGCCGGAAGCGGCGGCGATCTGTTCAGCGGTCTGGCGCACCCGCTGATTGACCTGCTCCTGAACATCATCGCCAAAGGTTCTGATGGTTCCGCTCATGCTGACTTCATCAGGGATGATGTTGTGCCGGGTGCCACCTTCGATAGTACCGATACTAACTACGGCCGGCGCGGGCATGATGTTGGTCTGACGGCTCACCACCGATTGCAGTCCCGTGATGATCTGAGCACTGGCGACAATCGGATCAACACCGTTCCAGGGCTGGGCGCCATGGGTTTGCTGACCTTTGACCCGAATATGCAGATCTCCGGCGCTGGCCATGATTGGGCCGCTGCGGTAGGCAATGATCCCGGTTGGCAGGCTGGAGGTCACATGCAGGCCGAAAATGGCCTCGACATCGGGGTTGCGCAGCACTCCGGCCTCAACCAGTTGGCGGCCACCGAAGTGCCGCTCGCCATCGTAGACATAATCGCTGGGACCTTCCTCGGCTGGCTGGAAAATGAATTTGACGCTACCGGGCAATTCCTCACGCACAGTCGCCAGCGCTTGTGCCGCAGCCATCAGAATGGCCACATGGGCATCGTGGCCACAGGCATGCATGACATCGCGTTCTACCCCATGATAGAGCTGCCGCACCTGGGATGCATAAGGCAGTCCGGTCTGTTCCTTGACTGGCAGGGCATCCATATCTGCCCGCAACGCTACCACCGGGCCGGGTTTGCCACCACGCAGCAAACCAACCACGCCAGTGCTGCCAACATCTGTCTGCACCTCCATCCCCAGGGCTTTGAGATGCTCGGCAATCAGCGCGGCAGTACGGTGCTCCTGATTGCCCAGTTCCGGGTGTTGGTGAATGTCATGGCGCCAGGCAATCGCCTGGTCTTCCAGGCTGCTGGCCAAACTGATGACCTTGCTAGTCAGGTTGGTCTCTGCCAGGGCAGGGGAGCCGAGCAGGGCAAGGGGTAGTAACGCAGGCAGAAGCAAACGACGCATGGGAACGACCTTATGATTGGAGTTGTAGGACAGTGAAGCACAGAGCAGTCAGGCCACCGCCTGAGCACGCTGAAAATCACCCGGAGAATGACCAAACCAGCGCCGGTAGCTGCGAAAAAACTGCCCGGTTTGACGGTAGCCAATCAGTAGCGCCACGGTCTCGCTGGCATAACCTGCCGCCAGATATTCCATGCACAGCCGACGCCGGCACTGCTCGAGCAGCCGGCTGAACGGCTGGCCTTCGTCAGCCAGGCGACGTTGCAAGGAGCGGCTACTCAGGGCGAGCAGGGTGGCGCAGCGCTCGATACTGGCATCTCCGCGGCGCAACAGGACCGGTAACAGCAACATGACCGAGCCCGCCCAGTCATGTGCGTCGTGATTGCGGATCAGACGCCGCTCGCGGCGTGCCAGTCGACCGATGTCGGTCGCCTCCCAGTCCAGTGCCCGTGACAGCTCGATGCGCGGAAAACTGAGCTGGTAGCACTCCTGCGTGCTATTGAACTGGATCGGAACCTTGAACAACTGACGATAGTGGCGTTTCAAGACGTCCGCTTGCGGGGCAGGGAGGTGAGCAACCAACTGCTGAACACCCAGCGATTGTAAGGTGCGCAGCATCGCATACAGCATCGAGTCCATCTGCTGACGGCTGGGCTGAAACGCTGGATTGCTTTGTACCTGGACCCGCGCTTGCGACCCCTCAAGGCTTATCCCAATGCTGCCCAGGTCGGTCCCAAGGTGCATGTATCGCTGTGCCATCTGGACAACATCCAGTACGGTTCTGGTGCTGGAGAGAAAGGTAGTACCAAGAAAGCTTCGGCTGTAATTCAGGTGAGCAAAGGCCCGGGTCATCAACAGCGGATCATTAAGCTGCTGGCTCAAATCCTCGATCATTGAACGGATCACCGCCAGCGCTACTCGCTGCGCGCGCGCCATTGGCTGGTCTAGCTGGTAGCGAATCAACGCGGCTGTCAGTACCGGCTCATCAACTACGGCACGTAGACCTTTGATGATTTTTTCCAGATTTTCACTGGAAGCTGAGGGCTCGGGAAGCGCCATTTTTATTTCCGTCGTGCTGCACCATGAGGTGGTTTCAGTTTCCTTTCAGCGCGAGAAGAGGGCAAGTGCAAAAGGCGCCAACCAACCTCATTGGTGGCGCCTATGATCTACGATTGCCAGGCATACTCAGTGTCTGAAATCGCATTCAGAAACACCACCGGGCGCACGGGGAGCTGACTCAGACGGCGATATAGCGCCAGTCTGACCAGGTTGAATGTGGCCGCCTGACTGGCTGGTAAGTCTATATCCAGCACAAGATAGGGACCGATCTTTGTCATTCTGACCTCAATAGGCTGCAACTCCACTTCATTCAGGATACTTTCAGCCGCGCGCCGCAAATCCCGAGGCGGGGCAGCCAGCACCAGTTCACGGATGGCATCCCTAGTCATTCTGAGCGGTACCAGTACAAAGTAACCCGACACCAGTACCACCATCAGCGGGTCGGCATAGACCGCCAGTTCGGCCCAGGGGCTCCGGTTCAACAGAACTGTCAGGGCAAACCCCAGCATAACCGCGGCGCTCAGCACAGCGTCCATGAACCACTGGCGCTTTTCCGCCACGACCAGGTCCGACTGCAGCTGCTTCGATACCCAGTGCAGATAGGACCAGATGGCCAGACAACCGACCACGCTGATGGCCGCAAACAACAACCCCCATACCGGCATTGCTAGGCCGGCCGCCTTGCCACAAGGCGTACATGGCCGACACCAGCGAGACCAGACACACCAGGGTAATGGCCAGCCCCTTGACCGCAATCACCAGCGGTTGGATCGCGGCTCGACCAAAGGGGTAGGCCTTATTTGCCGGCTGCCGCACAACCTTGGCGGCATAGAGTGACAGCAGTGACAACAACAGGCTGATCATCGAGTAGGCACCATCGAACAGGATCATCAGCGAGTTGATCCACAGTCCCCAAGCGATCCCCGCACCAGCAAAGCTGCCAGCAACAAGGACGGATAGAGTCAGCGCCGGCTTTTCCCGCGCTAATAAAAGATTCATGATTACGTGCTCCTTCAAATTGCGCGGCCATGTTATCGCTGTGTATGCTGTGGGGTGAGTCGCTGAGCGACGGAATTAACGGCGCTGAAATATTATGAGAACATCGCAGATCGAAGCCTTTTTGGCCGTGGTGGAGGCGGGGAGCATTGCTGCTGCAGCCATCAGCCTGAAACGCAGCCGCACGACCATCAGTACCGCGCTAGCGGCGCTGGAAGACGAATTGGGCGTCAACCTGTTTGAACGCAGCGGTAACCAATTACAGCTATCCACGATTGGTCAGGCGGTATTGACCGATTGTCGCCGGTTCAATCACATAGCCCGTCAGATCCACTCACGCTGCCAGCAGCACCTCAGCGGTGCCGAATCGGTTCTGCGAATCGCCAGGGATGACGCCTTGCCAGAGAGTTTCTGGCTGGATCTACTGCGTCAGCTCAAGGAGCGATTTCCACAAACCAGCGTGTCGGTCTATCTGGCGCCGCCCAAAGAGCTGTCATCACTGGTCATTAACCAAGCGGTCGATGTGGCCTATGGGTTGATGCCGCCACCCACCAGCGAGGGTTATCAGTGGTTTCGTGAACTGGCTGACGTACGGATGATGACCGTAGCAGCTCCCGAACATGCGCTAAGCCGATTACCCCGGGTACTGCAGGATGATCTGATGAATCACACCCAGGTCACCTTGGCGTACATGGACAACGGTCAACTGGTAGCAGAGTCCGCAGAAACCGATAACTTTCTGGCCTTTACCCAATACGAACTGATTTGCGATGCAGTGACTGCCGGCGCCGGCTGGGCCGACTTGCCATTTCCGTTGATCGCTGAAGAGCTCCGTCAGGGTCGCCTCAAACTCATTCGCCATCGCAGCGCCCAGTGGTGGAAGGTTTTCAGTGCTCTGGAGTCTGAGCGGGCCCAAGGAGGTGCTGTGGTCAGTTGGTTGGCTGCACAGCTTGAGGAATACCTGGGACGGCTGGTCTAGGTTTTCTATCAAGGACCTGCTGCGTGTAGGTGTTAGCCATCGGTCGTGATAGCCGACTGATTTTTCCATTCCCTCGGCGATTGCCCGGATTGCGCTTTAAAGGCACGGGAGAGGGCGGCTTCGCTGCCGTAGCCAACTTCGGTTGCAATTACCTTCAATGGCCGTCCACGCAATAGCGCCTTTTGCGCCAGCCGCACACGCCAACCTTGCAGATACTGCCCCGGCGTGATGCCAATCGTTTCGCGGAAAGTTGTAGCGAATACGCTGCGCGACATTCCTGCTACGGCGGCAAGCTCTTCAAGCCCCCATTCCTGTGCTGGTGTTTCATGCATGGCCACCAGCGCATTGCGCAGACGCGGATGTGACAGCCCCAACAACATGCCGCTTTTAACGTCTCCACTGACCATCAATTGGCGCAGGATCTGGATCATTACCACCTCGAACAGGCGTTCAACCAGTGCTACACGCCCACAGCGCTGCTCAAAGGCTTCTTCGAAAAGCAGTGATAGAACCGGCTCGGCTCCCCATATCTCATCCAGCGGCAGGCAAATGACATCCGGCAGCGCCGAAGCGATCGGGTTATGCCCGCCACCCTCAAACGACAAGTCTGCACAGACCATGTCTGCACCCTGTGCCGCGTCGGTAACAAAGCGGTGGGTTAACGGCCGAGGTAACAGCAGCAGGCTTGGACGCTCGACCTGCAGAGATTGCCTGGCGTAGCGCAGCTCGACCGAGCCTGTGCGTATCAGGTGCAGTCGCCCGTGGGTGCCATCGCTTGTCAGTGTAGTAGTGCCACGTAGGGTTTCGGTCTTGAACGTCTGTGCGCGTACCGGGAAGTGGGTCATCAGTGCTGCAAGCCTGTCAGACATAATCAGTACTCCTGATCAATTTTTCAGGATTATACATCACCAATAGTTCGGGCTGCCCATGCAGAATACACATCACCGGGCAACACCGTCCGGTCACTTGCCACCGACGACCGTTCTTACGATTGAACACTGGAGATATCATCATGAAAAGCTTTTCTCATACCTTCGCAGCCAGTCTGTTAGCCGTTGCCATGGCGACCGGCGTCGCAGCCCATGCCTCGCAACCCGTTACTCCCGCACAGATTGCAGCCAGTGCCTCTGTAGAGGGCAACACCATCATCACCGCTGACGGCGTGCGTCTTTACTTCAAGGACTGGGGTCCAAAGAATGGCCCGGTCATTACCTTCAGCCACGGCTGGCCACTCAATTCGGATAGCTGGGAATCGCAGATGATCTTCCTGGCAGACAAGGGCTATCGAGTGGTCGCTCACGACCGCCGTGGCCACGGCCGCTCCAGCCAGCCCTGGGATGGCAACGACATGGATCATTACGCAGATGATCTGGCTGCCGTGATCAACGCACTCGATCTGAAGGATGTAACCGCAGTGGGCTTTTCCACCGGCGGTGGCGAAGTAGCTCGATACATCGGTCGCCATGGTACCGCTCGAGTCAAGAAAGCAGTGCTGGTCAGTGCGGTACCACCGCTGATGCTGCAAACTGCCGACAATCCAGGCGGCGTGCCACTCGAGGTGTTCGATGGCCTGCGCAAGGCCTCGCTGGAGAACCGCTCGCAGCTGTATCTGGACATTGCATCGGGTCCGTTCTTCGGTTTCAACCGTCCGGGTGCCGCAGTCTCACAGGGTCTGATCAACAGCTGGTGGGCTCAGGGCATGCAGGCAGGCCACAAGAACACCTTTGATTCTATTGCAGCATTTTCGGCCACTGATTTCCGCGAGGACCTGAAGAAGTTCGACGTACCGACACTGGTCATTCACGGTGATGACGACCAGATCGTACCGCTCGATATTTCCGGACAGGCGTCAGCCGATCAGGTCAAAGGGGCGAAGCTGATTGTTTACCCGGGTGCGCCGCATGGCTTGACTGACACACACAAAGATCGCTTCAACCAGGATCTGCTGGAATTTATCAAGAACTGAATGTCCAGCTGTTTGAACAAGCCGTCCGTAGGTGGCAATCTGCGGACGGCTTTATTTTGTAGTGTGCGGGTCTGATCTTTAAGTTCGTATAATGCCCGGCCTTATGTTGAGCGCCGTCCGGATACTGACACCGTTCCGGGCGGCGTTTAGCATAGGGCCGATTATGCGAAGTGATATCCCGCCTGACCTCATTCGTGATGCCCGCCTGTATGCCTGCTGTGAGGACGATACAGACGCGATTTGTTGGGTTCTCAGGGATTACGGTCGTTTGTTGTCTGAGCTGCGCACGTTGCGCCGTAGGGCGTCACAGCTTGATAGTGAGGCAGCAGACCTCGATTCTCGTCTGGAACGGCTCCAGTCTGCCTGTAGGGCCATTCTCGACCTGTGACCGGCCATGCATGATGCCTTTTCGCGTTCCAGGGCAATGCCTTCCTACGCCAAACCCACCCCGCGCCTGTTAACCATTGGCAGCCTTTGTGCCTGCTCGTTTCTTTCGTGGGATGCATGACAGCTGCCTGCTCGGCGTTCAGCCCGTTAGGCCCGGCACAGTGTCTGCCTGATCGATGTCGGTTATTGGCCGATCTCGGGGAGCGTCAGCGGACCGACCGGTGCCTGCCTGGACGGCCGCGAAGCGGTGGGGGTGGTAGTTACACCCCCACTTTGGTGCAAGGTTGTGCACCATAAGGGTTGCGATCTTATTAAAATCAACAGCTTACGGGTTTTTGATTTGCCGATTTTGGATTTTATTTGCCTTTTTGTTAGTACAATGTATTATCCGTATTAATTCATTGTGTGCACGAGGTTTATACATGAGCAATACGCAAAAGCCATCCATTGTCAGCCTTCGTGAGCGTTCCAATAAGGCCAAGGATCGATCACGAGTTTCAGGCACCTATAAGGTCCATGAAGCGGAAAAAAGCGGGGATCTTGATGCGACAATTACGTTGCGCATTAACTCAACGCTTAAGGCGCATTTTGAGGAGCTGTGCAAGTCTGAGCACACGACAGTAAGTCGAGAGGTTAAGCGATTCATCACTGAGGCTGTTCGCACTCAGTCGCTTCTTTGATTTCGGGCTTGTCCCGATAAATCGCAGGGAAGGGGAGCAGCAACTCCCCTTCACCTGCTCACCACCACCGATCACACGGAGATCGATTATGGCTGTCTTCAATTCTACTGAAGCCTTCCCCACACCTGGCCTGTCAGCTTTTGGCCCAAACCTTCAAAAGCTCCCCGAACTTGAAAAAATATCATGCAGATTTCGTTCGGATTCGACATTGCACCCTCTGGAATTGATGGGAAAGCGAATTCTGAATGCTCAGTTGGTCCATGTCTGCAATATGGATGACTACCCGTTTTCGCCTGAATCATCCATCTGTACATCCACCGTCCTGGCTGTTCAGTTGGGGAGCATTGCTCACGGGATAGAGACCAGCCTGTTGCTTCAGGATGATGATGGTAGTGCCCCGTATTTTGCGGACATTACTAGTCTTACCGTGCTGGATGTGCTGGCTGACCCGAGTCCTGCACCATGACGCCTGAGCTTGCTCAGCCGTCATGGTGTGGGCGCACTACGGCCTGTCGGTCGTTAGCTCGCCGGGTGGACTGGGGATGTGGGGAGAGTCGTAGACACACCCCACAGCACCAGACCACACGAGCCATTCCAGCCCTTGAATCCTGATGGCGTGTAGACGCCTCTGGCACTTCGTATAATGTATATTATGTTAAATTACGTATTGGCCTATGCAAGCGGCACAGATCAGCCTCTACAATAACCCCTGCTTCCACTCTATTGCCTGAGCCCCCATGAACGATTCAAACAAGCCTCGCTACGGTCAGGAAGATGCGTCCTTTCAAGCTGCTGGCGGTTATGACGGTATTCGACAACTGGTCGATGACTTCTACCAGATTATGGATAGCTGGCCCGCTGCGGCCGATATTCGTGCGATGCACAGAGAGGATCTGACTGAAGCGCGCGATAAGCTCACCCGCTTCCTGTGTGGTTGGCTTGGTGGACCAAGGTTGTTCCTTGAGCGTTATGGCCAGATCAGTATTCCGAGCTTTCACGCGCGCTGGCCGATCGGTGAGCCTGAGCGTGATGCCTGGCTTGGTTGTATGGCCCAGGCCATTGATCGCCAACCCTGGCATCCGGATTTCAAGGAGTATCTGCTGCGCCAGTTACGGGTGCCGGCTGACCGCGTGGTTCAGGCTGCCAAAGCCCGTCGCGAGCCTGACACCCAGTAACTTCAGGGCTCAGCCTGTCCCCGGCACCTGGCGAATCCGGGTTACTAGCGTATGGCTTTGCCCGGGCTCAAGCACGCGAGCATCAGGCCCGGCGTTGCTGGCTTCCAGGCAGATCATCTGGCGAAAGCCATCCTGGGGAAACTGGCTGAGTCTGGCGGCTTTGGCCTGCCAGGGGTTCCAGACGACCAGTGAGTGACTACCTTCGCGAGTGACTTCCAGGCAGCGGCCGTTGTGTTGGTGCAGGATCACCGGTGCGGTATGGTCGTAATAGATGCGGTCGACTTCCTGATCGATCAGGATCGGTCCAGGTTGGGCCCGGTGTTCCTGGCTGGTCAGCTGGTCGATGTAACGGCAGCCTTCCAGGCCGGTAATGCTGGCTTGGGTGATATCGGCTACCGGCAGGTAACTGTGCAGCGCCTGGCTCAGCGGTTGCGCCTGCTTGCCAAGGTTGGTGCTGGTGAGGCTGACGCTCAGCTGTTTGCCGATTACAAACTCCACCTGCAGGTGCCAGCGTTCATCAGGCAGCAAGGCTTTCATCTGCTCTGCTGCGAGCTCCAGGCGCAGACGCACCTGCTGATCATCGCGCTGGGCATCAATCAGTTGCCACGGACTGGTACGGGCAATACCGTGGGCAGGTCCAGGACGGGAATTGCCAAACCATGGCCAGCACAGTGGGATGCCCCCGCGCAGAGCGGTGCCCGGCATGCGGGGGTCGATGGGGCTCATCCACAGTAGCGGCTGTTTGCCGGCAGGTACGCAGTCAATCACCTGCGCACCTTCCAGGGCAATGGTGGCGCTTACCGCCGGATGGTTGATCTGGATGAATTCTCGGCCGTGCGCATTGCGGGTCAGCGCCAGACCTTCGGGTAGTGTTGCCGTCATAACCGCGCTTTAAGCTCCATTTGGCTCGAGCAGACTAGCTGCCTTCGATACGGAATCCCACTTTCAGTACCACCTGAAAGTGCCCTACTTTGCCATTGACGACATGACCACGGGTTTCCGTCACCTCGAACCATTCTACGTTCTTGATACTTTTACTGCACTCGGCTATGGCATTGTTGATGGCATCGTCGATGCTGATTTTCGACGAGCCGACGATTTCAACTTTCTTGTAGACATGATGGTCAGACATGGTCGCCTCCGGTTCCTTTGCCAGTACCTGCAGTATGGCACAGGGCTGGATCAGCGCTCCTTCACCCGTGTGCCAGCGGCTATCTCTTGACCGGGGTAAAGGATTACCCGCTCCCCTACCCCCAGACCTTCGATTATTTCAGTCATCAGCTCGCTACGCCGGCCAGGTTTGACTTCTCGCAACTGGGCCCGACCATTGTTCAGCAGGTACACCGCCCAGCCGCCACTCTGGCGAAACAGTGCGCTGGTGGGGATCTGCAACACTTCCTCGGCCTGCCATTGCACAAAGCGCGCTTCAACCCGGTAGCCATCGCCAAGATGCTGCCAGGCTGCACGTGGCGAGATCAATTCGATTATGACCCAAACCCGTTGCTCATCTACCCCAAGGGCGGAGACCTTGGTAAAACCCGCCGGCTCGATCCGCTTGACCAGTCCGTTCAGCAAGGAATCGCCACCCCAACGTTCAAGTTCTACCGGCATGCCGGGGCGCAGGCGCACCGCATCGGCGGACAGGACGTCCACTTCCACTTCAAGGCTGTCCAGATCGCCCAGTACCAGCAGCTTGTCGCCGGCCAATACCGGTCCTTCACTCTGGCGCAGCCGGCGCAGGACAGTTGCAGACAAGGGAGAACGAACGATCAGAGCTTCCGACCCAGGCTGCCCGCTGGTAACTGCCAGAACCGCCTGGGCATTATCCCGTTCGTGACGCGCCACATCGGCGGCAAATCGAGCCGAGCGCAAGGCTGCATCAGCTTGGCGCTGCTCCGTCTCGGCGCGGTCAAGGGCGTCTACGGCAACATGCCCTGCATTGACCAGGCGCCGAATTCGACTCAACTCGGTTTCAGCCAGTTGCAGGCGAGCCTGCTCGCTGTCAACCAGACTATGAGCAGCGAGCAATGCGGCTTCGGCGGAAGCCAGCGCAGCTTCGGCCTGGGAGCGGCTACGGCTGTCTAGCGGAATACTGGCCGACGGGTTGATAGTGAATAGGGTGTCGCCGGGCTCCAGTCTGTCGCCAGGTTCCAGTTCGATCCGGTTGAGGTGGCCGGCTACCGCTGCCGAGACTTCATAACGATCGGCAAGCCGGGTTCTGCCCTCTTCTTCGATACTGACCCGAAACGGCCCCTGCTGCACTTCGGCGGTTTCCACCAATATCGCTGGTGAGCGGAAGCCTAGCCCCAAGGCCAGCAACAGCGCCACACCTACTCCTGCCAGAATCAGCCTGCGTTTGCTATGTTTCATTCCCTACTCCGGAGCCTTGAGCGCCGCGATCATGTCCAACCGCACCAGCTTGCGCCAGATCAGCGATGCCGACAGCAGCGTTGCCAGCAGAACCACCAGCGTGGCCATGGCATAGGTTCTGGGCGTCAGTACCAAAGGAATACGGTACAGATCGGTTTGCATCCCCCAGGTCAACAGCCAGCACAGCCCAGCCCCTATGACAAAACCCGGTATCAAGGCCAGTAACGTCAGCAGCATCAACTCGCCCAACAGAATGAAGGCTGTTTCCGCCCTGGTAAAGCCCAGCACCCTGAGACTGGCCAGTTCACGACCACGTTCGGCAAAGGCGATGCGAGCATTGTTGTAGACCACGGCAAAGGCAATACAGCCGGCCATCAGCACGCTGAACAAGGTAAACACCAGGATGGTTTCATCCATCAACCGGTGAAAAGCATCAATATTACTGGCTCTGAGCGCCACGCCCAGAACCTTGGGCATACCCTCCAGTTCATGTTGCAGGCGTTCAAGCTGTTCGGCTTCGGCCGCCATGAAGGCCCCGCTGTAGGATGGCCCCTCACCCAGCAGGCGGCTCAGGTAGTCACGGCTGAGATAGGCACCCACACCGATATATTCGGTCACAATGCCAACCACGGGGATCTCCAGTTCAGGCCTGCGTCCGTCCAGCACCTGAACCTGTAGCAAGTCCCCAGGCTTTATCTCCAGCAGGTTGGCCAGATGATCGGTCAGCAATACGCCTTCTGGCGGCAGTCTGATCGGGTTTAGCGTGGCGTCAAGCACCTGGAACAGGTTGGCGGGGTGCTCAAAGCCTTGCAAGGCTCCCCGATAGCGATAGTGACCATTGCGCAAGGTGGCAGGTACTGCCCGAAAGCCTTCGACGTGATAAACACCGGGCAGATTGCGCAGTGAGTACAGTGCCGAATAGCCGACAGGGTCACTGAATGAAACAGTGAGATCCTGCTTCTGCGCCAGGCGAAACTGGACATCAAGCATATGCCCGATCGCGCCCTGCTGAAAGCCGGTCAGCATCATGACCGCTACGGCCAGGGCAATACCTATGACCGATAGCGCTGATTTCAGCGGTTGGCGCTCCAGGTTGCGCAAAATCATCCGCGAGGGCTGACTCAACCACCCTATCCCCAGGCGCTCAATCAGCGTGCGCCGGTAGCGTGCCGGTGCCTCAGGACGCATGGCCTGGGCTGGCGGCAGCCGAAAGGCCATGCGTAGTGCCCCGACAGTTCCCAGTAGTGCGCTACCGCCAGCAATAACCACCCCGGTTAGCGCCACCTGCGGGCGCACGCGAAAGTGCAGCCAGGGAAAACGGAAATAGTCCTGGTAAATACCGGCCAGACCACTGGCCAGCCAGCCGCCAAGGAGCACGCCAAGCAAGGCACCTATACAGACGATAACTGCAATCAGTGCCAGGTAGTGCCCGGCCACGGTCAGGTTGTCATAGCCGAAGGCCTTGAGCACGGCAATCTGTTCGCGCTGGGTACGAATCAACCGGGCACTGACCACATTGAGCAAGAATGCAGCGACGGCGATGAAAATCAGCGGCAGGACGCGAGCCATGGTTTCCAGTTGGGCCAGCTCTTCATCCAGGTAGCGGTGGGACATCTGATCGTCCCGGCCGTAAGCCCCAAGTCCGCCCCAGGGTTCGAGGATTGGGTCAAGCTGAGCAATGACCCCGTCGGCGCTGGCATTGGGTGCCAGCCTGATCACCATATCGTTGAACGCACCTTCCATATTGAACGCTGCCGCCAATGCGCTGCGGTTCATCCAGATCAACGCATAGCGGGCGAAATCAGGAAACAGATCCCCCGGACGAATCTGATAAATGAATTCGGGTGACAGAACGATGCCGCTGATCCGCAGTTGCCGGAAACGGCCATTGATGACAACGTCGAGGCTATCGCCAGGCACCAGTGCGTGAGCCTCGGCAAAGGCCTCACTGACCAGCACCTGGTCATCCCGACCGGTTTCAGGCATCTCACCCGCCCGCAGGTACAGGCGATTGAGTTGCGGTTGCCGCCCATCGGGAATTGACAATGCCTGACCGGTAATGGACTCATTGAAGCCACTCAGGCGAATGTGCAGCGGCGCCCGGACCCTGGTATCCAGCACAGCTACCCCGGGCAGTTCGGCAATCCGTTCGGCGACACTTTCTGGCGCTCGTTTGAGCTCGGCGAACACATCACTGAAGCGTTGGTCATGGTAAAAGCCGCTCTGGGTTTCGCGCAATGATTCCAGTGCGGTCAGGGCCATGACATACATGCCTACACCAATAGCGATGACCATGGCGATGGCCATACCCTGCCCTTTCAAGGACCAGAGTCCGCGTAGCAGCTTGATATGCAGGGTCCGCATGACTACCAGCTCAGTTCGGCAGGCGAGCGTTTGTTGTGGTTGCTGCGCACCTCGCTGACCCGTCCATCGGTCAGGCGGATGACCCGATCGGCCATGTCGGCAATCGCTGCGTTATGGGTAATTACTGCAGTAGTAGTACCCAGACGCCGATTGATGTCCTGCAACACTTCGAGCACACGGATACCGGTTTTCGAGTCCAGAGCGCCGGTTGGCTCATCGCAGAGCAGGACTTTGGGGTTCTTGGCCACAGCCCGGGCAATGGCTACGCGTTGCTGCTCACCACCGGACAGTTGCGAGGGAAAATGGTGCATGCGCTCTTCCAGCCCCACCAGTGCCAGCGCTTCGGCTGGACGCATGGGATTGGAGGCAATGTCGGTGACAATAGCGATATTCTCCAGCGCGGTCAGGCTGGGAATCAGGTTGTAGAACTGGAAGACAAAACCCACATGTTCGCGGCGAAAACGCGTCAGGATCGCATCGCTGGCATGGCTGAGATCAGTGTCGCGATAATGAAGTTCGCCGCTGCTGGGACTGTCCAGGCCACCGAGGATGTTGAGCAGGGTCGATTTGCCACTGCCTGATGCCCCAAGCATCACCACAAACTCGCCTTGGTACAGCTCCAGGTCAACGCCACGCAAAGCCTGGATTTCGACCTCACCCATTGGGAAACTGCGGGTCAGGTTGCGGGTACGAAATACCGGCAGATTGTCGGACATACAGTGAACCCCTCCATGAGCGGGTTCAGTCTAGCATCAAGCGCTTCCGACCATCCGCTCGATACAGCGCCGCGAGGCATCCGGCAAATGGGTGAAGTGCAGCCCGGTCCAGTACTGGCCGCCCGCCAGGCTTTCACGATGCCAGAGACTGCGCGCATCGAGAAGAATTTCGCGCATACCATCGAAAGTCATCGGCAAGTTGACCTGCAGTGCATAACCGCGATACAGCTCAATTGGACGCTCACTGAGCAACATCAGTCCTTCAGTGTGTAAATCCACCACCCGTCCCAGAAACTCTCCGGTATCCAGATCGAATACCTCCAGGCTGCTACTCACGTGATGACGCTCCAGTTTTCTGCGTTCTTGTACTGCGAGACCATTGGCGCTAGCTGACATGCTCGACTCCTTGACGGTCGCCTCTGAACACAGTGTGCGCCATTTGAGTGATGGCGAACAGCCACTTATTTGTTCCAATTGGTTAACCAAACCACATTTTTGCGCTTGATTTTCCACAAGGATCAGCTTGAAGAAGCGGTTGCATGGCTCGATATCGAAGGTTCCAGTTCATAGGCCTTGTTCAGCAACCAGTTGGCGCGCTAGGCTCGTGACTCACTATTGCAAGGAGATTTTGCATGTCGATCAAGGCGTTTCTGGCAGTCAGCGCTGCCTTTCTGCTGAGCGGTATGGCCTCTGCCCATGAATACCGGGCCGGGGAGCTACATATTGATCATCCCTGGTCGCGCGCCATGCCACCGGTTTCCCCCACCGGTGCGGCTTATCTGATTATCGAAAATCAGGGTTCCCGGGCTGATCGGTTACTGGGCGCCGAGACTCCGGCAGCGGCCTATACCGAGCTGCACGAGCATGTGCATGCCGATGGCCTGATGAAGATGCAGCAAATTGAACAGGTCGTGGTTGAGCCAGGTCAGCGAATCAGTTTCGAGCCAGGCGGCTATCACATCATGCTGTTCAATCTGCAACAGCCGTTGGTGGCGGGTGAGCGTTTCCCGCTGACGCTGCGATTCGAACATGCCGGTGAGATCGAGGTCGAGGTAGCGGTCGAGGATCAGGATGGGCCGTCACACGGACATGAGCATGGTCATGGCAACGGCCACCATCATCACTGATCGTCGTTTGGGGGTGTCCGGTCAAGCAGGTGGAACCGTGGCAGCCCCAAGTGCCAGCGAATTGCCGCCAGGCGAATCGCCAGGACTGTCAGGATAGCCAGAGTAATATCGAGATTTTCCGGGATCCCCAGATAATACAGACCGATATACACCAGCGAGCCGGCGATGCAGGCAGTGGCGTAGATTTCCTTATGGAAGATCAGTGGAATCTCGTTGCAGATGATATCGCGCATCACCCCGCCGGCCACTCCGGTCATTACCCCCATGATCACCGCAGCACTGATCGGCACATCATGTTGCAGGGCAACCTGGGTGCCGATCACGGTGAACACCGCCAGACCAAAGGCATCAGCCACCAGCAGCCCGGTTTCGTGAATCGGCCGGGTAAAACGGACCCAGACAACCGTTCCGATGGCGGCCAGAACCGCCACCAGAATATAGAGGTCGTTACGAATCCAGCTCACCGGGTGATTATCCAGAATGGCGTCACGCAGAGTGCCGCCGCCCAGCGCGGTGATAATGGCGATCACCATCACCCCGAACAGGTCCATGGACTTGCGTCCGGCCATCAGCGCCCCGGTAATGGCGAACACCGCCACACCGAACAGATCGAACGCATAAAACCAGGTCATTCAGGTACGCTCCAGCAGTGTCAGACCGGGATTGTCAGTCCTCCCGGGTTGGGGTGCGCATGGTAACAAACTCCTCGGCTGCCGTGGGATGGATACCCAGGGTTGCATCAAAAACGGCTTTGGTAGCGCCGGCCTTGACCGCCACCGCCAGGCCCTGAACGATCTCCCCTGCCTCGGGACCGACCATGTGAATGCCCAGCACCCGGTCGCTCACCTTGTCCACTAGGAGCTTCATGAAGCTTTGTTCGCTACGTCCGGCCAGGGTATTGCGCATGGCTCGGAAGCGACTTTCAAACACCTTGAGCTGGTAGCCCTTGGCCCTGGCCTGCTCTTCGCTAAGGCCCAGCGTGGCGATATTGGGAATGCAGAATACCGCGGTGGGGATGTCGGCATAATCGACCGGGCGATACTCCTCTGGCTTAAACAGCCGGCGGGCCAGGGCCATGCCTTCGGCCAGGGCAACCGGAGTCAGTTGCAGTGTATCGGTTACATCGCCAATGGCGAAAATTGCCGGGTCCTGGGTCTGGTAGTCACTATCCACGGCAATAAAGCCCTTGGCATCCAGAGTTGCGGCGGTGTTTTCCAACCCCAGGCCATCCAGATTCGGCTTGCGTCCGGTGGCATAGAGCACCAGATCAGCGTCCAGTGTTTCTCCGGTTTTCAGTGCAACACGCAGGCTGCCATCGGGCTGTTTGTCGATGCGTTCAACATCGGCATTGAAGCGCAGGTCAAGGCCCTTATCTTTCAGGGTCTTGCCGACATGCTCACGCACGCCCAGGTCAAAACCACGCAGGAACAGTTCGCCGCGATACAGCAGGGTCGAATCACAGCCCAGGCCATGGAAAATACTGGCGAACTCGATAGCAATATAACCACCGCCAACCACTAGGGTGCGTTTGGGCAACTCTGGCAGATAGAACACTTCGTTGGAACTGATCACATGTTCGCGGCCGGGGAACTCGGGAATATGCGGCCAGCCCCCGGTGGCGACCAGAATTCGTTCGGCAGTGTAGCTCTGGCCGTTAACCTCGACGGTATGTGAGTCGAGCAGTCTGGCCCGGCCTTCGATCAGTTGAACGCCGGCCGAAGTCAGTAGATTGCGATAAATGCCGTTGAGCCGCAGAATCTCGCGATTCTTGTTTTCGACCAGGCGCGACCAGTTGAACCCGGATGCCGGAAGATCCCAGCCATAGCCTGCGGCATCCTCGAAGTCTTCGGCAAAATGAGCGGCATAAGCGAATAGCTTTTTTGGTACACAGCCGACGTTGACGCAGGTGCCCCCCAGATAACGGTCTTCGGCCACGGCGACCCGGGCACCAAAGCCCGCAGCCATACGGCTGGCACGTACCCCGCCGGAACCGGCACCAATCACGAACAGATCAAAATCATATGCGGCCATGCGCTTAATCCCGTAATGCTTAAAAAACCGAGCATACCGTATTTACCTGACAGCATCCCCACAACATCAACCAAGGCAAACGACAATCACTTGCATTTGGCGTGTTCATCCGTAAGCTAGCGGGAGTATTCTGTGTCAGGCCTTCCCTTTGTCTGTCGTCAACCCATCTTTCAGCCGAATCAGCCGAGTGCTTGAGCATATTCACGCTCATCTGGACCAGGCCTTGCCGTTGGACCAGTTGGCCAGCCTGAGTTGCTGGTCTCGTTGGCAATTGCAGCGGGTATTCATGCTGCATACCGGCCTGAGCGTCGCTCAGTACATCCGCGAATTACGCCTGAGCAAAGCTGCCGAGTTGCTGCTAGATACCCCCTTACGGCAACTGGATATCGCCCTGGCCTGTGGTTTTGAATCAGAAATCAGCTTCAGCCGCAGTTTCCGGCAGATGTTTGGCTGCCCCCCTGGCCAATATCGACAGCGGGGGGAGCGCGTCGGCCTGCGCACACCGTTGCGACCTGACTGTAACAGCCCGGTCTTGCAGCGAATGGTGCAGGTACGGATTGAGACACGTCCGGCATTTGAGCTTGTGGGGGTCTTTGGAGAAATTGCAGGGCTCTATGCTGCTAATCCTGACTTCAAAACCAGCGTTCCCGGACTGTGGCAGCGCTTTACCCAGCGCGTAGCTGATACCCGTTCACGGGTTCGGATTGGTGTTCTCGATGTACGTGACAACCACCCCGAAGCACGTATTCCCTACTGGGCGGGAGTAGTCGCACCACTGGCCAATGATCCAGGATTGAGCAGGTTGAGCGTTCCCGCTCAGCAATATGCGGTGGTTCCCTGTCATGGCCCGATTGCGCAGCTTGAACATCTCATCGACTGGTTTATTCAGAGCTGGCTGCCGGACTCTGGATATTGCGGGGTCAATGGCTTCGATCTGGAGGTCTATCCGCCAAACTTCGAACCTCAGAATCCGGATGCGCGCATGGAGTATTGGGTGCCGGTCACGCCCTGCCAACATAGGCACTCTCCTTCCCTTAGATGAGTATGCCCCAAAATGTTAAGTGGCTTGCTGCCAGTAATGCATAAATGAGAATCATTAGCATTTGATGCGAGACTACTGATCAGGAGCCCCAATGAAGTCGCACCATCCGTTTCAGCGTTCCCTGCTGGCCTTGAGTATTGCTTCGCTGCTCTGCACTCCGGCCTTGGCCAACGAGCGGCATGAGCACGAACTGGACGATGTCGTGATTTACGGCAATACCGAGCGTAACACCGCCACCAAAACGCAGCTGGCCCCACAGGAAACGCCGCAAAGTATCTCGGTAATCGACCAGAACACCCTGTCCATGCGCAATGCCGACTCGGTAGCAGCCGCTCTACGCTACACCCCGGGCGTCAATACCGAACTGCGAGGTGGTGCGGTAACCCGGCTGGATCTGTTCAACGTACGCGGCTTCATCAATTACCAGAACGCCTATGACGGTCTGCAATTGCTCTACAACGACTGGAACCTGCAGCCGCAGATCGACCTGCTGGCCGTTGAGCAGGTAGAGGTCTTCAAGGGACCGACGTCAACCTTGTACGGCAACATGCCACCGGGCGGCATGGTCAATTTGATCAGCAAGAAGCCCGGCAAGGATCCCTACAACAGCGTACATCTGGCGATCGGCAGCCAGGACTTGCGTGAGCTGAGTGTTGAGTCGCGCGGCCAACTGGGTGACTCCAACCTGTCCTACAGCGTTGTCGGCCTGGCCCGCAGCAAGGATGGTCAGGCCCAGACCTCCGAGGAGGAGCGGATCATGCTGGCGCCCTCTCTGGACTGGCAGGTCACTGACGCCACACTGGTCAATTTCAATCTGTACTATCAGAAAGATCCGGACATGGGAATCTATACCACCTTGCCGGCCAGCGGCCTGTTCCTGCGCAACAGCAATGGCAAGCTGGACCCCAACACCTACAGTGGTGACGCTAACTGGAACACCTTTGACCGTGAAGTACTGATGCCTGGCTACAAGATCAGCCATCAGTTCAACGACAACTGGAGCCTCCTGCACAACACCCGGTTCCTGGATGCTGATGTACTGCAGAAAAACACCTACTCCACGGTTCTGGCCGCTGACGAGCGGACGCTGAGCCGTCGCGCCTACCTGACCGATGAGCGCAGCAAGGGCGTAACCATGGACAACCAGTTGTCTGGCCTGGTGCGTACCGGCGTAGTGGAGCACAACCTGCTGCTGGGGCTCGACTATCTGGATCTGGATTCGCGGATTCGGTATGAAGATGCACTCGCACCGGATATTGACTTGTTCAACCCCAACCATCATCTGATCGATCCCGGTAGTCTGGATTTCGCCGCGTCGGGCTACAGCAGCAAATTCGATCTGAGCAAGCGGCAAACCGGGCTCTACTTCCAGGATCAGATGCGTCTCGGCCGCTTGGTGGTGATTGCCGGGGTACGCCGTGACCACTTCAAGGGCAGCGAAAAAGGCGTCAAATACGGCTTCGCCACCAATGACAGCTTCAAGCAGAACAAGACTACCTATCGCGCTGGCATGCTGTATGGCTTCGACAATGGGCTGGCACCGTTCGTCAGCTATGCCGAAAGCTTCGAGCCGATGAACGGCAGTGATCGCAATGGCCGCAAGTTCGAACCCTCGAACGGCCAGCAGTGGGAGGCTGGAATCAAGTACGCAGCCCCTGACCGGCGCACCAGCGGTTCACTGGCCGTTTACCGGATCACCAAGGACAACGTCCAGACCCGCGACCCGAACGGTGGTCCTTATGACCTGATCCAGGCCGGCGAAGTACGCTCCCAGGGTGTCGAGCTGGAGCTGGCCTCCCAGGTGACTGATAGCCTGCACCTGAGCGGCGCATGGACCGTGCAGGATGTAGAGGTGACCAAAGACAACAGCGGTCTCAAGGGCACCACCCCGGTATGGATTCCCGAGCAGCAGGTTGCTCTATGGGCCAACTACGAGCTGTACAATGGCCCGCTGGCCGGTACCAGTCTGGGACTGGGCTGGCGCTATATCGGCGAAGCAGAACTGAACGAGCGCAACACCGGCGGCAAGGTACCTTCGGCCCGTCTGGTTGATCTCTCCGTTGGTTATGACCTGAGCGAATTGGACACTAGCCTGGCCGGTGCCAGTATCCGGCTGTCGGTCAACAACCTGCTGGATGAGCGCTATTACAGTTGCTACGACGAGAACAACTGCTGGTTCGGCGCCGAACGCACGGTACAGGCCAGCCTCAAATACGAGTTCTGAGCGCAGTTTCCTAGGCAATCCTCAGTGCTGGCCGCTGCTGCGGCTCGGCACTGGGTCGCCCTACCCCGACATACTCGAACCCCTGCGCCTGCAACGCCTGCGGATCATATTGATTGCGCCCATCAATCAACAACGGGCGACGCATCAGCTCACGCAAACGAATGAAGTCCGGCTGGCGAAACTGCTTCCACTCAGTCACCAGCACCAGTGCATCGGCAAAGCGAGCGGCCTGGTACTGATCTTCACTCAACAGTAATTGGCCTCGAGCCACCGCGGCAGCAAACTGATTGGCGATATTCGTTCCTGCGACCGGGTCAAACGCCTGCACCCGTACTCCTGCATCCAGTAAGGATTTGATCAGCACCAGGCTTGGAGCATCGCGGATATCATCGGTGCCCGGCTTGAACGACAGGCCCCAGATTGCTACGGTCATATCACGCAAACTGCTGCCAAGCTGTGTGCTGATCTGACGAAACAGCCATTGCTTTTGCATACTGTTACGCGCCTCAACAGCGCTCAGCAACGGCAACTGTTGATCCTCTGCTTCGGCCATGTGCAACAAGGCGCGAATATCCTTGGGAAAACAGGAGCCACCATAACCACAACCGGCATAGATGAACTGGTGGCCGATTCGCTGATCCGAGCCGATGCCCTTGCGCACCTGCTCGATATCCACTCCAAGCCTGGCGCTCAGGCTGGCCATTTCATTCATGAATGAGATCTTGGTGGCCAGGAAAGCATTGGCGGCGTACTTGCTGAATTCGGCGGCGCGCCGGCCCATGAGCAATATCCGCTCGTGGTTGCGCACGAATGGCGCATACAGCGCACGCATGACCTCGGCGGCATGATCATCCTCAGTCCCGATAATGATCCGGTCCGGGCGCATGAAGTCATTGATCGCCACGCCTTCTTTGAGAAACTCTGGATTGCTCACCACGCTGGCCCGCCAGTTCAGATGGCGGCGGGCACAATGCTGGTCGAGAATCGCCTGAACCCGACAGGCGGTACCGACCGGCGCGGTCGATTTACAGACGACAATCGCCGGCGCCATGAGGTACTGGCCCAGACTGGCGGCTACCGAAAGAATCTGTGAAATATCCGCTGAACCATCCGCGCTTGATGGCGTACCGACCGCAATGAAGACTACCTCTGCGCGTTCCAGAGCCTGGTCCAGACGCGTGGTAAAAGCCAGCCTGCGGCCGCTGAGATTGACCGCCAACAAGGCTTCGATACCGGGCTCGTAGATAGGTGAACGGCCTTCAGACAGCGCTGCGATCCGTTCCCGGTCCTGGTCGACACAGATCACATCGTTGCCCATTTCGGCAAAACAGGCCGCCGTTACCAATCCGACATAACCACACCCAATAACCGTGATACGCATCGCTGTACTCCCAAATGGTGGAGGGATACCGCGATTGCGCCATACCTGGATGACGACGCCATGACCGCTAGTTGAAGGCTTGATGACACAATAGCACTACATGCACCAACTCACTTATAGCAGCCAGCCCTTAGATGAAATCGGTCCATCCGGTTTGGATTGCCTTGCTATGTTTAGGGAGAACCCTCCAACACTCACATAATAAAGTCTCATGGAAAACGCCCAAGGACTGGTCCAGCTCACCCCCGGTTTGAAATATTCACGCCGGTTGCTGTTGGTTGACCCATGTCAGGAATGCCGGATTTTGATTCCGCGCATGGAGGCCAGTGGCTGGAGCATAACGACCTGCGAACTGGCCGAGGTTCCGGACCAGGGCTTTGATGTCGGCCTTATCCGTCTTCATGATGCACACCTTAAGCGCGCCGAGCCTTTGAAAGCCCTGCTTGGCCGGGCTGGAACCGAATGGCTGGCCGCTGTACGCCCTGAGTCCATGCAGTGCCCCAGTTTCAGCAATTTTGTCGGAGAGTGGTTTTTCGATTACCACACCCTGCCCTTCGAGCCTGAGCGGGTATGCGTGGCGTTGGGACGGGCTTATGGCATGGCCAGACTGCGCAAACGGCCCACGCCCATCAATGCAGGCTACCAAATCATTGGCGACAGCAAGCTCACCCGACAGCTCAACGGTTTGATTGGCAAACTGGCCCCCACTGATTCCCCCGTGATGATTCGAGGGGATAGTGGCACCGGCAAAGAGCTGGTGGCCAGAGCATTGCACTGGCGCTCACGGCGGGCCAGCGGGCCGTTCGTGCCCGTCAATTGCGGGGCCATTGCCGAGCACCTGATTCAGTCGGAGATGTTCGGTCATGAGAAAGGTGCCTTCACAGGCGCCCATCAGCGCAAGATTGGCCGCATAGAGCAGGCCAATGGCGGTACGCTGTTTCTGGATGAAATCGGTGACCTACCGCTGGAGTTGCAAGCCAACCTGCTGCGATTTTTGCAGGAAAAACAGATTGAACGGGTTGGCTCCAGCAAGCCGATCAATGTCGATGTCCGGGTTCTGGCAGCCACCCATATCGACCTTGAGCAGGCTATCGAACAGGGGCGGTTTCGCGAAGACTTGTATTACCGTCTCAATGTTCTGCAGGTTCAAACTGCGCGACTGAACGAACGCCGTGAAGATATCCCGCCACTGGCTCATCATTTTGCCGAACTGTATGCGATAGAGGTTGGGCGCCGGCCCCGACGGTTCAGTGAGGACGCCATGCAGGCCATGATTGACTACGACTGGCCGGGCAACGTACGTGAACTGGCCAACCGGGTTCGACGCGGCATGGCCCTGGCCGAGGGGCGACTGATCCAGGCCTTCGATCTGGGACTGGAGCAGGCTCCCTCGCATCGCAGCCGCATAGATACACTCAACGACTATATACTGCGCGCTGAAGCTCACGCCCTGAGCGACGCGCTGAGCCTGTTTCCCAACAACGCCAGCCGAGCCGCCGCTGCGCTGGGTGTTTCACGCCCGACCTTTTATCGGCTGCTGCACAAGCATCATTTGCGTTAACCCCTGCTCAGAAGTAATAGGGAAACTTGAGGCTGAATGTGAAGTCTGGCGCATCGGGTGTCAGACCAACCGATAGACTGGGTACTACAGTCAGGTCATTGTTCACAGCATAGGTCATGCCGATATTGAAATAGGCGGCATTGGCATCGCTGCCGCTGATTTTCTGCCAGGGGCCGCCCTGAGGCTTGATCCGGCTACTGCGACTGATCAGTTCGGAAAACGACATGGACAGACTCATGCGTTCATTCAGGGCAAAAGCCATGCCCAGGCCAAACTGGAAGTAATCACCCAGATCGACCTTGCCGGGAACCTTGGCATTACGCTCGGTGCTGATGTCTGAAAAACTTTCGGTCTTGTGGTAGGTATAGGACAGGTTGCCGAACACCACGGCTGGGTCCAAAGTCTTGACCAGAGAAATACCAGGGCTGATAGCCCAGACGCCGTTGCCGGTCGGCAGATCCTCGGGAACGCTGAGGTTGGTGTTGCCTGAAACACGATCAAACTTGATGCCGTAGGGTTCCTTGCCGGTAGGTGCTTTTATCCGCAGGCTGGCCACTGCATCCGGGCGTCCTGGGGCTTCATCAAGGAATTTGTAGGAAACGCCGAAGCTGATATCCCCCAGGCGTGGATCGCCGGTAACGGTTTTCTCGCTGAACTGGGCTGTTGAGCCACCAGCACCAGCTGATTGATAAGTGGTACGCCGGTAGATCAGCGGCAGGTTTACGTCGAACTGCCAGCGCTGGTGCAGGTTGTAGCGACCGGTCAGGTCCAGAGTGAAGGTATTGGCCTTGATCTCGTCGATCCCCAGATTGCCGAGAAAAATCGCATCAAGAGCCAGAAAGCCATTGAGAAACAGTTGTCGGGTATCGTAATAGCTGTAGGTCAGCCCTGGCTCGATACTGAAGGTACCGCCGCCGAAGAAGCCGCTGGCTTCCTGGTACAGAGCCTCAACGCTAGGTGGCGGTTCGGATGACTCTCTTAGTGTCTGGCCATAACCACCCTCTGCCCTGGCAACCTGTGTTGCTGGTTGAGCGGGTGCTGCTGCCGGAGCTGCGGGGGGCGCAGCAGGTTCGCTGGTGCGGCCTTCCAGCTGACGCAGACGCTGCTCCAGTATCATCAGCGCATTTTGCTGAGCCTCATAGCGCTGTTTGAGTACCTCCAACTCCTGACGCAGCACTGCTTCCTCGCTGCTCACTCCCTGGGCCAGGGCACTGCTACTGCTGGCCATTACTACCAGTAACGCACCACGCCAGTATCGGCACATGACAATATCCTTGCGCTATTCGGTTCTTGTTCAATAGCCTGCTGGGCGCAAAGCCCGCATTTGCTCCCAGGCGCAATTGGCCAGATCCATGCTCAACGCTCTTTCGCGCAAGGCCACGTTAAGTTCAGCGGTGTTGAATACCTGATTCAGGTTGCCGCCTATATTGGCATGCTGCGAAAGGTTGCCCCCGCCCATGGTTTGCTGGGCATTGCCCTGACCATGGTTAGCTTGCAGAGCAATCTGCAATCCTCCGGCATGTTTATTAATGTGGACCACGCCTGCACCATTGGCAAATTGAGTTGGGCCATTCCATGGTTGGCCGCCTTGAGCAAAGGTCTGCTCGCTTGAGCTGATATTGATGGTCAGATCGTTCAGTGCATCATTGTAATCACCGGCACTACGCACGCTCTGAACCACACCTTGTACGCTACCCAGCCCTGCTCCGCCAATGACCTGCCCGGTTCCCGGATTGACTATTGCGCCGTTGCCCAGCTGTTCAAGCATGGTTACATGCAGGCTTGGCTCGCTTTTGCCATTCATCTGGAAGTTGACCTGAGCACCAATCGCCTGACCCGCGCTGTTCTGCCAGAATGTGGTCATGGTAACGCCGAAATGAATGACCCGGTCCGGCAGCACATAACGCCCACGCAGCTCAGCCAGCTCCGAATCTCTAAGCTCGACCGGCTGGAACAGGCCTTGAGCGCTGACTGGCAGGCTCAAGCAGGCCAGGCTCCCGATCAAACAGCATTTCATCTTTATGTTCATGTTGCGCTCCTGGAGCGTAATCGCTCTTGCACAGGCGCTAGAAAAAATCACTCTGGATAAAACCAAACTCCATCAGGTCCGCATCCTTGACCGGGCTGAATCGGTCCAGCCGGTGTCTGGCGGTCAAGGGTTCTGGTGGTGTCAGCAGAACATTGTTGCGGTCATAGCCGGGGCCAATGACAGCAAACACAATGCCGTTCCAGCCATTGGCAAATTCGTCGAGCGGCATCTTTTTCTGCCCCAGAACCGGATCACCAATGTAGACCCAGCCCTCACTGCTGCGCTGCATAACCACAAAGTGCTTGTAGCCCCGGATATCCACCAGCACGATCGCCGGGATCTGCACCTGCTCAAGGTGCTCCGGCTCAATGCGATATCCTCTGGCGCGCAGCCCGATACTTTCGACATAGTTCTTCATGTCCAGCATCGAAAAACCCAGTGTTCTGACCTGCTCGACATCGGCCTCGGCTAGCATGCCCTCGATAACCTGCTCTTCGGTCAGACTCCAGCCATAGGCGTGGTTCAGGACCGTAGCCAGAGACGCCGCGCCACAACTGAAATCGGTTTTCTGTTCAACCAGATTCAAATAGCGCCGCTCACGCATGCTGGTAACTGACTTGAAAGCCAAGCCGCCGCCCGGCAAAACGGCAAACCCCTGTCCGCGCGCCTCGCTAACCTCGGCGCCAAGGCCCAGTGCAGCGAAACAGACTGCGGTCATGATCAACTGACGCATTGCAGCCCTCCTCTACTGGAACCCGGGCAAAGCCCGGGTCCAGATGCTTGCGGTCAGAGTTCACCGCCACCGCCACCACCGGCACCAGGGCAGGCGGTGCAACCGGCAGCAATCGCCAGCGAGTTGCTCTGCTGGTTGCCACCACCGGCAGCCACGTTGACCCCAACATTACCCGATACATTGTTCAACGAACCGTTGATCGTGGCATTGTTGGTAACCGGCCCGGTGAATCCGACAACAACCGGGATATAGCCGCTGACAGATCCCTTCAGACCCAGGGTTCCTTCTTCGTTGAAGGCGAAAGCGCCGCCATCACCGTTCAGGTCAACCGCTCCTTGCGCCGCGCTGTCCACATCGATATGACCGATATTGGCGCCACCCGGATGGGTAGGCCCTTCCCAGACGTCGAGATATACGTCACCGATCTGATCAGACACCCCTTCATAGGTGCCATCAGCTTTGAGCTTGAGGTGGACGTACTGCTTGCCATAGTCCAACACGGCAAGGTTGTCAGTGTTGTTGCCAAACGATTTTTGTTCGACATTCACACTGGCAGCCGCAGTGAACGCACTGCTGGACGAAGCAATTGCCATGTCGTTCTTCTGCTGGTTGTAGTTGCCAGCGGCGATGTTGATACCGACATTACCCGAAGTGTCGTTGGCCGAATTGTTCAACGATGCATCGTTGGGCGCGCTGTAGTTGGTCAGGTCGTTCTTGAACGCCTTTTGCTGAACATCGATGCTGGCCTGAGCCGAGGCGACAACCGGGAAACCAAAAACAAACAACGCGTCAGCTGTGGCCACCGCTGCCGCATTGGCTTGCTGATTGTTGTCACCAGCCGCGACGTTGACCCCGACATTGCCCGAAGCACTGTTCAGTGAATCATTCACCGAAGCGGTATTCTCGGTTCCCTGATTCAGCACCTCATTGTGGAAGTTCTTCTGGGTGTCATAGATCACCGCAGAAGCCCCATCACCTACGGCATAGGCTGAGCCGGAAATGGCTACAGCCAGCCCGAATGCCAGCGGAGTGAGTACTCTTTGCGTCTTCATGATGTGGATCTCCTTGTGTTGCGTTTAGTTGACTGCCAACGGATCAATCGATGATCCGTATGCCAAGGTTGTTTACCGACCGGTTACCAACCCCTGCGCTCTGGTTCAGTTGCACCGCGCCACGACTTCCCACAAAGGCCTGGTCATCGATCTCGACCAGGCGTTCGCCGTTGTTGGGTACTTCTGCACCCGAGTTGAGCGACAGCGGCGCAGCGCTTTGCGCCAGCCCACTGTCGTCAAGGCTTTCCGGCAGGGCACCAAAACCCAGCCTGAAAGCATTGATCTGCTGATTGCCGACACCGGCACTCTGATTGACCCCCAGGATGCCGTTGCCGGCACTGAATGCATTGCCTGTGATATGACTGCTGGCATCCAACTGGCCGGCCTCTTCGGCAATCTGCCCGCGCTGCTGGCGGACCTGAACCGAGGCATGCTCACCGGCGGCAATGGCCCGGGCATTGACCTGTTGCTGAGCACTGCCGGCCGCCTGGTTGACCATGGCGTTGCCGCTGTAGCCCTGGAGCGAATTATGGATCTGGGCCTGATCTTGCTGATCCGCCGAGAGCTGCGCGCAGAAGCTCAGCGCCAGAGCAAAACTCAGGGCGTGCTGCATGGTTGTACGCATGATCGAACTCCTTGTGATTATCGTCCTTGCAACTGCTGCAGTGGGCTCAAGCCCTGCTGCAGGCTTCGATTGACCTGGCCATCGATATTGTTGCCAAGGCGACTGCCACCGCTGTGGCTGGCTCCAGGGGATGCGGGGATATTCTGCTGATTGACACCGGCACTGCCGCGCTGGACGTGCTCCCCGACCGCATGCGGCCCCTGTGGATTGGTCAGATGGTGCTGAATCCCGTGTCCCCCGGTGATATTGGCGAAGTCACTGTCGCTGAGTTCACCGGGAGCAGTCAGATTGCTCAGCCCCTGATCAATGACTGCATTGGGCTTGGGGTTGACGATATGAGGATTGGGATCGGGTACCAGTGGCGGACGTGTTGCGCTACGAGGCTGGACCTCGCGGATAATGATGATGTCACCGCCGGCAGCGAATGCAGGAGGCGTCATGACAATGGCAGGCAGCAGGCAGAAAAAGAACAACAAATACCGCAGCCCTACGATACGTCCTGTGTCCATGGCTTTTATTCGCTTATGTTGTTGGGTGTAACCGCCCAAAACAAAGCAGAACTCATGCCTTAAAATAAAAAACCTTATATTTTAATAAGATAGGGATTTTTGCGGAGAAGATTTCGACGCGATCTGTTTCATCAATGAAACACTTTTATCATCCTGCCTCTGGCCTTTCCTCAGTTAAAGCCCGAGCGGCTGCAGGCTTGAAGTGAACTCGAAAACTGTCCTGAAGTGTTTCAGAGTTGTAACAGCAGCAGAGGATCTGTGACCGGCTGTTTCAGGATTGAAACAAGACATTAAAGCCATTTCAAATGGCCATTACGCCAATTCAATAAGCTTAGGAAGGTTCGGGATTTACCCGTATGACTGGTAAGTCATCGAAGAGAATGGTGCCCGGAGCCGGAATCGAACCGGCACGGTCGCAATGACCGCAAGATTTTAAGTCTCGTGCGTCTACCAGTTTCGCCATCCGGGCGAGGAAATAAATGGAGGCCGAGGTCGGAATCGAACCGGCGTTCACGGATTTGCAATCCGCTGCATAACCACTCTGCCACCCGGCCTCATAGGGACCATTACGCAGTGGGTGAGATCGCGTAACGGCGTCGAACTGGCTTTGCTCAAAATTTGATCTTATCCTATTGATAAGACTGGCATTTTTGCTGCCTTGCTGTCGACGGGCTGCATTATGTCCTAATTGCTGGTGCTTGGCAAGCGCAGTCTGAGAACTTCACTGCACTTGCTTTACATCCTAGCGGCAAACAGCCAGATACAATGGATCGTCGCTATCCAGCTTACGCATCAGCTCAGGCCGCAGGCTGCCGTCATCGGCCTCTGGGACCAGTTCCTGGGTGTCGCAGTTGAGCAGATGGGGCTGATGGCTGACCAGATCCACGTACTCTTTCTGGAAGCGATACAGGATGAACCGCTTGATCTGGTTGTCATCCAGCTGGACTTCCGTCAGATTGCTGCGATCCACCACGCTGAAGCCGACCGTCATCGGCAACAGATAGGTCCAGGGCCGCCAGATCGCCCGCTGCTGTTCGGTAGCGACCACCACGGAACTTGCAGGCAGTTGGCTCTGCTTGTGCTCAAACCAGTAATACTCGTAGTAGATCTGGTAAGTCAGCATTCCCATACCGGCAAAGACCGGGACTATCCATTTCGGCAGTTTCCTGCCAGATGCGGCTCGCAACAGAAACCCGATCCCTGCTGCCCCCAAACCTGCTGCGGCCAGTGCGACCAAATGCCAGATCATAAAGTATGTCTCGAAAACAAGGCGGGCTTCCGAAGAGGAAGCCCGCGGGTTGAGTCATGAGCGCAGCATAGCACTGCGCTCAGGATTACTCTCAGTGTGCCACAGCGTCACCAGCACCTTTGGGATAGCGAACGCTTTCCACCAGATCCTGGATTTCCTGCGGCGGCTCTTCGGTCAGATAGGATACCCCAAAGGCTACGGCAAAGTTGATAACCGCGCCCACCGCACCGAACGACAGCGGGGAGATACCGAACAACCAGTTGTCCGGAACGTTGGCCAGGGTGTTGGTGCCCGGAATGAAGAACCAGCCCAGATACATGAAGATGTAAATGGTGGTGCTCAGCAGACCGGCCAGCATGCCCAGTACAGCGCCTTTGCTGTTGATGCGCTTGGAGAAGATGCCCATCATCAGTACCGGGAAGATCGACGCTGCGGCGATACCAAAGGCCAGGGCCACCACCTGCGCTGCAAAGCCTGGTGGATTGATCCCTAGCCAGGTGGCAATCGCAATGGCCACCGCCATGGAAATACGCGCGGCGAGCATTTCCCCCTTCTCACTGATTTTGGGATTGATCATGTTCTTGATCAGGTCATGACTGATAGCCGAGGAGATCGCCAGCAATAGACCTGCTGCGGTCGAGAGTGCCGCGGCAATACCACCGGCAGCAATCAGACCGATGACCCAGCCTGGCAGGTTGGCGATTTCCGGGTTGGCCAGTACCAGAATGTCGTTGTTGACCACCAGCTCGTTGCCGGCCCAGCCACGTGCTTCAGCCGTTTCAGCAAAGGCAGGTGCCTCGTTGTACATCTGGATGCGACCGTCGTTGTTCTTGTCCTCGAAACGAACCAGGCCGGTATCTTCCCAGGTCTGCAGCCACTGCGGACGCTCGGCGTATTCCAGTGCCGGAGCGCTCGGACCATCGGGGTAGATGGTGTTGATCAGGTTCAGACGACCCATGGAAGCCACTGCCGGAGCGGTGGTGTAGAGGATGGCGATAAACACCAGCGCCCAGCCAGCGGACCAGCGCGCATCAGCCACCTTGGGTACGGTGAAGAAGCGAATGATCACGTGCGGCAGACCGGCAGTACCGATCATCAGCGACATGGTGAACAGGAACATGTTCAGCTTGTTGGAGACGTCAGCGGTGTAGTCCTGGAAGCCCAGCTCACGAACCACTTCATCCAGCTTCTGCAACATCGGGATACCCGATTCGGTGTGAGTACCGAACAGGCCAGTCTGCGGCAGCAGGTGACCGGTCATCTGCAGAGAGATGAAGATCGCCGGAATGGTGTAGGCCACGATCAGTACCACATACTGTGCCACCTGGGTGTAGGTGATGCCCTTCATGCCGCCCAATACCGCGTAGACGAACACGATGCAGGAGGCGATGATCAGGCCGGTGGTGCTGCTCACTTCGAGGAAGCGGGCAAATGCCACCCCTGCCCCGGTCATCTGACCAATTACATAAGTGGTCGAGATCACCAGCAGACAGATAACCGCCACTACCCGAGCAGCTTTGCTGTTGAAACGGTCACCCACGAAATCCGGCACGGTAAACTTACCGAACTTGCGCAGGTAAGGCGCCAGCAGCATGGCCAGCAGCACGAAACCGCCAGTCCAGCCCATCAGGAAGGAAGAGTTGACGTAGCCGACCGAGATCAGGCCAGCCATCGAAATAAAGGAAGCCGCAGACATCCAGTCAGCCGCAGTTGCCATGCCGTTGGTGACCGGGTGTACGCCACCGCCAGCAACATAGAACTCCTTGGTGGAACCAGCCCGAGCCCAGATCGCAATACCGATATAGAGCATGAAGGAGGCGCCAACAAAGAGCAGGTTGATTACAAATTGGCTCATTCTCTTATTCCTCCAGGCCGAATTCTTTATCCAGCTTGTTCATTCTCCAGGCATAGAAGAAGATCAAAGCCAGAAAGATCAGAATCGAGCCTTGCTGAGCGAACCAGAAGCCGAGATCGGCCCCACCTACGGGAATGCCAGACAGCATGGGCCGTAGAAGGATGCCAAAGCCAAAGGAACATAATGCCCAGATCACAAGGCTACCGAGGATCAAGCGAAGGTTCGCCGACCAGTATGCAGCAGCTTTTTCTTTATCTGCCATCGTATTGCTCTCCACTTTCTTGTTAAGACCAAATTGGGAAATTCCACGAACGCTGGAGTCTTCCGTGAATTCATTCTGCTAAAGAACGCTTAAGAGTGAATCCCCGACATTAGTCTTAGGTAATTGCCTCACGACGGGGGCAAAGAAGTGAGCTGTCGCAGCAGGTCAGTAGAAGGGCAACAGGCAATAACGAAAAAGGCCGGCCAGATAAATTCTGGTCGGCCTTTCGATGTTTGGAGCGGGAAACGAGACTCGAACTCGCGACCCCGACCTTGGCAAGGTCGTGCTCTACCAACTGAGCTATTCCCGCGTTGCAATGGCGCTCATTCTAGCGATCTGCGCCAAGCTGTCAAGTCATTGATTCGAAAAAAGTTATTTGTCGTTTTTTTGATCAGAGCCCATGCTCATGTGAGGCCAGGCGGCCTTCAGGTAGACCATCATGGACCAGAGCGTCAGAACGGCCGAAATCATCAGCAGCACATAGCCAATAATCACCCAGTAAGTCAGTGCCGGCGGATTGGCCAGCAACACCACCAAAGCCACCATCTGGGCTGCGGTTTTGTACTTGCCCAGATTGGAAACCGCCACATGGGCTCTGGCTCCCAGCTCGGCCATCCATTCGCGCAATGCGGAAATCACGATCTCACGGCCGATGATGACCACCGCCGGAGCGGTGATCCAGAAATTGCCATGGCTTTGAACCAGCAGAATCAAGGCGACCGCAACCATCAACTTGTCGGCTACCGGATCGAGAAAGGCGCCAAAGGGTGTGCTCTGTTGCAGCCTGCGCGCCAGGTAACCATCCAGCCAGTCGGTTACGCTGGCCAGGGTGAAGATGATGGCAGCCCCCAGATAACTCCAGTGGAACGGCAGGTAGTACAGCAGAATGAAGATGGGGATCAACACCACCCGCATCACGGTCAGTATGTTCGGGATATTCATGTTCAATCTACAACGCTGAGTAAGCAGGCATTCTAACAGGCTGCCGAGAAACTACCTATGCCGGTAATACCGCGTTAAAAACTACCGGCTAATCACTGTGCAAGGTGGCGTAAATCAGTTCGGCCAACTTTTTATTGATGCCCGGCACTTTGGCAATTTCCTGCACGCTGGCGCGATCCAGCGCCTGCAGCCCACCAAAATGCTTGAGCAGTTCCCGGCGGCGCTTTGGCCCAACCCCGGCTATCCCCTCCAGGGGTGAGGTGGTTCTGGCTTTGCCCCGCCGCTGACGGTGTCCGGTGATGGCAAAGCGGTGAGCTTCATCACGTATATGCTGAATCAGGTGCAGCGCTGGTGAATGCGCGGGTAGTACCAGTTCATGGTGGGTATCGTTGAGGTACAGAGTTTCCAGCCCCGGCTTGCGCGTTACGCCCTTGGCTACCCCGAGCAGGGTCAGATCATGAATAGCCAGCTCCTGAATCACCTCCAGGGCCATACTCATTTGCCCCTTGCCACCATCGACCAGCAGGATATCGGGCATCTTGCCCTCGCCGTCCTTGAGTTTGCTGAAGCGTCGGCTCAAGGCTTGGCGCATGGCGGCGTAGTCGTCACCAGCCGTCACCCCTTCGATGTTGTAGCGCCGATAATCGCTTTTCAGCGGTCCTTCCGGGCCGAACACTACGCAGGAAGCAACTGTCGCCTCGCCGCTGGAGTGGCTGATATCGAAGCACTCCAGCCGGGTTGGTGGTTCATCCAGCCCCAGCGCTTCTTGCAAGGCTTCGAAACGTGCCTGCACATGCTGGCGGTTGGCGAGCATCCCGGCCAGGGCCTGTTCGGCATTGGTCACCGCCAGGCCTTGCCAGCGGCTACGTGTACCGCGCACCCGATGGCTGATGGTGACACCAAAGCCGCGGGCCTGGGCCAAGGCCTCGATGATCACCGGGAAGTCGTCATGCACAGCATTGACGATGATCTCGCCCGGCACTTCACGCTCGCTGACGCCCAAATAGTACTGCGGCAGAAATGCCGCCAGCACCTCCCCCGCAGTTTGCTCGATCGGCACCCGTGGGAAATGGTTCTTGCTGCCCAGTACCCTGCCCTGACGTACCATAACCACATGCACGCAGGCGCCACCGGGCGCCACGGCAGCAGCAACGATATCGACGTTGCCCTGTTCGGTATCCATGGCCTGTTGGTCCTGCACCTGACGCAGCAGCGCGATCTGGTCACGCAATTCAGCCGCACGCTCGAAATCCAGTTGCTCGGCGGCTCGCTCCATACTCTGGCTCAGTTCACTGGCCAGGGCATTGCTGCGACCTTCCAGAAACATAACCGAATGGCGCACGTCCTCGGCATATTCCTGCGGGTCGACCAAGCCGACACACGGGCCTTTGCAGCGCTTGATCTGATATTGCAGACAGGGTCGGGTGCGATTGCGGAAATAGCTGTCCTCGCACTGGCGCACCTGAAAAGCCTTTTGCAGCAGGTTAAGGCTTTCCCGGATCGCCCCGGCGCTCGGATAAGGCCCGAAATAGCGACCCTTGGCCTTCTTCGCGCCACGGTGCAGCCCCAGCCGGGGGAACTCGTCCTGACTGGACAGGTAGACATAGGGGTAGGACTTGTCGTCACGCAGCAGGATGTTGTATGGCGGGCGAACCTGCTTGATCAGGCTCTGCTCCAGCAGCAACGCCTCGGTTTCATTGGCGGTGATGGTGGTGTCGATCTGCCGGATACGCGCGACCAGCGCCTCGGTCTTGGGGCTCAGGCCGGTTTTGCGAAAATAGCTGGACAGGCGTTTCTTGAGGTTCTTGGCTTTACCTACATAGAGCAGTTCGCCCTGCTCGTCGAGCATCCGGTAAACGCCCGGCTTGTTGCTTGCCGTGGCCAGAAAGGCCGCGGCATCAAACACCACTGGATTCATGCGCGGTCGGTATCGACCATGCCATGGCGTACTGCCAGCAGGGTCAGCTCGACATCGCTAGTGATGCCCAGCTTGTCAAAAATGCGGTAACGATAGGTATTCACGGTTTTCGGGCTGAGACACAGCTTGTCGGAAATGCTCTGGACTTTCTCGCAACTGACGATCATCAGGGCGATCTGGATTTCTCGCTCGGACAAACTGTCAAACGGCGAGTCGGTTGCCGGCGCAAAGGACTTGAGGGCCAGTTGCTGGGCAATCGTCGGACTGATGTAACGCTGGCCCGAGTGCACCTGACGGATGGCGCTGACCATTTCTTCCAGCGCCGCCCCCTTGGTGACGTAGCCGGCCGCCCCAGCCTGCATCAGGCGGGTGGGGAAGGGTTCCTCGTCGCATACCGTTACCGCGATGACCTTAAGATGCTTGTCGTGCTGGACCAGTTTTCGGGTGGCTTCCAGGCCGCCAATTCCTGGCATACGCACATCCATGAGCACTACGTCGGGCTTGAGTGACCTAGCCAGGGAAACCGCTCGCTCCCCACTCTCCGCCTCACCTACTACTGCCAGACCCGGCACATCGCCCAGCATACGACTAATGCCCATGCGGACGAGATCATGGTCGTCGACCACCAGTACCTTGATCAATTGTGACCCCTTGCACTCAATGCTGCCGGAAAGCCTTGTTATTCCCTGACTGGCTCCGGCAACCAGGCAAGTGGAGTGGTATCCACTCCGTTATTCACAAGTCCACACCTTAGCAAATCACCCTGAATTGTGAAACGGTTCCGGAACCAGGAAAAAGGCGATAAACCCCGGTTTTTAGTGGCATTGTGATGGCCTTATCACTTCATGTGGCTGCTTTTCTTTGCCGGTACTGCTCAGGCTCTATTCAACGCCCCTAACTGATTGGCCAACTCATCCAGGCAGGCAGGATCATCGATGGTAGACGGTGTCTGGAAGCTCTGCCCCGCGGCCATCTGCCGCATGATCCGACGCAGAATCTTGCCCGAGCGGGTTTTCGGCAGACGCTTGACCACCAAAGCGCGATTAAAGCAGGCGAGCGCGCCGATATCGCGGCGGACCAGTGCGGACAGCTCGGCGCAAAGCTGCGGCTCTTGCAGCTCGACGCCATTTTTAAGCACGACCAACCCCAACGGCAATTCGCCCTTGAGTTCATCCGGCACACCAATCACCGCACATTCGGCCACCGCCGGATGGGCGCCGAGTACCTCCTCCATCTCGCCGGTGGAAAGCCGGTGACCGGCAACATTGATGATGTCATCGGTACGCCCCATGACGAAGACATAGCCGTCTTCATCCAGATAACCGGCATCCCCGGACTGATAGAAGCCAGGGAAGTGACTCAGATAGCCGTCACGGAAACGTTGCGGGTTACCCCAGATACCGCTCAGACAGCCCGGCGGCAACGGTAGCTTGAGCGCGATATTGCCCTGTACGCCGGCAGGCACCGGCTGACCGTCATCATCAAGCACACTAAGCTGAAAGCCTGGCATCGGCCAGGTTGCCGAGCCCGGTTTGGCCTGTTGCAACTCGTAGCCCGCAGGGTTGGCAGCAATCGCCCAGCCAGTCTCGGTCTGCCACCAATGATCGATGATCGGGCGCTGGAAGTGTTGCTCCAGCCAGGCCCAGGTTGGCGGATCAAGACGTTCGCCAGCCAGGAACAACCGTTGCAGGTGCGACAGGTCATATTGTTTGGCCAGATCCGCTTCCGGGTCTTCCTTGCGGATTGCCCGGAATGCCGTCGGCGCGGCAAAAAGCGCCTTGACCTTATGTTCGGCACAGACTCGCCAGAAGCCGCCGGCATCCGGGGTGCGTACCGGTTTGCCTTCGTACAGAACGCTGGTGCAGCCACTGAGCAAGGGCCCATAAACAATATAGGAATGCCCCACGACCCAGCCCACATCCGAGGCGGCCCAGAACACGTCTCCGGGCTGCATTCCATACACCGCCTCCATGCTGTAGCGCATGGCTACCGCATGACCGCCGTGGTCGCGCACAACGCCCTTGGGTTTGCCGGTCGTACCGGAGGTATAGAGGATATACAGTGGGTCGGTGGCGGCGACAGCGACCGCTTCCACTGGTTCGGCATTGGCCATAGCCTGGCGCCAGTCCAGATCTCGATCCTGGTAGAGTTCAGCCTGACATTGCGGGCGCTGCAATACCACACAGTGCTTGACGGTATGCCGGGCTTCGGTGATCGCCGCATCAACCAGCGGTTTGTAGGCCAGAACCTTGTCCACCTCGATGCCGCAGGATGCGGTAATCACTACATCGGCCTGGGCGTCATCGATCCGAACGGCCAGCTCGTGGGCGGCAAAACCGCCAAATACCACACAATGTACTGCCCCCAGGCGTGCACAGCCGAGCATGGCGACAACCGCCTCAGGCACCATCGGCATATAGATGATCACCCGGTCCCCGCGCCCTACCCCCAACCCGCGCAACATGCCGGCACAACGGGCGACCCGTTCGGTCAGTTGCCTATAGCTGATGTGTTCGCGGGCGCCTGTAACCGGCGAATCATAGATCAATGCCGCTTGTTCACCCCGACCCGCGGCGACCTGGGCGTCAAGCGCCAGCCAGGCGGTATTCAGGCGCCCGTCGGGGAACCAGCGGTAATAGCCGTCCGCACCGGGCTCCAGAATGGTTTGCGGCGGCGTCTGCCAATTTAGAGTGGCGGCCTGTTCGGCCCAGAACATTTCCGGTTGTTCCAAGGCCTGAAGATAATCATGCTGATAGTTTGATGTGCGGGTCATAGGGGTGTCATGCCTGATTGTTTTTGTATTACGGCAGATTAAACCCCACGTTTTTTAAGGGAACTAGACTTACGTCGGATGTGAAACCCGCCATTGGTAGCGCACACTGACCCTATACAATAAAGGCCTACGGTCATGACGAAGGAAGATGCGTTTGCCCTGGCGGGTAAAGCTGCAGTACTGCAGAACGTGCATGGCACCATGACGTTTCTGCTCAATTATCCGCCCTTCAACCAGATGGAGACCAGCCACCTGGCCTATCTGGTTGAACATTGCCAGCTGCGTTTCTACGCCGAGGGCGAGGCCATCATTCGCCCGCAGGATGGCCCGGTACAGCACTTCTATATCGTCAAGCAGGGGCTGATTCGTGGCGAGCGCATGATTGCTGGCCAGCAAACCCCGGAAACCACTTTCGAGATCAGTGTCGGCGAATGTTTCCCTCTCGCCGCGCTGATTGGCGAACGGGCCACCCGGACCGAACATCTTGCCGGCCAGGATACCTTTTGCCTGGCTCTGCCCCGCGCCGAGTTCGTGCGACTGTTCGCCATGTCGCCCAGCTTCCGTGACTTTGCCCTGCGCGGAGTCAGCAGTCTGCTCGACCAGGTCAACCAACAGGCCCAGCTTCAGGCCGCTGAAACCCTGGGCGCTCAGTACTCACTGGATAGCCGCTTGGGCGATCTGGCCGTGCGCAACCCGGTAACCTGCAGCCCTGACACCCCAATCCGCGAAGCCGTGCACCATATGCACGAAGCCAGCGTTGGCAGCATCGTGGTGGTCGACACCCGGCAGCGCCTGCTGGGCATCTTTACCCTGCGCGACCTGCGCCGGGTCGTGGCCGATGGCGCGGTTGAAATGCATGCGCCGATTGAACAGGTCATGACCCCCAGGCCTTTCTACTTGCATCCGTCCGACTCAGCCTTCGATGCAGCCATCGCCATGACCGGCAAGCATATCGCGCATATCTGCGTGGTCGAGCATGAACGGTTGGTCGGGGTAGTGTCAGAGCGCGATCTGTTTTCCCTGCAGCGGGTCGATCTGGTTCACCTCGCGCGCACCATCCGCCAAGCCAGCCGGATCGGCACATTGGCAGCCCTGCGTACTGACATTCGCCACTTGGTCGAGAACATGCTGGCCCATGGTGCCAGTTCAACCCAGATCACCCACATTATCACCCTGCTCAACGATCACACCGTATGCCGGGTAATCGAGCTGTGCATCGAGGAAATGGGCGATCCTGGCGTACCCTTTACCTGGCTGAGTTTTGGCAGCGAAGGACGCCGGGAACAGACCCTGCACACCGATCAAGACAACGGCATTCTGTTCGAGGCCGCCTCATCAGTCGAAGCTGCCGAGATTCGCTCCAGGCTCTTGCCGCTGGCCATGCGCATCAACAAGGGCCTGGCCGAATGCGGTTTTACCCTGTGCAAGGGCAACATCATGGCCAGCAACCCGGAGCTGTGCCTGTCGCGCGATGAATGGGCCGCCCGGTTCGATAAACTGATCCGCTCTGCGACCCCGGACAACTTGCTGGCGTCATCGATCTACTTCGACTTCCGGGTGATCTGGGGTGAGGCAGCAGGAGCTGAAAGCATGTTCGATGAGGTGCTGAATAAGGTCGCAGCCAATGACCTGTTCCAGCACATGCTGGCTCAGCATGCAATGCTCAGCCGCCCCCCGATTGGCCGGTTCAGGGACTTCGTGGTGGCCCGCAAAGGGGCCGACAAAGACACGCTGGACCTGAAGACCGAAGGGCTGGTTCCCTTCGTCGATGGTGCCAGAATCCTGGCCCTCTCCCACGGCATCAGCGACTGCAACACCCTCGAACGCTTTCGCCAGTTGCGCGACAAAGGGGTAATCGATGCCAAGGATGCTGATGCCTACGAAGAGGCCTATCACTTCATTCAGTTGATTCGGATGCAGCAGCATCAGCGTCAGGATCGCGATCAACTGCCTTTCAGCAACCGGGTCGATCCAGACACGCTCAACCATTTGGATCGGCGTATTCTCAGAGAATCCTTCCGCCAGGCCAAACGTCTGCAATCAAGTCTGGCCCTGAGGTATCAGCTATGAGCCCACTTGCCTGGTTTCCCCGCCTGCGTCCCTGTCAACTGACCCCGGAGCAACGTGCCCGGCGCGAAGCCCTGCCCCCTCCCCAGCCACTGGATGACACGCCACTGAGTCAAACCCGTCTGGTGGTGGTCGATCTGGAAACCAGCGGGCTTAACGTCCAGCGCGACCAGATCCTGTCGATCGGTGCGGTGGTGATCGAACAGGGCGCCATCGATATGGGCAGCCAGTACGAGTGCACGCTCTATCGGGCCAATCATCAGGTGACCGAGAGCGTCTTGATTCACGGTATCGCGCCCAGCGAGATTGAACAGGGTATGGAAGCTGAAGACGCCCTGCTCGATTTCGTTGAGTTCGCCGGCGAAAGTGTTTTCCTGGCCTTTCATGCCGCCTTCGACCAGCGCATGCTGAGCCGCGGTCTGCGCCAGGATCTGGGCTACCGCCTGAGCCACAAGTTCATTGACGTGGCTGAACTGGCACCAATGCTCTGCCCGGAAGCTCGGGTGGGACGTGGTGGTCTTGACGAGTGGCTGAACTATTTCGGTCTGAGCATCAGCCTGCGGCATAACGCCGCCGCTGACGCCCTGGCTACTGCCGAATTGACCCTGATTCTGCTCAGCAAGGCCCGAGCCAAGGGCATTAACACCCTCGCCCAGCTCAATACCTGTCTCGGCCACTGGCGGCGCCTGCGCCAGGCCCGAAGCGCCAGCATGTAATCGGGCCGATCAGTTCTCGATCAGACTAATCCGCACAGCGGTCTGATTGAGCAATTGATAGGCAACCTCGCCAAAGGTGATAGGCCCGGTCAAATCCCCGGTGCAGCGCCCCTCAAGTTGCGAGTACAGGTAATTGAGAATGCAGTTGCAGCCCAGCAGCATCTCGCCCTCCTGCGCTGGCAATGCCTCAATGAACTGGCTCGGATAATCATCCAGCGGTTCGGCAAAACGGTAATCAATCCCTGCAAACACTGGCGCGTAGAACTGCACCTTATGTTCATCGACTGCCTGCACACTGACATTGATCAGCGCCCCGCAATAGTCGGCCACCAATGGCACGCGGGTATCGATTTGCCGCTCACGAATCAGGCTCGCCAGGTTGGCAGGTTGGCCGTCCACCAGACAATCTGTCGCAGAGAACCCGGTTTCCCCGAAGCGCAGTACCGGCCCACAGCCAGGCTGAAACAAATTGACGATCTCGATATGCGCCAGAAGGTTCTCGGGTAACGGGCAATGCAGAGCGACAGCCTGATCAGCGTATGAGCGCCCTTCCTGACCGTTGTATACCATCGCGCGGGCCTGCCCAACCTGATCCAGATGCATCCCGGCTACCCAGCCAGCGACTGGCTTGATGAACATGTCGGCATAGTCCGGGGCCTGCTGTGCATAGTCCTCCAGCACCTGACTGGCGGCCGGTAGAATCAACAGAGTCAAACCGTGCTCCGGAGCATCCTCCAGCACGTGCGGCAACTGCTCACGGTCATAGCTGGCGATTCGAGCGACCGGCAGTCCCAGCGCTTGTACGAATACCTGTTGCTGGTCGCAGAGCCCTCCAGCCTCGGTCATGAAATATGGCGTGGTACCCCCAATCCAGTTGCCCGCAGGTAACCGTTCGAGACTCTCGGCACTCCCGGCAATCACCAGACTGGCACCCTGCTCGATCAATTGCGAGGCCTCGACGACACTCATCAGCTGGCTGGTGCGCTTCATCGCCCGTCCCCCTGCTGGCAGGCCGCGTTCAACTGCGCGATTTCACTGGCCAGCTGCTTCTCGTGCTTTATAAAAAACCTACGTATTTCATTGATTTTTATTGCTTTAACCTCGTCATCCGAAAGCCTGGAGAAGTCCTGCCGGGCACGCGACAGCAATAGTTTCAGACTCAGAAGACGGACCTGGCAGACATCGCTGCTTTCCAGCAGCCGGGTCCAGATGGGATGGTGACTTGGTGGGATGCCACTCTGGGCGTCAGCCTCATCAAGCGCCATCGCGCCTCCCCCAGACTCGATACCACTGATTGCATGCTTGATCTGCCAGGCCAGGTGGATGTCGATTTCAAGCAATTCGCAGACTTCACGGTAACGCAGCCCCGCTTGCAGGCAGCGAATCACGTTATGGGCCAAACCCTGGGTGAAATCGTTGCCCGGAGCACCAATGAACGCCGGCGGCGTAGGGTAAGCCGGTGCTTCGCTCAGGTCAGCGTGAATATAGGTGCGGTAGCCACCAACATTGGTATGCCGCCAGCGTGCACGGGGTTTGTCAGGCAGGTAACGGCCGAACCAGCCACTTTTCGTGGTACTCAGGTAGGCGTGCAGTTCCTTGGCATAGGTATCGATACGGATACGGCAAACATCCCAAGGCGCCTCTACACCCAATAGATGGCGACAGAGTTCACTCTCTTTCACGGGACCTCCCTGTTATTGGATTTATTCAGGTCACTGTCCCACGCCATTCATTGCTCTTTAACTCCACTTTTGCACTAAAGCCCTGCTACTTGAGCAGCAAACCTGCCCACTCGCACCACTCGCTTCGCCGCCCTTATGCCGGGTTAACACCAGCATTGTTGTTCGTTCTGTCCTGACGCTTGTCGGCGTAGTCTGCCCGCACAACCAGCAGAGGAGCCCCAGCCCCATGTTCGACCGCCATTACGCCGTCTGGCCCGAGTCCGTCCCGCACTTTCTTGAACTGCCCGCTACCGGCTTGTACAGCAATCTCAGCGTGTCAGCCCTGCGCTACCCGGAACATCCGGCGATCATCTACTACGGCGCTGCACTGAGCTACCGCGAACTGCATCAGCAGGCCGAGGCGCTGGCTGGCCATCTGCAGCAGGCTGGTGTCAAGGCCGGAGATCGGGTGCTGCTGTACATGCAGAACAGCCCGCAGTTCGTCATCGGGTTCTATGCGATCTTGCGGGCCAACGCGGTGGTGGTACCGGTCAACCCTATGAACCGCAAGGCCGAGCTGGAGTATTTGCTGGAGGATACCCGGGCCGAAGTGGCGCTGTGCGGCCTGGAACTGCTGGAGAACATCGCCCCGCTGGTCGGTCAGCATGGGCTGCGTGAAGTCGTCGTCAGCGCCTATAGCGAATATGCCGGCGAATGCGACGGGATCGATTTGCCCGAGGCGGTCCAGCTCGCCAGCGAAATTCCCGAACTGCCGGGCCTCACTGCCTGGCAGCAGGCATTAGCCGCCAAGCATCAGCCGGGGCCCTTGACTGCCGGCCCGGACGATCTTTGCGTCATTCCCTACAGTTCAGGCACTACCGGCAATCCCAAGGGGTGTGTGCATACCCACCACAGCGTCATGGCTACCACCGTGTATTGCTCGGTCTGGGGCAATGCCCAGCATGACAGCGTGCAGCTCGTATCGGTCCCCATGTTCCATGTCACCGGGATGCAGGTCTGCATGAACTGCTCGATCTATATCGGTGGCACCCAGGTAGTGATGACTCGCTGGGATCGCAAGGCTGCTGCCCAGCTTATCCAGCGCCATGGCATTACCAGTTGGCGAAACATTTCGACCATGGTGGTCGACCTGCTCTCTGATCCGCAGATCGACCAATACGATATCAGCAGCCTCAAGGCGATTGGCGGCGGCGGCGCCGCCATGCCGGTGGCAGTGGCGGAAAAACTCAAGCTCAAGACCGGGCTGGAATACGCCGAAGGCTATGGTTTGTCGGAAACCATCAGCGCCACTCACATGAATCCTTACCACGCCCCCAAACCACAGTGTCTGGGTATTCCGATCATCGGCGTAGACTCCCGTGTGGTCAGCCTTGAGACCTTGAAGGAAGTGGGGCCTGGAGTGACCGGAGAGATCGTCATCCATGGTGAGCAGGTATTCCAGGGCTACTGGAATCGCCCCGATGCGACCGCCGAGGCCTTCATTGAACTGGATGGCAAGCGCTTCTTCCGGACCGGCGATCTGGGTTATTACGATGAGCAGGGCTATTTCTTCCTGGTTGACCGGGTCAAACGGATGATCAATGCATCCGGCTACAAGGTCTGGCCGGCCGAGGTCGAAGCACTGCTCTACGGTCACCCCGCCGTACAGGAGGTTTGCGTCATCTCAGCCCCGGATGCCCGGCGCGGGGAAACCGCCAAGGCGGTAATTGTGCTGGCAGCCGGCCAACAGGCCAGCGCCGAGGAGATCATCACCTGGTGCCAGGACAACATGTCGGCCTACAAATGCCCCAAACTGGTGGAGTTCGTCAGCGCCCTGCCCAAATCACCAACCGGCAAGATTCTCTGGCGAGCCCTGCAGGAACAGGAGTGGGCACAAGGCTGATCTCTCAACCCACCCTCTCGTCATTGCGAGGCCCGTGGCAATCCACAACCCACGCCTGGATTGCCACGGGCCTACGGCCCTCGCAATGACGGTTGAGGTGGGTGCGTACTCCGTGTTTTCGTAATGACGGTTGAGGGTGAGGAATACTTCGTGCGTTTCGCAGTGGCAGTTGAGGGTGGGGCGTGCTCTGGGTGTTTCGCAATGGCGATTGTGGTCGGGCGG